>Ga0268299_1000464_pt1 | contig 124777 bp, 109 predicted proteins | sample NOBtaG_FD_193484 | JGI IMG/M metagenome (GOLD analysis project Ga0268299, IMG submission 193484) | Activated sludge microbial communities from bioreactor in Nijmegen, Gelderland, Netherland - NOB reactor | ecosystem: Engineered > Bioreactor > Aerobic > Activated sludge | place: Netherlands...
CAGGGGGGTGCAAGGGTGCAGGCCCCGCTGAACCGCGCCCTGTCGAAGCTGGGTCTGGCCAGCCGCGCTGAAGCGCGCGGGCTGATTGCCGGCGGGCGCGTGACCGTCGACGGCCGCCTCGTCCGTGACGGGCGCGAACCCGTGGATCTCGATCGCGCGCGCATTGCGGTGGACGGTGTGGCCGCCACCCGCACCGCCCGCGTGGTCATCGCCCTGCACAAACCACGCGGCGTCGTCACCACCCGCAGCGACCCGCAGGGACGGCCCACCGTCTACTCGCTGCTGGAAGGCGCGCCGGCTCGCGTGGTCCCGGTGGGGCGCCTCGACCTCGCCACCAGTGGCCTCCTGCTCTTCACCAACGACACCAGCCTGGGCGAGTGGCTGACGGATCCTCGTTCAGCGGTCCCCAGGGTCTACCTCGTGACCGTGCGCGGTCGTGTCACCGAGGAGGACCTCGCCCACCTGCGGGGCGGCGTGGAGCACGGTGGCCAGACGCTCGCGCCTGAAGCCGTCACCCTCCGGAAGGCGTCGAACCGCGAGTCCCACCTGGTGGTGACGCTCACCGAGGGGAAGAACCGCGAGGTGCGCCGGCTCTGCGAGGCCATCAGGCACGACGTCACGCGGCTGCGGCGCGTGCAGATCGGCGGGCTGGAACTCGGGCCGCTGGCGCCCGGAACATGGCGGCTCGTCGGCGACGAGGAACTCGCGACGGCGTTTCCGGGATTCCGAGGCCGCGGCCGTCCTACCCCAGCAACCCTGCGCCAAGGCCGAGGTAGACCAGCAGCGTCGTGACGTCGGCGCTGGCGAGCACCAGGGGGCCGGAGGCAATGCGGGGATCGGCCCTGAAGGCGCGGAGCAAGGTGGGCAGCAGCACGCCGTAGAGGCACGCCGCCACCATGGACGCGGCGATGGCGCCGCCAATCACGAGCGCGCCGCCCGTATCGCGGCGCCAGGCGACCACGGCGCCCCCGACCACCGCTCCGCAGCTCATCCCGAGCAGCAGGGCCGTGCGGGCCTCCTTCCAGAGCGCGTGCAGGATCCTCCGGGGCTTCACCGATTCGTCCGACAGGACCTGCAGGGTCAGCGTGGCGGACTGCATGCTGACGCTCTCCGCCAGCGCGAGCACGATGGGGATGAACAGCGCGAGCACGACGAGGTGATCGAGCAAGGTCTCGAAGCGTGAGGCGATGACGGCGCACAGCAGGCCCCCCGCGATGTTCGTGAGCAGCCATGGGAAGCGGTCCTTGAACGACGTCCACGGCGTGCGCATGGCGGTGGCGTGGACGCCGAGCAGCTGGAAGATGTCGTCGTAGGTCCGCCGGGCCAGGTCGATCACCTCGCTCGTGAAGAGGCTCACGTCCACCACGCCGACCAGCTCGCCGTTGTCGTGAATGACCGGAAATGCGAGCAATTTACGAGAGGCGAAGTACTCGCTCGCCACGAGCACGGTGGCCCAGCTCGGAATGGCCACGACATCGCTGACCATGACGTCGTCGATGAGCTGCTCGGGCTCCGAGGCGAGCAGGTGGCGCGCCGGCACCACGCCCCTCAGCCGGTGCTCTGCGTCGACGACGTAGAAGTGATGGATGTTCGCGGCGTTCTTCGAGGTGCGCACCACCCGGAGGGCCTCACTGACGGTCCCCCCTGAGGGCAGCGTCACGGGCACGGGCCGCACGAGCGGCAGGATCGGGTCGTGCAGGTTGGCGGCGGAGAGCAGGGCGGACGACACGCGACGTATTTTCACCGATTAATCCGCGCCGCCAGTGGTTTTCGCTACACTGGAAGGATTCGTCAACGTCCCCGGCACACAGGTGTGGACATCGCGAAAGGTTGCACAGGCATGGTTCGTCGCGTAATGGCGGTCTCGTTGGTTCTTGGAGCGGCGCTGGTGGCTGGCGTCGGCGTCGTGGCACAAGGGACGCCCCCCGGGGCACCGGGCAACCTCACCTACCAGACGAGCGGCGGTACGGTGTGGATGAACTGGATCAGCAGCACGGGCATGACGCCGACGTTCGACCCAGGGTCGAGCTTCTACCGGCTCGAGGCCGGCTGGGGCCCTGGTGAGACGTTCTACACGTGGGACAGCGCGTCGCGGGGCGATACGCCGGACTCCCGCAAGATGTTCTACATGCTGACGGACTTCGCGGCGGGCGGCGTCGGTCCGGGGAACTACTACGTGCGCGTGCGCGGCGTGAACAACGGCGTCGTGGGCCCACCCTCCAACGAGATCATGGTGCCCATGGGCGCCTGCCTCGCGCCGGGCGCGCCGACCGACCTCACCGCCATCACCCGCGGCACCACGGTCTACATGGGCTGGAACGACAGCAACGGCGGACGCCCCACGACCTACGTCATGCACGCGCGCTATCAGTCCGGCGGCCCGGTGATTGCCGCCATCGCCACGGGCCGGCCTCCCGAGGGTTTCGCGGGAGGCTACCTGAACGTCGGCGGCGTGCCCACCGGACGGTACTTCGTCCAGGTGTTCGCGGCCAACGCCTGCGGCAACAGCCCCTACTCGAACGAGATCATCGTCGACGCCCCGAACAACGCTCCCGCGACGCGGACACCCAACGCACCGACGGGACGGGTGCCCTGGTTCCACATCGGGGATCTCGTCCGCCAGATCGGCAACGAGGCGCGGAATCTCGGCCTGCTCAGCGGCACGCCGGGGGTGTCGAACGATTCCTGCCAGGCTCGACCGGGCTATCCCTTCACGACCGACCCGAACAACCCCATTCTCGAGCTCCAGAAGACGCAGCGTAACCGGTACATCGATTACATGGTGCAGCAGCTCCGGCTCCGGTTCGATCAGCGCATCGGCTACAACGCGAAGCCGACGCGTGCGAACGCCATCATTGCCGGGGACGAGATCGCCTACCACTGGGGCAGCGACGCACCGCAGGGCTCACCACGCAGCTACTTCATCGACACGCTGGGCGGGCACTGCACGTTCGGACGCGAGTCGGTGGACTTCCGGCCGTTCTTCATCGAGTACGGCACGTGGACGGGCGCCGGCGCCTTCTAGCCAGGAGGCAGGAGACAGGAAGCAGGAAGTAGGAGCAGGAGCGGCTAGACGAAGAAATCCGGGATCAGGTCCTCTTCCTTCACGCCGGGGTGACGGTACGTCGCGAAGTCCGTCACCCCGTTGTCGTTCAGCACCGCCTCGTCGACCAGGAACTGCCCTGTCAGCGTGCGCGCGGGCTGCGTGAGCACCCAGTGCGCCGCGTCCGCCATGATCGCGGGCAATCGCGACTGCCGGCGCGCCGCGTCGTCCATGATGAAGCCGATGGCCGCCGTGTCGATGGCCGTGCGCGGCCACAGCGCATTGACGGCGATGCCCTCGCCGCGCCACTCCTCGGCCATCCCCAGCACGCAGAGCGACATCCCGTACTTCGCCATCGTGTAGGCGAGGTGCGCGCCGAACCACCGGGGCGTCAGCGTCGAGTGCAGCGGCGGCGCGATGTTCAGGACGTGCGGGTTGGCCGAGCGACGCAGCCAGGGCAGCGCCTTCTGCGCGCAGAGGAACGAGGCCCGTGCGTTCACCTGGTGCATCAGGTCGAAGCGCTTCATCGGCGTCGCCTCGGTTCGCGTGAGGCTGATGGCCGAGGCATTGTTGACGACGATGTCGATGCCGCCGAAGCGGTCGGCGGCCGCGGCGATGGCGGCCTCCACCTGCGCCTCGTCGCGCACGTCCACCGCGACGGGCAGGGCCTCACCACCTGCGGCGACGACGTCCGCCGCCGCCGTGTGGATGGTGCCGGGCAGCGCCGGATGGGGCGTCACGGTCTTCGCGGCGATCACGATGCGCGCGCCATCGGCGGCCGCGCGCAGGGCGATGGCCCGGCCGATACCGCGGCTGGCGCCGGTGATGAACAGGGTCTTGCCGTGCAGCGTCATCCTGACCTCGCTGGTGCGGGACGGTACATGCAAAACGCCCGGCCCCTCAACCGAGGAACCGGGCGTCTCACCAAACCGGAGCCTGCCTCGCCGAAGCTCACGGGTGGAGCCGCGGTGAGCGCAGGCGGGCTACTCGACGTAGGAGTAGCCGCAGTTGTCGCACACCCACATGCGACCCTGCTTGTACATGTTGTAGCCGCACTGCGGGCAGATGCGGTACTCGCGGCCTTCCTTGTCGACGAGCTTCTTCTCGCCGTCCTTCTCGCCCTCGGCGAACGGATCCTTCGGCTCTTCCTTCTTCTCGGGCTGCTGCGGCGCCTGCTGGGCGAGCGCGGGAGCCACGGCCAGACCGAGGGCGCCGGCGAACAGGGCCGACCCACGGAGGAAGCTACGGCGATCGAGGCTCTTCCCGAAGTCGTTCTCGAACATGCAGGCGGTCTCCCTTGATGAGTGCGGACTGCGGCCGAAAAAATGCCGGGCGGGCCGTCGTGTGCAGGTCAACACCCCGCCCGGCGCTTCCCCTCTGTCGTTGCCTTGTCAGGATACGATAGACGGCTTCCCGACGGTTGTAATCCTTTGTCACCTCGTACGCAGGCCGAAAACGACGGGTTTCCGACGCTACTCCAGCATCACCGGAAGCGCCGGCTCCCGGTCGTCGGCGGGCTGATGGGGAAGGCCGTTCAACGTCCGCGCGCATGCATTCCAGCGCAGCCGTGCGTCGTCGTTGCCGGCCGGCCGGACCGACTCGGCCTGCTCGTAATGCTGCATCGCCTCCCGCATCCAGTCGCCGGCCGAGGTCAGCCGGTTGGGACCGCCGCGGTCGAGGATGGCCCGCGCCCGGCGCTCCGCCACCAGCCCGCTGAAGTACGCGCGGTCGTACGGCGACTCGAGCCGTGCGACCATGGCCTGGGCGCGCGCGACGAGCTGCCCGTCCCCGGCCGGAAACTGGTCGGTGATGGCCAGCAGCAGCACCACGCGCGCCTGGTGGTTGGTCGCGTCGGCGGCCAGGATGTCTTCACAGATGCTCTCGGCCTGATCCGGCTCGTTCAGCAGGCGATAGCGCTCGGCCTTGGCCAGCGCAGCGGGAATGGCCTCGATCGACAGGGGCTTCAGCTCGAACATCGGTGGCCTCCTATCTGAACATCCTCAGCAGGCGCGTGACGGGATCGTAGAACCGGTCCACCACCCGCTCCTTCAGGGGGATGATCGCGTTGTCGGTGATGTGAATGTGCTCGGGGCACACGCGCGTGCAGCACTTGGTGATGTTGCAGTAACCGAGGCCCTGGGCATCCTTCAGGTCGCTCAGCCGGTCGCCGGCGTCGAGGGGGTGCATTTCCAGGGCCGCGGAATAGGTGAGGAAGCGCGGGCCGATGAACGCGTCGTGCTTGCCATGGTCCCGGAGGACATGGCAGACGTCCTGGCACAGGAAACACTCGATGCACTTGCGGAATTCCTGCACGCGGTCGGCGTCACGCTGGGACATGCGCCACGTGCCGTCGGCGTCCCGCGGCTTCGGCGTGAAGCGCGTGATGCCCTGCTTCACACGGTAGTTCCAGGAGACGTCTGTCACCAGGTCCTTGATGAGCGGAAACGTCCGCATCGGCTCCACGGTGACGGGCTCGTCGAGGTTCAGCGTGTTCAGGCGGCTCATGCACATCAGGCGCGGGCGGCCGTTGATCTCCGCGGAGCACGACCCGCACTTGCCGGCCTTGCAGTTCCACCGGCACGCCAAGTCCGGCGCCTGCTCGGCCTGGATCTGGTGCACGGCGTCGAGCACGACCATCCCCTCGGACACCTCGGTGCGATAGTCCGTGAAGCCGCCGGCCTCGCCGGTCTTGCTCCGCCAGATTCGGAAAGTCGCCTGCATTCGTGGGCTCCATGTTCAGGCTCCAGGCTCCAGGCTTCAGGAAAAGATCTTGTCACGCTGTCACAACCCGAGGGTCGCAGGGACAAGCGCTCTTCCTGGAGCCTGTAGCCTGAAGCCTGGTCACTGCTTCTGCTCCTCGATCACCTGCTTCAGCTCCGGCGGCATCTCCGGCAGGGGAACCCGCGTCACCTCCATCGAGCCGTCCCCGGCGCGCCGCACGGCGATGTTGCACTGGCCGAACTCGACGGCCTTGTCCGGGTAGTCCTCGCGGAAGTGCCCGCCGCGGCTCTCCTTCCGCTCGATGGCCGAGCGCGTGATCGCCTCGGACACGTCGAGCAGGTTGCGGAGGTCGAGGCACGTGTGCCAGCCGGCGTTGAACTCGCGGTGGCCTTCCACGCCGGCGCGGCCCGCCCGCGCGCGCAGGTCCGCCAGCCGGACCAGGGCCTCCTGCATCTCCGCCTCCGTGCGCACGATGCCCACCAGGGCCTGCATGGACTGCTGCAGGTCGTGCTGGACCCTGTAGGGGTTCTCCGCGCTTGCGCCGCGCTCGAAGGGCTCGAGCGACGCCGCCATGGCGCCCTGGACCTGGGCCTCGCTCACCGTCACCGGCGGGCGCGTGCGCGCATGCGCCGCCGCGTACTCCCCTGCGCGCTTGCCGAACACGATGAGGTCCGAGAGCGAGTTGCCGCCGAGGCGGTTGGCGCCGTTGATGCCGGCCGCGCACTCCCCGGCCGCGAACAGCCCGGGAATGGACGATTCCTGCGAATCGGCGTTCACGCGGATGCCGCCCATGATGTAGTGCGTGGTCGGGCCGACCTCCATCGGCTGCTTCGTGATGTCGAGGTCGGCGAGCTCCTTGAACTGGTGGTACATGCTCGGGAGCTTGCGCTTGATGTGGGCCTCGGCGTCGGGCAGCTTGTCCTTGATCCACGCGATGTCGAGGAAGACGCCCCCATGCGGGCTGCCGCGGCCGGCCTTCACCTCACGGTTGATGCAGCGGGCCACGTGATCGCGTGTGAGCAGTTCGGGTGGACGACGGGCCGACTTGTCGCCCTGGGTGTACCGCCAGCCCTCGTCGGGATCCGACGCTGTCTGCGGCTTGTAGTTGTCCGGAATGTCGTCGAACATGAAGCGGCGGCCTTCGCTGTTCTTCAGCACGCCCCCTTCGCCGCGCACCCCCTCGGTGACCAGGATGCCCTTGACGCTCGGCGGCCACACCATGCCCGTCGGATGGAACTGGACGAACTCCATGTCGATGAGCTCGGCGCCGGCCCGGTACGCCAGCGCGTGCCCGTCGCCCGTCCCCTCCCACGAGTTGCTGGTGATCTGATACGCCCGGCCGACGCCACCGGTAGCGAGCACCACGGCCCTGGCCGCAAACACGTGGAAGCGTCCGCGCTCGCGGTCGTACGCGAGCACGCCCGACACTCCGGTGTCGTCGAGCAGCAGCTCGATCACCGTGTGCTCCATGTGCACGGTGACGCCGAGGTGGATGGTGTGGTCCTGGAGCGTGCGGATCAGCTCGAGGCCGGTGCGATCGCCGACGTGAGCGAGGCGCGGGTACCGGTGACCGCCGAAGTTGCGCTGCAGGATGCGGCCGTCCGCCGTGCGGTCGAAGACAGCGCCGTAGGCCTCGAGCTCCCGGACGCGGTCGGGCGCTTCTTTCGCGTGGATCTCCGCCATGCGCCAGTTGTTCACGTACTGCCCACCGCGCATCGTGTCCGCGAAGTGCACCCGCCAGCTGTCCCGGTCGTCGACGTTGGCGAGCGCCGCCGCCATGCCGCCCTCGGCCATGACGGTGTGGGCCTTGCCCAGCAGCGACTTGCAGATGAGGCCGACCGTCACGCCCGCCTGGGCCGCCTCGATGGCGGCGCGCAGGCCGGCGCCGCCGGCGCCGACGATGAGAACGTCGTACCGCAGTGCGTCAGGGGCGGGCATCTAGAGGAGCCTCAGGTCGGTGAGCACGCCCATCGAGCAGAGGCGGACGTAGAGGTCGGACGACATCACGCTGAAGAGGCTCAGCCACGCGAACAGCTGGTGCCGGCCGTTCAGGCCCGACACGCACGCATAGGCCATGTCGCACACCGGCGACTTCGACACCTCGTCCAGCCGGCCGCCCACCACGTGGCGCAGCACGTGACAGCCCCAGGTGTAGCAGGCCAGCAGGCACACGTTCAGGCCGAGCACGAGGGTGCCCACGCCCACGCCGAACTCGACGGCGCCGGTCGCCGGGTTTGTGAACCACATCGCCAGCCACACGTCGTAGGCGAGGAACGCGATGAACACCACGGCCACCCACATGAAGAACCGGTGGGCGTTCTGCAGGATGAGCGGGAACGCGTGCTCGCCGCGATAGCGCGTCCGGGGCTCGCCGACCGCACAGGAGGGCGGGTCGGCCCAGAACGCCTTGTAGTAGGCGCCCCGGTAGTAGTAGCACGTGAAGCGGAACAGGCCCGGAAACGGCAGGATCAGCAGCGCCGCGGAGAACGGCAGCCACTCCGGCCAGCCGGGCGGCCGCCGGCCGAACCACGCGTGCGGCGAATCGCCGAACACTTCGGGCGAATAGAACGGCGAGAGGTACGGACCGAACGTGTAGTGCTCACCCTGGAACGCTGCCCAGGTCGCGTACCCGACGAACGCCGATAACCCGACGAAGACGACGAGCGGGGCCGCCCACCAGGCATCGCGACGCTGAGTCGTTCCGAAGCCCCGATGAACGGCCGAGACCGGAATGACGTGCATCCATGCCTCCGACACCGATGGATGAATCCCTGACGACGCCGCTAACCATAGCGGAGCCGGATATGGAAGTAAACGCCAAAGGCGGCTGTCGCCGGCCGGAGGCGGGGTCTCGCTAGGTATGGCGCTCCCACGAGAGCGCCCCCGACGGGCATTGGTCCACCTGGCGCACGATCTCGTCGGTGGTCGCGTGCTCGAGCGTGATCCACGGCAGCTCCTGCGGGTGGAAGACCTTGGGAAGGCCGTGCACGCATGTTGCTGAATGGATGCACAGTGCCGGCTGCCACACCACCGTCACCTCGCCGTTGCTGTACCGCTTGACAACGTCCTTCATCGAAGTCCCTCCACGTCAGTCGGGGATGACGTCCTCGACGCGCACCTCGCCCATCAGGATGCGCTGGACCGGGCAGCGATTGGCGATGTCGTGCAGCCTGGCGCGCTGCGCGTCGTCGAGCGGGCCCTCGACCTCGAGGCGCCGCCGGACGACGAACACCCCATCGGTGATGGACGCGTTCAGCTGGACGCGGACATCCTGCAGCGGCCATCCCTTGCGCGCCGCGTACATCTTCAACGTGATCGCCTCGCAGGCGCCGAGCGCCACGAGCAGCGTCTCGGTGGGTGTCGCGCCGGTGTCCGTGCCGCCCGGGGTCTCGGCCGGTTCGTCCAGGCGAATCCGGTGGGCGCCGACAACGGCGTCGACCGCCAGGGAGCTGCCACTCACGGTGCGCACGTCAACGTCTCTCATCCGTGTGAGCTTACCATCAGGCCTCGCTTCGCTTCGGTAGGCCTGGGGGGAGGCCTCGCTTCGCTCGGTAGGCCTGCGGTAGGCGGCGCTTCGCGCCGTAGGCGGCCCTTCGGGCCGTGGGGCCCAATCACTCAATCCCTACCGAGCCGCGCAGCGGCGAGGCCTACCGAACGCAGTGAGGCCTACGCTCGCGCAGCGAGCGCCTACCGAGCGAAGCAAGGCCTACCGAAGCGAGGCCTACGCGCCGAAGGCGCGCCTACTAGGCATTGCGCAGGAACGTCGCGACGCCGTGGAAGAACGGTCGCAGCAGCTGGACGGCTTCGGGTGGCAGCGCGGCTTCGTCGAGCGCACGGTCCATCAGCTGCACCCATCGATTGCGGGCCGGTTCGTCCAGGCGGAACGGCGCGTGCCGCATCCGCAGCCGCGGGTGCCCGCGCTGCTCCACATACGTGGGCGGTCCGCCGAAGCGCCCGATGAGGAACAGGCGCAGGCGCTCCTCGGCGCCCTCCATGTCCTCCGGCGGATACATCGGCCCCAGAATCTCGTCGCCCGGCACCTGCGCGTAGAAGGCCGCCACCAGCCGGCGGAAGCCGTCCTCCCCAATCACCCCGTAGAGTTCCCCGTCGTCCACACGTCGATCATATGATCGAGCGATGGCCGACCAGGACGAAGCCCCGAAGAGCGCGTTGGAAATCGCGATGGCCCGCCTGCGACAGCGGGACGTGGACCGTGGCGAGCGCACGGCGGCGCTGACCGACGAGCAGAAGGCCCGCATCGCCGAGGTGCGTCAGGCCGCCCAGGCGAAGCTGGCGCAGGAGGACATCCTCTACAAGTCGTCGCTCGCCACCACGTGGGACCCCGAGGCCCGCGCGAAGCTCGAAGCCGAGCACCGCCTCGACGTGCAGCGCATCAACGAGGACGCCGAGCGCAAGGTGGCGAGGATACGAGACCATTGCTGATCGCGGATTGCGGATTGCGCGATTCATCGGGCGATTGGGGATTGGGGCATTGGCGCATTGATTGGGGCATTGGCGGCATTGCCGCAATCCGAATGCCCCAATGCCCCGAATCGCCGATCGCCCAATGAATGGGCAATCGTCAGTACGCCAATCGGCAATGGACGCCGACACCTCTCAGGAGAACAGCGAGCGCACCACGAACCACACGTTGGCCGGCCGCTCCGCCAGGCGGCGCATGTACCAGGGAAACCAGTAGGCGCCGTAGGCGATGAGGACGCGCACCGTGGCGCCCTCACGCACCAGGCGCTGCTGCTCCGCGCGCTGGATGCCGTAGAGCATGTGGAACTCGTACTGGGGTGCCGCCACCCCTGTGGCGGTCGCGTGCTCCCGGATTCGGCCGATGAGCGCGATATCGTGCGTCCCGAACACCGCGCGCGAGCCCCGGGACCGGCCCTCCGCCGACAGCATCTGCTGGGCCAGGGCCAGGTACTGGGCGTCCACGTCGGCTTTGTTCGGGTAGGCCACCGACGGAGCCTCCTTGTACGCCCCTTTCACCAGGCGCACCCCGACGCCGCGCGCCTGCATGTCGGCGAGGTCGGCCTTCGTGCGGAACAGGTACGACTGGAGGCACACGCCGACGCTCGGGACCTCCGCCTTCAAACGGCGGACGCAGTCGAGGGTGACGTCCACGTAGGGCGACTGCTCCATGTCGACCCAGAAGTAGCTGCCCGCCTCGGACGCGGCCCGCGCGAGCGTGAGCGCGTGCCGGAAGGCGAACTCCGGATCGATGTCCAGCCCGAGCTGCGTGAGCTTGATGGAGGGCTCGGACGACAGCCCGAGCGCGCGGACGCGGGCGATGCCCTCCACGTAGTGGGCGGCCACGGCATCGGCTTCGGCCCGATCGCGGACGTTCTCACCCAGCCGCGTGAAGACCGCATCGATGCCGGACGCGCTCAGCGTCCGGGCCGCGCCGAGCATGTCGTCGAAGGACTCGCCCGGCATGAAGCGCGACACCGCACGGCGGATGAACGGGACGCGCGTGCCGTGCTCGCGCAGCCAGGTGTTGTCCGAGACCTTCAGGATCAGCGTACGGGCAAGGCTCACGAGGACTGATTGTCCGTCATCGGGCGCAGGGTGTGAAGGGGGCCCAGCCGGGCCAGGACCGGCCAGACCCAGAGTACCAGCCCGACCACCCCGATGGTGGCCACCCCGCCCCCCACGACCGACACGACCGGTCCGAACAGCGCTGCGGTGGCCCCGCTCTCGAACGCGCCGATCTCGTTCGACATGCTCACGAACAGGTGCTTGACGGCCGACACGCGCCCGCGCAGCGCGTCGGGCGTGATCATCTGCTCGAGCGTCAGGCGGATGACTACGCTGATGTTGTCGCAGACACCGGTCAGGTAGAGGCACGCCAGCGACAACGCCAGGTGCCTCGAGAGGCCGAACCCGACGGTGGCAAGGCCGAACCCGGCGACCGCCACCAGCAGCGCGCGTCCCGGCCGCTCCCACGGCGCCAGCCGCGTCGTGATGAGCGCCATCGTCAAGGCGCCCGCCGCGGGCGCGGCGCGCAGCCAGCCGAGACCAGCCGGGCCGACCTGCAGGATGTCCTTTGCGAAGATCGGCAGCAGCGCCACGGCACCGCCAAACAGTACGGCGAACAGGTCGAGCGTGATGGCCGCCAGGAACACCGGGCTCCGGGAGACGAATCGCAGCCCGGCCAGCACGCCGCCGTGCCGACGCCCGGCGCGGGTGGCCGGCGCCCTGGGTACGCGGAGCAAGAGCAGTACGAAGGTGGCTTCGGCCGCCGACGCCACGGCGAACGCGGCCGCCGACCCGCCCGTGGCCGCGATGATGAACCCGCCAGCGGCGGGGCCGACAATCGCCGCCAGCTGCACGGTGGACGCGACCCACGCATTGAGGTTGGCGAACACCGACGGGGGCAGCAGCTGAGGAAGAATCGTGTTCACCGCTGGCGCGCCGAACGCGCGCCCCACGCCGACGAGCACGACGAGCGCGTAGACCGCAGGCACCGGGCCATCCGCCCAGGCCAGCAGCGCCAGACCGGCACCGGCCAGCGACAGCCCGCCATGGGCCAGCATGCCGACCGTCCGGCGCGGAAACCGATCGGCGGCTTGTCCCGCCGCCACCATCAGCAGCACCACCGGGGCGGCCTCGAAGAGTCCCACGAGCCCAAGCGCCCAGGCCTGGCCGGTCTGCTCGTACAGCTGCCAGCCGACGGCCACGGAAATGATCTGGTAGCCGGCCACGGCGGCAAATCTCCCGGCCGCGAACGCGCGTACGAACGGATAATCGAGGGCCTGCGGCTGCGGGTTCACGCTGGAACGCTTCTTGATGACCAGCGTACACGAGAGGTGGGCATGGTCCTCGGGAGTGGACGGTTCATGGTGCGTACGGTGGTCCTGGCGGCGGCACTGGTGGCCGTGGTGTCCTCCGAAGCGCGCGGCCAGTCATCGGTCGGCTTCACGGGGGGCGGCTCGATCGACCCCGAGCAGGTGTTCGTCGGCGTCTTCTACCAGACGCCGGATATCGGCGGGCGCTTCCGCCTGCGGACCGGCATCGACGGCGGGTTCGGAGAAGACCTCCGGCTCGGGACCATCAACGTCGACTTCGTCTACCTGCTACCCCTCGGGAACGGCCCCTGGAAGTTCCTCACCGGAGGCGGTCCCACCATCGTCCTGACGCGATATGCGAGCGACCTGTACGAGTCGGGCACCGAGGTCACCGCCGGCGGCAGCTGGCTGCTCGGCTTCGCACACGACAACGGGTTCTTCACCGAGTTCCGCATCGGGGGAGGGAACGTGCCGGCGCTGAAGATGGGCGTGGGGTGGGCGATTAAGCTGCGGTAGGGACGGCGTCGGCGAATCTGGAGATCTCGCGAGGTGGTGAGCTGGTGATCGATCAAGCGATCTGGTGATCTGGGGATCTATCTGCTGATCTCGGGGATCTATCTGGCGATCGTCGGCCCAGTCTCCGTCGAGATCGATTGCCGGGAGATCGGCAGTCTGTAGAATCGCCCCATCGGCGAATCACCAGATAGATCCCCAAATCACCAGATAGATCCCCAGATCACCAGATCGATCGCCAGATCACCACATCACCAGATCATCAGATGCCAGCGGAAGGCCACAACGAAAACGGGCGCGTTCCCGCGAGGGAACGCGCCCGTTTCGTCTCTCAGGCCTTCCGAATCAGTTGCCTGTCTTCGCGGGCCACGGCGTCGGCGCGGCGCTCGGCTTGGTGATGGCGGCGAGGCCCTTGTTCACGAACTTCTGCAGGCGCTTGCCGGTGTAGGTTTCCGTCGTGTAGATGTTGCCCTTCGAGTCGGTGGCGATGCTGTGCACGCCGAGGAACATCCCCGGCTGACGGCCGCCGTACCCGAAGTGCGTGAGCTCGGTCATCGACTTGCGCTCGAAGATGCGCACGTGCTCGTTGGCGCCATCAGCCATGTAGAGGAACTGCTGCTGCGGGTCCTTGGAGAACGCGATGTCCCACACCGAGCCATCGGCCAGCGTGTCCTTGTGGATGAAGTGTTCCGTGACGTACTTGCCTTCCTTCGTGAACACCTGCACGCGGTCGTTCGGACGGTCGCAGACGTAGACCATGCCGTCCACCGCCATCTCGGCGCAGTGCACCGGGTTGCGGAACTGCTGGGCGGGCGGCGCCGTCGGGTCGTACCGGCCCAGGAGCTCGTCCGTCGGCGGCTTGCCGTACGCGCCCCACATGCGCTTGATCTTGCCCGAGTCGAGGTCGATGACGGCGACGCGGTGGTTCAGGTAGCCGTCCGCCACGTAGGCCTCGTTGGCCTTCGGGTCGATGAACATCTTGGCCACGCGGCCGAAGTTGTCCATGTCGTTGCTGTTGGCCACGAAGTTCGGCTTGCCCTCGGGCGACTTCGGATCCCGGCGTGCGCCGGCCTTCCCGTACTGGGCCACGAACTTGCCCTCGCGGGTGAACTTGAGGATGTGCGCGTCGGGACCGCCGTTGCCGCCGATCCACACGAAGCCCTTGTGGTCCACCACGATGCCATGGTTCGACTCGGGCCAGGAGTAGGGCGCGCCGGCCTGCGGACCGCCCCAGCTGCCGACGAGATTCCCTTCGGCGTCGAACTCCAGGACGGGCGGCGCCGGGTTGCAGCACTCGCTCACCCGCGGCGAGTTGGGCGCCGGGAACGCCAGCTCGGTGCGATCAAGGTTTCCGGGATCGTTCCCGCGGTGGATGATCCACACGTGATCCCGATCGTCCACGGTGAGACCGATCGTCTGGCCAAGCACCCAGTTGTTCGGCATGGGCTTGGGCCAGAACGGATCCACTTCGAAACGCGGAGCCTGCTTGGCCTGAGCCCAGGTCCGATCGATCATAGCCTGGCCGATGCCCAGACCGACAAGAAGGGCCACCAGCGTGAACCCCACGAATTTCCGAGACCGCAATACACGCGCCATCAACGCCTCCCCTCAGAAGCTGCCAGAGTATACACATAAACAGGGTGCTGGGTGCAGGGGTGCTGGGTGCAGGGGGGCAGGGGTGCAGGGGTGCAGGGGTGCACGGGGTGCACGGGGTGCACGGGGTGCACGGGGTGCACGGGGCAGGGTGCGGTGACGGGCGCGAGCCCGCGCGCCGGCGCCCGCGCCGGGGCGGCGGGCCCCGGCCCAGGGCTGGCTCAGTGCGCTGGCTCCAGTGGCCCTGCTTCCTGCTTCCTGCTTCCTGCTTCCTACTTCCTACTTCCTACTTCCTATTTCCTACTTCCTGCTTCCTGCTTCCTACCTCCTATCTCCTACCTCCTACCTCCTACCTCCTACTTCGTCCTTCCTGTCTCCTGCCTCCTGTCTCCTCCTTCCAGGCGCTTTGAGGTAACCTGCGGCTGATTCTCATGCGTGCGCGATTCACCCTGATCCTCCTCCTCCTGGCCTTCGGCCTGCAGGCCAGCTCGTCGGCACACGAAGTGCCGAACGAGGTGACGGTGCTGGCCTTTCTCAAGCCCGATGGGCAGACCCTGCGGTTCCTGGTCCGGGCCCCCATGGCTTCGCTCCGGGACATCAGCATCCCGGTCAAGGGCGAGGGGTACCTCGACATCGCCCGGGCGGACGAGGCGCTCCGCGACGCGGCGACGCTCTGGATCTCGGACTTCGTGGAGCTCTACGAAGAGGGCATCCGGCTGCCGAAACCCACGGTCCGGGCGGTGAAGGCGGAGCTGCCCTCCAGCCGTGCCTTCGCGAGCTACGACGAGGCCGTCGCCAACGTCATGGGGCCTCGCCTCCCCGACGACACGAACATCTACTGGGAACAGGGGATGCTCGACGTGCTGTTCGAGTACCCGATCCGGTCACAGGATTCCCGGTTCGCCATCCACCCGGGCTTCACGCGCCTGGGGTTGCAGGTGAACGTGGGCCTGCGACTGCTGACCCCGGGCAAGCCCGAGCGGGTGTTCGACGTGCATGCGGACGTCGGCACGGTCGAGCTCGACCCACGGTGGCACCAGGCCGCCTGGCTGTTCGTGAAGGAGGGCTTCTGGCACATCCTGGACGGCACGGACCACCTGCTGTTCCTGCTCTGCCTGGTGGTGCCGTTCCGCCGCTTCCGCCCGCTGATGGTGGTGGTCACGGCCTTCACCGTGGCGCACTCGGTGACGCTCATCGCCTCGGCCTACGACCTGGCGCCCGACTCCCTCTGGTTCCCGCCGCTCGTCGAGATGCTGATTGCGGCGTCGATTTTCTACATGGCGATCGAGAACATCATCGGTGCCCACATCGAGCGGCGCTGGGTGATGACCTTCGCGTTCGGTCTCGTGCACGGGTTCGGCTTCTCGTTCCTGCTCCGGGAGCGCCTGCAGTTCGCGGGCTCGCACCTGCTGTCGTCGCTGCTGGCGTTCAACGTCGGCGTCGAGCTCGGTCAGCTGCTCGTGCTCGTCGTGCTCATCCCGGCACTGGGCTTCCTGTTCACGCGGGTGGTCCAGGAGCGGCTGGGGGTGATCATCCTCTCCGCGGTCGTGGCCCACACGGCGTGGCACTGGATGACCGAGCGCTGGGAAGCGCTCAGCCGGTTCCCCGTTCCCGCACTCGACGCCCTTGCCATCGCCAGCCTCATGCGGTGGGCCATGGCGGCCATCGTCACGGCCCTGTTCCTGTGGTGGATGTCCGGCATCGTCCGCCGATGGGAGGGACTGCCCCAGACGGGCCACAGATGACGCGCACTGCACGGATGGCAAAGGCCGGCAGGGCATGAGCACGCGGACGCGCACGTTTTCCTGGGACGATCCGCTCGAGATGGCGGCGGCGATCGCCGAAGTCTCGGGGCTGGAACGGATGCGGCTGGTGATCGCCGGCGACCTGCCGGCGCCGCCCATCGCGCGTCTCCTGAACATCCGCCTGGTCGAGGCGGACGAGGGCCTGGCGGTCTTCGAGGGTGTGCCCGAGGAGTACCACTACAACCCGATCGGGATGGTGCACGGCGGCTTTGCGGCCACCATCCTGGACTCGGCGATGGGCTGCGCCGTGCATACGACGCTCCCGGCGCGGGTCGCCTATACGACGTTGGAGCTGAAGGTGAACTACCTCAAGCCGCTGAAGGCGGAGACGGGCGGCGTGCGCGCCATCGGCACGGTCATCCACGCCGGTCGCACGACTGCGCTCGCGGAGGGCCGGCTCGTCTCGGGCGACGGCACCTTGTACGCCCACGCCACGACGACCTGCCTGATCTTTCGGTGAGCGTGGACCGCGTCCATTGCCGATTGCCAATCAAATCGCCGACTGACGATTCATCGGGCAATCGGGCGATTGGGCATTCCGCCACTCAATTCGCGCATCGCGCAATCTGAATGACCCATTGCCCCAATCCGCAATCGCCCAATGAATCGCCAATTGGCAATCTGGCAATTGGCAATGGACGCGGTCCCCCGTTACTTCCTGACGTATTTCTTGACGGCGCGCGGCCCGACTTCGGCGCCGTAGATATTGCCAGCCGCGTCAACGACCACGCCTTCGGCGGCGAGCGTGCCCGTCGCGCCCGGAGAACCGTCGGCCTTCTTCATCACCGGCTTGCCATCGACCATCGAGAAGGTCTCGCCGATGCTGCTCGGATCGGGGATGAAGGCCGTAATCTTGCCGTCCTTCGCGGAGCCGATCCGGATGCCGCGCATCCAGGCGCCATGCGGCGGGTTGACGGAGCCCGACTCGGAGTCGGCGCCGTAGATCATGTCGTTCTTGTCGATGTAGATGCCGCTCAGCCGGCTGAACTGATACCAGGTGTCGAGCGTCTTGTAGGACTCGGCGTCCAGGATCTGGATGCGGTTGTTCGACCGATCGGCCACGAACAGCCGGCCGCGCGAGTCGAACGCGAGACCGTGCGGCTGCATGAACTCGCCCTCGGGGCCGGAGCCCATCTTGCCGAACTCCCGGAGGAACTTCCCCGACTTGTCGAAGCGAATCAGCCGCGCCGTCGCGGGCGGCGCGTTGCCGTGCCCCTCGGCCACCAGGATGTCGCCGTTCGGATAGGTGATGACGTCGTTCGGCTGATAGAACGAGGCGGGGTCGGCCGGCTGTCCCGGCTGGTTGCCGCCGGGCTTGCCGAGCGACATCAGGTGCTTGCCGTCCGGGCTGAACTTGTGGACCTGATGGCCCACCACCTTCGCGGGCGGCGCGGGCAGCGGCGCATCGGCGGGCTGGCCCGGGCGACGTCGCGGCAGGTTGTCGTTGCCGTCGGTCACCCAGATGTTGCCGTCCCGGTCCACGTGGATGCCGTGCGGGAACACCATCATGCCCTTGCCGGCGCTCAACAGCAGCTTGCCGGACGTGTCGAACTTGAGCAGGACGTCCAGCGGCGACATCTCCCCCTTGGCGGCGTCCCAGCACGAGTTCGCCCCGCACCGCTCAGCCACCCAGATGGTCCTGCCGTCCTTGTCGATGTCCACGGCGCTCGTGGATCCCCAGGTCCGGCCGTCGGGCAGCTTGAAATGGCCTTCGATGGTCTGGAATGGATTCGGCGCCTGGTTGACCGGTGGCATCGACGCCCCGCTCTGGGCCAGCACCTGGTAGCCCGCGCCGGCCACGACGATCGCAGCCGCACCGGCCATCAGTCCTACACGCACATACTGCAGCATCAGAGTTCCTCCCTCAGAAGCGCCGAAAGCATAGCGTACTCACGCGGGCCCATTGATGATTGCGGATTGCTGATGGACGATTCATTGGGCGAGGGCCGATTGGTGCAATGCGTCATTCAATTGAATGCGCAACGCCCAAGTTGCCGGATCCCCCAATGAATCGCCAATCAGCAATTGGCAATCATCAATGGACGACGGCGCTGACCAGCCCCTCTGCCAGCGCGTAGATGGCGTCGAGGTGCTCGCGCCGTTCCCGGGAGACGTTGGGGTCCGACGTCGTCACCATCACCATGCGGGCCGACGGCACCACGAATACGAACTGGCCGCCATAGCCCCAGGCGTAGTACGCCTGATGGCCGTGCAGGGACCGAATCCACCAGCTGTAGCCGTACTCGCGGTCGCTGCCCCATCGCGAGCGGCCGCGCGGGATGAACGTTCGGCGAACCCAGTCGGCCGGGAACAACTGGCGGTCGCCGACGCGCCCGTCGTTCAGGTACAGCTCCCCGAACGCCAGCATCTGGCGCGGCGTCATCAGCATGTCGTTGCCGCCGAAGTAGACGCCCTGCGGGTCCTGGGGCCATCGCGCCAGCGAGAAGCCGAGCGGCCGTGCCAGGGCCTCCTGCGCAAACTGCCACGTGCTCTGTTTCGTCACGCGCGTGAGCAGCGCCGACAGCAGGTGGCTGTTCCCGGTGCTGTATTCCATCGCCGTGCCCGGGTCCGCAATCAGCGGGCGGCGGAGCGCGTACCGCACCCAGTTACCACTGGTGACCCAGGCGCCGTAGTTGCGGCCGCTCGTGGACTCCAGCCCCGTCTGCATGGTCAACAGGTGCTCGATCGTGATGCCCCGCTTGCGCGCGTCGGCGGTGGCGCCGAGATCGGCCGCGAAGTGCGGCGCGATGGGTTCGCTGACGCTGGTGAAGAGCCCGCGCCCCAGGGCCACGCCCACCAGCGCGGACATGACGCTCTTGGACGCCGATTTGATGTTGGCCGGCGTCGTGGCACGCGTGCCGCGGAAGTACTGCTCCTGGACGACCGCACCGTCCACCGACACCAGCAGGCTCCGCAGCCGCGGCAGCTGCCCGGCGGGGGACACGGCGGCCGCCACCCGCTCGGCCATTCGCGGATCGGGCTCGCCGGGCGGCCGGATGCCGGGCTCCGGCCCCAGGGCCAGCACGACGGCGCCGCCGCCCAGGCAGCCCAGCAACAGGGTCAGGCGCACGACGCTGAGCTTCGGTGCCCCGGCGGCCATGTTCTTTCTATAATGCAGGAAGAGCGGACGAGACGACCCATGCCCATCTTCGAATACTCCTGCAAGAGCTGCGGCCGCGAGTTCGAGACGCTGGTGCGCCCGGGGTCCACGCCGGCGTGCCCCGCCTGCGCGAGCACCGAGCTCGAACGCCTCCTGTCCCTGCCGGCGGTGCACTCCTCGGGCACCCACGCCCTGGCCCTCAAGGCCGCCGCCAAGCGCGACAAGATTCAGGGTAGCGAGAAGGCGCGTGAGCAGCGCGAATACGAGCTGCACCACAACGACTGACGCGCTTCCGCTCCTCAGGGCACCAGCAGCCGCGCGGTCGCGTTGCGCTTGGGCACCTGGCCCACCGGTATGCGAGCGACTTCCCTGAGCGTCGTGGTGTCCACGACGAACACCATGTTGTCGCCCGCCGCCGCGATGTAGATGTAGCGGCCGTCGGGGGTGAAGGTGACCCACTCCGGGTGCTGGCCCACGAACACCCGCCCCACTTCCTTCAGGTCGGGCAGCGAGTGGACGTAGGCGTAGCCGTACACCTTGCTGGTGGACCACAGCCGCGTGCCGTCGGGCGAGACGGCCAGGCCATGGGCCGGCGCGCCCTGCAGGCCGTCGGTGTGCGGATGCTCGCCCTCGATGGCGGGATGCTCCACCCGCGCCACTTCCTTGCCCGTCGCGAAGTCCACGACGGCGAACCCATGGAAGTTCGAGAGCTGGACGAAGATGTGCTTCGTGGACCCGTCGGGGTTCGTATCGAACGCCATCGGGCGGATGCCGGCTGACAGCTTGACGGTGCGCGCCAGCGTGTCCGTCGCCGTGTCGACGATGGAGATGGTGCTCTCCGGGATGGACCCGGCGACGGCGTACCGGCCGTCCGGCGTCACGTAGACGTTGTGAATCGACCCTTTCACCGGCACCGTTTTCACGTTGGTGAGCGCCACGGTGTCGATCACATCCAGCGCGCCGGGGGCCTGGGCGATGCCCACGTACACCTTCCGGCCGTCCTTCGAGATGGCCACGTTGTTCGGACGGCCGCTGAGCGGCACGCGCTTCTGGACGGCCAGGCTCCGCGCGTCGACGACGTCGAGCGTGTGCAGCGACTCGTTGCTGAGGTACAGCCGGCTGCCGTCCGGCGCGGTGGTGACGCCGTGCGGAATCTCGACGCCACGAATGACCCCAACCACCAGGTTGGTCGCCGGATCGATCAGGTGGGTGTCGTCACCCGCGGCGTTCGTCTGGATGATGCGCACCGCGGTGTTGCCAGACGCCGGGGACGACGCCGCCAGGGCGGGCCCGCGGGTCCAGGCTGCCAGCGCCTGCCATTCGGGATCGGCCTGCGCCTGCCAGTGCTTGCCGCCGCCATGGAACGGGTCGCCGCCGGCATCCCTCGCCAGCGGGTGGAGGAGCAGGCGGCTCGACATCGGCACCCCGGGCACCACGAGCGAGGCCACGACCTCGAAATTCTTCCGGGACTGGGCCTCGCTCCAGGTGGAGGCGCCCTCGGCGAGCGGCTCCAGCCGGAGGCGCGTGCCGACCTTGCCGGCGTGGCACGTCACGCACGTCACGAGGCCCGGGCGCCCCTTCAGGAAGATGGGCTCAATCTCTTTTCTGTATCGCTCGAAGTCGAGCGAGGCGGCAGAATTCCGGGTGGCTGGAGCGCTCTGGGCGCGGGCGGCTCCGGCACACACGGCCACCAGGGTCACCAGGCAGACACCGACGCGAGTCACGGACACGGGCATGGCACCTCCGTCCTTTCGCGAAATGGGTGAGCGCCAGTATAAGATCGAGTGCTGTTCCACAGGAGTAGTTCCATGGCGTTGCAGACCGCGACCGGCACCGCACAGTGCCCGGAGTGTTTGGCCGAGGTCACGCTGACCGGCGTGATGCAGAACGAGATTGCCCAGTGCCCCGGGTGTGGCGCGGAGCTCGAGGTGGTGTCCCTCGAACCGCTCACCCTGGCCCTGGCCCCGCAGGAAGAAGAGGACTGGGGTGAGTAGCCCGCCCGCGAAGGTGCGCGTCGGCGTGCTCTACAGCCGCGTGCGCGTCGAGGAGAAGCTGCTCTTCGAGGCGTTCGAGAAGCGAGGCGTGGACCTGGAGCTGCTCGACGACCAGAAGCTCATCTTCGACATCACCGACGTCAGGCAGCACCCCTACCAGCACTTCGACGTCATCGTCGAGCGGTGCATCAACCACAGCCGCGCCCTCTACAGCCTGAAGATCCTCAACGACCAGGGCGTGAAGACGGTGAACACGGCGCTCGTGGCCGACATCTGCGGCAACAAGCTGATGACGACCAGTGCGCTCGCGGCCGCCGGCGTGCCCCAGCCGAAGGCATTCGTCGCGTACACACCCGAGAGCGCGCTCGAGGCCATCGAGCGGCTGGGATACCCCGCGGTGCTGAAGCCGACGGTTGGCTCGTGGGGACGCCTGCTGAGCAAGGTGAACGATCGCGACGCCGCCGAGGCGATCCTGGAGCACAAGGAGACGCTCGGCAGCTACCACCACAGCATCTTCTACATCCAGGAGTACGTGAAGAAGCCGGGCCGCGACATCCGCGCGTTCCAGGTGGGGCCCGAGACCATCTGCGCGATCTACCGGAACTCGCCCAACTGGATCACCAACACGGCGCGCGGCGGCACGTCCGCGAACTGTCCCGTGACCCCGGAGCTGGCCGACATCTGCACACGTGCGGCCCGCGCCTGCGGCGGGGGCGTCGTGGCGCTGGATCTCTTCGAGGATCCGGATCGCGGCCTCCTGGTGAACGAAGTGAACTACACGATGGAGTTCCGCAACAGCATCGCGCCGACGAACGTGAACATCCCCGATCGAATGGTGGACTTCTGCCTCACGGTGGCGAAGGACGGCTGGGACGCGGCCAACGGCTTCACCGCCGCGGACTCCACGCGCCTGGCGGCCATCTCGCTGGCCGAAGGCGCGTCGGTGTAGCGGACCATGGCCGACCGCGTCACGGCGTCGATTGTCGGCGCCTCGGGTTACACGGGCGGCGAGCTGCTGCGCCTGCTGCTCTCGCACCCGCGCATCGACGTGAGGCAGGTGACGAGCGAGCGGCTCGACGGGCAGTTCGTCCACTTCACGCATCCGAACCTGCGCCCGTCGGCGGCCTCGGGACGGTCGCCGCTCAAGTTCAGCGCCTCAGCGGCCCTGGAGCCGTGTGACCTGCTCTTCCTGTGCCTGCCGCACGGCGGGGCCATGGGACGCATCGAGGCGCTCGCGGCGCTGGCGCCGCGCATCGTCGATCTGAGCGCGGACTTCCGGCTGCGCGACGCGGCCGACTACGACAGGTGGTACGGCACGCCCCACGCGAGTCCTGCGTGGCTGGCGCGATTCGTCTACGGCCTGCCGGAGCTGCATCGCGCCGACATCGGCGCCGCGACACACGTGAGCGGCGTGGGCTGCAACGCCACCGCAACGAACCTGGCCATCTGGCCGCTTGCGAAGGCCGGCCTGCTGGACACCGCGCGCGGCGTCATCTGCGAGGTCAAAGTCGGGAGCAGCGAGGGCGGCGCGGCCTCGAGCGACTCCACGCATCATCCGGAACGCGCGGGCGTCATGCGCAGCTTCGCGCCCACCGGCCACCGGCACACGGCGGAGGTGCTGCAGGCACTCGCGCTGGCGGGCGTGACGACGGACGTGCACCTGAGCGCCACGGCCGTGGACAACGTCCGGGGCGTGCTCGCCACGGCGCACGTCTTCGTCCGCGAGGGCATCGCCGAACGGGACGTGTGGAAGGCGTATCGCGAGGCGTACGGCCGGGAGCCGTTCGTCCGCATCGTCAAGGAGCGCACCGGGCTCTATCGGTACCCCGAGCCGAAGATCCTCTCCGGCACCAACTACGCGGACGTGGGGTTCGAGTGCGACGCCGCCACGCGGCGCGTCGTGGCGCTGTGCGCCATCGACAACCTGATGAAGGGAGCGGCGGGCACCGCACTGCAGTGCGCGAACCTGATGCACGGCTTCGAGGAGACGCTCGGCCTCGAGTTCCCGGGCCTGCACCCGGTATAGGCTTCAGGCTCCAGGCTCCAGGCAGAAAGACCCAACCCCAGGACCTCAAGACCCCAAGACCATGATCGTAGTGAAAGTTGGAGGCGGAACCAGCCTCGACATCGATGCCATCGTCGCGGACATCGTCGGGCTGAAGGCCGCGGGGACGGAGCTGCTGCTCGTCCACGGCGGCGCGCAGACTACCAACCAGGTCGCGGAGGCGCTCGGGCATCCGCCGCAGTTCGTCACGAGCGAGACCGGCCACGTGAGCCGGCGCACGGATCGGCGGACGCTCGAGATCTTCGAGATGGTCTACTGTGGCCAGCTCAACAAGATGTGGGTGGAGAAGCTGCAGCGCGCCGGCGTGAATGCCGTGGGCCTGTCCGGGCTCGACGGTCGCATCTTCGAGGGCACGCGCAAGGAGACGCTCCGCATCAAGGTGGATGGTCGCCGCATGGTCCTGCGCGACGACTGGACCGGTACGGTGGAAAGGGTGAACACCGGCCTCTTGCGGCTGCTGTCCGGCGCGGGCTACTTTCCCGTGCTCACCCCGCCGGGATCGTCCACCTCGGGTGAAGCCATCAACGTGGACGGCGATCGCGCGGCCGCGATGGTGGCAGGGGCCCTGCAGGCGGAAGCGCTGGTGATCCTCACCGACATGCCGGGCCTGCTCCGCCAGTTCCCCGACGAGTCCACGCTGATCCGGGAGATCCCCCGCAGCCAGGCCGACCGCTTCATGCCATACGCCGAAGGCCGCATGAAGAAGAAGGTGATGGGCGCGGTGGAGGCGATCGAGGGCGGCGTGCGCAAGGTGATCTTCGCCGACGGCCGGATCGGGCAGCCCATCACGGGCGCGCTGGCCGGCGGTGGTACGCACATTCAATGAGCGACCTGGCCTCGATCGAAGAACGGATCCTCGGTGGCACCACCGCGCGCCGCGGTGAAACCGTGTTCGTCAGCGGCCAGGGCTGCTGGCTGACCGACGCCGGCGGGCAGCGCTATCTGGACTTGAGCTCGGCGCAGGGCGTGGCGATGCTGGGCCACTGCCATCCGGCCGTCAGCGAGGCCATCGCGCGGCAGGCCCACACGCTGGCGCTCTGCCCGAACTACCTCTACAACGACGTGCGCGCACGATTTGCCGACGCGCTGGTCGGTGTGCTGCCGGCCCACCTCCCCCACGCGTTCCTCTGCAACAGCGGGGCCGAGGCCGTGGACGGCGCGCTCAAGTTCGCGCGGCTCGCCACGGGCCGCGGGGCGTTCGTGTCGACCACAAAGGGGTTCCACGGGCGCACGTTCGGCGCCCTTTCCGTCACGTGGGAGCCGAAGTATCGGGAGGGCTTCGCACCGCTGCTCGACACCACGCACGTCCCCTTCAACGACGCCGCGGCCCTCGACGCCGCCGTCACCGACGCCACGGCCGCGGTCATCCTCGAGGTGGTGCAGGGGGAAAGCGGCGTCAACCTCGCACAGCCCGGGTTCCTGGCCACGGCCGCGCGCGTCTGCCGCGACCGTGGGGCGCTGCTCATCGTGGACGAGATCCAGACAGGCTTCGGCCGCACCGGCCGCTGGTTCGCGATGGAGCACGCCAGCCTCGCGCCCGACATCGTCTGCCTGGCGAAGGGCCTGGGGGGTGGGTTCCCGATGGGGGCGTTCGCCTACACAGCCCGTGTGCGCGAGGCGCTCTACCAGGGCGCGCACGGCAGCACGTTCGGCGGGTCGCCGCTCGCGTGCGCCGCGGGCCTCGCCGCCATCGAGACCTACCGCGGCGAGCAGCTCATCGAACGCAGCGCCACGCTCGGAGCCCGGATGCTGGCGGACCTGCGGGCCCGCCTCGCGGACGTGCCGGTCGTGCGCGAGGTCCGCGGCCTCGGCCTGATGCTGGCGATCGAACTGCGCACGAAGGTCGCGCCGGTGCTGAAGAGCCTGATGCAGGAGCACCGCGTCATCGCCCTTCCCGCGGGCCCCACCATCCTGCGCCTGCTGCCACCGCTGGTCATCAGCGAGGACGAGGTCTCCCTCGGCGTACAGGCCATCGTCTCGGCGTTGACGGCGACATCGGCCGCGCCCGCGCGTCGCCCGGCACCCACCACGCCATGACACGCGAGCAGGCCGTCGAACTGGTGCGAGGGCTCGTCGCCATCCCCTCGCTCTCCAGGCACGAACAGGCGGCGGCCGCATGGCTGGCGGCGCAGATGGCGACGGCCGGCTACGACCGCGCCTACGTCGACGAGGCCGGCAACGCCGTCGGCGAGTTGGGCGCCGCAGACGCCGCGCGCGTGGTCGTGCTCCTGGGCCATATCGACACGGTGCCCGGCAACATCCCCGTGCGAATCGAGACCGTCGCCGGCCACGGTGTCCTCCACGGCCGTGGCAGCGTGGATGCCAAGGGACCGCTGGCCACCTTTGCGGCGGCAGGCGCGCGGTTGGGGTCCCGCTGGGCGCACGAGGCAGGCGTCCGGCTCGTGGTGGTCGGCGCCGTGGAGGAAGAGGCCGCGACCAGCAAGGGCGCGCGCTTCATCGCGTCCAGGTTCGACGGGCAGGCGGAGCCGGTGCCGGTGGCGTGCGTCATCGGCGAACCGAGCAACTGGCGGCGCATCACGCTCGGCTACAAGGGCCGCCTGCTCCTGGACCTCTCGGTGCGGCAGGCCATGGCCCACACGGCGGGCCCGGATGCCGCCGTCGCGGAAGTCGTCGTCGATCTCTGGAACTGGGTGCGGGGACACGCCGACACCATCAACGCCGGTGTGGACAAGCCGTTCGACCAGCTCAGCCCGAGCCTGCGCCGCTTCGTGACGGCCAACGAAGACGGGATCACCGACACGGTGGACGCCCAGTTCGCGTGGCGCCTGCCCGTCGGTTTCGAGGCCGAGGCGTTCGTCCGTCAGCTGCTGACGTGGACCGTCACGCATCTTGGCGCTACGTCACCGGTGGTGGAGCCGCGGCTGCAGCATGGCGCCGGCGGACAGGAGTCAATCACCATCGCGGGGCCTCGCACGAGCCTCACGTTCGTGTTCCGCGGCTGGGAGCGGCCCTGGCGCGGCGACCGGCAGAATGCCCTCGTCCGCAGCTTCCTCGCCGGCGTGCGCCAGGTGGATCCGGCCGTGCAGCCGGGTTTCGTCGTCAAGACCGGCACCAGCGACATGAACGTCGTGGCGCCGGTCTGGCACTGTCCCATCGTGGCCTACGGGCCCGGGGACAGCGCGCTGGATCACACGCCGAACGAGCACCTCGAGCTGGACGAGTACTGGACGGCCGTGCAGGTGCTCGAGGCCACGCTGCGGCACCTCGCCCGCTCGTTCAGCTAGCCGCGGACGCCGGCCTTCCTCAGGAACGCCATCATCGGGCACCACCCGGAGAACGCCGACTGAAAGAGGTTGGCGCCGACGAACAGGGTGAACCACAGGAAGTTGGCGTTCACGTAGATGCCGAGCAGCACGCTCAGCATCACGAAGAACCCGGCAATCAGACGGAGCATGGAGTCGACGGTCACGGTCATGACGGATGGCCCTCCTCGGCCTCTGGAACGAACAGCACGGGCATGGCGCAGCTGGTGACGAGCGGCTCGCCCACCTGGGACAGCCAGGTAGACGTGCGCGGCGTGGGTGCCGGCACTGCGACCCACGTGGCGCCGATGGCCTGTCTCGCGCGCCGCGGATCATCGGTGCCCACCGTGAACGCACCGCCCCCGAACGCACCGGCGATGGCATCGGTCAGGGTGCGGGTGCGCATCCAGGGCCCATCGTGTGCCGGCTGCAGCAGCAGGCCCTCTCGGAACGCGGCCTGCGCTGACGGCGCCGTCCCGGTGGCGTGTACCACGAGCAGCGGCACCCGCGTTTCGCGCAGGACACGCTCGGCCACCGATCCGAGCCACCACCGCGACGGCCCGCGACGGCCGTGGGTGCCCATGACAATGAGGTCGGCGCCGGCCGACGCGTGGAGGATGGCCTCCGTGGCGGCGCGGTTCTCGATCACCGTCTCGAAGGGGCCGCTCACGTGCGCCTTGCCGAAGGCGCGGAGGAACTCGATGGCGCGGGCGCGGTTGGCCTGCGCCTCCCCTTCGAGAACGTCCATCTGTGCCGGCGTGAAGTACGGCGGCGCATCGAGCAGCTCCGCGTGCAGCACGCGCAGCGTGGCGCCACACGCCTGGGCCATCGAGCCGGCCAGCGCCAACGCGCGCGTGGACGCGTCGCCGAAATCGACCGCCACGAGGATGGTCTTGAATGCCGGGGTCATCGCGGGCTCCTATGCCTCGGCCGGCACGGGTGCCGGCTCGGCCGCCGCGGAGGGCGTCCGGTGGGTCAGGTAGTAGGTGATGGGCACGGTCATGCGCGAGAGCAGGAGCGACGCCACTTCGCCGGCCATCAGCGAAATCGCAAGGCCCTGGAAGATCGGATCGAACAGCATCACCGCCGATCCGACGATGACGGCGGCCGCGGTGAGGGCCATCGGACGGAAGCGGACCGCGCCCGCGTCGACCACGGCCTCTTCGAGCGGCATCCCGTCCCGGACGCGCAGCTCGATGAAGTCCACCAGGATGATCGAGTTGCGCACCACGATCCCGGCGCCCGCGATGAAGCCGATCATCGAGGTCGCCGTGAAGAACGCGCCCAGCCCGGCGTGCGCCGGCAGGATACCCGCCAGCGAGAACGGGATGGCCAGCATGATCGTCATCGGGGTGATGAACGACTGGAACCACCCGACGACGAGGATGTAGATGAGCACGAGCACGGCGGCAAACGCGATGCCGAGGTCCCGGAACACCTCGTAGGTGATGTGCCACTCGCCGTCCCACTTCATGGCGTAAGTGGACGAGTCGAACGGCTGCGTCGTGTTGAAGATCTCGAGGCCGTGGCCCTCGGGAAGCGTCAGCTCGCCGAGTGCGCGGTTCATCTGGAGAATGGCGTAGACGGGGCTCTCGATCCGCCCGGCCACGTCGGCCGTCACGTAGGTCACCGGCTGGAGGTTCTTGTGGTAGATGCTCGGCTCCTCGACGCCGTCTTCCACGCGCACGAGCTCGCCGAGCGCGGCGCCCTCCCCGAACCGGATGGCCGTGATCGCATCGGTCGATCCGCGTGCCGCTCTGGGCAGCCGCAGCATCACGGGCACGGGCTCACGTGACGCGGCGTCGTGCAGCAGTCCCGCGGGCGCGCCGCCGCTGGCCATGCGCGTCACCGCCATCACCTCCGCCGCGCTGATGCCGGCGGCGCCGGCCTTGTCGGCGTCGACCGTGAAGCGACGCTTCGGGCGCTCGGACTCGACGTACCAGTCCACGTCGACCACGCCCTCGGTGCCCTCGAACACCGCGCGCACGTCCTTCGCGAGCGCCTGGCGCCGCGCGGCGTCGGGCCCGTAGACCTCGGCGACCAGCGTCTGCAGCACCGGCGGCCCCGGTGGAATCTCCACCACCTGCATCTCCGCGCCCAGCTGCGTGGCCAGGGGCAGGAGCCGGTCGCGCAGGCGCTTCGCCACGTCGTGGCTCTGCTCGTCACGCGCCTCCTTGGGCGTCAGCATCACCTGGATGTCCGCCAGGTGCGCCTCTCGCCGCAGGAAGTAGTGCCGGACGAGCCCGTTGAACGTGTACGGCGACGCGGTGCCGGCGTAGCTCTGCGCGCTCACCACGGCCGGGTCGCCGAGTGCCTCGTCCGCCAGGGCGGTGGTCACCCGGCTCGTGGCCTCCAGCGGCGCGTCGTCCGGCATGCGGACGACCACCTGCAGCTCGCTCTTGTTGTCGAACGGCAGCATCTTCACGGTGACCAGGCCCGTCGGCACGAGCACCACGGCGGCCAGCAGCAGGACCGCCACGCCGGCGAGGAACACCCACCGCCGGATCGGGTTCGTGATGAGGGAGGCCATCACCCTGCGGTACGCGGCGGTCATGCGATCGTCGCCTTCGTCGTGGTGCGCCATCTCCCCCTTGAGCAGCCGCACCGCGGCCCACGGCGTCACCACGAAGGCGACGACGAGCGAGAACAGCATCGCGGCCGTCGCGCCGACGGGAATGGGCCGCATGTACGGGCCCATGAGGCCCCCGACGAACGCCATCGGCAGGATGGCGGCCACCACGGTCAGCGTGGCGAGAATCGTGGGGTTCCCGACTTCGTCGACGGCGCGGAGTGCGATCTCGTCCATCGACAGCCGCCCGCCGGACAGCCGCGCGTGCCGCACGACGTTCTCCACCACGACAATCGCATCGTCCACGAGGATGCCGATGCTGAAGATCAGCGCGAAGAGCGTGATGCGGTTCAGCGTGTAGCCATAGAGGTAGAACACGAACAGGGTGAGTGCCAGGGTCACCGGGATCGCGGTCAGCACCACGAGCGACTCGCGCCGGCCGAGCGCGAACCAGATCAGGATCGACACCGAGATGACCGCGATGAACATGTGCCACAGCAGCTCGTTCGACTTGTGCTCGGCCGTCTCGCCGTAGTTGCGCGTGACCGTCACCTGGACGTCCGAGGGCAGCAGGTACCCGCGCAGCGTCTCGAGCTTGTGCTCGACCGTCCGGGTGAGCTCGATGGCGTTGGTTCCCCGGCGCTTGGCGATCGACACCGTGACAGCGGCAAACATCTGCCCCGGCTTCGGGTGATAGAAGACGTAGTTGCCGGGCTCGCCACCCTCGTCCAGGACGGTCGCGACGTCGGCGAGGCGCACCGGAGAGCCGCCCGCATCGCCCACGACCAGCGCACGCAGTTCGACCACGCTCTCGGGCCAGCCGCCGGCCTCGATGCGCGTCGCGCGATTGCCCTGTACGACATCGGCCGTGGCCATGCGCGCGTTGGCCCGCCCCAGCGCCTGCTGCACCGCCAGCGGATTGAGGCCGCGCGCGCCGAGCGCCGCGGGATCGAGCTCCACCGTCACCTGGCGCGGGCGGCCGCCGATGACCGTCACCTCGGAGATGTCGGGGATCTCCTTGAGCGACTCCTGGAGCTGCGCGCCGAGCGTGCGGAGCTGGTAGTCGTCGTAGCCCTCGCCCCACAGGGTGAGCGCCATCACGGGCACGTCGTCGATGGACCGCGCGCGCACCATTGGCGGGGAGGCCTCGGCCGGCAGCGCCTCCGCCGCGGACGCCAGCTTCTGGTTGATCCGGACCAGCGCACGGTCGTCGTCTTCGCCGACGAAGAAGCGGGCGATGATCATCGCGCGGCCCGGGCTGGACGTGGAGTAGAGGTACTCGAGCCCGGGCACCTCCCACAGCAGCTTCTCGATGGGACGGGTCACGCGCTGCTCCACCTCGGTGGGCGACGCGCCGGGCAGGTCCACGAACACGTCCACCATCGGGACGATGATCTGCGGCTCCTCCTCGCGGGGCAGCGCCACGCCGGCGTAGACCCCGAGGAGCAGCGACGCGATGATCACGAGCGGCGTCAACTTCGAGTGGATGAAGGCAGCCGCGAGTTTCCCGGCCAGGCCGTACTGCGTGCTCATCGCCCGCCTCCCGCGGCGCCCGTGATGGGCTGCCCGTCTGCGAAGCCAGGGGCGGGATGCACGACCACCCGGTCACCCGCGGACACGCCGGCCAACACCTCCACCTGCTCCCCGCTCGACTCCCCCACCGTCACCATGCGCAGGCGCGCCGCCCCACTGCCATCGACGGCGAACACGAACGTCAACTGGCCGCGCCGGACGACGGCGCCCGCGGGCACCGCCAGGACCTTGCGGGCCGGGCCGAGCAGGCGGACGCGCCCGAACTGGCCGGACCGCACGTCGGGCAGGTCACGTGGCAGGTCGAGCTTGATCAGGAAGCTGTGGCGCGACGGATCCAGCGCGGCGATCTCCGAGATGCGGGCGCGCTGCCAGGTGGCGGGCGTGGAGGCGCCGCGATCGAGACGGACGTCGGCTTCGGCGCCCGTAGTCACCAGCTGCGCGTGCGACTCGTCGATCCGTGCCTCCAGCCGAAAGGCCGTGGCATCGTCGATGGTGACGAGCGGCAGACCCGGCGCGGCCAGGCTGCCGGGGTCGGCGTGCCGCGCCGAGACCAGCCCGTCGAAGGGCGCTGTCAGCACCGTGTAGGACGCGCCGACCGACGCGGCCTCCTCGGCGGCCTTCGCCGCGGCGATGCCCTGTTCGGCCTCCGCCACCCGGGCGGTGGCCCCGGCGACGCGCGCCTGGGCGCCAGCCAGCATGGCCGTGGCCTCATCGAGCTCGGCCTTCGTGGCCGAGTCCTTCGCGTGCAGCCCGCTCACGCGTTCGTGGGTCAGGCCCGCCAACGTCAGGGCCGACTCGGCGGCCTGTTTCTCTGCCTGTGCAGCCTGCAGCGCCAGCCCGGAGCCCGAGGCGCCCGCCGAGGCACGGGTGGCCTGTGCCTGCAACTCGCGGCCGTCCAGCACGACGATCGTCTGCCCGCGGCGGACGCGGTCACCCGCCGCCACGCGGACTTCCAGGATCGGCGCAACGACGCGCGCCGAGACAACGGCGGTCTGGCGTGCCCGCACCACGGCCCCCGCTTCGTAGGTGGAGGGCCACTCGGTGGCCTCGACCGTGGCCATCTGTGCGGCCGCGGGCGCGTTGGCCTCCCGCGTCCGCTCAGCCGGCTCCTCGTGGCGGCTGCAGGCGGCCGTCGTCCCGATTGCCATGGCAGCCGCGGCGATCCCGATGGTCTTCATGCTGAGAGTCACGATTAGGGTCTCCTCCCGACGGCGCGATCGAGCGCGGCTTGTGCGACGAGTCGATCCGCCACCGCCGAGACGCGCGCGGTCTCGGCCTGCAACACGGCCGCCGACGCGGCCAGCACATCCTGAACGCCGGCCATGCCGGCCTCGTAGCGATCCCGCAGGATCCGCTGGCTCTCGCGGGCCTGCGCCACGCTGGCGCGGGCCACGGCCTCGCGCGCCTCGGCGCTCTCGAGCTGGCGCACCGCGCCCACGACTTCCACCTCGACTGCCGCGCGGGCGTCGGCGAGCTCGGCCCGCGCCTTCGCGTCGGCCGCTGTGGCGGCCCGCATGGCGGCCTTGTCGCCCATGCCCGTGGAGAAGCTCCACCGCGCCTCGCCGCCCACGATCCAGGCCGATGCGCGGTCCGAGAAGCTGAGCCCGTCGTACTGATACGCGGCCTGTGCGGCGACCTGCGGCCACCAGGCCGCCTTCGCCTGGCGACCGGACGACGCGGCCAGACTGACCTCGGCCTCACGCCGGCGCAGGTCCGGCCGGGCCGCGAGGGCCTCCTGGGCCAGCGGCTTCCAGTCGCGCGCGGCGGCAGGCGGCGCAAGGGGCGGCTCCTGCACCGAGAACTCCGCGTCGACGGCGGCGCCCCGCAGCCGGTTCAGGGTCGCGCGCGCCACGGCCGCCTGGCCGGCGGCTTCGATGGCACGCTGGCGCATCTGGGCAAGGTGCACCTGGAGCGACAACACGTCCGCGTTCGTGACGGTGCCCGCATCACGCCGGCGCTCGGCACGTGTCACGTCCTCCGCCGCCGCCTTCGCGGCGGCGTCCGCGGCGGACCGGGCGGACTCGGCCGTCAGCACCTGGCCGTATGCTGCCGCCACCTGCATCGCCAGGCCCAGTACCTGCTCGTCCCGCATCGCGGTGGCCACGGCGTGGTGTCCCTTGCTGGCATCGACGCCTGAGCCGGTCATCCCGCCGTCGAACAGCACCTGCTCCACCGCCACGGCGCCGTGGAAGAACCCGACGGCGTCGGGCTGATTCAGCGCGTCGATCGCAAAGTTGGCCGCCGTGAACTGGCGGGCCGACAACAGCGAGCTGAAGACGAAGACCGGCGCGTTGCCGCGCTGCCAGGCCTCACTCACCGTAACGCGCGGATAGAACCGGGACTGCGCCTGGTCCACGCGGGCGGCGGCTTCGTCTGCACCCGCGCCGGCGGCCTGTAATCCAGGGTTCTTGGTGACGGCCTGGCCCACGGCCGCCTCGAGGGTCAGAAGGTCCTGTGCCGCGGCGGGCGAGGCCAGGGCCGCCAGCGCCAGCGCACACATCAGTTGTCTTGCACGCCTCATCGCACCCCAGAGATGCGGCGCCGCGTGGAATGGTGACACCGGCGGGGCCGTGGCCCGCGGTATCATCGGCTGGATAGTGGCCATGGCCCATTCTGCACAACGCGACGCCGACCGGGATCGCTATGCCAACCTGCTTGGCCAGCTCGACGGTCGGGACGCCCCGAAGGCCATGGAACGCCTGCTGGTGGACGCCCAGTCGCTGGCCTACCGCTTCAGCCTGATGGTGTGCGGCCACACCGAGGACGCGGAGGACGCCATGCAGGACGCGCTGATGCAGACCTACAAGCACGCGCGTCGCATCCGCCAGCCAAAGGGCTTCCGGACCTGGCTCTACCGCACCGTCAAGAACGCGTGCCTGATGTCGCGACGAACCCGGGTGGACCAGCCCGCGCGCCTCGAGTCCCTGGACGGGGACGATGCGCCGGATGTGGCGGGCGAGGAGCCGGATCCCGAGAAGCAGACGGTGGCCGCGGAGGAGCGTCGGCGCTTCCAGGCCGCGTTCCGCAAGCTGCCCAAGCCGTACCGCCTCGTCGCGTTCCTCCGGGATGTGGAGGGCCTCTCGACGAGGGAGGTCGCCGAGGTGGTCGGCATCACCGAGGCCAACGTGAAGCAGCGCCTCCACCGCGCACGCGTGATGCTGAAGGACGCGCTGGCTTCGTGACCCGCCGCGGACACGGCCCGCACTGCGACGTGGACCTGATCCACTGGTCCCGCTACCTCGACGGCGAGTTCTCCTCCGCGAAGTGCCGGCAGTGCGAGGCGCACCTGGCGGACTGCGACGAGTGCCGGGAGAAGCTGCGCGACCTGCGACGGGTGGTGGTGGCAAGCCGGTCCGTCGCACGCGAGTCCATGCCGGCATCGGTGAAGGCGGCGATGCGAAAGCAGGCTCGCGCGCTGATCAAGGGCGCGCGGTAGCGGCAAGGCCTCACTGCGTTCGGTAGGCCTGCGGTAGGCCTCACTACGTTCGGTAGGCGCTCGCTCTCGCTCGCGTAGGAGGCATGCACGCCGTCGCTCGCTTGCGCTCGCGCAGGACAAATGCGTTTCCCTACGCGGCGAAGCCGCGCCTCCGCAGGCCTACCGCAGGCCTACGGCCCGCAGGGCCGCCTACTGCTCACGCACCAGCACGGCCCGGCTGTAGATCAGCTCGAAGCCCGCGCGTTGGACGTTCTCCTGTGACTTCGACCCGGGCTGGGTGGTGACCACCGCGAGGTCGCATCCCGCCGCGCGGGCCCGCGCGAGCCGCGCGTGCAACAGCGCCGACTGCACACCCCTCCGGCGAAACGCCGGCAGCGTCGCGGCACCGCACATGATGGCCGTGCCATCACGGAGATAGAGGGTGGCGCCGCCCGCCACAGGGCCCTCCATCCACGCCAGCAGACGTGAGACCCCGGGCACGGCCGCAAAGAACCGGTAAGTGCGCTCCAGCATGGGCCGGTCGAACGACTCATGCGCCGAGGGCCCGTCGAACACATCGGGATGCTGAAACCCGTCCGCAACCGCCTCGATCCAGCGTTCCGAGTCGCCCTCGCCGACCTCCGTGGTCGAAATCCCTTCTCTGGTGGAGGCCCCGAGCTCGTCGAGCCGACGGGCCAGGATGTTCTCGAACCCCACCAGCCGATAGCCACGCTCGGTGAGCACGCGTCCCACCGCGGGGTCCGCCAGCGTGGACAGCTCCACCTGGAGCCGCGCCTGCAGCGCGGCGTGTGCGCCCTCGATGGCCTCCAGCGTGACCGTGTCCGGAACCCCCTCGAAGCCCACGCCGATGACCTTGTTGAATGGTGAACCGGGCTCGCCGAGAACGGCCGCCCCTCCGGCGACGGGCCAGGTCTGCACAGGCAGCCCGGCCGCTCGGACCACCTCTGCCATGCCGAGCACGAGCGCCTGCTCCACTCGGTCGATTCGGGCGGCCAGGGCAGAGGTGGCAGTGATCGGCATGGCTCAATCATAGGCCTCACTGCGTTCGGTAGGCCTGCGGAAAGGCCTCACTGCGTTCGGTAGGCCTCGCTGCGCTCGGTGGGCCTGGCGGTAGGCGCTCGCTCGCGCTCGCGTAGGAGGCAGGCACGCCGTCGCTCGCTTGGGCTCGCGCAGGACAAATGCGTTTCCCTACGCGGCGAAGCCGCGCCTACCGCAGGCCTACCGCAGGCCTACGGCCCGCAGGGTCGCCTGATTCCCTACGCGCCGAGAGGCGCGCCTACGGCGCGAAGCGCCGCCTGCCCGAAGGCCTACGGGCGAAGCCCGCCTACCTTGACCCCGCGCGCCCGACGTGACATTGTCGCGCGCATGATTCGACGCTTCTCGATCGCTGTCGTGCTGGCCGGCCTGGCGGGTTGCACGACCGCCACGCCCGAGCAGCAGGCCGTGGCTGACATCACCCAGGCACTCGGTGGCCGCGACCGCATCGCCAGCCTCAAGACCCTGGTGCTGGAGGGCGAAGGCACCAACTGGAACGTCGGCCAGGACATGACGATCGACGCCACCGGACAGACCTTTGCCGTCACCGGCTACCGGCGGGCGATGGACCTGGCGGCCGGACGCATGAGGGTCCAGCAGACCCGCACGCCGAACTTCCTCTACTTCCAGGGACAGGCACCACAGACGCAGGTGTTCGGGCTCGATGGCGACGTGGCCTACGCCGTGGCCCCCAGCGGCACCGCCACCCGCGCCGGGGCACAGGCGGCGCGCGACCGGCTTGCGGACATGCACCATCACCCGCTGGTGCTGCTCCGGGCCGCCATCGGCGAAAAGGCCACCGTGTCGAACGTCCGGACCGAGGGGAGCGAGCAGCTGCTGGACATCACGCTTCCCGACGGCGGGCTGTTCACCCTGGCCGTGGACGCCGGCACGCACCTCCCCACGCGCATCCGCTCCACGTCCCCGCACCCCAACCTGGGGGATGTCGTCATCGAGACGCGTCTCTCCGAGTACGCGGCGGAATCGGGGCTGCAGCTGCCGCAGCGCCTCTCCACCTACACGGATCGGTTCAAGGCCGCCGAGCTGCGGCTGGCGCGAGCCACGATCGATGGAGACACCGGCGACCTGGCGGCGCCGGAAGCCGCCCGCTCGGCGGCGGTGCCCACGCCGGCCGCCCCCAACGTCGTGGCCGAGGTCGTCGCGCCGGGCGTCTGGCTGCTTGGCGGCCAGTCGCACCACAGCGCGCTCATCGAGCTGAGCGATCACCTGATGCTCGTCGAGGCGCCACAGAGCGAGGCACGCACACTGGCCGCCATCGCGAAGGCGCGCGAGCTGGTGCCGGGCAAGCCGCTGACCGAGCTCGTCAGCTCGCACCACCACTTCGATCACTCCGCCGGCCTGCGGGCGGCCGTCGCCGAGGGCCTCGCCGTCATCACCCAGCAGGCCAACGTCGCCTACTACGAGGAGGCGGCGACGCGCCCCTTCACCATCCAGCCGGACGCCCTCGCGAAGGCGGGAAGGTCGATCGCGGTCACGGGCGTCGGCGATGCCCGCACGATCGACGACACGGCGCGACGCGTGGAGCTCTATCACATCGCCGGCAACCCGCACGCCGACACGCTGCTGATGGTCTACCTGCCGAAGGAGCGGGTGCTCATCGAGGCCGATGCGTTCAGCCCTGGAGGTTCGGTGCATCCGTACGCAGCCAACCTGCTGGATCAGATCCGTGCACGCAAGCTCCAGGTGGACCGCATCGTCCCGCTCCACGGCAGCATCGTCCCGATGAAGGACCTCGTCAGCGCGGTGCCGGCGTCGTGACGGGAAGGCCACGCCACGTCGCCGTCGCCGTCGCCGTCTCGCTCGCCGTAGTGGCCGCGCTGGCCCCCGCCAACCTGGCTTCCGCCCAGGCCGCAGCCGCTCAGGCCACGGGTGCGCAGGCCCCGGCCCAGCAGTCCTTCGAGCCGACGGTGGGGCAGGCGGGCAAGGACGTCGTGTGGGTCCCCACCCCACCCAGCCTGCTCGATCTCATGCTCGACATGGCCCAGGTGACGAAGGACGACTTCGTGATGGACCTGGGCTCCGGCGACGGGCGCAACATCATCGCCGCCGCCAGGCGTGGCGCACGCGGCGTCGGCGTGGAATACAACCCCGACATGGTCGCCCTCTCGAACCGGCTCGCCCGTGAGGCGGGCGTCGCAGACAAGGCCACGTTCGTACAGGGCGACATGTACGAGGCCGACATCTCGAAGGCGAACGTGATGGCCATCTTCCTCCTGCCCACGAACATGCAGAAGCTGCTGCCCTCCTTCAAGACGCTCGCGCCGGGCAGCCGCATCGTCTCCAACACCTTCGGCTTCGAGAACTGGGACCCCGACGCCCGGGACACCGTGAAGGACGGCGAATGCGGGAGCTGGTGCGAGGCGCTGCTGTGGATCGTCCCAGCCGATGCCGCCGGCACATGGTCGATGGACGAGGGGACGCTCACGCTGACGCAGATGCACCAGGTGCTGTACGGATCCCTCACGGGCGCCAACGGGAGCGAGCAGATCTCCAGGGCGAGGATGCGCGGCTACGACATCACGTTCACGGCAGGCGAGCGCACCTACACGGGGCGCCTGACCGGCGACGTCCTGGCGGGCACGGTCACCGGCCAGGGCGCCACCCGCACCTGGCGCGCCACCCGGACGGGCCAGTAGCCGACTCCGCCCGTCAGCCGGCCAGCACGAGCGCCTGGACGGCACGGGCCGCGGCGTCAATTGCCACCGGACCGCACCGCTCGAAGCGCAGCCCCGAGCCGGGCACGAGGTCGACCACGGTCTGTGACACACGTACTTCGTGAAGTGCCGCCGACCGCGCCAGCGCGTCGGCGACGTCCTGCACCGGCCCGTGCGGTTCGCGCGGATCGATCTCGCCGATGTGCACGCCGGCGCTGGCGTTGAGGGCCAGGCGACGGGCTTCCCCAGTCACGGTGGCGGCACATTGGACCGCGCGGCCCGGGCCGTCGAACAGCGCCAGCAACCGGGGGCCCGCCGGCTCCACGAGCTGGCCGCGCCAGCGCAGCACCTCCCGGTCGAACGCCTGGCGCAGCGCCGGCTGCGGCACGTCGGCGCCGTCGCCATGGACGGCGAGCGCCGACGCGAGCACCCGCTCCGGTTCGCGCGGCGCGTGGGTACGCGCGAGGAAGCGCTCGATCTCGGAGAGCATCGCGTCCTGGTCGCCGACGAAGGGCAGGTGGTCGTCGCCCGGCTGCTCCACGAAGGTCGCGCCCGGGATGCGCTCCGCGAGATAGCGCCCCTCCTCGACCTTCAGGCACCGGTCGCCGGTCCGGTGCAGGACGAGGGTGGGTACGCGAATCGATGGCAGCACGGCGCGCACGTCGATGGCGGCGTTCATGCGCGTGAGCGCCACCGCGGCACCCGGGCTGGCGCCCATTCTTAGGTACGACGCCCACCAGTCGCGGAAGGCGGGGTCGGACACGCGCGAGGGTGCACGTTCCTCCAGGCCCACCGGGCCGCCCCACTGCTCGAGAATCGTCTGGCAGAAGTGATCGCGCTCCTCCTGCGTCACGCCCCACGGGTAGTCTGGCGCCACCATGCGCCGCGCGTAGCTGCCGATCATGATCAGCGCGTCGGTCCGCGCCGGGTGTGTCGCCGCGAACAAGGAGCAGAGGGGGCCGCCTTCCGAGACACCGAGCAGCACCGCCCGCGCCGATCCGGCGGCGTCCATCACGCAGCCGACGTCGTCCATCCGCTGCTCGAGCGTGGGCAGTTCCGTCACCGAGACGCGATCCGACAGGCCGGTCCCCCGCTTGTCGAACAGGATCACCCGGGCCATCCGCGACAGCCGCCCGAGGAAGCGTGCCAACGACGGCTCGTTCCAGAAGTACTCGAGGTGCGAGACCCAGCCCATCACGAAGACGAGATCCACGGGGCCGTCCCCGACGACCTCGTATGCGATGTTCACCTGGCCACTCCGGGCGTAGCTGACGCGCGGCTGGGTGAGGACCGGCGCCATCGTGGGCTCGGTCGTCACCACGGGCGCGACGAAGCGATAGCCCCGCCGATGCGCGGTCTCGATGTAACGGGGCTGCTGCGGATCGTCGCCCAACGCCTTGCGCAGCTCCCGGATGCTGCTCTTGAGCACCGCGTCGCCGACGAAGACGTCCGGCCAGACTGCCGCCATCAGCTCGGCCTTGGTGACGAGCCGGCCGGCATGACGCACGAGGTGGTGCAGCAGGGCAAAGGCCTTCGGCGTCAGCGGCACGACCGCGTCGCCGCGGTAGACGTGCCCGCTGGCCGGGTCGAGGCGGTAATCGCCAAACGCATGGACGCGGTCCGGGCTCATCGGCTGGGCTGGCGTGAGAAAGGCGTCCACGATTCTAGCGCGAGCTCTCTTACCGAATCCTCACCGGACTCTCACCAGCGCCTGACGTCTTGGCCCGCCCCGACTCCGTATCGTGTTCAGGGAGACATCAATGCGCACTTTCACGACCACATCCGCCTTCATCCTCGCGCTCGCCACGGCGCCGGCCCTGCCTGCCGCCGGGCAGCCGGCCCCGCCCGCGCCGCAACACAAGCACTACGACACACCCGCGAACGCCGAGCCGCCGGCGCCGGGCATGCCCCTCGCCCCGCGGCTCCAGAACCTCGGGGTGCACACCTTCCCGGTGAGCACGACCGTGGAACGCGCGCAGCTGTTCATGAACCAGGGCCTCAACCTCGTGTTCGGGTTCAACCATGCCGAGGCCGCGCGGGCCTTCGCCGAGGCCGCTCGGCTCGACCCGTCGCTGGCCATGGCGTACTGGGGCCAGGCGCTCGTGCTCGGACCCAACATCAACGCGGCCATGGACCCGGCCGACGAACCGAAGGCCTTCGCGCTGGCCCGGAAGGCCGTGGCCATGAAAGCCTCGACCACACCGCGCGAGCGCGCGTACATCGACGCGGTGGCCGCCCGGTACACCGGCCGCCCGGAGGACCGCGCACAGGCGGATCGCGCGTTTGCCGATGCGATGCGGAAGGTGGTGGACGCCTTCCCGGACGACCTCGACGCGCGCACGATCTACGCCGAGGCGCTGATGGACCTCCGGCCCTGGAACTACTGGACCCGCGACGGGGTGCCCCAGCCGGGCACGGCCGAGGTGCAGCAGTCCCTCGAGAAGGTGCTGGCCGTACACCCGAACCATCCGGGCGCGCTGCACCTCTGGATTCACCTGTGGGAACCGACCGATACGCCGGAGCGTGCCGAGGCCGAGGCCGACCGCCTGCTCCCGCTCATGCCCGGCGCCGGCCACGTCGTCCACATGCCCGCCCACATCTACCAGCGCGTCGGCCGCTACGCCGACGTGGTGAAGGCAAACCTGCTCGCCGCGAAGGCCGACGAGGACTACATCACCCAGTGCCGGGCGCAGGGGATGTACCCGGTCAGCTACTACCCCCATAACCTCCACTTCATCTGGATGGGCGCCAGCGCGAGCGGGCGCAGGGCCCTTGCCCTGGAGTCGGCGCAGAAGCTCGCCCACGCGATTCCGGACGAGGCGCTGAGCAGCGCGCCCATCCTGCAGGGCTTCCTGGTCGTGCCGTATTACGCGATGGTCCGCTTCGGCGAATGGAACCGCATCCTGGCCGACCAGGGCCCGCGGCTGGACACGCCGTTCACCCGCGGCGTCTGGCACTTCGCGCGCGCGATGGCCTATGCCGCCACCCATCGGCTCGACGCCGCCGAGCAGGAACGCGGGAAGCTCGCCGCTCTCGTCGCGGATCCCTCGCTGAAGGGACAAACGACGTTCTCGACGAACACGGGTGAAGCGATCCTGCGAATTGCCCCCGAGGTGGTGGCCGGAGAGATTGCCGCGCGCCGCGGGCAGTGGGACACGGCCATCCTGCACCTCGACCGCGCCGTGCGCTACGAGGACGCGCTCATCTACCAGGAGCCGTCCGACTGGCACGCGCCGGTGCGCCAGAACCTGGCGGCAGTGCTGCTGGCGGCCGGCCGTGCGGACGAGGCCGAGGCCGTCTACTGGGAGGACCTGAAGAAGAACCCCGAGAACGGCTGGTCGCTCTTCGGGCTCACGCAGGCGCTGAAGGCCCAGGGCAAGACCGCAGAGGCAGAGGTGACCGAGGCCCGATTCCGGAAGGCCTGGCAGGACGCGGACATCACACTCTCGGCGCCGCGGCACACCCAGTCGAGCGTCCGCAGGTAGCGCAGACGGGCCGCCGCGCCCGAGTGTTCACAGGGCTGCACGGCCTGCCCCGCCAAGGGCAGGACCGTCGCGGCGCACTCAACAGGTCGTCGAAACGGGAGGAACCGCAGATGTTGACTGACAATGTGGCGATGCACGCGCCAGCAGGAATTCGAGAAGGTGAAGTGCGGCTCTCCAGTGGGCTGCGGTTGCACTACGTCGAGCAGGGCCCGGCCACCGGGCCGGCTGTCCTGCTGCTCCACGGGTACAGCGATTCGTCGGCCTCGTGGAGCCGGTCCATGCCGCTCATGCCCTCGGACTGGCGGGTGGTGGCGCTGGACCAGCGTGGACACGGGCGATCGGATCGGCCGGCGGCCGGCTACACGGTCGATGACTTCGCCGGCGACGCCCTCCAGGCCATGGACGCACTCGGCATCCACGCCGCGGCGGTGGTCGGACACTCGATGGGGAGCTTCGTGGCTCGCCATCTGGCGGAACGGGCCCCAGGGCGCGTGACGCGGCTCGTGCTCCTCGGGTCTGCGCCGACCGCCGGCAATGCCGGGGTGCGTGAGCTGCTCCAGGCTGTCGAGGCCCTCGGTGATCCGGTCAGCCCCGGCTTCGTGCGGGACTTCCAGCTGAGCACGGTGGCGAAGCCGGTTCCCGCCGAATTCATGGAGCAGATGATCGCCAACAGCCAGGAGATGCCGTCGCACGTGTGGAAGGCGGCCCTGGCCGGCCTGGTGGCATTCCGCCCCTCGGGCATTCCCCGGTGTCCCACCCTCGTGGTGGGGGGGGATGCGGACGGCGTGTTCTCGGCGGAGGAACAGGCCCGGCTGGCGCAGGAGATTCCCGGCGCCCGGCTCGATCTCGCCCCTGGCGTGGGGCACGCGCTCAACTGGGAAGCACCGGAGCGGTTCGTCGCCTCGCTCCTGGCGTTCCTCGGCGACGAACCCTGAAGATTTCGTGATCTCGTGAGGTGGTGAGCTGGCGATCTGATCTGGTGATCTGGTGATCTGGTGACCTGGCGATCTGATCTGGTGATCTGGTGATCTACCTGGTGATCGGGTGATCTATCGGCTGACTGGCGATTGGAGGCTGGGTCGAACCTGAGGTCATCAGATAGATCCCCAGATCCCTAGATCGTCACATCGATCGCCAGATCACCAGATCACCAGATCACCAGATCACCAGATCACGAGATTCTCTAACAGCTCATGCAGTTGTGGTTGTTGCGTGAGCCGAGCTTCTCGAGCAGCGCGACGGTCTCGGGGTAGGGCGACACGCGCTGCACCGGGCCGTTGGCCATGTCGGCGGTAGTCTGGCCGCTGCGGGCCACGGCGGTGACGTCGGCGCCCTTCGAGACGAGGTAGAGGATCATCGCGTTGTCGCCGCGCGCGGCGGCGTGGTGCAGCGGCGTATAGCCGTCGTTGTCTCGGGCATTGACGTCGGCGCCGAGCACCTCCACCAGGTACTGCATCGCGGGCATCCAGCCGTCCGGCGCATGCCGGTGCGCGTTGCCGGCGAACCCTTCGCCGTACTCGACGCCTGCGGCCGCGTGGATCGGGAACGCACCAGGTCCCCCCGGTGGAATCGGCGGCGCGTTGTAGCGCTCCTGGCCCTCACGAGCGGTCGGCTGCACGGGCCCGCCGGCTCCGGGCGGCGGTGCATTCGCGCCGCCCCGGCGAATCGGCGCGGGCGGCGCCATCGTCGCGATGTTCGGGTCGGCGCCGTAGCTGACGAGCAGCTTCATCGCGTCGAGGTCCACCGAGTAGGCGGCGCGCCAGAACGCGGTGGAGCCCGACGTGTCGGCGAGGCCGCAGTTGCGGTTGCCGCAGCCCGTGTAGACCATGTACCAGGGGTGCGACTTGATGCGCGCGTCCGGGTTGGCGCCCTTGTCGAGCATCGCCTTCATCACGTCGAGGTAGGTGGCACGCTGCCGTTCCATCTCCTGCGGCTGCGGGAAGCGCGTGCGCGGCTGCCACTGCGTGTTCAGGGCGGCCCACAAGGGGAACACGCCGTTGTTCTTCGCGGCGATGTTCGGGTCGGCGCCCCGTTCGAGCAGCAGCATCGCCATGTCGAACTGGCCGTTGATGACGGCCATCAGCAGCGGGCTCGTGCCGTCACCAGCGCCGGTCGTGTTGACGCCGGCGCCGCCGTCGAGCAGGGTACGTGCCGCGTCGAGGTACCCCTGCCGGGCGGCGTGCAGCAGCGCCGTGAGCCCGCCCTTGGTCTGCACAGGCGGGTTGATCTCCTCGGGGTTGAAGTTCTGACCGCGGCCCTGGTTCTCCGTGTCCTCCTTGGAGGGCGGAGGGATCTTGCCGGAGAGGAACACGTCCCGCGAGGCCTGCACGGCGGCCTGCATCTGGCTGGCGGTCGGCATCTTCTCGGGTCCGACGCCCATCGACTCCAGCGCCTTCTGCTGGCGCTGGCTCGCCGCGCGGTCGAGCGCGTTGCGCTGCGGGATGTCGATGAAGGTGCTGGCGATGTTGGCGTCGGCGCCACGGGCGGCGAGCGCCTTGATCGCCTCGACCCGGTTGAAGGCGGCGGCGAAGATGAGCGGCGTCTGGCCCCACTCGGCTTCCTTCGCGTTCTTGTCCGCGCCGGCCTCGATGAGCCGGTTGATGATGGCGGCGTTCCCGGAGGTGGCGGCCAGGTGCAGCGCCGTGGCGCCGCTGGGAACCGCGCGGGCATCCACCGCCGCACCGGCCTTGAGCAGCTGATCCACCACCGCAGCGCTCGCCGAGCGAGCGGCGACATGCAGCGGCGTGTACTGCCCGATGCGGGTGACCGCCGAGGTATTGGCCCCTGCGTAGATGAGCACGCTCGCCAGCTCGGCATGGCCGCGTTCGGCCGCCCAGTGCAGGGCCGACATGCCGTCGCCCCGGGCAGCGTTCACGTCAGCGCCTTCCTTGAGGAGGGCCTTGACCGCGGCCAGGTCCCCCTTCATGGCCGCATCGGCCACGGGAGATCCGGTCGGCGCGGCACCGAGCAGCGCCGACATGCACAACGCACCGATGACGTTGAGTCCCACCAGACGCTTCATCCCTGCATCTCCACTCTGAAGAGGCCTTTTGCCTGCCGCCTTGTGCCTTCTGCCTTGTGCCGCCCTCAGGCCCCGGCCACCGTCGTCGTCGACGGCGCGCTCAGCGAGAAATCACCCGTGCTGTCGCCGAAGCTCTTCATGTCCTCGAGGCCGAGGTTGTGGAGCAGGGTCAGCATGACGTTGGCCATGGGCGTGCCGTCGGCGGCCTTCAGGTGCAGGTTGCCGCTCAACATGCCGTTGCCCTTGCCCGCAAGGAAGAGCGGGCAGCGGCGGTGGTTGTGCACGTTGGCGTCGGCCATCGGGGAGCCCCACAGCACGACCGTCTTGTCGAGGAGGCTCTGCTCGCCTTCCATGGTGGTCTTCAGCTTCTCGAGCAGATAGGCCGTCTGGCTGACGCGGTACTTGCAGATCTTGTTGAACTCCAGGATCCGGTCCTCGCGGTTGCCGTGGTGCGAGGCCGGGTGGAACGGCTGGTTCGAGCCGCTCTCCGGGAACACCCGGTTCTGCGAGTCGCGGCCGGTCTTGAACGAGATGACGCGGGTCATGTTCGTCTGGAACGCCAGCACCTGCAGGTCGAACATCAGGCGCATGTGCTCCGAGAACGAGTCGGGCACGCCCTTGGGCGCATCAGGAATCGCGCGCTCCTCGCCGCTGCTGTTCTGGGCCTCGACGGCCTGGATGCGGCGTTCGATCTCACGGACGTTATCCAGATAGCGGTCGAGGCGGGCACGGTCGCTCGCGCCAAGATCCTGGCGGACGGTGGCCACTTCGCCCTGGATCCAGTCGAGGATGCTGCGGCGGTTCTCGCGCCGCGCGGCGCGATCCTTCGCCGACGAGCCCGCGCCGAACAGGATGTCGAACGCGACGCGCGGGTCGCGGATCATCGGCAGCGGCTCGTTGGGCGACGACCAGCTGATCGAGTCGGTGTAGGCGCACGAGTAGTTGTAGGTGCAGCCGCCCGCCTGGTCGAGGTTCTCGATGCAGAACTGCATCGACGGCAGCGGCGTGTCCTGCCCGAAGCGCTGGGCGTACATCTGGTCCATGGAGGTCCCGGCCCAGATGTCCGAGCCCTGCGTCTGCTTCGGATGGGCCTGGGTGAGGAACACGGCGCTCGACCGGAAATGGTCACCGCCGATTTCCGGCGCCGTGAACGCCTCGGCCATGCGGACGTCGGTGTTGCTGATAATCGTCAGGTAGTCCCGGTACTGCTCGAGGGTGGACAGCGGGTTGTCCGGGATGAGCTTGAAGTCGCGGCCCACCTGCTCCGGCGCGTACAGCCACTTGCCTGCCGCCAGGTTGTTGCAGCCGGCCAGGCCATGCACCTCTTCGATGCAGAGCAGCCGGGTGCGTTCGGCAGCCGGCGCCTTCGCGAAGACACGGCCGGCGGGCACCATCGCATCGAGGAACGGGAGGGCCACGGTCGCGCCCATGCCGCGGAGGAACGTGCGACGGGCCAGGTGCTTGCCAGTGATGAACGACATCGTCTCGATCTCCTCGAACGTGGGTTAGCGCTGACCGGCGTCGGCCGCCGTCTCGGTTACGGGCTCGGCTCGCTTCATCCGGAAGGCGTCGCTCTTGACGACCCCCAGGATGAACGACGACATCTTGTAGTTGTCCTTCTCGGCGCTCCTCGTGATGGTGCGAATGAGCGGCTGGTCGAAGTGCTCGGCCCGGCGGCCGAGGGCGTAGGCCAGCAGGTTCTCCGTGAAGGTCCGCACGAGCGGCACAGGACGCTTCAGCATCACGGTCACCAGCTCGCCGGGCGTGTTGACGGGGGTCCCGTCGAAGTAGTCGCCGCGGGTATCGAGGGGCATGCCGTTCTCGCGGACGCGCCACTGGGCCGTCACGTCGTAGTTGTCGAGCGCCAGCCCGATCGGGTCCATCATCTGGTGGCACGCGTTGCACACGGCGTTGGCGCGATGCAGTTCCATCCGCTCCCGCGTCGTGAGCATGCGGCCGTCCTTCGCGCCGGCCGTGTCGTCCAGCGTCGGCACGTTCGGGGGCGGCGCCGGAGGCGGCGCCCCGATCAGGACCTCCATCACCCACTTCCCGCGCAGTACCGGCGACGTGCGATTGGCGAGCGAGGTCTGCACCAGGATCGCGCCCTGCCCGAGCAGGCCGCGGCGCGAGTCGTCCGGATACTGCACCCGGCGGAAGTGGTTCCCGGCCACGTTCGGAATCCCGTAGTGCTGGGCCAGCCGCTCGTTCACGAAGGTGAAGTCAGCCTTGTAGAGGTCCAGCATGCTCCGGTCTTCCCGGACCAGGCTGTTGAAGAACATCACCGTCTCGGTCCGCATCGCGGCGGCGAGGTTCTCGTCGAAGTTCGGATAGAAATTCGGGTCGGGGTGGACCTTGTCCACGTCCTGCAGGCGCAGCCACTGGGCGGCGAAGCGCGTGCCGAGCGCCTCGGATCGCGCGTCCGCCAGCATCCGCCGCGTTTGCGCCGCGATCACGCGCGGATCGTTCAGCTTGCCCGCGGTGGCCAGATCCAGTAGTTCCTTGTCCGGTGGCGCGCCCCACAGGAAGAACGACAGGCGCGACGCCAGATCGACATCGGCCACACGGATGGTCGTGTTTGGCCGCCCTTCGATCTCGCGCTCCAGGCGGAAGATGAAATAAGGGCTCGCCAGGACGGCCTCGAGCGCGGACGTGATGCCGGCCTCGAAGCCGTTCCTCGACGCGCCCTTCTCGTAGAACGGCATCAGGCGGTCGACCTCGGCGCTGGCCAGCGGCCGACGGTAGGCCTCGGCGCCCAGCTTCGCGATGATCTGGCGCGCGCAGGGCCGCTCATCCGCCTGGCTGGTGGGCCGGCAGGTGAAGATCTTCTGGCGGGCCGGGGTCTCGGAGACGCCCGTCGCCCGGTACGGCCCGACGATGACCAGGTCGCGCACATGGGGCAGCGTGGTGATGCCGCTGCCACCCGACCCGCCGCCGGCGTAGGACCATCCGTGCGGCTTGATCAGGTCCTCGTACGGCCCCTCGGTCCGGCGCACGAACGCGGCCGACACCTGGTGCTGCCCCGCCCGCACGAAGATGGTTTCGGTCTTGATCGGCGCCTGGCCGCGCCCGTCGGCGCCGGCCACGTTGGCCAGTTCGTAGTTGAGCAGCGCCACGCGCTCGCCGTCGATCGAAATGTCGATGTCCTCGAGCCGCGAGTTCTCACCCGACTTGAACAGCAGCTGGAACTCGTACTCCGCGTCCGCCGGGAAGACATGATTGACGACGATGCCACCGCGCGTGCCGTAGGGGGCGCCCTCGACGTGGTCCCACGGATGCTGCGAGAGGTAGCTCGGGCTGGTGTAGGTCGTTTCGATGGTCGGCGCGGTGCGGTCGCCCACCGCCATGCGGCTGATGGCCGTGGCGGCGTTCAGATACGACTCGAGCAGCGTCGGCGACAGCGCCTGCGCATCCGCGATGTTGTCGAAGTTCGCGCTCTTGGTGTCGAGCGGCAGCCAGTCGCCCGCGTTCACCTCGAGGCCGAGCAACTCCTGGATGGCGCGCTCGTACTCGGGCCGGTTCATCCGCTGGAACGTCCGGCGGCCGGGATTGGGCGCGGTGGACGCGTGCCGGTCCAGCGTGTTCTCGAGCGCCGAGATCAGCGCGGCGTGCACGGCCGGATCGAGTTTCTGCGAGCCGCGCGGCGGCATCATGCCCGCCTGCAGCTTCACGATCATCTTCTCGGCGACTTCCGCCTTCTCCGCCGCCTTGGTTACGTCGAACCCGACGAGCGACAGCCCCGCGGCGGGACGGCGATCGTTGTGGCAGCCGGCGCAGTACTTCGTGATGACCTGGTTGTGCTCACCGGGGGCCGGCGCGGCGGGGCGCGCGGAAGTGACCGGGGTCGGGGCCTGTGGCGCGGGCGTGGAGGCCCGGGTCGCGGCAACCGACGGGCGCGGGCCCGCTTGTGCAGACAGCGGCGCGCGATCGGACCACACCGCACTCGCCGCCAAGCCCAGGCACACTGCCCCGGTGCCGAGAACCGCCTTCGTGCCACGCGTCATAGCTGTCTCCAGGACGAACCTACGTCGACTCCCCTCGCAGTCTGCGCTTGGCGATTATACGCTCGTCACTGGAGAATTTGGAGCCTCAGGGCCCCATTAAACCCTTCATGGCACGTCTTTTATTGTCACGGGACGTCACCGCCCCTCACCCTTTCTTCCACCTGCTCACGACGGCATCCTTCCCATCGTCGTGCCGGGTCGTGAGGACGAGGCTGCCGTCCCCGGGGAAGTCGTAGAAACGGGTCCGCTCGAGCGCAAACGGATTGGCCCGGCCCGCCGCCACCTTCGGGTCGAACGGCTTCGCGGTGTCGTCCACGTAGACGATGCTCTTCTGGTCCACGTTGATGACCGATCGGCCCTTCGTGGAAATGACCCGGTCGGGGGCCTTGAATCCCAGCCCTTCCAGGACGCGCAGGCCCGCGTCGCTCATCCGGTACTCGATTTCCAGATTGCCGAACCCGTCGGCCCGGAGCGTGCCGGCCGTGCCGTCCACCGTCGCGCGTTTCCCTTCCGGGGAGCCGTACTCGAGCGCCACCAGCGTCCACTCCCCCTCGAACTGCTTGCGCGCGGCCTGCAGCGTGTTGCCGCTGGTCGGCACGGGCGACGTCTGGATGGGCCGCTGCCGCTCGCTCGCGGCGCATCCGCTCAACAGGACCGCCGCCGCCACAGCGGCCACGGCGCCCGTCGCATGAACACGAAATGACATACAGCCTCCGGCCGGTATTGTGCCACGCCTACTCGCGCAGGCGCCGCAGCGTGAGCCGGAAGGCGCGGTACCCGGCCTCGGGGTCGTACACGATCACCGGCATCAGCCGGCCTCGAATCTTGTGCGGGTTGGTGCGGGCGTAGGCGGTGAGCGTGCGCGCGAGCGTCTCCCGCGACCGATCGGGCGGCTCGACGCGGGGCTCGCCGGTGAAGAGGTCGTTCAGCCCGACGGCCCAGGGCAGGCTCCACAGCAGCGAGTCCACGATCTGCCCCTTCATGACGTTGTGGGAGAAGTTGAAGAAGAAGGACAGCGGCGAGTAGGCCGACGGCGTCGGCTGGAACGCCTCGAACTCCGTGATGAGGTCGGCGTGGTAGGCCAGGAACCTGTCCCTGAACCGCGCCCGCTCCACTTCGTGAGCCGCCAGCGAGGTCGGCCCGGCGCCGACAAACGCCCGGGCGTCCGCCGTCATCCCGTTCAGCATGGACTCCACGAGGGCGGTCCGTTCCAGCACCGCCCCATCGCCCTGCCGGATCCGGTGATACTCGTCCATCAGCGTCGCGAGCGAGAAGCAGAGCCACGGGTAGTCGGCGACGTTGTCGTTGCGCATCAGCGACGTGTCGCGCCCATACGTGGCCTCGAACCCGAACCGCAGGTGGCAGCCCATCGCGGCGCCGTGGCCCAGCGCAATCGCGGCACGGTGTGCCTGGTTGAGCGTGCGCGTCCGCGCGAGCAGCAGGTCGTAGCCCCACTCCTCGCGCTCGTAGTGCGCCGTCGCGATGAGCAGCAGCGTCTCGGCATCGGCGCAGAAGCGCTGGCCGCTGCCGCCCGGCCCCTGCAGCAGCGTCAGGAGCCGATCGATCCGGTCCAGATTGGCGTCCGCGTCGCCCTCGTCCCACACGCGCAGCGTGAGCAGCGACAGGACGTGCATGAAGTAGTAGTCGATCAGGATGGCCGGCGCGACCGGGTCGAACGGATCGCCGCCCCGCTGCCCGGCAATGTAGTCCAGGACGTCCACCGGGATCGTGTCGGGATTGACGTGGGCGGCCACACCGTCCCAGTCGTGGAGGGCATGGAACCCCTCGTCGCGGGTCCGGCGGTCGTAGTCGCGGACGGCGAGGGCCAGCGTCAGGGTCGCGTCGCCGAAGCTCCAGATATCGGCGCGCATGGCCTCGCGCAGCCGACCGAGCGCCGTGCCCAGCGTGGCCGAGGTGGACAACTGGCGCACCACCTCGGCGCGAAACTGTCCCGCGAGGGCGTCCTCGAGGGTGTCACAAACGGTGTCGAAGGACATCGGCGCCCGTCCATTGCCAATTGCCCAATGCCCATTGACGATTCATCGGATGAATGGGCGACTGGCACATCGGGCATTCATCGGGCGATTCGCGATCGCCGAATGCCCCAATCCGAATGTCGCAATGCCTCAATCCGCAATCACCCGATGAATCGCCAATCAGCAATCCGCCTTCGTCAATGGACGCGCGCTCGCCCTCACTTCGCCTGGATGGTGGACAGGTAGTCCACCAGCGCATCGAGGCGGTCCTGGACGGCCTGCGGCCCGGCGTCGGCCGAACGCGCGAACGCGTCGCCCCAGACCGGCATGTCGCCACCGCCGTGGCCCTTCACCGGGCTCTTCCCGTCGATGATCTGCCGGACCATGTCGCGATTGTAGGTACCGCCGTTGTTCTTCGCGAGCAGCGTCAGGTCGGCCGGACGGCGCTTGAGCGAATCCGCCAGCGGTCCCGTCCCTTTGGCATTGGCGCCATGGCACACGGCGCAGTAGGTCGAATAGAGGCCCGAGCCAGCCGGGATGGACTTGGCGCCGGCAGGCGTTTGATCGGCCGAGACGGGGCCTGCCCAGGGCAGGAGTGCCGCTACGGCGAGAGCAGCGATGGTCCAGAAGAGCCGGCGTGGCATGTCGTCACCTCCAAAGTGAGTCGCGAGACTCGCTGTTGCCTCAGGAGGCAAATCGAGTACCACGACCTGGTTGCGAATTCGGGCCATCTCCGGAAGTCCGGCAGTTGGCCCGTGCCGGGATCCCGGCACGTCCCTCACCCATCAGCGCCCGCGCTTGAACAGCCCCGTGTACACCGCCTTGCCACGAATGTGGCCCGACATCGCGGACATCACGGCGGCCCGTGTCTCCGCGGGCGACTCGCCCGTCGCTGGCACCGGTACCATGGCATCGAGCGCGTAGAGCTCGAACACGTAATGGTGCGCCGGGCCGCTCGCCGGAGCCCCCGGGCCGCGGTAATAGGGCCCGCTCACGCTGATCTGGCGGCTGCCGTCGGGTCGCGTCGGCCCCTGCGCCACGCCCTCGGGCAGGCCGGTCGCCGTCGCGGGAATGTTCCACACCAGCCAGTGCAGCACGTCCTCCGTGCCGTTGCCCACCGCGGCATCGAGATCGTGCGCGATCAGCACGAAGCTCGCCACGCCCTCGGGGGCCTGGCTCCAGTCGAGCGCGGGCGACACCTCCTCGCCGGCCTGCGTGTATTTGGCCGGAACGGTGGACCCGTCCGGCCACGGCCCGGTGAGCGTCATCACCTGCACGCCGCGAGGACGGTTGGGTGGCGCCTGGGCCGCGCGCGGCGCCTGGAGTGACGCCGGGACTGCAGTCCCGGCGCGCGCCGCGAGCCCGGCGCTGCAGAGGCACGCGCCCGCGAGCGCGACGATGACGAGCCGGAGGTGTGACATCACGCGCGACTCCTACTTGAACGACGCGGGCTGCGTCCTGCGCCAGGCGTCGTACCGCATGCGCAGCGTCTTCACCGGGTTCAAGTTCTCGCCCGGCTTCACCTGGCCGGGCCCCTTGTCGGCCCCGGGCTGTGAGACGGTGAGGTACATCGCGTACGTCCCGTTGTTGTGGGAGTCGCCGCTCGGGTCCTTCGGGTCGGCCATCAGGATGTAGGCCACGTGCGAGGTCCGGCCGTCACACGCAATCGGCGGCGTGCGGCCGTCCGTGGGCCACGGCGGACAGGTGCAGCGGCTGTCGCCCCCGGACCCATCCGCCGCGTCCATCGCGGCCATCACCCGGTCCGTGAGGGCGCCGCTGGTGTTCAGGAACGCCTGCACGGCATTGGGGACAACGAGCCCGGGGCGAAGGATGTTGCCCTGAATCGAATAGAAGATCTCGGTGCCGGGGACCTGGCCCTGCACGTCCTGGGAGACGTAGCCGTTGCCGAGGCCGGAGTGACCGGCGCTGCGCCCCTGCAGATCGAGGATGCCGAACTGCCGGCTCTGGAACGCGGGATCCTCGCTCAGCATCTCGATGATCCGTGACGGGTCCGTGCCCTTCTGCAGCTCACCGAAGACGAGCATCTGGTTCGCGTGCGTACCGTCCACCGCGGCCTGGCACGCGGCCACGCCCTTGCCGGGCACGACCACGGCCTGCACGCCCATCAGGAACTGATCGTCACGATCGACACACGTGGCCGAGGCGATGACGACACGGCCGGTGCTCCGGTCCACGGCGATGACGGACCACGTGGCCCAGGCAGAAGTTGGCAGCGCCAGGAGCGCGGCCAGCAGGACGACGATGCGACGCATGAAGACGCAGTCTACCGGATGTCGGCGCCGGGCGGTGCAACCGGCGTATCATGCGGCGCATGCCCACCCCGAATCCGCTCCACGCGCCCGTGCGCGGCGCGCACCATCACGAAGTGGCCGGCGTCCGCATCGACGTCGCCCCCGCTGGCGCCGGCCGCATCAAGCGCGTCATCTACCCACCCGGCTTCCGCTGGTCGCGGGACATGCGGCCGGTGAGCGGGACCGAGCGCTGCGAGTTCGCCCACGTGGGCTTCCTGCTGCAGGGACAGGTTCACGTCGAGTACCCGGATGGGTGCACCGAGGAGTTCGTCGCTCCGCAGGCGGTAACCATTGAGCCCGGTCACGACGCCTGGGTGGTCGGGGACGAGCCGGCCATCCTGATCGAGTTCGACTTCAAGGGCGATACGGCGCTTCGCTTCGGGTTGAAGGGCCGGCACGTTCATCCGCAGGAGGTGGGCGACTGACTGAGAATCTCGTGATCTGATGATCTCGTGATCTGGTGATCGATCGGATGATCGGGTGATCTGGGGATCTATCGGGTGATCTGGGGATCTATCTAGGAATCTGGGGATCTCAGGCTGTGAAGCGTTCGAGGCGGTAGGGGGCGAGGGGGTCTGCGCGGAGGCCGTCGAGCATCTCTGTGGCGGCGAGACGGCCCACCAGGGGGCCGAGCGTGACGCCGCTGTGCATGACGGCCAGATACAGGTCGCGACGGCCCGGCGCGAATCCGATGATCGGCATGCCGTCGGCCGGCATCGGCCGGAAGCCCTGCGTCATCTTCTCCACGCCCCCGCGGTCGATGCCGGGCAGCACCGTCGCCATGGTCTTCAGGAGGCGCGCGCCCGCGGCGTGGCTGGTGTCGCCGCCACCGGCGGCGAAGTCGCTGCCGGCGACGATGCGGCCGTCGGGTTTCTGCTTGATGTTGCCGACCGGCGCCAGGATCACGCGCTGGACCAGCCGGGGCTGCGGCGGCACGTGCACCAGCACGCCAGGCGACTCCTTGAGCGGCACGCGCACGCCGGCGAAGCCGGCCACGCGCGGTGTGTCGGTGCCACAGGCGACGACCAGGACGTCGGCCTCGAGGTCCCCGACGGTGGTGCGCACGGCCCTGAGCGATCCGCCCGCCAGGTCGAGGCCCGTCACCTCGGCGGGGCTCAGCAGGCGCGCGCCGTTCATCTCGGCCTTCCGCACGACGTGTTCGGTGATACCGACCGGGTCGATGTGTCCCTCGTCAGCCCAGTGCGCCGCCGCGGCCAGGACGCCCGGCGTCAGGAGAGGCTCGAGTGCACGAAGGCCCGCGGCGTCGAGCAGCGTGACGGGATAGTCCCACCCCCGGAACTCGTGCACGTCCCTGGCGAGTCGCGCGCCGGCGTCGGCATCGGCGCGCCACTCGACACTGCCACCCCAGACGAGCGGGAGCGCTCCGCTGAACTCGCGATCCAGCTGGCGCCACGCCTGGATGCCCATCCGGCTCAGGTCGAAGTACGCGCGCGGGCGCTTCTTGGCGTTGATCCAGGCGAACGAGTTGGCCGTCGCGCCGCGACCGGGCTGCGCGCGCTCGACGATGGTCACCTGCGCACCACGTTTGACGAGCTGGTAGGCGATGTTCGCGCCGATGATGCCCGCGCCGGCCACGACTACTCGGCGGACCTGCGATCCCAGGGCGGGCACACCCGCGACGGCCACGCCGGCAAAGAGCTCGAACAGGGTGCGGCGGGTCATGGCTTAGCCTTTCTCTTTTCTCTTTTCTCTTTTCTCTTTTCCCTTTTCTCTTTTCTCTTTTCTCTTTTCCCTTTCTCAGGGCGTCACCGTCACCGTCACCATCCCGTCCGAGGTGAGCGCGCCGTCGTCCGCGCGGACACGGATCACGTACTCGCCCGCTTCGTGGAACGTCGCGTGCACGCTCACCTTGCCGTCGGCGGGCAACTCCGGCGGCGTCCACAACGGCGCCCAGGGCGAGTTGCCGCCGGTACGCGTGTCCTCCCAGGAGGCGATCTGGGGCGGATCGAACGTCACCCGGCCCGCCCCGCGGTACACGAACCAGCTGGCGTGCAGGCCGACAATCTTCCCGACGGTCACTCGTGATGGCGGCAGCATCAGGCGGCGGGCCCGCAGCGCCTCGATCTGATCGCGGCTGGCCGACGACAGGGTGCTCGACGATCCCGTGTTGCTCACCGCCGAGCCCGCGCCGATCGCCCGCGTCCTGGGAATGCCGTCGTCGGTGACGGTGGCCACGAGCGTGACAGGCTCGCCCACTTTCGCGGTCAGTCTCTTCTGCCCCTGCACCTCGAGGTTCGGTGCCTTGTTCGCCCGGACCTCAGGGCTGCTGCTGCCGGCGCCGAGCGCGCCCGTCTCCGACGCGCGGACGACACCGTCGATCTTGTAGTCGAGGGCCAGGCTCGCGAATGCCTTCTCGGTCTTGCCCTTCGTGGTGAGGGTCCAGACGAGCTCGTCCTTCTCGGTGAAGCCCTTCGGTACGGGGACGCGGAACACGAAGCGGTTCCGCCGGGGGAGGAAGTGGGTGGGCTGGCCCTGGTCTACCCCCCCCTTGTCGAACCCGTTGTCGGGCCCGGCAGGCACGTCGACCTCCTCCTCCCAGTTCCGGTTCATATACCCGAACACGAAGTACTTCGAGCCGTCCGGGTCCTCTTCCCAGCCCTCGTAGGCCGGCGACACGTTCTGCCCGCGGGAATAGGTCAGCCCCTGCGCGCCAGCCACGCTGAGGGCAGCCAGCCACGCACACACGCTCAATACCGTCAGCCGCCGCATTCTTCTGCCTTCTGCCTTTGCCTTTTGCCTTCTGCCTTATTCCTGCTGCCGCGGCGCGGTCGCGGTGCCGGTCTTCGCGGGCGGCTCGATGTTGCAGAGCGGGCAGCCGATCATCACCGAGCTGCGGGTGAGCTTCAGCTTCTCGCGGCGCGCCTTCATCTCGGCCATGAACTGCTCGTCGGTGAGCGACACGCGGTTGCCGAGGTCGATGAACATGTTGGCCACCGAGCGGTTGCCCGATCCCTGCCAGTTGCGCGGGTCCGGGACGTTCTTGTTCTTCGGCGAGTTGTCCATGTAGCCGATGATGTGCAGGATCGTCCCCTTCGGCAGCAGCGGCGCATGATCGTCGTCGTAGTCGTAACCGCGGACCCAGTTGTGGTCGTAGCCCACGCAGTTGAGCGTCTGCGTGCCGTAGCCCCAGATGGCCTCGAGGCACATGCGCGCGCCGGGCGCGTGGAGGTGCGGCTCGAACGAGAGGATCTTGGTGTGCTCGGTGAGCACGGCGTAGGCGTGCAGTTCCTGGCCGGACTGGTTGGCCTTGATGTCGATATCGACGCCGTTGCCCAGCGAGACACGCGACGCGCGGTACTCGGGCTTGTAGCCCTTCGGCATGAACTTGAAGCCGATCTCGAGCCGCGCCTTCGTGTCCCGGCCGTTCGAGTGCAGATGCACCGAATCGGAAATGACCGACGATCCGGCCTTCAGGAGGCGTGCCGACTTCGGATCGAAGAAGTCCGGCTCGCGGCCCACCTCGTGGACGGGCCAGGTCGTCGTTCCGGGGGTGGTGCCGGTCAGACCTGCAAACGGATCCGTCGGGTCGATCTCGTCCTTCTGGTCCAGCGGGCGCGTCTGCCAGATCATGTGGTGGAACACGTAACGCCCGCCCACGGTGTGCCGCCCGCTACCCGAGGTGTCGACGTCGTTGACCTCCCGCACCTCGACGGCCGATACATATCGGTCCTCGGTGAGGCCGGTTGGTGTCGGCGCGATCTCACCCCACCAGTCGGGGGCGCCCGCCTTGACGGTGATCTCCTCGGTCCGCACGACGAGGTCCGGCTCGCCGATGGCCCACTTGGTGCTCTCGTTCCAGACGCGGGCCGGCGGCATGTCGGCGGGATTGCCGCGAGGGGCGCCACTGTCGGCCCACTTCGCGATCAGGGCAATCTCCTCCTCGCTGAGCGACGGATCGTTCTTGAAGTGCTGGATGCCGATCTCGCGCTCCACGTACCACGGCGGCATGACCCCGGCCTTCGGCCCGATGCCCGTGCGCTGCTTGATCGCCCGCGCCCAGGGCCGGACCTCCTCGTAGGTCGAGAGGGCCATCGGCGCCACGCCGTTGGCGCGGTGGCAGTTCTCGCAGCTGCGCTGCATGATCGGCGCGATGTGCTTCGTATAGGTCACCTCGGGGGTCGCGGGCGGCGCAGCCTGCGCCCCGAGCGGCTGGGCCGCCGGCCCCAGCCAGGCGCCCGCCGCGAAGACCGCCGCCGTTCGAATCGCGAATCGCCATGCCGTGTCGCGAACTGCCATGGGTGCCATGCCTCCTGACGCCTCGCTGGCCCGGACCCGGGTCAGCGGCTCGACAATGATGCCAAATCTCGGGGCGTACGGCGCAAGAATCTGCGTGGGGTACAATCCGGCGCTCACATGGCCCGCTCCGTCGCCCCGCCGCGGGTGCTCAACATCGAGGATCTCCGCCGGGAGGCCCGGCGTCGGATGCCCCGCGTGGTGTTCGACTACATCGACGGGGGCGCGGAGCGTGAGCGCACCCTCGCGGAGAACTCGCGCGCCTACGACGACGTGCTGTTCCGCCCGCGGTCAGCGGTGGCCACCCGGCAGGTCGACTTGAGCGCGACCGTGCTGGGCACCACGATCCAACTCCCCTTCATGCTGGCGCCGGTGGGCAGCAGCCGTCTGTTCTGGCCGCGGGGTGAAGAGGAGGCCGCCCGCGCGGCCGGGGCGGCGGGCACCGGCTACATCCTGTCCACCCTGTCGGGCTGCCGCCTGGAGGACGTGCGCGCCGCGACGCCCGGGCCCGCGTGGTACCAGCTGTACCTGGTGGGCGGCCGCGACGTGGCGCTCTCGGCCATCGCGCGCGCGAAGGCTGCCGGCTATCGTGCGCTCGTGGTCACCATCGACACGCCCGTCGCGGGGATGCGCGAGCGCGACTTCCGGAACGGCATCAAGGAACTCCTGGCCCGGCGGCCGCTCCAGGTACTGCCGTTCCTCCCGCAGTTGCTCTCGCGCCCCCGGTGGCTGGCCGGATACGTCGGAGATGGCGGCTTGATGAAGTTCCCGAACATCGTGCTGCCGGACGGGCCCATGGCCTACGCCGACGTCGGCGCTGCCCTCGAAGCCTCGATGGTGTCGTGGGACGACTTCCCCTGGATCCGCGAGGCCTGGGGCGGCCCCATCGTCGTGAAGGGCGTGCACACGGAGGACGACGCACGACGGGCCGTGGACGTCGGCGCCTCCGCCATCGTCGTGTCCAACCACGGCGCGCGGCAGCTGGACGGCGTGGCGCCGACCATCCGCATCCTGCCCGAGGTGGTGGCGGCCGTCGGCGGGCAGACGGAAGTGCTGCTCGACGGCGGCATCCGGAAGGGCAGCGACGTCGTGAAGGCGCTGTGCCTCGGCGCGCGGGCCGTGCTGATCGGCCGGGCTTACGCCTACGGCCTCGGGGCCGCGGGGGGCGCCGGCGTCGCGCGCGCCATCGACATCCTGAGAGCGGACGTCGTGCGGACCCTCAAGCTGCTCGGCTGCGCCGCGGTGGGCGCGCTGGACTCGTCGTACGTCGACGCGCCCCGCACCTGGGCGCGCGCCGCGTCCATTGCCGATTGCCCATTGCCGACTGGCGATTCATCGGGCGATTGAGCGATTGGGGAATCCGGCGATTCGGATCGGCTCATCGGCAATGCCCGAATCAGCCATCGCCCAATGAATTGCCCGATTGGCAATCTGGCAATCGGCAATGGGCCCGACTCGGTCACCTCCGCAGGCGTTCCAGCGCCGCGCGCGCCTGCGTCGCATCACGCACGGCACGTGCACGATCGAGCTCCGCGCGTGAGGACGCGGCCGTCGCCTGCGACAGCTCACGACGGGCCGCCGCTTCCGCCGCACGGGCATCGTCGAGTGACGCCTCGAGCTCCGCGCGACGCGTCGTGGCCTGCTCGAGTGTCAACCGCGCCCGCGCTTCGGCCGACGCGGCCGCTTCGGCCGCCCGGGCCGCCTCCGCCAGCGCGGCCGCCATGGCATCCGCGCGTGCCTGAGCCTCCGCCTCCTGCGAGGCGCGCCCGCCCTCCTGCGAGGTGCGCGCTCCGAGGGCCTGCCCGGGCGGCCGCGTCGGCCCGGCGCCAGCGGGCCTCGGCGCGCTCCGCGCGACGAGCGTCGGGCCCGCCGATGATCCTGCGGCAGCTGCCAGTGCGGACAGCGCATCGAGGCCGCTCGACTGCAGGTCCTTCGTCAGCCGACCCAGGGCCTCGCCATCGGGTACGCCACTCGACGCCAGGGCTTCCACCGTGCCCGAGATGCGGTACTGCATGTCGGGCGCAACCACCTTCTTGCCGCCAAGGAGATCGATCGCGGCGTCGGTGACGTCGCGCACGGCGCGCCCGCGCGACTCGGCGGCGTCCCGCACATCAGCGTCCCGGCCCTGCGCCCATGCGAGGTGGGCCGAACGGTGCGCGACGCCGGCGTCGAGCATCGCCTGAAAGCGATCGCGTTGCTGCCACCACACCTGGTTGACGGCCCACGCAGTTGCACTTGGTTTGACCAGCGCCTTCACCCGATCGGCCGAGGCCTTGTCCCCCGCGCGCCTGAGCGATGCCGCCAGCGCGTTGCGCTCCGAGGTGAACAGGTCCAGAGAGCCCTGATACAGGGCGTCGATGGCGGCCTCGAGATCGGGCATAGAGAAGTGAGAAGAGAGAAGTGAGAAGTGAGGAGTGAGAAGTGAGAAGTGAGACTGCCGGAACTGCAGGTTATTGGTCCTTTGTTGGTCCGTTAAGGCCTAGCCTCCGCTTCAGCTTTCGCTTCCCTCTTCTCACTTCTCACTTTTCACTTTCTACTGTGAGTTGCCCGGACGGCGCAGTTCGCGCTCGGCGAGCAGCCAGAAGTACTCGGGGCTGCCCTGCCCGCGATGCTCGATGGACAGGAAGTAGGCGCGCACGCGGATGTCCTCGTCGGTGACGACGCGCGGCGCGGAGCCAGTCCCCTCGGCGGCGCCAACTATCGCCACCGCGGTGGATCGATGGGCGGTCGGGGCCGCTGCGGTGACGGCGGGCTGTGGCGCGGCCGGCTGTGGCGCGGCCGCCGCACGCGCGGGGCTCTTCCGGGTCGCAGTCCCTGGCGCCGTCCGCTTCGGGGCTGCGACCTTCGTCGCGCGGCCTGACGCAGCAGGGGCCGGGGCGGCCGCCCGGGCCTCGGCGGGCTCGGCGGCTGGCATGGGCGCCGGAGCCTTCGGCGGCGTGGAGCGCGCGCGGCGGGGAGCGCGAACGGCGGCGCTGGGATCGGACACGGGGGTGGGCGCCGGAGCGGCGGTCTTCGGTGAACGGGTCGTCTTCTTCGAAACCACGAGCAGGATCCTTTGTATGAGACATGTCCGGCCACAACGAGGCCGGCAGAGCCTCCTATTATCTCACCCGGTGTGACGACAGGACGACAGCACGGGGGTTTCGTATAATCCCGGCTCGTCGTCGAGTCCGGAGGCCCCCATGCCAGGTTCATCCGCACCCCGTCTTCGACGGCTCGGTCCACTCGGCGCCCTGGTGGCCGCCGGCATCGTTCTCGCCATGGCCCCGGAAACGCGTCCGCTGGCGGCCCAGAACCACGCCCAGACACGGGACGCGACCGATGCCGACCGCGTCGTCATCGACGACATGATCTTTCAGCCGGACCAGCTCGGCCCGAGCGGTCCGCTCGCCACCAGCGTGTTCAGCGTGTTCACGCTGCCGTGGCCCGGCGGCGTGATTCCCATCGCATTCGACGCGTCGGTGTCCGACGGCCAGCGCACCCAGTTCATCCGCAACTGCAACCTGTGGGGCACCCGCGTGCCTGGTGTGGGCTGTGCGACCAGGACCGTGGAGCCCGTGGCCCTCAACGTGTACAACCGGTCGCTCCCCTTCAGCGGCGGACAGTCGACCGTGGGCTACCATGCGACGGCTCGGCGGGAGCTGACGATCACGCCGAATGCGTGGTTCGACTCGCTCATCCTGCACGAGGTGGGCCACGCCTTCGGCTTCATGCACGAGCACCAGCGGGCCGACCGCGACACCTACGTCACCATCGACACCACGAACATCCTGCCTGGGTATGCGGGGAACTTCGCGGCGCTGAACGCCGCCAGCTCGCAGGTCTACGGGCCGTACGATTTCCGGTCCATCATGCACTACTACCCCAACTCGTTCGCCGTCGACCCGTCGCGCCCCAACATCATCGCGAGACCGCCCTATCAGGCGTTCCAGAGCGTCATGGGACGGGCGACGACGCTGAGCGACCTCGATCTCGGCGGGATCGTCGCCGTCTACGGCGTGCCCCCCGACACGCCGGTCGATCTCACCGCAAGCCTCGGCGCCGGCACGGCGGGCCTGGCCTGGCGGCAGCCTGGCACTGGGGGCAGGCCCGCGTTCTTCGAGGTTGCCGTGGGCACCGCACCCGGTGCGTCCGACCTGGGCAGGTTCAACGTCGGGCCCGCCACCAGCGTGTCTGGCGCCGTGCCGCCAGGCACCTACTACGCCCGCGTCACAGCCGTGAACGAGCGAGCGGCCAGCGCAGCGAGCGCGGAGCTGCCGTTCACGGTGACGCCGACCGCACCGCCGCCCGGAACGCCCCGCGATTTCACGGTGTCGGCGGCGGGCTCGCTGCTGACGCTGTCCTGGCGGCCGGCCCAGGTGGGTGGCGCCGTCGGCACCTACGTGGTGCAGGCAGGGTCGGCCAGCGGCCTGTCGGACATCCACGACGGCCCGGTCGGGCCGGTGACCAGCCTGACGGCGGCCGTGCCGCTTCGCACCTACTTCATCCGCGTGCTCGCGCAAAACGCCGTCGGCACGAGCGGCGCGTCGAACGAGATCCGTGTGGACGTCACGTCGCACTGTGTGGTGCCCGCCGGTCCGGTGCTGGCAGCCACACGAAGCGGCAACGTGGTGTCGGCGACCTGGACGACGCCGGCCGGCGGTCCGCTCAGCCACTACGTGCTGCAGGCAGGCCGGTCACCGGGCGGCGCGGACCTCTTCGACGCGCCCGTGGGGTTGACGCCCGGCGCATCGGGCACGCTCGCCTCGGGGATCTACTACATCAGGGTCGCCGCGGTGGCCGCCTGTGGCACCGGACCGTGGTCGAACGAGACGGCCGTCCAGGTACCATAGCGGAGGTCGGCTTTCGCGGCCGACGCCGCGACCTGCGCCGTTCAGCTGCGCATCACCAGCGTCTGTCCAAGGTCCCGTACGGCCAGCCGGCCCTGCTCCGCGCCGAGCATCCGCTCGGTGCGCTCGATCGGCTCGGTGACCGGCTCGCGGCTGAGCACGAAGGACTGGTGGTGCACGGGCACGAACAGGCGCGCCCCTGCGGCATCTGCCATCGTCACCGCCTGCTCGGGCGTGCAGTGGTTCGTGATCCAGGGATCGTACGCGCCGATGGGCATGACGGCCGCCTCGAACGGGCCGTACTGCCGGTGCGCCCGGAACGCGGTGGTGTCGGCCGTGTCGCCACCGATGAGCAGGCGGCGCCCCTCGCGCTCGAGCACGAAGCCGCCATAGCCGCGATGCGTGTCGCGGCGGATACGGGCCCCCCAGTGCCGCACTTCGATCGCGCGCACCCGGGCGTCGCCGGCTCCCGTCGTCACCGTCGTGGACTCGTTCCACCGCAGTTCGTGTACCGACGCGTAGCGATGCCGTGGCAGCAGGTCGGCCGTGCCGGAGGCCATCACGGCCACGGGCGTCCCGGGAATCACCGCCAGCGATGGCGTGTCGAGATGATCGAAGTGCGCGTGCGAGACGAGCACGAGGTCGATTTCCGGCAGCTGCTCCGGCGCAAGGGCGCACCGCACCAGGCGCAGCGGACCGAGACTGCCGATGCCCAGGTCGACGCCGATGCGGGGGAACAGGACCGGATCGGTGATGACGTGGAGGCCGTAGAAGTTGACGAGGACCGTCGAATGGCCAAGCCAGGCCAGCGTGATGGCGTTGTCGTCCCACGTCGATGGCGTTGGCGTATGCGGTGCGGCCGGGAGGTCCCTGCCCCACTCGGCCATGCGTTCGCGGAGGAACCGCGCGCTCCAGGACGAGGACAGGCTCGTCCAGGCCGCGCCGGCGGCTGCCGCAGCGCCCGCGGCAAGCACGGTGCGGCGCCCGATGCGGGACTTCATCACCATGACAGACTCACGTCAGGACAGAATAGTTCCATCGAGGTCGCGTGGAATCGGCTGAGCCAGCTCGAAACCAGTGGCTGACCGACGGGTAATAGTGTGCAGCTGGCAGTATAGTGGCCGCGGATTGGGTCAGATGACGGGCTCCCTGCACGCGGCCGCGCTGGCGACCGCACTAACGGCTGCGTCCTGTGCGTTGCCGGCGCATCACGCACGGGTCTCGATGAGCCTCAACATCGAGGACGACGCCAATGTCCGCCGGCCGATTCCCGTGGACCTCGTCTTCGTGTGGGACGACGCCCTCGTGGCGCAACTCGAGGCGATGACGGCTGGAGACTGGTTCGGCAAGAAGGCCGCGCTCCTCCAGGGCGACCCGACGGGCAAGGCCCTGACGGTGTGCGGATGGGAATGGGTGCCCGGACAGGATGTGAGTCCCGTCGAGCTGATGGTGCCGGCGTCCGCACGCCGGTGGGTTCGGGCCGTGTTCGTGTTCGCCAACTACCGGACTGCAGGCGCTCATCGCGCCCGACTCGAGCCCGGCCGGGCGGCGTCGCTCGACCTGGGTCGTGACGACATGAACGTGCGGTTGACCGACAAGACCACCGCGGCCGCGTACAAGGAGATCGATCAGGTCGACGCCTGCCGACAGGCACCCGCGGCGGCCACGAGGGCTCCACTATGAGCCGCGTTCCGGGGCCCATCCGCTGGCAGGACGGCATGTTGCTGAGCCCTCGACACCTGCAACAGCTCTCGCTCCGGCTCGAGGAACTGATTCAGGCCCTGCCCGGGCGCTACCACCCGTATTACTGGGGCGTCAGCAGATTCGAGTACCTCATCGAGGGTCCCGTGCTCATTGCACGCGCGCTCGATGCCGTCATGCCCAACGGCGTTCACGTCTCGAGCGACGATGGCCGGCTACGGCTCGATCTGCGCACGCTCACCCCGGGCACGCCGCACACGATTCATCTGGCCATGTCCCTGAGCGACGCTGACGAAGCGCGGCGCTTCATCAGTTGCGACCGCGAGTTGAGCGGGCACGAGATCCTCGGCGACGACGGCGTCGAGATCCCGCGGATTCGCGTACGTCTGTCGCTGATGGCCGGCGCGCGACCGCCTGAGGCGCAGTACGCGAGTCTTCCGCTTCTCGAAGTCCGCCCCGAGGGCGACCGGTATCAGCCTACGGCGTTCATGCCGCCGACGTTGCGGGTGGCGCCAGGCTCGCTGCTGGGTGCGCGGTGCGCGCGAATCTCCGACCGGCTCCGTCGTGAGGTGGCCACGCTGACCGGCGCGGCGGACGCGCCGCAGGCCCCCGTGTCGGCCGAGGCCCGAAGTCAGCTCGCGCCCCTGGCCAGCGCCCTCCCGGCGTTCGAGGCGCTGCTCACCTCCGAGCCTCACCCCTTCGGGCTGTACGTCGAGTTGTGCCGTCTGGCGGGCGCCGTGGCGATGTTTCGCAATCGCACCATGCCGCCGGCCTTCCCGGCCTACGTCCATGACGACGCGTGGACGGCGTTCGATGCCGTCACGCGGTTCGCGCTGGGGACGCCTGACGCAGGGCCGTCCCGGGACGTCCGCCAGTACCCCTTCGAACCGCACCGGACGTTCTTCCGGCTCGCGCCGGATCCGGGATGGACCGGTGCGCTCGCCCCGGGGTCCGGCCAGCGCTGGGTACTGGCGGTGCAGTCGGAGGCCGGCACCGAGCAGGCACGGAAATGGGGTGAGCAGGCAGTCATCGGGAGTCGCGACGTGGTCGCATCGCTGATGTCGCGACGCATCCTCGGGGTCGCGAGACGGTACACCGACCAGGCAGACGGGTTGGCTTCGGCCGGCGGCACCAGCCTGTTCCTCCTGGCTCCGGATGCCACCCTGGTCAGGCCCGGGGAGGACCTGCTGGTTGTCGGCGGGACGTCCGATGCCAGGCCCACCAGTGTCACGCTGCACGTGCTGAAAGGGCCCGAGGCCCCCCGGCATGGCTAGCGAGGCGGCACTCCCGCAGGTCCAGCGCTTTTCGGTCTTCACGCGGTTCCGTGCGTTCTGGCACGAAGTGGACACGCTGAGGGCCGACGTGACATCGGCGCTGAACGCACGGGCGCCATCGCGCGCCGAGTCGGCGCTCGTGCCGGTTCCCGCCAGCATCAGGGCGAAGCTGCGGGACGCGCTGCGAAAACAGGAAGCGGACCTCGCGCGATGGGCGGGAGCGCCCGGGATCGAGTACTACCGGCAGGCGCAGTACGTGATGGCGGCCTGTGCCGACGAAACCTTCATCAGGCTGTCGTGGAGCGGCGCCCGGGAGTGGGCCTGGCATCCGCTCGAGGAAGACCTCTTCGGGACCCGGAGCGCGGGGCAGGACATCTTCGACCGCATCGCACGATTGCTGCACAGCGGCGACCCGCATGGCCGCGAGATGGCGGCCGTATACCTCGTCGCCCTGACGCTCGGCTTCGAGGGAAAGTACGCCGGCGCAGCGGACGGCACGGCTGCCATCGAGAACTGGAAGCGCCAGTTGCGCGATTTCGTCTTCGGAGACAGCGAGGGCCTGACGGGGCCCCTGGTGGCGCAGTGTTACACGACGACCATCCCGGCCGCGTCTGGCGCCAGGCTCCCGAGCGCGCGCGGGTGGTGGTGGGCGGCCGCCGCCCTCGTGGGTGCCTGGCTGGTAGTCGCGTTCCTGCTGCTCGGCAGCCTGAAAGCGCCGATTGAGCAGGCCAGGGAGGGGCTTGAGGTCAACCTGAACAAGGTCGACGCCGGTCTTCGGAAGGTCGCGACGCCGTGACGACGCCGTTGATTGCCCTTGCCCTCGCCGGTGCCGTGACCGCTGGCCTTGTCGTCTGGTGGCTGTTCCGGACGCTCTACGGCGCGCCGTGGTACCTGCTGATCGGTCCGACCGACGCGGGCAAGACGACCCTGGTGGCCGGCGCGCTCGAGACGGCGTCGCCACGCAAGGGCCGCGCCGCGAGGGTCGACTCCAGGGACGTGGCCTGGCACTACTTCAAGGGAGGCGTCGTCATCGACGTCGCGGGGCGCCTCGCCTTTCCCCCGGGCGGGAGCGACCTGCGCGGGTGGCAGCGCGTGCTGCAACTGCTGACACGCTATCGCCCGCGCCGGCCGCTCGATGGCGTCATCCTGGCCGTTCCGGCCCGGTTGCTCCTCGATGACAACTGGCGGGTCCGCGTGCTCGATCTCGGTGCGGCCGTCCGCGAGCGGTTCGTGTTCGCACAGGGCCGGCTCGGATTTGCCTTGCCGGTGTACGTTGTGGTCACGCAGGCCGATCAGGTCCGCGGGTTCCCGGCCGTCACCGAGGCGCTGCCGGACCACCTGCTGCAGGGCATGCTGGGCTGGTCCAACCCGCATGCCCCGGATGAGCCGTTTTCCGGTGTGTGGGTGGACGAGGGCATGGACGGACTGCATCGCAGTCTCGTCCACACCCAGGTGGAGTTGCTCGCGTCAGGCCCGAACCGGGAGCACGCTTCCGACGTGTTCCTCTTCCCGGGCGAGGTGCGACGCCTGTCCGCACCACTGCGCGCCCTCCTCGAGGAGGTCTTCAGGCCGGGCCTGTACCGCGACGGCTTCTTCCCGCGGGGCTTCTATCTGTGCGGGGCAACCGCGCCACGGCGCTCGCTGACGGCCGGGGACGACCGCCTGCCAGACGTGGCGGCCCTGCCCCTGCATGCCACACCGGTCCGACAGGTCGCTTTCATCGGTGACCTGCTGGACGACAAGGTGTTCGCGGAGCGGGACCTGGCGATTCCGCTTCCAGAGATCGTCGCCAGCCGGCAGCGTTCGCGCCTGCTCGCGCAGGTGGCCTGCGGCCTGCTCGCCCTCGGCCTGTCGGCCGGTACGCTGTGGGGCTATTGGCAACTCCAGGTCGTGCAGGGCAAGGTCGTCCAGCTGCTTGCCGCGAGCAACGCGCTGCTGGCCGAGCGCCTGGGACCAGCGGGGGGGGCGGCGATTTCCACCACCGAGACCCGGCTGGGGCAGAGCCTCGGCCTGGTCGATCGCTACGTGCAGCAGCTCAGCAACGATCGGCTCAGCGGAATACTGTTCGATGCTTCGCTCGAACACACGCTCACCCGGTTTCTCGGCTCGATTGTGCTCGAGGACGTGGGCGCAAGCCTCAACGCGCGGGGGCGAACCTGGCTCGACGCGGCGGTGCCCGCGCACACCGACCCGCCGCCCGACGGTCCGGACATCGAAACCAGCGTCCGGTACAAGGCGCTGGCGGACTTCGCGCAGCAGTACGCGCTCTTCGTCCAGAACTATGCGCGATACGACACGCTGGCGACCGGCAGGTACCAGGCCGCGGATGACCCGGTGGCCCAGCTCGGCGCCCTGAGCCAGTATCTCGACTACCCGCTCAGCCTGAAGGTGCTGGCGCCACGCTACGCCCGGGCGCTCTCTAACGCCCGGGCCAGTTACGTGCCCTGTGCCCCGGGTGAAGTCAAGCAGTGGCACGACCTCGTCGCCGCGCGGGCGGCGGCGCTGCTCGACGACTTCGGGACCTGGTCCTTTGGCACGCAGAATCCCGTCTGGTCGTCTGCCTCGGAATTCAAGCGGGACTGGGAAGCCATCTGGCTCGACCACGGCGGCACACCGGATCTCGTGTCGCTGATGCGCGATACGGCGGCGTTGTCCGGCGCGGTCGCGGCGTGGGCAAAGCTCGACGGCCGCTATGGAGACCAGCCGATTCCCCTGTTCGCCCAGGCGCCGTTCCAACGGCAGCCATCGCCCGATGGGTTGTGCGGCGCGCTGTCCCCCGATCTGTCCGCGAGCATTGTCCGGGTGACGGGACTCAAGGATGCGCTGCGCGCCCGCCTGCTGGCCGAACAGGTCGACACGTTCGGCTCGGTCCTGCAGGACAGGGAGCCAGGTCTCGTGCTCGCCGACGAGGTCGCGGCGCTCAAGTCCGGACTGGACGCGCTCCAGCGGCAGAGCTTCTGGTCGCCGCCTCCGGACGAGGACGACATCGCCCTCCCGGGCCGCCCGACGTGGCGCGCGGAGGCCCTCGACGACGTGGTCGCGTCGTTTCGCGCGTTCGAGAGCTATCGGGCGCAGGCGTTTGCCGGCCTGACACTCGAGCAGCGGAGCGCGCTGCTGACCGTGGTCGAAGCGCAGGTGGCGCAACTGCTGGCGACGAAGCTGGCGTTGACGGCGGAGGACGGCTCGGCGCCTCGGGCGATCGACGCGGTCACGGGCGTGGCTGCGCAGTTCGCCAAGCTGAGCCCGGTCGTGCCGCTGCTGAAGCTCGACCCCGTTGGCGGCGATATTCTCGCGCGTCTCGATGCCGAGGCGGCCGAGGCCCTGCGTGTCATCGACCGCCAGGCGAAGACCACCTATCCGTGGGTCTTCGATCAGCCTGCGCAGACCGGCGTCGTGTACGCACGATGGAGGACACTCCAGGCGACGTATCCTCCCGCCGACGCGCTGAAGCAGTGGGCGGCCTTCGCGGACGCCCAGCGCGACGGCATCCGCGCGTTCGCCGCGCTCGCCCAACCGTTCGTCGCGTATCTCGACGCCAGCAGCCGGGGCTGGGACACCTCGTCTCGATGGGCCGGGGTCGCGTCCTGGGCGGCCATCGCGCGCAGCGTGGCGAGCGACGACCAGAAGCTGGCGGGCAGCGCGCAGAACGCCCTCGATGCCGTGATCCGCGAGGGTGTGCCATCGATGGTCGTGGAGAAAGGCTGCGCGCCGGCGGGCGGCGTGGCCGGGCCGGCCACCTCGGGCTTCTTCATCACGGCCGGGAACACCATCGTCGCCGAAGGCCAGCGCCAGTGTCGCGCGCAGGCGCAGGCGGACTACGCGGCGATCGCCAGCGCGTTCAACGGCACGCTCCAGGGCAAGTTTCCGTTCCTCCCCGCCGCCCCAGGCGCGCCGGAGGCTACGCCAACCGAGGTCAAGAACTTCCTCGAGATCTACAGCCAGAACCACGGCCCGGCGTTGCGGCCCCTGTTCGACTCCTGGTCGTGTTCGGATGACACCCGATCGTTCTTGAGCGGCATCGACGGCGCCTCGGCGCTGCTGTCGTCAGTACTGACGCCGGGGCTGCCGGCACCGGCGATCGTGCTCGACATCGTGCCGGACTTCACCGTCGATCCCGCCCTCGAGGGGAGCGGCCGCGACCAGATCGAGGAGTGGCAGGTGCTGGTCGGCTCGAAGGTCTACAGCGACCGGACTCCGGCAGCGCCGGACCCGGCGCCGTGGACCTCTGGCACCCCGGTGAGCCTGGCGATGCGCTTCGCGAACGACTCTCCGAACCTCCCGACGGCCGGCACGGGCTTCCTGAGCATCGTGGGCCGCGACGTGCGCCTCCAGTTCGGCGGGGCGTGGGCGATCTTCCAGTTGCTGCAGGTCGGGCGCCCGACGCCCGCCGATCTGTTGCTCCAGCCGGACCCGGCGTTCAACCTGCTGAGCTTCACGATCCCGGTCGCACGCGACCTCACGCGGCCGGCGCTGCGTCAACCCGGATCGGCGACGGCGTTCACCGTGTACATGCGGCTGAAGGTGTCCCCGCGTGGCAAGCCCGACGCGCTGCGCGCCGATGCGTTTCCCACGCGCGCGCCCGCGAGTGTCACGTGCCCGGCGCCGCAGGCTCCGGGAGACTCACGGATTCGAGCCGAGGCACCCGAGCGAATGCCATGAAGACGCGCAGTCGGACGACCCCGAGTGCACACACCACGAGGGCCGCGGCGGCCGAGCGCACGCGTGGGCCAGGCGCCGGTGGGCGCCGACCCGGCCAGGATGGGGACCAACTGGGCAGCAGCGCTCGGGTCGTGGGACAGCGTGCGCGGCTCGAAGGGGCCTTTGGGTTCGACGTCGAGCCCTCGAAGGCGCCGTCCTCGCCCGCCAGGAGCGTCGTCCAGCGTTTTCCCGCGACCGTGGCGACCGCGCCGATCAACTGGACCGCCGCGCCCTTTGCCGTCGCGCCGCTGGGGGGCGGCACGGTGTCGGCGATCTTCAAGCTGACCCAGCCGCCGCCGCTTCCACCCGGGGACGTGGGCACCGTGATCGTCAAGGTGCTCCAGGTCGAGGAGACCGACGAGGTACGTTTCGGTGAGGAGTTCCTGCGGCAGATGGGGTTCGCCACGCCGGCTGACCGGCTGATCATGCCCGGCACCGCGGAGTTCCTCCAGCTTGCGGGAGCACTGGGATTCGCGCCAGATGCCACGGGGCACTTCGTCAATGGCACGAAGCGTATCGGGGCACTGTTGGTGATGCAGGACCTGGGCGCGACCGGCGCCAGCACGATCGTCTCGAAGGTGATGAGCGCGGCCACGCGCGCCGACATCGACGATGTGTTCGCCACGATGATCGACCCGGTGGTCCTGCAGACGGTCGCGCGCGCAATGGTGTGCGATACCGCCATCGGCAACTTCGACCGCATCACGATGGATGGGGCGAATTTCGGCAACCTGATGATCCGACGCGGCGGCGGCGCCGCGACACAGGTGTTCCTGATCGACACCAACGCACGGCTGCCGCCCATCCGCGACGAGATCGTCGCCAACGCCGCCAGCCAGGGCGCGTTATACGACGCCCGCGTCTTCCCGACCAGACTCCTCAAGGGTCTGTTCGACGACCGCAACGATGCGGTCACCCGGTGGATCGAGGCGATCCCGTTCGTCATCGCGGCCCAGCAGAACGAGCGCGAGGAGGAGGGTGGGCAGCGGAATGCCTTCCTCGACCAGGAGCAACCGTACATCGCGCAAAAGGTGGCGCAGGCCCAACTCGTCGCGCAACCCGTGTTCACGCTCGCGATCAACCAGGAGATCGCCAATCTGGTGGCGATGATGGCCAACAAGGCCAATCCGAACCGTGCCGCGATCAAGGCCGCTGCGGCGGCATCGCCAGGGCAGTCCTTCAAGACCCTGAAGGCGCAGGTGGGCTATCTCGACCAGCGCAGCCGCGCGCCTGGCGCCGCGGTCGGGCCGGCCCCGGCACCTCCCGGCGACATCGGCCACGCGGGGGCGGCGAGCATCGTGGAAACCTACGGCCGGTACCGGCTGGCCAAGGGCGTGGCCGGCGTGCCCGCCAACGCCGCGGGCGCGCCGATGGCTCACGCCGCAGTGGTTGTGCCCGAGTCCCTGCGAGTATCCGCGGCCATGCAGGTGCTCAAGGGCAAGGGGCTCAAGCGTACCCAGGCGGCCGACTTCGACGCCTTCAACCCGCTGTACGTGCAGTTCAGGGCAGACATCGACCACCACATCCAACACCTGGAGGCACTGGTCCCGATCGTGGACAACCTGATCAAGCTCCATGCCTCAATGGCGGAGCCCGGCAGCACGCGCAACCAGCGTGCCATGGCCTCGCTCGCCAAGCGGCAGGCCCAGTTGACCCGACTGCGAGGCCCCCTGCGGGCCGCCGTGGCAACGGCCATCCAGTGGGCCGGGCAGTACCTGGCCAAGGCCGATCAGTTACTGGCCGAACTCCCTCATGTCAGCGACCGATACGACGTCCTGCGTGGCACCCGTGCGCCGCTGCAGGTACAGCGCAACAGTCTCGCCGCTGCGGCGGCACGGCTCGGCCAGTTGAGGCCCAACCTGTAACGGAGCCCCTGCCAATTCCGCGGCTTGTACCCATGACGTCGTATACACTCCCCAGTCTGGAGGCGAGACATGCCTGAGTATGCACAGCCAGCCGGGCGTCGTCCGAGCGGGGCCGATAGTGCGCGCACCTCGACGCGCCCGGCGGCACAGCGGACATCGTCCTCAGCTAATGGCAGCCCCGCAGGCGTGAAGGCCCGGCCGGCCGGGCAGCGCGTGGACCAGGGTGCGACCGCGCAGGCCATCGCGCAACTGCGCCGGGCCCTGGGACGAAGCCCACGGGTCGCGCACGTGGCCCAGCTCGCGTCGTTGCTCCAGCATGCCGGCACTCCAGGCGCAGGTCGGTCCGACACCGTGCAGCGACTGGCTTCAGAGGAAGAGGAACCGTTACAGGGCACGTTCGCCGCGGCGCAGCGGATGGAAGGTGTCGAAGAAGAAGAGATGCTGCAGGGCAGGTTCGACGGAGGCGCCGCAGAATCGACCGCAACGGCCGCGCCGAACCGGACCGGCATGCCGGATCCGCTGAAGGCCGGCGTGGAATCGTTGTCGGGCCTGGATCTCTCGGACGTGCGTGTGCACACCAACTCCGACAGGCCGGCCCGGCTGAACGCCCTGGCCTACGCGCAGGGCAACGACATCCATCTGAGCGCGGGCCAGGAGCGGCACCTGCCGCACGAGGCGTGGCACGTCGTGCAGCAGCGTCAGGGGCGCGTCCTCCCCACGGCGCAGATGCGGGGCACCAGTATCAACGACGACCAGGGCCTGGAGGCGGAGGCCGATCGGATGGGGGCCCGGGCGAGCCAGATGCCGCTCAAGGAACGTTGACGGTAGCCTGCCCGGCGAACGAGATCGTGATCGATCCGCCGAAAGCGCACATCAGTGTCGACGAGTTGTTGAGCGCCGGCATGCTGCCGATCAAGACGGTCGGGCTTCCCGGGGTCCAGGGCGCGGCCGTCACAGGGGTACAGGGCATTGGGGTCAGCACGCCGAGGGCCGCCGCCGTCGCCGAGGCCACCGCCGGGTTCGCCAGGCTCTGGCACATCGCGAACGGCGGGATGTTGACGAACGGCACGTGGTCCATGATGGTCGCGTCCGGCACCTGCTGCGTCATCACCCGGTTCGCCGGCAGCACCACCAGCGAGCTCGGCGCCACCCCGAAGCTGCACGTCAGCACGGCACCCATGCAGACCTGTTGACCCATGTCATGCCTCCAGTCCGGCAGCCCGCGTGCGTCCAGTCACCCGCGAATCGCCTTGCCCCGGCGCAGATGGTAGCACCCGATCGACTCGTGAATTGGCGATGAACGCACCTCCACACAATGCCGCGACCCTGAATCTGGAGCTCGACTGGCTGTCACAGCTCGTCGACGCCAGCATCCGGCTGTACTTCGGGCAGGAGTGCGGCGTCGCCGACGTGCGGGACATCCCCGCGCCTGACCTCTCTGGGAGCGCGTCCAGCTATGCGCAGGTCGTCCACGAGCACGACCTGTCGTTCGAGGCGCGAGCGGTCGTCATCCTGGCCCTTGCGCCGCACGTGCGCCCGCAGCTGCTGGATCCGTTCCTGATCAAGAACCCGAATTTCGATCGCGGGTTCACCGAGTTCGGGGGCCTCCTGGCGGGTGGCCACGGTGGCTTCTGGCCCACGGTCGAGACGGCGGCCTTCCTGCTGGCAGGCGAAGACCTCGAGCGCCGCTTCGCCGTGCAGGAGCTGTTCGACCCGGACCACCCGCTGCGCCGGGCCAGGCTGTTGCACCTGGATGACACCCAGACGGCGCAGAGCTTGTTCGCCGCACCGCTGACGCTCGGCAAGGAATACGTGAGCCGCTTCACCACGGGAAGCCGGCACAAGCCGAGCTTCAGCAGCACGTTCCCCGCCAGGCGTCTCAGCACGCCGCTCGAGTGGGACGACCTCGTGCTCCCCGAGCGCGTCCTCGACGAGGTCGAGGAGATCCGCGCCTGGATCGAGCATCGCCACACGCTGCTCCACACCTGGCGCCTGGACAAGAAGATCAAGGCCGGGTTCCGCAGCCTGTTCTACGGCCCACCGGGGACCGGCAAGACGCTCACGGCGTCGCTGCTGGGCAAGACCACCGGGCTCGACGTCTACCGCGTGGATCTGTCGCTGGTGGTGTCCAAGTGGGTCGGGGAAACGGAGAAGAACCTGGCCGGCGTGTTCGACCAGGCCGAAGCGAGCGACTGGATTCTGTTCTTCGACGAAGCCGATGCCCTGTTCGGCAAGCGCACGCAGACCACCAGCGCGCACGATCGGTACGCGAACCAGGAGGTCGCCTACCTGCTGCAACGGATCGAGGACTTCCCGGGAGTGGTGATCCTGGCGAGCAATCTCAAGGGCAACATCGACGAGGCGTTCGCGCGGCGGTTCCAGTCCATGATCTACTTCCCGGTCCCGGGCCGCGAGGAACGCCTGCGCCTCTGGCGGGGCGCGTTCTCGGAGTCCGCGCGGCTCGAGCCCGCCGTCGATCTGTCGCGCCTCGCGGACGAGTTCGAGGTCACGGGCGGTGCCATCGTGAACGTCCTGCGCTACGCCTCGTTGATGGCACTGCGCCGCGATGCCGACACGATCCGGCTGCACGACATCACCCACGGTGTCCGGCGCGAGTTCCGCAAGGACGGCAAGGTCCTGTGAGGAGGGCCCGATGCTCGACCGAACCCTGAGCTTCCTCCTCGATCAGCTCAACGGCTACCTCGGCACGCGCTACGAGAGCACCGAGCCGCACGCCGTGCTGTCGAGCCTCTCGAACCTGGACGGCACCATCCCTCCGGGCATCGAGAACAAGGTGGTGGTGTCGCTGGTGAACATCGAACGGGAGGCCGCGGCGGTCGGCAGCGGCGCGCAGATGCGGCCGGAGAACGGCGGCTATTCCCGGTTGAGCCCGCCGTTGACCCTCAACCTCTACGTCCTGATGTCGGCGTCGTTCGGCAACAACTATCAGGAGGCCCTGAAGCTGCTCTCCGCCGTCCTCGGCTACTTCCAGGGCAAGCCGGTGTTCACCGCGCAGAACACCGAACACCCGTTCCCCTCCGGGCTGGAGCGCCTCACCGTGGAGATCGTCAACCTCGACATGCAGGGCCTCAACCACCTGTGGGGCAACATCGGGGGCAAGTATCTCCCCTCCGTGTTGTACAAGGTGCGGATGATGACCGTGCAGAGCGGCTGGATTGTCGAGCAGGTGCGACCCGTCACCGGCACCGACTCCACCGTCTGACACGGAAGACCATGCGCACCGGCTACACCCCCTTGTTCCACCTGGAGTGCCTGCACGGCTATTTCGCCGACCACGTGTGCCACGCGCTCACCGTGTCCCCGACGGCCGCAACCGCAGGCGTGCTGCGACGCTATGGTCTGCGGTTCCGCACCACCGGTTCCGGCGGGACCATCTACTACTCCGACGCCGGCCTGCTGCGAGGCTATCGGGAGGTGACGCCGCTCGCGTTCACCCTCACCAGCACCGACCCGTGGCTCGACATCTACACCGACAGCGAGGTGGCCGCCAATACGGCGCCCAGCGAAACCATCTGGTATTTCAGCAACCAGGAGGAGCACGCGACCGAGATCGACGGACAGCTGAGGCGCTTGCTGCACCCCACCGGGCGGCCGCTGGCACAGCCGGCACTGCCGGTGAAGGGCCGCCTGTTCACGCACGTCTTCGAGCGACCCGTTCGGGCGGCGACGCTCCAGGTGTCCGACGTGCTTCGGAACCAGACCGTCTGGGAATCACAGACGCTCGCGCAGGAGACCGGTTCGTGGACGATCGATCTGCGCCATCGACCGTGCGGGCGCTACCGGCTGCAGGTGAATGGCGAAGCCGCGCTCGAGTTCTACCTTGGCGACGTTCCTGCCGCCGGGCAATGGGGCATCGTCGAGATTCATGCCGGCGGGCCGGAATCGGCGACGCGTGTCCCGGCGGCGTGTCAGGTCATCGATGGGTCGGGACTCCCAATCGAGCGCACCTTCACCATCGCGCTGGGCGCGCGGAAGACGACATGGCGTTACTACATCTTCGGACAGCCGGGCTCGGCCTACGATGGTCACCGGGTCTTCGGGACGAGCCGGCGCGCCAATGACGGCGACGAACCGGGCGAGGCCGAGATCCGTTTTACCCGGCTGCACGAGCCGGTGACGCGCGGCGGACGACAGGCTGCGGTGTTCGAATCCGATCAGCCCGTCGCGCTGTGCCAGTCCCCCGGCGAGTCGGGGTACGCGTTCGTGTTCAGGGCGAACGGACAGGCCCCGGGCGGCGGTCGCGCCATCAGGTTGCCGTACGCGCAGCCGATGACGACGAGGCTGGAGATGGGAGCCGGCGGCCCCCGTATGTGCTCGGAAATCTTCGTCTACGTGTAGCGGGCCCCATCACCCTACCAGGTCACGAAGAGCGGCTCTGGCATCCAGCTGAGCGCGAGGGTGGACACCGTCCAGGGGATGTGATCCACGAGCACGTCGAGCGTCCTGCGCTGGACTTGGAGGCGCCATCCGGTAGGGGTCCGCTCGAGCCGGCCCTCGCGCTGAAGGAAGGTCTCCTGGAGACCCGGGACCGTCGTGCCCTTGAGGATCGTCCAGTTGGCAATCACCGACGCGAGCAGCAAGTCGCACATCTCGCGCTCGCGAGGTGTCGCCTCGATCGCGCGATCGACCGGCGTGGCCAGCGCCACGCCGCAGAGCACCTTGTTCAGGCAGAGCAGGGGCTCCGGAGAGTCCGTGCGTCCGCTCGCCAGGTACTGCAGGAGGTGCACGCCACGGGACAGGCTCTGCGGACGCACCCGGCGTTTGCCGTCCTCCATCTGCTCCAGCATCTCCAGCGACTCGAACAGGCGCGGCAGGAACGCTCCGGTGATGACGAGCCCGGCGTTCGCAATGTGGATCGGCTGGCTCGTCGCGTCGGCCTCCTCCTCCATGCTGAACGCCATGCGACGGCGCTGCGGGCGGTCCGGTGACGGCGCCTCGATGCCCGACGGCGTCCGGGGCCGGGCGGTGGGCGGGGGCAGGGTGGGCACACGCCAGCGCTGGAGCAAGTCCGGGTGGCCACGTAACAGGACGGCGCGGAGCGACGTGTGACCGGCCCGCTGCGCAAGGCGAGCCGCCGCGTGCAGCACGCGCTCGCCCAGCATGGCGCGCTCGGACGAGGTTGCTGTTCCCTCCGCGAGATGTTGCATGCCGGCATACGCGACAAACGCCGCCACCAGCCGGTCCAGCGAACGATCGGCCACCGCCGTCTGCGCGAGGAACGCGAGCAGATAGGACCAGACGTCGGCCCGCCCGATCCGGCGGCCGGCAGCGACCTCGCGCCAGGCCTCGAACAGCAACTCGGTCGCCTCCAGCAGGGCACGAGGCCACCGTGGTTCGAGCAGCTGGGTGATCCGCGCCAGTTCCACCTCCGACAGGTCCCGGACCCACCGGGCCCGCGCGCGCGGGTCGGTCACCTGGCCCGTCACCACGTCCCTGACCGCGTCCGGCATCGCCGACATCACGCTCAACAGCGTCTGGCGACGCGCCTCGCGCGAGAGACCGTCGGAGCCGGGTGGCGCGCCCGAGGTCGGCTCCGTGCCGCGGAGCCGGGCGAACGCAATCGCAGCCTCGGGCGAGGCGCCCGACCCGAGCTCCGAGGCAATCGAGGATTCAGCTGGTGCACGGCCTGGTGCCAGGTCGGCCAAGCCAGGCGTCGTCTCCTTGCCGCGGAGGCCCAACGTCTCGAGTGCGGCTCGCACGCGGCGGGCGGGCTCCGGCGCCGCTGCCGCGATGAGCCGCGCCGCTTCCGCGCCGAGTGCCGCTCGTGCACCCACCGGCACGGTCGGCCCATACAGTTGCCGCAGCAGCCTGACCAGAAACCGCACTGTGTCGTGCGCCTCGTCCGCGGCCTCGTCGAGCACCGCACTCGCTATCACGGCCCGCACCTGCTCGTCGGACTCTGGACGCAGCGTGGCGGGCAGTGCGGCCAGAATACTGATCAGTAGCGTCAGGCTCTCCGCGACCGCAGCCGGCAGCCGCTGGCCGATCGCCTCGAGTCCGGGTACAAACCGCGCGTCTGGCCATGCCGGCGCCTCCGGCGCCGGTAGCGCGACCAGTGGTGCTGGCCCCGATGGCGGCGGCGCCATCGAGCGCACACCCGGGTGCGGTGCCTCGGGCGGGGCGATGCCCTCGGGGAGTTCCCGCGGCGTCCCGTCCGCCGGACCGGCCGTCCGTGGACGGTCATCATGGCGGACAGCCAAGGAGGCGAGCGCCGCACGCACGAGGCGCGCGGACTCTGCCCCAACGGCCTCGCCCTCGATGACCTGCGCCGCGGCCTCGACCAGCGCCTGATGTGTCCCCGCCAGCACCGTCGTCCCGAACAGGCGCTGCAACACCCTGACCAGGAGGCGCTCGCCGGCGTGCGGTCCGACGCCGGTCTCGTCGAGCACTGCGCGTCCGAGTGCAGCCCGCACCTGATCCTCGCTGCCCGGGCGATCGCTGGCCGGCAGCGCCGCCAGCACCTGGAGCAACAGGCCCAGGCTCTCCGCGACCGCAGCCGGCAGCCACTGGCCGATCGCCTCGAGTCCGGGCACGGATCGCGCGTCTGGCCATGCCGGCGCCTCCGGCGCCGGTACCGCGACCAGTGGCGCTGGCCCCGATGGCGGCGGCGCCGCCGAGCGCACACCCAGGTGCGCTGCCTCGGGCGGGGCGAGGCTCTCGGGGAGCTCCCGCGGCGTCTCGTCCGCCACACCGGCCGTCCGTGGACGGTCGTCTTGGCCGGCATCCAGCGCGGCGAGCGCCGCACGTACGAGGCGCGCGGGCTCGGCCGCGACGGCCTCGCGAGCGATGACCTGCGCCGCGGCCTCGATCAGCGCCTGACGTATGCCTGCCGGTACCGTCGTCCCGAACAGCCGCCGCAGCAGGTCGACAAGAACGCCCTCGTCGTCGTACGCGTCGACGTGGTCCTCGCCGAGCACCGCCTGCGCCATCATCTCTGGCAACTCTTCGTCAGACGCGGGGCGATCGGCGGGAGGCAAGGCCGCCAGCACTTTGCGCAACAGGCCGACACTCTCCGCGATTCCGGCGCGCTGAACCTGGCCGACCTCCCCTGTCCGCTGCTCGCGCGGAGCCTCGAGCGCTGATGCGGCCGATACCCACGAGGCCATCGGTGATTCGACGCGCACAGGCTCGTGCGGTGCGGCTCCGGTTGTTCCATCAGCCCTCTCGTCCTCAGCCGACAGGACCTGCGACACCGGCGTGGCCTCCGGCACGTCAGCCGGCATTGCGGCCGGCGGAACGGCTCTGGCAGCGCTGTCGCTTGCCACCACGTCGGCCACACCAACGGGGCGCACCAGCTCGCTGAAGCCGACACCGAGCGAGGCGAGCGCCGTGCGCACTGCACGCGCCGGATCGGGCGCCAGTCCCTCCACCTCCATCAGTCGCGCCGCAGCGTCCTGCAGGGCAACCACTGTGCTCGCCGGCACCGCGTGCCCGAACCATTGCCGAACGACCCGGACAAGGAACCACTCACTGTCGTGTACGTCGACACCGGCCTCGTCGAGCACCGCGCGAACGGTCAGTGCCCGCATCTGGTCGCCCGAAGCGGGACGCTCCGCGGCGGGCATTGCGCCCAGTACGCGCAACAGCAGCGCGAGGGCCGCCGCGGTCTCCGGCGGCAACAACCCCAGACTGACCTCCACCAGGTTCGGTGGGCCCGGTTCGTCGAGCAGCGCCGAAGGGCGCAGACCTGCCCGGTGCAGCGCGCGGAGGAAATGCCTGGCGTCGGCGAGATGCTTCTCGATCAGCCAGTGCAGCAGGCTGGAGGACGCGGGGGCACCAGCAACCGCCCCAACGCCCCTTCGAAGGCGCGCCGCGAGAGTGGCCTTGATGCGGTGCGCCTCCCAGACTACTGGTCCGGGTTCGGCGGGCATCGGCGCAACCTGTGAAGCCTGGAACGCCTCCCACTCCGCAATCTCTCCGTCGAGCAGCCCGGCCAGGATCCGTGCGTAGGTGGCATCGCGATCCGTCCCCCGCGATGCACGCCCGGTCATCTGCTTGACGCGCTCGGCGATCACGGCCCAGCTCGAGGCCACATCTGGGCGTACGTGGCCCAGAAGGGCGGCGAGCAGGCGCGCGAGGGCCTGGTCGGACATGTCACGGACCGCGCGAAGCAGCAACCCGGCACGCTCGCGGGGAGACCCGGCGGAAAGGACCGTGTGAATCAGCGGGAACGGGAACCCTGGGAGTGCATCGAGCGCGGCGGCCACCGTCGGCTCCACCCCATCCAGGGCCGCGCTCCAGGGCACGAGGCCATGCCGCAGGTAGTAGCCCAGGATGTCGGCGTAGTCGTACATCGTGGAGGGCCTGGCGTCCAGCGCCAACGCATGCGGCGCCTGGCCCCGCAGCCCCTCGATCACTGCCGTCAACGGCAGCCCGGCTGGCGTACGCCCCGTGGCCGCGGCGCGGTCGAGTTCGACATCCTTCAGGAGTTCGTCGTACCGAACCTCGGCCTGCCCGGCCAGCCCCGCCAGAAGCGACCGCACGAAATCCGCGCGATTGTGTGGCGCACCACCGTCTCGAAGCTGTTTGGCCAGCGCCAGTTCCCACACCAACCGTCGGGCCCCTGCGTCGCCCCCGTCAACGTGTGGGCCGACGAGAACAATCAGCTCCTCGATCTCCGAGATGATGGGCGCCGCGTGAACGGGACTCACGAGGTGCATCAGCCGCCGCAATCCGTCGCCGTCCAGCTGCCGGACCAGCCGCTGGAGGAGCTGGTTGGTGGTGCCATGCTGCCTGAGCAGCCGGAGGAGGCCGTCCGAATCGGAGGCAGCGGCCTCGGCGATGACCTGGTCGAGTCGGAACTCGGACGCCGCGATCCAGAACGGCACCGTCCCGTGCACCAGGTACTCCCGCAGCACGTCGAGACGCGCCTCGCCGGCGGATTGCACGAACTGCTGTGGCGTGGGCCGGATGTCAATCGCCCGCATGGCCTTCCGGAGCGCCTCGCGCAGTTCCGCCTCCAGTCGGGCGGCAGCCACCGCCTCGACGTCCACCGCACGAATGACGCCGAGGTCGACCTGCAGGGTGTCGAGGCGGACGTGCTGGCCCGGCGTGGCGAACTCGTCCAGCACGCGTTCGAGGATCTCGTGGAAGACCGTGAGATTGAGCTGGCGGAGTCTGGGCTGCAGGGCCAGCGCCAGTTCTTCGGAGTCGACCTCGACGCGCAGCGTCTCCTTCCGGATCCGGTGACGCTCGGTGCCCATCAGGTCCGCACGGGCCGCAGGAACTCACGAAGCCTGCGACACGACTCGGCAAGACCGCGATCGCGGTCCCGGAGCGCCCTGCGCCACTCCGCGTGCAGGGTCTCGAACTCGGGAACGTGGCGGAGCCTCAAGAAGCACACGCCCATGACGATGTGCGCCGGTGTATTGGCACGGATGACCTGGCGGACGTGCTGACGATATCCCGCGTCGTTGGCTTCACGAGCGGGAAAGCACGCGACCGTGGTGGCCGTGAGGCCCTCGTCGAAGTCAGGGTCCTCACCAGGCTGATCGGGACCCCGGCCATCACGCAGGAGGACGTGTTCCACGACGTAGAGTCGCCGCGCCTGCTGCCGCAGGGTGCCCGCCAGGCGCAGCAGGACACGGACATCGGCCAGGGCTCCTGCGCGGTCCGGATACCGCCCGACGAACTGCCAGATTGGCTGCGAGGGCGCTCGGCACACCAGGCAGAGGTCCGCGCTGCCCGGCAGCGCCCCGATCCGGTAGTGCTCGAGGCGGGACATGGCGAGGAGCTGTTCCTCGGTCATCTGCCGTGTCATCCGCTCGGTCCGATGCCGCTTCTGAGGCGCGCTGCCTGGGACGGACGCCCACCGGCCGCTCGCGACGGTCTCCACCGGCGCGAAGTGCGCCTCGATGTGCTTCGCGTGCCGCGTCATCGCCTCGTAGTCTGCCGCCGGCGGTGCGTCGATGAGCTCCACGCCGAGCCGGCCGATCAGGTCGGTCAGAGGGCCTGTCGTCACGAGATCCATGCCGAGCTGCAGCCGGGTCTTCATCTCGAGTCCCGCCACGTTGCGCGGCGACAGGGGCGCCAGATAGTCGCAGCCCTTGCCGCGATTGCGGCCAATCCGCGACAGATGGCGCAGGAATCGCAGCTTCGTGCGAACCTCCCGCGCGCAGCCCGTGGCCCGTACCGGTTGATGGGCGGCCGAGGCCGTCACGACGGGCTCGAGAACCTCGCCGTAGCCGGCCAGCATGAAGTCCAGGAAGCGGTTCCGGCGCTCCAGCCTGCGCTCACGGGTCTCGCCGATCGTCGCGAGGTCCGTGCGATAGGTGCTCGCGAGCAGGGGCTCCACGTCCGGGACACAGGTGTCCAGGTACTGGTGGAACGCGCGCGACACGACGGGGCCGCGCTCGACAGAGCCGAGATCCCGCAACCCGTCGAGCCGCGCGAAGGCATCGGCGAGCAGCTGCTCGAAGACCAGCAGGTAGCCCTTGAACTGTCTGGCCCGCGCCCGACGCTCGTCCGTCGCCTCCGCGCCCACGCCGTACGCGTTGATGCCGTACACCGCCGGGAACTGTTCCTGAATCGATGTGTAGGCGCCCAACTCGACGGACCGTCCCGCCGGCAGGGCCAGCAGCCGATCGGTCTCGGCACGGATGTCGTGCCTCCGGCGGTGCTCCAGCCACAGCCGGTCCAGTTCGCGCGCCACCAGTCGGGGCTCCGGCCGGTACTCCACGCCTCCGCGAAGGAGCCGGATGGAGAACCGACCGCCAGCGGCACGTGTGTCGAGCTGAAGGATGCTTCTCCTGGGCACGGCCAGCGAGGACAGCCCGCCCGTCTCGGCGGCCGCACCATCGATGGCGAGCGAGACCTGCTGCACGCCTGTCACCCCGGTCGTCGCCGCCAGGACGCGAGCGATCTCCCCCACGGTGAACACGGTCGGCCGCTCGCCCAGTTCGTCGTCGCTGATGAACCCATGGCGAAGCGGCGGGCCGGTGAAGACGCTCGCAGGCGTCTCTCCACGGTCGAGCCGCTCGTGCAGCGTCTGCCGGCGAGGCTCTGGCGCCAGCACGCAGCCGGCCCGGTAGAACAGCCATGCCAACACCGCCTCGGGCTCACTGCTGCCATCGATGGTGACGGTGGCGCGGAGTGCAGCCCGTACCGGCCTGAGGACATGGATGCGATGGATGTCCTCACAGAGGCTGCGATGCCTGACGAACGTGCGGCGTACGCGACGACGCACGGCAGCCAGGCGAGGTGGCGTCGAACCAGCCGCGGGTGTGTCCTGAGGGCTGTCAACCCCGCCCGCCTGGAGCCTCGGGAGATAGAGCTCGACATCGTAGAGGCCATGGGGGGCGTCGTGCCTCGATCGCGCCGGCGTCAGCCAGGCGTTACCGACCGCGGGTACACGGTCGACGATGAGCTTGCAAACGTCGCGTTCCGTGAGCGGGCTGCAGGGGAGAATCGCCCGCGGCATCATCAGTGCCTGGCGACGGGGGTCGATCCCTCCTGCGCCCGGAGCCGTGAGCAGATCCTCGACGGGCAGCCTCGCCCTGTAGGACAGCTCCGTCAACGCGTAGCACAACTGCTCTAGTGTCGTGACACCGGGATCGTGCTCGTTGTAGTCGGTCCAGACGGCCCCGGCCAGTTGCTGGATGATCTGCTGGCCGCGCGCCTTCAGCCAGACGTAGTCCAGTTGCGGGGCCGCGGGCTGGAGGCGGATGAAGGTCGCGTCGGTCCGCACGCTCAATCCCGTCCCTCGTGGACGGCGACGACGGCCGCGGCGTCACGGATCTCGTGGGTCAGCGCCGTCGTCAGGAAACAACTGTCCGGGTCCACGGCCAGGGAATCGGCCGGATCGTACTGCAGGGCGACCGAGGACACCGCGTCGATGTACGGCCTCGATTGTACGAACTCCGAGATCGCCGGCTCCGAGAACCGCTGGTCTCCCGCGTCGATGCGCCATGGTGACAGGTGCGCGACGAGCTCCCGGTTCAGCCGCTCGGCGGACGCGCGCCCGTCCACGCCGTCCTTCCATGTCACGGCGGCCGTCACGCGGATCCGCACGTAGGCGGGGTTCGCCACCTGCACGCGCACCGAGGGCCCGGCCGACGTCTGCAGCATTGAGGCGATCTCCCCGAGCAGTTCCGCGCTGGACGTCGGTGCCGTCACGTCCGTGACGTCCAGGCTGGTGGGGCCCGGCACCACAATCACGCGCACGCATCCGGGCCCGACGGGGCTCCGCTCCCCGAGGCGCCGGGGGCGTGCGGGCAGGGCCCTCGCCTTCCAGACCGTGGGGAATCGTTCGAGCACCAGATGTTCGTAGTCCCAGGGGAGGATCGCGCGGTCCTTGTGCCGCAGCCGTTCGCTCACGCGAACACGCAGGGCGCGGTCACTCTCGGGCCCCCGCCCTCCGAACGAGGCCGAGGGCTGCGTGACGGCCGCAATCCCCTTCACGGGCCTCAGCAGGCCGACGATGGTGTGTGGGGGCAAGGCCCGCGTGGAGTCGTCAGAGCGGCTGCCGTCTTCCTGGCGGGTGGCCAGCACCGCATGCGCGTGGATGCTCACCATTCGTGGTACATCATCCGCGCGATCGAGGACAGCGGCTCGCAGCCACTGCATCTGGCCCGGGAGCGCGGTGCCGCCATCGGCCACGGTCGCCGGAATGGGCAGGGTGATGATCCCCGAACGCCGGAACCCCCGCGTCCCGTCCACGCTCGCAGGAGTCTGCAGCGGCAGCCACCGGTCAGCCGACACGTGTGCCCAGGCCACGTCCGGTGACGGGGCGCCCTGCCCGTGAGCCAGCCGGATGTACAGGGGGAGCGCGTGCGATCCCGGGAGTTGGGAGAAGCCCAGGTACAGGTTCCCGGCGTGCGCGAAGCCCGGCAGCAGAGCCTGCGGCTCGGGGCCGGTGGCATCGAGTGGCCGGTAGCCGCCGAAGGGCAACAGGTGCGCGACCGCCGCCGGGCCGCTCGCCAAGTAGTCGAGCGACAGGGCAGCCACCTGTGGAAGGTGGGGCGCGTTCGGCCGTGGCGTGGCCTTCTTGCGGCCCAGGCACTCCTTCGTGCACACGGTGACGGCCTCTTCGAGCCACGCAGCCGGATCCTCGTGCGCGCGGCCTCCAAACACCCTCTCTCGTAGCGCGCTGGCCATGCCGCTGAGCCATCCCACTGGCGCCGCCCCACGCGGTTCGCCGGCGTGCATGGTCTTGATGCGGCCGAGACACGCGATGACCAGCGCTCGCACGGCCCGCCGGTACGTCGATTCGCGGTCGAGCGCAGAGCCGGCGTCGCAGTCACGCACCCACGACGCCGCCTGCAGGGCCCGATCGCATGGCTGCAGATGTTCCGAGGCCAGGTCCGGCCCGACGACCTCCGCCGCCTTCTGCACCAGCGATCGCAGGTGCGTCAGTGCGGCCAACTGCTCGATGGGCGAGCCCCGGCGGGAATCCGACAGCTGCTGCAGGAGCGTGCTGCGGTGGCTGGGGGGAAACAGGTCGGACCAGTCCAGGAGGCACGACGAGAGCGACGCACGTGCAGCATCGAGCAGCGTGCCGAGCGACGACTCGACGGTCGCGGTGACGAGGTGGCGGTAGGCGCCGCGGAGACGCCGCCCCGATTCGACCTGCGTATCGGATCGGACGACACGGATAATCCAGGCGGACCGCGACGGCGTCTCCCGGCGCCGACTGCCCAGCATCAGCAGCCAGCGGGTCAGCGCGAAAACCGCCGTCTCGAGGGCGTCCCACAGCCGGGCGAGTGGGCGAACGGGCGACAAGAGCTCGGCCCCTCGCGCCCACAGGCCCACTCGCGACGCGTCTTCGAGGCGCTCGAGCCTGCGGACCACGTCGGCAAACGGTTGATACTCGGCGCGGCACGCCGCACGGCATGCCGGCTCGCTCGGCACGTCCGCCAGCGCGGCGTGCCGCAGGTTCTGTGCGTAGAGGTCGTCGCCGAACGCATAGGGGGGCGCGGTCAGTTCCACCCGCACGACGCCCGGCGGGCCATCATGGCCGTTCGGTTCCCGCCCGGCCCCCGTCACCGGGATCTCGAATGTCGTCTGATCCAGCAGCAGGTCGCCCGCCTCGGGCGTGTCCCGGCTGCCGCCCACCGAGCGGTACAGACACTGGCCCGCATCGCCCGTGCGCGGCACCATCGCCGAGGCCCCGCGTCCCTCCAGCGTCACCGACGCCCGGAAGACCTGGTTGTCGAACAGCCCCGCCTGCCTGAAGCCGCTCGGACCGACGACGTATCCACGGTAATAGCCCTCGAATCCGGTGGGGTTCACGGGCAGGTCGTACCAGGTGATGCGGAGCGTCAGGCGATTCACGAACGTCGGGATCAGCTCCGGGTGGCCTGCGCGGAGGTACGATCCGACACGGGGCGCCATGCCGAAGGCAGGGAACGGTTTCGTCCCGTCGACGACTCCGTCAGGGTTCTCGACGCGTGTGGGCGCGAGGCCCGAGACCTGAACCTCCACGTCTGCCCGCGCGACGACCATGCCGGCGAGCACGGACAGCGGAAACGCAGAGACCAGCCCGAGTGGTCCACCCAGCGTGACGGCCTGCTGGCGGAGGGACACCCGCACGGCGGGACTGGCCGCCGCGAGCGGCGAATCGGGCCACCTCGCCATCGGGGCCACGGCAGGCCCGAGCACCCAGCGCAGCACGAACCCGGCGTCGTCTGGCCCGGCGCCGAGGCCGACCGTGTAGGTGTCGACTGGCAGCCACCCTGCGGCGGTCGAGACGCTGATCGCAAACGCGCTCTCCAGCAGCGTGGTCAGGACGACGTTGGTTCCGAGCCCGGTCGCCTGACTGAGCCTGGTCAGGGCCCGGTCCGCGGCCGGGTGAGGCCGCGGATGCCGAACGCGCACCGTGACGGTCCGCTCGCCTCCGCTCAGCGCCAGGACCGGCGACGCCACCGAGAATCCAATGTTCGCGGCGGGATCGCCGGCGGACCCGAACGTCGCCCAGCCAGAGGCGTTCGCCTCCAGCCGCGTCATCTCACGGGCGACCACCCGCTGGACCACCTCGTCCGGCTCATGGGGGATCAGCCGACCCGACACGACGCGCACGGTGCGGATCGTTTCCAGCGCGGCGCCAGTCACGGTCAGGTCGTCGTGCGAGGCATAGAGGACGTCGCGCCCGTCCGTGCCCTTCCCGGCCGCGAGTAGGGTCCCCCTGGGAATCGTCACCGCAGCCGGCGTGGCGCCCCGCGCCGCCTCGAATGCCACGTACACGGAGTCCGGCACCGGCGGCTGGTTCACCTCGCGCAGGACCGTGCGCAGGTAGAAGTCGGCTCGCCGCCGGCTGAATCCGTTGACCGACTTCTGCGCAATCGTCAGGAGGCGGACGAACGCGATGAAGAGCGCCGTGTGGGGTGGATGCTGACCGCCCTGGTGCATGGCGGTGATGATCCGCCGGGGCGCATCGCCCGCCCATCGCCTCGCCGCATCGGGAAACGGCTGCCACGCGGCCACAATCGCCGGCAGCGCCCGATCGATCTTCTCGAGGTCGCTCGTGCCGGAGAAGATCGAGTCGTCCGCCGTGACGGTGGGGATGCGCCACTCGGGCCCGAACGCGGAGTAGTCCCGCGGACGGTGGACGACGCGGCCGGAGACCCTGTGCCAGCCACGGTCGTAGGCCACCAGACGGCGCAGATGCGGGCCCAGGTGGTCGCGAGCGTCGGCGGCGAGGCGGTCGTGGACGAATCGGACCGTGGCTCCGGCACCCTCTGCCCGCGTCGCACGCAACCAGCCATCCATCTGCCGCGGAAGTTCCAGAAGCGCCTCGAACACGGCGTCGAACAGATCCCGTTTCCGATCGGTCTGCTCCGCACGCACGCCCCGGACCAGCACGGCAATCGCGCGATCCATGCTGACGGCATCGACCGTGGCCATCGAGGCCAGGGCCAGGACCGGATCACTCGTGAAGAGCGCGGACCAGTCGCCCTCGACTGTGTTGTCCGGGCCGTAGTAGTTGATCAGCCGCCCGAACCTGACCGCGAAATCCAGCAGCTCCGGCAGGGAACGGTCGTCGGCTCTGGCGTGGCCGGGGTCGAGTGCAGGTCGCCAGCGATCGTGTTGGCTCGGGGCCCCGTTGACGACGATCGTGGCGGCGTCTGGATGCATGGGGGGCTACGGCAGAGGAGGCGCGATCGTGCCCTCGTGCGCGTAGAAAGGATAGACCAGGTTGCTCCTCGCGTTCGTCGCGCGGACCGTATACGCGATCTGCAGCCGGACCAGTCCAGCGACGGACGCGTCGGTCTCGGCGACGACCCGGTCGCAGATGATGCGCGGCTCCCAGTTGACGATCGCCCTCGACACCAGGTCTTCCATACGGGTCATGGCCGTCAGGTCCAGCCGCTCGAACACCATCTGCCAGAGCGCGCAGCCGAACTGGGGCACCATCACCCGCTCGCCGGGTGAGGTCGACAGCAGGATCCACAGGCTCTCGCGGATGTCCTCCTCACCGCTCACCAGCTCCACCCCACGGGCGTCCCGGGAGAAGGCTGGCGGGAACTTCCATCCAGTCCCGAGGAAGTGGGCGTGTCGGTCGGCCACGGGCATCCCCTCAATTGATCTTGACCAGGGAACCCTGGACGGTGACCATGCCGGACGACTTCAGCTCGGCGCTCGCGGAGCCCTGGGCGGAGAGCGTGGCGTCGGCCTTCAGTTCGATCTGGGTCCCTTTGCACGTCGCATTCCCGGTGGCCTGCAAGGACAGGTTGCCGGTGGCCTTGATGGTGATGTCGCCCTTGGCCGTGATGTCGATGGTGGAGGCGCTGTCGATGGTGACGCCTTCCTTGGCCAGCTTCACGGAATTCTTGTTGCTGTCCGTGATGCCGACGGATCCCTGCTTGTCGTCCATCGTGATCACGTGGCCGCCGGGGGTCTTGATCGTGACGATCTTGTCGGTCTCGTCGAAGGTCAGCTCCATCTTCGCCTTGGTCACGATCCCCTTGATGTGGTTCTCGGTATCGGGCGGGTACGCCGGAGCCAGCGTCGCACTGTAGACGCTGCCCAGGACGACGGGGTATCGGGGGTCTTCGTTCATGAATCCCACGATCACCTCGTCTCCGATCTCCGGATAGAAGACCGCCCCCACGCCCTTCGACGCGTAGAAGGTGGACGGGCGTGCCCACACGCCGACGCTGTCGTCTCGAACGAGAGGGAGGCTCACCTGCACGCGGAAGCCGCCTCCCGGATCCTCGGCGATCTTCTGGACGACACCGGTGTGCAGGCCTCGGATGGGCGGCAGGTGGCCGGCAGCCGGCGCGAACGCCACGGCAGCCTGCTCGGCGAACCAGCCCGGCCGGAGGCCGAAGTCCACCGTCGTGAACCAGTCGCCCTGCCGCATGTCGTGGTGAACGGCGCTGACGAACACGGTCCCGTTGAAGCGATCGCCCAGGCCCGCGAGCTCGATCGTGCCGCCAGCCTTCGCCAGTGCGCTGCCCTGAAAGCGAACCTGTCCGCAGACCTTCGCCAGCTTCGAACGAAGGAGCTCGGCCGACGCCCAATCGGTCAGGTCCGCGGCCTCGACCAGCCCGCCCGTCAGCCGCGCGAAGCTGGCCACGCCACACACATCGGCGAGCTTGCTGGACGGGAGATTCCCGGTCTCGCTGACCGTGGCGCTGCCCGCGCCCTCGAGGACTGCCTGGGTCTTGGCATCCCAGGCATAGCCCTTGACACCGCTCGCGGGCAGCTGACTCACGGCGTCCATCTCGGCACGCAATTCGAGAATCGAGTCGCCATACCCGATGGTGAGCGCCGCCTGCTGCGAGGCATCGGGCGCCGCAACGGAAACCGTCCCTGCGTCGACCGTGACGACCATGCCGTTCATCTCGGCGCGCGTCACCATCATGTCCCAGTCGGAGGCGTCGTACTGGACCACGGTCTCGTGCGTCGTCGACGTGGCGCTGACGCTGCTGGACAGGCCGTAGTTGCCGATCAGCGTGGTGATGAGGTCGCTGTCCGTGACGTGCTCCGACACCACCGTCTTGCGGGCCACGGTCATCTTGATGGCCTTGTCCGCGGCGTCGATCACCAGTGTGGACGCCGAGTTCCGTGGAATCTCGATGCCGTGCCGGATCACGATGCCGCTGAAGATGGTGGTGAGCTGGCCGTCGTAGCCGACCGAGATGTCGATCGCCGCGCCCGGCAGGAAGGACGCACCGGTGCTGATTGGGAAGCTGGCTTCGGCCGGTGAGCCATCGTAGAGAACGACGCGCGCCCGCGACACCTTGTTGACGGCCTGCCAGGTATCGATTGACACCACCTGGTAGCTGCTGTCGATGGCACTGCCGCCGATCCTGATCGCAAAGCCGATCAGCCCCCCCGCGGCATCGGTTGGGGAGGTCGGACTCATGTCGAGGAGGTCCGGAGGGGCGGAAACAGCAACTGGCGGCCCGGCTCGAGCCGGCGGAAGCTGGTGAGGCCGTTGACGCGCGCCACCTCCGCATAGGGCAGGCTGGTGCCGTAGATCCGGTAACAGAGCAGCGGCAGCGTGTCGCCGGCCTTGACCTGGACCAGGTGCGACATGTCCGGTGAGTTGTCGCCCGCCTTCTTCGCGGCTTCCTTCGGGTTCGTGTACCCGATCAGGGACAGCGCGGCCTTGGCGCGGATCGGCATGCCGTCCGGGGAGAACATGGTGTAGCTGAGATCCAGCGACTCGAGCCTGCACCGGAAGAGCAGGGTCCCCCAGGAGAGTTCCAGGTACCTGGGGCTGTGGATGTTGCCGCTGTAATCGAAGACCAGGTGCCTGAAGTCCCGGATCTGGTCCCTGATGCTGGTCGAGCCCGCGGTCCCGGTGACGTCGGGCACCACGCCGGTGCCGTCGAACCAGATGGTGAAGGAGACGGTCTCGCCACACATCCTGTTGAAGGTGGGCTCTTCGGCCTTCGCGCCCTGCCCCTTCTTCTTGTTGTAGAGGATCTTGTACTTGTGGCTGTACTCATCCGGGTTGATGAGCACCGAGTACGAGCCCGACTGCGACGTGAACTCGTCGTCGTCGTAGGCGACGATCGTCATCTTCTTGAGCGCCATCTATCGCTCCCGCCGGGCCCTCAAGGCGTCGAGGACCCTGCGAACGCACTCGTCGATGAGGGCCTCGCGCTGCTCCTCGCTCAGCGCCACGTCACCGCACGTGGCCGAGCTCTCGTCCCGCTCGGCCGGCGGCTCGCCTCCGCTCGAGACGCGCATGGCGATGCCGATTTCGTTGATCTCGAGTGGCACGGGCGTCAACGCTCGAACTTGAGCCGGCCGAACCCGACCGCTGTGGTCGCCCGGGTCACCGTCGCGTAGGCCAGCTCGAAGGTTTCCACCGCCACCTGCCCCTTGAGGGCGTCGAACGCCCCCGTGGACCACTTGACCGGATACGCCCGATCGAACCGCCACATCACGAGCGGCTCGCCGTCGGGACGTCGCAGGGTCACCAGCACCGCGCGCGGCTCCACCGGCTTCGCGAAGAGCGAGCCGATGGTCGTCTCGGCCCACGTGGCGAGCGCGGATTTCTCGGACACCAGCCCACGCTTGAGCACGAGATTCGGGTGCTTGCCGCGCCTGGGGAGCTGGTGCGCGAAGCGGTTCTCACCCCCCTCGGGCAACGACTGGACCTCGAGCTCCCGATCGATGCCGGAAATCTCCGCGAAGCTCCCGTCGATCTCGGTGCTCGTATCACGAGCACCGAGGATCGCCAGGTCGAAGTAGAACGCGGTGGCGGGATAGTACGGCTCGTCCATGCGCCGCCAGCGCTACGCCGCCTTGACGGTCAGCGTCTCGAAGACGATCTCGACCGACTCCACCGCCACGTCGTTGCCGTCCGACTTGAGGTCGGTGCCGGTGATCTTGGTCGGCCAGGCGTTGTTGAGCGTCCAGGTCATCGTGGGGTTCCCGCCCTCGTCGAGCAGGTTGATCACGACGGTCCGGCGTTTCACCGTGTTCATCTTGATCTCGCTGAACCACTGGAAGAACTTGGCATCCTTGGCGAAAATGCCCTTCTTCATCGTGACGTTGCCCACGCTCGCCAGGCCCGGCATCTTGATGGGCGCGAAGATCGGGCTGTTGCCGTGCCGGTACTCGATCGGCTTGGTCTCGCTCTGGAGGCCGGTGATCTCCTGGAACGTGACATCCTTGTCGTCACCCAGCTGCACCGAGAAATAGAACCTCGGGAGCGGCCACGGAAGCTCCTGCTTGTCGCCTGCCATACGTGTCTCCTTCGCTAATCAGCTCTGCGGCGTGCGGCGTGTGCGCGTCAGCCGGCCGATTCCATCTTCTGTTTGAAGGTCAGCTCGATGAATTCCGCCGGGTGAATCATCTGCACGAGCACCTGGACCACCATGTAGCCCTCCAGGATGTCCTGCGCGCTCATCGTGCTGCCGAGGCCGCAGTTCACCGAGAAGGCCTCCTGCGGTGTCGCGCCCATCAGGCCGCCTCGCGACCAGAGGCTCTCGAGGAACGAGGAGACCATCGCGACGACCGACACCCAGGTCTTCCCGTCATTGGGCGCGAACACGAACGGGTTCATGGCCGCCTTGATGGACTGCTCCATGTAGATCAGCGTGCGGCGCACCTGCACGTACCGGTAGTCGTTGCTGTTGCCGTCCAGCGTCCGCGCGCCCCAGACGATCGGGCCCCGGCCGACGAACTCGCGGATGACGTTGATGGCCTTGCCGTCGAGCGGCTTGTTGAGGTCGGCCTGCACCTCGTCGTTCACGCGCACGGCCACGCCGTTCACCGCGTTCAGCGCGATGTTCGCGGGGGCGTTCCACACGCCCCGCGTGGAATCGGTCGTCGCCATCACCCCGGCCATCGCCGCGCTGGCCGGCAGGAGGTTCAGGACGCGGGCCGCCTGTTCGTACAGGGTCGACATGCCCGGGAACACGTGCAGCAGGTCCTGGTTGCGTGCCTTCACGGCTGCGGGCGTGCGCTTCGAGACCGGCTCTGCGGCGACAGCTTCGACGAGCCGCTTCAAGTTGTCGGCGCCGCTCTGGCCCATCGCCGCCAGGTCCTGAATCACGGCCTCGAACTTGCCCTTGAGCGCTTCCGCCTGCTGCGCGTCCTTGGGCCAGCCCTTCGCGATGTTGGTCCGGCAGTCGATGAAGTCCTTCTGGGCGCCCGGGCCGGGCGGATAGGCGCGTGCCCAGTCGGCCAGCAGGTAGTTGGCGAGCTGCCCCGCATCGAAGGCGGTGTAGTCCAGGTCGGCGGGCCTGACGACCGAGGTGTTCAGGTACGGGAAGTAGGCCATCCCGTAGCTGAGATTCTCCGTCCCCATCCCTTCCCGGAACGCCGTGATGCTGTCGCCGAGTTCCTTGGTGCCAGGCTTGAGCGGCAGGTCTCTGGCCTGGCGGACGTCGAGGAGCGCCACCCGGTCCTGCTTGGTCCTGGCCTGCGCCATCATCGCCCTGGCGAGATCCCGGTAGTCGCCCTCCTCCAGCAGCGACGCGTCGGGAATGACCAGCATCGTCGGCCCCTCGGTGTCTTTCACGGCCTCGAGCCCCGCCATGAGGTCCCGCGGATCGACGGCGCTTTTGTAGCCGCCAACCGACACGATGTAGCAGGGCCCGCCGCCATTGGCGTAGAAGAGCTGCAGGCTGGTGTGAAGGCACCCCTTCGGTCCGTCGTCGCTCCCGACGAGCTGCTTGTAGACCATCTTGAAGGGGTTGTCCGCGTCTCCCCGGTACGAGATGTCGAACCGTGCCGACGGCGATATCGGCCAGGCCTCATCGGCGGCCGCGATGGCCGCCCGGCTGCTGCTCGCGAAGTCCACGCTCTTGGTCTTGTAGTCGTCAGCGGCGGCCTTGGCGGTCGCCTCCGCGTCCTTGGCGGCCTTGTCCCTGGCTGCCTTGTCAGCGGGGGCCGCCGTGCCCGCCGCCTGCGCAGCCTCCTGCTGCGCGGTCGCCGTCTGCTGCAGCGCCGCTGCCGCGAGCCGGGCCGCCTCCGCGGCCGCCAGCGCGGCCGTGGCTGCCGCCTGCGCCGCGGTTGCCTTGTCCGCCGACACGGGCTCGACCGACACGTCCTTCAACGCGAAGCTCGGCGTCGGCCCGCCCCCGAAGTACTGATCGAACTCCATGTGGGACGCGATGCGCACGGGCACATTGAACGCCGACACCCCCCCGATCTCGGCTTTCTCGGTGTAGCCGATGAAGACCGGCACGGCCGTTTCGACACCGACCGCGGACGGCGGAAACGCGCTGAGTTCGCTGACGTAAACACCGGGTGTGCGCCGGTTCTTGAAGTTGGGATCGGCCATTGCGCTGCTCCTGACTCTGGCGAGTCGCACAGTGTGCATTCACGCGAAGGCACGTGAACGCGTCGCCCCATGGCGAGGTGCACAGAGAGCGGTGACAATGCCGAAAGTGAGATGGATTTGTCAAGTCGGGGGAAGACTTCCGGCCCGCTCCTTCACGCCGTTTCACGGCACGAAGATGATCGTCGAGCCGGTGCCCGTCAGTCCGCCGCTCACGGTGGTCACCCTCACCCGCACGGTGTAGCTGTTCCCGCGGTTGAACAGGTGCTGGACCTGGTTGCTCGTCGTGGTCTCGGTCGAGGGTGAGCCGCCGCCTGGAAACTCCCACGTGTAACTGGCGATGACGGCCGTGGACGGCTGGACGGTCGCCGTCAGTGTCACGATGCTCTGGTTGTTGGTAGCCGGGACCTGATCGCCTGCGGCAATCGTCACGCTGAGCGGGGCCGCGTCGGTCACGACGATCAGGGTCGCCGCCGTGCCAATGCCACCGGCGCTGTCGGTGGCCCGCACGGTGACGGTGTAGGACCCGCCGGCGGTGTAGACGTGCTGGGCGACGATGGCTGCGCCGGTGGGCGCGCCGAGGTCGGCCTGCCTGCCGTCGCCGAAGCTGATGGACACGCTTCGAATGGTCGTGTTGCTGCCGGCGGCGGGCGCCACGGCAATCGTGAAGGTCGTCGGCGTGTTCGCGGCCGGATTCGCGCTCGGGGTGATCGACACCACCGGCTGCGGTTGCGGCGCGACGGCCACCGCAAAGGAGCCCGACCTCGGCGTCACGCTGCCGGCACCCGCGTCACTCGGCGCCGGTCTGGCCGTCGCGACCACCGTCGCCGGCTGACTGGTCGCGAGCGTCGTCTGCACCTTGCCCGTCGCGTCGGTCTTCACGTCCGTGGGCGTCAGGGTACCGGCGGTCGTGGTGAACACGACCGGGATTCCCGGCAGCGGGTTGCCGCCGGCATCCGCCACGACGGCGGCCAGAACACTGTTGCCCCCACCGAAGGGCACCGTAGGGGGCGTCGCCGACACCGTCACGGTCGCGACGGCGGCCACGCCGACCGCGATGCGAACGCTGTTACTGGTGCCGGCGCTGCCCGAGGTCGCGGTGATGGTCGCGGTCCCGGAGGCCACGCCGGCATTGAACGTGGCCGTCCCGGCGCCGCCGGCCGTCGCCACCTCCGCAGGCTGCACGGTCCCGAGTGTCGCGGCAAATGTCACCTGTGTCCCATCGGGTACCGGACGTCCCTGGGCATCGACGATCTGCACCGTGAGCGCGGCTGTGCCGTTGAACGGTAACGCGGTGGCGGCGGAGGTGAGCGTGAGGTTCGAGCCGGACGGCGCGACGATATCCGCCGCGTCACCACACCCGGTGCCCAGCAGCGCGAGGACGATCGCCACCAGGGCCGACGACCGGAACCAAGGACGAGAGATCACCGCACGCGCACCCTCGCACCGACCCCGATCTGCAGGCCGCCCATCGACAGGTCGATGGGGCGCCCGTCGCCCAGTTCGGTGCCGACCGTGCTCCAGGTGTAACGGACCGTGACGCCGACGCCGGCCAGCCTCGTGAGGAAGTAGGTGACGTCAGCGCCTGCGTTGAAGCCAATGCCGCGCTCGTCTCGCGTGGTCGTGGCCACGTTCCCGATCACGACGGTCGAGAACGGCGGATCGCCCTCGGTCACGTCGATGCCCGTGACCACGTCCTGCTGGAGCCCGAGCAGGCTCGGCCCGCCCGAAAAAACCACGTCCATCCTTGGGGTGATGGGGACCCCGTAGACGGCCTGCAGGTGGAGGACGCTCTCCGTACGTGCCAGCGGCGAGACCTTGAAGGCGCTGCGCGGCTGGTTGAAGTACACGGGATTGGGTACCTGAGCCGCGATGGTCACCTCCTCCGTGCCCTGAAACCGCGTGTAGGTCGCCCCCACGCCCAGGCCCTTCCAGAGACGCACGCCGCCGCCCACGTCGAGCGTCACGAGGCCCCCCTCGGCGAGATGCGGCCCGTCGATCGACGCTCGTTCGTTGTTGATGATGGGTGTGAGGCGCTCCTCGAACGGCGAGGACGTCAGCTGCAGGCCGAGATTGACATTCAGGAACGCGCGGTCGGCCCAGTCGGTCGACTGCGCTCGAACTGGCGACGCGACAAGCCACGCCAGGCACCCGCCCAGCACGACCACGCGTGCCGTCAACCGGACGCACTGCATATGCGAACCCCGTCCCACCTGTCCCGTCGTGGCACTTGCCAATGACGGCGGGATGGTAGCACGCGCGTTGCCCGCCCGGCGACGCCACCGGCCGCTCTGGCCCTGTCGGCCGGGCTGATCCGCAATCCGGCGCGGACTTGTGAGACGATCCCCGGCATCACAACGGCGACCAGCCGGCAACCATTGTGGGCACATACGATGAGGAGAGCCCAGCCATGAAGGGTGCACTGAAGACACACGCCGTCCCGGCTCGAGGTCGCCCTGCAGCCACATCCCATCGCGTGGCGCAGAGAGCCCGAAGGGGCCCGTTGCACGACAGCCCGCGCGTGGCTGCCCAGCGCGCACGCATTCAGGGGGCCTTCGGCCCCATCGTGCAGCGCGTTCCCGAGGAAGACGAGGCACTGCTGATGACGACCACGTCACAGTCCCCGTCGCGGGCACCGGTGCAGCGACTGCCGATGTCACAGAAAGGAATGCGTGTCTGTGGCTTCTCGCCTTTTCGCGGTGACGAGTGGATGTGGTTGAACCCCGGGGGTCAGCCCAACCACGTGTCTGCCATTCGAACCGATGGGCAGGTGCATCACATCCACGCCAAGACCGAGTACAAGGGCGGGAGGATTAACCGGCTGGACTGGGATGAGTCTCAGGCCGGGACGTTCAACGGGCCGACGGAGAAGAGAAAGGAAGCCGAGGCGGAATGGCCCGAGTGGTACCCACACGCGAAGGCTGCGGGTGAAGAGACGCTTGAACTGCTGAAACAGAACAAGAAGAACTGAGCGCCTGCGGGCCCGAGCAACCCGACCACGAAGCGATCCGGCTCGAACGTGAACCCGCCCGTCGCGGATTCACGCCGAGCCAGATCGGTGTCCCCGGTTGGCAGAGACCGGGGACGTCAGCGCAGAGCCTGGCGGCGCTCTTCTGACTTCTCACTTCTCACTTTCTCACTTCACCGCCCCGTGGGTGTCTGGGCCGGTCCCTTCACGGCCACCTTCACCAGCGTCGTCGTCCAGCAGCACCCCGTGGCGCCGCCACCGGGGCCCGAGAGGTCGTTGGCGGTCACGTGCAGCACGTAGTCGCCCGGCCGGCTGAAGCTGACCGTCGTGGACGCCTTGCCCGCGAAGAACTCGGCGGGCTTGCCGCCCTTGAGCGTGGTGACCTTTTCGTGATCCCGCGCCACGGTCACGTCACCGGGGCCGCGGTACTTCGAGACGACCAGTTCGACCATGTGCGGCGTCTCCACCAGCGGCGCGTTCGACCCGCTCGAGTAGAGCCCGTCGTCTTCCACCCAGAAGTCCAGCCGCATCGGCGTCCCCACCGTGGCCACGCGATCGATGGCGTTGGCGAAGCTGGCGATGGGGTTCTGGATGGCCGGCCCGTTCTCCGAGAAGCGCAGGACGGGCGGCGTGTTGTACTTGCCGCCCGGGCTCTCCTCGGAGGCCTGATGCGGCGTGATGTTGTAGTCCGGGCTGCGATGGAACGGCACGCGCTGCGTGACGCCGTTCACGGTCAATACCCACCACAGCTTCTCCGTGGCCGGGGTCTCCTTCGGCACGGTCACCGTGAACATGCCGAAGCCGCGGTTGGGCAGGAAGTGCGTGGGCTGGCCGCGATCCGGCGGCCCCGGCTCGAAGTGGTTCTCCGGACCGATGGGCACGTCCACTTCCGCCGTCCAGTTGCGGTTGTAGTAGCCGATGAGGAACGTGTGCGTGCCATCCGCGTTGGTATACCAGCCGTCGTAGGCGGGTGAGATGCTGGCCCCGAACGCCTTCTTGGGATTGCTGGGCAGCATCTGGCCCTGGGCGGACACCATCGCGCCGGCGAACAGCGACGCACAGCCGAGCGCCGTCGCGAAGCGAAGTGCGGTGTGTGCAGTCATGTCGGCCTCCCTGCGCCTACTGCCGCGGCTCCTGCCGGTCGCTCGTCGTCCGCTTCTTCGCGATCCGTTCCTGGTACTCCGCGTCCGTCAGGTAGACGACGTTCATCCAGGCGTGCGCCATCTCGTCGACGGTGCGATCGCCATAGCCCACCCACTGGTCAGGATCGGGATTGTCCTTGTTGTTCCGCGTGTTGTCGTAGTACGCGGTCACGTGGATGATGGTCCCCTTCGGGAACACCGGCGACGCGTCGTCCTCGTAGATGTAGTTGGTCATCCAGTTGAAGTTGAAGTCGGAGACGTAGCTGATCACCTCGGTGCGGCCGTCCGGCAGGATGGCCTCGACCTGCATCGCCTTGCCGCGCAGGTGGAAGTGCGGCTGGAAGTTCGTGATGATCGTGTTCTCCTTCAGCACCGTGAAGCCCTCGGTGTAGGCGATGGAGTTGGGCGGGATGTCGAGCCCCGCGGTGCCGTTCTTCAGCCCGGTGAAGCCAATCAGGTAGCTCCGCTTGGTCGGCTCCTGGCCTTTCGGGTAGAGCCACAGACCGATCTCCGATGCGCTCGTGATCTCCTCACCGGCCGCGTGGATGTGCTGGTCCCACGAGATCTTCTCGCCGGGCATGATCAGCTTCCCGGTGCCTTCCATGAAGCGGTCGTAGCCCTTGCCGATCGCCCACTCCATCAGCTGCGGCCGCCGGTTGATGAGCTCCGAGGCCGAGGGCGGCGTCAGCGGATCCCGGCCGGGGCGCACCGTGCCGGTGTTCACCGCCGCCACGTTGTCGGGGTTGAGGATGTGGTACGCGATGGAGTGGTGCAGGACCTTGCGGCCCTGCAGGTTCGCCGGACGGATTTCCACCATCTTCACCCACCGTGGCTCGGTGATCGGAATGTCGTTCACCGGGCGCCACCACACGTCCTGATGGACCGCCGGCATGGTCTGCATCGGCGCCGTGATGACGATGTCGGGCGGGCCATAGCCGTCACGCTCGGCCTGCCAGTAGAGGCCCTCCGAGACCGGTTTCGGCGTGAAGTCGGCGGGGTTGCCCTCGGGCGCGCCCTGATCGACCCATGCCACGATGGTCGCAATCTGCGCGTCGGAGAGCGACATGTCGTTCTTGAACCGCTGCACGCCGACGCTGCGGTCGATGTGCCACGGCGGCATCTGGCGGGACATCACGCGCTGCTTGATGGAGCGGGCCCAGGGCCGCGAGTCCCTGTAGTTGACCAGGGACATCGGCGCAATCGAGCCCGGCTCGTGGCACGACTGGCACTTGGCCTGGAAGATGGGAGCGACGTCCTTGGAGAACGTCACGGGCTTGGTGGCCTGGGCGTGGGCCACTCCGGGGGCGAGCAGGCTGCCGGCCACCAACGCCGACAACCCGAACAAGAGTTTCGTGACTGCCATCCTCGACTCCTTGTTGCTGTGACGGGACCCCGTGACCGCTGCCGGCAAACCGGCAAAAACGGCCTGCGGGCCGTGAGTGTAGCAGAATCTGTACCAGGAGGCAGGAGGCAGGAGGCAGGAGGCAGGAAGTGGGAATCAGGGGCCTGGGTACGGCTCGCGACCTTATACGCGGTCGACGCGGTAGGCAGTGCCGTAGCGACCGTAGTCGTGGCTGGTGACGCCGTTCCTGACCGAGCCGTGGTACTGGACGAGTGGTGGCATCACCGTCACGCGGACGACCGTCGTTTCGCCGGGCTTGACGGCGCCGGCGTGCACCGCGGCCGCCGGGAGCGCCGAGTCGCCCGTGTACACGTCCGTGCCCCACACCGACCCGTCCGAGGCGCCGGTGACGCGGAAATAGAACGTGGTGCCCGGCGCGTCACACAGATCCTGAATCCGAGCGGGCGCGTCGGCCGCGAGAAAGCCCTGATCCAGCAGGGCCCGGATCTCGTCCGGCGACAGCTTCTTCTGGCGCTCGAAGTGCGCCACCAGTTCCTGGATGACCTTCATCGGGCTCCCTGCTCCGCATCCATGCCGACGACGCGGCCGTATGGGGGATGAAATGCCGCTGAACGTCCAGGCGGCAGGACCCAGAGCACGGCGTACGGCATCGGCTCTTTGGGGTACTCGATCTCGCCGTCGGTCACGATCGCGGCGGCCCGCACCTGTGGGTCGGCGGCCAGGCGCTCCATGGCTGGCGTCAGGTCGCTCCCGCCGTAGCCCGTCACCTGGTACTCCCCCAACTCGGACGGCGACAGCAGTTCGTCGCTCGTCACCGCCACGTCGCACTGGAGCAGGCGGACCTGGTCGACGGCCACGGCGTCGCAGAAGTCCGCGATGGCGCCGAGGGCGCGCGGGATCTCCTCGGCCATCGATCCGCTGGTGTCGACGATCACGTTCAGCATCCACCCCTCGCGCCGGCGCCCGGGCAGGACCACGTCCGACCGGTCAGCGCCCCGGCGGGAGGGCCGTGAAAAGGTGCGTTCCCCGGGGGCAACCGACTCCATCCAGCGCTGCAGCGCTACTTCCCACGGCGTTCGGTAGATTCCGCGCAGCGCCGCCACCACCTGCGAGGTGGCGCCCGGTGCATCGCCCCTCAACCCCCTCAACGCGCCCACCGCCCGCGCCATCGCCAGGCTTGCCGACGCGGCATCCTTGATCGTGCCGGCCTGCTCCGCTTGAGCGGCGACATCGTCGGGGAACATCGCCTTCTCCTGTTGCCCGTCGAGGACGTCGCCGGCCTCCTGCGTCGCCCCCCCCTCCGCTCCCGGCTCCCCGCGACCGCGGGGGCCGAAGACGCGCCCAATCGTCGTGGCCTCCCCCTCGAACACCGCCGACCTGGAGGGCATGTCCGCGGCGTTGCGTCGCATCTCCAGGACGATCTCCTCGGCCGATCGTTTACTGGCGCCGGGCATGTCGAGCCCACCAGCCGGTACGGTCGCGACGCCGAGCTCCGTCCGGAGAATGTCGTTGATGATGTAGTCGTGGGCGTAGTTGAACTCGAGGTGGTGGCTGCCCCTCGCCCGGTCGTGCGTGCGGAGCGCCAGGTGCAGCAGCTCGTGCGCCAGGACGAAGATCAGCTCGTGCTCCTTGAGCCGTTCGGCGAACGCGGGATTCACGACCAGGCGCCCCGACGCGAACACGCCCATGGTCGGCACGCGGTCGTCGAGCTGCACCCGGACCTTCGCCGCCAGCCCGGAGAGGTACGGGAGGGGCACGGTCAGCAGCTTCAGGCCGCGCTCGACGCGGTGCAGCTGGTGGTGGTCCGCGCCTGGCGGGCGGGCCACCGGGTCGGAGGCCGGCGTCACAGGCGGGTCACCTGCTTCAGGAGCGCGAGCATGGCGGGGTCGGCGCCCAGCTCGCTCCAGTGCTCGACGAGGTCCGCGACGAGCGTCAGTTGATGCTCGGGGGGGAGGCTCGCGAGGAAGCGGTTGACCGTGTCCGCGGAGACCCCCTGGAGACGGCCGTCCCGCACGTGCTGGCGGATGCAGTTCAGGATGAACCAGCGCGCCGCGTCACCCGACGGGAGACTGGCCGGATTCTCCAGGTAGTGCGCGAGCGGCTGCATGCGCTGGATGGACTCCTCGGCCAGCGCGCAGAACACCGCCGCGTCCTCGGCCGACACGCGCCCGAACGCGAGGGCGCGCCGCAGCTCGCGCGTGAGGATGCCGCCGGACTCGGCCAGGTCGAGCCCGCGTGACAGCAGCGTCCAGGCGCGCGGCGTCGAGAAGGGCTGCGGGTCGGCCGGCACCGGCCGCATCAGCGCGTCCGGCATGTAGGAGATGAAGTTCACCACGTCGGCGCGCACGCCGTTGGCGGTGGCCCAATCGATCCACTCCTGCACGTCGACGCGGATGTTCAGGATGCTGACGCGGTTGACCAGCGCCGAGCTGAGCGCACGCACGAGCGCGCGATCCTGCGCCCGGTTGCCCGCCGCGACGACCCAGGTACCGGCCGGCAGCGCGTGCTCCCCGAGCCGCCGCTCGAGGAGGAGCGAGTAGAACGCCTTCTGCACGTCGGGCGCGCACGCGGGCAGTTCGTCCAGGAACAGGCAGAAGGGCTCCGGGTGTTCGGGCAGCAGCACGCGCGGTGGACAGAACACGGACCGCTCGCCGACGATGCGCGGGATGCCGCTGACGTCTTCGGGGGCGATCTGCGTCCCCAGGAGCGAGCGGCACGGAAGGCCGGCCTCGGCGGCCGCCTGGTAGACCATCTCCGACTTGCCGACGCCCGGCGGCGACAGCAGGAGGAAGCTCTGCTGGTGGGCCATGCAGGCGATCAGGCTCTTCGCCTGGCTGAGCGTGATGGTCTCCTCGAGGTGCATGGGTACCATCCTGACGCCAGCACGCAGCGTGCGCCAGCCGAAAGTGGGCGGCATCCCAGACCGGCGGGTGCCTGCGACCTATCGCAGTTCCTTCCGCACCACCAGCTTCAGCCCGGACCACACCTCGTTCACGGCGCACACCTTCACGTCCACGAAGCCCAGTGGCAACGCCAGCTCGCGCACCACGTCCTCGGTGACGTCGGTGGCCACGCCGGACGCTTTCTTGGGCCAGGACACCCAGATGACGGCATCGGCGCGCATCAGGCCACGCATGGCCACCAGCGCCCGCTGCAGCTGGGCGCGGCTGCTGAAGAACGCCTGGGCGAGATCGGTGGAGAGCGAGAGACGCGACTGGAACGAGACACCGTCGGGCAGCGGTGCCAGCCAATCGCGATATCCCGGCGGCGCGCCAGCCAGGTGAACGCGGCTGCCCGGCTTGATGCCCAGCTTCTTCGAGAGCGGCGTCCCCGAGTATCCGGCCACGAGGCCTCCAGAGATGGAACAGGTTCGTGTGGACTGATTCTAACCCCTTGATTCACCTGGGGTGAGGATCCATCTGTAGGCTGATCCGCGGGCCACCGGCACGAAGTCGGACCGTTTGTCTGCGCTCCTGGATCGTCGGCTGGGGCGCTGTGAGAACTGGCGCTTGCGCACGCCGTCTGTGTGCCCTACTCTGGTAGGACAATGCCACGCAAGCGAGCAGGCCGGACCGTCAAGCTGAGCGTGTCGCTCGATGCGGACGACGTGGCCGTGCTGAGGCGACGGGCCCGGGAGTCGTACGGCGGGAACCTCTCGGCCGCGTTCAGCGAGGCTGCCAGGTGGATTCGCCAGCGGGAGGCGCGAAGGCGGCTGGTGGACCTGCTCGGTGGTCCGACACTGACACCGGCCGATGCGGCCGCCATCGACGCCGAGCAGGCCGGGCGTTCCGGCGAGGCCGTGCGGAGGTCGAGGCGGCGGACATCGGCGGCATGACGGGCCTGACGTTCGACACGGGAGCGCTGATCGCGCTGGAGCGCCGACGACCTCGCATGCGGGCGGTGCTCGAGCGAGCGCTCGCGGCGGATCAACCGATCACCGTTCCGGCAGACGTCGTCGGGGAATGGTGGCGCGGCCGCACCGACCTGCGCGACGCGATCCTCGCCGCGGTCGATGTCGAGCCCCTCACGGCAAGCCTGGCGAAGGTTGCGGGAGAGGCCCTGGCGGCTGTTCCGCGTGCGACGCTGGTCGATGCCGTTGTCATGGCGTCGGCCGCCGCGCGGGGCGACATCGTGTACTCAGCCGATGTGGACGATCTGGAACGGCTTCGGCGCCACTTCCCAGGTGTCCGCCTGCTCGCGGTGTGAGCGTGCCCGCGGGCCTGGCCGCCACGTCCCGCCGAGCGCAGCGACGGCCCGGCTAGATCGCGTCCGACACCGACGTGAACGTGAAGCCGGCCAGCTTCAGCGCGGGCACCATCATCGGGGATCGTCGCTCGGGCGCGCCGATCGCCTCCACGTTCCAGGGCGCCAGCATCGCGATCACGCTCTGGTTGAAGCGCAGGTTGCGCACGGGATGCTGGATGCGGCCCTTCTCCACCCACCACAGGCCGTCACGGGTCAGGCCCGTGATCATCAGCGTGCGGCCGTCGATGAGGCGCACGTACCAGAACCGCGAGATCACCAGCCCGCGCTCCATGCCCTCGATCATCGTCGCGATGGGCACGGGCGCGACGGTGCTCTCGAGGATGTAGTTCACCGGCCCCGGCGACGGCTCGCGCTTCTGCTGCGCGGCCCAGTAGCGCGGCGAGACGAGGTGCTCGACGACGCCGCCGTTCACGAGCGACAGGCGCGTCGCGGGCACGCCTTCGGCCGTGGCCGGCGTGGCCGGCATGTCCGGGTGCATCGGGTCGCTGTAGAGGCTCAGCCGTTCGTTGAACAGCCGCTCGCCGACGCGCGTCTTGCCGTCCTTCGCTGAAAACGCGCTGCGGCCCTCGTCGGCCGTGCGCGCGTCGAAGGCGCCGGTGAGGAAGCCCATCAGGTCCGCTACCGCCTGCGGCTCGAGGATCACGGGATAGACGCCGGGCTCGATCGGGCGCGGGTTCCGCGACTGCACCGCCTTGTTCACGGCCTCGCGGGCGATCTTCTGCACGTCGAGGCGGGCGAGGTCGAAGTGATCGCCGGCGTAGTGGCCCGAGCCGGTGCCGTCGGCGCTGCGCGCCGTCACGCTGAGGCTGCCCTCGCTCGACCGGAAGTAGCGGCGATTGCCGTTGGCCGTCGCCGTCGCAGTGGCCGACGCCGTCGCGTTGTGGAAGCCGGCGCCGGTCACCTTCTCGCGGCGGCAGGCGTCCAGCACGGCGGCCAGCACCTTCGCGCGTGCATCCAGATCGACCGCCTCGGTCGAGGGCGAGAACGATCGCTCGACGGCGTAGGTGACCGGGCCGAGCGTGGGCACGTACTCTCGCTGCACCGGCGACACGCGCGCAATCTGGACCGCCTCGTCCGCCAGCTGTTTCAGCGCCGTCGCGCTCGTGTCGGTGCCCGTGGCGGCGCCGCGCCGCCGCCCTACCCAGGCGGTCGCCGTCACCGTCACGTTCTCGGATCGGCCGCTGGTGGTGATGTGGTTGTCGGCAAACCGCGCGTGCGCCTCCTGCGCGCTCTGCACGCTGACGACGGCGTCCTCGGCACCGGCCGTCCTGGCGTGGCCGAGCACGGTCTCGCAGGTCGCGAGGGCCTCGTCGCGGGACATCATGATTCGGTCCCCGTGTTGAGGACGGTGATATTGCGGAACCGCGCCGGCGGACAGCCATGGCTCACCGCGTTGGTCTGCCCTGGCTCGCCCTTGCCGTCGGCCGAGGTGCCCCACAGCTTGTAGAGCGCCTTGCCGCCGACACCGTCACACGCGGCCCAGAAGTCCGGCGTCCGGCTCTGGTACGCGGCGTCCCTCACGATGCCGCCGAGCTTGCCGTTGGTGATCTCGCGGATCACGGCGCCGCCGAACTGGAAGTTGTAGCGCTGCTGATCGATGGACGACACGCCGCGTCCCTCGACGAACAGCCCGCGCTTGATGCCGCTGAACAGGTCGTCGAGCGTCACCTCGGTGGCGGCGGGCTCCAGCGACACGTTCGGCATCCGCGGGAACGGCACGCTGGACCAGTCGTCGGCATGCAGGCAGCCGTGCGACCGGGCCTGTCCCACGAGCGGCGCCAGCTCTCGCGTGGTCTGCCAGTCCACGAACATCCCGTCCCGCACCAGGTGCCACCGCTCCGCCTTCACGCCCTCATCGTCGTACCCGACGGTGGCGAGGCCGCCCGGCTGCGTGCGATCGGCGACCAGGTTGACGATGGCGTTGCCGAAGCGGAGCTTTCCGGCGTCTGTGGCCTTGATGAAGCTGGTGCCGGCCATGTTCGCCTCCCATCCCAGCGCACGGTCCAGTTCCGTGGAGTGGCCCACGGATTCGTGGATGGCCAGGAACAGCTGCGACGGATCGACGACGACGTCGTAGCGGCCGGGGACGACGGGCCTGGCCTTCAGCTTCTCGACGACCTCGTGGCCGGCCTTCTCGGCGTCCTGGAGCCACGGGTAGTCCTCGACGTACTCGTAACCGACGAGCTGCGCGCGATCCACCACCGGCCGCGTCTGGAAGTCGCCGGAGGCGCGGTCGGCGGCGGTGACGCTGAACTGGGGGTAGGTGCGCACCAACCGCTGCGTGATGCGCGAGCCTTCACTCGACGCGAAGTACTTCTGCTCGTCCACGAACAGGACCTGCGAGTTCACGAAGCTGACGCCCTTGACGGCCATGGCCGTCTCGTTGAGCGTCATGAGGAACGCGATCTTCGCGTCGAGCGGCACCTCGAAGGGGTCCTTCCTGATCGGGTTGTTCCACGTCGCGGTGACGCGCTCGGCGCCGGCCAGCACCACCTTCCGGGTGGCGAGCATCGCGTTGGCACGGGCGATGGCCACCGCCTGCGCGCCGATCTCTCGTGCCGCCGTGGCGTCCACCCGGTTGGTCGCCGCAAAGCCCCAGGCGCCGTTCACGAGCACCCGCAGGCCCATGCCGTAGCTGGCGGCGCGCTGTACGGTCTGCACCTGTTGCTCGCGGGCGGCGATGGATTCGCGGCGATACCGGTTGATGCGGATGTCGGCATAGGACGCCCCCAGGCTCGAGGCCTGTGCCAGCGCCGCCTCCGCGGCCTCGGCCCGGCCGGCGTCGGTGGGTGCGGATTGCAGCGCCTCGGCCCAATCCGGCAGGGCGGTGACGGCGACGAGGGCGCTCCCGGTCGCGATGAATCGCCGCCGGGAGATCGGTGGGGACGTCATCGGCGGATTATGCCGCAGGTCGGGGCAGCTTCCTCACACCTTCAACACGCCGCGGAATCCCCTCGCCGCATAGTACGACTCCGCCCCGTTGTGGTACAGGAACACACGGCCATAGCGGCGATCGCAGAAGACAGCCCCGCCCAGCCGTCTGATCTCGGGAGGCGTCTTCACCCAGCTCGACGTCTTCGTGTCGAACGAGCCCAGCGCCTGGAGCGCCCGGTATTGCGCCTCCGTCAGGATCTCGATGCCCATCGCCTCCGCCATCTCCAGGGCGCTCGTCTTCGGCTTGTGTTCCTTCCGGGCCGCCAGCGCCTCGCCGTCGTAGCACACGCTTCTGCGGCCGCTCGGGCTCTCCGCTGAACAATCCACGAAGTGGCACTCGCCGGTCTTCGGGTCGAGCGTCACGACATCCGGTTCACCGCCGGTGCGTTCCATTTCAGCGAGCGACCACAGCTTCTGCGGGTGGGCCGACACCCTGGCCTGGACGGTGTCCCACGCGAGCCCCGGGTGCCGGCCCATGTGCTGCTCGAACCGCGCCTTCAGCGTGCGCAGCAGGTCGTCGCGCTGCGGTGACGACAGGGTCGTCCTGGTCTTTCCTGGCTGTGCTGGCATGGTCGCCTCCCGATCCTCATTGTCGAGCCGTGACGACGTCGTGGACACCACCCCGATGACGCTGCGGCGATGGCGAGGGCGTGATACGCGCGTCGCGCGTCCGCGCTCATCATCGAGAGGCCGTCGATTGCGACCGGGCAGCCGGGCACGGTGTGGGGACTGGCTGGTCTGGCAGGAGCTGCGTCCACTGCCTGGTGGCGGCATCCATGGGGATCCGCCTGCAGGCCTCCCCGAGGAGGTCTTCGGTGCTCCACCGATAGGCGTCCAACGTCATCCCGGATGGCCGCGTAGAGTGGCGAACGGCGAGCAGCGCGTCGTCGGGCTGGAACTCCAGCGCGAGGACGCTGCCGCTGACCTCGAGCTGCGCAGCCGGCCGCAAGGTCGAGGCGTCCAGCACGCGGATCGAGCCGCCGCCCGCCGCGACCCACCGCCCGTCGGCACTGAAGGCCACGGGGCCCGGCGTGGCCAGCACCGTGCGCTGAACCGTCGCGCTGGGTAACTCCCACACGCGCAGCTCCCCCGATCTGCTCACCGCTGCCAGGCGCGAGCCGTCCCGTGACAGGTCCAGGGCGATCGTCCCATCGGTCGCCGTCACCTCCAGAACCGCGCGCTTCCCGGCGATGTCCACCACCAGGACCTCTGCGGGCTGAGGCGGCACTTCGGGGACGATGGGGCTGTCACCGACCACGACGATGTACTGTCCAGAGCGATCGAGCTTCACCTCGCCTGCGTTGAAGCCGATGGCCTGTTCGAGCAGCAGATGGCCGGACCTCGAGGTCCACAGTCGCAACAGTGCGCCGGAGTCGCGACGGGTCAGCGCTGCCACGCGCGTGCCATCGGCGTCGATCGTAAATGCGACAAGGCCTTCCACGCCGGTTGACCAGAGCGTCGCGTGCGTGCCCGGGTCGACGACGGACAACGTGCGCCCCTGATCGATGCGCAGCACCGCGTCGTCGTCGAGGAACGCGATGCGAGGTGGGTCGCGTTCGGCGAGCGTCTCGTGCAGGAGCGGTTTCGACGTGGCGGTGTCCCAGAGGCGCAAGCTGCGATCGGATGTGCGAAACGTGGCCACGCGCCGGCCCGTCGAAGAGATCGCGAGGACCGTGAGGTGTCCAGCGTCGCTGGCGGTCTCCTCGTGAGCGAGCGTCGCGATGCGTCGGCGATCGTGCAGGCTCCACACGTGGACCTCGCCCTTCTCCGCCACCGTTGCCCCGAACCGCTGCGCCGTATCCACGTCCGTCACACCTCGGGACAGCCCGGGGAATCGCGTCGCGCAGGCTGCGGTGGCCGGGTCGCGGGGCCCGTTCGTAAGGTGCCAGCTCGTTGACATCGCAACGTGCGTCGAGATGTACGGAGTAGACCAGTCACACCGTCTCGCCGGCTCCTGCGCGGCGTCCGACAGGTTCCACAGCCGCGCGGTCCTATCCCTGCCGGAGGTGACCACCAGGGGCCCCGTCGCGCCGTATCCACCGCCGCCCAGTGCGCGGGCATCCCGGGCATCGGCCTGGTAGGCATAGACGTGCGAGAACTGGCGCAGGCGGCCGCCATCGGCCAGCGACCAGGTGAAGCAGTTCCCGTCCGTGCCGCAGGTGAGCGCTTCCGGCTGCGTCGGGCTGAATGCGAGCGACCGGATGGTGTAGAACTCGCCGTGTGACGGCGTGCCGATCTCGCGAGCTGTGCTCACCTCCCAGATTGCGCCAGCGCCCATCTCGGGAATCGCACCCACACGTGCGCCGGTTGCGTCGAACACCACGTCCTCAATATCTGCCGGCGCGAATCCGCTCGATCGAAGCAGGACGGGAGGTTCCGACTGGCGCAGGCTCACCAGCGACACCGAAGACGTCGAGGCCACCGCCAGGTGCCGGCCGTCCGGACTCACTGCCAGGCGCACGACGTCGCCGGCCGGGGCGTTCAGCATGTGAGGACGTTCCCACTGGCCGGCGGGATACCACTCCACCTCCCCATTGACGGCGGCAAAGAAGTCGCCGTTCGGCGCGAAGGCGATGGGGACGCCGCGAGTCTCGTCGCGTCCCTGTCTTCGGAGCACGGTCGTCCTCGACGTGATGTCGTGCACCGAGACACCGATCCAGCCCTTGCCCGAGATTCCCACTGCCAGGTAGCGGCCGTCGGCGCTCACGGCGATGTCCTCGGCCCTGCCGTTCAGATCCTGCTCGGTGAGTTGGAGTTGCGGCTCGCCTGCGCGATTCCACGCCGTCACCCGCGCGCAGCAACCGGCGAGCAGCGTGTCGTTCGCCGACCAGACGACGGTCCGGTCGGCGCCGGGCAACGAGGCCACCCGCACGCCGTCGCGCACGGTCCACAGGGCGCCGGCATCGTCCTGCGCGGCCGTCGCCAGACGCTCGAGATCCCCGCTCAGGCGCGCGACGTTCACCGGCGCGGTGTGAACAAAGGTGGCCACGGGTTCCGGTATGCGTGCCAGCAGGTCTCGCAGCGTGTGCTGGGCCTCGAGGGACTCGGGCTGCCCACGCAGCGCCTGAGCAGCCATGAGCAGCGCCAGCGGCAGGCGATCTGGCTGTTGCACCCGCATGAGCTCGGCCTGCGCCGCAAGTTGCCGTGACACGGCGATGTCGCGCTGGCGCTCGGCTTCCGTGCGCTGCTGATTGGCGACCAGGGCCTGCCACACGGCAATGACCGCGGCGACGGTGATCGCCGCCACCCCACCGCGCACGAGCCTGCGGTTGCGGACGAGCTGGCGAAGGTCTGCGCCATCCAGCTCGTCCTTCGCCACTCCACGAATGGGCGCGGCGATGCTGACGACCGCATCCCGGAACTTCGCGTTCCGCAGTGTCAGGAGCTCGGAAGCGCGAGCCCAGCGACAGTCGACATGGAGCGGCTCATCGGTGCAGCGCCGTTCGAAGAAACGTGGCAGGGCGTTGGTGCGAGACCAGTCGAAGTCCTGCGCGCCGCGGTCCCAGGCGATCTCGCCTTCCGTCAGCAGGACGAGCATGCGGTCGGGCGAGCGATGGTCCAGCCACCACTGCACTTCCCTGTTGCACCAGGCGGAGCGCGCCGATTGAGGGCTCGCGAGCAGCAGGAACCACTCGGAGGCATCGAGATGGGAGACGATGCCGGGCCAGAGCGCCGGGGCCGCCGTCAGGCTGGTCTGGTCCCGAAACACGTCCAGCGCGCGCCGTTTGAGCAGCGGCTTGGCCAGCTGCTCCAGCCCACCTTCGAGCGCCGCCGCGAGCGGCCCATCGGCCGCGTGGCTGTAGGACATGAACGCGTCGTGCCGCGTGGGCATGGGTGGCGCCGGCTCCGTGTGCACCACTTGTACGAGATTGGCCGCAGGCCGGCAAGCTCGATTCCCGGGGCGTCGACGGCCAGCCAGCATTTCACGGTAATCTCATGTTCTTTGCCGCCCTCTGTGAAGCCATTCACTTTTGTCACCCTCGGCCTGGCCATCGCGGCCATGGGCCTCTATGTGGCCAACGCCGACGACGCGCCGGGCGCCGCGGTGATCGGCATGCTGCTGATGGTCGTCGGTGTCTTGGTTGGGGTGAGGGCCGCGCGCGACCGGCTCCCGACGTGGGCCGCCCGCACCGCGCTTGCCGTCGGCGTCGTCGTCGCCGCGTTCGCCGCATTTCTGACCCATCAGGTCGTGCTGACCGCTCCTCTCTTCCCGCAGTCGCAGGAGGTGCCATCGGTCATCGCCTCGGCGCCGTCCCCGCAGTACGCGGCGGCGGTCGAGCGCGCGCGGGCCACTGTGCGCGCAGCCGTCCTGGAGCAGAACCTGCCCGGGGTGTCCGTGGCAGTGGGCGCCGGCTTGGCCGCCGCAGCCGCGCAGGAGGGCGCCATCGTCTGGGCCGAAGGGTTCGGATGGAGGGACGTCGTCACGCGGGCACCCGTCACGCCGGACACGCGATTCAACATCGGCACAGCGGCGTCTGCGGTCGCTGCCGCCGTCGCACCGCTCGGGCTGACCAAGACCGGCGCCGACCCGGCGGCAGAGTGGAGTCCCGAGCACGTCGGCGAGCCGGAAGAAAATTTCCCGCTCTTCACGATCGTCCGCCACGTCATCTTCAGGCCGATCGGCCTCGCCCCCGCCCAGCCATTGCCGGGCGATCGCGCGACGTTCTACGTCCCGAGATCCGATGACAATCCCGGCCGCGGACGACGCCTGATGTACTTGCGCGACCTCGCCTGTTGCGCGAACGGGATGGCGTTCTATTCGACGCCGTCGGATCTGGTGCGCGTCGCGCTGGCGACGAACCCCGGCAGCGTCAACGGTGCGCTCGCCGGCGGCATGGTGATGTCGCTGGTGGCGGAGCCCGACCGCGGCATCGTCGTCGCCGTCACGTCGAACATGGCGCACGCGAACACGGCGTCGCTGGCGCGGCGCGTCGGGGACGCGTTCGCGGAACAGACACGATGATCGCGCTGGCCCCGTCCCGCAGGAGGTGGCCCGCTGCACGCGAGAGGAAGGAAGTGGGATGGCGAAGCTCGTGTTCGGCATGAACCAGTCCCTGGACGGCTACGTGGACCATACGGCGTTTGCGCCAAGCCCCACGCTCTTCCGACACTTCATCGAGGAGGCCCGGAGGCAGGCGGGCAGTGTCTACGGCCGCCACATGTACGAGGTCATGCGGTACTGGGACGACGATCATCCTGAGTGGGATGCGGAGGAGCTCGCCTTCGCGGCTGCATGGCGGAGGCAGCCGAAATGGGTCGTCTCGCGCTCGCTGACGTCGGTCGGCCCCAACGCCACGCGTGTCGGGGATGATCTCGAGGGTGCGATCCGCGAGCTGAAGGCCGCGCGCGACGGGGAGATCGAGGTTGCCGGACCGACCCTGGCGCAGCGCCTCACCGAACTCGGCCTGATCGACGAGTATCGGATCTACCTGCACCCCGTCGTGCTCGGTCACGGGACGCGCTACTTCGCCGGGCCCCGGCCGCCGCTCCACCTTATCGCTCACGAGCGAATTGGCGAGGATGTGATCAGACTGGTCTACGTTCCTGCCTGACGCCTCGCGACCGGCCGGATGGGCGGCACGCTCGCGACCAGGGTGACGAGCAGCTCGTCCAGTTGTTCGAACGCCTCACCCGTCCCACTCGTGCTCCCGGAGGCGATGGCAGCGTCGAGAGATTCCTTCGAGGGATAGAGGTCGTGCATGACCAGCAGCGTCTTGCCGCCTTCTTCCTCGAAGGTCACCGTGGTGATCTGCCCACCGCCCTCACCTTCCTCGTTCGTCCAGACGAGGCGCGAGTGCGGTGTCACTTCCATGTATCTCCCGAAGAACGCCATGGGCTCCGGGAACGCATCGTGGCGGAACACCAACCGGTACGTCCCCCCGACACGAACGTCCGTCTCGCAGGCAATCATGGTGAGGCCGAACGACTTCGGTGCCCACCACCGCTTGAGCAGTTCGGGCGTGATCCACGCCTCGAACACCAGACGCGCCGGGCCATTGAAGGTTCGCGTCACGACAAGCTCACGGTCGGATCTACGTTCTGTCGTCGTGGGGTTCTTCATGGGTGCGGGCTCACTTTCTCGTCTTGCGTCCATCGGCCTTCTCCTTCCGTTTCAACTCCTCGACAACCTCGTCCAACGCGTCGAAGCGTGAGGCCCAGAGCTGACGGTACCTCTCGATCCATGCTGTCTCTTCGTCCAGTCGAGACAGGCCGAGCCTGCAGGTCCGCACGCGCCCGACCTTCTCCGTGGTGACGAGCCCCGCCTGCTCCAGGACGCCGACGTGCTTCTTCATGCCCGTGAGCGTCATCTGGAACTTCTCGGCAAGGTCCGTGATCGACGCGTCTGCACGTCCGAGCTGCTCCAGAACGCCGCGTCGAGTGGCGTCCGAGAGCGCCGCAAACGAGGCATCGAAGCGGGCGCCCTGATACTGAACCATTCGGTTCAGTATTTACCACATGAATTGGAGGGCATGCAAGAACAGCGGCGCGCATCCCGCCATCTTCACACCGCCCAGTCCGCGCGAGACGGTCGAGGCCTTCATCGACACATGCCTTGCCGCGCCGGCGGCGAAGGCGTTCGCGCCGAAGCCGGCCACTGGGCGCTCTTCCGGGATCTCTGCGCGAAGGCGGACTGTCGCGGGAATCTGATTCCGGATGCCTACCTGGCTGCGATGGCGCTCGAGCATGATTGCGCCTACATCACCACGGATCGGGGCTACGCCCGGTTCCCGCGGCTCCGCTGGCGACACCCGCTGGACTGACCAGCCCGTTCGAACCGCGTCCTGGTTCGACGATTTCCTCATCCGTGCGCGGTCGCCTACCCCCGCAGCACGATCCCGAGCGGCACACGGGTGGCCGCGCGCGCCGGTAGCCACATGGCAAGGCCCGCCACTGTCCCGAGCCCCCCGGCAGCCACCAGGTACGCGACAGGGTCGAGCGGGCTCACCTCGAACAGCATTGCGCCCAGCGCACGGGACGCCACGGCAGCGAGAGCCGTCCCTGCCGCCAGCCCCGCGATCACCAGAACGAGTCCTCGCATGAGGAACAGCCGCTGCACCGCGCCCGCCCCGGCACCCAGCGCCATGCGGATGCCGACCTCGCGCCGTCGCTGGGCCACCACATATGCAATGACGCCGTAGAGGCCCACGACGCCCACCAGCAACGTCATGCTGGCCGCAACGGCAATCGCGGTCAGCGTGAACGACATCTGTGCCGTCGACCGCGCGTAGACGTCCTGCAGCGTCTCGACGCGGGTCAGTGGCAGCGTTGGGTCAACGGCCCAGACCGCCCGCTGGAGCTCCCGCAGCAGCGCCGGGTCGTTCGCGCGTTCCGTGCGGATCGCGTACACGAGCGTGCGCTCGACGGTGGTCCGGGAGGGCGCGTATCCGTGCTGCATGAAGGGCCAGTAGACGACTGGAGGGGCCGGCCGCATCGGGCCGTCATCGTACTCGTTGCCCACCACGCCGACAATCTCGCGCCAGGGTCCGTTCGGCGATGGCCGGACGCGTTGGCCGAGCGCAGATTGCGCGCCGCCGAACAGCTCGCGCGCGAGGTTGTCACTGACGATGGCGACATGGCGCGGACCGTGCACCTCGTCCCACACGAAGTCACGGCCCGCGATGAGGCGATTGCCGACCACCGCGAAGTAGCCTGGCGCCGTCCACTTCATGCGGCGCAGCGGAGGCATCTGCCCCTCGCTCTGTTCGCGCGCGTCGACGAAGAGCGGATCGCGGCGGTTGGCGCCATCTGTGGTCACCGACGAGGTCACGCCGGCCGCGTGCACACCACCAACGTCCGCGAGACCGCGGAGGATCTGATCGTGCACGCGGGCCACGGCGGCGGGCTCTGCGACGACCGCTTCGGGGATGCTGATGCGGATCGTCAGCACGTTCGCCGCGTCCCGGAATCCGGGATCGACCCCACGAATGGCGATGAACGTCCGCACCATCAGCCCCGAACCGACGAGTAACACGAAGGCAATCGCCACCTGGGCCATGACGAGCGTGTGGCGAACGTGCTGCCGTGTACGGCCGTCGCTGGAGCCGCGTCCATTCTCCTTGAGCACGTCAGAGAGGTCCGCGCGGGCGTGCCTGGCGATGGGCCCGAGAGAGAAGAGCACTCCTGCAACCGCCGTGATGGCGGCGGTGAATCCCACGACGCGGAGATCGAGCGTCACTTCGTCGAGTCGGGGGAGCCCACCCGGACCGATCGCGCGAATCGCCTGCAGGCCTGCCTGCGCGAGCAGCAGTCCGCACCCACCGCTGGCCCCCGACAGCAGGAGTGCTTCACCGAGGATCTGCGCGGCGATCCTCGCGGATCCGGCGCCAAGCGCGAGCTGCACGGCGAGCGCCTGCCGCTGTGCTTCGGCGCGCACGAGGACGAGATTCGCGACGTTGGCGCCCGCCACGAGCAGGAGCATGAGGACCGCCCCAAAGAGGATCCATAACATGCCGGACACGTCGCCGAAGAGGTCTTCGCCGAGCGGATGGACGTCGGGCGCCATCTTGAAGCCGTCGTACATCTCACGGGAGAACCCCGCGGGAATGGGGAACCGATCCGGCATGCCCGGGATGAGGCGCGCAAGGTCTGCGTGCGCGCGTTCCAACGTGACGCCCGGCTTGAGCCGGGCGATCCCCTGATAGCGGAACAGACCAATCTGCACTGTGGCGCGATTCAACCGAATCGGTAGCAGAACCTCGGGCGAGTGACGGAGAAGCCGAAAGCCCGCCGGCAGCACGCCGATGATCTCCCTGGGGCGGCCGTCGACGACCAGCGACTGGCCGATCGCACGCGTATCACCGCCCAACGCGCGCTGCCAGTAGTTGTGACTCACCATGACCGTTTCGCGACTACCCGGCGCGTCGTCGTCCGCGGTGAATCGCCGCCCCAATGCGGCCGTCACTCGAAGGAGCGGCAACGTGCCGTCCGTGACACCGAGCGCCTGCACCTCCTCGGGTTCGCCCGGGCCGGTGATGGTCGCCGTCGTCTGTGCCCAGAGGCCGATGTCCTCCAGGGATTCGGCAGAATCGCGGTACGTGAAGTAGGTGAATGCTGCCTGATTCACGGGCCCCGGCGCGAGCCCAGGTGCCACGTGCCACACGCCCACGAGGCGCTCGGGCTCCTCGAAGGGCAGCGGGCGGAGCAGCACGCCGTTCACCAGACTGAAGATCAGCGCATTGGCGCCGATGGCGACCGACAGCGTGAGGAGGGCAGTGAGCGTGAACGCGGGTGTCGCCCCGAGCCGGCGCACGTGCTGGCGCAAAGGGGCGAAGCCCATGGTGACATGCATGATGGCTGCTCCGCGCGCGAGGTCCAGTGCCACGCGCCATCCTGGTCCGGTGTCTTCAATCAGGGCGTCCAGTTCGGCGCCATAGCGTTGCCGCCACGAACGCGGATACAGCCGGGCGATGAACCGTATCCACCAGCTCATACGTGCCTGAGGCGACGGGCCCCGACGCGAACGATGGGTTCGAGCGCGGCGAGTTGCCGCTGCAGGTGCTCGCGGCCAGCGGCTGTCAACCGATAGGGCCTGCGGCGGTCGTCCGCGGCGAGCGCCTTGATGAACCCGCGCTGCTCCAGCCGGGTGATCGCGCCGTAGAGTGTGCCTGGGCCGAGGTCGACCCCGGCAAACTCGCGCACGTCCGTCATGATGGCGTAGCCGTGCTTGTCGCCGTCTGCGAGGCTGGCGAGCACGAGGAGGGTCGGATCACTCATGCGATGGAGCATACTACGTGTTACGTAATATCGCAATACGACGTATTCGAGCGCCATGTTCCTGACCGATCCCGCTGTGCGCGGCCGTGGGACAGCTACATCAGGCTGTGCACACACCGACCGTCTCGCGCGATCTGTTCGCTCGCGTTCTCCAGCGTGCATTAAGCCGTTCGATGTACCGGCGAATGGCACTTCGCTCCCCACACTGGACGATTTCCGCAAGTGGATCGTCCGTGAAGCAGCGTAACGACTGTCTCTGTGCGAACCTTGGAGCTTCGCCTCGTGCGAGTGCCTTCCGGTGGAGATCAGCCGCTCGTGTCAATCAACCTGCGCGTACGATCCACGTCTTCACGTCGAAGTTCGATAGCGCTTGTGGCCGTCGCCACAAGTCATTCAGCGACTGGACCTTCGATCCCGAGATTCCGAAGGCCCGGCTCGTCGCGCTGGTCAGTGCCCGCTTCATCGACGCCCACGGTGGGGTCCTGCTCATCGGTCCGCCGGGCGTTGGCAAGTCGCACATCGCTACGGCAGTCGCCGTCGGTGCCATCCGCGCCGGCCGCCGGGCGCTCGTCCGTAGCACCTTCGACCTCGCGGGCGAATCTCGCACAGGCCGATGCCACCGGCACCCGCCGCGATCTGGTCCAGCAGCTGACGCGAGTCGACCTGCTCGTCCTCGAGGCTTGCGCGAGGGACCGGATCAGACGATACTCACACCGCCTGCCGCGTGGCCGCCTTTGACACGTTCCTCAGTGGCCGCATTTGGACGTTCGGTGACACCTATGAGCGGGAGGGCGCCGTTATGATGCCTGCCCGCATCCACATCATCAACCTGCACACCGTCGAACCCTGAGGACTATCGACCATGACCGAGACCCTCGACTTTGTCCGACGCGCGGTCTTGATCGGCGCTGGCGCCACGCTGGTGATGGATGTATGGGCGGCCTTGCTCAGGCAGTTCGGAGTGCCGTCGCTGAATCTCGATTTCCTCGGGCGCTGGATCGGTCACCTCGCCCGCGGCCACTGGATGCATGTGAGCATCGCAGCAGCGGCGCCCATCCGAGGAGAGCGCTGGATCGGATGGTGTGCACATTACTCGATCGGCGTCGCCTTCTCGGCGCTGTTGCTGTGGACATACGGCCTGGAGTGGGCGCGATCGCCTTCCGTGCTCCCCGCGCTGTTCATTGGAATCGCCACGGTGATCGCGCCATTGCTCATCCTGCAACCGGCGATGGGAGCCGGAATCGCATCCTGGAAGACGCCAAGGCCGTTTGTCAATTCCTTCAAGAGCCTGGCCACGCACACCGTCTTCGGCCTTGGTATGTACCTCGCCGCGCTCGCCACGGCTTCGCTCTTGCCGTTCGGCAGATGAACGACTGCGGCTTCACCGGTGGCCGTCACACCGTCACGACGACCTTCCCGCGTGCGTGTCCGTCCTCGACGTAGCGGATCGCGGAGGAGACCTCGCTCAACGGGAACCGACGGTCAATCACCGGCCGCACTTTTCCAGCTTCGCAGAGCTCCTTCAGCACCAGGAGGTCAGCGTGACTGGGCTTCACCAGTACGTTGCCGAACTTCTGGCGGCAAATCGAAAGCAGTGGCCCGAAGAGTAGCGCGTCCGCCAGTTGCCGGTTCGAGCCGCCAGTCATCGCGTAGGAGCCGTGTGCGGCGAGGGCACGTCTATAGTCCCAAATCGACCGGTCTCCGTTGGTCGCCAGGATCACATCGTACCGTTCGTCGTGCGTCGCGAAATCGTCCTTCGTGTAGTCGATCACGTGGTCTGCACCGAGGGAGCGCACCCGGTCCATGTTCCTCGTGCTGCAGACGGCGGTCACCTCGGTTCCGAACGCCTTGGCAATCTGGACGGCGAACGTTCCGACCCCGCCCGATGCGCCGTGAATCAGTACCCGCTGTCCTCGTTGTATCTGTCCTTTTCGAAGACCCTGAAGCGCCGTGCAGCCCGCGGTCGGTAACGTCGCCGCTTCCTCGAATGACAGGTTGGCCGGCTTCAACGCCAGCGCCGTCTCCGGTGCAGCCGCGAATTCGGCATACGCACCGAAGCCGCATCGGGAGAGTTCCCCGAACACTTCGTCGCCGGGACGGAACTCCGTGACGTTCCACCCGACGGATTCGACGCGACCCGCGATGTCTGTGCCGATGATTCTGAACTTCGGTGTGCGTAGCCCCGCGACGACGCGAAACGGCAACGGCGTCCCGCGCAGCACATGCCAATCGCCTGCGTTTGCGGATGCTGCATGGACTCTCACCAATACCTCGCCGCCACGAAGCGTCGGCACTGGGACTTCTTCAAGGTGCAGCACGTCGGGCGGTCCGTACGTCTCGCGGACGATGGCTTTCACGCTCTGGCTCCCGCGACGTTCGCGTCCGGACGCGTCAGAAGCCAGGCGAGAGCGCCCGCAGCGCCGACGCCGTGGGCCGCCAGCCCGGCACCGATGATCCATGGGCTTCCCTTGAATCCGGCAACGGCCGCGATCACGCACAGGACGAACAGGAGTCCGGTCATCATCAGGACGTCGAGGCGCGCCTTCAGCAAGTACTGAGGATTCGGAATGCGCCGCTTCACGAGCCGAGACGACCGGACGCCTGCCAGGCACCACGCCAGCACGAGCGCCAGCGTCATGCCGGCACCGCCGACCACGGCGAGGATGCCTGTATCAGCGTGCATCAGCGGCTCTCCACCTTCCGCACGTTCGCGTGCTGGCACTCCTCGCAGGTGCACGTCGGCCCGCAGTTGCAGACCTCGCGGCACTGACACGAGGCGGCCGGCGCCGGCGCGGAACTCTGACAGCCGCAGGTGCACTGGGTTCCCACGCAGGTCTTGCACCCACAGACGTTCGATTGAATGGTCATGACAAGCTCCTTGTTGATGTTGACGTCATGTCAACAACGAAGGGGAGTGTCGCATCCAGGGCGGCAGCCAGGATTGGACGGAGCGGCTGTTGTCGTTGAATGAATCGGCTATTCGGCCGGTCGTGGAAACCGGGGCCGGGCGACATCCCCCGGCAACGCGTTGAACGGCGAGGGGACCTCGATGAAGTCGCCGCGCATCAGCACCGAGGGCGCCATGCCGACCATCTGGTAGAACGTCCGCGTCAGGTGTGCGGCGTCTGCGAAGTCGGCGGCGTGTGCCGCTGCCGCAATCGTGCTTTCGGACGCGACGGCGACCATGGCTCGCGTCAACTTGCGCCACAGCATGTACCGGCTGAACGGAAGACCGACCTGCTCCTTGAACAGGTGCGCGAAACGCGTCGATGACAGGCAGGCCTTGTCGGCCGCTTGTTCCAGCGACATCCGCAGGTCGTCGGACGCCCGAATCGCGTCGAGCACCCTCGTCACGCGCGCATCCAACCGGCGAGCCGGGGCCAGTCCTGGTCTCACGCCTTGAATGCACCGCAGGATGAGCGCCGCGATGTCGGGGGATTCGTCCGGTTGCTCTGCGAACGTGCGTAGCTCCGGCACCATCGAATCCAGCCGGGTGTCAGGGACGATCGTGATGTCCTGACGAAGCGACGTCGACAACCAGGCGCCTTCGCTGGACTCGGGATCCACGAACAGCATCACGCCGAGGGCGCCGTTGCAGTCGAAGGAGTGCTCGGCGTCCGGCCGGGCGACGAGGCCGCGCGCCTCATGCCACTGGCCGTCGCTGCCGCAGATCGCGACGGTGCCGTCGAGGGCGATCACGACCTGGATCGCGTGATGCGCATGCGCGGGCACGAGCCCTTGCGCCCTGGCCGTGAGGAGGAAGCCTCCCTCCCACAAGTACCAGCGTGGCACGCTCAACCAGCGATACGGCGCCTCGGTGTCGGGTTGGTACGTCAGGGGGACATTCTACCAGCGCTCCTGACGTCTCGGCGCTGGCGACGCGCGCCGCCTTCTCCGCTTCGGGCGCATCCGCACATCGGAATGTCCGCACGCCTGCCAGGCACCACGCCGGCACCAGCGCGAGCGCCATGCGGGGCGCTGGCGACAACGGCCACACGCCCGTTCCGGCGTGCGTCACCGGCTCTCCGGAGCCGCTTTGTGTGCGACGTCGCGAACCACGCGAACGATCTTCGTCTTGTAATCTGTGCCGTCAGGTCTCCGCAGACGCAGCGTGTCCCTGGAGACGCAGGTCTCAATTGGATCGTTGATGACAAGCCGGGTCGGATCGAACTCCCAGAACCAATCGCCCGAGGACCTGCCGACGTAGACCCGATCGTTGAGGCGCACCGTCACCAGATACGTCTTCGTCTCTCGCTCCGATGGCGTGGTGTACGCGTCCACGGTGCGGTCACCGGGCTTCCTCCCGTCCGTCGGCCTCGTGTGGACGGACGTAATCGTTGACTGTGGCACTCGCGCCACGACGACTTCGACGTCGGTCAGGATCCCTGTGCCGCAGCCCGCTGTCTGCGCGACCGCAGGCGATGCCGCGACTGCGGCGAGTGCGATGGCTGCCGCGATTACCACGGCATTCCGGTTGACCGCATGGCGACGGGCGTTGATCGGACGGCAGCCGCAGGCGCAGCCGGGGCCATCGCAGGACTGGCGTCCGCAGGCGTTCGATTGAGTGGTCATCACGAGCTCCTTTGCTGATGTCGACGTCATGTCGACGAGAGTGGAGTCTCGCACCCGGACGGGCCCCGGGGATTGCATGGAGCAGCTGCTCTCGTTGAATGAATCGGCTATTCGGCCGCTTCGAAGCCCGTTCATTCAACGACATAGCCGAATTGTTCAAGACCTTTGACCTGAGCGTTCAATCTCGGACCCCGGTGCCCTCGCTACTCTTCGACTCACACCGCGGCGATGACCGCCGCGCTGATATTCGGAGACGGCGATGAGAGACACCCAGCGTTTCGAACACTCAACGATCCGGCGACCTGCGCTGACGCTCGCGACGGTCGCGGTTGCGATCAGCATGACCGCGTGCAGCCACGCGATGATGATGATCCATGGCACCGGCGCACGGCGTCCGGCAGCGACCGAGTTCGGATTGGGCCCGCGTGTCTCAGCCGCCGGCCACTATGTGGCCACGCTCGAGCCGACCACGCCGCTCCGTCCGCGACAGATGTACACCATTCGCGTCTCTGTGCGCGACACCGACGGGCGCGCGATTGAGGGGGCGCAGATCTCGATTGACGGGGGGATGCCGCAGCACGGTCACGGGCTGCCGACGCGGCCACGCGTGACCAGGACTCTCGGCGACGGGCTCTACGAAGTTGAAGGCGTGCGCTTCAACATGGGCGGCTGGTGGGAGTTCAGGCTCGCAATTGCGGGGTCCCGCGGTGCGGACATGGTCACGTTCAACCTGGAACTGTGATTCGAGGCTGCTGCCATGACACACCGCATAATTGCTGTAGCCGTTCCGGTCCTGTTGGTGACGATCGCCACCGCCACGGCATCGGGCCGTAGTGGTTGGACGAGTTCGCAGCTCGAGGCGCTCCGATCGATGTCGCTCGCGGAGCTCGACTCCCTCCCTCGAGATCCCACGAATCGCGTCGCCGATGATCCGCGAGCCGCGGAGCTCGGGCGGCGCCTGTTCTTCGACACGCGACTCAGCTCCAACGGCCGTGTGGCGTGCAGCACGTGTCATCAGGCGGATCGGGGCTTCCAGGACGGGATTGCACTCGCCAACGGCGTCGGCACGACCGCCAGGCGCACCATGCCAATCGCAGGCACAGCGCGGTCGCCGTTTCTCTTCTGGGATGGCCGCGCAGACAGCCTCTGGGCGCAGGCACTCGGTCCTCTCGAGAGTCCGGTTGAGCACGGCGGCACGCGCGCTCAGTACGCCCACGTGGTCGCCGACTTCTACGCTCGCGACTACGAGCCGCTGTTCGGCGCGCTGCCACATCTCTCTCGGGTGCCTCGATCAGCAGGTCCCGTCGCCGATCAAGAAGCCGCTTCGGCGTGGAGTGCGTTGAGCAGCGCACAACGCGACGATGTGACCCGTGTGTTCGTCAATATCGGCAAAGCGATTGCCGCCTACGAGCGGCGGATCGAGTTCGGGGCATCTCGCTTCGACACGTTCATAGCCGCCGTGACGAGCGAACAGCCGGACCAGAGCATCCTGACGGACGATGAAGTCGCGGGCTTGCGGCTGTTCATCGGCAAGGCGCACTGTACGCAGTGCCACAGCGGCCCCCTGCTCACCAGCAATGAATTCCACAACACGGGCGTGCCACCGCGGCCAGAGTTCGCGATTGACCACGGACGGTTGACCGGCGCGACGGCGGTGCTGAACGACGAATTCAACTGTCGGAGCCAGTGGAGTGACGCGCGAGAGCGCTGCTCTGAGCTCGAGTTCATCGTGACGGGCGCGCACACGCTCGATCGCGCCTACAAAGTGCCGTCGCTGCGGAACGTGGCCGAACGCGCGCCGTACATGGATGCCGGACAGTTCGCGACGCTTGCCGACGTTCTCGATCACTACAACCGTGCGCCTGCTGCGGCCACGGGCCACAGCGAACTGCGTCCACTGCGACTCAAAGCCGTGGAGCTTCGACAGCTCGAGGCGTTCTTGCGGACGCTGAGCGGTCCGGTTGTTGTCAACGCACCTACTCCTGCGAGGCGCTCACAGTGATCGGGACCGTCGACCTGGTGATCGCCGGCGGCGGCGACGCCGCGCGTGCTGCCGCTGTCGGCGCTCTGCAGCGTGGCCAACGTGTGCTCCTCGTCTTGGGCTCTGCCGACGTGCGAGTAGCGCGACGTCTTCGGAGGATCCTCCTGAGAACCCCGGGTGCCGACGGCTGTCAGCTTCGCGTCATCACAAGTGGCCTGGTTGTCTGCGTTGACGGAGTCGCCGGAGTGGAAGCAGTCGTCATCCGTCATGCGCCGACCGGCCGCTTGTCGGCGGTGAACGCGTGTGCGTTCATCTCGTGCGACGGCCAGAGAAGCGAGTACGACGCGCGGCGCGACTGAGTCTGTACGACGGCCCGACGCTGCGCGAAGTGCTGACACTCCGACCGAGTTGCGGAAATCGTCCAGGCCCACCTGTTCGCCGCAACCCATTGAGACGTAGCCACTTAGACGAACGTCACACGCACATCGCCGCAAGTGGATGATTCTAATCGCGTTACAGGTGTGGCTCCTCGGGCTGGATTCGAACCAGCAACCCTCCGGTTAACAGCTCAAGGCACGTGATGTTTCGTGGTGCCTCTTCGTGGTGGTTGCTTCGCAGTAGTGCGGAATGAGTACGCCAAGGTCGAGGCACATTGTTCACGGATTGATCACGTGCGGTTTCCCCGGCAGAACGTCTAGATTGCGAAGCAGGTACTCAGTATTGAACCTGATGAGCGCAACCGCCTCCGCCGACAGGCCTTTCCCAGCCTGAGCCTTCACCTCGTTCAATAGCGCGTTCAAGACATTCACTGCAGTCTTTGAGTCCCCTCTCGCCAAAGCACCAAGGGCTCGCCCCATCTTTGCCTGCAAGCTCCTGCCGATCCCAGGCCTGATCCAGCCGTACTGACTGGCTCGCTCGCCGTATGCGGCTATTCGCTTTAGTAGCACCTGGGCATCGGCAGGCGGAGCTGTCGGCCCAATGGTAGAGACCAGAGCCGATCCCTGCGCGACGTACGCGTCGAGCTCTGCACGATACCTGTCTAGGTCTGTTGGATCCACAGGTGGCCGGATTGGCAAGGCGTCGTAGTTCACCTCGCCCTCCGCCCTTAGTGATCTGAAGCCTGGCAATCCGTAGCTCTCAAGCCGAAACCCTGCTAGCGTGTCCCCAGGACCTACCAGTGGTGTTTCATCGGGGGCGCTCCACTCCACTGACCTTGATTGGCCAACGCCAGCGAACCAACCGGGAGGGCTGTCAACCCCTACTCTTACAATCTCCGAGCCGAACTCGCGGAGAACCGCGTCTGAGCTGTTTGCATAGTACCGAGGACCATTCACCAACCCTAGATCAGTGAGTTGCACTCCGTCGGCATCGCGCGCGATATCCAAGGCAACAAACCAAATGGACCCGTTGCTGGATCTGGAGTTGGTAAGCCGGTACTCGTACCGATACCAGCCACGAGCGTCATGCTCAACTTGAACAGATACTCCAATGCTCACAGTACGCGAGGCCACTCCCTGCGCATATAGCCCTGCGTCCAATCCCACACACAGACTCAACGCCATCAGAACTGGTAGCCGTTGTCGATACACGACGTCAATGAAAGCATATTCATTTGATACTCGCAACGTCATGCGTCTCTCCTCACGGAGATTGTCCATAAGCGATCCCTTTACGGCCTCGTTTCAAAATGTATGCGGTCATCTCCCTCCGGGATGCGTGTCATACCCTCAGGCGCGCGAGTGCCTGTAACTTGCGCTGATCGACACGGACCCCGTTGGTTGTTCGTCGATTGATGTCAACGCTGTTGCCGTTCCGATGCTGATTATGCCCAGCCGCCCGAGACCATCCCAAATCGAGATCGAACAGCCCGCCGGCCGGAAGGCTCATGTCGTTGATTCCGAGTATTCCGCCACGCTGAGATACGTAGTCCGCAGCGAGCCCCACTGAATCGTACCGGGTTTATCGGAGGGCTCATTCCGAGAGAGGATGGAGCCCATGCCCCGACCGAGCAAGTATTCCCCGGAACTGCGTGAGCGCGCCGTCCGGATGGTGTTTGACCACACCCACGAGC
>Ga0268299_1000465_pt1 | contig 124707 bp, 98 predicted proteins | sample NOBtaG_FD_193484 | JGI IMG/M metagenome (GOLD analysis project Ga0268299, IMG submission 193484) | Activated sludge microbial communities from bioreactor in Nijmegen, Gelderland, Netherland - NOB reactor | ecosystem: Engineered > Bioreactor > Aerobic > Activated sludge | place: Netherlands...
TGCAAGCACGAGCGCGACAAGGCCCACCCGGACAACATCGCCTTCAGCAAAGCCGGCGTCCGGTTCGCCGACGGGAAGGCCCGGCCGACGTTCGACCTCATCCTGCACGGCCGTTGACACCTGGGAGACACCGATGACACGCTTCCTGATGCGGGCCGTGCCCGCGCTCGTGCTGCTGGCCGTCGCCGAGCCGGCCCTCGGCCGGTTCATGCGGCCGGACCTGGAGAAGGTCCCGGTCGAACGGCTGACGGCCAACCTCGAAGAGCTGCTCAAGAAGGACGCCAAGGACAAGCAGATCCTGTTCAACCTCGCCCGGCTGCACGCGATGGCCTTCGCCCAGAAGACCGACACGGCCGAGGTCTGGAAGGGCAAGGAGGCGAACGGGGCGTGGTTCGGCTTCACGCCGGGCGTCGTCCCGTTCAAGGCGACGAAGACCGACGACGCCGCCAAGCAGAAGGCGGCCGAAGAGCAGCTCAGGAAGGCCCTCGCCCGGTTCGACGAGGTGCTCAAACTCGCCCCGAACGACCTGCCGGCCCAACTCGGCCGAACCTGGCTGCTCGACGTCAGCGGCAAGCGCGACGAGGCGGTCAAGGGCTACCGCGAACTGATCGCCGAGGCGTGGAAGACGGACGCGACGCGCCCCTCGCTGCCGCTGAGCGGCACGACCATCACCATCGAGACGGCCGGCTACCTGATCCCGCTTCTCGACAAGGAGAAGGACAAGGACGAGATCGCCGCCCTGGAGGGCAAGGTCGCCCAGCTGAAGAAGCTGCCGCGGCCGATCACGCCGGTCGTCGTGCCGCTGGTCGATGGGGCGACGGCCGCCGACCTGGAGGACCGGACGGCTCGCGTCCGGTTCGACGGCGACGGGACCGGCCTCGTCCGCGAGTGGTCGTGGATCACGCCGCACGGGGCGTGGCTCGTCCACGACCCGAAGCGGACCGGCCGGGTGACGTCGGCCTTGCAGCTGTTCGGTGGCGTGACGTTCTGGCTGTTCTGGGACACCGGCTACGATGCTCTGCGCGCCCTCGACGATAACGGCGACGGCGAACTGACCGGCAAGGAACTCGCCGGCCTCGCCCTCTGGCACGACGCGAACGGAAACGGCGTCAGCGACCCGGGTGAGGTCAAGCCGGTCGGCGAGCACGGCATCGTCGCCCTCTCGTGCAAGCACGAGCGCGACAAGGCCCACCCGGACAACATCGCCTTCAGCAAAGCCGGCGTCCGGTTCGCCGACGGGAAGGCCCGCCCGACGTTCGACCTCATCCTGCACGGCCGTTGACTCTGGCACCTGGGAGTGCGGCGACCCGTCGCCGCACTCCCTTTCTTGCTGGATTCGTGATGCCCGGCCCGGATGTCCATCCTGAGAGTTGGTTCGACTCGGCCGCCGTCCGGGCGATCGGCCCGGTGCAAGAAGTCTACCGCCCACCCGCCCGGAGCTACGGCGGGCGTCTGCTCGTCTGGTTCGTCGCCGCCGTCTTCGCGGTCGGCTGGCTTCCCTTGATGGTCGTCCTGTTCCTCGACCCGTGTTCCTTCGGCGGCCCGTTCCCGGTGAAGGACGACTGGCTGGGGCCGATCCCCGCGTCGGTGTTGTGCGTCTTCGTCCCGGTCGGCCTGGTCGTGTTGCTCGCCGTGATGACCGAGCGGTTCCGACGGGCCCTGGCCGTCCGGCTGCTGGTCGGCGAACGCGGACTCGTCCGCTGGGATCCGGCCGGTCCGGTCGTCGTCCTGTGGGACGACCTCGGCACCGTGTGGGTCTGTCGTCCGGTGCCGGGCGACCCGACCGGCGTCGCCCTGTGTCATGTCGATGGCGTCCGCGTCGAGATCGACCGGACCTTCGCCGACTACGAGCTGGCCGTCGGCCGCGTCCTCGCCGAGATGGCCCGGGCCCTGGACCGGACGCCCGCCCCGCGCCGGCCGCGCCGGCCGCCGGAGGGCATCCGCCCCGACGAGCCCGGCATCGCCGAGCCGCGGCCATGACGCCCCTTCCCGGTCGCTGCGATCACCCGTACCCTTCCTCCGAGGCGATCCCACCCGTCCCCAGGGCCGTTCCATGGGCGCGTATCCGCCGTCGCGGCGCGAGGTCGAGCAGGTCATCGGCCCGGTCCGTCACGTCTACGGCCCGCGCTGGGGCTTCCGCCTCGGCGTCTACGCCGCGATGGGGCCGCTCTGGTTCTTCGCCTTCCTCGTCTTCGGCATGTTCGTCTTCTGCGGCCTCCAGATCGTCGGCGTCATCCCGGAGATCAAGGGCGGCCCCTGGCAGATGATCGGGCCGCTCGCCTTCCTCGCCTTCGTCTGCGGCACCGGCTTCGCCATGCTCTGGCACCGCTACCGCCGCCTCGGCAGCCGGCTCCTGCTCGGCGAGGGCGGCCTGGCCGAGTGGACGCCGTACGAGTGCCACGTCGTCACGGCCGAGGCGCTCGGCACCGACTGGGTCTGGCACCCGCTCGGCCCCGACAACGACGGCATCCCCTACGCCGTCTACCTCGCCCTGCGCCACGTCCCGACCGGCCGACGGCTCTACGTCACCAACTTCTACCAGGGGGCGGCCGGCGTCGCCCAGCTCCTGCGCGACAAGCTCGCCGCCAAGGCGCGCACCGGGCGGTGGGCCGACCTGGCGCGCTGGCAACCGCCGCCGGAGCCGCGCGGCGACGAGGCGACCCGCGTCGCCGCCGCCCAGGCCCGCACCGACCCGACCCGGGAGACGCCGTGACGCCCCGCCGCCCGCGCGACGACCTCGACGACGTCGGGGCCGTCCTCAGCACGCTGACCCTGACCCGGGGCCGACGCTTCTACCACCGCTGGCTGCCGATCGCCGGCATGGTGTTGACGCCGTTGCTCGGCCTGTGCTTCCTCGGTGTCGGCGCGCAGAGCGGCGAGTACTCCTACGCCGCCCCGTTCTCGATGGTCGGCCTCGCCCTGCTCGTCGTCTGGCTGCTCGTCGTCCGGGTGCTGTCGCTGACCGGGCGGTACTGGCTCGCCCTGCGCGTCCTCGTCGGCGAACACGGCCTCGCCCTCGCCCTGCCGCGCGAGGAGTGGGTCGTCCGCTGGGACGACCTCGGCGGCTACTGGCAGGTCTTCCTCGACGGCCGGCTCATCTCGCCGGCCCTGCCGCGCGACGTGCTCATCTTCGTCGGCCCCGACGGCGAGACGCGCGAGGTGCCGCCGGCGGTCGAGTTCTTCGAGTCGCTCCGCAAGCGCGTCCGCCGCGAGCTGCTCAAGCGCGTCCCGGAAGTGCTGCCGGTCATCGCATCGCCGGCGGTCCGCGACGCGATCATGGCCGCCCGCCGGGCCGGCTCGACACGCCACCCCGGCCTCGACGCCATCCAGGGCGACGACGCGGACGGCTGAGTCAGGCCGGCTCCGACGACCCGGCCGTCGCGAAGTAGTAGACGCAGTACGCCGACAGGAGCGCCGCCAGGAAGCACCAGACCGACGTGTAGGCGTGCGCGGCGACCACGGCGGCCAGCACCGTCACCGCGAAGTAGCCGATCGCCGGCAGCAGGAACCGGTGCCGGGGTTCGTCGAGCACGAGGCCGGCCACCAGGAGCGGGCCGGCGGTACACAGCAGATACAGGCCCAGCACCGTCCAGCCCCAGGTCGCGTCGCGGAGGAGCCCGTCCGGATACGGGTAGCGGATCGAGTGGTGGACGACCTCGGGCACCGCGCCGTCGGCTAGCGCGGGCAGGTACGCCAGGAAGAACCAGCCGGTTGCCAACAGCGCCCAGACGACGAGCAGGCGGCGGACGCCCGGCCGGCGGACCGCCACGGCCGTCGCGACCGGACACCAGAACGGCCACCACGCCACGGCGAAGAACAGGAACACGCCGCCGGCCACCGCCGTCGCCGTCGGCCAGCCGTTCGCCAGGCCGAGCCAGACGACGCCCTCTGCCGCCTGCTGGAGGCCGAAGCCGACCGGCAGCAGCGCGAAGCCCCAGAAGCGCGGCCGCCGCCGCGCCGCCGCCACCAGGCAGTAGCCGCCCATCGGCACGAGGGCCGCGGCGGCCACGAAACTCGCCTCCGCCGAGAAGCACATGACGGCCCCCTTTCCGGTGGGCTCAGGCAGCGGCCAATCGTCGCTTCAGGATCTCCAGGAATGATTCCTCGAACCGGGCCAGGCTCGCCGGCGTCTCGTACGCGGCCGCCCCCTCGACGAACGACCGGGCGACGGTCAGGCAGAACACCGGCCCCTCGGCCACGGCGACCTTGCAGAACCACTTCGCCTTCTTCTGTCGGGCGACGCCGAGCAGGTCCCGGGCGGCCGGCTCGGTCTTCATCTCCATCAGGAAGACGGCGAAGTGCTGACTGCTGGCCGAGATGCCCGGCGTCCGCCGCAGCGAGGCGTCGAGCGACAGTCCGCTGCGCACCTTGCCCATCGCGGCGTCGAGGTCGGCGTTGTCGCGATGCTCCAGCCAGACGCGCGGCATCACCCCGCCGAAATCGATCGAATTGACCCGGTAACGGTCGCGGCCCAGGCACTCGGCCAGGTCGATGGCGATGCCGAGCAGGTCGCACTTCGACCTGGCTCGGCCGAGGCCGCCCTGGACGAAACCGACGCCGTCGGCCGTCTCGACCTCGGCGTAGCCCCACGAGCGCAGGTTGCGGTCCTCGGCGGAGGCGTGGCGGAAGCGCCGCAGGATCTCGGCCATGCCCGGCTCCGCGCGGCGGACGGCGTCGCCGACGAGCCGGCCGAGGTCGGCGGCGATCCGCGTCGCGGCGTACGCCAGGACGCCGAGGGCGACGACGGCGTCGCGCCAATCGACGCGTTCCGCCTCGATCATCGCCACCGCCGTCAGGCCGGCGGCGAGCCGGGCCGCGTCGTTCTCGCGGATCGCGAACAGGGCCGACCGCTGGGCGAACGCGAGGAGGGTGTAGAAGTCGTCCATGCGGAGCGCGGCACGGGTCGCCGACCGGGAGGCGGCGTCGGCCTCGGCGTACGCCTGGACGACGGCGGCGACGCGGGCGTCGGTCGGCACCGCGACCGGACGGAGCAGGCTCAGGGCCGGGCACGCGAAGCGGTAGCGCGCCCCGCGCAACGGCGATGCGTCGGCCGGGGTGTGGACACGGCGTTCGCGCTCCGCGGTGGCCGCGGCGGCGAGTTCCAGGCCGAGGACGATCGGTTCGGGCTCGGGGCGCGGGCGTTTCTTGCTCATGGGCGTCATCCCGGCGAAGGCACCGCCGGCAAGCCGGCGGCTATATGGGGGAAAGGAACCCGGCCGCGTCGAACGTCAGCGGGGCCGGCTCGGTCAGGACGTCCCACGTCGTCTGCTTGCTCGGGTCGACCAGGCACGCCTCGGAGACGACGGCCTCCTCGACCTGGAGCGTGTTGCGGACGTGGATGATGCGCGCGTCCTCGGCATCGCGCGTGCCGATGATCTTCAGCGCGGCGTCGATCACCTCGCGGTCCGTGTCGAAGTGGACCGGCAGGAACGCCCCCTCCGGGTAGCCGGCCGTCAGGCAGTTGATCGTCGTCGCCTTGTAGTCGAGGGCCTTGACGACGCGCGTCAGCGTGAAGTCGGCCAGGCCGATGCCGGTCGCGTTGCCGTGCGTCTTGGCGCTGAGGCCGCGGACGTGGATGCGCCGCGTGTGCGGCAGGTCCGGCGGCGTCGGCATCTCGCGGAAGGCGCGCTTCCGGCCGACGACGTTCGTGTCCATGCCGGAGCCGCTGATATCCTTGCCGATCTCGTCGAGGATGACTAGGTCCGACCGGCGCAGCGGCAGCTTCGGCAGCAAGTGACGGGCGATCGTCAGCAGCTCCACCTCCGTGTCGAGGAACTCGGCCGGCAGCGCCCCCCGGGCGAGGGCCGTCTCGTCGGCCGCGTTCTCGACGACTGCCAGCCCGAACGCGATGGGGGCCTTCGCCAGCATCGTCGTGCCGATCGCCGTGACGAACGGCTCGTAGGGCTCCTCCAGCAGGACGCGGTGGGCCGCCAGGGCCCCGACGTGCTTGCCCAGGCCGATCATCATCATCTTCAAGAGGCCGCTCTCGATCCGGCCGTGGTAACCGGTGTGCGGCTTGACCCGGGCGACGACGCCGATGTGGTCCGCCGTGCTGGCGATCCTGTCGAGATAGACCGGGTAGCCCTCCGGCGTCGGGCCGACGTCGATCACGTCCATGCCGGCCTTGATCGGGCAGCCGACGAAGTCCTCGGTGATGCCGTAGCTGCGGAGCACCGCCGCCTGGCCCTCCGCCGTCGCCCCGCCATGCGAGCCCATCGCCGGCACGATGAACGGCACCGCCCCGAGTCGCTTCAGGTGGGCGACAACGGCGCGCAGGACGACCGGGATGTTGGCGATGCCGCGGCTGCCGGCCGTCAGGGCGACGGACTGGCCCGGCTTGATCGTCCGGCCGAGGTCGAGGCGCTCCAGCTCGCGCGTCACGCCGCCGGCGACGTCGTCGAGCCGGGGCCGTTCCAGGTGCTGTCGAATCCGGACCATACGGGGATAACGCACGGCGAGGCCCTCTTGTGCAGGATCACCGTCGAAGATACCGCGCCGCTCGGCCCTTGCCAACCGTCGCGTCGGCGTCTATCCTCTGCGCACTTCCCAACGCGAACCGTCTCCCAGGAGCAGCCATGGCCAGCGACAAGAAGGTGCGCATCGCCATCGTCGGGTTGAACTTCGGCGCGGAGTTCATCCCGATCTATCAGGCCCATCCCAACGCCGAGGTGGTGGCCGTCTGCCGTCGCAACAAGGGCGAACTCGACAAGGTCGCCGACCGCTACCGCATCCAGGGCCGCTACACCGACTTCGACGAGATGCTCAAGAACCCGCACATCGACGCGGTCCACATCAACTCGCCGATCCCCGACCACGCCCCGCAGACGCTCGCCGCCCTGAAGGCCGGCAAGCACGTCGCCTGCACCGTGCCGATGGCGACGTCGATCGAGGACTGCAAGAAGATCGTCGATGCCCAGCGCGCGACTGGCAAGGTTTACATGATGATGGAGACGGTCGTCTACGCCCGGGAGTACCTCTTCGTCAAGGAGATGTATGACAAGGGCGAGCTGGGCCGGATCCAGTTCCTGCGCGGCAGCCACCAGCAGGACATGGACGGCTGGCCGGACTACTGGCCGGGCCTGCCGCCGATGTGGTACGCGACGCACTGCGTCAGCCCGTGCCTGGCCCTGCTCGGCAAGCTCGCCGAGAGCGTCGTCTGCCACGGCTCCGGTCGCATCCGCGACGAACTGATCGCCCGCTACAACAGCCCGTTCGCGATCGAGACGGCGACGTTCAAGATCGCCGGCAGCGACGTCGTCGCCGAGGTGACGCGCAGCCTGTTCGACACCGCCCGCCAGTACCGCGAGAGCTTCGACGCGACGGGGAGCGACAAGAGCTTCGAGTGGCAGCAGGTCGAGGGGGAAGATCCCGTCATCCACACGCGCGGCCTGCCGGAGCCGCAGATCCCGAAGCGGGTGCCGGTGCCGGATTACGGCCACCTGCTGCCGGAGCCGATCCGGCGGTTCACGAAGCCGGCGGAGATCCAGGACCCGAACTCGCTGTCGTTCATCCAGGGCGGCGGCCACGGCGGCAGCCACCCGCACCTGGCGCACAACTTCCTGATGGCCGTCCTCGGCCAGAAGGCCGCCCTGCCGGACGCGGTCACGTCGGCGAACTGGACGTGCGTCGGCCTGTGCGCCCACGAGTCGGCCATGAAGGGCGGCGAGCGGGTCATGCTGCCGACGTTCTGAGGTTTGAGCCCCTCGCCCCCCGGCTTTGCGGGGGGAGAGGGGTTGGGGGTGAGGGGGGAACAGCAAGCAATGCAAAATACTGAATGCAAAGTGCAAAAGTCAAAATGGAAGACAGGACGTGGGAGGTGGCGTCCCGTCCCGTGCCACTTCATTTTGCATTTTGCACTTTGCATTCAGTATTTTGCATTCGATCGGCCCCTCGATCCCCCAACCCCTCGCCCCCGCTTCGGGGGCGAGGGGAGAAGACGGCGTGGTTACTTCTCCGTCACCGTGATCTTCGCCGGGGCGCTCTTCAGCTCCGGCCCCTTGCCGCCGTCCTGGGTGGCGAGGATGTACTTCGCCGCGAGCTGGTACTCGCCCGGCCCGGTCCAGAACACCAGCCGCGAGATGCCGCGCTGGCCGTCGGCCAGCGCCTTGACCGGGATCTCGTGCGACTTGCCCGGTGCGAGCGTCACCGCCTTGGGCAGGCGGAAGTCCGCCGTGAACGCGACCGGGTTGCGGAGCGTCACCACGCCCGCCCCGCCGGTCAGCTCGAACGTGTGGACGTTCGTGTCGCCGCCGACATGGATCGTCTGCTCCTTGTCCGACGTGTTCGTCAGCTGCAGGACCAGATCGACCGCCAGGGCCTTCGGCGGCGTGGCCCGCTCGCCCTTCTCCAGCTTCTTCGCCAGCTCTTCGAGCTTCTCCTTGAACCCCTTCGGCGTCTCGCCGCCGCCGTCGAACTTGTACGTATCCGTCTTGGCGATCAGCTTCAGCGCGATCGGGCCGTCGGCCTTCTTGTCCTGCGAAGCGACTGGCGACGCGGCGAACAGGACCAGCGCGAGGAACAGCAGCGTTCTCATGTCGAACCTCCCGGTAGATCGAGCGACACCCACCAGACGAGGCATCCCCCCACCCCGATTGCCGGTGTTGCCTGCTTTTTCCTTGTGCATCACCCGCCCTATTCTTCAGCAGCCGAGCAACCTCGGCGGGCTTCCTCCGCGCGGCAGGAACGCTCCTTTCTCACCGTAAATCCCTTTCATGAACACATCTTGGAGCGATCGTGCCACGAGGGAGGGCCGTGATTGTGCCTTTTGGCACGGTCCGTGCAATAAGTAGGGGCGTTCTGCTCTGGGAGAGAGAGCGAACGGAAGAACGCCGGGGCGGTTTACTTGCTGGGGGAGAGACAGCAAGTCGGCCGCCTCGGTTGTTTTTTGGCCCCCCTGGTCCGCCACCTCTTGCGTTCTCAGACATTTCGTCTTACGATTGGGCCGGTGTTGCCCCCTCCTCTCGTTTGACTGGTGCCCCCATGCGACTGACCCGAACGGCGGCCGGCCTGCTCCTGCTGGCGTCGCTCGCCCCGGCCCAGGAACCGGGCGTGGCGGCCGTCCTGAAACGCTTCGACGCGGCGAAGCCGGCCGAGAAGGAGATGGGCTTCTTCTCGCTCGACTGGGTCTGCTCCCTGGCCGAGGCGAAGGCGCGGGCGCGAGTCGAGAAGCGGCCCGTCCTCGTCGTGCTGAACACGAACATCACCGCCCACTGCGACTTCTACTCCGGCCACACCTGAGCGAACGCGGACCACGTGCGGGGGAGTTCTCTCGCCTATCCGCCGGTGCTCGATCGCCTGCGTCCGTTCCTCGTCACCTACGCCAGCGCCCGCCGGGTCGAGGACTTCCCCGAGGACGTCCTCGCCCTGCTCGGCCCGGCGAACCGTCGGCCGCAACACCTCAACCTCGGCCTGATGGTCCTCGACCCGGACGGCAAGGTGCTGCGCCAGGCGACGCCGTACGTCCGGCCGCCGGCGTTCCAGTTCGATCCGGAGGCCCAGGGGAAGGACTTCCTGCGGCAGGTGGACGACCTGCTCGCCGGCCTGACGCTGCCGGCCGCGCCGAAGGGCAAGGCGGCGCTCGCCCTGCCGGACGTCGCCGGTAAGGAGCCGCTCGCCGGGGTGCGCGTCTACCTGACGTTCGGGGCGAACAGACTCAACCACTACCGCACGCCGACCGTCGAAGCGGTCAAGACCACGAAGGAACTGCGCCAGGCCCTGCGCTACCCGACCGAGGCGACGACGTGGAAGGCGACCGCCCTGTGGCCGTGGCTGGAGCAGATCTACCCGCCGGCGATCATGGACGGCAAGGGCGGCTTCGACAGGATCGAGGGCGAGTTGACGTTCAAGCCGGCCGGCCGGCAGGGCGACACCCGCTGGGCCCTCGTCGAAGGCGACGTGGCCTTCGCGCTCGACAACATGACGAAGATCGCCTACACCGGCCGCCTCTCCGTTGCGGTCGAGTACGGCGCGGACTCCGACGAGGCGGTCGCCGTCCGCGGGGTGTGCGAGTGCGTCTTCCCGAAGCACAACCCCCAGGGCCAGGTCGTCGAGCGCATCCGCATGACGGCGGCGATCGAGTCCCGGCCGCGCTAGTGCCACCGTTGGACTTGCCAGGATCGGCTGGGGCAGGCGGTAGCGGCGCGGCGGCGGAAACGCCGGCAGGTGGCCGGCGATCGACACGGCCACGACGCCGAGCGCCAGATATCCGAGTACGGCGACCATGGCGGCCTAGAGGTTCGTCTCGTCCGGGCCCTGGTTGTCCTTGCGCGGCTGCTGGAACAGCCAGAAGGCGAGCAGGACGAGCAGGCCGGCGGCGAAGAACAGGCCGGCCGGGTTGCCGAACTGCGGCACTGCGACGCCGAGCAGGCCGAGCACGCCGACGACGACGAGGGCCGCCGCGATGACGAAACAGACCGTCGCACCGATCCTCATGGGTCGCTCCGGGGGTGGGATCCGGCCGGGGCGCGGTCGCCGTCGGCCCGCAACTGCTGGTACTCGGCCAGGAGGTCCTCGCCGTCGAAGACGACGTCGTGGGCGGCGCAGAAGCGGCGCGACTCCTCCAGGGTGGCGATCGCCCGGTCGAGCTGGTCGGCCTCGGCGTAGAGGATGCCGAGCAGGTCGAGCCGGTCGGCGACGTCGCGGTGGTCGTACTGGGACAGGACGCGGTCCCAGCCCGGCTTGTTGACGGCGATGCTGTGCAGCTGGAGGATGCGGCGCAGCTCGCGCTCGCGCTCGCCGATGGCGGCGTCGAGGTCGCCGGCCAGCTCGGCGAGCAGGGCGCGGATCTCGTCGCCGCGGATCGACCCGGCCACCTCGGCGCTCTCGTCGAGGACGGCCTGCAGGCGCGGGGCCAGCTCGGCGGCCCGGTCGCGCTCGCGCGTCTCGTAGAAGGCGTGCAGGAACGCGCGGTAGAGCGGCTCGAGCGCGTCGGCCGCCGCGGCGGGGTCGGTCGGTCGGGGTTCTTTCCGCGTCATCGCGTCTCCGGGGGTTCGCGGCCACGTCCGTGTCCGGGCGCATCATGGCACGCCAGCCCGGGGAAGGCAAGCCCTCACCGTCAAGGCAAGAGATCCGCGACGCGCACCGCCCGGCCGGGAGCGGCGAGCGGAGCGACCGCGTCGGCCGGGCCGAGGACGAGCTGCGTGGCGTAAGTCGCCCCGTTCGCCGACGGGGTCGGGTCGCGGAAGACGAGCAGCTGCCGGGCGTTCACATCGACGACCCAGTAGTCGGCGATCCCGGCGGCGGCGTAGGCGGCGAGCTTCACCGTCGTGTCGAAGCGCAGCGACGTGTCGGCGACCTCGACGACGAGGGTGGCCGTCGTCGGGTGGGCGGCGCTGCCGCGCGGCGAGCCGGCCACGACGGCGACGTCCGGTTCCGGGTCGGTGGACTGGCCGAGGACGAGCGGCATCTGGACGCAGATCCGCCAGCCGGCCCCGAACGCGGCCCGGACGGCCTCGCTCGCCAGTTCCAGGGCGATCCGGTACGGCGGGTTCATCGCCCCTTCCTCCAAGATCACGCCGTCGAGGAGCATGGCCCGCCGGCCCTCGAACAGGCCGAGGTCGCCGAGGTAGTGGAACTGGTCCACGGTCCAGAGCAGGTTGCGCGGCGGCGTGGACGGGACGGGCACAGGGAGGGGGGCCGGCACCATCGGTTGATCCTCCTTCACCGCGAATGATGCCAGGGCCGCCCGGCGAAGGCAAGCCGGCTCACGCCGGGAAGTGCCGCGACGGCTTATACGCCCGCCGGGCGGCGACCTGGACGATGGCGTCCTCCGGGTAGCGCCACGCCGTCAGCTTGCCGCCGAAGGCGCAGCCGGTGTCGAGGCCGAGCGTGTCGTTGACCCACGCCACCCGGCCGACCGGGGCGTGGCCGTAGACGACGCGGGCCCGGCCCTGGTACTCCGCGACCCAGTCGGCGACGTACGGCGTGCCGGACTCCGGATCGATGTGGACCACGTCGCCGTGCAGGCAGAGGGAACGGACGCGCTCCGAGTCGCGGCCGTGCAACTCAGCCGGCAGGCCGGCGTGGGCGACGACGAGGCCGCCGCCGGCGAGGACGAGGTGGCTCGGCAGGCCGTCGATGAACCGGCACATCGCCTCGGCCAGGTCGTCGCGGATCTCGGCCGGGACGGCGTCGAACTCGGCGAGGGTGGCGGCGAGGCCGCCGTGGACCTCGGTCGTCCGGCCGCGCAGGGTGCGGACGAACTTCGTGTCGTGGTTGCCGGGCACGGCGAGGGCGGAGCCGGCCGTGACCATGTGCAGGGCGAGCTGGACCGCGTCGAGGCTGCGCGGCCCGCGATCGACCAGGTCGCCGAGGAAGACGGCCTTGCGACACTGCGGATGGGTGTGAACCGTCCGGTAGGTGAACGGCCCGACGGCCGGCTCCGGCCGGGCGACGTAGCCGAGGCGGCCGAGGAGTTCCTCCAACTCGTCGGTGCAGCCGTGGACGTCGCCGATCACGTCGAACGGGCCGTGGTCCGCGCGGCGATCGACCGGCAGCGGCCGACGCTCGACCGTCACCGCGTCGGTCGTGGTCAGGGCGTAGAGCGGATCGTAGCCCTCCTTCGGCAACTTGTGTAGGCCCTGCTTCAGAAGCTGCGACTGGGCCCGGATCGGCTTCGTCGGCCGGCCGTCGTTCGCGGCGCGCAGGCGCTCGCGGCAGACGGCCTCCGGCAGGTCGAAGACGACGCCGACGGCGGCGACGTTGACGGCTCGCGCGAGGGACGCCAATTCGCGGCGCGGGTCCGGCAGCAGCGGCCCGCCGTCGATGACGGTGAGCTTGCCGTCGAGGAGGCGCTCGGCCGCGACCTCGTGCAGGTCGTCGCGGTCGCCGGCGAGGATCTCGTCGGCCCGGAAGTGCCGCGCCGCGAACGTGGACTTGCCGGCCCCGGTCGGCCCGAGGAGGACGACGAGGCTCAGCTGGGGGATGGCGAGAACGGACATGGCCGGGCCTCCGTGACTACCGTCATGGTAGGGAGGACAACCCGGCGACGGACGCGGTTCACGCCGCCTGGCGGGAGTCGTCCGGCCAGTCCTCGAACCGGACGGCGATCCGCCGCGAGATGCCCGACTCCTGCATCGTCACGCCGTACAGCACGTCGGCGCACGCCATCGTCCGCTTGCTGTGCGTGATCAGGATGAACTGCGACCGGTCCAGGAACTCGCGCAGCACCGCGGTGAACCGGCCGACGTTCGCCTCGTCGAGCGCCGCATCGACCTCGTCGAGGATGCAGAACGGGCTCGGCCGACTCCGGAAGATGGCCAGGAGCAGGGCCACGGCCGTCATCGTCTTCTCGCCGCCGGACATGAGCGAGATGCTCCGCAGCTCCTTGCCCGGCGGACGGGCGATCACCTCGACGCCGCTTTCCAACACGTCGGTCTCGTCTTCCAACACCATGTCGGCCTGGCCGCCGCCGAACAGCTTGCGAAACAACTCCTGGAAGTGCGTCCGGATCGTCGCGAACGTCTCGGCGAAGAGCCGCCGGCTGTCGGTATTGATGCGCGTGATGATGTCCACGAGCGACTTTTGCGCCGCCGCCAGGTCGTCGTACTGCACCTGCAACGCTTCGTGCCGGTGCCCCAGGTCTTGCAGCTCCGTCAGGGCGTCGAGGTTGACGCTGCCGAGCCGGGCGAGCTTCTTCTTCAGCTCCTCGATCTCGTCGGCCGGCTCCAGCGGGTCGCCGTCGTCCGGCGGCGGCACCAGCGGCCGGGACGGGTCGAACACCTCCGGTCCGCCGTCGGCCAATGTCTGCTGATACAGCGTCGCCAGGTCGAGGTCGTAGTCCTCGCGGAGCCGGTCGGTCAGCGTCTGCATCCGGCCGCGCAGCTGCGACACGACCAGCTCGCGCCCGTGGGCCTGTTCCTGCCGGGCCCGCCAGCCGGCCCGGTTCGCCTGCACCTCGTCGCCGAGAGCCTGGCGTCGGGATCGCAGCCCCGCCCGGGCCGCTCCTTCCGTCGCCAGGACGCGCTCCGCCTGTTCCTTGGCATGGTACGCCGCCGCCAACGCCGCCCCGCCGGCGAGCAGGGCGTGGTCGTTCTCCTCGCGCCGCGCCCGGCACCGGGCCAGGCTCAGCCGGGCGGCCGCCTGCTCGCGCTCGCGCTGGCCGAGGGCGTCCTCCATCTCGCGGCAGCGCTCCGTCAGGGCGGTGGAGCGCTCCTCGACCTGGGCCAGCTCGACCCGGGCGGCGACCAGCTCCTCGCGCAGGTGGGCCTGCCGGCCTTCGAGCGACCGGATCTCGCGCTCGCCGGCGTGCTGGCCGTCGAGCAGCTCCTCGACGCGCGTCTCCGCCTCGGCCGCCTGGGCACGCGCCGCCGTGAGGGCCTCCTCCAGGCTGGAAATCTCCTGCTCCAGGCCGGTAAGCTCGCTCCGGCCGACCTCGACCTCGGACGCCAACGCCGCCCGGTGGTCCTGCTGGCGGATGATGCGCTGCCGCAGGTCGCCGACCTGCTCGCTCTGGACGGCGATCTCCCGGTCGAGTTCCTCCGCCTGGCCGTCCAGCTCGGCGATCTGCTCGCGCAGGGCGGCCAGGTCGAGCGCCAGGTCGGCGAGTTGGCCGTCGATCCGGACGAGTAGTTCGCGCAGCTCGCGCAGCTCACTCTTCCGCGACAGGATGCCCGTCTCGGCGTGGTGCGTGCCGACCGTCAGCGTGCCGTCCGCTTCGAGCAGCTCGCCGCCGAGGGTGACGAACCGGTAGCCGGGCAGCAGATCGGCCGCGAGGCGGGCCGCGGCGAGGTTCTGAACGAGGACGGTCCGACCGAGCAGGTGGCGGGCGAGGCGCGGGTCGTCGCAGCGGACGACGCGCTCCGCGCGGGCGATCAGCCCTGGCAGGTGCGGCAGGCCCGGCAGCAGGTTCGGCCGGGGCGAGTGCGACACGGCCGTCACTTCCTCCTCGTCCGGGTCGTCCTCCGGCAGGGCGAAGAACGTCACCCGGCCGGAGAATGGCCGGTCGCCTGTCGCCAGGGCGTCGGCGAGCAGGTCGGCCGACTCGACGAGGAAATGCTCCGCCCGATCCCCCAGCGCAAGATCGACCAGCGGGGCGAACTCGCGCCGGACGCTGAGCAGGTCGGCGACCAGGCCGCGCACCGCCGCCCACGGCCCGGGCTCCGGCTGGCCGGCCAGGGCGATCACCTCGCGGACGCCGCTGCCGAGGCCCTCCTGGCTGCGCTCCAGGTCTTCGAGCACCTCGATTCGCGACAGCAGGCCGCTCCGGTCGGCGCGCATGTCGGCGACGGTGCGCGTCGCCTCCTCGACCTCGGCGCGGAGCCGGTCGCGCTCGCCGCGCAGGTCGGCCTGGGCCTCCCGGCTCCGCGCCAGGCGCTGGAGGATCTGCCCCTCGGCCCCCTTGAGGTGGTCCAGTTCGACGTCGAGCGAGGCGAGCGTGCCGGCGGCCTGCTCGCGGCGCTGGTCGAGCCGCCGCCGCTCGCGGCGCAGGTGCTCCAGGTCGGCCTCGTGGCCGACGACGTCGTTCTGCAGCCGGGCGAGCAGCCGCATCGCCTCCAGGTGCTCCTCCTTGGCGAGATCTACCTCGGCCGCCAGCTGAGTGATACGCCGCTCGCTCGCCTGGCCCTCGGCCTGGAGCCGGCCGACCGACGTCCGGGCGTCGTCGGCCTGGCGCTCGGCGGCGTCGCACTCGACGCGCGCCTGGCCGGCCCCGGCGGCGAGGGCGGCCACCTTGTCGCCCAGGTCGGCGAGCTGCCCCTGGAGCGACCGCTCCTCGTCGGCCAGCGCGTCGGCCTGCCCCTCGGCGTTGCGCTGGCGGACCAGCTCGGCGGCGATGCGCTCCCGGGCGTCGGACAGGGCGGCCTCCTGGCCGCGGAGGGACTCTTCCAGGCCGGCCAGCTCGTCGTCGATCGCCCGCAGCTCGCCCTCGGACGCGTCGGCGTGGGCGACCTGCTCCTGGAGCGTCGCCTGGAGTCGGGCCAGTTCCGCCTCGGCGGCGGTCCCCTCGACGGCGAGGGCGTGGTACTCGCGCAGGCCCAGACCGACCCGCAGCAGCCGCAGCCGGCCGGTGTACTCCTGGTGCCGCTGCGCCTTGGCCGCCTGGAGGCGGACGCTGCGCAACTGCTTCTCGACCTCGTCGAGGATGTCTTTGAGGCGGGCGAGGTTCTGATCGACGCGCTCCAGCTTGCGGAGCGACTCGACCTTGCGCGCCTTGAACCGGCTGATGCCGGCCGCCTCCTCGAAGATGGTCCGCCGCTCCTTCGTGCTCGCTTGGAGCAGGCCGTCGACGCGCCCCTGCTCGATGATGCTGTACGCGTCGCTGCCGGCCCCGCTGCCGAGGAACAGGTCGCGCACGTCCTTGAGGCGGCAGAGCTGGCCGTTGATGAGGTACTCCGCCTCGCCGCCGCGGTAGACGCGCCGGGTGACCTGGACCTCGTCGAGTTCGGAGGCGAGCGAGCGGCGCGAGTTGTCGAACGTCATCGTCACCTCGGCGAGGCCGAGGCCGCGGCGCGACGCGGAGCCGTTGAAGATGACGTCGGTCATCTCGCCGCCGCGCAGGCTGCGCGCGCTCTGCTCGCCGAGGACCCAGCGCACCGCGTCGACGACGTTGCTCTTGCCGGAGCCGTTCGGCCCGACGATGGCGGTGACGCCCGGCGGGAAGTCGAACGCCGTCTTGTCGGCGAACGACTTGAAGCCGACCATCTCGAGGCGCTTGAGCATCGGGTGCGATCTCCGAACGGGTTCGTCAGAGCCGCGCACGCAGCGAGTCTTCGAGCGGAGTAAGCGGTCGCCGCCCTGTGGCGCACGCCTCGAACCGCTTGCTCCGCTCGAAGACTCGCTGCGTGCGCGGCTCCGAAAGGCCGCCCGCCAACGGTCACTCCTGCGTCAGCCCGCCGGTCCGGCCCATCTGGGCCAGTTCCTCGACCGGGACGGCCCGCGGCAGGGCATCGACCCGGACCGGGCCGGACAGCAGCTTCAGCTGCTGCCCCTGGCGGAGGAGGTCCATCGCGTCGGGGTACGTCGCCCCGAGGGCGGCCATCGTCCGGAGGATGTCGGCGACCTTGAGCGAGCACTGCTTGCGGACCGGCTCCGCCCCGGCCTCGACCAGGCTGACGATGCATGTCGCGTCGTCCGCCCCGGCCGTCAGGACGAAGTGGCCGCACGGCAGCGAGAACGGCGGCACCAGGCCCGGCTCGTCGAACAGGGCGACCTCGGCCCGCTTGACCGTCGTCAGGTGGACCATCGGCCGGTTGCCGCCCTTGACGGTGTGCAGCCAGAACGAGTCGTTGAGGTGCTCGCCGCGGACGAGCGGGTTGCGCTCGTTCATCAGCCGCAGGGCCCGGAACGCCCCGTAGCGCGCCTCGTCGTCGGTCGCCTCGGCGACGAGGTTCTGTAGCGCCTCCTGGCAGGCCGCCTCGTCGAGCGACGCCAGGGCGGTCAGGGCGAACGCCCGCAGGGTCGGGGAGCGCTTCGCCGCGTCGGCCAACTCTTCCGCCCCGGCCGGGCTGCCGAGGTAGCTCAGCGCCTCGGCGGCGCAGAACCGGACGAGCGGGTTGTCGGACTGGCGGAGGACGTCCTTCAGGAGCGGGACGGCCGGCGCGCCGAGCGCCTCCAGGCGGAGGGCGGCGACGACGCAGCGGGCCGGGTCGCGGAGGTCCTCCTGGAGCTTGTGGCGGTACGGCACCGCGGCGGTCGGGCTGCCCTCCAGGCCGCCGGCCCCCGGCTCGCGGAGCGGGATGAGGCGGACGACGCGCAGGAAGCGCGGGTAGTTCTGGCGGTACTGCGCCGGGGCGGCCAGGGCGATCGTCGCCGAGGCGGCGTCGACGCGCGGCGTGGCGATCGTGCTGTTCGGCGTCGTCCGCGTCTGGCCGAGGAAGGTCATGTTGATCCGGTCGGCGACGAGCTTCGCCATCGAGGCGAGCTGCTGGTCGCCGTTGAGGACGAGGTTGTACGGCAGGTCGATCTTCGACCGGCCGCCGCCCCAGATCCGGCCGGTCTTCAGCCGGCTGTCGTCGTCCTTGTCGCCGAGGCCGACCAGGACCGGCCCCTCCGCGACGACGAGCGGGTGCCCATCGACCAGGCCGTTGCCGTTCCGGCCAGGCGTCAGCTGCTGCATCGTCGTGTAGTTGCGCAGGACGCACTCGCGCAGGACGCCGCCGCGCAGGCTGGTGGCCGGGTTGCCGCGCGGGACGCGCACCTCGATGTCGATCGGGTCGCCCTTTCGCGTCCCGGGCGGGATGACGCCCGAGACGAGGACGAGGGCGGACTCGGTCGAGTTGAGGAGCTTCTTCACCTCGCGCTCGCCGCGCTTGCGGAGGTTGTCCTCCAGGCGGGCGCGGTTCTCGTCCGGGGGCGGCTCGCCGCCGGTGCCGTCGAGGTACTCGACGAGGCCGACGCCGCCGACCGGGATCGGCTCGGCGTTGACGGCGGACGTCTTCGTCCCGACCGTCTCGACCTCGTAGCGGTCCTTCTCCGGCTCGTCGGCCGCCTGGAACCGGGCCTGCTGGCCGACGCTCATGCACCCGGCGAGGACGGCGAGGAGCCCCCCCAGCACGTAGGCGGGCAGGCCCGCCGCATGGGTGCGTCGTGTCCTGGGACGGATCATCATCTCGCCTCCCCCCGCGAGGATCGGCCATGGCACCGTTCCGGGAGCCCCCTCCGGGTCGGGTACGCGCACGGCCGCAACGGAAACTTCGAGTCGCGGGGTGATAGGAAACCCCGCCCGGCGTGTCAAGGCCGAGTTCGTATCCTGAACCGAGGAAATCCCGAAGTCGCCCGGCGAGACCGACCGATGAAGCGCGCACTCCTGGTCATCGACGTGCAGAACGAGTACTTCTCCGGGGCGCTGCCGATCACGCACCCGGCCGGCCACCTGGGCAACATCCTGCGCGTCATGGACGCCGCGGCGGGCCGGGTGCCGACGGCGGTCGTCCAGCACCACTTCGCCGGGGCGTCCGCCCCGTTCTTCCGCCGCGGCACGGCCGAGTGGGAGCTGCACCCGGAGGTGGCCGGCCGGCCGCGCGACGTGCTGGTCGAGAAGACGCTCCCGGGCAGCTTCACCGGCACCGACCTGGAGGCGTGGCTGCGCGGCCAGGGCGTGACCCACGTGACGATCGCCGGCTACATGACGCACATGTGCTGCGACACGACGGCCCGCGAGGCGTTCCACCGCGGCTTCGGGGTCGAGTTCCTCAGCGACGCGACCGGGACGCTGCCGCTGACGAACGCGGCCGGGTCGGTCACGGCGGAGGAACTGCACCGGAGCATCCTCGTCGCGCAGCAGATGCTCCTGGGCGAGGTGCTCGACACGGCGACGTGGCTGGGGCGGATCTGACCCGGCTGCGCGGCGCGCTGCACACCGCGCGGCGGCCGCCTGCCCGGCCGGCGTCCTTTCCCCCGTCCGACGACCCTTCCGCGATCGGTACACCGTTTGCAACTCCCTCCCCCATCGCCGCGGCACCGTCGCCGCGGCCGGCATCGCAACGGGAGGACGGATCATGCCTACGCGGAAAACGACCCGGAAGGGCGAAGACAAGACCACCAGCCGGGCGATCGGCACCGGGACCGGCGTCGTCGGCGGGGCGGCCGCCGGGGCGGCGGTCGGCTCAATCGTGCCGGGCGTCGGCACCGCGGTCGGCACCGCCGTCGGGGCGGTCGTCGGGGCGGTCGCCGGCGGGGCGGCCGGCTACGGCATCGCCGCCGCGATCGACCCGGTCGAGGAGGAGGCCTACTGGGAGGCGGAGTACCCGAACCGGCCGTACTACGACGAGGGGGTCGCGTACGACCGCCTCCGGCCGGCGTACCGCTACGGCCTGGAGGCGAGCCAGAAGTACCCCGGCGAGACGTTCGACGTCGTCGAGGCACGCCTGAAGCGCCAGTGGCCGAAGTCGCGCGGCGAGTCGGACCTGACCTGGAGCCAGGCGCGCCCGGCCGTCGAGGACGCGTACAACCGGACCCTGACCCTGCACGAGGAGCGCCTCCGCGTCGAGAAGGAAGAGGAGCAGATCGGCGAGGTCGACGTCGAGAAGGTCGTCGTCAAGGAGACCCAGCGGATCGACGTCCCGGTCGAGCGCGAGGAGGTCGTCGTCAAGCGGAAGAAGGTCGGCGGGGCGGCCAAGCCGGGGGCGCTGAACGCCCGGGCCGAGGAGATCCGCATCCCGGTCAAGCGCGAGCGCGTCCGGGTGACGAAGGAGACCGTGCCGACCGAGGAGGTGACGGTCGAGCGCCGCAAGGTGCGCGAGGTCGAGAAGGTCGATGAGACCGTCGCGCGCGAGGAGGTCCGGACGAAGGAGAAGGGCCGGGCGAAGGCCCGCAAGGTGAAGGCCTGAGCCGAGCCGAAACGCGAGCCGGCCGCCGGGACGATCCCGGCGGCCGGCTCGTTTTTCGTGGGCGGGTTACTTCTTCGGCTCGATCGCCTTGCCGACGGCCTGCATCGCGGCACCCCAGTCCTTGAGGGCGTTGCCCAGGCCGAGTTGGGTCTCCATCGGCAGGGCCATGATCTTCTGCGGGATGGCGGTCATCTCCTTCTGGATGCGCTTGCCGGCCTCGCCCATCTTGTCCTTGAACTTCGTCTCGACCTCCTTGGCCTGGTCGGCGGTCGGCGGGCCGAGCTTGTCGGCGTCGACCTTGAGCTTCTTGAGCGTCTCGGTCTGCTTCTTGAGGTCGTCGGTCGCCTTCTCGGCGGTGGCCTTGTCGCTGATCTTGCCGACGCTGTCGGACGCGTCGTTCATGAGCTTGATCAGGCTTTCGATGACCGTGGCGTGCGACGGCGGGCCCTGGGCCAGGACAACCAGCGGCAGCGCCAGCGCGAGCGCGGCGAGGCGAGCGAAGCGGAGCATGGGAGGATACCTCTGGGTGAAGGTCTGCGGCGTGCCCCGGCGGTCCTCGCCGGGCGGTCACGCCGGGGTATCCTACGGCGCGCGATGAGGACCGTCGCTCAAGGCGGCACGATGGCGTCTGCGGGGGCCCCGGCCGCCCGGCTGACGCGCGACGCGGCCGCCGCCCGGAAGCGCCTCGACGCCGATGCCCCGGCCCGGCCCGTACCCTAGAATGGCCGACGCCGGTTTCGGGGCGTGACCGGACGCGGCCGTGCGGCCGCCGCCCCGCCGGGACCGACGCCGTCGGGGGTCGCCATGGGTTCGCCGCGTCCGGACTTCAGCCAGGTCGGCTTCGTCAAGACGTTCGTCCTGCCCGCCCTGCTCATCTTCGTCGTCCCGGTCCTCGCCCTGCTCTTCTTCCGCCACGCCGAGGCGTGGTTCGACGCCGACGTCCGCGAGGGCATCCTGCGCGACGTCCGGGCCGACAGCCGCCTGTCACCGGAGGATCGCGACCAGGCCATCGACTTCTTCACCCGGACGCCGTTCTCCCAGCTGGTCGCCGACCCGGCCGTCGCCGCCACGGTCGATGGCAACCTGGCGTTCTACTACGCGACGTTCCGCTGGATGAACCGCCTCGCGTGGTGGTCCATCCTCGCCGGCGTCGGCGTCTTCGTCTTCGTCGGCGTGTGCGTCCTGTTTTCGCTGCGGTCGCAGACGGCCCAGTACTGGAGCCTGCAGGCCGGCTGGCACGTCCTGCGTCTCTACGGCGCGGCCCAGACGGTCGTCATCGGCGTCCTGCTCGTCGCCCTGTCGTTCTGGGTGACGGCCCTGTGGTTCAACTTCTACTCCGTCAAGCTCATCCTCGTCGTCGGCGTCTTCGCCCTGATCGCGGCCGGTCTGGTCATCGTCGCGATCTTCACCACGCCGAAGGAGGAGTTTTCCATCGACGGCGTCGTCCTCCGCCGCGACGACGCCCCGCTCTGGCGTGAACTGGACGCCCTGTGCGCCCGGGTCGGGGCCGAACCGCCGGACCAGGTCGTCGCCGGCATCGACGACAACTTCTTCGTCACCGAGTCGCCGGTGACCGTCCGCGGCAAGCTCTACCGCGGCAAGACGCTCTTCGTCAGCCTGGCGCTGTTGAAGCAACTCAACGCGGCCGAAGCCCAGGCGGTGCTCGCCCACGAAATGGCCCACTTCAGCGGCCAGGACACGCTCTACTCGCGCCAGATCGGCCCGCTCCTGCGCCGCTACGGGGCGTACCTGCACGCCCTGCACCAGGGCGTCATCACCTGGCCGGTCTACTCGTTCATGCTCTGCTTCCGGGCGCTGTACGAACTGTCGCTGGGCAGACTCAGCCGGCAGCGCGAGTTCCGGGCCGACGCCGTCGCGGCCGAGGCGACGTCGCCGGCCGACGTGGCGGCGGCCCTGGTGCGGGTGATGGCGTACTCGCGCTTCCGGGCGACGGTCGAGCAGGAGCTGTTCTCGACCGCCCGCGCGATGAGCGCCGCGGACGTCTCCGGCCGGATCGAGCAGGGCTTCCCGGCCTACGCCGCCGGGTTCACGTCCGGGCCGGACATCGGCGAGATGGAGCTGGCCCACCCGTTCGACTCGCACCCGCCGCTGTCGCAGCGCCTCGGGGCGCTCGGCGTGCCCCTGGCCGACGATGCGCTGCGCGGCCGGCTCGGCGAGGCGGGCGACGGCGGCTGGCGGGCGCACATCCCCGACGCGGACGGCCTGGAGCGCGAGCAGTGGCGGGCGTTCGAGCAGCGCTTCCGCGACGAGCACGAGGCGTCGCTGCCGTACCGCTTCCTGCCGGAGACGCCCGAGGAGCGCGAGCTGGTCGAGCGGTCCTTCCCGCCGGTGACGTTCGACGGCGCGGACGGGCCACTCCGGCTGGAGTGCGACCAGATCCACTGCGAGGGCTGGCCGACGCGGGTCCGGTTCGCCGACGTGACGAACTGCGAACTGACCGACGCCCAGGTATTGAAGATTCAATACGCCGAAGGCGCGAAGCAAACGAAGTCGATCAACGTCAAGAAACTGGGCGACGGCCAGGCGTTCCTGGAGGCGTTCCAGCGCTACTACCACCGCTACCTCGTCGCGGTCGCATACCGCAAGCAGGTCCAGGCCACGGAGAGGAAGGACGCCGAATGACCATCGCCGCCGCGTTCCTGGCCGCCGTCGTCAACACGTTCGAGGCGAACAAGCGCCTCGCGGACCGGGCCATCGAGCAGGTGACGGACCTCTGGCTGCACGTCGCCCTCGACGAGAACACGAACTCGATCGCCGTCATCATGCGGCACGTCGCCGGCAACCTCCAGTCGCGGTGGACCGACTTCCTGACGACCGACGGCGAGAAGCCGTGCCGCAACCGCGACGAGGAGTTCGTCGAGGAGTTCCGCTGCCGGGCGGAGCTGCTGGCGACCTGGGAGCGCGGCTGGGCGTGCCTTTTCAAGACGCTGGCGAGCCTGACGCTGGAGGATTTGGAGAAGACGGTCCTGATCCGCGGCGAGCCGCATTCGGTGCCGCTGGCCCTGCAGCGGTCGCTCGGCCACCTCTGCTACCACGTCGGCCAGATCGTCCAGCTGGCGCGGTACCACTGCGGCGACAACTGGACGACGCTGACGATCCCGCGCGGCGGCTCGGAGGCGTTCAACCGGGCGAACTGGGGGCGGCCTGGGCGGTCGCATTCGTAGGTAGGACGTTCGAGCCCGCTACCTGGGCGGTGTAGCCGAAGTCGTGAGACTTCGGATCGGGGGAGGTCTGAAGTCTCACGACTTCGGCTACACCGCCCGGTGGAAGGCGATCCCCTCGCCAAGCAGGACAAAAGAGCCGTTGCGTAGGACGGCCGGAGCCGATCAGGACTTCCCCGCCCCGCGCACCCGGTACGTTCGGCGCGAACACTGCGGACAAATCAACGGCCATCCCCAATTCGAGGCCGTCGCGTACCGAACGCCGTGGCATCGTGGGCAACCGGGGCCTCGTTCTGTCGCCCGGCCGCGATCCTTATAGCGCCAGCGGAGATAGTGGCTCATCGCGAAAGAGGCCGCCACGAGCGAGCCGAGGAAGAGCAACAACCCGGTCGCCGTCCCCACGAGCGGATCGCGGGTCAGCCAATCCACCAACCATCCCACGAGGAGCGAGAGCGTCAGGAGCGCGACGCCACCGCGTGTCCCGAGCGGGCGCAACCCGGCCCACACGGAGCGGATCTCGTAGTCGGTGCCACAATCCCGGCAGAACGCGCGATCAGTGCGAAGTAGCCGGCCTTCCCTCTCGGCCGCCTCGAACGTGTCATCGCTCTCGGTCACCGTGCGCGTGGACCCGTCGTCTGCGGCAACGGCGAACTCGCGGGGGTACTCCGTGAACCTGTTGGATGAGTGCCCGCAGTGCGAACAGGTTGCCTGGGAGATGACCAAGGTCACGCCACGATGCCGTCGATGACCTGCCCCGGGCTCGCCGGCAGCGGCCGGTTTAGCGTGTCGCGCAGCTCGGCGTGCGGGTCGATCCCCAGCAGGTGGAACAGCGTCGCCGACAGGTCCTCCGGCCGCAGGGCGTCCTGGGCCGGGTACGCCCCGTTCCGATCCGACGCCCCGAACGTCGCACCGCGCTTGACGCCGCCGCCGGCCAGCAGGGCCGGGTAGCACTGCGGCCAGTGGTCGCGGCCGGCCAGCTTGTTGATCCGCGGCGACCGGCCGAACTCGCCCACCCACACCACCAGCGTCGTCTCCAGGAGGCCGCGCGCGTCGAGGTCGTCGATCAGCGTCGGCAGCGTCCGGTCCGTCATCGGGATCAGGTGCTTCTTCAGGATCGGGTACATCGGCTTCTCGTTGAAGCCGTGCGTGTCCCAGCCGCCCTCGCAGCCGCCGATCGAGTTGTGGAAGTAGACGTTCACCCAGCGCACCCCCGCCTCGACCAGCCGCCGGGCGAGCAGGCAGCCCTGGCCGTACGTCGTCCGCCCGTAGGCGTCGCGGACGTTCGCCGGCTCGGCGCTGAGGTCGAACGCCTTCTTGAAGCGCGGCGACGTGAGCAGGTCCAGCGCCCGGTCGCCCAGCTCGTCGATGCCGCGGGCCTTCGCGGAGTATTCGAGCAGCTTGCTCTGCTCGTCGATCAGGTCCATCATCGCCCGGCGGTTCTCGAGCCGGTCGACCGACAGGTGGGCCGGCAGGCTCAGCTCCGGCATGGTGAAGTCGGGGCTGTTCGGGTCCTGCGACAGGAAGAGCGGGTCGTGCTTCTTGCCGAGGAAGCTGGCGTGCTGGCCCGGCGTGACGGAGCCGTCACGGATCGTGTGCGGGTAGGCGACGAACGTCGGCACGCCGCGCGGGGCCGGGGCGAGGGCGTCGACGACCGAGCCGTAGGCCGGGAAGAGGTCCTGCGTGTCGCGGAGGCGCTGGTCGTCGGTCGGCGGGGCGTAGCCGGTCAGGCTGTAGTAGCCGGCCGAGTTGTGGTTCTTCATCGTGTGCTGGAGCGACCGGACGAGGCAGACCTTGTGCATGACCTTCGCCATGCGCGGCAGCAGCTCGCAGATCGGGACGCCGGGCAGCGTCGAGGCGATCGGCTTGAACTCGCCGCGCACCTCGGCCGGGGCGTCGGGCTTCATGTCGAACGTGTCGTGGTGGCTCGGCCCGCCCCACTGGTGCAGGAAGATGACGGACCGGGCCCGCGCCCGCGGCGCGGCGTGGCCGGCGGCCGGGAAGGCGAGCGCGCCGAGGCCGAACGCCCCGAGGCGGAGCAGGTGACGGCGGGTCGGCCGGCGGGAGTCGGCGAGCATCGGGTCGGCTCTCGCGAAGTTAGCGGCGGGTGGGTCGTCCGGTATAGTGTGCCCGGGCCGCGGCCGGGCGTCAAGGAGTTCGCGGTTGATCGGCTCTACCGGCGCGGGCCGGCCCCGCGAGGGATGCTCGCGGGGGCCGGCTCGTGGTTTGGGGTTCCGCGATTCGCCGGGCCGGCGGTCAGGCCGCCGCCGGCTTGTGTCGCCGCCAGCCCAACTAAACCGCCGCTACGAAAGAGCGACGGCCGGGTCGTCGGCGTCAGCCCGACCATCGACACGGAGACGCTGGAAAGACTGTGTCACCAAGCCGACGGCAAGGTCGTCACCCTGGCCGGGGGCGGCGGGGAAGTATCGCGTCGTGGTGGTGCAGTTCGCCGTCGCGGACGGGGCTGCGAAGCACACCCGGCCGCTCGCCACGCGACGGTGCCGCGGGCCGTGCGTGGCCGGTATCGCTCGTTCGAGACGTCCGGCCTGGAGCGCGTCGTTGAGGCGCGCGACGACAACGTGTTCGAGCTGGTGGTCGAGCCGGGGCGGTGACGGTCCGGAGCCCGACGCGCAAGCAAGGGTTCTTCCGTCAAAGACCCTTGCTTGCGCGTCGGGCTCGGTCGGTGTCACGCCGCCTTGCCCAGCGCCCCGCGCAGGGCGGCGGCCATGTCCGTCTTCTCCCAGCTGAACTCCGGCAGCTCCCGGCCGAAGTGGCCGTGGCGGGCCGTCGCGTGGTAGATCGGCCGACGCAGGTTCAGCTTCTCGATGATCGCCGCCGGCGTCAGGCCGAAGTGCTGCCGGATCAGCTCCGCGATCTGGCCGTCCGTCAGGCCGTGCTTCGCCGAGCCGAACGTGCTAACCCACACGTTCAGCGGCTCCGCGTAGCCGATCGCGTAGCTGACCTGCACCTCGCACTGCCCCGCCAGGCCCGCCGCGACGACGTTCTTCGCGATGTAGCGGCACATGTACGCCGCCGAGCGGTCGACCTTCGTCGGGTCCTTGCCGCTGAACGCGCCGCCGCCGTGACGGCCCCGACCGCCGTACGTGTCGACGATGATCTTCCGCCCGGTCAGGCCGCAGTCGCCGTGCGGGCCGCCGACCAGGAAGCTCCCCGTCGGGTTGACGTGGACGAGCACGTCGCCCTCGCCGATCTTCGGCACCGCCTCGCCGGGGATGACCATGACCAGCTTGCCGCGGATGAGGTCCTTGCGCTCGGCTTCGAGCGTCGGCAGGATGAGCTTGTCGATGACCTGCTGCCGGGCCGCGTCGGTGAAGTACGGCAGGCCCTTCTTCGTGCTCTCGACCGTCTTGTCGTGCTGCGTCGAGAGGACGACCGTGTGGATGCGGTGCGGCGTGCCGTCGGCGTTGTACTCGATCGTGACCTGGCTCTTGGCGTCGGGGCGGAGGAACGGCAGCGTCTTGTTACGGCGCAGCTCGGCGTGGTTCTCGACGAGGCGGTGGGCGAGGTAGATCGGCAGCGGCATGAGGGTCTTGGTTTCGTCGCAGGCGAAGCCGAACATCATGCCCTGGTCGCCGGCCCCGCCGACGTCGACGCCCTGGGCGATGTTCGGCGACTGGGCGTGCAGCTTGCAGACGACCTCGCACGTGTCGGCGGCGAAGCCGACCTCCGGGTCGGTGTAGCCGATCTCGCGGATCGCGTCGCGGACGAGCGTGTCCACGGTCTTGGGGCTGAGGTCGGCCCGGGTGGTGATCTCGCCGGCGACGACGGCGAGGTCGGTCGTCACGAGCGTCTCGCAGGCGACGCGGCTGGTGGGATCGGCTTTCAAGCAATGGTCCAGGATGGCGTCGCTGATCTGGTCGGACACCTTGTCCGGGTGGCCCATCGACACGGATTCGCTGGTGAATAGGTAACGGTCCTGGCTCACGGTCTCCTCCTCCCGAGCGGGTGCTTGCGAAGAACAGCCGTCCCGGTCGGGGTGGGACGGGTCGTATGAGATGGTTTTATGAACCGCCCCGCGCGGCCGGCAACCTTCGAGGGCCGGCTCACGGCCCCGGCTTCGCGGCGTGCTTGGCGAGGGCGTCGTCGCGGCGTTTCTTCAGGTCGGCGTTGTCGGGGTCGTCGAGCAGGAGCCGGCCGACGTGGAACGCGACGGCGAACCACTTCTGTTCCTTCTCGGCGAGGGCGGCTTGCTCGGTGTGATGGCGCTTCCGTTCGGCCAGCGCCGGCAGGGGCCAGGGTGCCCCCTCGGCTGGCGGTGGTTGCAGCAGGTCGATGATGAGGAGGCGTTTCCCGTCGGGTATGGCGCGGAAGCGGCCGTCCGGTGAGCGTGCCGGCCCTGGTGCGGGCCGTGCCGGTGGATCGTCGGCCGGGATCGGTTGACCGGTTTCGATTGACCAGGCCAGGACCTTGTCATTGTGGTCCCAGGCGAAGGCCCGTTTGCCGTCCGGACTGAAACGCACACTATCGACAGTATTTGTATGTCCCTTGAGGGCGAGGAGCTCGGCCCCCTTGTCCGCGTCCCACACCTTGGCCGTCTGGTCGTCGCTCCCGGTGACGATGCGCGTGCCGTCCGGGCTGAAGCAGACGCCGGTCACCAGGCCCGTGTGGCCCTCGAGGGCGCGGAGCTCGGTCCTCTTGTCCACGTCCCATGCCTTGGCCGTATTGTCGTCGCTCGCGGTGACGATGCGCGTACCGTCCGGGCTGAAGCACACGCCGGTCACGGAGGCCGTGTGGCCTTTGAGGACGAGGAGTTCGGTCCCCTTGTCCGCGTCCCACACCTTGGCCGTCTGGTCCCGGCTCCCGGTGACGATGCGCGTGCCGTCCGGGCTGAAGCACACGCTGACCACCAGGCCCGTGTGGCCTTTGAGTACGAGGAGTTCGGTGCCCTTGTCGGCGTCCCACACCTTGGCCGTGTGGTCGACGCTCCCGGTGAGGATGCGTTTGCCGTCCGGGCTAAACCTGACGCAGCGCACCGAGTTGGCATGCCCCTTGAGGGTGAGGAGTTCGGCCCCCTTCTCCGCGTCCCACACCTTCGCCGTCTTGTCGTAGCTCGCGGTGACGATGCGCGTGCCGTCCGGGCTGAAGCAGACGCTGAGCACATCTCTGGAGTGCGCCTCGAGGTAGCGGATCACGGTGCCCTTGTCGGCGTCCCAGACCCGCGCCGTGTGGTCGTCGCTCCCGGTGACGATGCGCGTGCCGTCCGGGCTGAAGCAGACGCTGTTCACGCCTCTGGAGTGCCCCTTGAGGGCCAGGAGCTCTGTCCTCTTGCCTGCGTCCCAGACCCGCGCCGTGTGGTCCTCGCTCCCGGTGACGATGCGCGTGCCGTCCGGGCTGAAGCACACGCTGGTCACCCGGGAGGTGTGGCCCTTGAGGGTTTGGACCTCGGTCCCCTTGTTGGCGTCCCATACCTTCGCCGTCTCGTCGAGGCTCCCGGTGAGGATGCGTTTGCCGTCCGGGCTGAAGCACACGCTGGTCACGATGTGCGTGTGCCCCTTGAGGGTGAGCAGTTCGGTGCCCTTGGCCGCGTCCCACACCTTGGCCGTGTTATTCCCGCTCCCGGTGGCGATGCGCGTGCCGTCCGGGCTGAAGCACACGCTGGTCACATACTCCGTGTGGCCTTTGAGGGTGAGGAGTTCGGCACCCTTCTCCGCATCCCACACCTTCGCCGTCTTGTCGTAGCTCGCGGTGACGATGCGCGTGCCATCCGGGCTCCACGCCACGCTTTCCACGAAGTGTGCGTGCCCCTTGAGGGTGAGGATCTCGGCCCCCCTCTCCGCGTCCCATACCTTGGCCGTGTTGTCCAAGCTCCCGGTGACGATGCGCGTGCCGTCCGGGCTCCACGCCACGCTTTCCACGATTTGTGCGTGCCCCTTGAGGGTGAGGATCTCGGTGCCCTTGTCGGCGTCCCACACCTTGGCCGTGTGGTCGACGCTCCCGGTGAGGATGCGTTTGCCGTCCGGGCTAAACCTGACGCAGCGCACCGGGTTGGCATGCCCCTTGAGGGTGAGGATCTCGGCCCCCTTCTCCGCGTCCCATACCTTGGCCGTCAGATCCCAGTTCCCGGTGACGATGCGCGTGCCGTCCGGGCTGAAGCACACGCTGAGCACACCGCCGTAGCCTTTGAGTGTCTGCTCGCTCCCGCCGAAGCGCCAGCGGAGGTGGCGATGTTCCCAGCCGCGCAAGTTCCATTGACACTCGTCCAGATGACGAAACGCATCCGGCAGGTTGCCTTCCGCGAAGGCGCTCTGCGCGAGCAGGAGCTTGCCGGCGTAGACGGACCACTCCGCCCGGTGTAACTGATCCTTCGCCGCGCTCTCCGCCTTGCGCGCGGCGGTGGCTTCCACGCCGGCCTGCCGGGCGTATGCCGCCGAGACGATCACCCCGGCCGTCAGCGCCAGCAGCACCGCCGCCACCAACACCGACACCGCCACGTTCCGCCGCACCCACTTCACCGCCCGTTCCAGCGTCCCGACCGGCCGCGCCACGATCGGCTCACCGGCCAGGAACCGGCCCAGGTCGTCGGCCAGGGCTTGCGCCGAGGCGTAGCGCCTCGCCGAGTCCTTCTCCAGGCACTTGTGGGTGATCGTTTCCAGATCACGCGGCACCGCCGGGTTGAGCTGCCGCACCGCGACCGGCTCGGCGTTGAGCACCTGCAACAGCGTCTCCATCGCCGTCGCGCCGCGGAACGGCGGCCGGCCGGCCAGGCACTCGTACAGGATCGCCCCCAGGGCGTACACATCGACAGCGGGGCCGAGGTCGCGCGCCCCGTTCGCCTGCTCGGGCGGCATGTAGCTCGGCGTGCCGACGACGTGGCCGGTGTGGGTCTGGCCGGCCTCGTCCAGCCGCCGCGCCAGGCCGAAGTCGGCCACCTTCGGGGTGCCGTCCTCGGCGAGGAGGACGTTCGCCGGCTTGAGGTCGCGGTGGACGACCCCCTTGTCGTGGGCGGCCTGCATCGCCACGGCCAGGGCGCGGACCGTCTCGGCCGCCCCGCGCGCCGTCGGCGGCTTCTCCCGCAACCGCCGGTCCAGGCCGCCGCCGGGGCACAGCTCCAGGGCGAGGAACGGGTGGGTCGCCCCGCTGCTTGGGTCGGTGTACTCGCCGACCTCGAACACCTGGACGATGCCCGGGTGCGACAGCCGGGCGGTCGCCCGCGCCTCGGTCAGGAAGCGCCGCCGTTCCGCGTCGCCAGCGTGGCCGCCGGCGAGGATCATCTTCAGGGCGCAGACCCGGTCGAGCCGGACGTGACGCACCTTGTAGACGACGCCCATGCCGCCCTCGCCGAGCTTGCCGAGCAGCTCGTACCCCGGCGGCAGCAGCCCCGGCGCGGACCCGTCCGGCACGACGTCCGCCCCGGGCCGGGTGGCGACTTCCGGCCCGGACGCGGGCCCGAGCGACAGGGTCCGCCCCTCGGCGGCCCCGGACAGGGGCGGCAGGATCAGGCCTGGGAACCGGGCCGCGTAGTCGGCCTCGTCGACCGGCAGGCCGGCCCGCCGGCGGTGGGCGACGTCGAGCAGGACGAGCACCCACACCAGGGCGGCACGTTCGTCGCCGGTCCAGCCCTCCACATACTCCTCGATGCGCGGCGGCGAGCCGACGTCCCACGCCTGGGCGAACCGGGCGCGGACCTCCTCGAAGCGCAGGTCGATCGACTTCACGGGCGCTCCTGGGCAGACGTGAGGTACGAACTGGACGACACCCCGCGGATGGTACCACACCACCCGGCCGCGACGCCAGCGCCGGGACCGCGTCTCGAACGGCAGAAGAGCCGGCCAAAACGAAGAGAGACGCAGGGCCGGGCCCTGCGTCTCCGTCGTCGTCTCGCTTCCGTCGGCTCAGCGGGCCGCGTCCGCGCCCTCGCGGCGACGGCGGACGAAGTACAGCAGCGCCGGCAGGGCGAGGCCCGTCGCCAGCAGCGCCGCCGGCTCGGGGATCACCTCGACCTTCGGCGGCACCTTGCCGCACGAGTCGCAGTTGTTCTTGTTGAAGTTGAAGTTGAAGTTCTTGTTGTAGTTGAAGTTGTTCGACACCTGCGACTGCGCCTGGGCCTGCGACTGCTGCATCGCCTGCTGTTGGGCCTGGTTGACGTTGACGATGACGTTCTGCGTGTTCGGGTTGTTGCCCGGCGGCTGGGACGGCGGCGTCTGCTGTTGCTGCTGGGCCTGCTGGGCCTGTTGTCCCTGCTGGCCCTGCTGGCCTTGCTGCTGGTTGCCGCCGTCGCTGTCGCCGCCGCCGCCGAAGCCGCCGCCCTGACCGCCGCCCAGGCCGCCGCCCATGGCCCCGCCCTGGCCGCCGCCCATGCCGCCGCCGAAGCCGGCCCCGCCACCGAACCCGCCACCCGGCCGACCCGGGCCACCGTCCGGCGGCAGCAGCGGCGGCGGCGGCGGCAGCAGCGGCGGCAGCAGCGGCAGCGGCGGCGGCGGCACGCCGACGAACGCCTCCGCCTCCGCCCGGGCCGACGCGAACGCGAACGCCGACGGCACCGTCCCGCCGACGAAGATGCCGACCGCCGCCGCGTCGGCGACGGCCGCCGCCCCGGCGACCGCCCCGGCGACGTTCAGGCCGACCAGCACCCCGTCGAAGACCGGCGGCAGGTTGCTCGTGTAGCCGAACACCACCGACCGCTGGCCCGGCCGCAGCGGGAAGTCCCACCACCGCGCCTGGAACGCCGGGTAGATCCCCTCGACCCGGCCGCGCGCCAGCACGACCGAACTCGCCGCGCCGCCGACCACGCCGCCACCGATGACGCCGCCACCGATGACCGCGCCGCCGACGATCGGCGGGCCGATCACCGGAGGCCCGATCACCGGCGGGCCGAGCGGCACCAGGCCCGGCCGGGCGTTCAGCTGCGAGAACAGGCCGCCACCAACCACGCCGCCACCGACCGCCACGCCGACGGCCGGGTTGGCCCAGTCCACCAGGGCGACGCCGCCGGCCAGCTCGCCACGCGGCAGGGCGATCGCCTGCGCGAACGACTGCGACTGCATCAGGACGACCGCCTCCGGCTCGCGGCCGTCGGTCAGCACCGCCCCGGCCGCCGGCCGCAGCGGGTCGGTCGGGATCAGCCCCAGCCCGAGCGGCAGCACCGACCGGAACGCCGGCGCGTTGAGCCGGAACGACGCGTCGGTCACCGCCGGGAAGACGGACGACACCGCCCGCAGCTCGGCCTTGGCCCCGGCCATCTCCGCGACCGGCGCGACGAAACCCAGCCCCTGGCCCGGCTGGTCTGCCCCGACCCGCCCCAGCGAGAAGTGGCCCCACGACGTGATCTGGTCCGCCTCGACCAGCAGGCGGAACGTCGCCGCCTTGACCTGGCTCTTGCGCGTGCTGTCGTTGACGATCTGGAACAGGTACAGGTAGCGCGCCTGGACGTCGAGCACCTTCGACGCGGCGAGCTGGTCCGTCGCCTGGCCGGCGACGAACGCCTTGTCCAGGTCCTTGTACCCGGTCGCCCACGGATCGACGACCGTCCCGTTGAGGCGGTCGTACACGGCGTAGTAGATGGTAATGCCCGCGCCCGGGTCGCCCTCGACGGCGATCGGCAGGCCGCCCTGTTTCGGCGGCGGCAGGGATGCGTCCTGGCCCGGCCGGCAGTAGCCGCTCATCTCCGGCACCGGGGCCGCCGGCAGCGCCGACACCCCGGTCAGGGCGAAGACGAAGAGGGCGAACGCTCGAACGACGCCGACATGCGGCAGATGGAGGTTGGCGCGAAACATGGTCCGGCCTCGACGACGAATGGACGGATCGACCTTTGGTCTTCCGGGTACCGCCATCCGACTGGAGGCCCCGTGCGGCGTCTGCCCGCACGACGGGGTGCGAGGTGAATAATGTACTTTACCGGCCGTCCAATTCAACTGTCTAGACTAATCTTCCGTTTCCGCCTAAACCGCACTCTCTGCCCATCCCTCCCAACCTGAATCAGGGCGGGCATGAATGTTTGGACGCCGTTGGTGTTCCCTCTAGCCCCGGGCTTGCCCGGGGTCTTCGCATCCGGAACCCCGGGCAAGCCCGGGGCTCTATGAAGAAGCGAGTCGCTCATGGCCCCAGGCGCGGCACCATGCCGGTGAACGGGTAGATGTACGCCTGCAACAGCGTCAGCAGGCCGACGATGCTGGCGAGCAGGACGCTGTGCCAGATGACCGCCTTGAAGATGTCCGCCTCCTTGCCGAGCTGGTTCGTCGCCGCCGTCGCGACGACGATGCTCTGGGCGTCGATCATCTTGCCCATGACGCCGCCGGTGCTGTTCGCCGTGCTGATGAGGATCTGCGCCTGGTCGAGGCCCAGGCCGTTGGGCCCGAAGACGCCGGCGTTGTGGATCTGCGTCGCGGTGATCTTCTGTAGCGAGCCGAACAGGGCGTTCGAGCCGGCGTCGGTCCCGGTCAGGAAGACGCCGAGCCAGCCGAGCATCGCCGCGAAGAACGGGTACAGGAACCCGGTCGCGGCGAACGCCACGCCGAGCGTCGCGTCCATGCCGGCGTAGCGCGTCAGGTAGCTCAGGCCGAGCATGACGGCGATCGTCGGGATCGGCACCTTCATCTGCACCGTCGTCCGCCACAGGACCCAGCGCACGTCGGCCCACGACAGCCGGAGCAGGAACATCGACAGGACCGCCGCCACGCCGACGGCCGAGCCGGGGGCGGTCATCCACGCGAAGTTGAACTTGGCGTCCTCCGGCCGCGGCGTCACCCGGGTCGCGACGGCGACGTCGACCGCCGAGCCGAGCGGGTTCTGGCTCGCCAGCAGCAGCGCCGCCGCCTGGCCGGCCTTGACCGGGTACAGGTACGGGTCGCGCCAGACCTGCTCGTGAAGTGTCGGGATCGGGATGAGGTAGTTCGTCTGGATGCCGCCGGGGAGGAGGACCGGCCCCTTCGCCTCCTGCTGGCGGACGAGGCCGAACAGGAGCAGGGCGACCGACATGAGGATGAACGGCATCCAGGCGACGAGGACCCGGCCCGTGGTGAGCGGCACGTCGGCGCTACCGGCCGGGCTGTCGGCGAGCAGGGCCGCCGCCTCGCCGGCGTGCGGCCCGGTCGGCGTCGCCGGGGCCGTCGGCGCGGCGGGCGGCGCGAAGCGCATCTCCTCGCGCGGCTTCCAGAACTTGCAGAACGCGGCCGTCACGAGCAGCGAGAAGATGCCGCCGCCGATGTCGGTCATCGGCCAGAGTTCGAGGCCGCGCACCCAGGTGTGGCCCGTCGCGAAGAAGTACTGGAACACGGCGAACGACCCGCCGGCGACGACGAGGGCCGGCCAGACGTCCCACGTCTGCCGCCAGGTGCACATGCACCGGATCATGTACGCCGGTACGAGGATCGACAGGATCGGCAGCTGATGCCCCGCCATGACGGAGAGCGTCTCGACCGGCAGGCCGGTCACGCCGCCGAGGACGATGAGCGGCGTGCCGAGGCCGCCGTAGGCGACCGGCGACGTGTTGGCGATCAGGCACAGCACCGCCGCCTTGAACGGCGAGAAGCCGAGGCCGACGAGGATCGCCCCGCAGATGGCGACCGGCGTCCCCGCCCCGGCGGCCCCTTCGAGGAACGCCCCGAACGCGAAGGCGATGAGCAGCGCCTGGATGCGCGCGTCGCCGGACAGGCTGGCCACCGACCGGCGGACGACCTCGAACTGGCCGGTCCGGACGGTGATGTTGTACAGCAGCATCGCGTTGAACACCGTCCAGCCGATCGGCAACAGGCCGAACGCGACGCCGAAGACGAACGCCCAGGCCGACTTGTCCAGCGGCATGCCGTAGTAGAACCACGCGATCGGGAAGGCGACGACCGTCGCGCCGACGCCGGCCCACGGGGCGAGCCAGCGGCGGACGACGAGCAGGTAGAACAGGACGAGGACCGGCAGCAGGGCCAGGGCCGTCGAGAGGATCTTCGACCCGGGCAGATAGCCGGCCATCGGGTCGAGCTGTTGCTGGAAAACGGCCCAGAGCATGGAGAGCGTCCTCGGGGTGTGCCGCCGCGCGGATGGGGCGATTCTACGGGGCGGGTTCCGGCGGCACAAGCAGGCAAGGCGACAAGGAAGAAAACCGGACCGGGTCGGTGGCTTGTCGTTGTCGCGGCGCGGCGTCTGCCTTAGATTGAGAGCGGCGTCGGGGGCCGCGTCCGCCCCCGGGCCGTCGCACGTCGCATTACGAGGACACCGCATGGACCGTCGCGAACTGATGGCGCTGCTCGGCCTGTCGAGCGGCAGCCTGATCCTGGGCCCCGGCTCCGCCGAGGCCGCCGACCACGAGGCGGCGAAGCAGCCGGGGGCGGCCGTCAAGCCGACGCCGGTGAGCGGGCCGTTCGCCCACTTCTGCGGCATCCACATCGCCAAGAAGGATCCCAAGATCCAGTTCATCACCCAGCACTACTGCGTCGCCCACGGCGACGGCCACGGCGACGACAAGCTCTTCCAGTGCATCCTCTTCGACGGCACGGCGTCCACCGCGAAGCTCGTCGGCGTCGAGTACATCGTCTCGGACTCGATCTACCGCAAGCTGCCGGCCGACGAGAAGAAGTACTGGCACCCGCACACCTACGAGGTGCTCGCCGGCGGCCTGATCGCCCCGGGCATGAAGCCGGAGGACGAGGCGGCGTTCATGAAGATGATCCTGACGACGTGGGGCAAGACCTGGCACACCTGGCCCGACCCGAAGACGCCTGTGCCGATGGGCGAGCCGCTGCTGATCTGGTCGCTGACCGGCGACGGCCAGGCGGATGAGAAGGTCGTCGCCGCCCGCGACAAGGAGTTCGGCTGCTCGACCGAGGCGATCCGCACGCGGCGCTGCAAGGAGCTGGGTCTGGAGGTGCCGAAGGTGTCGCAGCCGAAGAACCTCGACCAGGTCGGCCGGCAGTGGACCGACGACGGCGAGGATAAGCCCACCAAGCGACAGTAATAGCACCCCGCCCGCAAAGCGGGACGCTTTACAAGTGCGCACTACCCTCGCGGAGCGGCGGGGTTCTATCTGACGGTTCCCTGCGCCGCTTCGCGAGGCTCCCCCATGCGTACGGCCCTCCTCTTCGTCCCGGTCGTCCTCGCCGTCCAGCTCCTGGCACAACCGAACGAGAAACCCGCCCGCCAGATGGAGGCCCTCGATCGCGGCCTCGTCGCCGTCGTCCAGGGCGAGGGCAAGGTCTTCCTCAGCTGGCGGCTGCTCGGCACCGAGCCGGAGGACGTCGCGTTCAACGTCTACCGGGCCGGCGTCAAGCTCAACGCCGAGCCGTTGACGAAGGCGACCTGCCTCGTCGACGCCAAGGCCGACCTGGCCCAGCCGACGGCTTACACCGTCCGGGCCGTCCACGCCGGCGTCGAACAACCCGCGAGCGAGCCGTTCCGCCTGGAGGCGAACGCCCCGGCCCGGCCGTACCTACGCGTGCCGCTCCAGACGCTGCCAAAGCACACCCCCGGCGACGCCTCCGTCGGCGACCTCGACGGCGACGGACGGTACGACCTCGTCGTCAAGCAGGAGATGCAGCCCCGCGACAACTCGCAGAAGGGCACGACCGGCGAGACGAAGCTGGAGGCGTACAAGCTCGACGGTACGTTTCTGTGGCGTGTCAACCTTGGAAAGAACATCCGCGAGGGGGCCCACTACACGCCGTTCCTCGTCTACGACCTCGACGGCGACGGCAAGGCCGAGGTGCTGTGCAAGACCGCCGACGGCACCACCGACGGCCAGGGCAAGGTGCTCGGCGACGCCAAGGCCGACCACCGCAACGCCAACGGCTACGTCCTCGCCGGGCCGGAGTTCCTCACCGTCTTCGAGGGCGCGACCGGCAAGGAACTGGCGACGACGGAGTATCTGCCGCCGCGCGGCCGGGTCGCCGACTGGGGCGACGACTACGGCAACCGGGTCGATCGCTTCCTGGCGTGCGTCGCCTACCTCGACGGCGAGCGGCCCAGCGCCGTCCTCTGCCGCGGCTACTACACGCGGAGCGTCCTCGTCGCGTGGGACTGGCGCGACGGCAAGCTGACCCGGCGGTGGACGTTCGACAGCGACGCCGGCCAGCGCGACTATGCCGGCCAGGGCAACCACAACCTCGCCGTCGGCGACGTGGACGGCGACGGCAAGGACGACGTCGTCTACGGCGCGATGGTCGTCGGCCCCGACGGCAAGGGCCTGCACACGACCGGCCTCGGCCACGGCGACGCGCTGCACCTGACCGACCTCGACCCGGCCCGGCCGGGGCTGGAGGTGTTCGCGATCCACGAGCGGCCGAAGCACCCGAACGCGGCGTCGTTCCGCGACGCGAAGACGGGCAAGGTCCACTGGGGCAAGGCGTCGGCCGATGTTGCCCGGGGGATGGCCGCCGACCTCGACCCGCGTCACAAGGGCTACGAGATGTGGGCGTCCGGGGCCGGCCTGACCGGCCTTTGGAACGTCCAGGGCGAGGCGGTCTCCGAGCGGAAGCCGCGTTCGTGCAACTTCGCCGTCTGGTGGGACGGCGACCTGCTGCGCGAGCTGCTCGACCGGACGACGATCTCGAAATGGAACTGGGAGCGCGGCACCGAGACGACACTGTTGACCGCCGACGGCTGCGCGTTGAACAACGGCTCGAAGGCGACGCCGTGCCTGTCGGCCGACCTGTTCGGCGACTGGCGCGAGGAGGTCGTCTGGCGGACGAGCGACAACAAGGAGTTGCGCATCTACACGACGACGGTGCCGACAGAGCACCGGCTGGTCACGCTGATGCACGACCCGCAGTATCGGCTCGCGGTCGCGTGGCAGAACGTCGGCTACAACGTGCCGCCGCAGCCGGGCTACTTCCTCGGCGACGGCATGGCGACCCCGCCGCGGCCGCGCATCGCGACGCCGCCCCGCCGCGAACGGCCCTGAAGCCGCTCGCTCGATCTGCACGGCTATCTCTTGTTTGCGAGGAGGAGAAGTCCTCCACCCGTTCCGTCCAAACAGTGACACCAATATCGTAGGTAGCACAGTTGGAAGCCGCACCCACCACCACAAGCGGTGCTGGGTGCGGCTGGAGCTGCTTACTGGCCGTGCGTGCAGATAGCTCGCTCCGCCACTGTTTCGTTGTAGCAGTTGAGTGTCCAAATGCACCTCAATGCTACGAATAGTCTCGAAATGGGCCAACTTGTGCCTTAATCCGGGCTGCGAGCAGCAAGACTGAATCATCCACGCAACAGAACTGATGGTTGCCAGAGGTGGCGGCGAAGGTCGGGCAGATGGGACGTCAAAAAGTTGACGAACTAGGCCGAAATCGGCCGAAATCGCTTATTACGCTACTATATCTAAGTAATGAGCGATTGACGCCACCTCTAGAGGGAGATATCATTCCCACTATGGGAGCGGGATCAGGAACGTTTTCAACACTTGAAGCCGCCGAGTTGCGACCTCGACGGCTCCAAGCAGCAGCGATTCCAGCATAGTTAGTGCTGGAATCTCGACAGTAAGATCAGCCGGTACCCAACGCTACCTTGCGTGGCTGCCAGCTGACGGCGCGAATAGCTCAGACACAGGCGCATACTGCCCCTGCTCCTCGCTATGGCTGTCGGTCATCCGGCGCGATTCACCCGCGCCGGATGGCTCGGGTATCCACGACCGACAGACCAACACCGAGTCAGCAGCCACTATGCTCCTGGCAGGGAGCTAGTTGGCTGCTGTCCTTTGCCGACACGTCCTTGTTTACGGCTTGTCGGTATTCTACGGCTTCCTGCTCTCGCGCACCAGTCTACTTTTTTAGCGCAGGAGGTCGCGATGGGCACGGCGATATACCCGGAGATGGTGACCGGCCCGGTGGCGGCCTTCGTGGAGGATCTGCGCGCGCGGGTCGCGAGCCCGGGCGAGCTGGACATGGACGGGGTCGCGGAGTTGGTGCGCATCGGCGGCTATCTCGCCGGGAGGCTGCTCGCCTACGTCGAGATGCGACTCGACACGGGCGTCGAAAGCCGCCGGCTCGTGTCGCTGCTGGAGCAGTCTGGCCAGGTCCTCGGACGCCTCGCCAAGACGCTCGAACAGGTCGCCGCGAGGGTGCCGTTCCGCGACGAGGCCGCGGCCGACTTCGATGCGGCCATCAAGTCGATCGCCGAGACGCTCGCGAGGGTGGAGGGGCTGGCGTCCTGGATGGGCTGCACCAACAAGACCATCGACCCCGAGAAGTTCGCGACCTCCCGGACTGACCTCGGTGACCCGGACGCCCCCGGCTTCATCGACATGGCGTACCTTGAGCGGGATCTCCTCGGTGAGGAGGAGTGACGGTGGGCCGGGGAGGGGTTCGCCCATGTCCTACCGCCTGTTGCTCTGCCAGCGAGCCGTCGAGCTCTACCTGCGCGACCTGCCCCTATCTCGCCATGGCCGGCTTCGGCTCTACCTCAACCTCCACGACCAGCTCCGTGTGAACGGGGACCACTACCGCAACGACCCGGAGTTGCGCCTCTGCCCGGGCTCCGATTGCTTCCGCTACGACTTCACTTTCCGCGACGCAGGCACGGGCCGCATGTACCGCCTCCTCGTCATTGTGAACGACGCCGCGGCAGCCTACGGTATCCTGCGCGTCGTCTACGTCGAGGATCTGGCCGGCTGATCCGGCCCCCTCCCCCCTCCCACTGTTGCCGCCCGGCCCTTGTACTACCGACGGAAATAGCTGCCACCCCTTTCGGTTGGAAGGGATAGACAAATTCCATGCTCGCCAGGTCGTGAGCATTCCATCAAGAGGTTCTTCCCGACGTCTGGCCCGCTCGGGCGAGCCGTCGGCTGCCTCGGCTTGGGCTGCTTCCTCCGCTCACGCAGCCGACGACGTGACGTGGCCCCGGCCGTCGGGTCGAAGCCGGTCTCATGGCCAGCGCCCGAAGCTGCCCCCACAGCGTGGTTACTTCCTCGGCGAGGGCACGGCCGCCCCGCCGCAGCCAAGGATCACGACCATCGTCCCCTCCGAATCGTGGATTGCGTCCCGCGTGGAGTGCGGCTACGCTAACTCGCGTCCCATACCATACTTGGGAGATGATCCCATGGCATGCTCACCACGGCGGCATACGAGGATGACCACGGCTGCCGTCGTCGTGGTGGAAGAGCTCAAGGACGAACAGATCCTGCGGGCCCTGTTGCCGCCGGCCGTGGCCGACGGGGTCGCGTTCGGCGTGGCCGGCTCCAGAGGGACCCCGGCAATCACGGCCAGCACCTTGCTCGTGACGCGTCGCCAGCCGGTCGCCCTCGTCCTGGATGCCAAAACCATCGACCCCCGCTTCGCACGGGAGATCGCCCGGGACAACGAGGAGGTGCTGAAGTACGTCGCGGGCAAGATCCCGATCAAGGTCGTCGCCTTCCTGCCGACGATCGAGATCATCTTCTTCGAGGCCGCCCCGGTGCTCGAGCGCGTCCTCGGCCTGCCGGTGCCGGGCGAGCTGCTCGCCGAAGCTCGTGGGAACCCGAAGGACGTTTTGACGAAGCTGCTGAGAACCCACCCACAGGTGAAGGACCTCCCGGCCCTGCTCGCCCGCCTGACGGAAGAAGACCGGGAAGCCCTCCGGGCGACGGCCGCGATCGCCTCGCTGATCGACTTCCTGGCCCGGTACGGCTCGGCCGTCACCGTCTGATCACAGCGTCGGCAGCGCGTACAGGACGACGTCGCCCGCCTCGGTGCCGACGGCGAGGTGCTTGTCGTCGTCGGCCCAGACGACGTGCGTGACCGGCGAGTCGAGTTGACTGCGCACCACGGCCGCCTTCGCTCCGCCGGGGTGCCAGAGCAGCAGCAGGCCGTTGCGGTCCGCCGAGACGAGGTACGGCCCGCGGTGCTGGAACGCCAGGGCCGTCACCAGCTCGTCGTGGCCCTTGCACTGCATCGGCTCCGTCCCCTCGGGGCCGGTGCCGGAGCAGTCCCAGACGCACGGCATGTCGCCGCCGCCGGTCGCCAGGTAGCGGCTCGACGCGTCCCATGAGATCTCGCGCACCTTGGTCGGGTAGCCGGACATCATCAGGTCGTCGCCGGTCGCGACGTTCCAGAAATGGACCGTCCGGTCCTGGTCGCCGGTCGCGATGTACCGGCCGTCCGGGCTCCACGCCAGGACGAGCATCGAGCCCTTCCACTCGAAGCGCTGCACCGGCTCGGCCCGGTCCGGCAGCCAGAGCTGGAGCTTGCCGTACGCCGCCGAGGCCAACGGGCCGCCGCCCGGCTTCCAGCCGAGGTCGAGGATCGTGCTCGGGTGGTCGGGGAACTCGTGCACCAGGTCGCCGGTCGGCGACCAGAGCCGGAGCTTCCGACCGGCCGCCGAGGCGAGGTGGACCCCGTCGGGCGACCAGGCAACGCGCTCGGCCCACGTCGCCCCGGCGGGCAGGTCGGTCGCCGCGGCGCGTTCGCCGGCCAGGTTCCACAGGCGGACCTTGCCGTCCTGGCCGGCGCTGGCCAGCGTCGCGTCGTCGCCGGGCCGCCAGGCGACCGAGGCCGTCGCGCCGCCGTGGCCGGCCAGCGGATACTTCACCTGGCCGGTCGCCGCGTCAAAGACGGCGATCGGCCCGTCGGCCGACGCGGCGGCGAGCAGGGCCCGGCCGGGCGACCAGGCGAAGCCGGCGACCTGGCCGTCGAGCTTCGCGGTCCAGCGCTTCGTGAACGGCCGGGGGGCCCGGCTCCGGCTGCCTAGGCCAGACATGCGCGGAAGCCCTCCTCCAGCAGCCGGCCGTCGAGGTTCCGGCCGATGAACACCAGGACGTTCCGCCGCGGGTCGCCGCCCCACGGCCGGCCGTCGCTGTGGTCGAACATCATGTGGACGCCCTGGAACACGATGCGGTTCTTCGCCCCGCGCACGCTCAGGATGCCCTTCATGCGGAAGATGCTCGGCCCCTGCTCCATGAGCAGTTTGCCGAGCCACTTCTGGAGCTTCTTCTCGTCGAGGTCGCCCGGGATGGTGATCGCCACCGAGCCGACCTCCGCGTCGTGATGGTGGTCGTGATGGTGATGGTCGTGGCCGTGCTTGTGGGCCTCCTCCAGGAACTCCGGCTCGCGCTGCAGGACGCGCTCCAGGTCGAAGCCGCCGACGTTGAGGATCCTGTCCATGTCGATGACGGCGTTCGTCGTCGGGTAGAGTCGGGCTGTCGGGTTGATCGCCCGGATGCGGTCCTCCAGCTTGGCGAGCGTCTCGGCATCGACGAGGTCGGCCTTGTTGAGGAGGACCACGTCGGCGAAGGCGACCTGCTCGACGACCTCGCGCTGGTCGTCGAGGTGGAGCCAGACGTGCTTCGCATCGACGACGGTGACGATGCCGTCGAGGCGCAGGGAGCGCTGCAGGTCGTCGTCGACGAAGAACGTCTGGGCGACCGGGCCAGGGTCGGCCATGCCGGTCGTCTCGATCAGGACGTAGTCGAACTTGTCGCGGCGCTTCATCAGGCTGCCGAGGATGCGGATCAGGTCGCCGCGGACGGTGCAGCAGAGGCAGCCGTTGTTCATCTCGAAGATTTCTTCCTCGGCGTTGACGACGAGTTCGTTATCGACGCCGACCGCCCCGAACTCGTTCTCGATGACGGCGACGCGCTTGCCGTGCTGGGCGGTGAGGATGTGGTTGAGGAGCGTCGTCTTGCCCGCGCCGAGAAAGCCGGTCAGCACCGTGACCGGGACGCGGCCGTCGGTTTCCGTGGAGGCAGCCATTGGGGGTGAGTTCCTTCGCGTTCGAGTCTGGGTAGGTCCGGCGAGCCGAGCCGGACCCGACCAGGGCGCGGGCTTCGACCCAGGGGCGCGCGCCTGCACCGGGGTCTTCTGCGGTGCCGCTCGGCTCGCGGCACCTACCCAAACCCGCCCGAAGGCCGCGACCGGCCGTCCTGGGATTCTATACGCCGGTGTGGCGATGGTACAATCGTCACCCGTTCGGCCGGATTCCCCGCGGGAGACGCCCCCGATGCGCACCACGACCTGCCCGACGTGCGGCACGGTGGCCTCGTACACCGACGACGCCGGCCCGCTCCAGTGCCCGACCTGCGGCGAGGATCTCGCCCCGGGCGGCTGGGACGGCGGCGACCCGGGCCGGCCGCCGGACCCGGGCGGCTCCCTGCCGCCGGGCGTCCGGTCGGCGTGCGCCCAGTGGGTCGTCTGCGGCTATGTCGGCCAGGTCCTCAGCGTCGCGATGGTGCCGGCGGCCGCCCTGCTCCAGGTGGTGGGCCCCTGCTGCGGCTTCCTCGTGCTGAACGCCGGCCTCTCGGTCGCCGCGTACCGGGTCTCGGTCCACCTCGCCCGGGCGGTCCGGCGACGGGAGGAAACGACCGCCCACTTCGCCGGCTGGGTCGGCCTGGTCCAGATGGCCGTCCTGCTCGTCCTCGGCGGGTTCCTCGCCCTCGGCGTCGTCGTCGGCTCGGCCCAGCCGCCGCCCGAGGTGCCGAACAACGCCCGGCTCCGGTACCTGGTGCCCTCGGAACTGGCGTTCGTCATCCTGCCGGCGGTCGGGTTCGCGCTGGCCCTGGTCAACCTCGTCCTCGTCCGTGGGTCGCTGCTCTTCCTCTGGCACTCCGGCGAGGCCGCCCACGCCGACGAGCCGCCGGCAGAGGCGTTCCCGGGCCGGCCGGCCTTCCCGGGGTCGGTCCGGTTCGCCGGCTGGGCGTGGGTCGTGCTCGCCGTGCTCGGCGTGGCGCAGGCCGCCCTGACGGCCTGGCTGCTGCCGGGGCTGGACCCGAACCTGGCCGCGCTGCAAGAGTTCCGGGTGCCGATCGGCCTGCTGGTCGCGCTGCCGTCGCTACTGCTTACGCTGCCCTTCGGCGTCCTGCTGCTCGCCGGTCGGCTGCCGGGCACCGCCGGGCCGAGCCTCCTCTTCGTCGCGTTCGCGTTGCTCGGGGTGGCGCTGACCGCGGCGACCGCCCGGGCCGAGCCGGCGGCGTGGGTCGTGACGGGGGTGGGGACGGCGGCGAGCCTCGCCGCGTCCGTCGCCGGGCTGGTCGGCGACCGCGCCTACCGCCGGTGGCTGCGCGGGTGGTGAGAAGCGCGGCGAGCCGGGAGCGTCAGCGACCGGAGTTTCCGCTTCGGTGGTCGAAGGGTGAACTCCGGTCGCTGACGCTCCCGGCTCGCCAAGAATGGTCACGCCGCGGCGACCGGCCCGTGGTTGTCGCAGTGGCCGTCGTGCTGGTGGTGCAGGTGGCCGTCGACGAGGTAGTCGACGTGGTCGCCGTGCGGCACCGCCTCGTGGCCGCAGCCGGGGCCGTGGACGTGGTCCTTGTCGTGGCCGGCGCAGGCGTGGCCGCTCGTGCAGGCCGCCGGGTTCGCGGTCGTTACGTCGAGGGCGTGCTCCTCGACCGTGCCGTCCGGCTTCTGGTGGTGCAGGTGGCCGTCGTGCAGGTAGTCGGTGTGGCCGTCGTGCTGGACCGCGGTGTGGCCGCAGCTGTCGCCGTGCTGGTGGTCGTGGTTCGCGTGTTCGTGCGCCATGTCAAGAGTCTCCTTCCGACTTGAGTGCGGGTTCCTTTTCCAGCTCGCAGGCGTGCTCCAGGGCGTTGGCCAGCAGGTCGGCGACGTGCCGGTCGGCCAGGGCGTAGAACAGGTGCGTCCCCTGCCGCCGGCGGACGACGAGCCCCTCCTGTCGCAAGAGCCGAAGGCGCTGCGACACGGTCGAGAACTTCTCGCCGAGGTGCCCGACGATCGCGCTGACGCACATCTCGCCGGCGGCGAGCAGGTGGAGCATGCGCAGGCGCGGCGTGTCGCCCATCGCCCGGAACAGGCTCGCCGCCCGCTCGTAGGCGTCGGCCGAGTAGGTCGCCAACGTCCGCACGGCGGCCGGGTCGTGGTTGTGGTCTCCGGGGCCGCAGCGCGGGGTGTCTGGTTCCATCATCGGCCTCCTTGGCTTCATTATTTCAGAGAATGATGAAATAGTCAAGGAAGGATTCCGTTCCGGCGCTGGTCCGCCGGTCGGGGGGGCATAAAGTAGCCGGGCCGAGATCAGTTCCTGCCGCGAGACTCCGCCAATGCCCAACATCTTCTGCCCGCGTTGCGGTGACGTGGACATCGCGACGGAGGAATTCGAGGACTTCCAGTCCTGCCCGTTCTGCGGCACGCCTCTGGACGGGGACGACACGCCGCAGGGATGTCCGACGCCGTGGCTGACCTGCCCGAATTGCGGCTACGCCGGGTTTCTCGACGCGGTCGCGGACGAGCCGATCTGTCCCTTTTGCGAGGGCGACCTCGTCTATGGGGAGGCCGAGGCCGAGCCGGTCGGGCGGCCGAGGCCGCGAGGCCAGCCCCCGGAGGGGGAGCCGCCGGACGGCGTCCACGTCGCCGGCCAGCTGTGGATCCTCGGCGGGATCGCCGGCCTCGCGCTCGGCCTCCTGTTCTTCTACGCCGTGTCCGGCGTCTTGATGGCCGTGACGGGCTCGGCTCACTTCGTCGATCTTTGGGGCATCGCCCTGGTCGTCTTCCACGGCGGCCTGATCTGGGTCGGCTACGGCGTCAGCGCGGGGCGGCCCCGCCCGGTCGCGCTCGCCGGCTGGCTCGGGTTGGTCGGGGCGCTGGTCTGTCTCGGGGCCGCCGTCGGCTATCAGGTCGGCTTCAACGCCGCGAGGGCCGCCCTGCCGCCGCGGCCGGGCGGGTTCGGTCAGGCCCCGACGCCGGCACCCGGCGTCGAGCTCGGCATGGTCCTGGCGTTCCTGTTGACGCTCGTCTACGGCATGATCCTGGTCATGGCCGTCGTGCTCCTCTGGCAGTCGGGCCGTTACGACGCCTGGCAGCGGGGCACGAGCGACCCGGACGAGCGGACTTCGCCGTTCCCGGTGGCGGCCTGGCTCGCCGGCTGGATGTGGCTCCTCGTCGGCCCGGCGGCGGCGATCCTGTTGAAGGTCCAGGAGGATTGGGTGGCGGCCCACGCGCCGCGACTCGGCCCGGCCGGCAGGGTCGAGACCGTCGGGTTGGTTTTCCAGGCGGTCGCGTGGCTGCTGACGGTGTCTTACCTCGGCCTGGTGGTGTTGCTGGGCCGCGTCCCCGCGACGGGGGGGATTAGCATGGCGGTGGGGTTCCTGGCGTTCCTCGGCGTGGTGTCGGCCTTCCATCAATGGGTGCCGCCGCTGTCCGGATCGACGCCGGACCCCGCCGCGGCGGCGCGGCGACCGGCGGACGAGGCCGTCCGCCTCGGCTCGGCCGTCCTGAGTCTCGTCTGCCTGGCGGCGGCCGGTGCCGGTGTCGTCGGCGACGAGGCGTACCGCCGCTGGGCGCGGCGGGGGCACGGCTGATCGTGTCTCCGGCCGGAGCGGGGCGACTTCCCCCGCTCGGGGCCTCTTGGACGGTGGCGACGCCCGCCGTACAGTAGCCGGGGTCGGTCCATCTCGCCGCGAGGCTCGCCGCATGCCGTCGATCACCTGCCCGCGCTGCGGCTTCGTCGTGCCGTTCCTCGGCGAGTTCGTCGCCACGCCGCGCTGCCCCGGCTGCGGCGGCGAGTTGACGCTCCCCGCCGACGAGCCCGCCGCGCCGCCGACCGCCGAGGAGAACGTCCCGACCGTGCCGATCCCGGCCGCCCGGCCGCGGCGTATCCCGGAGGCCGAGCCGCTGCCGCTGCGGCGGCCCGACCCGCCGGCCGGCGTCGCCCGGGCCGGCCTCGTCTGGGTCGTCTGCGGCTGGGTCGGCATCGGCCTCAACCTCGTCCTGGCGTCCGTCTACGGCGCGGTCGCGCGCGAGCGCCAGGAGCGCCTCCAAACCGGCGACGACCCGCTCGCCTTCACGCGGATCTGCGGCATGGTCCTCGCGGCGCTCGCCCTGTACGCCCTGCTGATCTACGTCGGCCGGCGGGCGCGGCGCGGCCGGCTGCGCGGCCTGGCCGGGCCGGGGTGGTGGTTCCTGTTCGTCGCCCTCGGCCTGGCGTTCCTCAACCTGTTCTTCGCCGCGTACGCCCTGGTCGTGTCCAACCAGCGCGTCCCGAACATGCCGCTGCCGGACGACCGGGCCGCCGCCGCCCTGGTCCTCGCGACCTACTGGCTGTTCGCCTGGGTCTTCGTCGCCCTCGATCTGGTGATCTACCTCGCCGCCGTCGCCTTGCTGTGGCACGCCGGCTGGTATCGCCAGTGGGCCCTGACCGGGCGGACCCGGCCGGACGACGGCCGGCCGCCGCTCGACCTGCCGGCCCGGATCCGCTTCGCCGGCTGGGCGTGGATCTGGGTCGGCGTCCTCGGCTGTGCCCTGGCCGGCCTGGCGTCGTCGCGCTACTTCGCCGTCGCGCCGCCGGCCGACCACGAGCGAGCCGCAGTCTTCCTGCTGTTCTCGGCGCTGTGCCTCATGCCGCTGCTGGCGATCGTGCCGCTCGGCGTCCTGATCCTCAACGGCCGGCTCGCCGGGACGCGGCGCATCAGCTACCTCGCCCTGTTCTTCGCGCTGGTCGCCCTGGCGATCGCGCTCGCCACGTTGGCGAGCCCGGTCGGGCCGACGCCGATGCGGGTCGGGCAGGAGGCCGCCCTGCTCGAGTTGCGCTACCCCGCCGTGCTCCGCGCCCTGATCGTGATCGGCCTGGCGCTCGCGGCGGCCGTCGCCGGCATCGTCGGCGACAAGGGGTATCGGCAGGCCCTGCGCGAGGCGTACGGCTGGCGGGCGTGACGGCGAGCGTCACCGCACCACGACGCAGCCCGGCAGCTTCTCGCGCAGGAAGGCGACGCCGTCCGCCCCGACGTCGGTGTGGGTCAGGACGAGCTTCTTCAGCGTCCGGCAGCCGGCCAGGACGCGGACGCCGGCGTCGCTGATCGGATTCGTGGACAGGTCGAGCGTCTCCAGGGCCGGCAACTTCGCCAGCGCCGGCAGGGCGGCGTCGGTGACCTTGCCGGTGTCCAGCCGGAGCGTCGTCAGCGTCTTGACGCCGGCGAGGTGCTCGACGCCGGCGTCGGTCACCTTCGTGCCGCGCAGGCTGAGGTCCGCCAGGCGCGGCAGGCCGGCGAGCGTCTTCATGCCGTCGTCGCCGACGCCGGTGCCGACCAGGGACAGCTCCTTCAACTGCTTCAGGTTAGCGAGGTGGGCCAGGCCGGTATCGCTAATCGGCGTCAGCGGCAAGTAGAGCGTTTCCAGGTTCGCCAGCCCGGCGAGGTGCTTCAACCCGGCGTCGGTGACGGCGGTCTTGCCGAGGTCGAGCAGGCGCAGCTGGCCGAGGCCGGCGAGGTGCTTCAGGCCGGCGTCGGTGACGCGCGTCTCGCCGAGGTAGAGCGTGTGCAGCTTCGCCAGCCCGGCGAGGTGGGCCAGGCCGGCCGGGCCGACGCGGCTGCCGTTGAGGTTGAGGAACTCCAGCGTCGCCAGCGCAGCGATCTCCTTCAAGCCGGCGTCGTCGATCGGGCTGAAGCGGCAGTTCATCTCGCGGAGGCTCTTGGCCCCGGCGAGCTGGCCGAGGCCGGCCCCGGTGACGCGTGTGGCGTAGAGGTCGAGCGTGCGCAGCTTCGGCAGGCCGGCCAGCGCCGGCAGGACCTTCGCCAGGGCGGCGTCGGTCAGGGCCGGCTCGGCGAACGCGACCCAGGTGACCGGCTCGCCGGGCAGCTTGCGGTCGCGGACGACCCGGCCGCCGGCCTTCTCGATCGCCTCTTCCGGGGCGGTCTGCGCCGCCAGCACGACCAGCAGCAGCACCGCGCGCATCGGCGTCTCCTACAGCGCCGCGATCAGGGCGGCGGTCACGTCGGCCGTCTTCGCCGTGCCGCCGAGGTCCGGCGGCAGCGTCTTCGCCGCGACGAGCACCTTCGCGACGGCCGACCGCACCCGGGCCGCCGCGGCGTCGAGGCCGAGGAACTCGAGCATCATCGCCCCGGACAGCACCGCCGCCAGCGGGTTGGCGATCCCCTTGCCGGCGATGTCCGGCGCGGAGCCATGCACCGGCTCGAACATGCTCGGGTGCTTCCGCGTCGGGTCGATGTTCGCACTCGCCGCCAGGCCCATGCTCCCGGTCACGATCGCCGCCAGGTCGGTCAGGATGTCGCCGAACAGGTTGCTCGCCACCACCACGTCGAAGCTCTCCGGCTTGCGGACGAAGTCCATCGCCGCCGCATCGACGAGCAGGGACTGCGTCTGCACGTCGGCGTAGTCCTTCGCCACGGCCGTGAACGTCTCGTCCCACAGCGTGAAGCCGAAGGGCAGGGCGTTCGACTTGGTGATGCTCGTCACCTTCTTGCGCGGCCGCTTGCGGGCGGCGTCGAACGCGGCGCGCATGATCCGCTCGCAGCCGCGCCGCGTGAAGACGGCCGTCTGCAGCGCGGTCTCGTCGGGCGTGCCCTGATACAGTCGGCCGCCCATCGGGGCGTACTCGCCCTCGGTGTTCTCGCGGTAGACGAGGAAGTCGATCCCGCCGGCGACTTTGTCCTTGAGCGGGCACGGCACGCCCGGGTAGAGGTAGGCCGGGCGGAGGTTGACGTACTGATCGAACCTGCGGCGCATCGGCAGGAGCAGGCCGTGGATCGTCACGCTGTCGGGCACCTGCGGGTGGCCCATCGCGCCGAGGAAGATGGCGTGGTGGCGCTGGAGCACCTCCCAGCCGTCGTCCGGCATGATCTTGCCGTGCTGCTGGTAGTAGGCGGCGCTCCACGGCAGTTCGTGGAAATGCACCCGGCTGCGGTCCGGGCCGAGGGCGGCCTCGACGACCTGGACGGCGCTGCGGATCACCTCGGGGCCGATGCCGTCGCCGCCGACGACTGCGATCTGAAATTCCGACATTGCATCCGTTCTCGACGCCGATTATAGAGGCGGGCCGTTCGCGTTGCGCCCCGCCGACGGGTGGGGTGAGGAAGAACGGGTAATCTAGGCCCGAGGGCCCCACAGTCAAGGGCGGTGCCGACCATGAGACCCGGAACGACCCGGAACCTCGGAGCCTGGCTCGCCCTGCCGTTGCTGCTGCTCGTCGGCTGCCAGAACGGCCCGTCGCTGACCGGTGGCGGTGGCGGCGGCGGTGGGAGTCGGATGACGAACGACCCGCTCCTCGGCGGCGGTCCGCCCATCCCGACCGATACGGCCACGGCGCGCGGCCCGAACCGCGACACGTCCGCGGCGACGGTCGGCGGCGGCGTCGGCAACCCGTCGCGCCCGGCCGGGCCGTTACCGCCGCTGCCGTCGCCGTCGGGATCGACGAGCCCGGCCGCCCTCACGTCCGGCAACAACGGCACGCTCGACCCGGCCGCCACGCTGCGGATCGGCGGCGGCAACGCGCGAGAGGGCGACTGGCGCGGCCCCGGCGAGACGCCGAAGCACTCGTTCCAGACGAGCCCGACCCCGCCCGGTCCGCAGCCGACCCCAGGCGGCGACACCGCCCCGGCGGTCAACCTGCCGCCGCTGACGCTGACGTCGCACCGGAGCGCCGACCTGTCGCTGGAGCAGCTCAAGCGCCGCGTCGATGCCCTCGGGGCGGTCAATCCGCAGCTGTACCAGAAGGGCGGCGAGTGGATCTGCACCTGCCGGGTGCCGAACAAGCAGAACCCGTCCCTGCTCCACGTCTACGAGGCGGCCGCCGACACCGACGTCGCCGCCGTGCAGGCGGTCCTCGAGCAGATCGAGCAGGACCGGCGGTGATGCCTCTGTGGGGCGACCGTCCTCGGTCGCCTCTTCGTCCCCAAGGCGACCGAGGACGGTCGCCCCACGTCAAAACAGGAACTTCGCCGCCGTCACGACCGCGAGGCCGGCCAGCAGCGGCGGCGCGACGCGGCGGACGAGGTCGATCGGGTCCGTCTTCGTCAGCGACGCGCACACCATCGTCACCGCCGCTACGGGCGACATGGTCCGGCCGACCGCCGCCGCTTGCGACGTCAGCGCCCCGAGGCCGACCGGATCGACACCGAGCTTCTTCGCCGGATCGACCAGCATCGGGAACAGGCTCTGCGTCGCGGCGATGCCGGAGCCGCACACCCAGGCGAACAGCGCCGTCACGACGACGGCGATCGGTAGGAGAAACACCGGCCCGGCGTCGATGACGGTGTGCAGCGCCTCCTGGATGCCGACCACCTCGGCCGCCTTGCCGAACGCCGTCGCGGCGACGATGAGCGAGATGACGTGCGTGTAGGCGTAGCCGGCCCCCTCGAAGAACGACTTGACGCCGTCGCCGGCCTGCCGCCAGTCCGTCGCCAGGGCGAGGACCATGCCGACGAGCATCGCCGCCCCGACGAGCCGCGGCCCGGCGACCGTCATCGACTCGCCCTTGCCGACGAAGTACGGCTCCGCGTTGATCAGCGACAGCGGCGGGCCACAGACGAACAGCAGCAGCAGCGGCACGACCGGGATCATCGCCTTGAGGTAGTTGATCTGGAACGTCTCCGTCGGGGCGGTCGTCTCGTCGCCGGTCGGCTGGCGTTCGCGGTGGCGGCGTTCGTGGCCGAGGCTGAGCCACCAGAAGACGGCCGTCGCCACGACGAGCTGCACCACCGCCAGTGGCCGGGCGGCATCGACGAGGTCGGTCGGCTTGACCTCGCGCTCCCACGGGTCCGGGTCGCGGCCCTCCTTCGCGGCGAGCTTCTTCTCGGCGTCGAAGCGCTCGTTCATCGTCGCCGAGGCGACCTGGAGTTCGGGCGCGCCGGGGTTGAACAGCTCGCCGCCCATCGACGCGCCGAGCAGTAGTGCCGACCCGGCTGTCGCCGGCGAGATCTTCGCCGCGAGCATGAGCGGGATGACGACCGGCCCGACGGTCGAGGCGGCCCCGGCCTGGCTGACGACGGGGATGTTCGTCACGAAGCCGACGACGACGACGCCCGGGATGAGCAGGGCCCAGAAGCGCCGCAGCGGCACGACGAGCAACTGGACGAGGTGCTGGTCGCAGCCGGTCTTGCGAAGGACGAACGCGAAGCCCATCGCCGTGCAGATCGGCAGGACGAACGCCTCGCGCGCCAGCGAGGCGAGGAACGTCCGCACGACGAGCGGCACCTCGTTGGCCAGCAGGCCGAGCACCAGGGCCGCCAGCGACAGGACCATGCGGACGTCGTGCCGGAGGACGACCAGGACGATCGCGGCGGCGATGACGAGCAGGGCGAGCCAGAGGATCACGGCGACACCTCCGGCCGGGCGGGCGGCCGTTGCAGGCCGAGGGCGTAGTAGACGACGACGCCGGCGACGATGATCGCCACGCCGGCGGCCGCCTCCTGCTGCTGGTTGAAGAACATGTTCACCAGGACGAGGGCCGGCAGCAGGACATAGACCGCCGGCACGAACGGGTAGCCCGGGCAGCGGTACGGCCGTTCGACGTCGGCGTGGGTGCGGCGCAGGACGAAGATCGCCAGGACGGCGAGCGTCTCGAAGATGATCGCCCCGAACATGGCGAAGTCGGTCAGCGTGTCGAACGGCTTCTTGACCGCGACGACGCCGCTCCAGAGCAGCGCGCTCACCACGAGGATGAGCAGGCACGTCCACGCCGTCATCACCGCGATGGCGACGGCCGGCGTGCGGTACTTCACATGGACCGCGTGCAGCCAGCTCGGGGCGAGGCCGTCCTCGCCCATCGCGTAGAGCAGGCGCGGCCCGACGAGCAGGTTGCCGTTGAGCGAGCCGAACGTCGAGCCCATGATCGCCAGCGCTCCGACCAGCAGGCCGACCATCCCGAGCAGCTTGACGCACGCCGCCACGGCGACCGGCGTGTCGCCGGTCTTCGTCATCGCGTCGCCGGGCATCGTCAGGTAGTAGGCGACGTTCGCGCCGACGTAGAGGAAGACGACGATGCCGACGCCGCCGAGCAGGGCGAGCGGGATGTTGCGCTGCGGCCGGTCGATCTCGCCGGCGACCGGGGCGATGTTCATCCAGCCGTGGTACGCCCACTGGATGCCGAGGAACGCCGACGCGATCGCCGCCAGCGACAGGCCGTCCCACCGCTCCGGCCAGGTCGGGGCCAGGTTCTCGAACGTCACCGGGGCCGGGTCGCTCCGCAGGAAGAACGTCCACGGCAGGACGAGCAGGAACAGGAGCGACAGGATCTTGACCGCGGTGACGACGACCTGCAAGCCGCCGCCCCAGCGGACGCCGCGGATGTTGACCCACGCCAGGGCGACGATCAGCACGAGCGTCAGGCCGCGCCGCTCCCAGAAGCCGATCACCGGCTCGCCGGCCGTGTTCTTGCCGCCGACCAGGTCGGCGAAGGCGTCGATGAAGACGGTGCCGAGGGCGGCGAGCGACCCGGTGCGGATGATCCAGAACTCGACCCAGCCCCAGAGGAAGCCCCACAGCCGGCCGTAGCCCTCGCGGAGGAAGACGTAGTTCCCGCCGGCCCGCGGCAGGACGCTCGCCACCTCGGCGTACGCCAGCGCCCCGAGCAGGACGAACAGCCCGGCGATCACCCACAGCGTCAGCGCGACGCCGGAGTACGGGACGTTCTGGGCGATGATCTGCGGCTTGACGAAGACGCCGGAGCCGATGATGGTGCCGACCACGATCGCCGTGGCGGTGACCGGGCCGATGACGCGCGGCAGGGACGACGGGGGTTGGTTCATGGGGGTGGAGTCTACCACATCTCGAAGTCAGAAGTCAGGAGTCAGAAGTGCTTTACTTCTGACTCCTGACTTCTGACTTGTTCACGGCACCTTGAGCGTGTCGAAGATGCGCTGCAGCAGCTTGTCGGCGTCGATCTCCTCCGCCTCGGCCTCGTAGCTCAGGCCGAGCCGGTGCCGCAGCACGTCGGGGCCGACGGACTTGATGTCCTCCGGCGTGACGTAGTCCCGCCCGGCGAGGAACGCCTGCCCGCGCGACGCCCGGACGAGGTAGATCGTCGCGCGCGGGCTGACGCCGAACGTCAGGTACGGGGCGATGTCCAGGCCGTGCTCCGCCGGCTGGCGCGTCGCGAAGACGATATCGACGATGTAGCGCTTCAGCGACTCGTCGAGGTGGATGCCGTCGATGACCGCGCGCAGCTCGAGCAGGTCGCGCGGCCCGAGGACCGGCTCGACCGTCGGCCGGTGCTCGACGCCGGACATCCGGTCGAGGATGCGCAACTCCTCGTCCTTGGTCGGGTACTTGACGAGGAGCTTGAACATGAAGCGGTCGAGCTGGGCCTCCGGCAGGGGGTAGGTGCCCTCCTGCTCGAGCGGGTTCTGCGTCGCCAGGACGAGGAACGGCTCCTCCAGCGGATACGTCGTCTCGCCGAGGGTGACCTTCTTCTCCTCCATGGCCTGGAGGAGGGCGGACTGGACCTTGGCCGGGGCGCGGTTGATCTCGTCGGCGAGGACGAGGTGGGCGAAGATCGGCCCCTTGCGGATGGTGAACGCCGCCTCGCGCGGGTTGTAGATCTGCGTGCCGAGGACGTCGGCCGGCAGCAGGTCCGGCGTGAACTGGATGCGCTGGAACGACAGCCGCAGCGCCCGGGCGAGCGTCGCCACGGTGAGCGTCTTGGCCAGCCCGGGGACGCCCTCGAGGAGCATGTGGCCGCCGGTGAGCAGGCCGACGACGAGGCGGTCGATCAGGGCGCGCTGGCCGACGAGGACCTTGCCGAGTTCGTCGTAGAGGGGGGCCAGCCGTTCGCGCTGCCGGGGGACGTCGCTGCTCATGGGGTGCCTCGCGTGTCGTGTCAGTATATGCCGCCGCCCGGAGAACCGGCACAGGTGCTACCGGCTCGGTAACTTCCTCAGGCGGCACGGCCGGCGCGTCTTGCCACGGTCCGACGGTTTTTCGACAATGCATCTACGGCGACGATTGGGTTGCGGGCGACCCCCAGGGCGGTGACCATGCAGCTGGCCCGGAACCTCCGCGTCGAGTGCGTGTCGCGCCTCCGGCCGACGGCGGCCTGGCAGGTGGGCCCGGGGACGCCGATCGCCGCCGTCGTCGCCCTGATGCGCCGCGAGCGCGTCGGCTGCGTCCTGGTCTGCGAGGACGAGCGCCTCGTCGGCCTGTTCACCGAGCGCGACCTGCTCCGCCGCGTCCTGGCCGCGGGTCGGCCGCTGACGACGCCGGTCCGCCAGTGCATGACGACCGACCCGGTCGTCGTCGAACGCACCGAGTCGATCGGGGCGGCCCTGCGGCGGATGGAGGAGGGCGGCTACCGCCACCTGCCCGTCGTCGATGAGACGGGCCGGCCGGTCGGCGTCCTGTCCGTCAAGCGGATCGTCCACTACCTGGCCGAGCACTACCCCGGGACCATCTACAACCAGCCGCCGGACCCGAACGCCTACGAAAACCCCTTGAAGCCCGAGGGGGCCTGACCGCCGAACCGCCGAGACGTATATGACCAGGCCGCCCGCTCGCCGATCCCCGTCCGCGCACGGCACGCCCGTCGGCGAGGCGGCCGCCGTCACGGTCGGCCTGGCCGGCGACGCCGGCGACGGGATCGCCCTCATCGCGGCCCAGTTCGCCCGGACGGCGGCCCTCCTCGGCAACGACGTCGTCGCCCTGCCGGAGCAGCCGGCCGAGATCCGCGCCCCGGCCGGCTCGCTCGCCAACGTCGCCGCCGTGCAGATCCGCTTCGGCAGCGCGCGCGTCCACACGCCCGGCGACCGGTTCGACACCCTCGTCGCCCTCAACCCGGCCGCGCTCAAGACGCACCTGCCGCACCTCGACCCGTGCGGCGTCCTGATCGTCAACGACGACGCCTTCGACACCGGCGACCTCGCCCGGGCCGGCTACGCGAGCAACCCGCTGACCGACGGCACCCTCGCCGGGTACCGCGTCCTGCGCGTGCCGATCACGACGCTCAACCGCGCCGCCGTCGGCAAGGGGAACGCCCAGTTCGCCAGCCCGCGCGAGGTCGACCGCTGCAAGAACTTCTTCGCCCTCGGCCTCGTCTACTGGCTCTACGATCGACCCCTTGAGCCGACGCTGCGCTGGCTGGAGGACAAGCACGGCCGGAGCCCGGGCGTCTGCGAGGCGGAGCGGCGTGCGCTCAAGGCCGGCTACCACTACGGCGAGACGGTCGGCGTCCTGCCGGCCCCGAGCGGCGTCGAGCGGCGGCGCGTCGGGCCGGCCGACCTGCCGGCGGGCCAGTACCGCCGCCTCAGCGGCAACGAGGGCCTCGCCCTGGGTCTGCTCGCCGGGACGGCCCGCGCCGGGCTGCCGCTCGTCTTCGCCGGGTACCCGATCCTGCCGGCGTCCGACGTGCTGCACTTCCTCGCCGAGCGCGGCCAGCACCTGGCGACGGTCTTCCAGGCCGAGGACGAGATCGCCGCGATCGGGGCCGCCCTCGGGGCGTCGTTCGGCGGCGCGCTCGGCGCGACGGCGACGAGCGGCCCGGGCCTCTGCCTCGCGACCGAGACGCTCGGCCTCGCCGTCGCGACGGAGCTGCCGCTGGTGGTGATCGACGTGCAGCGCGCCGGGCCGAGCACCGGCCTGCCGACGAAGACCGACCAGGCCGACCTGCTGCTGAGCCTGTTCGGCCGGCACGGCGAATGCCCGCTCGTTGTCCTCGCGGCGGCGTCGCCGGGCGACTGCTTCACACTCGCGGTCGAGGCGGTGCGCCTCGCCGTCGAGCACATGACGCCGGTCGTGTTGCTGTCCGACGGCTACCTGGCCAACGCCGTCGAGCCGTGGCGCATTCCTACGGTGGCGGACCTGCCGGCGATCCGGCCGCCGCTGGCGACGGGACGGAACGGCCGGACGTTCCAGCCCTACGCCCGGGACGAGCGCGGCGTCCGGCCGTGGGCCCTGCCGGGGCAGGCGGGGCTGGAGCACTGCCTCGGCGGCCTGGAGAAGGAGCCCGGCACCGGCGACGTGTCGTACGACCCGCTCCACCACGAGGCGATGGTCCGCCAGCGGGCCGACAAGGTCGCCGCCGTCGCCGGGCGCATCCCGCCGCAGCCGGTCCAGGGGCCGCCGACCGGCGACCTGCTCGTGATCGGCTGGGGCGGCACGCACGGGGCGCTGACCGCCGCGGTCGAGCGCTGCCAGGCGCGCGGAATGAGCGTCGCCCACGCCCAGGTGCGCTACCTCAACCCGCTACCGGCCAACCTGGCCGAGGTGGTCGGGCGCTACAAGCAGGTCGTCGTCGCCGAGCTGAACACGGGCCAGTTGCGTCTGGTTCTGCAAGGGACGCTCGGCCGGCCGCTGGAGGGGCTGAACAAGGTCCAGGGCCGGCCGTTCACCGTCGAGGAAGTCGAGGCCCGCATCGCCCAGTTAGTAGGACAGGCATGAAGAGCAGCGACCCAAACCTGAACCTGCCCGCGCCGGTCGTGCCGTCCGCCCCGGCCCGGGTGACCGGCGACCTCGCCAACCCGGCGACGACGCTGCCGGTCCTGCACGCGAAGGATCTCTCCAGCGGCCAGGAGGTGCGCTGGTGCCCCGGCTGCGGCGACTTCTCGATCCTCGCCGCGTTCAAGAAGGTCCTCGCCGGCAGCGGCGTCCCGCGCGAGAAGGTCGTCGTCGTTTCCGGCCTGGGCTGCTCCAGCCGGATGCCGTACTACCTCGCCACCTACGGCTTCCAGACCATCCTGGGGCGTGCCCCGGCCGTCGCGACCGGCCTGAAGCTCGCCCGGCCGGACCTCCAGGTCTGGGTCGTCACCGGCGACGGCGACGGCCTGTCGGCCGGCCTGAGCCACCTCGTCCACGCCCTGCGTCGCAACGTCGATATCAAGGTGCTCCTCGTCGATAACGAGACGTTCGGCCAGTCGCGCGGCCAGTTCTCGCCGACGTCGCGGCCGGGGACGCGCTCGCGCACCAGCCCGTCGGGTTCGATCGAGGAGCCGCTCTCCCCGGTGGCCCTGGCCCTGACCGCCGGGGCGAGCTTCGTCGCCCGGAGCATCGACGTCGAGGTGGACCACCTGACCGGTGTGCTGACCCGGGCGGCGGCGCACCGCGGCTCGGCGTTCGTCCACGTCTACCAGAACTGCAAGGTCTTCAACGACGGCGTCTTCGAGTACGCGACCGAGAAGGCGGACAAAGCCGACACGCTCCTGTACCTGGAGCACGGCCGGCCGCTCGTCTTCGGCAAGGACCGGACGCGCGGCCTGGCCCTGGCCGGGCTGCGCCTGGCCGAGGTCGAGTCGGCCCGGGCCCTCGCCCACGACGAGGCCGCCGAGGACATCGGCCTCGCGTCCCTGCTCGCCCGGCAGCGGTACCCGGACGCCCCCGAGTGCGTCGGCATCTTTCGGGCGGTGCAGCGCCCGGCCCATCACGAGCTGCTCGCGATGGCCCGGGCCGAGGCCGGTCGGGAGGCCGGCACCCCGTCGCTGGAAGACCTCCTCGCCGGCGAAGACACCTGGGGCGTGGAGGCGTCGGCATGATCTGCCCGACGTGCGACCACGACAACCTGCCCGGCACCGAGCACTGCGTCAAGTGCCTGTCCGACCTGACCGCCCTCGATCGGCCGATCGCCGTCGATCGGATCGACCGCAGCCTGATGGAGGACCCGGTCGGCATCCTCCGGCCGCGCGACCCGATCGCGCTCGCCCCGACGGCGACGCTGCGCGAGGCGATCGCCGCCATGCTCGAACGCGACGTCGGCGCGGTCCTCGTCGTCGATGATGCCGGCGGCCTGCTCGGCATCCTGAGCGAGCGCGACCTGCTGACGAAGGTGGCCGGGATCGTCGCCGACTTCGCCGACCGGCCGGTCGCCGAGTTCATGACGCCGGCCCCGGAAGTCGTCCAGCCGCAGGATTGCCTCGCGTTCGCGCTGCATAAGATGGACACGGGCGGCTACCGCCACCTGCCGGTCGTCCGCGAGGGGAAGCCGGTCGGCGTCGTGTCGGTGCGCGATTTGCTCCGCCACATGACGCGCCTTTGCGGCGCGAAGGGGTGACGGCTGGCGCTCCCGGCTCGCCCAGGAGGAAGCCATGCCCGACCCGACGCCCCTCATGGCCGACGACGACCGCCGCCAGGCCGAGGCCCTGAGCGAGGACAGCCTCCGCCCGCCGTTGCGCATCCCGGGTTACGAACGGGAACGCTTCCTCGGCCGCGGCGCGTTCGGCGAGGTCTGGGTCGCCGTCGACGCGAACAGCGGCCGGACCGTCGCCATCAAGTACTACAACCGCCGCGGCGAGGTCGATTGGGGCCTCCTCGCGCGCGAGGTCGAGAAGCTCCGCCACCTGTTCACCGACCGCCACGTCGTCCAGCTCCTCGCCGTCGGCTGGAACGCCGACCCGCCGTACTACGTCATGGAGTTCATGGAGAACGGCTCGCTCGAGGACCGCCTCAAGGCCGGGCCGATGGCGGTCGAGGACGCGGTCGAGACGGCCCGCGACGTGGCCCGCGGCCTGGTGCATGCCCACGGCAAGGGCATCCTCCACTGCGACCTCAAGCCGGCGAACGTCCTGCTCGACCAGGACGGCAAGCCGCGCCTCGCCGACTTCGGCCAGGCGCGCCTGTCGCACGAGCAGACGCCGTCGCTCGGGACGCTGTTCTACATGGCCCCGGAGCAGGCCGACCTGAACGGCGTCCCGGACGCCCGCTGGGACGTGTACGCCCTCGGGGCGCTGCTGTACTGCATGTTGACCGGCAGCCCGCCGTACCGGTTCGACGGCACGACGGCGACGGCGATCATGCAGGCCCCGACGCTCGGCGACCGGCTGGACCGCTACCGCCGGCTCTTGCGCGAGTCGGCCCGGCCGTCGGCCCACCGGCGCATCCCGGAGGTGGACGCCGCCCTGGCCGACATCGTCGACCGCTGCCTGGCCGTCGATCCGAAGCAGCGCTACCCGAACGTCGAGGCCGTCCTCGCGGCGCTCGACGCCCGGTCGGCCGGCCGGGCGCGCCGGCCGCTGCTCGTCCTCGGGGCGGTCGCCCCGGCGCTGATCCTGCTCGTCATCGCCCTGGCCGGCGTCTACCTGTTCCGGGCCGCCGTCGCCTCGGCCGAGGACGAGGTCATCGCCAGCGCGATGGAGAGCAACCGCTTCGCCGCCCGGTCGGTCGCGGAGCGCTTCGCCCTCGACATCGACCGACGCTGGCGGCTTCTGGAGGCACGGGCGGCCGACCCAGAGCTGGCCCGCCGGCTGGTCGCCATCGCCGACGTGCCGGCCGACACGCCGGCGTGGTGGGAGAAGCAGGCCTGGTTCCAGGAGCGGCTCACCGCCTGGCACCGGGCCGACGACGCCCGGTTCACGCCCTCGACGGCGGCGTACAGCTGGTTCGTCAACGACCGGGACGGCTGGCAGGTCGCCCGCAGCCCGCTCGACAAGTCGGTCGGCAAGAACTGGTCGCACCGCGACTACTTCCACGGCAAGGGCTGGGCGGTCGCCGAGGGGGACGACGTGACGCCGATCCGCCGGCCGCACCGGTCGGTCGTCTTCCGCAGTTCGGTTACCGGCAAGCTCATGGTCGCGTTCAGCGTCCCGGTCTGGCCCGGCCCGCCCGGCGAGGGTGAGCCGGTCGGCGTCCTGGCGATGACGTCGCAGCTCGGCCGGTTCGCCGAGTGGGAGGGGACCGGCCACCAGTTCGCCGTCCTGGTCGATACCCGCGCCGACGTGAACGGGGGGCGCGGCCTGATCGTCGAACACCCGGTCCTGGAGGCGCAGCAGCGCAACCTCGACGCCCCGGCCGAGGACGGCTACGCCAGCGTCGATATCCTCGAACGGGCACGCCGCTTGCAGAAGGGGAAGCACGACCGCCTCGTCCGCCGGATGGCCGGCTCCTCGTCTCCGTCGGAGGGCGACGGCGACGAGGACCTGCGCGGCGACTACGACGACCCGCTGGAGCGCGACGTGCCCGGCGGCTGGCTTGTCGCCGTCGAGCCGGTCGTCGTGCCGCACGCGCGGGACGCCGTCCTCGACACGGACTGGGTCGTCCTCGTCGAGCAGAAGACGGCCGAGGTGCTCGCCCCGGTGCAGGCCCTGCGCGGCAAGCTGTTCTGGGGCGGCCTGCTCGCCCTGGCGGTCGTCCTCGGCGTCGTCGGGGCGGTGTGGGCGTTCGTCGTCGTCGTCCTGGACCAGACGTCGGCGTCGCCGGTGATCCGGTTCCTGCGCCGCCGGCTCGGCCTGGCCAGCGACGGGGCGCGCGGCACCGGGGCGACCGGGTCGCTGACGCGCAGCGCGTCGGTGCAGCCGCGCGTCCCGGCGACGGTGCCGGACACGCAGCAGCGTCCCACATAGCCCCCGGCTTGCCGGGGGTTCCGGATGCGAAGACCCCGGGCAAGCCCGGGGCTATATGGGGTGGTATTATGGCCGAACTCATCGCCCAGGGCCCGAAGCCGGAGCAGCACTGGCGGCGCGACCTGCCCGATGCGACGCCGGTCGTCGTCGGCCAGGCGGCCGACGCATGGCAGGCCCCGTGGGAGCGCTGGCTGTCGCGCCGCCACGTCGAGGTGGTCTGGTCCGGCCAGCGGCTGCGCGTCCGCCGGCTGGAGACCGGCCGCAACCCGGTCCACCACCGCGGCAAGGAGGCGACGTCCTTCGACCTCGCCCCGGGCGACTTCTTCGTCATCGGCGCGACGACGTTCCGCCTGGAGACGCCGCGCCCCGCGACGACGCCGAGTGAGCCGCACCAGCAGGTGTATGCCCGGACGATCGGCGTCCAGGAGCTGGAGCGCCTCCCGTTCCGCGACGCGCCGCGCCGGCTCGACGTGCTGACGAAGCTGCCGAAGGTCATCTCGTCGGCGGCCGACAACCGCGAGCTGTTCGAGCAGTTGACCCACCTGCTGCTCGCCGGCGTCCCGCGCGCCGACGTCGTCGCCCTGGTCGCCGCCCGGGACGGCGGCGGCGTCGAGATCCTGCACTGGGACCGCCGCCTGCCGACACCGGGCGGCTTCGACCCGAGCCGCCGGCTCGTCCTCGACGCGGTCGAGCACCTCAAGGACACCGTCCTGCACGTGTGGCAGACGACCGCCGGGTCGAACTATACCCTCCAGGGGAACTTCGACTGGGCGTTCTGCACGCCGATCCGCGGCGACGCCTGCCCCGGCTGGGGTATCTACGTCGCCGGCCGGTTCGGCGACGACCCGCGCGCGTCGCTCCTGGCCGCCATCGACGACAACGCCCTCGCCGACGACCTGAAGTTCGTCGAACTCGTCGCGGCGATCCTCTGCTCGCTCACCCAGGTGCAGGCCCTCGAACGCAGGCAGACCGTCCTGGGGCGGTTCTTCTCGCCGGGGGTGCTGCGCGTCCTGCACGAGGCGAACGCCGAGGCGGCGCTCCAGCCACGCGAGACGGAGACGTCGGTGCTGTTCTGCGACCTGCGCGGCTTCTCGCGCAAGTCGGAGGAGGCGTCCGGCAACCTGCTCGGCCTGCTCGACCGCGTCAGCCGGGCGCTCGGCGTCATGACGCAGCAGATCCTGGAACACCAGGGCGTCGTGGCCGACTTCCTCGGCGACGCGGCCCTCGGCTTCTGGGGCTGGCCGATCGCCGACCCGGAAACGGTCGGCCTGGCGTGCCGGGCGGCGCTCGGCATCCGGACGTTCTACGAGGGGCTCAACCCGCGCGGCGACCACCCGCTGGCCGGCTTCCGGGTCGGCATCGGCCTGGCGACCGGCCGGGCGGTCGCCGGCCGGCTCGGCACGCTCGAACAGGGCAAGGTGTCCGTCTTCGGCCCGGTCGTCAACCTGGCGTCGCGCCTGGAGGGCATGACGAAGCTGCTGCACGTCCCGATCCTGATCGACGAACCGACGGCGGCCTACGTGCGGGCGACGGTCCCGGCGACGGTGGCGCGGTGCCGCCGGCTGGCGCGGGTCCGGCCGGCCGGCATGAACAACGCCGTCCTCGTCGCCGAGCTGCTGCCGCCGGCGGACCAGTTCCCGAGCCTGACCGACGACCACCTCGCCCACTACGAGGCGGCCCTGGACGCCTTCCTCCAGAGCGACTGGGACCGGGCGATGGCCGAGCTGCACCGCCTGCCGCCGACCGACCGGGGGCAGGACCTGCTGACCGGGTTCATCCTCCGCCACAACCGCACGCCGCCGGCCGGCTGGGACGGCGTCGTCCCGCTCGACAGTAAGGGGTGAGCCGACGTGAACGTCTTCCACTGCGACCATTGCGAGCACCTGCTCTTCTTCGAGAACACGCGCTGCGTCGGCTGCGGCCACGTCCTGGCGTTCCTGCCCGACCTGGAGGTCGTCGGCTCGCTCGACCTGGCCGACGGCGTCTACGTCTCGCCGCTGCCGAGGGCGAAAGGGCGGCGCTACCGCCTCTGCGCGAACTACTCCGACCACGACGTCTGTAACTGGGCCCTCGCCGCCGACGACCCGGACGCGCTGTGCGTCTCGTGCCGGCTGACGCGCGTCATCCCGGACCTGACCGTCGAGGCGAATAAGGCCGCCTGGTACAAGCTCGAGGTCGCGAAGCGCCGCCTGGTCTACACCCTGCTCCAGCTCGGCCTGGCGGTCGATGGCCTGGCGTTCGAGTTCCTCGCCGACCCGGCCCTGACCGGCCACGCCGACGGCGTCATCACCGTCAACGTCGCCGAGGCGGACGACGCGGAACGCGAGCGGCGTCGCCTCAACCTGAACGAGCCGTACCGGACCCTGCTCGGCCACTTCCGGCACGAGACCGGCCATTACTACTGGGACCGCCTCGTCGCCGGCGGGCCGCGCCTGGCGGCGTTCCGCGACCTGTTCGGCGACGAGCGGCGCGACTACGGCGAGGCGCTGCGGGCCCACTACGCCATCGGCCCGGCGGCCGACTGGCAGGCGCGCTACGTCAGCGCCTATGCGAGCGTCCACCCGTGGGAGGACTGGGCCGAGTCGTGGGCGCACTACCTGCACATGGCCGACACGCTCCAGTCGGCGGCCGGGGCGGGCCTGTCACTGCGGCCGGCACGGGCGGACGAGCCGGCCCTGAAGGCGACGCCGGCCCCGCAGACGGCGACCGGCCGCCTCCGGCCGTTCGACCAGCTCCTGGCGGCGTGGTTCCCGCTGACGTACCTGCTGAACAACCTCAACCGCGGCCTCGGCCTGCCGGACGGCTACCCGTTCGTCCTGTCGCCGGCGGCGGTCGAGAAGTTGCGCTTCGTCCACGAGACGGTCGCCGTGTGTGTGGAGCCCGACGCGCAAGCAAGGGTGCCTTGAAGAACCCTTGCTTGCGCGTCGGGCTCCGGATACGGTGACGACATGCGCATCCTGTTCATCGGCGATATTGTCGGCACGCCCGGGGTCAACTTCGTCCGTCGGGCCGTCCCGGTCCTGGTCGAGCAGGAGCGGCTCGACCTCGTCGTCGCCAACGCCGAGAACGCCGCCGGCGGCTCCGGCCTGACGCCGCCCCTGTACAAGAAGCTCCGCAACGCCGGGGTCGATCTCGTCACCCTCGGCGACCACATCTACAAGAAGCTCGAGATCGGCACGACCCTCGCCGCCGAGGAGCGCGTCTGCAAGCCGGCGAACTTCCCGCCGGAGGCCCCGGGCCGCGAGTACGCCTTCGCCCACGCCCGCAACGGCGTCCCGGTCGCGGCGTTCTGCGTCCTCGGCCGGACGTTCATGCGCCCCAGCGACTGCCCGTTCCACGCCGCCGACCGCGTCCTCAAGGCGCTCGAAGGCAGGACGCCCGTCATCGTCGTCGACGCCCACGCCGAGGCGACGGCCGACAAGTACCTGCTCGGCCACTACCTCAAGGGGCGGGTCAGCGCCGTCCTCGGCACGCACACGCACGTGCCGACCGCCGACGAGCAGGTTCTGCCCGGCGGGACGGCGTTCATCTGCGACGTCGGCATGACCGGGCCGTACGACAGCGTGCTCGGCCGGCGCATCGACCGCGTCCTGCCGACGACGGTGACGTTCGTCCCCAGCTCGTTCGAGGTCGCCGAGGGCGACCTGCGGCTCGGCGGGGCGATCGTCGAGATCGACGAGGCGACCGGCCGGGCGACCGGCATCCGTCGCTTCATGCTCACGGAGGCCGAGCTGGCGGCGCGGATGCCGCCGCCGGTCGCCGCCCCGGCAAAGTAGCCCTCACGCGGAGCGTGATGGGGGTTTGGAGACGAAGGCCACCACGCGGAGCGTGATGGCTACTTTACGGAGAACCCCGTGTCCCAGCGCCCGCCGACGGCCCGCGAGGTGTGGCTGAGCACAGGCCGGATGTTCCTCCTGGCCGCGCTCGCCCTGGTCGCCTTCGGCGCGTACAAGTACGCCGAGTACGCCCGGGCCGAGGAGAAGCCGACGCTCCTGCACGACTGGACGCTCCACCTCAGCCTCTACGACTGGGGCGGGAAGGCCGCCGTGCTCGGCTTCTACCTGGTGGCCGCCCTCGTGATGCTCGTCGCGAGCGCCGTCGGCTACCGGGGCTACTCGCGGCTGCCGCCCGACGAGGGGCCGCCATGAGCGCGCGTCGCGTGCCGCCGGAGCCGCTGCCCGTCGAGCCGTGGTTCCGGTCGCGGCCCGGCGTGGAGGGCTTCCTCCGCGCGATCGCAGAGGAGCCGTGGGACGAGACGCACCGCCTCATCCTCGCAGACTGGCTGGAGGAGCAGGGCGAGACGGACCGGGCCGACTTCGTCCGGCTCCAGGTCCGGGCGGCGGCGCTGCCGACCTGGCTGGTGCCGCTCCACGTCCAGAAGCGGATCGAACGGCTGTGGCACGAGCACCAGGGGCCGTGGAGCTCCGGGCTGCCCGCGGACGTGACGGCGTTCGGCGGCCTGCTGTGCGAACTGCGGGTGGACAACCCGGGCGAGTTGCGGTCGGCCCTGGAGGCGGTCGGCGACGCGGCGGACGTGCATCGCCTCGACCTGACCGGCTGCTACCTCGGCGACTGGGGGCCGTTCTTCGACGAGCTGCCGGCCGGGTGTCGGCCGACGCTGCTCGACCTGACCGACACCCGGGCCGAGGTCTCCCCGCTGCCGCTCGGGCCGGCCGACGACCTGGGCGAGCTGCGCCTGGGCGGCACCCGGCTCGACAACGGTGATCTGAGCGTGCTCGCCTCGGCCGTCGTGGCCCCCCGGCTCCACACGCTCCACCTCGGCCGGAACGCCTTCGGTGCCGTCGGGCTTCGCACCCTGTCCGGGACGGACCACTTCCCCGACCTGCGTCGCCTCCACCTCGACGGGAACACCGCCCTCGACGACGACGGCCCGGCGGCGCTGGCCCGGCCGGCCTTCGCCGGGCTGGCCGCCCTGGAGCTGAGCGGGACGAACCTCTCCGCCGCCGGGATGCCGGCCCTGGCCGGGGCGGGGCTGGCCTACCTGGAGACGCTCGGCCTGAGCGACAACCGCCTCGACGGCGCGGCGGTCGCCGTCCTCGCCGCGGCGGCGAGCCTGCGCCGGCTGCGCTATCTCGACCTGAGCCACAACCCGATCGGCACGGCCGGCCTGGCGGCCCTCGCCGCGTCGCCGCACCTCGCCCGGCTGGACGGCCTCAACGTCCGCGACTGCGCCGTCGGCCCGGCCGGGGCGAAGGCCCTCGCCCGGACGGAGCACCTCGCCGCCCTGACCGCGCTGAGCATCGGCGGCAACCGACTCGGCACACGCGGAGTGCAGGCGATCGCCGCGTCGCCGGCGCTCGGCTCGCTGCAGGCGCTCGGCCTGTCGCACAACAAGGTCGGCGTCGGCGGGGCGAAGGCCCTCGCCCGGTCGAAGACGCTGCGTCATCTCTGGTCGTTGCACCTCGGCGACGACGCGCTCGGCGACGACGGCGTCGAGGTGCTCGTCGAATCGGAGAACTGGCGCAACCTGATCGCCCTGGTGCTGACCGGCAACGAGTTGACCGACGCCGCCGCCCACGCCCTGGCGGCGTCGCCGCAGTTGGCCCGGCTCGGGGCGCTCACCCTCGACCGCAACCGCATCGGCAGCGCCGGCGTGCGCGCCCTCGTCGAGTCACCGCACCTGCGGCACCTGTTCGCCCTGAGCCTGAAAGACAACCCGCTGTCAGCGGAAGACACCGCCCTCCTGCGCTCCCGGTGGCCGTTCGTGGAGTGCCCGCGATGACGCCGCCCCCGCCGGCCCTGGTCGCCGAGGTGCAGCCGCTGCTCGAACCGGGCGAGACGGTCGCGTGGATCGGCCGGCCCGACCCGAAGCACTTCGCCGCCGAGGGCCGGGCCGGCGTCGGCCTCGGCGTCGTCGTCCTGGCGATCGCCGCCGGGCTCGGCTACGTCGCGTGGCGCTTCCCCGACGCGCTGTGCCTGGCCGTCCTCGCCGTGCCGGCGGCCGCGGTTGGCGTCGGCGGCCTGGCGATGCCGTGGTGGCTGAACGCACGGATCGGCCGGGTCGTCTACGTCGTCACCGACCGGGCGGCGCTGCTGATCCGGCCGGTCGGCTACGCCCGGCACGACGTGGTGCCGACGCCGCGCCTGGCGGTCTACCGCTTCGACCGGGCGATGCTCGCCGGCCGACGGCGTGCGGCGCGGCACGGGACGCGCGTCGATCTCGTCTTCGCCGAGGAGGTGCAGCGGCGGCCGGGCGGCCGGAGCGTCACGGTCGATCTCGGCTTCCTCGGCCTGGCCCACCCGGACGAGGCCGAGGCGGTCCTCGACCGCGTCTTCCCGAGCGCGGGGCGACCTCACGAATAGCGCGTCACGCCCGGCGTGGCGATCGGCGGGTCGGGCAGCTTGACGTCCCAGGCGTAGCGCGGCGGCGACAGGTCTTCCTTCGAGTTCATCGCCATGTCCCAGGTGATGAGCTGGCCGGTGTACGCCGCCACCCGGCCCATGATCGCCAGGAGGGTGCTCCTCGCCATGTACTCGCCGTTGTTCATCGGCTTGGCGTCGCGGATGCTGGCGAAGAGCAAGTCGTGTTCGGTCTGGTACATGTCGTTCTCGGGGCCGGCGTAGACCCAGTCGGCCGGACCGCGGATGACGAGGCCCTTCTTCTTCTCCGACAGGTCGGCCCGGCCCTTCGTCCCGGCGACGGCGGCGCTCATGTCGTTGTGGCAGCCCTTCTGCTGCCGGGTGTTGCTGTAGAAGCGCGCGCCGTTCGCGTACTCGTAGGCGACCGAGAAGTGGTCGTAGATGTTGCCGTACTCCGGCCCGGTCAGCACCTGGCGGCCGCCCATGCCGACGGCCTTGACCGGGTACTGGTCCTTCATGACCCAGGCGCACACGTCGAGGAAGTGGACGTGCTGCTCGACGTTGAAGTCGCCGGAGAGCCAGGTCATGTTGTACCAGTTGCGCATCTGGTACGTCATGTCGCTCCAGTCCGCCTGACGCGGCTTCGTCCAGCGGCCGCCGCGGTAGTCGTTCGCCTGGAGGGTGACCACGTCGCCGATCGCGCCGTCGTGCAGGCGCTGGACCATGGCGCGGAAGCCGTTGTCGTAGCGGAGGCAGAGCCCGGAGACGACGGACAGGTTCTTCTGCTTCGCCAGCTCGCACGTCGCCAGGACGGAGCGGACGCCGGGGGCATCGACGGCGACCGGCTTCTCGGCGAAGACGTGCCTGCCGGCGTCGATGGCCGCCTTGAGGTGGATCGGCCGGAAGTGCGGCGGCGTGCAGAGGAGCACCACGTCGCAGCGTTCGATGACCTTCTTGTAGCCGTCGAAGCCGGTGAACTGGGCGTCCTGCGGCACCTCGACCTTGGCGGCGATCTCCTCGTCGCGTTTGAGGGTGTTGAGGCAGCCGACGAGGCGGTCCTCGAAGGCGTCGGCCAGGGCGACGAGTTGGACGTTCTTGTCGGCCTTGAGGGCCTGGGCGGCGGCCCCGGTGCCGCGGCCGCCGCAGCCGACGAGGCCGACCTTGAGCCGGTCGCCGCCCGCGGCGTGCAGGTGCGGAGCCAGGGCCAGCGTCCCGGCGACGGCGGCGGTGTGGAGGAAGTCCCGACGGTTCGGCGTGGTCATGGTCACTGCTCCAGTGGGGTCATTTCGCCAGGCCGGTCAGCCGGCCCAGGGCGTTCATTTCGGAAATGGGTACCCAGACGTCGATCCGCAGGCGGTCCGACTCGATGCTCATCGCCGCCGAGGTGAGGCCGGACTTGCCTTTCGCCGGCGTCCCGGCCCCGAGGAAGTTCGCCAGGGCGGCGAACGAGAAGTGGCCTTCCAGCTTCCGGGCCGGGTCGTCCGCCGGTTGCAGCACGGCCGGGAGGCCCTTCGCCAGGGGCGGCTCCTTCCCGGCCAGCGTCGCCAGCGTCCGGTCGAGCAGGCCGACGTCCGACCCGACGAGAAGGACGACGTGCGTGCCGACGACGACCATCCGGACCCGGTCCCACTCCGGTCCGAGGAGGTCGGTCAGCTTCGCCGCGATGGGCTGGTCCTTCTGCTCCAGGCCGACCCGCATCACACCGACGGCGTGGTCACCGCGCTTCTCCACGGCGGGGAAGAACGTGAACGTCGGCCGGACACGCTGGGCGAACCGGCCGGCGGCGAGGTCCTTGCGGAACTGCTCCGCCTCGGCGCGCAGCTCCGGCAGCAGCTCGGCGGCGCGGCGGCGGACCTCGGCGTCGTCGGACTTCGTCGCCTGTTCCAGCGGGGCCAGGGCCGGGTCGCCGAGCAGGCGCAACTTGGCCGAGGCGGCCTCGCGCGTCTCGAATGCGTCGTCGGCCAGGTCGCGGATCAGCTTCTCGACCAGGGCGCGGTCGTCGCCGCCCGGCTTCAGGTCGAGGCCCTTCGGGTCGCCCAGGCGGACGACGCTGGCCAGCTCGGCGAGGAAGGCGGCCGGGTCGGCCGTGTCGAGGACGGCGACGCCGGCGAACCGGCCGAGCTTCGGGTCGGTCGTCGGGTAGACGGCGAGGCGCTCGCCGCGCAGCTGCCGCCACGGCCCGGCGAGGAGCGCCCGGACGGCGGGCCGGTCGGCGGAGGTCACGAGACGCTCGGCCTGGCCGGTGTTGGGAAAGACGAGGTCGCTGAACAGGCGCGTCAGGCGGGCGTTCTGCTGGCCGTCGCCGCGCAGGGCCTGGGCGAGGACGACGTCGCCGGCCGGCAGGCCGGTGAACGCGGCGGCCCCCGGCCCGGCCCCGACCATGGCGAGCAACTTGGCGACGGTCCGGTCGGCGTCGCCGTCGAACGTGAAGCCGACGTTGACGCCAATCCCCTCCCCGCCGCGCAGGCTGCCGACGGCGAAGCGCAGCCGGCCCGCCGCCGTCGCCAGCGCCTCTAGCGTCGGCTTCATCTCCTCGGCTTCCGCCGGGGAGAGCGTTTCGCGGTACCCCTTCAGCGCCTCGGTCGCCACGGACCGCACTCCCTCGCGGCCGATGAGGAAGGCGATGTCGTTCGACGCCAGGTCGCGGCGCTGACCCTCCGGTAGGGTCGTCGCCAGCGGCTTCGCCTTGAGGACGACTGGCAAGCTCTTCTCGCCCCCGAATGGGGCGAAGTAGACCGTCCGTCCTCGGACGCTCCACCGGGCTCGCTCCGCGAAGAGCCACATTGGAGAGGGCCCCTTGAGAATTGTCCCGCCGGCCAGGTCCTTCGGGTCGAGGCCAAGCCCGCGCGCCAGCTTGTCAGCATCCTCGATAACGAACGCCACGAAAACGAGCTCGAGCGCTTCCTGCATTGTCTCGGCGAGTGGCTTCCCGAACGTCTCCTCGGCAGAGGCCATCCCGAAAAGGACGGCCCGGTCTCGCACGACCTTCGTCTTGAAGGCATGTTCGAGCAGTTCCGTGAGGTCCCCCAGCGCCTCTACCAGCCCCGGATCGAGGCCGCCTTCCTTGAACAACCGATCGGCCTTCTTCTCCGCGGCGGCCAGGTTCGGCGTGCCGACCGCGAACAAGGCGTTGGCCGGGATGAGGTCGAGCAGACCCGGCTCGGCCGAGACTGCCGGTGAGGCGAACACGCAGACGACGATCAGGGCGAGTATCCGCCCGCCACGAACTCCCGACCCGGGCCTGGTCATGAGGGCTTGCTCCTCGTTTTCGGCGACACGGCGCTTCCCACGCCCCTGCCGGCAGGATACCATCACCCGCGGTCGGGTCACCACCACCAAATCCCTCTCCCGGAGCGGTCGTATGTCGCGCGGGTTCCTCGTCCTCGCTGGCCTCGTGGCCCTCGCGCTGCCCGTCGCGGCGGCCGACAGGCCGAACGTGATCGTCATCGTCGCCGACGACCTGGGCTATGCCGAACTCGGCTTCCTAGGCTGCAAGGACGTACCGACTCCGCACCTCGACGCCATGGCGAAGGCCGGCGTCCGCTGCACCAGCGGCTACGTCTCGCACCCGTTCTGCTCGCCGACGCGGGCCGGGCTCCTGACCGGCCGGTATCAGCAGCGCTTCGGTCACGAGAACAACCCGAAGTGGGTCCCCGACGACGCCACCCTCGGCCTGCCGCTCGACCAGGGGACTATCGCCGACGCGATGAAACAGGCCGGCTACGCGACCGGGGCCGTCGGCAAGTGGCACCTCGGGGCGCATCCGTCGTTCCATCCGAACAAGCGCGGCTTCGACCACTACTTCGGCCTGCTCGGCGGCGGGCACCAGTACTTCGACCACAACCAGTTCCAGACCAACCCGACCCGGGCGAAGCAGGAGTACTTCATCCCGATCGTCCGCGACGACAAGCCGGTCGCGGAGGATGAGTACCTCACCGACGCCCTCGGCCGCGAGGCGGCGGCGTTCATCGACGGCCACAGGGGCAAGCCGTTCTTCCTCTACCTCGCCTTCAACGCCCCGCACACGCCGCTCCAGGCCCCGGAGAAGTACCTCGACCGCGTCAAGGGCATCGCCGACGAGAAGCGCCGCACCTACGCCGCGATGGTCTGCGGCATGGACGACGCCGTCGGCCGGGTCATGGCGAAGTTGCGCGAGCACAAGCTCGACGAGAACACGCTGGTCTTCTTCTTCAGCGACAACGGCGGGCCGACCGCGGTGAGCAACTGCAAGAACACGCCGCTGCGTGGGGCCAAGGGCGCGGTCTACGAGGGCGGCATCCGCGTGCCGTTTGTCGTCTCCTGGCCGGCGAAGCTCAAGCCGGCCACGTTCGACGCGGCCGTGTCGTCGCTCGACGTCTTCCCGACGGCGCTGGCCGCCGCCGGGGCGACCCCGAAGGGCGCGACGCTCGACGGCGTCGATCTGCTGCCGCACCTACGCGGCGAGGCGAAGACCTCGCTGACGGACCGGCCCCTGTTCTGGCGGACGGGCGGCGGCGTCAACTACGCCGTGCGGAAGGGGCCGCACAAGCTCGTCCGCCTCGGCGACAAGCCGGCCGAGCTGTACGACCTCGCCGCCGACGTCGCCGAGAAGAAGGACCTCGCCGCCGACCGGCCCGAGGTCGTCGCCGCGCTGCGAAAGGAACTCGACGCCTGGGACGCGACGCTCGTCGCGCCGAGGTGGTCGAACCCGCAACCCGCCCGGCCGCAGCCGCCGGCCGCGACGGCGAAGCGGCCGAACGTCGTCGTCATCCTCGCCGACGACCTCGGCTACGGCGACGTGAAGGCCCTCAACCCCGACGGCAAGATCAAGACGCCGCACCTGGACAAGCTCGCCGACGACGGCATGGTCTTCACCGACGCCCACTCCGGATCGGGCGTCTGTTCGCCGACGCGCTACGGCCTGATCACCGGCCGGTACTCGTGGCGCGGCAAGCTGCAAAGCGGCGTCCTCGGCGGCCTGAGCCCGCGCCTGATCGAGCCGGGCCGCGAGACGGTCGCGTCGCTGCTCAAGGCCCAGGGCTACGCCACCGGGGCGGTCGGCAAGTGGCACCTCGGCATGGACTGGGTGCTCAAGCCGGGCGGCAAGGTGACCGAACTCAACATCGAGCCGCGCGAGCAGGTCTTCAACGTCGAGTACGACAGGCCGATCAAGAACGGCCCGACCAGCGTCGGCTTCGACTATTACTTCGGCATCTCCGCGTCGCTCGACATGGTGCCGTACACGTACATCGAGAACGACCGCGTCACGGCGAACCCGACCGAGGACCGCCAGTTCCGGCTCAAGGTCGATCGCGAGATGGGCCTGACGCGCAAGGGGCCCGCCGCCCCGGGCTTCGAGGTGGTGGACGTGCTGCCGACGCTGACGAAGAAGGCGGTCGAGTTTATCGACAGGCGGGCCGCCGAGCAGGGCAAGCCGTTCTTCCTCTACCTGCCGCTGGCGTCGCCGCACACGCCGATCGAACCGTCGAAGGACTGGGCCGGCAAGTCCGGCGTCGGCGTCTACGGCGACTTCGTCATGCAGACCGACGCCGCCGTCGGCGAGGTGCTCGCCGCCCTGGACCGGCACAAGCTCGCCGACAACACGCTGGTCATCTTCACGAGCGACAATGGCTGTTCGCCGCAGGTCGAGTTCGCCGAGCTGGCCAAGGTCGGCCACAACCCGAACTACAAGTTCCGGGGCCACAAGGCGGACATCTACGAGGGCGGCCACCGCGTGCCGTTCCTGGTCCGCTGGCCGGGCGTCGTCAAGGCGGGGAGTACGTCGGATCGGCTCGTCTGCCTGGCGGACGTCTGTCGGACGGCCGCCGTCGTCGGCGGTGCGACGGTCCCGGACACGGCGTGCGAGGACGGAGTCGATTTCGGGCCGACCCTGCGCGGCGAGAAGCAGGAGGCCCGGCCGGCGGTGGTGCATCATTCCGCGAACGGCTCGTTCGCGATCCGCGAGGGCGAGTGGAAGCTGTGCCTCTGCCCCGGCTCCGGCGGCTGGAGCTTCCCGCGTCCGGGCCGCGACGACGCGAGCAAGCTGCCGCCGGTGCAGCTGTTCAACCTCGCCCAGGACCTTGGGGAGAAGACGAACCTGCGCGACAAGCACCCGGAGATCGTCGAGCGGCTGACGAAGCGGCTGGAGAAGTTCGTCGCCGACGGCCGGAGCACGCCGGGGGCGGCCCAGAAGAACACGGTCGAACCCGACATCTGGCGCGCCGGCAAGGCGGCGATGGTGCCGTTGAAGAACCCGTGACCAGCCTCACATAGCCGCCGGCTTGCCGGCGGTCTTCGCAACCAAGACCCCGGGCAAGCCTGGGGCTATGTGAGGTGTCACTCCCCCGCGAGGTGCAGCGCCCGCCGCCGCACCGCCTCCGACAGGGTCGGATCGACACGCAGCCGTTCGAGCAGGTCGGCCCGGCTCAACCCGCGCCCGACCAGGCCGGCGACGCGGCAGGCGGCCTCCTCGGCGTCGGCCGAGGTCGCGTCGCGCGGCCGGCCGTCGAACAGCCAGACACGGGGGGTGAGCCGGGCCTGGTCCACGCCGGCCACCAGGAGCCGGCCGCCGCCGAACGCGACGTCGTGGCACGACTGGCCGCCGGTCGCCAGGGTGCGGACCTCCTGCCCGGTCGCCACGTGCCAGACCTTGACCATCCCCTCGTGGTCCGCCGAGGCGAGGCGCTCGCCGCCCGGCTCCAGAGCCACCCCGAAGATGCTGCTGGCGTGCCCGGCGAGGTCGCCGCCGGGCACCAACCCGGCCAGGCGGAACTGCCGGACGGCCCGGTCGCCGGTGACGAAGACGAGCCCCCGGTCGAGGTCGAATGCCGCCCGGCCGACCCGCGAGCCGAGCGCGGCCCGGCTCGTCTCCCGGCCGGTGGCGACGTCCCAGGTGCGGACCGCGCCGTCGTAGAACACGCCGAGGAGGACACCGTCGTCGCCGAAGGCGACCTCGGCCGCCACGTCCGCCCCCAGGTCGAGGACGACGGGCGGCCCGTCGCCGGCGACGTGGACCACGCCGCGGGCCGCCTGGGCACCGACCGCCACCTGGGAGTAGCACACCGCGAAGCGGCGACCGGGCCGGTCGAACGCGATCTGGCGCACCGGGAGCGGCCGGCCCGGCCAGCGGGCGGCCGTCTCGCCGGAGGCGCGATCGACGAGGCGGACCTCGTCGGCGTCGGCGACGACGAGGCGGCGGCCGTCCGGGTGGAACGCGACCGCCTTGCACGGCCGGTCCAAGCCGGCCGGCAGCGGCTGCTCCTGGCCGGTGGCGACCCGCCACAGGACGAGGCGGCCCGGGGCCGGCCCGGGCGACACCACGGCGGCGACCCACTCGCCGTCGCGGCTCAGGGCCGGGCTGGTCAGCCAGCGGGGCGCGGCGAGGGTGCGCATCCCGACGGCCCGGTGCGGGCTCCACAGCTTGACGGTGCCGTCGTGGCCGGCCGTGGCGAGCCGTTCGCCGTCCGGGCTGACGGCCAGGCCCCAGACCGCGCCGTCGTGGCCGTGGTAGACCGCCCGGGGCCGGTGGGTGCCGGCGTCCCACAGCCGGAGCGTCTGGTCGTGGCCGACGGCGGCCAGCCAGCGGCCGTCCGGGGCGAAGGCGACCCCCCCGACCGCGTCGCGATGGCCGGCCAGGGCGGCGAGTTGCTTGCCGGTCTCGACCTCCCACAGCGCCACCTCGCGCGGCAGGGTCCAGCTCACGGCGAGGCGGGCGTTGTCCGGGCTGAACGCCAGGCCGGTCAGACCGAACGCGCGGGTCGAAGGCGGATCGACCGGCCCGAGCCCCGGCGGCCGGCTCTGCTCCAGCCGGCGGACGACCGTCCAGGTGACGGGGTCCCAGACGCCGACGGTCCACACGGCGCTGTACCCGGTGGCGACCGCCCGGCCGTCCGGGCTGACGGCGAGCGCCTCGACCGGATCGACCCGGCCCGGGACCAGCTCGTGCGGCACGGCGCGGACCAACTCGCCGCTGGCGACGTCGTAGACGCGCAGGGTCCGGTCGCGGCCCCCGGTCAGGAGGCGCTTGCCGTCGGGGGTGAAGGCGAGGGCGGCGACGCTGCCGCGATGGCCGGTGAGTGTGCGATGCTCGCGGCCGGTGGCGGCGTCCCAGAGCCGGACCTGCCCCGGCTGGTCGAGTTGGCCGCACACCGAGGCGAGCCATCGGCCGTCCGGGCTGAACGCCAGCCGGTTGACGGCGTGCGGGTGGCCGGTCAGCGTGCGGACGAGGTCGCCCGTCGCCGCGTCCCAGACGCGGATCGTCCGGTCCTCGCCGGCCGAGGCGAGCCGGAGCCCGTCCGGCGAGAAGGCGACGGCGTGGACGGCCTTGTCGTGCCCGGTCAGGGTGCGGAGCTCGCCGTGCAGCAGCCGGCGCTGGTGGTGCCACTCCCAGCCGCGCAGGTCCTCCTGGCCGGCGGCCGGGATCTGCTTCGCCAGGCCGGCCCGGAGCAGGCCGAGCCGCTGGTCGTCCCAGTGGCCCTGGATCAGGTTGGCGTTCGCGTCGTACAGGTGCCGCCGGGCGGCGAGGGCCTGGCGGTTCGCCTCGTCGGCCTTCTCGCCGGCGTCGCGGGCATTGGCGAGGGCCCAGGCCGCCAGGGACCAGGCCAGGACGGTCGAGCCGACCAGCGTCGCGGCGACGACGCCGACCAGGGCGGCGACGACCGGGTTGCGGCGCGCGGCGCGCCAGGCCCGCTCGACGAGGCCGACCCGGCGGGCGCGGATCGGCTCGCCCGCGAGCCAGCGGCGCAGGTCCTCGGCCAGGTCGTCGCAGGTGGCGTAGCGGCGGGCGGGGTCCTTCTCCAGGCACTTCAGCGCGACGGTCTCCAGGTCGCGCGGCACGGCCGAGCGGAGCGATCGCGGCGACGGCGGCGCGGCGTGGACGTGGGCCGCCAAGAGGGCGTTCACCTCGCCGACGAACGGCCGCCGGCCGGCGAGCAGTTCGTACAGGACGACGCCGAGGCTGTACTGGTCGCTCGCCGGCCCGGCGTCGGCGGCCCGGCCGGCGGCCTGCTCCGGGCTCATGTACGCCGGGGTGCCGAGGATCGCCCCCTCGCGCGTCAGCTTGTCGTCGCCGGCGTCGGCCCGGGCGGCGAGGCCGAAGTCGGCGACGAGCGGGTCGCCGCGTTCGTCCAGGAGGATGTTCGCCGGCTTGACGTCGCGGTGGACGACGCCCTGCCGGTGGGCGTAGGCGAGCGCCTCGGCCAGCTTGCGGACGAGGGCCGCCGCCCGGTCGAAGGGGAGCGGCCCGGCCGCGTTCGTCATCGCCGCGTCGAGGGTGCCGCCGGGGATGTACGCCGCGACGAGGTAGGTGACTTCGCCGTCCTGGCCGGCCTCCAGGACCGGGACGATGTTCGGGTGGCGGAGGTTCGCCGCGGCGCGCGCCTCGCGGAGGAAGCGCTCGACCCGCCCCGGCGCGGCGAGGGTGCCCGGCCGGGCCACCTTGACGGCGACCTCGCGGTCGAGGCGCGGGTCGTAGGCCCGGTAGACGTCGCCGAACGCCCCGGCCCCGAGCCGGGCCCGGACCTCGAACCGGCCGAGGCGGGCCGGTTCTTCCGCTTCGGGCGACGGGGCATACGGCCGGGTCGCCTCGGCGTCGAACGTCCGGGTCGGGATCGGCTCGCTCATGGGCGAAACGCCTCCGGGGGAGGGCCGTTCTTCTCGGTTTGGTTATACTGACCGTCACCCGTTCCGGAGGCGACCCATGCGATCTCTCCTCGTCCTCGCCGCGGTCCTGGCCGTCGCCGCCGCGCCGGCGAAGCCGAACCTCGTCGTCGTCCTCTCCGACGACCACGGCTACCTCGACTCGACCGTCTACGGGGCGGCCGACGTCCGGACGCCGAACCTGGAGAAGCTCGCCAAGGAGGGCATGACCCTGACCGGCATGTTCGTCGCGTCTCCGGCCTGCGCCCCGAGCCGGTCGGCGATGTTGACCGGCCTCATGCCCGCCCGCAACGGGGCGGAGCGCAACCACACCTTCAAGCGCGACGGCGTCGCCAGCCTGACCGAGAACGTCAAGGCCCTCGGCTACGAGGTCGCCGCGTTCGGCAAGGTCGCCCACGGCAACGACGTCGTCCGCCACGGCTTCGACGTGCAGGCCCGGCCCGCCTCCGTCAAGGTCGTCGGCGACTTCCTCGCCGGTCGCAAGGCCGACCGGCCGCTCTGCCTCTTCGTCGGCACGCCGGAGCCGCACGTACCCTGGCCGGACCTCGACGGCTACGAACCCGACAAGGTCCGCCTGCCGCCGACGCACGTCGATACGGCCGAGACGCGCGACTTCCGCTGCCGGTACTACACCGACGTGACGAAGGCCGACGCCTTCGTCGGCGACATGCTCGCCCTGGCCCGTAAGCACCTCGACGCCAAGAACACCCTCGTCGTCTACACCAGCGACCACGGCGCGCAGTGGCCGTTCGGCAAGTGGAACCTCTACGACGCCGGCATCCGCGTGCCGTTCCTCGCCGCCTGGCCGAGCGTCATCGCGCCGGGGTCGAAGTCGGACGCCCTCTGCTCGTGGGTCGATCTGCTACCGACCCTGATCGACGCCGCCGGCGGCACGCCACCGAAGGACATCGACGGCAAGTCGTTCCTGCCAGTGCTCAAGGGCGAGGCGAAGGGCCACCGCGAGGCGATCTTCGCGACCCACTCCGGCGACGGCGAGATGAACGTCTACCCGATCCGCTGCGTCCGCACCGCCGGGTGGAAGTACGTCCGCAACCTCCACCCCGAGTTCGTCCACGGCACCCACATCGACCGGGCGATGGACGCCGACGGCGTGAAGTACTTCCGCTCCTGGGAGGAGAAGGCGAAGACCGACCCGGCCGCCGCCGCGCTCGTGAAGCGCTACCGCGAACGGCCGCGGGAGGAACTCTACGACCTGGCCGCCGACCCGTACGAGACGACCAACCTCGCCGCCGACGCGAAGCAGGCCGAGCGGCTGACCGGACTCCGCAAGCAGCTCGACGACTGGATGAAGGCGCAACTTGACAAGGAGACCGTCTTCGGCACGCCGCGTCGGATCACCGGCGAGGCACCGAAGCCGAACGTGATCGTCGTCCTGGCCGACGACTTCGGCTACGGCGATGTCGGCTGCTACGGCGGGACGCTGGTGCCGACGCCGCAGCTGGACAAGATGGCCCGCGAGGGGGTGCGCTTCACGCAGGCGTACGTCGCGTCGCCGATCTGCTCGCCGTCGCGCTGCGGTCTGTTGACCGGCCAGTTCCCGGGCCGGTGGAGGATCACGAGCTTCCTCCAGACGCGCGCCGGCAACAAGGCGTGCGAGATGGCCGACTTCCTCGACGCGAAGGCCCCGTCGCTGCCGGCCCTGCTCAAGACGGCCGGCTACGCGACGGCCCACGTCGGCAAGTGGCACCTCGGCGGCGGCCGCGACGTCGCCGACGCGCCGAAGTTCGCCGCCTACGGCTACGATCTGGGCGTCGGCACCTGGGAGAGCCCCGAGCCGCATCCGGACATCACGGCGAAGAACTGGATCTGGTCCGACGACGACAAGGTCAAGCGCTGGGACCGCACCGCGTGGATGATCGACCGGACGCTCGACTTCCTCAAGGCGAACGGCGACAAGCCGTGCTTCGTCAACCTCTGGCTCGACGACACGCACACGCCCTGGGTGCCGAGCGCCGAGGACCAGGCCCGCATGACGCCGAACTCGCAGGCGATGTACAAGAAGGTGACCGCCGAGATGGACCGGCAGCTGGGTCGGATGCTCGACGCGCTGCGGAAGTCGGATCGGCCGACGCTGGTGCTGTTCCTGGGCGACAACGGCCCGCTGCCGACGTTCGACCAGAAGCGCACCGCCGGCCTGCGCGGCAGCAAGCTCAGCCTCTACGAGGGCGGCGTCCGCGTGCCGTTCCTCGCGTGGGGGCCGGGCCTGGTGAAGCCCGGCCTCGTCAACGACGCGACGGTCCTCAGCTCGCTCGACGTGCTGCCAAGCGTGTGTCACCTCGCCGGCGTCGCGCCGCCGAAGGACGGCGACGGCGAAGACCTCAGCGCCGCCCTGCTGGGCCAGGCGACGCCGAAGCGGACCCGGCCGCTCTTCTGGGAGTACGGCCGGAACGACACGGCGTTCGCCTACCCGCGCGACGCGAAGCACCGCAGCCCGAACGTCGCCGTGCGGGATGGGAACTGGAAGCTGCTCGTCCACGCCGGCGGCACGAAGGCCGAGCTGTACGACCTGGCCGACGACCCGAACGAGACGAAGGACCGCGCCGCCGACCAGCCCGACGTGGCGAAGCGGCTGACCGAGGCCGCCCTGAAATGGAGGAGGTCCCTGCCGTGAGCCGCGCCGTTCTTCTCTCCCTGCTCCTGGCCGCCCCCGCGTCGGCGGCCGACCGGCCGAACATCCTCTTCTGCTTCGCCGACGACTGGGGCCGCTACGCCTCGATCTACGCCAAGCACGAGGATCGGCCGTCGCCGAACCAGGTCGTCAAGACGCCGAACCTCGACGCCGTCGCGGCGCGCGGCGTCCTGTTCAAGAACGCATTCGTCAATGCGCCGTCGTGTACGCCGTGTCGCAGCGCGCTGCTCAGCGGCCGGTACTTCTTCAACACCGGCCGGGCGGCGATCCTCAACGGCGCGGTCTGGGACGAGACCATCCCGTCGTTCCCGCTCTTGATCCGCGATTCCGGTTACGAGGTCGGCAAGGTCTCGAAGGTGTGGAGCCCCGGCACGCCGGCCGACGCCCCGTTCGGCGGCCAGAAGCACGCCTACCAGAAGGCGGGCGTCGCGTTCAACCAGTTCTCCGAGCAGGCGACGAAGGCCGTCGCCGACGGCAAGACCGTCGCCGAGGCGAAGGCCTCGCTCTACGGCCAGGTGCGCGGCAACCTCGACGCCTTTCTGAAGGCGCGAGACCCGAAGAAGCCGTTCCTCTTCTGGTATGGCCCGACCAACGTCCACCGCAAATGGGTCAAGGGGAACGGCAAGGCCCTCTGGAACATCGACCCGGAGTCGCTCAAGGGCAAGCTGCCGAAGAACCTGCCGGACGTGCCGGAGGTGCGCGAGGACTTCGCCGACTACCTGGGCGAAATCCAGGCATACGACGCCTGCGTCGGCGTCCTGCTCGATCATCTCAAGGAGGCCGGCGAACTGGACAAGACGTTGGTCGTCATCAGCGGCGACCACGGGGCCCCTGGCTTTCCCGGCGGCAAGTGCAACCTGTACGACTTCGGCGTCGGCGTGTCGCTGATGGCCGCCGGCCCGGGCGTCAAGCCGGGGCGGGTCGTGGAAGACATCGTCAACCTGATGGACCTGACGCCGACGTTCCTCGACGCGGCCGGCGTCAAGCACCCCGACGGCCTGAACGCGAAGTCGCTCTGGCCGATCCTGACCTCGGACCGAGCCGGCCAGGTGGACCCGGAACGCACCTGGACCGTGTTCGGCCGGGAGCGGCACGTCGCTGACGCGCGCGACGGCAACAAGCCGTACCCGCAGCGCGCCCTGCGGACGAAGGAGTTCCTGTACGTGCGGAACTTCGAGCCGGAGCGCTATCCGATGGGCGACCCGAAGGCGGTGACCGCCGACAAGGAGCCGACGGCGAACGAGCTGGCGAACACGACGTTCGTCGCCTTCGCCGACATGGACGCCAGTCCGACCAAGGCGTGGCTCGTCGCCAGCCGCAACGACCCGAAGTGGAAATGGCACTACGACTACGCCTTCGGCAAACGGCCGGGCGAGGAACTGTACGACCTGAAGGCCGACCCGGACCAGGTCAAGAACGTCGCCGCCGACCCGAAGTACGCCGACGTGCGCAAGGCGTTGGCCGACCGGCTGACGAAGGTGCTGACCGACGCCGGCGACCCGCGCGTCGTCGAGAAGGACTGCCGGTTCGAGAAGCCGCCGTTCACCGACGGGCGACGGCCGTAAGTCTTCACATAGCCGCCGGCTTGCCGGCGGTCTTCGGTTGCGAAAACCCCGCCGGCAAGCCGGCGGCTATATGGAACCCCACGAGGTACTCTCATGTGCCGTTTCGCGATCCCGCTGTTCGCGCTCCTGCTCGCCAGCCCAGCGCGCGCCGACGAGGCGAAACCCAACGTCGTCTTCCTCCTGGCCGACGACCTCGGCCGGCACGACTGCGGCTTCATGGGCGGCACCGACATCAAGACGCCGCACCTCGACAAGCTCGCCCGGGCCGGCACGATCCTCGACGCGTTCTACGTCCAGCCGGTGTGCAGCCCGACGCGGGCGGCGCTGATGACCGGCCGCTATCCGATGCGGCACGGCCTGCAGGTCGGCGTCGTCCGGCCGTGGGCCCAGTACGGCCTGCCACTGGAGGAGCGCACCCTGGCCCAGGCGCTGAAGGACGCCGGCTACGCGACGGCGATCGTCGGCAAGTGGCACCTCGGCCACTTCGCGCCGGAGTACCTGCCGACGCGTCGCGGCTTCGACCACCAGTACGGCCATTACAACGGGGCGCTCGACTACTTCACGCACGTCCGCGACGGCGGCTTCGACTGGCACAAGGACGACCGGGTCTGCCGCGACGAGGGCTACGCGACGCATCTCCTCGCGAACGACGCGGCGAAGTTCGTCGCCGAGAACGCGGGCAAGAAGCCGTTCTTCCTCTACGTGCCGTTCAACGCCGTCCACGCGCCGCACCAGGTGCCGGAGGAGTACATGAAGCCGTACGCCGACAAGCTGACCGGCGAACGGCTCAAGTACGCCGGCATGCTCGCGGCGATGGACGAGGCGGTCGGCAAGATCGTCGCCGCGGTCGAGAAGGCCGGCGTCCGCAAGGACACGCTCTTCGTCTTCAGCAGCGACAACGGCGGCCCCGCGCCCGGCCGCGTCACCGACAACGGCAAGTACCGCGCGGCGAAGGGCACCCTCTACGAGGGCGGCGTCCGCGTCGCGGCGTTCGTCACCTGGGACGGCCGAATCGCCGCCGGGAAAACCAACGCCGAGCCGATGCACATGGTCGATTGGTTCCCGACGCTCGTGAAGCTGACCGGGGCGAAGGCAGAGCAGAAGCTGTCGGTCGATGGCCTGGACATCTGGCCGACCCTGACGCAGGGCAAGCCGACGCCGCACGACGCGATCCTGATCAACAGCACGCCGGCCGGCGGCGCGGTGCGGATGGGCGACTGGAAGCTCGTCGTCAAGAACGGCAACGACAACCCGGACGGCGGCGCGGTCCAGAACCCGGACGCGAAGTCGGTCGAGCTGTTCAACCTCAAGGACGACCCGTACGAGAAGACGAACCAGGCCGACAAGAACGCCGACCGGGTGAAGGAACTCCAGGCGCGGCTCGCCGCGTTCGCGAAGGAGGCGGTGCCGCCGAAGGCGAAGCCGAAGCCGGCGAACTTCGTCACACCCAAGGTCTGGGGCGAGAAGGAATAAGCGTCCGCCCCACATAGCCCCCGGCTTGCCGGGGGTCTTCGTCGCGAAAACCCGCCGGCAAGCCGGCGGCTATATGAAGACACCCCGGAGGCCCTCCCTTGAAACCGTCCCGCCTGCTCCTCGGCCTGCTGTTCGTCGTGTCGCTTCCCCAGCTCCGCGCCGAGGAGCCCGGCACGAAGGGCTCGCTCGTCGCCGCGCTGCAGCCCTTCGTCGATAGCCGTTCCCTCGCCGGGGCCGTCGTCCTCGTCGCCGACAAGGACAAGGTCCTCGCCGTCGAGACGGTCGGATACTCGGACGTCGCCGGCAAGAAGGCCATGCCGGCCGACGCCCTGTTCTGGATCGCGTCACAGACGAAGCCGATCACTGCGGCGGCGCTGATGATCCTGGTCGATGAGGGCAAGGTGAAGCTCGACGACCCGGTCGCGAAATACTTGCCCGAATTTAACGACGTCTGGCTCGCCGTCGAGCAGGACAAGGACCACGTCCTGCTCAAGAAACCGACGAAGGTGATGACCGTCCGCACGTTGCTCAACCACACCAGCGGCATGCCGTTCCGCTCCGCCCTGGAACAGCCGACGCTCGACACGCTCGCCCTGCGCGACACCGTACGCGGCTACACGATGACGCCGTTGCATTCCGAGCCGGGCGCGAAGTATGTCTATTCCAACGCCGGGATCAACACCGCGGGGCGGATCATTGAGGTCGTCTCCGGCATGGCGTACGAGGACTTTCTCGACAAGCGGCTCTTCGGCCCGCTCGGCATGAAGGACACGACGTTCTGGCCGACGGAGGCCCAGGTGAAGCGGCTCGTCACGCCATACAAACCCAACGCCGGCAAGACGGACCTGGAGCCGACCACGATCGCGCAGTTGCGCTATCCGCTGAGCGACCGCACACGGCGGCCGATGCCGGGCGGCGGCCTGTTCAGCACGGCCGACGACGTGGCGAAGTTCTGCCGGATGGTCCTCAACGGCGGCACGGTGGACGGCAAGCGCCTCCTGTCGCAGGACGCGATCAAGGAGATGGCGACGCGGCAGACGCCGGCCGAGATGAAGGAGAGCTACGGCCTCGGCTGGGCGGTCGGCGCGGGGACGTTCGGCCACGGCGGCGCGATGGCGACGAACATGAACCTCGACACGAAGCGCGGCCTGATCACGGTGTTCCTGGTGCAGCACACCGGCTTCCCCGGCGAGGGCGGCAAGAGCGCCGCCGCCTTCCGCAAGGCGGCCGAGGAACGCTTCGGCCCGAAGCCGTGACGGCCGACTACGCCGCCGACTTGGCCAGGCAGCATTCCTTGAACTTCTTGCCGCTGCCGCACGGGCACGGGCTGTTCCGGCCGACGCGCCGCCGCGTCGCCGTCGGCAGGTGGCGGTACAGCGACGCCGGGTCCTGGTGGAACATCTGCCGCAACAGCTCGTACAGCTTCGGGGCCTTGCGTTGCAGCACGTCCGGGGCCTCGAAGAAGTACTCGCTCAGCACGGCGAGGAACTCGTGCTGGTTCGTGTAGGCGTAGGCGTTGATGTGCCGGCGGTTGTCCGACGGGTGGGCCAGCTCCTGCGCGACGTACATCAGCCACTGGTAGACGACCGCCGCCGGCACCTCGGCCGGCAGGCCGTGGCGACCCGCGCCGTCCTCGACCAGGTGCGTGAACTCGTGGACGCCGACGTTCTGCTTGTCCTCCGGGTTGGCGAAGCCGTGCAGCAGGTCCGGCTTCGACAGGACCATGACGCCGCGCAGGTGGCCCAGGCCGACCAGGCCGAGGATGTTCGCGTCCTCGTCGGCCGTCGCCTTGTACTTGTCGTTGAACGACCCGGCGTAGATGAGCACCTCGCGGCCCTTATACTCCCAGTCGTGGAAGCCGAAGATCGGGATGACGGCGCTTGCCCCGACCAGGACGCGCACCGCGTCGTCCACGGCGGTGCCGACGCCGGTGATGCGCACCTCGTCGAGAAAGACGCGCACCATCTGGCGGAAGCGCAGCTTCTGGGCGTCGTCGAGGGCGCGGTAGTAGCCGACCTGGGCGACGAGGATCGCTTCCCACCCCGGCGGGAACGGCTCGCGCATCAGGGCGAGGCGGCGCAGCGTCCGCCGGCGGACGAGCCACCACACGCCGGGGAGTAGGAGCAGACCGAGCAGCAGCCACGGCGAGATGAAGCCGAGCAGGCCGACGGCGACCCCGACGCCGACGACGGCGTAGAGGGCGTAGCGGCGATTGTGGGAGTCGATCTCGGGCGTGACGAGCATGGGGCCCTCCTGCCGCCTACTCGTTCCGAGGCGGGGCGGCTGCCTTCATCGTAGCGTGCCGGCCAGGGCGTCGGTACAATCCGGCGAAATCCGGAGGAAGGAGTACCCCCGTGTCCACTGCCAAGCTCTCCCCCTGGCTCGCGGCGTGCCTGTTCGCCGCCGCGGTCCCCGCGACGGCCGAGCCGACCCGGCCGAACGTCCTGTTCCTGGTCGCCGACGACCTCAACTGCGACCTCGGCTGCTACGGCCACAGGCACGTCCAGTCGCCGAACATCGACAAACTCGCGGCGAAGGGCGTCCGCTTCGACCGGGCGTACGTGCAGTACACCGTCTGCAACCCGAGCCGGACGTCGTTCCTGACCGGGCTCCGGCCGACGACGACCACGGTCATGGACAACCAGACCCACTTCCGCAAGCCGATGCCGGACGTCGTCACGCTGCCGGAGCTGTTCCGCAAGAACGGCTACGAGTCGTTCGGCCTCGGAAAGATCTTCCACCGCGGCCTCTCGCCGGACGAGCTGCGGCCGGACATGGACGACCCGAAGTCCTTCGACCGCGCCTTCTACGGCAAAGCGACCGAGGCCGGTAACAAGGGCACCGGCCGGAACATGAGCGACGGCAAGCTCCCCTGGTGCCGCTGGCTCGCCGCCGACGGCGAGGACAACGACCAGGCCGACGGCCAGCTCGCCGACGAGGCGGTCAAGATCCTCGGCCAGAAGCGCGACAAGCCGCTCTTCCTCGCCGTCGGCTTCTATCGGCCGCACGACCCGTTCCAGTCGCCGAAGAAGTACTTCGACCGGTACGACCCCGCGAAGTTCGACCTGCCGACGATGCCAGCCGGCTACCAGGCCCCGTACCCGCACTCGCTCGGCGGCGGCCCGACGAAGGAGGCGTTCGACAGGTTTACGGAGAAGGACCGGCGCGAGTTCCTGCACGCCTACTACGCCGGCGTCAGCTTCATGGACGCCCAGGTCGGCAAGGTGCTCGACGCCGTCGAAAAGAACGGCCTGGCGGACAACACGATCGTCGTCCTGATCGGCGACCACGGCTACGAGCTGGGCGTGCGCAACTGGTGGAACAAGAACACGCTCTTCGAGAGGAGCTGTCGCGCGCCGCTGATCGTCTACCAACCCAACGCGAAAGCCAACGGCAAGCCAGCGTCGGCGATCGCCGAGTTCATCGACCTGTACCCGACACTCGCCGACCTCGCCGGGTTGAAGGAGACGCCGGGCAACCTGGAAGGCAAGAGCTTCCGGCCGGTCCTCGACGACCCGGTGGCCAAGCACAAGGACGCCGCCGTCACGGTCGTCAAGCGCGGCATGTTCCTCGGCCGGTCGGTCCGCACGGACAAGTACCGCTACACCGAGTGGGACGACGGCAAGAAGGGGGCCGAACTCTACGACCACGTCTCCGACCCGGGCGAGTGGGTCAACCTGGCCGAGAAACCGGAGCACGCCCGGCTGCGCGACGAACTGGCGACCCTGGCCCGACGACTCGAGAAGGGAGGCAAGTGATGCGCCTGCTGTTGACCGTGGCGATCCTGCTCGGCCTGGCGACGCCAAGCCTCGCCCAGGAGGCGAACAAGCTCAACGTCCTGTTCATTCTCTCCGATGACATGCGGCCCGACCTCGGCTGCTACGGCCATCCGATGGTCCAGTCGCCGAACCTCGACGCCCTGGCGAAGGTCGGCGTCCGGTTCGACCGGGCGTACTGCCAGTACCCGCTGTGCAACCCGTCGCGCGCCTCGATGCTAAACGGCCGGCTGCCGACGGCGACCGGCGTCCTCGACAACACGACCGACTTCCGCAAGGCCCACCCGGACTGGGTGACGCTGCCGCAGCTGTTCAAGAAGGCCGGCTACGCCACCATCCGCGTGGGGAAAATCTACCACGGCGGCATCGACGACGCCGAGTCGTGGACCGTCGGCGCGGAGCCGCGCCCGGACCCGAACCGGCCGCCGGTCGATCCGGCGACGCGGCGCATGAACTCGGATCGGATCGTCGTCCTGGCGGGCGACGGCGAGGCGCACAACGACTACAAGAACGCCGACCGGGCGGTCGAGTTCCTCAAGCAGCACAAGGAGAAGCCGTTCTTCCTTGCGTGCGGCTTCACCAAGCCGCACAGCCCGCCGACGGCTCCCCAGAAGTTCCTCGACCGGTACGACCCGGCGAAGATCCCGCTGCCGAAGTCGTTCGCGGCGAAGGTGACGGTGCCGGCCGGCTTCCCGGCCCGGTCGTTGACGCCGAACGGCGACCTGTTCATCGGCCGGGACGCGAGCGAGGACGAGGCCCGCAAGGTGATCCAGGCGTACTGGGCGTCGATCTCGTGGACGGACTGGAACGTCGGCCGGGTGCTCGCCGAGCTGGACCGGCTCGGCCTGCGCGACCGGACGGTGGTCGTCTTCTGGGGCGACCACGGCTACCACCTCGGCGAGATGGGCAAGTGGTCCAAGCACGGATCGCTGTTCGAGACGGGCACGCGCGTGCCGCTGATCGTCGCCGCCCCCGGGGCGAAGGGCAACGGTAAGGCGTCGTCGCGGCCGGTGAAGTCGATGGACATTTATCCGACGCTGGCGGAACTGTGCGGCCTGAAGGTACCGGACGGGTTGCAGGGGCACAGCCTGAAGTCCCTGCTCGACGACCCGGCCGCGAAGTGGGACCACCCGGCGGTCAGCGTCTTCGGCAACGCGAACCGCCTCGGCGTCGCGGTGCGGACGGAGAAGTACCGCTACGTCGAGTACGACGGCGGCACGAACGGCGTGATGTTGTTCGACGTGGCCGCCGACCCGGCCGAGACGAAGAACCTCGCCGACGACGCGGGCCTGAAGGCCGTCCGCGAGGAGTTGGCCGCCCTGGCCCGCAAGGCGGCGAAGGGCGAGAAGTAGGTCGGCGGGTTTGTAGGTCGGGTTGAGGCCCGCCAGGGCCGACGCCTGACGAGGCGGCGATCTCCCCGGCTGTCGGGCTTCGGTCGGCCGGAGGCCGACCTCAACCCGACCTACAAACCAGGCAGGCTCGCCGGTAGTCGCCGTGAACGAGGCGTGTCATGTTCGTCCTGAAACGGCGGAAGGTCCGGCTCATGCACGTCGCCTTCTCCCCGAGCGGCACCAAGGTGGCGGCGGTCGGCGACCGGGGGACCGTCCTGGTCTGGGACCTGGCGACGCGGGCCCTGGCGGCGGATGTCCCGCTCGGGAAGTACACCCTGTACGCCGTCGCCTTCCTCGACGAGACGCGGCTGGCGGTCACGGACCACCACGCCCTCCACGTCCGCGACCTGAGCGCCGACGGGGCGGCGTGGGCCAGGCTACCCCTGCCGATTGGCTACAACAACAGCGGGCCGATCGTGTCGCCGGACCGGACGGCCGTCACCCGGGCGGACGTCTCCCTCGCCCGGTACAACCTGGCCGACCCGCCCGCCCTCGCCTGGGAGGCGAAATCCGGGCGGCACCACGCCTGGTCGCCCTGCTCCCGGTTCCTCATCCTCGGGAACGCCGACGGCACCCTCACGCTCCTCGACGCCGCCACCGGCTCGCAGGTCCGCACGTTCGGCGAGCCGGCCAAGACGGAGGTCACCGCCACCGCCGTCGCGCCGGGCGGCCAGACCGCCGCGTGGGCCGCCTCCTCGACGCTCCACATCCAGCGGACCGGCGACGCGGTCGTCCGCCACCGCTTCGGCAGGGCGCACTTCAACGGCCTGGCCTTCCTCCCCACCGCCCCGCTCCTGGCGACGGCGAACGGCGACGGCAAGGTCGATTACTGGGACCTCGACTCCGGCGAGCGGCGGTACTCGTTCGAGTGGAGCGCCGCCACGCTCAACCACGTCGCGTTCGCCGACGGCGGCGACCTCGCCGCGTGCTGCTCCCGCCACGGCGAGGTCGTCGTCTGGGATGTGGACTATTGAGCCCGGACCCAACTTCGCAGCCGGCCTCTTCCCTCTGGCCGGATTCCGGGTTACCATCCGCCACGTCGCGACGATCTATCCCGAACAACGCCACGCATCGGTCCGTCGAACCGCTCGTCTACGGGGAGCGTTTTTTAGTGGAGATTCGCCGCCGCGACGGTAGGATACCGTCCATTCCTGCGTATACGCACGATCCGGCCCGAGGGGGACGACCGCGATGAACGAAAGCCGCGACCTGCCGCGACTCCTCCGCGCCGCCTACTTCGCGATGCACCGCGTCTCGGACGCCCACTTCGCCCGGGCCGGGGTGACCGCCGACCAGTTCGTCCTGCTCGCCTGCCTGGCGGAAGAGGACGCGGTCACGCAGCAGGAACTCGCCCGCCGGGCGTCGTCCGACCCGAGCACGACCCGGGCGATGCTCGTCCTCCTGGAGGGCCGCGGCCTCGTGACGCGCGACCGGCACCCCGCCGATAGCCGGGCGCGCGTCGTCAGCCTGACGGCCCGGGGGCGGCGCAAATTCGAGCGCCTCTACAAGACGAGCGAGCCGATCCGTCAGCAGATGCTGGCCGGCTTTTCGGACGAGGAGGCCCGGGCGCTGGTCGGCGGACTGCGGCGTCTCATCGACAACGTCGCGGCGGAGCGTCTGGCCCGGGGCGGCAACTAGGCGGTTGGCTTCGTGGAGGTGAGGAAACCATGCGATACTCGCGATGGGCGATGGCCGGGGCCGTGCTGCTGGCGCTGGGCACCCCGGGACTGCAAGGCCAGGACAAGACGGGCCAGCCGGCCCCGTCGCAGGGGCTCCCCCAGGCCCCCAAGGGCTACGACGTCAAACGCGACGGCATCGAGCGCGGCAAGGTCGACACGATCGAGTACGACTCGACGACGGTCGGCATCGCCCGCAAGGCGCGCGTCTACACGCCGCCGGGATACTCGAAAGACAAGAAGTACCCGGTCCTCTACCTCCTGCACGGCATCGGCGGCGACGAGAACGAGTGGCCGCGCGGCGGCACCCCCGACGTCATCCTCGACAACCTGTACGCCGACAAGAAGGCCGTCCCGATGATCGTCGTCATGCCGAACGGCCGGGCGTCGAAGGACCTGACGGCGCGCGACCCGTTTAACAAGCAGGGCCCCGCCTTCGCCGCGTTCGAGAAGGACCTCCTCAAGGATCTCATCCCGTTCGTCGAGAAGACCTACCCGGTCAGGGCCGACCGCGAGTCGCGCGCCCTGGCCGGCCTGTCGATGGGCGGCGGCCAGTCGCTCAACTTCGGCCTCGGCAACCTCGACACGTTCGCCTGGGTCGGCGGCTTCTCGTCCGCTCCGAACACGAAGCCGCCGGGCGACCTGATCAAGGACCACGCCGACGCGGCGAAGAAGCTCCGCCTGCTCTACGTCGCCTGCGGCGACAAGGACGGCCTGATGCGCGTGTCCGAGGGCGTCCACAAGATGCTCGACGAGAAGAAGGTGCCGCACGTCTACAACGTCATCCCCGGCGGGGCGCACGACTTCAAGGTCTGGAAGAACGACCTGTACCACTTCGCCCAGCTCGTCTTCCGCGAGCCGGAGAAGAAGGCCCCGGAGAAGCCCGCCGACGAGGTAAAGCCGGCCGACGAAGGCAAGCCGGCCTCGACCAACATCGGCTCGTCCGGCTACCCCCGCGTCCACGGCGACGGGCGCGCCACGTTCCGGCTGAAGGCCCCCGACGCGAAGAAGGTGCAGGTGTTCACCAACTACGGGCTCGGGCCGCGCGGGCACTGGGACATGACCAGGGGCGGCGACGGCGTCTGGACGTTCACCTCCCCGCCGATCGTGCCCGGCCTCCACTACTACGGCTTCCTGGTGGACGGGGTGTTCCTGAACGACCCGGGCAGCGACGTCTTCTTCGGCACCGGCAAGCCGACCAGCGCGATCGAGATCCCCGAGAAGGGCGTCGATTTCTACCACGCCAAGGACGTGCCGCACGGCGAGGTCCGCTCGCGCTGGTATCCCTCCAAGGTGACCGGGCAGACGCGCCACGTCATGGTCTACACGCCGCCGGGCTACGACACCGACCGCGAGAAGCGCTACCCGGTCCTCTACCTGCAACACGGCGGCGGCGAGGACGAGACCGGCTGGCCCCGCCAGGGCCACATCAACTTCATCCTCGACAACCTGATCGCGGAGAAGAAGGCGGTGCCGATGATCGTGGTGATGGAGAAGGGCTACGCCGCCCGCGACGGTGCCGCGCCCCAGCCGGGCGGCCCGGGCCGCGGCGACGCGTTCGAGGACGTCGTCGTCAAGGACCTGATCCCGCTCATCGACGCGACGTACCGCACCAACCCCGACCGGACCCACCGGGCCATCGCCGGGCTGTCCATGGGGGCGGGGCAGGCCCTGCGGATCGGGCTGAGCCACCCGGACACCTTCTCGGCCGTCGCGGCGTTCAGCGGCGTGGGGCGGGTCGATCCGAAGACGGCGTTCGGCGGCGTGTTCGCCGACCCGGCCGCGTTCGACAAGAAGTACGCCCTGCTCTACCTCCACTCCGGCGACGTCGGCCTCGACGAGGGCATCCACCGGGCGGCCGAGACCCTTTACAATGACCTGCGGCAGGCCGGCATCAAGAACGTCGTCTTCAAGGACGCGAAGGGGCTGGCCCACGAATGGCAGACCTGGCGCTACGCCCTGAACGACTTCGCCCCGCGGCTGTTCCAGCCGGCGGCCGGCAAGTCCGAGCCCCCGCGCTGAGGCGGCGACGGCGGTTGAGCGAACGGTATCCGGATAAACGAGTCCCCTCTCTCTCTCGATAGGGCAACCCTGATGCGACGGCTTCTCGTACTCCTCGGCGGGCTCCTCGCCCTGACCGGCGTCCACGCGCAACCGCCGGCGACGCTGCCGGCCCGGAAGGTCCTCTTCCTCGGCGACAACGGCCACCACAAGCCGCAGGAGCGCTTCCGCCAGCTCGCCCCCGTCCTGGCGGCGCGCGGCATCGACCTCACCTACACCGACAGCGTCAAGTCGCTCAACCCCGAGACGCTCGCCAAGTACGACGGCCTCGTCGTCTACGCCAACCACACCCAGTGGAGCCCCGAGCAGGAGAAGGCCCTCCTCGACTACGTCGAGGGCGGCAAGGGCTTCGTCCCGCTCCACTGCGCCTCGGCGTGCTGGAACGGCTCGGCGAAGTACGTCGCCCTCGTCGGGGCGAAGTTCGCCAGCCACAAGACCGGCACGTTCTCCGTCAAGCAGGTCGGCAAGCACCCGGTCACCGACGGCTTGGAGCCGTTCACCAGCTACGACGAGACCTACGTCCACGCCGACCACAACACGAAGGACCGCACCGTCCTGGAGGAGCGCGTCGAGAAGGGCAAGGCCGAGCCGTGGACCTGGGTCCGCACCCAGGGCAAGGGCCGCGTCTTCTACACCGCCTGGGGCCACGACGAACGCACCTGGGGCAACCCCGGCTTCCAGACCCTCGTCGAGCGCGGCATCCGCTGGTCGGTCGGCGACGACCCGACCAAGGTCACGCCGCCCCCCTCCGACAAGCCGAAGATGACCGGCCCCAGCCCCGACGCCCCGAAGCCGGAGTACGTCGATGCCAAGGTGCCGTTCTACGCCCCCGGCGGCCGCGGCTCCGGCGAGCCGCTCACGAAGATGCAGATGCCGATGACCGTCGAGCAGTCCGTGCCGCACATGCAGTTCCCGGCCGACCTCGAACCGCGCCTCTTCGTCGCCGAGCCGCAGCTCGGCGGCAAGCCGATGGCGATGGCCTGGGACGAACGCGGCCGGCTCTGGGTCAGCGTCACCGTCGATTACCCGAACGAGCTGCGTGCCCAGGGCAAGGGCAACGACCGCATCGTGATCTGCGAGGACGCCGACAACGACGGCACCGCCGACAAGTTCACCGTCTTCGCCGAGGGGCTCAGCATCCCGACGAGCCTCTGCTTCGCCCGGGGCGGCGTCATCGTCCATGCCGCGCCGAACACGTTCTTCCTCAAGGACACCGACGGCGACGGCAAGGCCGACGTGCGCGACGTCCTCTTCCGCGGCTGGGGCACCGGCGACACGCACGCCGGGCCGAGCAACCTCCGCAACGGCCTCGACGGCTGGATTTATGGCATCGTCGGCTACTCCGGCTTCCGCGGCCGGGTCGGCAACACCGACCACCGCTTCGGCCAGGGCATCTACCGCTTCAAGCCGGACGGCTCGGCCCTGGAGTTCCTCCGCAGCACGAGCAACAACTCGTGGGGCCTCGGCTTCAGCGAGGAGGGCCACCTGTTCGGCTCGACGGCGAACGGCTGCTCGAACGTCTACCTGCCGATCCCGAACCGCTACTTCGAGGCGGTCCGCGGCTGGTCGGCCGGCGTCCTGCCGAACATCGCGACGAGCAACCGCTTCCACCCGATCAGCGACAAGATCCGCCAGGTGGACTGGCACGGCGGCTTCACGTCGGCGGCCGGGCACTCCCTCTATACGGCGCGCACCTACGACCGGGCGTACTGGAACAAGACGGCGTTCGTCAGCGACCCGACCGGCCACCTGACGGCGACGTTCCAGCTGCAGCCGGTCGGCACCGACTTCGTCGCCCGTTACGGCTGGAACCTGCTCGCCAGCACCGACGAGTGGACCGCCCCAATCGTCGCCGAGGTCGGCCCGGACGGCCAGGTATGGCTCATCGACTGGTACGCGTTCATCGTCCAGCACAACCCGACGCCGCGCGGCTTCACGACCGGGGCCGGCAACGCCTACGAGACGCCGCTGCGCGACAAGAAGCACGGCCGGATCTACCGCCTCGTCAAGAAGGACGGCAAGCCGGCCGAAACGCCGAAGCTCGACACGCCGGAGGCGATGGTCGCCGCCCTGCGCAACGACAACATGCTCTGGCGCATGCACGCCCAGCGGCTGCTCGTCGAGCGCGGCAAGCCGGACGTGCTCGACGCCCTGGTCAAGGAGGTCGCCAACGTCAAGGTCGATGACGTCGGCCTGACACCCGGGGCGATCCATGCCCTGTGGGCGCTGCACGGCCTCGGCCTGATCGAGAAGAACGAGGCGGCCCTCGCCGCGGTCAAGGCGGCCCTGACGCACCCGTCGGCCGGCGTGCGGCGGAACGCCTTCCTCGTCCTGCCGCGCAACCAGGCCGGGGCGGACCTGCTCCAGGTCCGCTTCAATGACAAGGAAGCGGACCCGCAGGTGCTCCTCGCCCGGCTGCTCGCACTGGCGGAGATGCCGGCCCAGGACAAGGTCGGGGCGCAGCTCAAGGCGCTGGCGATGGACGCCGACCTGCTCGGCGACAAGCACCTGCCCGACGCACTGACCGCCGCCGCCGCCCGGCACGACGCCGGCTTCCTCCGCGCGATCGTTGCCGAGGGCAAGCAGCTCGAACCGCGCACCCTCCGCATCGTCGGCCTCGTCGCCGAACATTACGGCCGGGGCGGCCCCGTCGAGACGGTCGGGGCGCTGCTCGCCGATCTGGAGAAGACCCACCCGGCCACCCGGCTGGCCCTGCTCACCGCGATCGAGAAGGGCTGGCCGCGTTCCGCGAAGGCGAAGCTGACCGACGAGCAGGAGAAGGCCGTCGTCGCGCTGATGGTCAAGCTGCCGACCGAGGGCCAGGGGCGCATGGTCCGCCTGCTGAGCGCCTGGGGCAGCCAGGCCGTCGCGAAGTTCGGGGCCGAGGTGGCGAAGACCCTCTTCGCCACCGCCGAGGACGCCAAGGCCGACGAGGAGGCCCGCCTGACGGCCGCCCGCCAGCTCGTCGAGCTGGTCGGCGACCAGGCCGAGACGCGGACGCGCCTGCTCGAACTCGTCGGGACGCGCGCCGCCCCGAAGCTGGCCGAGGGCGTCCTGGAGGTGCTCGGCACCGTCGCCGACGACAAGCTCGCCGAGACGATTCTCGAGCGCTACGCCGCCTGGACACCGGCCCTCCGCGCCGCCGCCCTGCGGGCCCTGCTCGGCCGGACGGCGACGGCGAAGGTCGTCCTCGCCGCCCTGGACAAGGGCACCGTCCAGATCGGCGAGCTGTCGCTCGATCAGCAGCAGGCCCTGAACAACCACCCGGACAAGGACGTCCAGGCCCAGGCGAAGAAGCTCCTCGCCCGCGGCGGGGCCCTGCCGAGCCCGGACCGGGCCAAGGTGATCGAGGAGCGCCTCGCGCTGTTGAAGAAGGACGGCGACGCGACGCGCGGCAAGGAGGTCTACACGAAGCACTGCGGCGCGTGCCACCGCCACGGCTCCGAGGGCGGCACCGTCGGCCCGGACCTGACCGGGTTCGCCGTCCACCCGAAGGAGGAGATCCTCATCCACCTCCTCGACCCGAACCGGAGCGTCGAGGGCAACTTCCGCGTCTTCACCGCCGAGATGCGCGACGGCCGGGTCCTCGCCGGCCTGGTCGCCTCCGAGACGCGGACGACGCTCGAGATCGTCGACGCCAACGCGAAGCGCTTCACCCTCCAGCGGGCCGACATCGAGGAGCTGACCGGCTCGAACCGCTCGCTGATGCCGGAGGGGTTCGAGAAGCAGATCGGCGACGACGGCCTGGTCGACCTGATGACGTTCCTGACGAAGAAGGGCAAGTACCTGCCCCTGCCGCTGGAGAAGGCGGCGACGATCGTCTCGACGGTCGGCATGTTCAACGACCCGGCCAGCACGGTCGAGCGGTTCGTCTTCTCCGACTGGAAGCCGAAGTCGGTCGGCGAAATCCCGTTCGTCCTGATCGACCCGCAGGGCGACCGGGTCAAGAACGTCGTCCTGCTGCACTCGACCCAGGGGCGCATCCCGCCGACGATGCCGAAGTCGGTCAAGGTGCCGTGCAACACCGAGGCGAAGGCGATCCACCTCCTCGGCGGCGTCGCCGGCTGGGCGTCGCCGTACGGCGAGAAGGGGACCCTGTCGATGATCGTCCGGCTGCACTACGCCGACGGGAGCACGGAGGACCACCAGCTGAAGAACGGCGAGCACATCGCGGACTACATCCGCCGGGTGGACGTGCCGGACTCGAAGTTCGCCTTCGCGGCGCGCGGCCAGCAGGTGCGCTGGCTGACCGTGACGCCGAAGAAGAAGGAGACGATCAAGGAGGTCGAGCTGGTCAAGGGCACCGACAGCACCGCGCCGGTGGTGCTGGCGCTGACGGTCGAGACGGGCTCCTCGGAGTAGGACGGGGGACAAGGGAAATGGCCCCAAGCCCAGGCACGGCGGTGCCTGGGGCGACCGGAACCCCAGGCACCGCCGTGCCTGGGCTTGGGGAAGTTGAGCGCGACGGGCGGGAATGAGCTACGTTTGCGGGTGGAGGTCCCGCCATGAGTTCCGCCCCGCAAACGAACCACCGTCGCGAGCGCCGCCTGGCGGCGCGGCGGAGCACGCGCGTCATCTGCTTCAAGGGCCCGCTCGGCCTGGGGGCGAACCTCGCCCTCGCGGCGAGGGACGTCTCCGAGGGCGGCATCTGCCTCGTCCTGGCCGAGGCGCTGGCGCTCGGCCAGGAGGTCGAGATCCACCTGGAGAGCCTCCAGCACCGCCGGCCGCTCAAGATCCCGGGCGTCGTCGTCTGGACGCGGCCGACGGACGAGGGGCCGGTCCACGTCGGCGTCCGGTTCGAGCGGTCGCTCCCCTACCGCGAACTCCAGGCCCTGGCCCAGCTCGGCTGACGGGCCGACCGACACCTTACCCGGGGCCGGCCGCCGCGATATGATGGTGGCGACGGCCTTGGTGGTTCGGTTCGACCCCGCGGCGGAGAAGCCCCATGTCCTCGAGTCCTTCACGGTCGCGCAACGCACTCGGCATGCCGTCGGGTAGCGTCCGTGCGATCCTCAGCCTGATGGTCCTGGCCCTGTCCTGGCTGCTCGTCCTCTTCGCGATCAAGCCGCCGGAAAAGCCGGGCGAGCCGTTCAACGTCCCGATGGTGTTCGTCTACCTCCAGTTCCTGATGATCCTCATCATCGGCCACTACTTCACCTCGCGCATGACGCCGGTCCAGGAGGGCTACCAATCCGCCCTGTGGCTGCCGCGCGGCACGGTGCGCTTCCTGATCCTGCTCACCTACGGCGGCCTGGCGTTCTACCTCTGGCAGCGGCGCAACGAGCTGTCCTACGAGATCGACCTGACCGGGAACCAGATCCTGCTCATCGGGCTGATGTTCGCCGGGTTCATCCTCGGCCACTACTTCACCCTGGTCGCCCTGTGGTGGATGCGGCCGATCGGCGAGGTGCCCGGCTGGGTGCTCGACGTCCAGGCGTGGTTCGCCATCCTGGCGATGGTCGGCCTGCTGCTCGTCTTCCTCGTCCACGTCGTCATCAACCCGAGCGTCGGCCCGGAGAACAAGATCTCGACCGCCGGGCTGGAGTCCGGCCTGGCGGCGATCGTCGGGTTCTACTTCGGGGCGCGGTCCTGACCGGGCCGCTTTCTCGTTGACGGCCGCGCGGGGCGGCCCCCATAATAGCCCTGGATCACAGCCAGTCGGGACGCGGCCGGGGGCCGCGTCTCGGCTGTAACTCGTTCGTCGCTACGCGATCCGTGCCGCGTGCCGGAAGGCTGGGCCCTCCCGTCGGCGCGGCCGGGAACCGACTTCAACCTCTGCGACGTGTCTTTCCCGCGGATGCCAACGCGCGATGTTGCGGTGCCTTGAACCATCCCTCGCGGTGCTCGTCATCGCGATCCTGGCCGTCTGGCGGTTCGCCGTCCCGGGGCGGGCGTCCAAGCGCTCGTCCCGCCCGGCGACCCGACCCGACCCGTCCGCGCCCGCCCTGACCGGCGGCCGACACGGGCCGGGCTGGGCCCCGCCGCCGGCGCGAAGGGCCACCCCGACCGTACCCCGAGCCGGGCCGACCCGCCCGCTCCCCTGGTGCCGATGTTTGCCCGGGAGCGGGTGAGCCTCGGCACGTCCCGTCGCAACGTCCGTCGGTTCCCGGCCGCCCGGCCGGCCCGTCCTCCGCGCGCGCGTCGGCCCGCGTGAAGGAGTCCTCCATGGAGCCTTACCACTGGGCTCTGCTCTTCGCCGCCTTCCTGCTGGGCGGCCTGGTCGGCTTCGGCCTGGTGCGCTGGCGCGACCAGGTCCACCTGCGCGGCGGCCGCGAGCGGGCGAAGCAGCTGCTCGACGAGGCCCGCCTCCAGGGCGACCAGCTCCGCAAGCAGGCCGAGATCGACGGGGCCAACGACGTCCTCCAGAAGCGCGAGGCGTTCACCCGCGAGCAGGAGCAGGTCCGCAACGAGCTGCGCGAGCAGGAGCGCCGCCTCGACAAGCGCGAGGACTCGCTCGAACAGCAGCAGCAGGGCCTCCAGAAGCGCGAGCGCGTCCTCGAACGCGACCAGCGCCGCCTGTCCGAACGGCGCGGCGAGGTCGAGAAGCGCGCCCAGGACGTGGAGCAGACCCTCGCCCAGCAGACGGCGAAGCTGCACGAGATCAGCCACCTCAGCCGCGACCAGGCCGAGGCGCTGCTCATGGAACGCCTCGAACGCGAGCTGGCCGACCGGCTCGCCCAGCGCCTGCACCGCCACGAGGAGGAACTCAAGGCCACCGCCGAGGAGCGCGGCCGGCGCGTCCTGGCGACGGCGATCCACCGCTACGCCGCCGAGCACACCGCCGACACGACCGTCTCGACGGTCGACATCCCGTCCGACGACATGAAGGGGCGCATCATCGGCCGCGAGGGCCGCAACATCCGCACGTTCGAGAAGTGTACCGGGGTCGATGTAATCGTCGATGACACGCCGGGGGTGGTCATCGTCTCGGCGTTCGACAACATCCGCCGCGAGACGGCGCGCCTCGCCCTGATCAAGCTCATCCAGGACGGCCGGATTCATCCGTCACGGATCGAGGAGGTCGTCGCCGAGACGCAGGCCGAGCTGGAGAAGCACATCCTCGAGGTCGGCCGGGCGGCGGTCCAGGAGGCGGACATCCTGCCGCTGCACGACAAGATCGTCGTCCTGCTCGGCCGGCTGAAATTCCGGACGAGCTACAGCCAGAACGTGCTGCAGCACAGCCTGGAGGTCGCCCACCTGACCGGGATGATGGCCGGCGAACTGGGCCTGGACAGCCGGCTGGCGCGGCGGTGCGGCCTGCTGCACGACGTCGGCAAGGCGGCCGACCACGAGATGGAGGGCGGCCACCCGAAGATCGGCGCGGAGCTGGCCCGGCGCTACGGCGAGACGAGCCCGGAGGTGCTGCACGCGATCGCCGGCCACCACGACGACGTGACGGTCGATCACGTCTACACGGTGCTCGTCGCGGCGGCGGACGCGATCAGCGCCAGCCGGCCGGGGGCGCGGCGTGAGACGCTGGAGAAGTACGTCAAGCGGCTGGAGGAACTGGAGGCGGTGGCGCAGGGCTTCCCGGGCGTCGACCAGGCGTACGCGATCCAGGCCGGCCGCGAGATCCGCGTCATCGCCAACGCGTCGCAGACGAGCGACGCCGACGCGATCAAGGTCTGCCACGACATCGCCCGGGCGATCGAGGAGCAACTCAATTACCCCGGCGAGATCAAGGTGACCGTCGTGCGCGAGACGCGCGCCGTCGAGTTCGCCCGCTGACCGATCGGCCGATCTTGGCCGCCGCGCAAACTTGGCGGCGGGCCCTCATTTTGGGCTGGCCACATCCCGCGACGTGCGGTTCTGATGGCGGGGTGTGACTCTCCGGAGGGGCCGCCCATGTCCAACTTCCGGCTCGTGCGGTTCGATCAGGTCGAGGCGGTCGCCCTCGACTGGCTCTGGTTCCCGTTCCTGGCGCGCGGCCAGGTCGCCCTGCTCGAGGGGCCGCCGGCGTGCGGCAAGTCTTTCCTGACGATCGACCTGGCGGCGCGCCTGTCGCGCGGCGGGCCGACGCCGGACGGCCGGTGCTTCGGCCGCCGGCTGCGGACGCTCTTCCTCAACGCCGAGGACCACCCGGCGACGGCGCTGCGGCCGCGCCTCGCCGCGGCCGGGGCCCACCTGCCGTCGGTGTTCGCCCTCGGCGGGGCCGGCCACGAGACGGGACGCATCCAGCTCCTGGGCGACCGGTGCGAGATCGACGACGCCATCGTCGAGGCCGGCATCGACCTCGTCGTGCTCGACCCGCTCTCGGCGTTCTTCCCGACCGGCGTCCGCGGCTTCGACGAACGGATGCTCCTGGCGGCGCTGCGGCCGTTGGCGGAGTTGGCCGTCGGGCACAACGTCGCCGTGCTGATCGTGCGGCGGACCGACCCGGCCGGGCGGCGCGACGGCCCGGCCCGCGTCGCGAGCCAGGGCCTCGTCGCCACGGCGCTGGAGCTGCGCCCCGACCCGGCGGAACCCGGCCGGCTCGCGCTGGCGCTGACGAAATCGACCATCGGGCCGTCGAGCCCGCCGGTCGGCTGCCGGCTCGTCGCCGAGGCGGACAGCCTCCGCCTCGACTGGCTTTCGGCGACGGAGATGGCGGAGCGGCCGGCGCTGCCCGAGGAGCCGGCCCGGCCCGGGGCGCTCGCCGCCGCGAAGGCCTGGCTGAAGGCGGCCCTGTCCCGGGGGCCGGTGGCGTCGAAAGCCGTCTACGCGGCGGGGGCGGCGGCCGGCCACAGCCAGCGCACCCTCGAACGGGCGAAGATGGACCTCGGCTTCCCGGCCGAGGCCGAGGTGCGCGACGGCCGCCGCGAATACGTCTGGCTCGACCCGGCCGTCCCGTATCCGACGGAGCCGGCCGGCGCGCGCGAACCGTTGGCGGACCTGGCGGACCAGCCCACCCACAGCCCGCCGGCGGGCGGCCGCGACCCGCCGTGACCGGTCAGCGGCGCGGCAGCCGGTACAGGTCGCTGCCCATCTTCATCAGGTAGAGCGCGTCGCCCTTCGGGTCGTAGTCGAGCCAGCCGAGGCCGATGAGGCCCTTCATGTCCTTCGGGGCGGCGACCGGGGCCGACCACGTCGCGCCCCGGTCGGCGCTCTCGACGACGCCGGCCTTCGTCAGGACGAACAGGTGCTTGTCGTCCTTGCCGAAGACCGGGCCGTACTGCGCGTCCTTGACCGGGCCGAGGTTCTTCCACGTCTGGCCCTTGTCGGCCGAGACGATCAGGCCGTCGTCGGTCAGCCAGTAGAGGAAGCCGGCGCGCCACTTCGGCAGGGCCTGGGCGCTCTCCCGGCCGACGGGGTTGTACTCGCCGCACGGCTGGAACGTCTTGCCGCCGTCGGTCGTGCGCAGCAGGGCCGGCTTCTCCTTGCTGTCCTTGCTCCGGGCCCTGGCGACGACGGCGGTCTGGTTATCGAAGACCCAGCCGGGGCCGTAGCCCTTGCCGACCTCGGCGAACGACTTGCCGCCATCGCGCGACGCGAGCAGCAGGCCGCCGGCCTCGTGCTTCAGGGCGAGGATGAACTTGCGCTCCGGGTCGGTCCAGTCCACGGCGCACCAGTCGATGTGGTTCGACTTGCCGTCGAGCAGTTCCCAGGTCGCCGCCTTGTCGGTGGTGACGGCGATCGGCGAGCCGTAGACGAGGGCGGTCGCCATGTCGGACGTCTTGCCGGTCGGGTCGAACAGCCAGCAGCCGGGCGTCTCGGTGCGGCCCTTCGGCTGCATGTCGCTGACGCGCTTCCAGGTCTTGCCCTGGTCGGCGGAGTGGAACGCGCCGCGGTCGCTGAGGAACGCCCACAGCTCGCCGGTCGCGTGGTCGACGACGATGCCGGACAGGCCGCCGAAGCCGGTCTTCTCGGCCTTGAGCAGCTCGGTCGCGACGGGTTGCCATTCCGGTTCGGCCGCGAGGACCGACGCGGCGAAGGAGAAGATCAGCAGACCGCCGACGAACGATTTCATGGGGGACTCCCGGAGAGACGGGGGACGCCACTAAGATAGCAGTCGGCCGGCCGATCGCCTGGGGGATGTATGGACCACGACGACGCCTTCCTCGCCGACGTCGCCGCCGACCGCGACGACGACGCGCCACGCCTCATCTACGCCGACTGGCTCGACGACCACGGCGACCCGGACCAGGCCCGGTTCATCCGGGCGCAGTGCCGGCTCGCGACCCTGGAGCCGTGGGAGGCGGAGTATTTCGACCTCGCCGCCGAGGCGGACGACCTGCTCGCGCGGCATCGATCCGCCTGGGTCGGCTCGCTCGGCGGCGTCACGTCGCGCGTCGAGTTTCGCCGCGGCTTCCCACACCGGGTCACGCTGCCGGGCGCGGAGTTCGCCGCCCGGGCCGCCCGGGCGATCGTCGCCGCCCCGACGCTGAGTGCCTGCCGCGTAAGCAACGCCGCCGACGGCTGGGACGCCCTGCTCGCCAGCCCGGCGCTGGAACACTTCACGGCCCTCGCCGTCGGCGGGCAGCGCCTCGGCGCGGAGCGCTTGCAGGCCCTGGCCCGGTCGCCGCGTGTCGGGAACCTGCGCGATTTGCGCCTGGCCGGGACGTCGCTGCGCGACGCGTACCCGCACCTGGCCGCGTCGCCGCACCTGGCGCGGCTGGAGCGCCTCGACCTGGCGGGGTGCGGCCTGCGCGACGCCGGCCTGGCGGCGTTCCTCGGCGGGACGTTCGGCCCGAACCTGCGGGCGCTCCGCCTCGACGAGAACGGCCTGACCGCCGCCGGGCTGGCCGCCCTCGCCGCGTCGCAGCGCGCCGACCGGCTGGAGGAACTCTCCTTCGCCGGGTGGGGCGACGCCGACCTGGCCCAGGCGTTCGCCGCCGGCGACTGGCGCGCCCTGCGCCGGCTGTCGTTCGACTTCAGCCGGCGCGGCCACGACGACCTCGGCCTGACCGCCGACGGCGTCGCCGCCCTGGCCGGGTGCCGGTCCCTGGCGGGCCTGCGCTCGCTCCGGCTCGGGACGGCCGCGCGCCAGTCGCTCGCCCCCCTGATCGAATCGCCCCACCTCGCCGGCCTGGCCGAGCTGACCCTCCACGGCGAGAGCCGGCCGCGCGGCCTGGCCGCCCTGGCCGACGCGCCGATGACGCCGAACCTGCGCGCCTTGTCGCTCGACTTCGACCCGGTCGACGGCGTCCAGAAGGCGCTGCTCGACCCGGTGACGGCCGGGCTCGTCATCCTGGAGCTGCGCGGCGGCACCGACACGAAGGTGTGCCACGCCGAGACGGTCGCCGCGGCGGGCCACCTGACGAACCTGCGCCGGTTCGTCACCCACAACACGAGCCTCGACCGGACCGTCGCCGCCCTGGCCGACGCGCCGCACCTGGCGAACCTGCACGAGCTGGAGATCAACTGGCTCTCGCCGGGCATCGGCCACGCCGCTGAACTGGCGGAGAACCCGTACCTGAATCGGCTGCGGTCGCTGAAGTTATCCGGCTATCCGCCGCTGCCGAAGAAGGTGATGACGGCCCTGGAGAAGCGCTTCGGCAAGGGCGTCGTCCGCTACTCGGCGACGCCGTAGCCGGCGGGTCCGGCTGGTAAGCCGGACCCGCCTCCGTGAGCCGCGGTCAGACGATGGTGTCGATACCGGGGTCGGTAAAGGCCGCGTCGCCGGCGTTGGTGTCGAGCAGATCGGCCTCGCCGTCGATGGCGACGAGGATATCGAGGTCGCCGTCGTCGGCGTCAGGGGAGGCGTTCTGCCGCAGAGTGTCGTTGCCGGCGTCGCCGTTGGTGAAGTCGCTGCCGTCGCCGAGCTCGATCAGGTCGTTGCCCGGGCCGCCGTAGACGATGTCGTCCCCGGCCAGGCCGAAGACCGTGTCGTTGCCGGCCAGGACGAAGATGTCGTTGCCGACGGCGCTGCCGACGATCGAGTCGGCGAACGGCGAGCCGATCACGTTCTCGACCGTGCCGGCGGCGATGATCGCGTCCGCGCCGCCGAAGCCGTCGGCGGTGACCGTGTTCGCCGTCAGATCGATCACCACGCCGGCCGGCGCATCGGTGTAGTCGAGGTAGTCGTCGCTGCCGGGGCCGCCGTCGAAGGCGTCGCTGCCGGCGCTGCCGCGCAGGGTGTCGTCCCCGGCACCGCCGCCCATGGTGTCGTTCCCGGCCCCGCCGGCGATGAAGTTCGGGTCGCCGTCGCCGGCGAGGATGTCGGCGAACGCCGACCCGAGCAGGTGCTCGATCGTGCCGTCGACGATGTCGTCGACGCCGTCGCCGCTGCCGGCGGCCACCTCGGCGGCGATGCTCAGGTTGACCGTCACGCCGGACGGTGCCTGGCCGTAGTCGGCCGCGTCGGCACCGACGTCGCCGTCGAGGGTGTCGTTGCCGGCCCCGCCGTTGAGGGTGTCGTTACCGGCGTTGCCGTCGAGGCTGTCGGTGCCTGCCAGGCCGACGAGCACGTTGCTGCCGGCGTCGCCGATGAGGACGTCGGCGAACGCCGAGCCGCTGACGTTCTCGGTCCCGGCGAGGGTGTCGCTGCCCGCGCCGCCGGTCGCCTGCGGCGCGGCCGCGGACAGGTCGACGGTCACTGCCCCGGCCGCGTCGGAGTAGTCGGCCTGGTCGGTGCCGCTGCCGCCGTCCAGGCTGTCGTTGCCCAGGCCGCCGTTGAGCAGGTCGTTCTCGCTGCCCCCGTCGAGGGTGTCGTCGCCGGCCCCGCCGAGCAGGGTGTCCGCCCCGGCGGTGCCGCCGAGGAAGTCGGCCCCGTCGCCGCCGTCGATCAGGTCGTGGTCGAGGTCGCCGGAGATCGAGTCGGCCTCGCTGCCGCCGACGATGCTGTCGTTGCCGACGCCGCCGCTGGCGGCGTCGGTGCCGGCACCGAGGTCGAGGTAGTCGTTGCCGCCGCCGCCCAGGGCGCTGTCGGCCCCGAGGCCGCCGAAGAGCAGGTCGTTGCCCGGTCCGCCGGTGAGGAAGTCGTGGCCGTCGTCGCCGTAGAGCTGGGCGGCGTCGGCACCGGCCTGGGTGAGCACGTCGTTGCCGGTGCTGCCCGACAGGACGACCAGGGCACCGGCAGCGGTCAGGTCGACGGCGGCATCGACGAAGACCGTGTCGTTGCCGCCGTTGGTATAGACGTTGATCTGGGTGGTGTTGGCGGTGGTCGCCGTGTCGCCGGCGATGGCGATAGCGGTGAGGCCGTTGGAGACGAACAGGTTGCCCCCGAAGGCGCTGACGCCGATGAAGTCGGCGGCGTCGTCGCTGAAGACGTTGACGGTGCCGGCGGCGAAGAAGGCGGACACGGCCGGGACGACGCGGCACTCCAGCGGTTCGAGCCGGGGCCGGGTCGGTTGGTCGAGCAGCCGTTCGAGCGGGGTGACGGAGGCACCGCCGAGCCACGGCAGGATGAAGCGGTAGAAGCGACGCAGCCTGGGCAGGAACATGACGGGCCTTTTTGGGATGGCGCAGTCCGTTGCGGCGGGATAGAACGCACAGCTCCCGCGTGCGCCACACGCGCACGCAGGAACTGGACCAGCAATCGCTCTCGGGTAAGCCCGCGCAGTAAGAGGACGGCGGCTTGGGCGTCACTTCCTCACACGAGTCTGGGAGGAATTCTAACCGACCCGGCGGCCAGGATCAAATTCCTAGTTTTCCCAACTTTCCCAAAGTGCGGCAAGGGAAGCGGGAGGGGCGGACTTTTGTAGTACGAACCTCCGGTCCGTCCTCCGACGAGAGGCTCGGCGTCCGCCAAATTTAGCCGCGAATGATGCGGGCCATGCACTCGGCGAGCTTCTCCGGCGTGCAGGCCAGGATGTCCATGCCGGCCTTGCGCAGCTTCTTCGCCGTCTCCTTGCAGTACGCCGTCCGGCAGTCGTAGCCGAGGGCCCCCAGGCCGATCATCCGCACGCCGGCGTCGACCATGTTGCGCGTCTCGTCGATCATTGCCGCCTCGGTCGCCCCCTCGATGAAGTCGCTGATGAGCACGCCGATCGTCCGCGACGGCTCGCGGATCAGCTGCTGGGCGTAGCGCAGTGCCAGCGGGGTGTCATTGCCGCCGCCGAGCTGGACCGAGAGCAGCACATCGACCGGCTGGCCGACCTTGTCCGACAGATCGACGACCTGCGTGTCGTACAGGATGAGCGACGTCTTCATCGCCGGCAGCTCGAAGAAGATCGACGCCATGATCGTCGAGTAGACCGCCGAGTCGAGCATCGACCCGGACTGATCGACGATGACGACGACGTGCCACGGCCGCTTCTTCCGCTCGGCGGCGTAGAAGTAGAGCCGATCGACGAGGAGCTTCTCGCGCTCGGCGTCGTAGTTGCGCAGGTTGCGCCGCAGGGTCGTCTTCAGGTCGAGGTTGCGGTACACCTTGCGCGGCGAATGGCGATCCCGCCGGATCGCCCCGACGATGGTCTGCTCGACGTTCGTCTTGAGCAGATCCTTCAACTCGGCGACGACGCGGTCGATGATCTTGCGGGCGAGCGGCCGGGTCTCCTCGGTCAGGAGCGAGCGGTGTGTAAGGAGCGTCTTGACCAGCTCGACGTTCGGCTCGACCTTCTCCAGCAGGTCCGGCTGCTGGAGCAGTTCCTTCAGGCCGCGGCGCTGGACCAGCTCGCGTTCGAGGACTTCCTTCGCCTGCTGCGGGAAGAAGTCGCGCACGAGGTCAACCCAGCGCGGCACCGTCATCCGCGACGCCCCGCCGCCGGAGTGGCGCTTCTCGCCGAGCCGACGCGGCCGTGGCGTGCCGGGCTCGCCGTCGCCGTCCTGGAAGAGGAAGCCGACCAGCTCGTCGATCCGTTCGGCGTCGGCGTCGCCGACGCAGGTGATCGCGTGGGCCTCGGCCGACTTGCCGAGCAGGAGCCGCCAGCGCGTCAGCGCCTCGGCGTCGGTCAGGGCCATGGGCTCACTCCGCGAACAGGCCGTCGACGTACTGGACCGGGTCGAACGGCTCCAGGTCGTCGAGCTTCTCGCCGACGCCGACGAACTTGACCGGCAGGCCGAGCTTCTTCTTGATGGCGAAGATCGCCCCGCCCTTCGCCGTGCCGTCGAGCTTGGTCAGGACGATGCCGGTGCACTGGACCGTCTTCTTGAACTGCTCCGCCTGGACGATCGCGTTCTGGCCGTTGGTGCCGTCGAGGACGAGGAGGACCTCGTGCGGCGCGCCGGGGATCTGGCGGGTGACGACGCGGTGGATCTTCTCCAGCTCGCGCATCAGGTGGGCCTGCGTGTGCAGCCGGCCGGCCGTGTCAACGATGAGGATGTCCGCGCCGCGCGACCTGGCCCGGTCGCAGGCGTCGTGGGCGACGGCGGCCGGGTCAGCCCCGGACTGGGCCTTGACGATCTCGCAGCCGATCCGGCCGGCCCAGGTCGTCAGCTGCTCGACGGCCGCGGCGCGGAACGTGTCGCACGCCGCGACGAGGACCTTCTTGCCCTGGTCCTGGTAGCGCTTCGCGAGCTTGGCGATCGACGTCGTCTTGCCGCTGCCGTTGACGCCGGCGACGAGCAGCACCGTCGGCCCGCTCGGCGCGAGGTTGACGGCCGTGCCCTCGGTCGTGACGAGTTCGACCAGGCGCGCCTTGACGAAGGCGGCCACGTCCTCGCCGACCTCGCGGTCCTGGAACGCCTTGCGGACGCCCTCGACGATCTCGGCCGTCGCCTCGTTGCCGACGTCGGCGAGGTAGAGGCGCTTTTCGAGTTCGGCGAGGAAGTCCTTGTCGACCTTGCCCTTCCACGAGAAGAGCGAGGCGATGCCGGCGAAGAGGTTGCGGGTCGCCCGCAGGCCGGCCTTGATCTTCTCGTACAGCGCCCGGAACATGCCGCACCTCGTCGCGTCCGATATCTGCCGATGAACGGACGGGCAGATCCGTCCTTCTCGCGTGATTTTACGGCGGCGGCGGCTTCCCCGCCAGGCGAGCCGGCCCTATGCTGGAGCGGACACCACTCCCGCGGAGGGGTTCGCCATGCCCTGGCTCTACGTCCCCGTCCTGGCCCTCGTCGCGGCCCAGCTGCCGGAGCCGCCGGAGCAGAAGACGCCGTGGACGCCGCCGAAGACGAGCATCCCGCGCGACTACCTCGACGCGGCGACGCGGCTGTTCGACCAGGGCCTCGCCGACCCGCGCGGCTGCGAATACCGCGAGGTGCGCCTGGTGGCGGTCGCAAACCCGAGCAGGGGGTCGATGATCTCGACACGGGCGTGGGTCCTGCCGGCCCGGCCGGGGGACGAACGGCGGTTCGCCGTCTGCCTCGACGGGCTGGTCCACCCGGTCGTCGCCGTCGGCGAGAAGGCCGACCTCAACACCGAGATGCGCGCCCTCGTGAAAGCCAGGCGGGCAGAGATCCGGAGCGGGCACCGCTTCCCGGGGGTGTTCCTCCCGAACGACCTGACCTTGTTGCAGCTGTTGCGCCTCGGCGAGGGCGACCTGGCCGACCACCTCTGGGACGTCCTGTGGTCGCCGCCCCCGACCGACCCGGGAGCGGCCTATCTCGAGTTCGCGACCGCCTGGGGTATCGCTCAATCGATCCGGGCGAACGCCGCGCACTACCGCGCCGACGACGCCCTGGCCCGTGCGGCCGCGCACCGGCTGGCCGACTTCGGCGACCGGCTGCGTGCCGAGCGCAAGGACCGCTTCCCGGAGGAGATGCTGATCACCGGGCGACTCAAATGGATGGAACAGGCCCGCGTCCTGGCCGACGACCAGGACCGGCGTGCCAAAGCCGAGCGTCCGCCGGTCGTCTGCGTCGGACCGGGCCGCATCGCCGACCGGTCGCGGCGCATCGCCGCGCTGATCGACCGGCTCGACGAGGAGGGCGACACCCGGAGCTTCACCAACCCGGAGGGGCGCTTCCGCATCCGGGCCGCGCTCGAAGCCGAGGGGCCCGCCGCCCTGGAGCCTCTGTTGGCGGCCTACGTCACGGACCAGCGGCTGACCCGTTTCGGGATGCGCCGGGTCCGCGACGAAGCCGCCCTGGCGGTCCAGGACATCGTCTACTCCATCGATCTGGGTGCCTCCTTTGACAAGGCCCTTGGCCAGACCTTCGGCCCCCCCCCGGACGAAGCCGAGCGCAAGGCCGGTGCCGAGGCCGTTCGTACCTGGGTGAAGGCCCGTACAGACAAAACCCCGTCCGGGTGCTGGTTCGACATCCTCGCCGACGATAAGGCCGGCATCGTCGCGTGGAAGGTAGCGGCCGACGACCTCTTCGGCAACTACCCGCCCCCGCCGGACGCCGGGCCGCCGATCTGGGCGGGACGAACGGTCGAGCGCGTCCTCGCCCCGGTTGAAAAATGGGTGCGGTGGGCAGAGGCGTTGCGAGGTCGGAAGAACCCGTCGCTGACGGACCTGCTCGTCAAACGCCTCGGGCAGATGCCGGGCCCCGTCGATAAGGCGTATTTCGCCGGCTACCTCGCGGAGTGGGATCCGAAGGTAGGTCTGCCGCTCCTCTCTGGGCTGATGAAGGAGATCCGCGCGGCCGAACCCCGACTGTACCTTCACCTTCTCTTCCGCCGGATCGAGTTGGGTGACCCGAAGGCCCTGGACGAGTACGCCGACCACCTCGTCCTGCTGAAGCCGCAGTTGATCGTGAACGTACTCCTGGGCGATCGGCCGTTTGCGCCGTTCATAAGGCATCCCGAGCATCCGCGTCTGGCCGCCGCGGCCGAGCGGCTGTTCGGGGCGGCGGACTCGCCCTGGATGCTGTTCCGTGGCGAGGAGGCCCCCGCGGCGCGCGAGGTGAGGGCGTCTCTCACCCCCGACCTGCTGCGCGTCCCGGCGTTCCGCAAGGCGCTCCTGCGTGACCTGACCAACCGCAAGGCGGTCGGCCGCGTCAATGCCAGCAACCGCAAGGGTGTGAAGGTCAGCCTGGACTGGGCGACGACGCGGGACCGATACCTCGACCCGGACATCCCCGACGACGGGTACGTCGGCGAGTTCCGCGCCTGCGACTACCTCGCGTATTACTTCGGCGACGGCAAGTTCGGCCTGCCGCGCTGCGAGCTGTACTGGCCGGAAGACCGCCGCGACAAGGCCGTGGCCGCGTTCGCCGACTGTCTGCGCGACGACCGGCTGTGGCGCGCCGACCTGGCGACTGCCGGCCGGTCGGGCAAGCCGGCGACCGCCGAGCAGGTGCAGCGCGGCGAGGCGCTGTTCTGCCTGCGCGACGAGGGCGAGGTCCGCGTCGTGGCCGGCCTGTCGCTGCCGATTCCGGCGCGGTGGACGACGCTGAAGGACGTGCCGCGCATCTACAGCCCGTCTTGGCGGCCGGACCGGACGGTCTGGCACGAACAGGACGGCGAGATCCTCCAGGCGGAGGAGGTGTGGAAGGACGGCCGATGGCAGCGGTTCTACGCCTTTCGGGGTGCCCATCGCCTGGCCCGCGTGCCGGCCGCGGAGATCGAGTTCCCGACGCAGGACCGCGTCGACGAATTCGACAAACCCGACCCGGCGCGGGTGCGCGTCGCGCCGCGGCTCGACGCGAGCTGGCAACCGCCCGCGCCGCCGGCGGACGCCCTCGTCGGCTTCGCGCCGCGCTTCGACGACGCGGCCCCGCTCCGGTTCGGCATCGCACTCCGCAGCACCGCCGGGCTCGACCAGCCGGTGCCGGACCTGGCGAAGGTCGTGCGCGTCCGGCTGTGGCACGCCCCGGCGTCGCCGTCGCGGCAAGGCGCACTCGAACCCGGCGACTGGGCCGAGGTACCGCCGCGACCCGGGGCGTGGAAGACCGAGCCGGTCGCGACGCTCGCTCCGGCACAGGAAACGCGGGTGGCAACGCTGCGGCTGGGGGATCACTTCGACGCGGCGAAGCCGGGCTTCTACCGCCTGCGACTGGAGCCGGTTGGCGCGAAGGAGCCGCCGGCCGAGGGGCTGGGGGAATTGCACTTCCTGGTCGGCCCCACCGAGTGGAAGTGAGCACGCCGTCGCGTCAGGGCGGCGTCTCCCACAGGCGGAGGGTGGCGTCGTCGCCGCCGGACAGCAGCCCGCGGCCCGGGCCGGCACGCACCGGGCCGACCTGGCCGTCGTGGCCGACGAGGCGCGACGCCTCCTTGCCGGTCGCGACGTCCCACAGCCGGATCGTCCCGTCCAGGCCGCCGGAGGCGACCCGCTTGCCGTCGGCGGAGAAGTCCACCCCGAAGACGCCGCCGGCGTGGCCTTTCAGCTCGTGCAGGGACTTGCCGGAGGCGAGGTCCCACAGCCGGACCGTGCCGTCCCAGGAGCCGGACGCGATCGTCTTGCCGTCCGGCGAGACGGCGACGCCCATGATCCGCTCCGTGTGGCCCTCGAAGAGACGCACCTCCTGGCCGGTGGCGAGGTCCCACAGCCGCAGTCGCGGGTCCTGCTGCGCCCCGGCCGTCACGCCGAACCTGCCGTCCGGCGAGATGGCGACGGCCATGATCGACGCCTTGTGGCCGACCAGCGTGTGCAGGAGCTTGCCGGTTTCGAGGTCCCAGACGCACCCCTTCTGGTCGTAGCCGCCGGTGAGGGAACGCTTGCCATCCGGCGTGATCGCCGCCGCCCTCGTCGCGGTGCCGTGGCCGGCGAACGTACGGACCTCCTGGCCGGTCGCCAGGTCGTAGAGCTTGAGCCAGCCGCCCGACCCGCCGGCGAGGGCGGCCTTGCCGTCCGGGGTGACGGCGACCGCCCAGACCGAGTTGCCGGCGGCGACCTTGTGCCGCTGCCGGGCGGCGGGGACATCCCAGACGCGGAGCGTGTTGTCGTTCCCGCCGGAGACGGCGACCTTACCGTCCGCAGAGAGGGCCGCCCCGACGACCTTCTTGGTGTGCCCGACCAGGACGCCGCGCGGGCCGAACAGGCGCTGCTCGATCTCCCGGACGAGGTCGCCGGCCCGGCGGCGGACCTCGGGGTCCTTGTCGTCACCGCGGGCGACTCGGAGAGCCGCCAGGGCCGGCCCGCCGATCGCGTCGAGACGCTTGCTGGCGGCGTCGCGCCGGTCGAAGTCGTCGTCGCCGAGCTGGCGGATGAGGCGGGCGACCTCGTCCGTCCCGGCCGTGTCGGCCGCGGCGACGGCGAGGAGGGCGGCGGACAGGACGACCCAGCGCAGGAGCATGGACGCCTCCCGTGGTTGGCGGTCGGCTCATTCTACCCGGTCAGGGCGGCGTCTCCCACAGGCGAACGGTGCCGTCCTCGCCGGCGGAGAGGAGCCGGCGCGGCCCGACGAAGCGCACCTCGCCGACGCGCGAGCCGTCGTGGCCGGGGAGGCGGGCCGTCTCCTTGCCGGTCGCCACATCCCAGAGGCGGATCGCGCCGTCGAGGCCGCCCGAGGCGACCGACTTGCCGTCCGGGGCGAAGGCCACCCCGTGGACCTGGCCCGGGTGGCTCAGCGTGCGGATCGCCTTGCCGGTTTCGAGGTCCCACAGGCGGACCGTCGCATCCCAGGAGCCGGACGCGATCGTCTTGCCGTCCGGCGAGACGGCCACGGCCATGACGCGCTCCATGTGGCCGTCGCAGCGGCGGACCTCCTTGCCGGTGGCGAGATCCCACAGCCGCAGACTCCGGTCCTCCTGGTCCCCGGCCGTGACGCCGAGCTTGCCGTCCGGCGTCACGGCGACGCTCATGATCGACCCCTTGTGGCCGGTCAACGTGTGCAGCACCTTGCCGGTTTCGAGGTCCAGGACGCAGGCCTTCTTGTCGTAACCACCACTGAGGGCGCGCTTGCCGTCCGGCGAGATGGCCAACGCCCGCGCCGCGGCGGTGTGGCCGCCGAACGCCCGGACGACCTGGCCGGTGGCGAGGTCGAACTGCCGCACGCCGCCGTCGTAGTCGCCGGCCAGGACGGCCTTGCCGTCCGGCGTCAGTGCGACGGACCAGAAGAGGCCCTTGTCCTGGGATAGGACGCGCTCCTTGCCGGTCGCCAGGTCCCAGACGCGCAGGGTGTGGTCGTCCGCCCCGCTGGCGGCGAGCTTGCCGTCGGCCGAGACGGCCAGGCCGACGACCTTCGCCGTGTGGCCCTTCAGGACGAGCCGCTCCCCGGCGAGGCGGCGCTCGATGACGCGGACGAGGTCGCCGGCCCGGCGGCGGATCTCCGGGTCCGCCGCGTCCGTGCGGGCCTGGCGCAGGGCGGCGAGGGCCGGCTCGCCGATCGCGTCGAGGCGCTGGCTCGCCTCCTCGCGGCGGTCGAACTCCTCGCTGCCGAGCTGGCGGATGAGGCCGGCGACCTCGTCCCCCGACAGGAAGACGAGGGCCCCGGCGACGAGCAGGCGGGCGACCATGGCCGACTCCGGGGGTTACTTCGCCTTCAGCGCCGCCTCGATCACCGCGACGACCTCCTTCGCGTCCGGCTCGACGCGCGGCTCGAACCGGCCGACGACCTGGCCCTGGCGGTTGACGAGGAACTTGGTGAAGTTCCACTGGATCTCGCCGGCGAAGTCGGAGTTCGTCTCCTTGCCCGTCAGGTGCTTGTACAGCGGGCAGATGCCGTCGCCCTTGACGACGACCTTCGACAGCATGTCGAACCCGACGCCGTAGTTCTTCTTGCAGAACTCGGCGATCTCGCCGTCGGTGCCCGGCTCCTGCCGCCCGAATTCGTTGGCCGGCACGCCGACGATGGCGAGGCCGTCCTGGGCGTACTTCTCGTGCAGGGCCTGCAGGGCCTTGTACTGGCCGGTCAGGCCGCACTGGCTGGCGACGTTGACGAACAGGACGACCTTGCCCTGGTACTTGCTCAGCTCGACGTCCTTGCCGTCGAGGGTCTTCATCTTGAAGTTCAGGACGGCGGGGACCATCGGCTTGCTCTCCTTGTTCTGGCCGGCCGACGGCCCGACATGGGCGAGGACGGCCAGGCACAGCACGGCGATCAGCGGACGCATGTCGGCTCTCCTTGGGAGGGGCTCCCGTCATTCCTAGGGCCGGCCCGCCGCCCGGGCGAGGATTCCGAAAAAATCGCGCCGATCCCCCTTGCCCCTAACGCGGCGTGAGGGGGTAGCATGACCTTGTCGCGTCGGGTGACGGCGGCCGAGGAGGTCCGGCGATGGGCGCGTTGTTGAAGGTCGGCGAGCTGGCCCGAAAGTCGGGCGTCTCGGTCCGCACCCTGCACCACTACGACGCGATCGGCCTGCTCTCGCCGACGACGCACACGGGCTCGGGCCACCGCCTCTACGGCGAGGCGGACGTCGCGCGGTTGCAGCGGATCGTCTCGCTGCGGGCGCTCGGCTTCACCCTGGAGCAGATCGCCGCCCTGCTGGCGAAGCCGGACCTCGACCCGGTCGCCGTCGTCGAGATGCACCTGGCCGCCCTGCGCGAGCAGGTCGCGGCCCAGCAACGGCTCTGCGAACGCCTGGAGGCCCTGGCCAGCGGCCTCCGCGCGTCGGCGACGCCGTCGGTGGACGAATTCCTGCTGGTCGTGGAGATGACGACGATGATCGAGAAGTACTACACCCCGGAACAGCTCGAGTACCTGCGGCAGCGCCGCGAGACGGTCGGCGAGGCGCGCATCCAGCAGGTGCAGCAGGAGTGGGCCGACCTGTTCGCCGCCGTCCGCAAGGAGATGGACGCCGGGACCGACCCGGCCCACCCGCGCGTCAAGGAGCTGGCGAAGAAGTGGCAGTCGCTGATCGCCGAGTTCACCGGCGGCGACGCCGGCGTCGCCGCCAGCGCGAGGCGGATGTACGAGGAGACGATGGGCCAGCCGGACGGCCCGGCGGCCCGGTACGGCCTCGACCCGGCGATGTGGGACTACATCAGCCGGGCGATGACGGCGTGACGGTCACGGCCGGTCGAGGTCCTCGTACCGCCGGGAGAACAGGTCGTGCATGCCGTCGATGCGGCCGGTCTGGAAGCCCTTCATGAACCAGGCCGCCCGCTGCTTCGCCGAGCCGTGCGTGAACGACTCCGGCTGGACGTAGCCGCGCGAGCGCTTCTGGAGCACGTCGTCGCCGACGGCCATCGCGGCGGCGACGGCCTCCTGGTCGTCGCCGGGTTCGAGGACCTTCAGCCGCTTGTTGGCGTGGTGGGCCCAGACGCCGGCGAGGTAGTCGGCCTGGAGTTCGAGGCGGACCTGCATCTTGTTCTCGTCGGCGGTGCCGCGGGCGTTGTTGACCAGGACGATGTACGGCGTGCGCTTGTCCGGCGGGCCGAGCTGCGTCTGGATGTGGTGGCCGATCTCGTGGGCGATGACGTACGCCATGCCGAAGTCGCCCTTGCCGGCCTTGAGCGTCGTCGCCAGCTCGTCGAAGAAGCTCAGGTCGAGGTAGACCTTCTCGTCGCCGGGGCAGTAGAACGGCCCGACCGCCGCCTGGGCGAAGCCGCACGCCGACTGGACCGCCCCGGTGTAGAGCTTGAGCTTCGGCAGCTTGTACGTCTTGCCGAGCTGCTCCTGGAACTGCTCGGTCCAGACCGTCTCGGTGTCCTTGAGGACGACGCCGGTGAACGTCTTGCGCGCCTCCTGGACCGGGTCGAGCTTCTCGGGCGGCTTCTGCTTCGGGTCGGCCCCGCCCGACATGCCGATGTTCTCGAGCAGCTTCGGGTTGATGCCGAGGATGCTGGCCAGGAGCAGGACGACGATGCCGATGAGGCCGCCGCCGACGGCCATGCCGCCCATGCCGGCCCCGCGGGCGTCCTCGACGTTGGTGGATTCTTCGCGGCCTTCGACTCGCATGGCGCGGCTCCCGGGTGCGGTTGGTGCTGGCGACAGCATCATTGTAGCGGCCGTCAATTCTCGCGGCCGTACCTCGCCCCTACCCCCGGGTTTCCTCGTCCCCGATCGACCGGTCCGGCAGGTTCGTCTCGCCGTCGCCGACGGAGCGCGACACGTCGCGCGGGGCGTCGGGGGGACGGGTCGGGGCCGCGACGCGGCGCGGCCGGGCCGCCACGCGGGAGCGGATGTCGGCCAGCTCGGCCGCCCGCTGGCGGCGGCGCTTCCGGTCGGGCAGGACGCCGAGCAGGATCAGCAGGAAGACCGGGTTGCCGAGCGTCGCCGCGACGATCCAGACGACGAACCCGTAGCCGCGCCAGGCCGCCTGGACGGCGACGATCGCGCCGATCGCCAGGAAGACCAGCACGATCACGGCCAGAACGAGGTACCCGCCGACCAGGATCATGGCCGCTCCTTCCCGCCCGCCACGGCGTAGAGGACGGCCCCCGCCAGGGCGGTGTGGAAGACGATCCACGCCGGCAACAGGTAGGGCAGCACGGCGAAGTCCGGCGTCGTGAGCATCGGCGTCACCCCGCGGAGGAACAGGGCCGCCCCCGCCAGGAACCGCCAGGCCGGCCGGGCGGACCGGGCCGCGACGGCGAGGGCGAGGATGGCGGCCAGGTCGACCGCCCCCTCGACGGCCGTCGCCGCCAGGCCGGGCACCCGGAGGGCGTTCGGGTAATAGAGCAGGAAGGCGACCTTCCCGAGCCAGGACCCGACAAGCAGGACGGCCAGGACGACGAGCGGGACGACCCCGCCCGGGCGCGGCTCGGCGGCGGGGCGGGCCGGTTCGTCCGGCCCCCGGGCCGCCCGGCGGTTGCGTTCCAGGGCCTCCTCGAACGCGAGGCGGGTCCGCCGCGAGGCGAACCGGAAGCGGAGGACGGCCCGCCCGCCGTCCGCCTCGCGGTACGTCAGCCAGTTCGACCCGCGCAGGCGGACGTAGTACAGGTAGAACGTCACCGCGACGACGATCATCGCCACCGGCGTCACCAGGACGAGCGGCGCGACCCAGGCCACGAGGCGAGGGGCCGCCTCCGGGAAGAGGGCCGGCAGCCACAACACGAACGCCAGCAGGGCGAACAGCCCGGCGAGCACCGCCCCGGCCACGGCCCGGGAGTCGTGCCGCGCGTCGAGGATGCGCGTGTACGGGATGGTGACCGTCGTCCACTCGCTGAGCGGGCGGAGGAAGAACCGGTCCAGGAGCGGGAAGTAGAACCGCTGCCGGTACCCCTCGACGAGGAGGGCCGTCTCCAGGAGCTGGAGCGTCGTCCCGCGGCGCAGGAACTTCGGCCGCCGGTACGCCGTGAACGGCCCGGCCGAAAGGAACGTCAGCGCCGCCGCCGGGATCTTCACGGCCCGTCCCTCCTCGCGCAGGCGGCGCGCAGGTCGGCGAACTCGAAGCAGTACCCGCTCACGGCGAGGTAGCCGTCGCACAGCTCGACGCACTCGCGGTGCAGGCCGAGGGCGAGGTAGGCGTTCGCGAGGAGCAGGTTGCCGTTGAAGTTGTACGGGTCCTGCCGCAGGACGAGGCGCGCCTCGGCGGCGGCCTCGTCGATCCGACCGCGGGCATACAGGGCCTCGGCGTAGGAGAGGTGCATCCCGACGTCCTCGTACCGGCTCTCGAGCGCGTCGCGCAGCGCGGCGAGGTAGCGCTCCGAGGAGACGTCCCCCTGGCGGGCCAGGTCGCGGAGGAGCCGTTCGCGCTGGAGCCGGCGCATCTGGGCGAAGCACGCCCCGGCGACCGCCGGGAGGGCGAAGTACGCCAGGACGAGCCCGATCGCGGCGACCGGGGCGACCCAGCCGTAGTGCCATCCGAGGGCGCTGTTCAAGAACCGGCCCACCGGCCCGGTGGTCAGGAGCCGGATCAGGTGGTCCAGGTTGCTCACCACCCCGTAATCGATGGGCGGGATGACGTAGCGGAACGCGAGGGACCCGGCCAGGCAGAGGTACGCGGCGAGGGTGAACGCGACGGCGTCCGCCCCCCAGAGGTTGCCGCCGCGCTGCCCGGTGAAGAAGAGGGCCAGGCCGACCAGGGACAGCACCCCCGCGAAGACCCCGGCCGGGAGCAGGTAGAGCAGCACGCACAGGGCCAGGGCCGTCCCGTACCAGCGCAGCCCGGTCGCGATCTCCTGGTCGAGGGTCCGCCCTGCCGCGGGGGCTTTCGACTGGCGGCGGGTCGCGGCCGGGAGGGACCCGGCCGGGCCGCGGTGGCCCAGCTCGGCGAGGAGGGCCTCCGCCGAGGCGGTCCGCTCGGCGAGGGACTTGTCGAGCAGGCGGAGGACCGCCCGCTCCAGGGCCGGATCGACCGCCCGGCCGAGCGCCTCCGACGGCGGGACGGCCACCGCGTAGAGGATCTGGCTCGTCAGCTCGCCGACCGTCGGGCCGGGGAACGGCAGGACGCCGGTCAGCAGGCGGTAGGCGACGACGCCGAGCGCCCACAGGTCGGACTGCGGCCCGGGCCGGCCGCGCAGCTGCTCGGGGGCCATGAACAGGAACGTCCCGCCGGCCTGCCTCTCGCGCTGGATCCCCTCGCGCACCTGGCCGATGCCGAAGTCGGTCAGCACGAAGCGGCACGCCCCGCCCGCGCCGCGTGCGACGAGGATGTTCGCCGGCTTGACGTCCCGGTGCAGGACGCTCCGGGCGTGGGCGGCCGCGAGGGCCGACCCGACCTGGACGAGCAGGTCGCGCACGTCGGCGTCGTCGAACCGGTGGCCCGCTTCGAGCAGCTCCTTCAGGTCCACCCCGTCGACGTACTCCAGGACGAGGGCCAGGTCGTCGCCGTAGAGGAAGTAGTCCTCCAGGCCGACGATGCACGGGTGGTCGAGCCGGGACAGGACGGCCGGTTCGAGCAGGAGCCGGTCGGTGTTCCCCTGGCCGTGGACGACCTTCAGCGCGACGGGCGTGTCGGGCCTGTCGGCGTGGTGCGCCCGGTAGACGACGCCGAACGCGCCGCGGCCGAGTTCGGCCTCGATGACGTAGTCGCCGACGGTCGCGGTCGCCGGGCTCGTGGCGTTCCGGGTCATAGGAGGGTCACCAGGTCGCCGGTCGTCGCCTCCAGGACGACGCGGGCCCCGGCCGCCGCCACGTCCGCCTCGGTCCGGCCGGCCGTCGCGGCGTCCGCCCCGCCGAGGTCGACCTCGAGCGTGACGACCCCGGCGACGTCGAGCCGGTCGCCGTGGGCGAGCCGGTGCGGCACCCCGCCGGCGAGCGGCCGGCCGTTGAGCCTCGTGCCGGCCCTGCTCCGGTCGGTGACGTGCCACGTCTCCCCGTCGCGGGTCAGCTCGAGATGGCGGCGGCTGATGCGGGTCGACAGGGCGTCGTCGTTCGCGACGCGCAGGACGACGTCGTTGCCGTGCTCGGACGACTCGCCCGGCTTGCGCTTCTGCCGGCCGACCGTCACGCGGCGCTGGCCGCGCACCGGCCGGTACGCGACCGGCGTGCCCGGGACGCGCAGGGCCAGGCCCGGGGCGGCCTCCTCGCACAGCGGGGCGAGGGCGGCGGCGAAGTCGGCCATCGCCGCGTGGCGGTCCTCGATCCGGACGGCCATCGCCTTGAGGCAGACCGCGTCGAAGCGCCGGTCGAGCCCGACCCGGCGGCTCGACGGCGGCGGCGGGTTCCCCTCGTTGATGAGGACGGCCAGGGCGAGGAAGTCGCCCCGGTACGGCACGTCGCCGGTCAGGAGTTCGTACAGGACGACGCCGAGGGCGTACTGGTCGGCGGCCGGGCCGACGCGGGCCGTCTCGCCGTTGATCTGCTCGGGGGCCATGAACGCCGGCGTGCCCATCACGTCGCCGTCGCGGGTCAGCCCGAGGGCGGCGTCCTCGCGCCGGGCGAGGCCGAAGTCCATGACGACCGGCTCGCCGCGCTCGTCGATCAGGATGTTGGCCGGCTTCAGGTCGCGGTGGACGACGCCGCGGGCGTGGGCCTCCGCCAGGGCGAGGGCGACCGTCCGGACGAGGGCCGCCGCCGCCCGCGGCTCGTACGGGGCGGCGGGGCTCACCCGGTCGGCCAGCGGCGTGCCCCGGACGTACGCCATCGTCAGGTACGGCGTGCCGTCGATCTCGCCGAGGTCGTAGATCGGGCAGATGTTCGGGTGCGTCAGCGCCGCCGCCGCGGTCGCCTCGGCGAGGAAGCGCCGCCGGATCGTCGCCGCCTGCGGCCCGGACGCGAACGGGATCTTGACGGCGACCGGCCGGCTGAGCAGCGTGTCGGTGGCGCGGTACACGACCCCCATGCCGCCGCGGCCCAGTTCCTGTTCGAGGAGGTAGCGCCCGAACCGGTGCGGCAGCGCGACCGCCTCGCGCTCGGAGAACGCCGAGCCCCCGGCCGGGCCCGTCTCGTCGGCGGGCGGGAGCGTCGCGGCCTCGTGGCTCATGGCTTCCTCCTGGGGGAGAGGGAAGGCTTCTCGGGCGTCGGAAACGGCTTCGGACAGTATGACCGACCATTCCGGAGCGCCAAGGGGGCGGTTCGTCGATTCGCGAAAAGGGTCGGGTCAGATCTCGTGGCTGTAGCCCAGCGGCGGCAGCTCGCGCCGCGTGCCGCCCTCCTCGATCCACATGCCGGGCTCGGCGACGCATTCGCCGACGGGTGTCAGCGCGATCCCCGCGACCGGCTGCGTCGCGACGAGGCGCGCCCCGTCTTCCGGCGACACGGCGACGATCAGCTCGAAGTCCTCGCCGTCGCCGAGGGCGTGCTCCAGGGGCGACCGGCCGTCCCGGGCCGCCAGGGTGTTGGCGTCGTCGCTGATCGGCACCCGCTCGGCGATGACCACGGCTCCGCACCGGCTCTCGTCGCAGACGTGGCCGAGGTCGCGGGCCAGGCCGTCGCTGACGTCGATCAGGGCGTGCAGGTCGGCGGCGGCGTGCAGGGCGAGCGCCTCGCGCACCCGCGGCGTGAAGTCGAGGTGGTGCCCGAGGATGCTGCCGCCGAGCGGCCCGGTGACGAGCAGCCAGTCGCCCGGCCTCGCCCCGGAGCGGCGGACGACGCCGCGTTCGGTCGCTTCGCCGAAGAGGGTGACGCTGATCGTCAGCGGGCCGTCCCAGCTGTTCGTGTCGCCGCCGACGATCGGCGTCGCGAAGGCGTCGGCGACGTCGCGCAGGCCGGCGTACAGTTCCTCGGCGAGGGCCCGGCCGCCGGCGCGCGGCAGGCCGACGCTGACGACGGCGGCGACCGGCCGGGCCGCCATCGCGGCGAGGTCGGACAGGTTGACGGCCATCGCCTTGCGGCCGACGCGGCGCGGCCCGGCCTCGGCGAGGAGGAAGCAGGAGCCTTCGAGGAGCATGTCCGTCGTGACGACGAGGTGGGCCGGGTCCGGCCAGGCGACGACGGCGGCGTCGTCGCCGATGCCGACGACGACGCGGCCGCCGCCCGGGGTGCGCGACCGGAGCCAGTCGATGAAGGCGAACTCGGCGCTGGACATGGGGGTAGTCTACTCGCCGGTCTGCCGTGGGGCGACCGTCCTCGGTCGCCCTCTTCCATATAGCCCCGGGCTTGCCCAGGGTTCTTCGCCTCCAAGACCCCGGCAAGCCGGCGGCTATATGAAGAAGGCGACCGCGGCACCTCACCAGTTCGTCATCGACCCGTCCGGCCGGGTGTACGTCGTCCGGGCCGGCCCCGGCTTCGTCACCTCGGCGACGAGTTTGAGGTGCTTCTTCTCCAGCGTGACGCCGAGGCCGGGCCGCTTGTTCGGGTAGACCTTGCCGTCCTTGAAGTCGGCCCACTCCGGCAGGTGCGGCAGGGCCCGGCCGCCGAGGTTGTACTCCAGAAGTACCGGCCCCGAGAACGGCCCGAGCACATGCACCAGGGCCGCCGTCGCGATCGGCCCGGTGAAGTGCGGCACGATGCCGACGGAGTGCGTCTCGCACAGGGCGGCGATCTTCTGCAGCTCGGTCACGCCGCCGACGTTCGGCAGCGTCGCCCGGACGTAGTCGACGTCGTGGCCCTCGACGAGCTTGTGGAAGTCCCACCGCGACCCCCACTGTTCGCCGGCCGCCAGCGGGGCGGTCGTCATCTTGCGCAGCTTCGGCAGGTCGTCGAGGAACGCCTCCGACCGGACCGGGTCCTCGATCAGGTACGGCTCGTATTCCTCCAGGAGCTTGCACGCCCGCATCGCGTCGGCGAGGTCGAACCGGGTGTGGAAGTCGATCAGCCAGTCGCCGTCCTTGCCGACGCCGTCGCGCACCTCTTTCGCGTCGGCGGCGACCTGGCGGACCCGCTCGCGGGTGTTGTAGACGTCGGTGCCGCGGACGCTGGCGGCGTCCATGCGGTACGCCCGGAAGCCGGCGTCGATGACGGCCCTGGCCCGGTCGCGGAGGCTCTGGCCGGGCAGGGCCCCACCGGTGCGGTAGCACTCGCAGTGGTTGCGGGCCATGCCGCCGAGCAGGTCGTAGACCGGGACGTCGAGCGCCTTGCCCTTGAGGTCCCACAGGGCGAGGTCGAGCGCGCCGAGGGCGTGGATCTTCTCCCGGCCGGGGGGATAGAAGAACGCCCGGTACATGTCCTGCCAGAGGCGCTCGGTCCGGAACGGGTCCTGGCCGATCAGCCGGCCGGCGCACTGGTCGAGAGTGTCCTTCGAGCCGCCCTCGCCGACGCCGACCAGGCCGACGTCGGTCTCGACGGTGACGACGAGGTTGCTCTGGTTGAAGAGCGGGTTGACGTCCGGCGGCTCGAAGATCGAGACCTTGGTGACCTTCGCCTTCGGCAGGGCGGCGTCGGCGGTGCGGGGGAGCAGGACGGCGGCGGTGCCGGCGACGGCGGTCTGGAGGAAGTGTCGGCGGTTCATCGGAGGACTCCGGTGCGGCCTCGGGAAGGGGGACGACCGGGCGGCATCGTACCCGGGGCCGAGGTTCCGGACAAGCGGCCCGGCGCTTGACGGGCCGGCCGCCGCCGCGTGTAATCCCGTTGGGCCGGGAGTGAATCACCACCGAGGGACGAGCATGTCCACCGCCCCACCGAAGACCCTCACGAACGCCGCCGAGATGAGGTTTGCTCTCATCTCGGCCGGCACCTTCTTGATGGGCTCGCCGCCGGACGAGCCCCAGCGCAGCACCGACGAAGCACAGCACGAGGTGGAGATCACCCGGCCGTTCTACCTCGGCGTCCACCCGGTCACGCAGCGGCAGTTCCGCGAAGTGACGGGCCACAACCCGAGCCACTTCTCCGCAGACGGCGACGGCCGCGACGCGGTGCGGGAGCTGGCCACCACGGACGACCTCCCCGCCGAGTGCGTGTCCTGGGACGAGGCGGTCGCTTTCTGCCGCCGGCTGTCCGACCTGGAGCCGGGCCGGACCTACCGCCTGCCGACCGAGGCGGAGTGGGAGTACGCCTGCCGCGGCGGTGCGGCGGGCTACCAGGTCTTCCATTACGGCGACACGCTCTCCTCGACGCAGGCGAACTTCGACGGCGAGTATCCCTACCTGGCCGAGCCGGGGCCGTGCCTGGGGCGGACCTCCGCCGTCGGCTCTTACGCGCCGAATGCCTGGGGCCTGTACGACCTGCACGGCAACGTCTGGGAGTGGTGCGCCGACTGGTACGGGAAGGGCTACTATCAGGTCGGCCCACGGCGCGACCCGGCCGGGCCGGCCACGGGCACGTCGCGCGTCTGTCGCGGCGGCAGCTGGGACTGCTTCGGCCAGCGCTGCCGGTCGGCCTGGCGCAACGGCACCGAGCCGGCGAGCCGGCACGAATGGCTCGGCTTCCGCGTCGTCCTGGTCTCGCCGGAGGGGCCATGCGCGTCTTCCTGACCGGCGGTTCCGGCGACCTCGGCCACGTCCTGGCCGCCGCCTTCGCGGCGCGCGGGGACGAGCCGATCCGCTTCGACGTCCGGGCGCCGCGTCGCCGCGTCGGCGTCCACGTCCCGGGGTCCATCCTCGACCGCGAGGCGCTCCAGCACAGCCTGGCCGGCGTGGACCGCGTCGTCCACATCGCCGCGTGGCACGGCATCCACGAGGCGACGGGGGCGAAGGACGTCTACGACTTCTGGGACCTGAACGTGACCGGCACGTTCCACGTCTTCGAGGCGGCGGCGCGGGCCGGCGTCCGGCGGATGGTCTACCTCTCCAGCACCAGCGTCAAGGACCGGGCCGGCGTCTACGGCCACACCAAGATCCTGGGCGAGGAGATCGCCCGCACCTACGCCGAGCGGCATCGGATGGCCGTAGTCACCCTGCGGCCGCGGGCGTTCATCCCGCCGTGGAACCGCGACGTCTACCCCGATTTCGTCGCCTGGGCGAGGTGGTTCTGGCGCGGGGCGGTCCACATCGACGACGTTTGCCAGGCGGTCGTCCAGGCCGTGGATCTGACCGGACGCGACTCCCTGGAGACGCCGCCCGTGCTGCCGGTGGACGGGGCCTACGAGTACACCGACGACGACCTGCGGGACTGGGACCGCGACGGCCCCGGGTCGACGTTTCGCAAGCACTACGCGGCCTACTACGACCTGGCGGTACGACACGGCCTTGAGCCGAGCCGGAAGCCGGAGAAGCTGGACATCGCCGAAACCCGGCAGCGGCTCGGGTACGAACCGCGATACAGCCTGCGGAGCTTGTTGGGGGAGCTGGCCCGGTTCGGGGCGGCGGGGCCGCCGGGCCCCGAATACTGACCGGCCCGCGGTAAGGAGGAAGGCATGGACCTGTTCGACCTGTTCCAGGAACGAGACCTGCGCGAGATCCGCGAGCGGCTGGATCGGCTCCAACAGGAGGGCGACCCGCGCCTGGCCCGCGAACTGGCCGAGGCGACCCTGGAACTGCGGCTGCGTCTGGGGGCCCTGGTCCGGCTGCTGATCGCCAAGGGGCTGATCACCGCCGAGGAGTACGCGGCCCAGGTCACCCAGGCGCGGGCGGAGGAAGGCAAGACCGCCTGACGACAGGGCGGTTGCCTGTTTGGGTCTGGGTAGCCGAAGTCGTGAGACTGCGGACCGCGCCCCGTCTGAAGTCTCACGACTTCAGCTACGAAGACGAAGGCCGCCCCGTCACGACCCGACCCAGGCCCGAACTGGAAACGGCCCTGCGCCTGACGAGCCGCCCCTTGCATCCCACCGTCGCGGGCCGTACATTCCATACCGTCCCGGCCGTGGCGGTGCGCGGCGGGAGGAGCGCCGTCCCGTCAGGAAGGATCGCACCATGCCGGTCGGATACCTCTGCCTCGTCCTGCACGCCCACCTGCCGTTCGTCCGCCACCCCGAGTTCGACGACTTCCTCGAGGAGGACTGGCTCTACGAGGCGATCACCGAGACGTACGTCCCGCTCCTGGAGATGATGGACGGCCTCGACCGCGACGGCGTCGATTGGCGGCTGACGATGTCCGTCACGCCGACCCT
>Ga0268299_1000466_pt1 | contig 124629 bp, 92 predicted proteins | sample NOBtaG_FD_193484 | JGI IMG/M metagenome (GOLD analysis project Ga0268299, IMG submission 193484) | Activated sludge microbial communities from bioreactor in Nijmegen, Gelderland, Netherland - NOB reactor | ecosystem: Engineered > Bioreactor > Aerobic > Activated sludge | place: Netherlands...
GAGGAGATGGTCCTCACGGCGTTGAACAACGCCGAGAAGCAGGGCCCGGCCAGCGCGATCGAGAACGGGATCGCGTTCGACAAGGCCCGGTCGGCGATCGCCCAGCAGCGCAAGGGCCGCGGCAGCGCCAAGCTGCTGACGAAGAGCCCGCGCGAGCGGGAGATCGAGCAGAAGCTCAACACGCCGGTGACGCTCAGCTTCAAGGACGTGCCGCTCTACCACGTGCTGCAGTCTCTCTCGGTCGAGCACAACGTCCCGATCTGGCCGAACAAGGCCGCCCTGGAGGCGGACGGCATCAACCTCGACCGGCCGGTGACGATCCAGATCGGCAACCTGTCGCTCCGGTCGGCGCTGAACCTGCTACTCAAGGACGCCCACCTGACGTGGGTCATCCGGGACGAGGTGCTCCAGGTCACGACGCCGACGGACGCCCGCGGCAAACTCGAGACGCGCACGATCGACGTGACGGACCTGGTCATCCCGATCCACGAGTTCGGGAAGCTGAACCCGGCCCAGGCGCAGGCCCCGGCCCTGACGCCGCTCCACACGACGCCGCCCACCGGCCAGCAGGGGCCGAGCCCGGTGACGACGCCGTTCAGCCTGCTCGGCGGCGAGAACGTCGGCCAGACGTCCGGCGGCGTCCTCCAGACGAACAACGCCGCGGCGTCGTGGTCGCAGGGCAAGAGCCCGACGCAGGAGAAGGAGCTGATCCGGCTGATCCAGAACACGATCAACCCGAGCAGCTGGCGCGAGATGGGCGGCCCGGGGACGATCGAGTTCCTGCCGCTGAACAACGCCATGGTCGTCAACCAGACGACCGACATCCAGGAGCAGATCGCCGACCTGCTGGCGGCCCTGCGGCGGCTGAACGACCAGGAGGTCGCCGTCGAGGTGCGCTTCATCACCATCACGGAGGACTTCTACGAGCGGATCGGCGTCAACTTTAACGTGAACATCGTCAACGACCAGGCCCAGCGCTTCGCGCCGCAGCTCCGCAACGGCGTCGGGACGCCCGACCCGGGCTTCAACGTCTTCAACCCGAACGGCCTGACGGTCGGCATCACCCCGGCCGGGACGTTCACGAACGACCTGAGCATCCCGATCACGAACCAGACGTTCTGGCAGACGATCCCGCAGTTCGGCGGCTACCCGGGCGTCGGCGTCGGCGGCGTGACGATGGGGCTGGCGTTCCTGAGCGACATCCAGGTGTTCCTCTTCCTGGAGGCGGTCCAGGGCGACGTGCGTAACAACATCATGCAGGCCCCGAAGCTGACGCTGTTCAACGGCCAGACCGCGAACCTGTCCGTCGGCGAGAACCGCCTGTTCGTCACCGGGACCGGCGTCGCCATCGTCAACGGCAACCCGGTCTTCCAGCCGCAGGTCAACCAGCTGAACATCAACACGACGCTGACGATCCAGGCGGTCATCACGGCGGACCGGCGCTTCGTGCGCATGTCGATCCAGCCGTTCCTGAACAACCAGCTCCCCGGCCCGGTGGCGAGCTTCCCGGTCGTGGTGCCGATCTTCCCGCAGCAGGGCATCGGCGTGTTCACCGCGCCGCCCGACCCGATCGTCTTCACCCAGCTCATCCAGCAGCCGGGGACATCGTTCGTCACGGTCGGGACGACGGTCATGGTCCCCGACGGCGGCACGGTGCTCATGGGCGGCCTGAAGCGCCTGTCGGAGAACCGGACCGAGTTCGGGGCCCCGATCCTGAGCAAGATCCCGGCGATCAACCGCCTGTTCCGCAACGTCGGCTACGGCCGTGAAGCTTCCAGCCTCCTGCTGATGGTGACGCCGCGCATCATCATCCAGGAGGAGGAAGAGGAGCGGGCGACCGGCTACCGCGACCGGCCCCTGATCGGCACCGGCGGCGAGTAAGCGCAGGGACCGATTGACAACCCCACAAGCCCAGGCGTTGCGACGCCTGGGCTCTTTTCGTTACCACCCGCCGGCGCAGAGCGGGCTCGTCTCCAGAAAGTTCAGGAACACCCGCGCCGGCAGGGTGAGCACCCGGCGGCGATCCTGGACGAGGAACAGCTCGCGGTCCGCGCCGAGGTCGGCGATCGGCCGGGCGACGAGCTGGCCGGCGGCGGCCTCTTTCTCGACGGCCCGGCTCGACAGCACCGCGACGCCGAGGCCGCGCACCACCGCCTCCTTGATCGCCTCGTTGCTGCCCAGTTCCAGCGCGACGCGGAAGTCGGCCAGCGACCGGCCGGCCCGCTCCAGGGCGGCCTCGAAGCCGTGCCGCACGCCGGAGCCGGCCTCGCGTATGACGAGCGGGTGCCGTGCCAGTTGGGCGAGCGTCGGCGACTTGCCGCCGGCGAGCGGGTGGCCCGGCGGCGCGACGAGGACCATCCGGTCGCGCGCCAGCAGGTGGTACTCCAGGTGCGGCTTCTCGACCTTGCGGCCGACCAGGCCGAGGTCGGCCCGGCCGCGTTCGACCTGGTCGATCGCGGCGAGGCTGTCGCCGATCGTCACCCGGACCTGGACGTGCGGATGGCCCGGCCCGAACGCCGCCAGGACGGCCGGCAGGAAGTGCTCGCCCGGGATCGAGCTGGACGCCAGGGTCAGCTCGCCGACGACGGGGGCGTCCTGGCCGGTCACGGCGCGGCGCGCCTCGCGGAGCAGGTCGAAGACGCGCTGGGCGTAGCCGTGCAGCGTCCGTCCGGCGTCGGTCAGGGTGACGCGGCCGCCGTGGCGGCGGAACAGCGGCGTGCCGAGGCTCGCCTCCAGGGCCTGGACGCGCTGGCTGACCGCCGCTTGGCTCAAGCCGAGGACCCGGGCCGCCCGGGTGAAGTTGCCCAGCTCGGCCGCCTTGGCGAACGTCTCCAGGTGCGGCAGCGGCAGGTGCTCCGGCTCCACGGCGGTCGCTCCGGGTCGGGGTTGTTGCTTATTCTATCCGGCCCGACCTGCCCGGGCTCAAATCGCGCCGCCCCGCGAGCGAAGTGAATGGAAATCGCGGACGGTTCCGCTCGCCGTTCGCCGCGCGGCGGCATTACAATGGTCCCGGTCCCCTGTCGCCGAGGGCGTCCCGGATGCTGTTCCAGCTCGAGAAAGTCACCAAGACCTACGGCCGGATCACGGCCCTCAAGGATTTGAGCGTCGCCGCCCCCAAGGGCGCGATCGGCCTGCTCGGCCCCAACGGGGCGGGCAAGACGACCCTGATTCGCACCCTCCTGGGGCTGATCAACATCGACCGCGGCGGCGGCACCGTCCTCGGCCGCGACATCCGCGTCAAGCCGCTCGACATCCGCCAGCGCGTCGGCTACGTCCCCGAGAACGAGTGCCTCTTCCCCGGCGTGACCGGGGTCGACTTCGTCCGGTTCGCCGGCGAGCTGTGCGGCATGGACTTCGACGACGCGATGCAGCGCTCCCACGAGGTGCTCGACTACGTCGGCGTCGGCGAGTTCCGCTACCGCAAGGTCGAGAGCTATTCGACCGGCATGAAGCAGCGCGTCAAGATCGCGTCCGCCCTGGTCCACGACCCGACCCTGCTCATCCTCGACGAGCCGACCAACGGCATGGACCCGGCCGGCCGCGACGAGATCCTCGCCCTGGCGCACGACCTCGCCCACAACAAGGGCATGAGCCTGATCTTTTCGAGCCACCTCCTCCCCGACGTCGAGCACGTCTGCGACCACGTCGTCGTCATGAACCGCGGCCAGGTCATCCAGCAGGGCCGCATCGCCGAGCTGAAGCGCGTCCACCGCCAGCGCTACCAGGTCCGGCTCAAGGAGCCGCCGGAGGAGTTCATCGCGAAGGTCAAGGAGGCGGGCTGTATCGTCGATTTCCGCGACGACCTGCTCGAGGTGCAGATGAACGACGGCCAGGACGAGTCGCTCCTGTGGCGGATCGCGTCGGACCTGAGCGTCCAGATCCGCCACCTGCGCCCGCAGCGCAGCACGCTGGAAGACGTCTTCCTGTCCGCCGTCGCGGAGGTGCGCTGATGCCGGTCTTCGAGCAGGGCTACAAGCACTGGGACGGCGACCTGTCCGGCCACGCCTGGCGCTGGTGGACCATCGCGCGGCAGGGCGTCCGCATCGCGATGCAGGGCTGGCTGCTGCGCATCCTGACGATCATGGCCCTGTTGCCGGCCCTCGTCCTGGTGTGCGTCTTCGTCCTGTGGGGCTTCCTCGAGCAGCAGGCGGAGTGGGCCCTGCCGATCGCGCGGATGTTCTTCCCCAGCGAGGTCGTCGCCGACCCGGCCGCGTACCGGATCATCGTCTGGACGCTGGCGTTCCACTTCTTCTTCAAGTTCGAACTGTTCGTGTCGATGATCCTGGTCCTGCTGGTCGGCCCGGGCCTGATCAGCCAGGACCTGCGCTTCAACGCCGTGACGCTCTACCTGTCCCGGCCGCTGTACCGCTGGGACTACTTCCTCGGCAAGCTCGGCGTGATCGGCTGGTTCCTCGCCCTGGTGGCGATCCTGCCGGCGGTGGTCGCCTACCTGCTCGGGGTGCTGTTCTCGTTCAAGCTATCGGTCGTCGCCGACACGTGGCACCTCCTGCTCGGCTGCGTCGGCTACGGCCTGGTCATCGTCCTGTCGGCCGGGACGCTCATGCTCGCCCTGTCGTCGCTGAGCCGCAGCTCGCGCTACGTCGCGTCGTTCTGGGTCGGCATCTGGCTCGTCAGCAGCATGGTCGCCGGCGTGATGACCGGCATCCACGGCGAGCAGGCCGGCCGCGCCGCGATGAAGGCGGCCGTGCTCGATGCCCGCCAGCAGCCGGGCAACCCGATGCCGGCCCACATCGAACAATGGCGCCGCCGCCAGGCCGCGGAGATGGAAGCCTACCTGGACGACTGGCGGCCGATGATCGCCTACACCGGCAACCTCGAACGGGTCGGCCGGGCGCTGCTCGGCGTCGATGCCGTCGTGGACCGCCTCGCCGACGAGGTCGTCGGGCGGCGCGGGTCGCCGGAAGGCCGCGTCATGACCCGCGTCATCTTCTCCGGCCCGCGGTTCCCCTGGGAATGGTCGGCCCTGATCCTCCTGGCCCTGTTCGGAGCCTCCCTGTGGCTGCTGACGACCCGCGTACGCACGCTGGACCGCCTGTCGTAAGGCCGGACCTGCGCCTCAAGGAAGGCGAGCAGCCGGTCCCGGCCCCCCGGGCGACCGAGGTCGCCCCGGTCGTCATCCGCTTCGACGAGGTGTCGAAGTGGTACGGCCCGGTCATCGGCGTCAACAAGCTCACCCTCGACATCCCGCCGGGCATCACCGGCTTGCTCGGCCCCAACGGCGCGGGCAAATCGACCCTGCTCCAGTTGGCGACCGGCCAGCTCAAGCCGAGCCAGGGCAGCGTCACCGTCCTGGGCGAGGAGGTCTGGGGCAACACGGCCCTGTTCCGCCGGGTCGGCCTCTGCCCGGAGCAGGACGCCTTCTGGGAGTGGATGACCGGCAAGGAGTTCGTCACGACCTGCGCCGGCCTGGCCGGCCTGAGCCCGGCCGGCCCCGCCGTCGCCCGGGCGATCCACTTCGTCGGCATGGAGGAGCACCAGGACCGGGCCATCAAGGGCTACAGCAAGGGCATGCGCCAGCGCATCAAGCTCGCCCAGGCCCTGGTCCACGACCCGGAGGTCCTCTTCCTCGACGAGCCGCTGACCGGGACGGACCCGCTCGCCCGCCGCGACCTGATGGACATCATCCTCGGCCTGGCGGCGGACGGCAAGTCGGTCGTCGTGTCGAGCCACGTCCTGTACGAGGTCCAGTCCCTGACGCAGTACATCATCCTGCTCAACCGCGGCCGGCTCGTCGCCGAGGGGAGCATCCGGTCGATCCGCGACCTGATCGACAAGCACCCGCACAAGATCGTCCTGGTCACCGACCGCTACCGCGAGCTGGCGTCGCGCCTCGTCGGCTGGGAGGACGTCGAGGCGGTCCAGGTGCTGCGCGACCAGGGCGGCGTGATGGTCGAGACGCGCCAGCCGGACGCCTTCTACGCCCGCTTGCCGGGCCTCGTCGCGGACGGGACGCCGATCCGCGAGGTCTACTCCGAGGACGACAACCTCGAGGCCGTCTTCAAGTACCTGGTGAAGTGATGGACTTCCAAGCGACCGCGCCGCGCCCCTCGCTGTTCGTCGCCCTGGCGACGGCGTTCACGCTCACGCTCCGCCAGCTGCTGCGCGGCTGGCGGCTGATCATCCTCGCCGTGCTGTTCGCCATCCCGGCGGTCCTGGCGCTCACCGCGCGGATGTACACGCCGCCCGCGCCGCCGAAGGAACTCGAGTTCGCCCTGCTGCTGAACTTCCTGCCGGTCGCCCTGGTGCCGCTGACGTGCCTGCTCTATTCGAGCACCCTCGTCCAGGACGAGATCGAGGAGCAGACGCTGACGTACATGCTGCTGCGGCCGATCCCGCGCGGCCTGCTCTACCTGACGCGCCTGCTGGCGACGTACGCCGTCGTCCTGGCGCTGACGGTGGTCTTCACCGTCATCACGACGGCGTGCGTCTGGTGGGGCAGCGACGGCAGCCAGGGCAACCCGGTCCAGCGGACGGCGGCGTTGCTGCCGATCCTGGCCCTGACGACGTTCGCGTACACGGCCCTGTTCGGGGCGCTGAGCCTGTTCCAGCGCCGGCTACTCCTGTTCGGCATCGTCTACATCGTCCTGATCGAGGGCGTCCTCGGCTCGATCGACTTCGTCCTGCGCCGGGTGACGGTGGTGTACTATTTCCGCGTCCTGAGCCTGAACTGGATCGACGACACGAACCAGCGCAAGTGGGGCATCACCCTGACGTCGGAGACGACGCCCGGCGTCGTCGAGTCGCTGATCTGCCTGGCGGCGATCGGCCTGGTGGCGGTGGTGCTGGGGGTGTGGCGCTTCCGTTCGACGGAGTACAAGGTCAAGACGCCGGGGGAGAGTTGACACACGAACGCCGATCGGAGCCCGAGCGCCAGCGGGGGGTGTCTTGTCCCTCGCTGGCGCTCGGGCTCCGATCGGTTTACACCGCGACCCGGCCGCCGAAGCGGGCGGCGAGGCGCGGCTGCTCGTCGCGGGTGATCTCGTTGTCGGCCAGGTCGAGGGCGTCGAGGCGAGGCAGCGTCGTCGAGCTGGCGAGGGCGTCGATGCCGGCCTTGCCGATGTGGGCCGCGCGGAGGTCGAGCCGACGGAGCCGGCCCAGGTGCGGCGACGCGGCGAGTGCCTGGACGCCGGCGTCGCCGATCGGGTTGTCGGCCAGGTGGAGCGTCCGCAGGTGCCGCAGGTTCGGCGACCCGGCAAGGACGGCGACGCCAGCGGCATCGATCCCGTTTGCCCGCAGGCGGAGATCGGTCAGCCCGGTCAGGGTCGGCGACGTCGCCAGGGCGGCGAGGCCGACCGGGCCGACGCGGTTCTCGTCCAGGTTCAACTCGCGCAGCCCGGCGACGACCGGCGACCGGACGAGGGCCTCGACGCCGGGGCCGGTCGCGCCGTTCCCGGCGAGGTCGAGGTACGCCAGCCGAATCGGGTCGGGCAGTTCTGCCAGGGCGGCGATCGCCCGGCCGGACAGGCGATTCTCGCGCAGGTCGAGGCGCTCGACGCCGGCGAGGACCGGCGACCGGGCGAGGACGGCAAGGTCGTCGCCGGTGAGGTGGTTCGCGGAGAGCTTGAGGGCGGCGAGCGACCGCAGGTGCGGGGCGCGCGCCAGCGCCTGGACGGCCAGCCCGGTCAGGCCGCAGCCGGAGAGGGCCAGGTCGCGCACCTCTCGGAACGGGGCGGCGAACAGCCGCTCGGCGCGGGGGCCGTCGAGCGGGCCGGCCAACGACAGGGTCGTCAGCTGGCCGGCCGCCGGCGAGGCGGCCAGCTCGCGTAGCGCCCGATCACTCGCCGGGGCCAGGGCCGGGGCCGGCAGCACGCTGATGGCGAGATCGACGACCTTGCGGAGCTTGAACGGCGCGAGCAAGGCCGTCAGGCCGAACGGCGTCACGGCCGTGCCGCCCAGGCGCAGGCCGCGGAGGATCTCGGCCTGCCGCGAGGCGACCAGGGTCCGCACCGCCCGGTCGTGCAGGAACGGGCAGTGGCTTAACGACAATTCCTCGATCCGGCCGAGGATCTGGAACTTCGCCAGGTCGCCGAGCCAGCGGCCGGTGATGTAGGTGCCGGCCAGGTCGAGGGCGCGCAGGCGGGTCAGGTGCCGCGACGCGAGCAGTGCCTCAACGGGGCCGTCGGCCAGGAAAGGGTCGGACAGGGTGAGCCGTTCCAGGTGGCGCAGGTGCGGGCAGGCGGCGACGTCGGCCAGGTCGTCGGCCTGGGTCGGAATCAGCACGACCGACCGGATCGGGTGGCGCTCGAACAGCCGATCCGGCAGGGCGAGGAACGCCGCGGGGCGGAGGTTGAGCGCGTCGAGGAAGCCGCCACGGAACGACCAGCCGTCGCCCCGGCCGGTGACGCCGGCTAGGTCGGTGAGCCAGTCGCCGCGATGGCGTTCGAGCAGGTCGGCCGCCTCCTCCTCCAGGGCGAGGCGGGCCGGGTCGCACGCCGGCAGCTGCTCGGCGCGGACCTGGCAGCGGATGAACGGGCCGCGCGGGTCGCCGCGGTCGTCGAGCCAGTCGGCGAAGACGAGCCGGTGCGTGGCGTCGTCCGGCTCGGCCCGGATCGCGTCGAGGAAGGCCCGTTCGTGGCTCATGGCGTCGCTCCTCGGGTAAGATTGTACGGCGCGGCCGGCGAACCTCGGCCGCGCGCCGGGTGTCCCGCCGATTCGGTCGCCCCGGAGGTCGCCAGGCCATGCACCTGACGTTCGTGCCGCTGCTGGAGGAGGAGCGCGAGCTGTACCGCCGGCCGCGCGACTTCACGCGCTTCAAGGCGTACCTGCGCTGGACGGTCGATTTCGAGACGCAGCGCGTCAAGCTGCCGACGGTGATGATGAACCCGATGGCGCGCGGACACGTCGCCGACTACCTCGACGCGCTGCTCGCCCTCGACGCCGAGGCGGTCGGGGCGGCGGCGATGCGCGAGGCGGCCCCGGAGTTGGACGACGTGCCCGGGACGTTCCGCGTCGCCCTGGTCGTCTGCGACGACGTCGCCGGCGGCTGGACGAACCGCTACGCCTGCGAGTACGCCCAGATGGCGTGCGCCCCCGCGCCGCGCTGCCTGGAGCAGTTCGACTGGCATGGCGTCGTGCTGTGGGCCGGCGACCCGCCGACGGCCGGGCTGGTTCGCGAGGCGGTCCTGACGACGCTCTATCGGGTGGCTTACGTCCACCGGCACGGCCCGCCGCAGACGCTGCGCGACGTGCTGGCCCAGGAGGGATGGGTGATGGCCCAAGCCGGCTGCGCCGGGCCGACGCTCGACGCAGACGACGTGGAGTACACGCGCTACGTCCTGGGGCCGCACCTCGCCGCGACGGACATGCGGACCTGGATCGAGTGCCTGTTCGGCGACGCGGCCGGCCGGACGCTCGGCTTCACGCCGCAGGGGCTGAGCCCGCGCGCCGGGCTGGCCGTGGCACGGCACGACGCGCGGCGCGAGGCGACGAACCGCACGCCGGAACGCTGCTGACCTTGTCCGCGGCAGTGATCGCCGCCATGCTGGAAGCGTCCCGGCCGGCTCCTGGGCGTTCCCGCATGCCGGTCTGTCTGCACGCGCACAGTTGGTATTCCTTCCGCGAGGGGGCCGCCAGCCCGACGACCCTGCTCGACCGGGCCGTCGCGGCGGGGTATTCCGCCCTCGCCCTGACCGACACGAACGGCCTCTACGGCGCGGTGCCGTTCGTCGAGGGGGCGGTCCGTCGCGGCGTCCGGCCGTTCCTCGGCGCGGCGCTGCGCCAGGGCGGCACGCGCGCCGTCGCGCTGATCGAGTCGCCAACCGGCTACGCCAGCCTGTGCCGCGTCCTGAGCCGGCTCCACCTCCACGCCGGCCCTGGGGCACCGCCGCCGGAGGAGCAGGAGGACGGCTCGCTCCTCGTCGAGCTGCTCGCCGACGAGAACGCCGGGCTGCAACTCCTCGTTGAGGACGCCGCCCTCGCCGAGCAACTGCGCGACGCCTACCGCGACCGGCTCTGGGTCGAGATCGTCCGCCCGGGCCGGTCGCCGCGACAGGAGGCGGCCCGGCTCGCGGCGGCGGCCCGGCTCGGCGTCCGGCCGATCGCCAGCCCGGCCGCCCGCCTCGCGACGCCGGACGACTACCCGACCTACCGCCTCGTCACCGCCCAGCGCCGCCTCACCCAGATCGACCAGCTGCCGGCCGAACTGCCCGTCGAGCCGGGGCACCACCTGCCGACGGTGGCCGAGTTCCGCCGCCGGTTCCGCGACCTGCCCGACGCGCTCCGGGCGACGGACGACCTGGCCGAGGTGCTCCAGTCGGCGGTCCTGCCGTGGGAGCACATCCTGCCGACGCCGCGCGACGCGCCCGGCACGTTCGAGCATCTGCGCGACCTCTGTGAACGCGGCCTGCGCGACCGCCTGCGCGGCGGCGACATCGCCGCCCGGACCCGGCTGCGCGAGGAACTGGACCTGATCGGCCCGGCCGGCCTGGCGGGCTACTTCCTGACCGTGCACGAGATCACCCGTCTCGTCCGGGCCGACGGCCAGACGATGGCCCTGCGCGGCTCGGCCGGCAACTCGCTCGTCTGCTACCTGCTCGGCATCACCGACGTCGATCCGCTCCGGTTCGGCCTGACGCTGGAGCGCTTCCTCCACCTCGGCCGGGTCGACCTGCCCGACATCGACCTCGACTTCGACTGGAAGGTGCGCGACGCGGTCATCGACCGGACGATCCGCCGCTACGGCTGCGCCCACGCCGCCCGGATCTGCACCCACCAGATGCTCCAGCCGCGGTCGGCGTTCCGCGAGGCGGCCAGGCTGCACGGCCTGTCGAACGAGCAGGTCAGCCAGCTGCTGCTCACGCTCGACCGGCGCGTCGATGACCTGGTGATCGACGCGCTGACGTCAGCGCGCCGGGCCGTGCCGCGCGAGTTCCCGCTCGAGCCGGCTCGCTGGCCGCGCCTGCTCGCCGACGCGGCCCGGCTGCTCGGCCGGCCGGACCACCTGTCGCTGCACCCCGGCGGCATCGTCGTCACGCCGACGCCGCTGGAAGGTCACGTCCCGCTCCAGTGGGCGGCGAAGGGCGTCGTCATGACCCAGCTGGAGAAGGACGGCGTCGAGCGGATCGGCCTGGTCAAGATCGACCTGCTCGGCAACCGGGCCCTGGCGACGGTCGACGAGGCGAGGCGGATCGTCGCGGGGACGGACGGCCCGCCGCTGCGCGACGCGGCCGCCGAGGCCCTGCTCGAACGCGGCGACACGCTCGGCGTCGCGCAGCTGGAGTCGCCGGCGATGCGCCACCTGCTCTTGCAGATCCAGGCCCGGACGCTCGACGATGTGATCCTCACCCTGGCGCTGGTCCGGCCGGGGGCGGCCGGCCTCGGCGTCAAGGAGCGCTTCGTCCGCCGGCGGCGCGGCCTCGACCCTCCCGGCGACGTCCACCCGCGCCTGTTGCAGATCCTGCCGGAGGGTCATGGCCTGATGATCTACGAGGACGATGCCCTGCGGCTGATCCGCGCCCTGACCGGCCTGGAAGCCGCCCCGGCCGACTACCTCCGCAAGCGCATCGCGAAGCACCAGACCGACGACGAGGCCCGCGAGCTGCGCGCCGAGTTCCTCGACCGCTGCCGGGAGGGGCCGCCGCCGCACCTGCCGGCGGCGCTGCTCGACGAGGTGTGGGACCACCTGAGCAAGTTCAACCGCTACTCGTTCTGCAAGAGCCACGCGGTGAGCTACGGCCTGATCGCCTGGCACGGGGCGTACCTGAAGGCGCACCACCCGCTCGCGTTCTGGACGGCGGCCCTGAACAACAACCAGGGCTCGTACGCGCGCTGGGTCTACGTCGAGGCGATCCGCGACGCCGGCCTGGCGCTGCTGCCGCCGTGCGTCAACCGCTCGGCCGACACGTTCGCGGTCGAGGGGGCGTCGATCCGGGCCGGCCTCGGGGCGATCGCCGGCCTGTCGCAGGAGTTGCGGCAGCGCCTGCTCGACGAGCGGGCCGGCGGGCCGTACCGCAGCCTGGCCGACCTGCGGCGGCGCGTCGAACCGGGGCCGGAGGGGCTGGCCCTACTCATCCGGGCCGGGGCGCTGGACGGCTTCGGCCAGACGCGGCCGATGCTCTACCTGCGGGCCCAGCAGCCGACCCGCCGCGAGCCGGCCGGGCCGGAGCTGTTCGACGACCTGCCGCCGCCGCCGGACTGGCGGCCTCGCGACTTCGACCTGAAGCGCCGCCTGCGCGACCAGTGGGAGACGCTCGGCTTCGTCCTCGACGTGTCGCTGATGGACGTGCTCCGGCCGAAGCCGCCGGGCCAGGGGCCGCCGGTGATCGCCAGCACGGACCTGCCGCGTCATCGGGGTCGGGTGGTGCGAGTCCAGGGCCTGGTGGCGACCGCCCGGCTGACACACACGAGCGACGACCGGCCGTTGCAGTTCGTCAGCCTGCGCGACGCCCACGGCCTGGCGGAGGTGACGCTCTTCGACGGCGCGTGCCCGGCGGTGCCGTACCTGACGCTCGGCCCGTACACGGCGACGGGCGTCGTCGAGGAGCAGTTCGGCGTCTTCTCGGTGACGTGCCGGGCGTTCGAGCCGGCGTGACCCGCCGGGTGGTGCGCCGGCCGGCCGCCGCATAAGATGGGAGCGGCTCGTCCCGACACGCACGGAAACGGCGATGGCGTCCTGGTCCCTGACGGCGCGATGGGTCTTCCCGGTCTCCCGACCGCCGCTGCGGCACGGCCGGGTCGTCGTCGATGGGGATCGCCTCGTCGCGATCGAACCCGACCGCGGCGAGCCGGCCGACCTCGACCTCGGCGACGCGGCCGTCGTCCCGGCCCTCGTCAACGCCCACGTCCACCTCGACCTGTCCGGCTTCCGGACGCCCGTCCCGCCCGGGCCGGACTTCCCGTCCTGGCTGCGGGCCGTCGTCGGCCACCGCCGCGCAGCGACGCGCGACCAGACCCTCGCCGACGTCCGCGCCGGGGTGGACGAGTCGCGCCGCGCCGGGGTCGGCCTCGTCGGCGACATCGCGGGCGGCGGCCTCAGCGCCGCCGTCCTGGGCGACGCCCCGATCCGCTCGACCGTCTTCTTCGAACTGCTCGGCCTGACGCGCGAGCGGGCCGGCCTGCAATGGGACGCCGCCCTCGCCTGGCTGCGCGACCACCCGCCGACGGCGACGTTCCGGCCGGGCCTGACGCCGCACGCGCCGTACAGCGTCCGGGCGAGCCTCTACCGCGCCGCCGGTCGCCTCGCGGCCGGCGGGCTCCCCGTCGCGACCCACCTGGCCGAGTCCGCCGACGAGCTGGCCCTCCTCGGCCGACGCGGCGGGCCGTTCGTACCGTTCCTCGACTCGCTCGGTGTCTACGACCCGGCCGGCCTCGTCGCCGCACCGGCCGAGGCGATCGCCGCCCTCGCCCCGGCCCCGCGGCAGCTGCTCGTCCACGCCAACTACCTCGACCCGGAGACGCCCCTGCCGCCGACCGCGACCGTCGTCTACTGCCCGCGCACCCACGCCGCGTTCGGCCACCCGCCGCACCCGTACCGCCGGCTGCTCGACCGCGGCGTGCGCGTCGTCCTCGGCACGGACGGCCGGTCGTCGAACCCGGACCTCGACGTCCTCGCCGAGGCGCGCCGGCTCCGTCGCCACGACCCGACCCTGCCGGGCGACGTACTCTTGCGCATGGTGACGCTCGATGCGGCCGACGCCCTCGGCTGGGCGGACGAGTGCGGCAGCCTGGAGCCGGGCAAGTCGGCCGACCTCGCCGTCGTGCCGCTGCCGGCCGGCGACGGCGAGCCGCACGAGCTGCTGTTCGACGCGGCGGCGGCGGGACGTCGCTACCGCCTCTTCCGCGGCGCGTGGGACGAACGGCCGCCGAGGTGACGGCCGGGGCGTCGGGCGGTCACGCGGCGAAGGGGACCACCTCGCGGACGCGCAGCCCCGGCCGCGTCTCGGGGAGGGTCAACCCGGTCAGGGCGTCGGTCATCGTCACGGCGACGCGGTTCGCCTCGCTCGCCTCCAGGACGGCGACCCCGGACGGGCGGAACTCGCCGAACAAGGAGTGCGCCCGGGCCTGGATGCGGTCGAGCAGGCCGCGTGCGACCGGCCGGCCGGCCAGTCCGGTCGCCACGGACAGGTGGAGCCGGCCGCCCTCCGTCGCCCAGGGCGGCTCGCCGTGCGTCAGGAAGTGGCACAGCGCCGTCTGCCGCCGGGCCGCCTGGCCGTCCGGGGCGGCGTCGATCGACCGGACGAGGCGCACCAGCCGATCGAGCCGGAAGTGGCGCGACGACGGCAGGGCCGGGCCGCCCGCCTCGCGGTACAGCCGGCGGGCCGCGTCCAGGTAGCCGCGGTCGGCTTCGGCGTCGGGACTGACCCGGTCGATCCACCACTCGGCGCGCTGCCACTCCTCGTCGGCCAGCGGCGACCGGGCGATCAGCGGCCGGGTCGCCTCGACCAGTTCGAGTTGCAGCGCGTCTAGCTCGGGGCAGTGGCAGCGGAGGACGACGGAGCTGCCGCCGACGGCCCGGTCGCCGTCCCAGCGCGGCGTCGGCCAGATCGCGACATCGCCCGGACGGATCGTCGGCCGGCCGACGCGCCGGCACGCGGCGCGCACCGCCGCGTCGTACCGGGCCGGGTCGGCCGTCGTCAGGGCGTCGAGCAGCGTCAGGTGCGGCCCGCCCCAGGCGACGACCTCGCCGCGCAGGTCGGCCGGCCGGAGCAGCTCGGCCAGCGGGTCGCCCGGCGGCGAAGCCCCGTCCCAGAAGCGTTCCAGCCAGTCGGCGATCGGCCCGTCGGCCATGACGTAGACGGCCCGGAACTCGTCCATCCCTTCCCCTCCCCGGACGGGCGGGCGACGCCCTCCAGGGATAGATACGCAGCCGCCGCGGCGAAAATGTCACGATTCCGTCCCGGTCGCTATCATGACGACACCGCCCCGAGGAGGCCGACCCGATGAGCAGCGCCGCGGTCCGCATCGGCATCGTCACCGTCTCCGACCGCGCCAGCCAGGGCGTCTACGAGGACAAGGGCGGCCCAGCGATCCGGGCCTGCCTGGAGGAGATCCTGTCCTGTGCGTGGGAGGCGGTGCCGCGCCTCATCCCGGACGACCGGCCGACGATCGAGGCGACGCTGCGCGAGCTGTGCGACGTGGAGGGCTGCTGCCTGGTGGTGACGACCGGCGGCACCGGCCCGGCCCGGCGCGACGTGACGCCGGAGGCGACCGAGGCAGTCTGCGACAAGGTCCTGGACGGCTTCGGCGAGCAGATGCGGGCCGTGTCGATGCGCGTCGTGCCCACGGCGATCCTGTCGCGCCAGGTCGCCGGGGTGCGCGGCCGGTCGCTGATCGTCAACCTGCCCGGCAAGCCGAGCGCGATCCGCGACTGCCTGCTGGCGGTGTTCCCGGCGGTGCCGTACTGCATCGACCTGATCGAGGGGCCGTACCTGACGACGAACGAGGCGGTGGTGAAGGCGTTCCGCCCGAAGGCGTGAGGTGGCGATGAAACTGCTCACCCTGGTCGTCCGCCCGTTCCGGGCCGAGGCGGTGCTGCGGGCCCTGGCCGAGCTCGGCCTGGCCGATTGCTGCACCGTCGCCGAGGCGAAGGGCTACAGCCGGCAGAAGGGCTACCTCAACCGCTACGTCGGCAGCGAGTACAGCATGGCGTTCCTGCCGAAGGTCGAGCTGAGCCTCGCCATCCCCGACGACCGCTACGACGAGGTCGCCGACCGGGTCGCCCGGGCGGCGCGCACCGGCCGGATGGGCGACGGCAAGGCGTTCGTCGTGCCGCTGGCTTATCCAGAGGCGCTGGAATTCTGAGGCGGCGTGCCGTGCGAGTGGGGATGCGTGTGCAGGTACACCGCCGCCCCCTCGCCGAAGGTGCGGCGCAGCGCCTCGTCGGCCAGCAGCGCCGTCGGCGAGCCCTCGCAGACGATCTTCCCCTCCGCCAGGCAGAAGACGTGGCCGGCCAGCTTCGATACGACGCTCAGGTCGTGTGAGACGAGCAGGATCGTCACCCCCGTCTCCTGGTTCAGCCGCGAGATCAGGTCGTAGAACGCCTCCTGGTCGCGGAAGTCGATCCCCGCGGCCGGCTCGTCGAGCAGGAGCAGCTCCGGCGTCGGGTCCAGGGCCAGGGCCAGCAGCACCCGCTGCAGCTGGCCGCCGGACAGCTTCTCGACCGGCCGATCGACCAGGTTCTCCGCCCCGACCCGGGCGAGCAGGTCGAGCATCCGCCGCCGGACGCCCGGGCCGATACCGAGGAAGATCGGCTGACGCTGCAACGCCAGGCCGAACAGGTCGCGCACCGTCAGCGGGAGCTGCCCCTCGATGCGCAACTTCTGCGGCACGTAGCCGATGTGCTCCGGCGTCGGCCGGCTGTGGTCGTGGCCGCAGAAGAAGCGCACCGACCCCGCGAACGGCACCTCGCGCACCAGGACGCGCAGCAGCGTCGTCTTGCCCGAGCCGTTCAGGCCGATCAGGGCGTGCACCCCGCCCCGTTGCAGCCGGGCGTTGACGCCCTTGAGCACCTCGACCTCGCCGAGCGTGACGCGGACGTCGCTCAGCTCCAGTAGCGGCTTCGTCACGGCAGAGCCTTCTTCAGCACGGCGAGGTTCTCGCGCATCTTCTCTTCGTACCACTCCGCCGAGAGGGCGTCCGCCGGGGCCGTCTCCAGCGGGTCCAGCTCGATCACCTGCACCTCGGTCCCCTTCGCGATGCCCTTGTTCAGCTCCTTGAGCAGGACGTATACCTCGCCCTCCTTCGGGTACTGCGGCTCGACGGCGATCGTCCGGACGTTGAGCTGCCGGCACTTGTCGACCAGCTCGCGGAATTCCTTCGACGTCCGGCCGTCCGTCGGGATCTTGCGGATCGTGTCCGGGATGGTCAGGTCGAACGTGTCGGCGAAGTAGCCCATCGACGCGTGGAACGTGACGATCTGGCGGTCTTTCTTGTCCTTGAGCATCTCCCGGCCGTCGGCGCGGAGCTGGTCGAGCTTCGCCAGGTACGCGGCCGCGTTCTTGTCGTAGTCGGCGGCCCCGTCCGGGTCGATCTCCTTGAGCGTGTCGCGGATCTGCTCGACGAACACCTTCGCCTGCGGCACGCCGGACCACATGTGGGCGTCGATGTCGTCCTTGTGCTCGTGCTTCTGGCCCTGGTGATCCGGGTGGTCGCACACGCCGTAGAGGATGAGCGGCTTCGGCAGCTTCTTCGCCTCGACCCCGGCGACGAGCTTGTCGCCGAGCTTGACGACGCGGCCCTTCAGCTTCGGGTTGCCGGCGTTGACGACGGCCTGGTCGATGAACTTGTCGTCGAAGCCGAGGCCGAGCGCGAAGGCGACGTCCGCCCCGCGGAACGTGTACGAGTCGAGCGTGTTGAACGTGTAGCCGTGCGGCCCGGTCGTCGTGCAGATCGACCGCACCTCGGCCCGGTCGCCGGCGACGTTCGCCACGAAGCTGTACAACGGCGGGAACGACACCGCCACCTTGACCGGGCGGTCGGTCTTGAAGACGGTCGGCGCGCCGGAGCAGCCGGATAGCACCAGCGCGAACGATCCGACGACCGTCGCGATAATGGAGAAGGCGGACGTTCGTGCGAGCATCGGAGCGTCTCCCGGACGGCGACGAGGCGACATATTTCGTTATACGTCCCCCGTAGTTGTACGGTTCACCGGCGGGCGACGCAACGGCAGTTGGCGAGGTGCGGCGATGGCGAGCGAAGGGACGGCCCGGCGGTGGAACGGATGGGCGATCGCGGCGGCGGTGCTCGGCGGCCTGGCGTTGGTGCCGTCGTTCTGGCTGCTGGCCGGCCTGGCGGCCGTCCTCGTCGGCTACGTCGCCCTGGTGCGCGTCAACGCCGCCGACGGCGCGGAACGCGGCGCGCGGCTGGCGGTGATCGGGTTCGTGCTGGGCTGTGTCGGCCTCGTCCTGCAAGGGGTGTGGTTCTTCGTCGGCCTGATCGCGACGACCTGGCCGTACCAGGCCCGGACGACCGACATGAACCACCTGCGCGTGATCGGCGAGGCGCTGACCCGCTTCCCCGACGCGAACGAGAAGCGCTTCCCGCCGGCGGTCAGCCCGTTGAGCGACCTGCCGCCGGAGCAGCGCCTGTCGTGGATGGTGCTGATCTTGCCGTACCTGGAGACGGGCCCACGGCAACGGCCGTTCCTCGACCTGACCGCCCGGCTCGACCTGAAGGCCGGCTACGCCGACGCGGTCAACGCCCCGGCCCGGGAGGCGCTACAGGGGTTCCGCTCGCCGGCGGCCCCGGCCGACCCGGACGCGGCGAACCACACCAGCTACGTCGGCCTGGCCGGTGTCGGCCCCGACGCGGCCCGGCTGCCGAAGGACGACCCGCGCGCCGGCTTCTTCGGCTACGAGCGGCGCATCACGCGCGACGACCTGCTCGCCGGCAGCGGCTACACGACGGCCGTCGTCGAGACGACGCGCGGCGGGCCGTGGGCACGGGGCGGCCCGGGCACCGCCGCCGACGTGCCGCCGACCGGCGACGCCCTGTTCGGCCGCGACGCCCCGTTCGGCGGCCTGCACGCCGACGGCGTCCACCTCCTGTTCGCCGACGGGAGCGTCTCGTTCCGCCGGACGGACCTGCCGGCCGACCTGTTCCGCCGGCTGGCGTGTATCCATCGCCCGGACTGAAATCCTGCCCGATCCGAACGCCGCGGCGAAAAACGCGACCTATGGTTGTCGTAGGCGCGCCCCGCACCGTCGGTCGGCACCGCGCGCCAGGCTCCAGATCCCGAGGTGGAGACGGCCGTGCGCAAGCTCCTTGTCGCGAGCCAGAAAGGCGGCGTGGGCAAGACGACGACCTCCCTGAACCTGGCCGCCGCCGCGGTCCAGGCCGGGACGCGTGTCCTCCTGCTCGACTCCGACCCGCTCAGCAGCATCAGCGGGGCGATCAACCTGACCGCCCACCCGCGGCGGCGCGTCTTCCGCCAGGCCGGCCTCGACCTGCCTGGGGCCGTCGTCTGCGACGTCATCCCCGGCCTCGACGTCCTCAGCCCCTACGACGAGGGCCGCTGCGACGACGACGACTTCGACCACCTCGTCGCCCTGCTTTGCTCGCCGGCCGTCGAGGAGCGCTACGGCTGCCTCGTCGTCGATGCGCCGCCGTTCCTCGGGGCGAACCCGGGCCAACTCGTCCGCGCCTGCGACGAGTACGTCCTCGTCATGCGCGCCGAGCCGATGGCGTACCGCACCCTGCCGGCGTTCCTGGAGCTGATCCAGCGCAACCGGACGGCCGAGCACAACATCCAGATGCGCGGCATCCTGCTCACCCTCGGCGAGGGCGAGCCGGCCGGCGACCGGTGCGAACGCGAGCTGCGCGGCCGGTTCGGGGCGCGCATCCTGCCGCACGCCATCCCGTTCGAGGAGGAGGTCTCCCAGGAGGCGCTCTTCGGCCGGATCGTCACGCACTCCAACCCGGCGTCGCGCGTCTCCCGCGAGTACGCCGCCGTCGTCGCCCACCTCAAGCTCGCCGAGAAGAAGACCGGCGCGATCGAGGCCTCGCCGCTGCTGTCCCTGCTGGCGTCGGTCGCCTCGACCCGCCGCGTGGCGGCCGGGTCCGGTGTCCGACGCGCCGTCGCCGCCGGCGGGACGGCCCTGCTCGACCACGGCGACGACGGCGACACGGCGGACGACATCCCGTCGCTGGACGACGTCCTGGCGACGACCCCCGTCGAGAGCGACATCGACCTCGACGAGGCCCCGGCCGAGCCGATCCGGCCGACCCGGCCGATCCGGCCGTCGCAGCCGGCGACGAAGTCCGGCGTCAAGCGCCGGCCGGCCCCGGAGCCGGCCGGGGGGCTGTCCCTCGTCGCGACCGTCGTCCTCCTCGTCGTCGCGATCGGGGTCGGCATCGGCCTGGGCCTGCCGCGCCAATCGACGGCGCTGCTGCCGGTCTTCGTCGGCGCGAGCGTCTCCGTCGCCGTCCTCGTCGGCCTGTGGCTCGTCTCGCTCGTCGAGGGGAAGCCGGCCCCGCGCGAGGACCGCAGGTCGAAGCGGGGCAAGCGGCGCGAGGAATGACAGAAGGGATGGCCCGGGCGTCGCGACGCCCGGGCTTGGCGGCCTGCCGGGTCACTTGTCCGGCAGTTCCATGACCTGGATCGACTTCACCGTCACCTTGCTGCCCGGGTCGTGCTGCTGGATCGCGAAGTGCCCCTTCGTGTAGAGCTTCTTCTCGTCCTCGACCTTCGTGTTGACCGTCTCCTTGCCGTTCACCTTGATCGTGATGTGGTTGCCGACCGCGGTGACCTCCTGCTCGAACCACTCGTCCGGCTTGACGAGCATCTCCTTGACGAGGCAGTCCTTGAAGTTGTACAGGCTGCCGGTCCGGATCGGGTCGCCGCCGGTCGAGTTGATCTGCGCCTCGTACCCCTTCGGGAACGCCGGGCCGAACTCCGTGCGGAAGTACTGGCCGGAGTTGCCCTTGTCGGAGATCTTCGCGACGACCTTGTAGCGGAAGTTCTTGTAGTCGCCGCGCTCGCTGAACAGGTGGCCGGCCGGGCCGGTACCGACGATGAACCCGCCCTCGACCTTCCAGACGGCCTTGTCCTTCTCGTGCGTCTTGAAGCCGGTCAGGTCCTTGCCGTTGAACAGCTCGACCCACTTGCCCTCCGGCTCCTTCTTGTCCTGCGCCCGGGCCGGCAAGCCCAGCGCCGCCGTCAGGCCGCCGAGCAGCGCCAGGGCCAGCAATCGCCGCGTTCGTGTCATGGATGCCTCTCCAGGTGGGGCCCGCCCGGCGCGTCGGGGCCGGGTCGGGATGGCAGCGAGTCTACGGGAAGCGGGCAAGGCCGGCCAGCGCGAAACTCGCCTTGATTGATGCGCGCCGGTCGCTATCCTCGTCGGCCGCGCCGGGGATGTGCCCCGGCCCCGCCCGCACCGAGGCCGCGCGCATGACCCGGGCACGAAGCTACCTCCTGACGACGCTCCTGGCGGCGACGCTCGGCACGATCACGGCGTGCAGCACCGGCATCCGCGTCGATCGCTCGTCGCGCAGCGAGGCGATGTTCACCGCGTTCAAGGAGAACCTCGTCGGCGTCGGCACCCCGGCCGCCCGGACCGAGCAGACCCTGCGCAAGTACGACCTCGACCGCCTCGCCGTCAGCGCCCCGGCCGAGACGGAGGGCCGGCTGCTCCAGCTGCTGAAGACCGAGCCGCCGGCCGACCTGCTCTACGCCCTCGCCGAGCTGGCGTTCCTCCGCGGCCGGAAGGTCGAGGCGTGGAGCGCGAAGGAGAGCCTTCCGCTCTACTACCGATCGGCCGGCTACGCCTACCACTACCTGTTCACGACCGCCCGGCCGGCCGCCAGCGAGGGCGGCCCGGACAAGCGCTTCACGCCGCAGGACGTCTTCGACCCGCGCTTCCGCCTCGCCTGCGAGCTGTACAACCAGAGCCTGGCGAAATGCCTCTCGGCGGCCCTGGCTATCGGCCGACTCGAGCCGAGCCGGGTTCTGTCCGTGCCGACGCCGGATGGGAGTACGTTCGAGCTGTCGGTCATCCAGCACGGCTTCGTCTGGCCGGCGGAGGACTTTACCGACGTCCAGCTCTGCGCCGACTACAAGGTTCGCGGCCTGGCGAACCACCACCGCACCTACGGCCTCGGCGTCCCGCTCATCGTCACGCGCAAGGTCGATCAGGACCACAACGAGACGTACCTCGCCGACCACGCGAGCTTCCCGGCGACGGCGTTCTTCCGGTTCGAGGGCACCATCGACGACCTGGTCGGCTGCCGGTGCGGCCGGCTCGAACTGTACGACCCGCTCCGCGTCAACGCGATCGACGTGCGCGGCCTGCACGTCCCGCTCGAGTCCGACGTGACGACGCCGCTGGCGTACAGCCTGTCGCGCTCCGAGCTACAGGGCGTCTGGCTGAAGGGGTTCTTCCGGCCGGAGACGATCGAGGCCCAGACCGGCCTGTACATGATCGAGCCGTACCAGCCGGGCAAGATCCCGGTCGTGTTCGTCCACGGCCTCTTGTCGTCGCCCCTGGCGTGGGCCCCGATGTTCAACGACCTGCGTGCCGAGCCGGACCTGCGCGACAAGTTCCAGTTCTGGTTCTACTTCTACCCGACGTCCGCGCCGTACTTCGCCTCGGCGGCGTCGCTGCGCAACCGGCTGGCCGAGCTGCGCCGGCGCGTCGATCCGCAGGGCAAGGACGCGAGCCTCGACCGGATGGTCCTCGTCGGCCACAGCATGGGCGGCCTGATCGCCCGGCTGCAGACGGTCGATAGCGAGAACGCCTTCTACGAGCTGACCGGCGAGCCGCCGCTCGACTCGCTCGCCCTGTCGGAGGAGGCCCGGCGGACGATCCGCGACTCGCTATTCTTCGAGCACAACCGGTCCGTCTCCCGGGCGGTCTTCATCGGCACGCCGCACCGCGGCTCCGGCCTGAGCCTCTCGACGCCGGGCCGGATCGTCGGCGGCCTGGCCGGGATGCCGCGCGTCCTGCTGCGGACGAGCATGGAGGTGCTCGGGACCGAGGCCGGCCGCGAGTCGCGCTTCTCGCGGTCGCGCCTGCCGACGAGCGTCGACCTGCTCCGGCCGAACGCCCCGGCCCTGGAAGTGTTGCTGAACCGGCCCCGGCCGCCGGAGACGACCTACCACTCGATCGTCGGCGTGACGCGCAACAGCGACCTTGTCCTGGAGCGCGCCCTCGGCGGCCAGGTCAACGTCCTCGGCGACGGCATCGTCCCGTACGAGAGCGCCCACCTCGCCGATGTCGATTCGGAGTTGATCGTCCCGGCGAACCACTTCGACCTGCCGCTGCACCCGCTGTCGGTGCTCGAGGTGCGGCGGATCTTGCGCGAGCATCTGAAGTGACCCCCAACCCCTCCCAAGCCCGGGCGTGGCAACGCCCGGGTGTGAAGTCTCCCCCGGGCGTTGCCACGCCCGGGCTTGCGGGGGGATTACCCGGCGCTCACTTCGGCCCCGGCGGGCAGTACTTCCCGAGCCACGCGAACACCTCGCGGTGCCAGAAGGCGCTGTTCGCCGGCTTGAGCACCCAGTGGCCCTCGTCCGGGAAGTTGATGAACTTCGACGGCACGCCGAGGCGCTGGAGCGTCGTGAACGCCTGGTGCCCCTCGCTGACCGGGACGCGGAAGTCGAGGTCGTTGTGGATGATGAGCATCGGCGTCTTGAAGTTCGCCGCCTTCTTGTGCGGCGAGTGCTTCTCGTAGGACGACTTGTTCGGCCCCCACGGCGGGCCGCCGTGCTCCCACTCGTCGAACCAGAGTTCTTCCGTCGTGGCGTACATGCTCTCGAAGTTGTAGACGCCGCAGTGGCTGATGAGGGTCTTGAACTTGTCGGTGTTCCCCTGGAACCAGTTCATCATGTAGCCGCCGAACGACGCGCCGGCGGACGCCATCCGCGACGTGTCGATCCACGGCTGCTTCTCCAGGTAGGCGAGGCCCTTCATCAGGTCGTCGTAGCACTTGCCGCCCCAGTCGCCGGAGATCTCGTCGCAGAACTTCTGGCCGAAGCCGGTCGAGCCGCGCGGGTTCGGCAGGGCGACGACGTAGCCCTGGGCGGCCCACACCTCCGGGTTCCAGCGGAAGCTCCAGCCGTCCTCCCACGCCCCCTGCGGCCCGCCGTGGACGAGGTAGACGAGCGGCCACTTCTTCGCCGGGTCGAAGCCCGGCGGCTTGAGCACCCACATCTGCATCTTCGCCCCCTCGACATCGACGCGGACGCTCTCCGGTCGCGGCAGGTCGAGTTCGCCGAGGAGTTTGGTGTTGGCGTTGCTCAGGTTGACCGGCGGCTTGAAGTCGTCGAACCGGAACACCTCGGCCGGGTGGTTCATCCGCGAGACGGCCCCGACGACGGTGCGCGTCGCCGGGCTGGCCGACAGGGCGGCGATCTGGCCGGGCGACTTGATCGCGTCGAGCTTGCCGGAACTGGAGCCGAGACCCTTGACCGCGACGTAGAAGACCGAAGTCGCCCCGTCGTCGTCGGCGGTGTAGTAGAGCATCTCCGGCGACACCCAGACGATGTCGCTCGCCGAGACGTCGATCGCGCCGGCGCTCACCGGCCGGGCCGGCCGCTTGAACGAGCCGTCGGGATTGATCTCCGTCGCCATGACCTCCCAGCGGTCGGCCTCGTAGCCGGGCTTCCGCTGGCTGCGGTAGGCGATCTGCTTGCCGTCCGGCGAGACGCGCGGCCCGCCGTCGGCGGCCTTGCTGTCGGGCGTGAGGTCGACGATCTTGCCGCCGGCGGCCGGGACGCGCAGGAGCGTGTAGTTCGTGCTCCACGCCTCGTCGCGTTCCGGCGGGGCGGTGACGATCAGGTGCGTCCCGTCCGGGCTCCAGCAGAAGTCGTCGCCCATCGAGAAGGTGCTGGAGGTCGGGTTGAAGTCGCGGTCGCCGGGGGTGACGTCCTTCGGCTCGCCGCCCGCCGCGGGGACGACGAAGACGTGCTGCCGCTTGTCCTCGACGTACTCGTCCCAGTGGCGGTAGAAGAGCTTCGTGAAGACCTTCGCCTTGACCGGGTTCTTCTCGATGGCCTCCATCTTGTCGGCGTTGAGCTTGTCGCTCTCGGCGAACGGCTTGTTCGAGAACTCGGGATAGACGGTCGAGACGAAGGCGACCCACTTGCCGTCCGGCGAGAAGAGGCCGCCGCTGGCCCCGGTCGAGAGGTTGGTCAGCTGCCGGGCCTCGCCGCCGTCGAGCGAGATGACCCAGAGCTGGTTCGAGCCGGAGCGGGTGGACTCGAAGACGATCTGCTTGCCGTCCGGGCTCCAGCGCGGGTGGGCGTCGCGCTTGCCGCTGGCGGTCAGCTGGCGCGGCTCGCCGCCGGCGGCCGGGACGAGCCACAGGTGGGTGACGGACCGGTTCGCCTTCAGGTCGGGCGTCGCGACGGTGTAGACGACGAGTTTGCCGTCGGGGCTGACCTGCGGGTCGCCGACGCGCTGGAACGCGAACAGGTCGTCGATCTTCATCGGCCGCTTGCCCTCGGCGAACACCATCGCCGGCAGCAGCCACAGCGCGATGATCGCGCCGAGAAAAGCCAGTCGCTCCATGAAACGCCTCGTCCGGGAAAAGGAGAACGGGACCGATAAGGTAGTGTCGCGGCCTCGACCGGCCGCGACAAGGCGGCGCTGGCTACTTCGCCTTGTGCGACAGCAGCCAGGGGTACAGCTCCGGCGTGACGTAGGCCGAGTCCCACGAGTTGTGGCCGACGAACGGGTACTCGGTGTAGCGCGGCGTGCCGCCGGCCTTCTTCAGCGCCTCGATCATCGATCGGCCGTTCTGGACGAGGTTCGGGTTGTCCTTGTCGCCGCAGAAGTACCAGCACGGGACGTCCTTGATCTTCGCGGCGCTCTCCAGGTCCGGGCTGCCGCAGATCGGCACGATGGCGGCCCACTTCTCCGGGTGGGCGGCGGCGAGGCTCCAGGTGCCGGCCCCGCCCATGGATAGGCCGGTCAGGTAGACGCGCTTCGGGTCGGTCTTGTACGCCTTCTGGACCTCGTCGAGGATGGCGAGGGCCCGGTCGGCGTCAGGGCCGCCGGCCTTCCAGTTCGACTTCGCCTTGCACTGCGGGAAGACGGTGATGAAGCCGAACTTCTTCTCCGTCTCCTTGAAGCGGATCGCGCTGCCGATGCCCTGCTTGACCTGCACCTCGCCGTCCTCGCCGCGCTCGCCGGCCCCGTGCAGGAAGAGGATGACGGGGTACTCCTTGTCGCCCTTGTAGTCGTGCGGGACGAAGACGACGTACTTCGACTCGCCGTCCTTGCCCTTGTACACCTTGTTGATGAACCCGGTCGCGGCCTTGTCGTCGGCCCGGCCCGGGACGGTCGCGACGGCGACGAACGCGACGAACAGTAACGCTCCGAAACAGCGGCTCATGGGGACTCCTCTCGAAGATGCGGACCCACGCCGCGACATCCTACCGCGACGAGGCACCGCGACGCCAGGATGTCGTTTCACATCCGGCGCATCAGCCAGCGCAGCGCCGGCGGGGCCGAGTCGCCGGGCGACCAGGCGAAGTACCCGACCGGATGGAACCGTCCTTCGAGCGCGCGCAGCGCGTTGGCGAAGCCGCGTTCGCGCAGCGCCGCCGCCACATCGGCCGTCCCGGCCGGCAGGCCGCGAGCGACGACGACGACCGGGAGGCGGTGTCGCCGGGACACCTGGCCAGTGCGTCGCCGATCCCAGCATTCGAACAGCGCCTCGACCGCGCTGTCCGGCGCGGCGAGGCCGACGTCGAGCACGAGGACGATGCCGTCGGTCCCGGCGAGGAGCGGTAGCGGGGCCGACCCGGGCGGGTCGAACAGGTGCAGGACGCGCCTGCCGGTCCCCGGTTCGAGCGGAGCGACGGTCCAGGCGAGGGACGTGTCGGCCGCCTCGCTGGCGGCGTCGCGCTGGGCGGCGTTGACGAAGACGTCCGCGTCGGCCCCGTCGGCCAGCTCGGCGAGGGCGCGGCGCAGCCAGGCCGTCTTGCCGGCCGTGCCCCAGAGGATGACGACGTACTCCGGCCAGTGCCCGAGGCGGGGATGCTCCAGGTCGCGCTGGCACTCGCGGCAGCGGCGCGGCAACTTGGCCGGCGCGGTCGGCAGCCAGTCCCCGCACTCGCAGCGGGCGCGGAGAACGCCGTGGATCGACGGCCGGAGGTCCGCCTCGGGGGCACCGCAATTCGGGCAGAGGGACACGGCTCGCCCGACGTGCCCGGCCGGGCACACGTCGCGCCGCCGGCCCGCCCACGCCCGCAGCAGGTATCGGGCCCGGAGGAGACCGATCGCCAGTAGAGTGCCGCCCGCGAGGAACCCGGCCACGACGATTGGCAGTAGCGACGCGAGCCCAACGCCGAGCGCCAGGAACCCCGCCGAGACGGCGAACGTCGCCCAGAACAGGGCCGGCCGCAAGGTCCAGACGACGCGGTCGCGCCGGATCATGTCGCGCCTTTGCCGAAGAGCCAGGCGAAGAGTCCTTTCCGGGCCCGGGGCCGGCGGACGGACGCCAGCCCCTCGCACACCGGAGCTGGCGGCGGCCCCGACCGGAGCGCCGCGGCGGTCACCGCGGCGAAGAGGGCCGCGTCGCCGAGCAGGCCGTTCGCCAGTTCGTCCGGCACGTCACCGAGGCCGAGCCGGTGGACCCAGGCCGCCACGAGCCAGGCCGCCGGCAGGTCGAGGCGGAGGAGGGCCGGGAAGTCCTCGGCCGGGACGGCGACCCAGTCCGCGATCCGGCCCGGGTCTGTCTCGGCCGACAGCAGCGGCAAGAGAACCTCGCGCGCGACGAACGGCAGGTCACCGGGCAGGTCCGGGTTCCGCCAGACGGCCCGCCGGAGGGCGAGGACGGCGGCGTCTCCGAGTGACGGGAGCAGGTCGCCGACGACGCGGCTCAGCGCGGTAACGTCGCCGTCCCGGGCCGCCGTTACCGCCGCAGCGAGCAGGAAGGAGAGCAGGTCGGCGTCCGCGTTTCGGACCAGCGGCTCGGGGGAGGTCGGCAGCTCGAACAGGTGGTGCGCCGCGGCGACGCCGCGGGCGTGGCAGCGATCGAGGAAACGGCGCAACTCGCGAGCCCGGCCGGCGAGCAACTCGCCGGTCGCGAAGGCGGAGTAGGGGTGGATCGCGACGCTCGGCGAGCGCCGTCCGGAGCCGAGGTGGAAGCACGCCCGGCCGGTAAGGTGGTAGCGACCCTGGAGCGGATCGCGTTCGTCACCCGACCAGACGCCGACGACGTGGAGCGCCCCGGCCCGGCCCGGGGTCGGCTCGTAGGTCGAGAAGGTGACGACGGCCTGGAGAGCCGGCGGCAGGGCCAAGCCGACGGCGAACAGGCACCGCGCCACCTCGGCCGGCGTGGCGCAGAGCAACACCTGCGGCCGGTCCGCCGCCAGGAGGGCCGAAAGGACGAAGGCCGCCGCCTCGGCGAGTGGCCCGGCCGGGAGCGCTTCTTCCCGAAAGTTTGGCCCTGGCAGCGGGCCGGGATGCTCGGGCAGCTCGCTGTCACCGTCCCAGGGCGGCACCAGCCATCCGGGCGATCCCCAGGCGCGGACGCAGTCGAGCAGGCCGACCTCGGCCGGCACGTCGAGCAGGGCGTGGGTGAAATGCGTCACCGGGCGCTGGAACTCGTCCACGCCGCCGCGGACGGTGTGGAGCAGGAAGCGCCGCCCGCCGACTTCGACCAGGGCCAGCCGCTCCAGGTCGCCGGGTGGGAACTCGCACCCGAGCAGCGGCGCGAGCGGCGTCCAGTCGCGCGGCCCGACGCCGGCCGTCGCCGCCCGGACCCCGTAGCCGGAGCCGGCCGGGGCGTCGAGCCGTCGGCCGCCGGGACAGGCGGTGTGCAGGAGCTGCTTCATGCCGCCCCCGCCGCCATCGCCGGCAGGTAGCCCAGCCGGTGCAGCGCCCAGAACAGCGGATCGACGACCCGCTCCGGCTGGAGCCGGGCCAGGTAACCGGCCTCGTCCGGCCGGTGGCCCAGGGCGGTCAGCGCGAAGTACCGCGCGTCGGCGAACCGGCGCAGGTTGCCGACCTCGACGCCGCCCCACTCGCGCATCAGCCGGGCCGCCTCCGCCGAGACGCGCCGCGCGTCGGCCGCGTCGAAGCCGCCGACGTGGCGCGACGGCGATTGCAACGGACTCCCCGGCGGCAGCAGGCCGGCGTCGCGCAGCTCGTCGAGCATTGTCAGTACGAACGCGACCGGCTTGTGGATCGGCCGCTCCGCCCGGACCGCCCCGTGCCGCTCCATCAGGTTCAGGAACGCCTCCAGCACCGCCCCGAACCGGCCCTTCGTCTCGCCCGCCCGCCGACGGAGGCGCTCGTCCAGGCGCGGGACGAGGTTCGCCAGCCGGGTCGGGTCGACCAGGAACAGGACCGCCGAGGCGTGGGCCAGGTAGCGGTAGTTCTGGTCCATCTCCGCCTCGTCCTCGAGGTCCTCGCCGGCGGTGTCGAACAGGACGAGGTCGAGGGCGCGGTGGCTCGCCCACGGCCGGGTCAGACGGTGCCACCACGACCGATGGTCAAAGTTTAGCCGGTAAATGAGCGGCGAGCGCAGGTTCGGGTTCTGCCGGACGCCGAGCGTCGCCGGGACGCGCGCCCGCTCGCCGAAGAGCGTCTTGCCGTAGCGCTCGTCGTACAGCTCCCGGCTGGAGACGACGCCGCGGCCGAGGTGGAATGTCCCCTGGGCGACGACGCTGAACCCGGCCCGGTCGGCCAGCCGGCCGTCGATGAGCTGGTGCAGGAGCATGCCGATGTAGGTGCTCTTGCCGGACGCCCGGTCGCCGACGACGGCGACGACGCGAGGACGCAGCTCGCCGGTAGCGATCGCGAGCGGCAACGGCAGGCCGCAGTGCGTGCAGCACTTGTTGTGATCGACGGCCCAGCTCCGATCCGGCCACCAGCCCCACGAGCGGCGCGCGGCCGGCAGCAGCGGCGGCAGCGGCTCCGGGGTCTGGCCGTAGTACGCCGCGATGCGGTCGTCGATGACGAGGTCCGGGCTGTCCGGCGGCAGGCGCGTGCGCCGCAGCGGCGCGTCGGCCAGGCGGAGGGACCGGAAGCAGAACGGGCAGACGATCGTGTCCACGGACGGCCCTCAACGCAGGACGATCCCCTCCGGCGGGTCGGCGTCCAGGCGGAGCCACGCCGCGTCGTCGTCGCGCCGGCAGAACAGGCGCACGTGGACCGGGCCGCGCCGCTCCGGCCGGTCGAACGCCACGCGGAGCGCCGCGCCCGGGCCGAGCGGGCCGCCGTCGCTCGTAGCGAGCACCTGGCCGTCGTCGCGCCCGAGCGGCGTGTCGTCGAACGAGCCGACGAGGACGAGCGGCGGCAGGTTCACCGCCCCGGCCGAACGCACCTCGACCAGGAAGCGAGCCCCCGCCCGGGCGACCCGATACGTCGCGGCCCGCAAGCCGGCCGGCCCCTGCCAGCGGCAGCCCGGCTCGGTCCCGGGAGACGGCTGGAACGTCCCGTCCTCTTCCCGCCACAACGAGAAGACGGCGAGGTAGACCCGCTCCGCCGATTCGGGGACCGCCAGGGCGAAGCCGCCCTCCGCATCGTAGCGTCCGCGCGAGCAATCGGCCCGGTACGCCGCGTCGGCCAGGCCGACCGGGAAGCGGTCCTCGCGCAGGCCGACCGCGGCGAGGAGGGCCCCCTCCGGCCAGTCCCACGTCAGGAACAGCGTCCTCGGCCCCGGCCGGACGCGCAGCCCGGCGACGTCGGCATGGGCCGGTGGGGCCAAACTGGCGTCGAGCACCCGCTGCCACCGGGATGGCAGCGGCTGACCCAGCGCCTGGCGCAGCACCCGGGCGAAGGCCGCCAGGTCGTCGGCGAGCGTCGCCTCCGCACCCGACGGTTCGCCCGGCAAGAGAGACCAGCCGCGGCCCTCGATCCAGGCGATCGCCTCCGGTCGGACGTCGCCGTGTCCGTGCCCCGCCGCGTGGAGCCGGACGAGTAGATCGACCCCGCTGGTGAACAACGCCGCTGCCTCGCCCTCCGGCAACGCGGCGACGTCCGCCTGTCCGAGGTGGTCGGCGAGCGTCGTGCCCCAGGCGTCGGTCACGAGGACCATCGCCCCGGCGTCCGGACCATCGACCACCTCGCCGACGCCGACCAGGTACGGGGCGAGCGGCCGCATCGCCTCGAACCGGTCGCGGTGGCTCGGATCGGCCGGCCTGGCCACGACGACGGAGAGGCGTCGGCCGGCCTCGTCGCGCGCGGCGAAGCGGCGGCCGTGCGGCAGTTCGCCGAGGTCGTCGCACCGTTCCAGGCGGCGCGTCGTCCCGTCGCTCAGGCGGCAGGTCAGCACGGGGTTGGCGGTCATGGCGGCGGACCGGTTCGTCGGGGCGACTGCCTCGGTTGTACCGCCCGGCGTCGGCATCCGCAAGATGGCCGCCTAATTCCGAAAGCGGTCCTTCCGCACCCAGAACACCTCGCCGCCGACGCGCAGCCAGATCGCCGTCGGCGTGGCGACCGCGTCCGAGACCCGGTCGGCCGACCGCGCCACCATCTGGCGATCGACGAGGCGCTCGCCGCGCCACTTCTCGACGGCCAGGTCGCCCTGCCGTACGAGCCGCCAGCGCACGTCGCCGTCGTCCCAGGAGCGCACGTCCGGCGACGGGTCTCCCGGCCGACGAGCCACCGCCGCCGGCGGCCCGAGCGGCCGGGCGAAGGCGAGGCGGTGCTCCCACGGCCCCATCCGGGTCGCGGCGACGACGGCGTCGTCGAACAGGGTCGCGTCGCGCCAGTCGTCGAAGGCGAAGACGCCGTCGGACAGCAGCGCCGGCCCCTGGCCGAGCCGCCACTCGGCGGGCGTCCCGACGTGGAACCGAACCGAGAAGGCCCGGCCGGCTTCGCGGCGGATCTCGAACAGCTCGTTCCGGGCGACGCGCCCCAGCGACGCCCCACCGACGCTGAGGCCGAAGATCCCGGCCGGACCGGCGTGATGGAGCATCGCCCCGCCTTCTTTCAACTCGACGACCCCGGCCGCCGTGAGAAGCCAGGTCCGGCCGTCGTGGTGGATGACGTCCCGTACCTGGTCGAAGCGGAACCGGCCGTCCTCGAGCAGCGACCCCGCCGGCCCGCCGTCTCGGAAGGCGACGCGGACCCCGTCCGGTCCCGGCCGCCAGCGCAGCCAGCCCGAGTCGACCGGCCCGTCGCGCTCGGGGAAGTCCGTCGCCTCGACCCAGGTGGCGTCCTCGAAGCGGTACGTCCGCGTCGCCGTCCGGGCGAAGAGCCGGCCGGCATCGACGCGTAGGTCGGTCAGCGGCCCGAGCGGATCGACCCGCCGCGTCGCGACGCCGTCCGCTTCGAGCCAGTGCGCGCCGACGCCGGTGGCGACCACCCACGCGCCGTCGTGCCAGGCGACGGCCTGGCGGAGGTCCCAGTGGCCGAACGTCCCGCCGGCGAACGTCGCGTAATCCGCCTCACCGAACACCGCCGCCGGGCGGTGCAGGCGGACCCGACCCGCGCCGTCCATCCGCCACGAGCCGAGGTGCGCGACCGGGTCGATCGCATCGATCGGTTCCAGAAGCGGCGTCGCGACCCAGCGGCGCTCCGCCTCGGAGTAGGCGAGCCGGTGGTTGCCGGCCGCGTCGGCGACGAGCCAGGAGCCGGGGGTGGCCTTGTCCGGCCGGAGGAGGCGCGGCTCCGGCCCGAGCGGTAACGCCCACAGGTGCGACCCGGTCGCCGGGGCGCGAGCCTCGCCGGCGACGAAGCCGAATTTCATCAGCGCGCCGCGACCCAGGATCCACAGGGCGTCGCCGTCCCAGGCCGTGGACCGGAAGCGGTCGTGCTCGAAGCGCAGCTCGCCGACGGGGCTGAGGTGGACGCGCTCGCCGCGCCAGTGCAGTTCGAAGCCGCCGACTCCAGGGGCGGGCCGCTTCCGCTCGACGCGCCAGGGCGACTTCGCCGGATCGGAGTTGACCGCCTCCTCGGACCGCCAGGTGCCCGGCCGGGCGGGGTCGTTCCGGAATCGGACCCAACCTCCGGTCGATGACAGCCAGGCGACACCGGCCCCCGTGGCGACGGTGACCGATTTCACCTCCCCGCGAACCTCGTCGTGGGAAAGGTCGTCGTAGAGGTCGGCCCGGAACGCCCCGCGCGCCGCGTCGAACGGGAACGCCTGCTCCGCGTCGCCGGGCCGGACGGTCAGGCGGAAGCCGAGCCGTCCGGCGGTGCGGGTGAGGTTCCATCGGCCGTTCCCGGCCTCCGAACGCGAGAGGTCGGCCGCTGCGACACGTTCCCAGCCGGCCTTGTTGTCGAGGTAGGCCGATCCGCCCGCCGTCAAGGCGACGAGCCGTTCCGCCCCGTCCCACCAGAGCCGCCGCAGAGCGACCGGGGTCGCCTCCAGACGCGGGACGGTCGTCCGGTCCGCGAGGACGACGAAGCCGCCGGCCGTGACGAGAGCGACGCCCGACTCCGCCACGGCCGCGTCGCGGATCTGGTCGTGGTCGAAGCGCCCTTCGTCGAACGCGGCCTCGCGCCAGTCGTTCTCGCCGAACCGGCGGTGCATCGTCACCGCGCCGTCGCGGAATGCGACGCGCCAGTCCGCCCCGGCGAGGCGCGTTTCGTCGCGTCTCGCGAAGGGCGTCACCGGCCCCGGAACGACCGCGCCGCTGGCCGGGTCGCGCAGCTCCTCGGTGCCGTCGCGATATCGCACCTGCACCCGGTCGCCGTCACGGCCGAGACGTTCGACGGCTGCCGCCGTCGGGACGTGGCCCCAACCGCCAGGCCCGACGAACCGCAGGCCGCCAGCCGTGGCGAGGACGGCCCGGTCGGCACCCAGGCCGGCGACGGCCGTGACGCGGTCCGTGTCGAGGACGCCGTCTCGCAGTCGTATCGGCTCCGGCCGGCCGCCCGACTGGTGCCACACCGCCCTCGGCCGATCGACCGCGACGCCGGACCGCTCGACGCGCCAGGCGACGCCCTCTACGAGCCGGTCGCGCGCCGCGAGGGCCGCCTTCGCCGCACCGGGTTCGACCCGCCTCCAGCCGGCGTCGCCGAGGGCGAAGTACGCCGGTGCCTCTCCGTTGACTTCGACGAACTCGAACCCCGTCAGGCCGCCGGTCAGCACGGTCGCCTCGACCGGCTCGCGGAAGGCCGGGTCGTCGTTCAGGGCCAGGCCGCGCACCCCCGCCGCGTCCGCCGTCTGGATGCCGGCGTCGGTGACGACGAACGCCTCCTTGCCGCGCGTCGCCAGGCCGCGCACTGCGTCGAAGCCGAACCGGCCGGCCGCCACGTCGTAATGGCTCCGACAAGGCTGGTTGCCGGTGAAGGGTAAGCAGCACTCGACGCTCTCATCGCTGTGCCAGGTCCAGGCGGCGGAGCGGAACAGCGTCCGCTTCTCGAGGGCGACGCCGACCCCGTCATCGAAGCCGAACTGGTCGACCTCCTTCGGGAAGCGCCGCCAGGCGTTGCCGTCACGGTGGTAGAGGACCTTCTCGCCGGGGAGCCACGCCCACACCACGCCGCCGGCGACGCGGAGCGCCGCGACGCCCTTGCCCTCCGGCGTCGAGACGTCGTCCCAGCCGCGATGGGTGAGGCCGGCCCGGTAGCGGAGGACGCGACCGTCCGCGTCGGCGCGGTAGAGGGTCGTCGCGTCCTTCGGATCGACCGCGACCGACCGCGTCGCCGAGCCGGGACGCGGCGACCGGGCGGCGACGCGCGTCACCGGCTCGCCGGCGCGCGGCAGGAAGCGCAGCCCGTCCGCCTCGGCGAGGTGGACGCCGTCCGTCGAGACGGCGACGTGGTGCGGGGCGGTCCGGTGAAGGGCCGTCGCGTCGAAGGACCAGGTCCGGTCGGCGGCGCGGCGCAGGCGGAAGACGCCCCCCTCGCCGTGGAGGAGGACCGTCCCGTCCGGCTCGGGCAGCAGCTGGCGGACGCGGCCGGCCGCCGCGACGACCCGCTGCCAGGTCGGTGGCAGCAGCCTGTCACCTTCCCGGCGAGTGGCGTAGGCCCAGACGACGCCCTCGCCGCCCAGGAGGAGATCGCCGTCCGCCTCGGCCGCCGCGTGGACCGGGTCGCCGTCCTTCGGCCCTTCGCTCCGTAGCGCCAGCGGACGCGGCCGGGCCTGGTCGTCGGCCAGGGCGTAGGCCCCCCGGCCTGGGACGACGACGCCGACGGCCCGGTCGCCGAGCGGGGCGATCGACGCGATCGGCAGGCCGGCCGGGAATAGGCCCTCGACCGACCGCCACGCCGCGACGCCGCGTCCGAGGCGGTACAGCCGGCCGGCGTCGGTCCGGGCGTAGAGGAAGCCGGCCGTCGGCACCAACTCGGCGACGGTCGTCCCGTCGAGCTGTCGGCTCCAGCCGTGCGTCGCCGTCGCGTACCGGCCGAGGACCGGCCCGACGGCCAGGAAAAGATCGCCGTCGAACTCGGCCGCGTGCGGCGTCGCCTTCCAGGCGGTGGAAGGCTCCAGATCGACCAACTTGGAGCCAACGAGCCGCCGCTCCGGCTTCCCGGCGGCGTCGAACGAGACCAGTTCCCCTTTCGTCAGTAGGGCCAGGGCGCGCTCCGGCGACGCAGAGAACTTCGCCACCGGCCCGGCGATCACCTCGCTCCAACTCGTCCCACGGTGGAGGAAGAGCCGGCTCGGCCCGTCGGCGATCCGGCCGACCAACCAGAGGCCGGTGGCGTTACGCGCGAGCTGGACGACGGCATCGACGCGGTCGGGCAGAAGGAGCGTCGTCCACGCGCCGCGGTCGGCGTCGTACCGGCCGACGGCCAGCCGGCCGGCCTCGTCGGTGACCGGGGCGACGTAGACGATGGCGTCGCCCTCGGTCGAGAGGCAGGCGACGTCCGGGTTCGCCGGCCGAGGCAGCGGCGTCCGCCGGGCGAACTCGGTCGGCTTCTCGACGGCGGCGGCATCGACACGCCACACGGCGTTATCGCGGTCCACCAGGACGAACAGGGCCGCCTCGCCAGCACTGACGGCCCGGACGCCGGCGAAGCGCGACGACCACGCCCGGGCGTCGGGATCGAACAGCCACAGCGTCCGGGCGGCGTCCTCCATCCACAGCCGGCCGGCCCCGAAGACGAGCCGGGCGACGGTGACGCCCTTCGGCGGCGTCGCGGCGTCCCAGGCGTGCTCGGCCATGCGATAGCGGGCGACGTCGTCCGGCGTCGCGACGTACAGGTCGTCGCGGCACGCCCGGATCGAGACGACCCGGGCCGGGTCGAGCGAGTAGCGCAACGCCGCGAGCACCGGCACCCACCGGTCCTTCTTCTCCCAGTCGATCGCCTCCAGCGTCTCGCCCTCGACGACGCGCAGGAGGCGGCCGCCGACCGGGCCGAGGAGGTCGAATGTCGTACGGGTGTCATCCAGCCCAGGGAACGCCTCGCGGACCTGGCGCGTCGTCAGGTCGGCCTGGACGATCGACTTCTTCTCCCGGCCGAGGAGCAGCGTGTTCGCGTCCGGCCGGGCGACGCTGGTGATGTCGGCGTCGGCCAGGCCGGCGACGCGGCCCGGGCCGATCAGTGTCGTCAGCCTGTCACCAAAATGATGGGCGGCGTCGCCGCTGAGGAACGCGACACCGCCCGGCCCGGCCGCGACGCGATGGACCGGCATCCCCGAGACGACCGGCTCGACGACGACCCGGTCGCCGTGGTCCGTCGCGCGAACCAGGCCGGCCTCGCCGCCGAGGAAGGCCCGCTCGCCAGCGGCGGCGAGTTCGCGGATCTCCGCCGGACCGAGCGCGGACGGCAGGAGGGTGTGGTCCGCCTCGCGGTAGAGGACGATCCGGCCGCGGTCGTCGAGCAGCCAGACGCGCCGGCCGTCGGCCGCGTAGGCGACGCGGCGCAGCGACGCCTCGGCCAGGCCCTCGACGCGCGTGTCATTCACCAGGACGCGTGCGGTCGGTGTGGGTTGACGGGCGTCGATCCGGCCAAGGCCGCCGGATCGGGTGCGGTAGAGTACGTCCCCCCTGCCCTGGCCGGCGAGCTGCTCGACCGCCGCCAGCCCGAGGCGGTGCCAGCGGCCGTTCCCGTGGATCGGGCCGCCCTCGACGCCGGCCGGCGTGGCGACCCAGGCGTGCCAGTCGTCGCCGTCCCGGTAGGTGACGAGATCCGTCACCTCGCCGTAGCCCGGCCGTAACGGCAGCGGGTCGAGCCAGGCCCGGGCGGCGACGTCGTAGCGGCCGAGGCCTTTGCCGCGCGTGCCGACCAGCAGTAGCGGGCAGCCGTCGTCCTGGCGGAAGGCGGTCAGGTCGGCGTCGGACACGTCCCCGAAGCGCGTCAGCGGCAGCTTCGTGCTCCATCCCGACCACGACAAGGCGGCACCGACTCCGGGCGGGCCCACGAGTCGGCCGAGCGTCAGGCCGACGCGGCCGCCGTCAGCGCAGACGAACGCGACCCGGTCGGCGGTGACATGAAGGTGACGCACGTCGTCGGTCGGCAGGCCGTCAGCGACGCAGACCCGGTAATAGTGGTGCAGGCCGGCGGCCTTGACGTGGACGCCCTCGCCCGGGGTGCCCAGCCACAGCGACGGCTCGACCTCCGGCCCGCCGGCCAGGACGGCGACCGGGCCCTGCCGTCGGTCCGGGCCGAGGCGCAGGTCCGGCGCGGGGACGACCGCTTCGCCGGTGACGGCGGACAGGACGCCGAAGACGACGGCAGCCGCGCCGAGGGCGACGCCGACGACCGGCCACCGGACGAAGGCGTTCGGCCGCCGCGCGGCGGCCACCTCGTCCGGGGTCGGCTCGATCTGTGGCGGGACGGCCGGCTCGGTCGTGCGCGGCCGGGCGGCGGTGATGCGGTCCGGCGACAGGCCCGGCTCGCTCGCCAGCCGGTCGGTGAGGCCGACGAGCCAGAGGTCGTCCGCCGCGTGGAAGGCGGCCAGGGCGGAGCGGAGCGCCTCGTCGCGGACCAGGCCGGTGCTGTGCAAGGCGACGGCGAGGTCGAGCCGGCCGCGCCGCGAAAGGTCGGCCCGGCGCTGCTCGTCGCGGGCGGCTTCCGGCAGGGCGACGGCCCGGTGCCAGACGGCGTCGTCGAGTTCCTCCAGGGCGAGGGTCGTCTGCGGCGGGGCGGCGTGTTCACACAGGTCGAGCCAGCGCAGCCGGCAATCGACCGCCCACGCGGCGAGCGGCCCCGCCGAGTCCGGGTCGAGGAGGACGCCCCAGACGACGGCGTGGAGTGCGTCGGCGAGGGCTTCCCAGTCCATAGACCGGAGCCCGACGCGCAAGCAAGGGTCTTCGTGTCCCCTTGCTTGCGCGTCGGGCTCAGTCCAGCGCGCCACCACCAACCGGGCCGCGGTCAGACGCGCCGTGGGCGTCGCCGTCGCGGCCCGGTCCGCCCCGGCCAGGCGTTCCAGGCACGCCCGTTCGCGGCCGTGGAAGAACGCCGCCGTCCGCGTGCCCCCCTCCGCCGGCTCGAACCAGTCGAAGCCGACGCGGTACGTCGGTCGGAGGCAGACGCGGGCCGCTTCGGCGTACAGGGCGGCGGCACGCTGTAGATCTGAGGCATGGCACTCCGCCAGGGCGTCGGTCGTCGCGAGCCAGACGCGGAACTCGCGGCGCGCCTCGGCCAGCGCCGCCAGCGTCGGCGAGCCGGGCGAGAAGGCGAGGCGCTGCAGCCGCTCCCAGGCGAGGTGACGACGACGTTCGATCTCGGCCGTCCAGAGCGGGTCGGCCTCGCCCGGCGCGGCGGGCCCCGGCAGCGACAGCCAGGCGAGCAGCCGGCCGAGCCACGCCCCGGGGTCGCCCGGGGCCGTGAAACGCGGCACGTCCCGGCCGGCGAAGAACGGCTCGCCGCGCGGGTAGGCCCGCACCACGGCGCGGAGGCACGCCCGGTACGCCGGGTAGAGAAACGTCCACCGCGCCCACTGCCACCGCAGCGCGAGGTAGATCACCGGCGCGACCAGGAGCGTCGTGTGCCACGGCGATGCGTACCGGACCAGGCCCCACGGCACGAACAGGTACAGGCCGATGCCCACCGTCGCCGCGGCCAGGACGACGAGAGCGGTCCGGGGCCATCGGGCGAAGGTCGCCGACGCCAGGAACAGGGCCAGGAGCGGGAAGCCGACCGCCAGCCAGCCCTCGTGGGCGTGGACGAGCGCGACGAGCCACAGGCCCCAGCGGTCGTGCAGGGCGGCGAACCACGGGCTGGCCCAGGCCAGCCCGACAACCAGGCCGCCGAGGACGACGACGGCCGCCGCCAGCGCCGCGAACAGGGCGACGACGTGGGCCAGGCCGCGCGCGTCGGGCCGCTTCATAGGTCCAGCTCCGGGAACTCGCGACGGGCCTGCTCGCGCAGCGCCTGCAACTGGGCCCGCTGGGCGGCGACGTCTCGGCCGACCGCGGCGACGGCGTCCCGCGTCGCGCTCAGCTGTCGGGCGACCGCCTCCAGCCGGACGGCCGTGTCGCCGGGGCGGGGCAGCACGGCGAGCCGCTCGCGCAGCCGGTTGGCCCGGTCGCGCAGGTCGGCCGTGTCGCGTTCGACCTGGCCGACCTCGCCTTCCCGGCGGTGCAGGAAGCCGGCCAGGTCGAGCACCTCGCGCAGCAGCTCGGCCTCGCGCTGGCGGTACAGTCGGGAAAGGGTGCGGAACAGGCCGGGCTCCTGCGGCAGCACGGCGGCCGTCAGCGGGAACGTCCGCCGTTCGAGCCGCTCGACCCAGCGGAAGCCGTCCGGGGCGCGCTCCTGGACGTAGACCGGCACTTCGCGGACGACCTGGGCGACGGGGCTGTTCGCCGCCCAGTGGACCTCGCCGGTGCGGAAGGTCAGGTCTTGCTCGACCTCCTCGACGACGTTGCCGTCGATGTCGCGCGGGCCGGCGAACAGGGCCAGGGTGCCGCCCGGCCGACGGACCGGCAGGCGCACGCGCAGGACGAACTCGCCCGGCTCCAGGGGCGGCGCGCCGGCCACGACGGCGCGCAGCCGGTCGGCCAGTTCGGCGCAGCGCTCGGCGAAATCCTCCAGGTGGCGGAGCGTCTCCGGTCCGCGATCGAGGAAGGTGCCCAGCTCGTCGAGGGCGGCGCGGATGCGGCCCATCTCGGCGGCGAAGTCGAACGGCCGGGTCATGGCGTGCCTCCGTCCGTCGGCCGGCCGTGCAGCCGGGCGTCCGCCTCGGCCGGCGGCGCGGCGTACCGGCCGAGGGCGGCCGCCGCCCGTGGGTGCTCCAGGCGGCGATCGGCCTCGGCCAACAGGGTGAGGCGGTCGGCCAACTCGTCCGCTTCGGCCAGGAGCCGGCCCAGGTCGTCATCGACCCGGCGGCGTTGCTGGCCGACCCGCTCGCGCACGGCGGCGACGCACTCGCCCAGGAGGCGGCCCTGCTCGAGGGCGGCCCGGTCGGCGTGCCCCACTTCCGCCTCCAGGTCGCGCACCCGGGCGGACAGCTCGCCCAACTGTTCGACCTCGCCTCGGGAGCGGGCCAGGGCGCGACGCAACTCTTCCTCGCGCGACCGGAGGCGCGCCGCCTCGGTCGCCGCGGCGCGGGCCAGGCGCTCCGCCTCGGCCACGTCCTGGTCGAGGCGGCGGGCCTCGCGGTCCTGGTCGCCGGCGGTCTGGGCGATGGCCGCCCCCAGGGCGGTGAGCCGCTCCCGGGCCAGGTCCACCTGAGCGGGCAGCTCGGCGAGGTCGGCGCGCGTCGCCTCCGCCTCGGCGTGGGCCGCCCGGAGGCGTTCGACCAGGGCGCCGAACTCGCGACGGGCCCGCCGGAGGTGGCCGAGCGCCTCCTGGCCGGCGAAGACGAGCTGGGCCGCGTCGCGCGACCGCGTCGTCAGGTCCCCCTGGAGAGTGGTCAGTCGATCCGCCGCCTCGCGAGCGGCCCGCTCCTGTTCGCTCAACTGGGACGCGACGCCGGCGACCTCTCGTTCGGTCGCGGCGCAAGTCGCCTCGACCTGTTCGCGGATGGCCGTCGCCCGACGCAGTTCCTCCCGGCAGGCGACGGCGACGCCGGGCAGGCCGTCGTGGTGGCGGGCCAGTTCACCGAGCAGGGCCCGGCCCTGGGTCGACGTCGCCCGCAGCCGGAGCAGGATCGCCTCGAACTCGCCCCGGGCGGTCCGCAGGTTCCCGAGCGCCGCCTCGGCCGCGCGTTGCATCCGCCGGGCGGCCTCGACCCGGCGCGTCAGCTCGCCGTCGCCCGCCTCGACCCGCTGGCGGGACTCGTCCGCCTCGCGCAGCCAGCGGTCGCAGTCCGCCGTGAGGCGGGCGAATTCCTCCCGGGCGGCCGCCTCGCGCGCGACGACGGCATCGTACCGGACGCGGGCACGTTCGTGCCGCGCCCGGGCGTCGTCGAGCCAGGCGGCGGTCGCCGCCTCCAACGGGGCGAGCAGGTCGGCCGTCTCCTCGTCCGCACGGCGGGCGGCGTCCCGGGCGGCGTCCCAGGCGGCCACGGCGCGGTCGAGGTCGTCCCGGGCGTGCAGCTTGGCGGCGACCAGCTCGGCGTTCGCCCGGGAGACGAAGGCCAGGAACTCGCCCCAGTCGCGGGCGAAGTCGCGGCCCAGCAGGTCGAACACGCCGCACCGCTCGGCGAGCTGCTCGACCTGGCGACGACGCTCCGCCAGGCCGGTGGCGACCCCGTCCCAGTCGGCCCGCAGGTCGCGCAGTCGCGCGTCCGTCTCGGCGAGCAGCCGCTCCTCCAGGGCGGCGATCTGGGCCGTCACGGCCGCGTCCGACTCGGCGAGGCGCGCCACCGCCGCCGCGTGGGCCTGGGTTCGGGCCTGCTCCAGCGCGTCCGGATACTCGACGTTGAGCAGCTCGACGCGAGCTGCCACGCTACCGCCGTCGGCGGGCATCAGCAGGATGCTCGCCCGGATGCCGACTTCGGCCGGGTCCAACAGGACGAGGCAGCCGCGCGGATCGACCCCGGCGGCGTCGATCGGCGCGCGAAAGCCGGCGGCCAGCCGGTCGGCCTGCTCTGAGCTCAGGGGCGGGTCCGGCTCGCAGTCGTGGCGCAGGAACAGGGCCGGGCCATCGCCCCAACCGGCCGGGTGGTAGTACACGGCGTCGGCCAGGCCGAGCGGCACCCGCGCCTCGGGCAGCGCCTCGCGGCTTCGCACGACGTGCCAGCCGCCGGCCGGGCCGAGGTCGTGATAGGCGTAGTCCCAGCGATCTTGCTGCCCCCAGGCGGCGGCGAGGAAGCGGCGGTACGCCTCGGACGCCTCGGCCGGCGCGGCGTCCTGCCGGAAGCGCAGCACCCAGTAGCCGCGCCACGCCGGGCGACCGAGCAGGGCGAGCCGCTCCCGCTCGACGGCCTGCAGGCCGACGCGGAGGCCCTCGGCCCGACGCTCCAGGTACGCGACCCGGGCGGCCCGGTCGCCGCCGACCGGGCGCAGCCGCACCGGCACGACCGGCGGCGTGGCGTCCACCAGCCGGCCGACCTCCGGTTCGCCGGCCGGCTCCAGGCGCAGCTCGAACGGCCCCGCCGCCGCGACGGGCCGTTCGCCCACCGGCCGGAGCAGCGCCCACCGCGTCCCGCCGTCGCGCCAGAGGACGATCGTGTGCGCCCGGCGCGTGTTCGGGTAGACGAGCGGCAGCTCGTTGAGCGGGTAGCGCCAGCCGTACTCGACGAACACCTGCGGGCCGGCCTCGCCGGGGAGGCGGGCGACCAGCCGGACGTCTCGGCGGTTCTGCCAGGCCAGCCAATCGTCCCAGCGGAAGCCGCGCCCCGGGCCGCGCGCGGCCCGGGGGAGCAGGAGCAGGCAGCGAAACGTCGGCGACGCCCCGTCCTCGGCCGGGGCGACCTCGACCCGTTCGAGCGGCCCGTCCAGGACGCGCGGCACGGCGCGGACGAGGGCGTCCGGGTCGTCCCCGGCGTAGGCCAGGGCGAGCCGCCGACCGTCCGACGGGCGGTCCTCCGGGACGAGGGCGACCGTGTGCAGGAACGCCTCCAGCGCGGACCGCGCTCCCGGTCGGACCGTCGCGGGAAGCCAGTCCTCGCCGCGGACGCCGGCGTCGGCGAGCTGGGCGCGGAGGGCGTCCGCCAGCCCGGGGTCGTCGGGCAGGTTCAGGTCGAGGGAGAGCGCCTGGCCGCCGCGCCAGATGTCGGCCGTGTCGCCGGGCCGGAGCACCTCGACGCGCGCGAGCAGCGCCGCGCCGTCCGCCTGGAGGGCGAGCCGGACCAGGACGCCCTCCAGCGTCCGCGGGTGATGCACCGTCAAGAGGGGCGGCATGGCGGACCTCCGTCTCGACCTCAACGACGATCTCGGCCCAGGCCGAGGACGTCTTCGAGCCATCGTCGTCGGGCTTCCCGCTCGTCGAGCGCCTCGAACGGGCCGTGGCGGTCCGGCGTCATCTCGACCCGGCCGGGGCGGACGCCGACGCGCACGGCCCAGTTGCGGTGCCGGTCTGACAGCTCGGGCAGACCCTCCAGCCGCTCGGCCGGGGCGAGGCGGATCGTCGTCACCCGGTCCGGCCCGACCGCGTCGAGGGCGTCGCGGAAGACAACCCCGACGGCGGCCGGCGGTGGTGCCGCCCCGCGCGGCTCGCGGAAGAAGAACCCCGGGGCGAGGTCCTCCACCGCGAGCATGTCGCCCAGCGCCTCGCCGGTCAGGCGGGCGCGCAGGTCGCCCAGCTCGAACGTCCAGACCTGGCCGCGCCGCTGGCGGCGTTCGCGGGCCAGGTACACCACGACCCGGCCACACAGGCGCGGGTCGGTCGCGTGGCGGGGGAGGTCGCCCAGCGCGGCGAAGACGAGCCGCAGGGCGTGGCCGGTCGCGGTGAACCCGACCGGGCCGTCCGGCCGCTCCGTCGCCGCGTCGCCGGCGACGAGGAAGAAGAGCAGCCACCGCCGCGACGGCTCCGGCTCGGCGACCGCCTGGCGTTCCCAGACGAGGACGCCCTCCTCGGCCGTCTTGTGGACGAGCAGCCGGGCCCCGGCGTCGCTGTGGCGGAGCAGGGCCAGTTCCTGCGGCAGCGCGTCGGGCAGATCCTCCAGCCGGCGCGACCGCGCCACGCCGCGCGGCGTGCCGCGCGCCGCGCCGGCCCCGTCGCGAGTCGGCTCGGGCCAAGGCTCCACGTCGTCGAGTGGCCGGGTCGCCAGGCAGAGGCGGAACAGGTCGAGCCGCAGCGCGTCGAGGCCGAGGACGTCCGGCCGGCGCGGGGCCGTGGCGAGCTTGAACCGCTCCGTCGCCGGGAAGAGGGCCTCGACCTGGGCCGGCCGGCTGCCCAGGACGTTCGTCGCCTCGGCGACCCGGGCCAGGTCGATGAGGAAAGCCACCTGGTCGGCCGGGTCGCCGAGCCAGCGCGGCCGGCCGTCCCAGGGCGGATCGTCGCGCCGTCGCCAGGCGTCGGCCAGGCGGTGGAAGAGCAGTTCGGCCAGCCGGACGACGACGCCGCGAAGCACTTCCGGATCGGCGCAGCCGACGAGCCGGTCGCGCAGCCGGTCGATCGCGCCGTGGCGGCCCAGGGCGCGCAGGTGGCGCTCGACGTACTCGCGCTGGTACGCGGCGGCCAGGTCGTCGTCGATGCCGGGAGGCCGACGCCACGGCGCGATCGGCCGCCCGGGCCGGGCCAGGAGCAGCGCCCCGAGGTCGAGCAGGTACGGCAGCGCCAGCGGCAGCGAACACCGCCCCGCCTGGGGATCGCCGACATGGCCGGCGTACCAGACCCGGGCCAGTGTCGCGGCGTCGGGCCGCAGGGCGAACAGGCCGGCCCCGCCGCGACGGCCCGCCTCCTCGAGCGCGCCGGCGTCGAGCGACGCCGGGCAGGCGGCGGCGCGGGCGGTCCAGTCGGCCAGGGTACGCGGGTGACTCATGCGGCGCGGATCCAGTCGTGGATGATCTCGGGCAGCAGCCGGGCCGCCTCCAGGTCCTTGCCGGCGTAGGCGAGCACGGCGCAGTCCTCCGGGTGCGGCACGGTCCGGTCGGCGAGCAGGGCGCGCGTCCGAGCCAGTCGATAATACTGGCCGCACGCCCGGTCCGACACGTCGAACTGCCCGCGCAGGTGGGCGACGACGCGCAGGTACGTCCGCAGGAAGGCCCGGCTCTCCGCCGTCTCGACCTGCTCGCCGCCGAACAGGCGCAGGCCGGCGTGGTACAGGACGCGGAAGTCGTTCAGCGACGCGAGCCGTTCGACGCGCGGCGTGATCGTCGGTTCGTCGGGGTATTGTCGGGCGTACTCCTGGCCGTGCGACCGGGCCAGGAGCCGGGTCAGGGCGTCCGGCGTGTTGGCGACGCGGTCGCACGGGACGCGGAGCGGGAACCGGTCGTAGTACGCGCCGAGGTCGTCGCCCGGCGGCGCGGCGCTCGCGCCGAACAGGACGACCAGATCGGTGCTCCACGCCCGGCCGGCGTTGTGGAAGAGGCCCTCGTTCAGGAGGGCGAGCAGGGCGTTGAGGATGGCGCTGTTCGCCTCGAACACCTCGTCGAGGAAGGCGACCTCCGCCTGGGGCAGCAAGCCGCGCGTCTGGCGGAAGTGGCGCGACCGGCGGAGCAGGGCGTCCACATCGACCGGGCCGAGCAGCTCCTCCGGCGTGGTGAACCGCGTCACGAGGTACTCGAAGTAGCGGCGCGGGGACGGTTCGCCGTCGGCGGTCGCCTCGGCGAGGGGCGGCGGCCGGTCGCCCAGCAGGCCGAGGCCGCGCGCGAACGCCCGGACGAGGGCCGACTTGCCGGTGCCCCACGGCCCGAGCAGGAGCATCGGCAGCCGGGTCGCCGTCGCCCAGCACATCGCCTCGACGGCCTTGCCCTTCTCGACGAAGGCCTCGCCGAGCCGGTCGGCGAGGGCGACGACCCGCCGGCGGCAGTGCCGCCACGCCTCCTCGCGGACGATCCGGTCGAGTTCGTCGGCCGTCGGCCGGGTCGCCAGGCGCGTCCCTTCCGGGCCGTCGGTCCAGTCGAGGTCGTCCAGTCGCATGGCGTCCCTCCGGGCGCTACACCGCCGGCCCCACGAAGTCGCCAACCACGACATCGACCAGGAGACGGCCGGCAGGCCCGCCGTCCGTCTGGAAGGCCCGCAGCACCCGGCCGGCGTGGCCGTCGAGCCCGGCCGGGTCGTCACGCAATCGGGCGAGCAGCGCCGCGTGGAGGTGGTCGCGCGCGACGCGCCCGGACGCCAGCACGTCGAGGTCGCGCCACGGGGCGTCGCCGAGCCGCGCGTCGAGGGCCGGGTCGAGCGCTCGACTGAGCGGGCTGCGCAAAGCCAGGGCACGGAGCGCCGTCGGCACCGGCTCCGGCAGGCCCTCCCACGCCGGACCGACGGCCGCCTCGACCCCGGTCAACAGCAGGTGCAGCGCGAGCAGGTCGGCCGGCGACGCCGGGGCGTCGAGGGCCGCGTCGGTCACGGCCGCCTCCAGGGGGCCGGCGGTGTCCGCGCCGCGCACCCGATCGATGATCCGCTCAGCAAGAGCCAGCCCGGCCCGGGCGCGCGGCCCGAGGTCGAACGCGAATCCGGGCCGCAGCGGGGCCACGGTGCGAGCCGCCTCGGCCACCGCCTGACCGAGGCGCAGCACCGGCATCTCCACGGCGCGGCGCAGGGTTTCCTCCACCTCGCGGCCCACCAACTTGCCGGACGGCGGACCGGACTCCGTCAGTTCGGGCAGCTCGGCGGCCAGGCCGGGCACGCCGGCGACGAGCAGGCCGAGCCCCGTCCGCACCGGGCCGGCCAGCCGCGGCAAGACGTTCCGCCAGCTGCGGACGCGGAGGGCGTCTTCCATCCGGCCGAGGAAGTGCCCCAGGGCCAGCAGCCCGGTGATCCGGTCGGTCGGCGTCGGCCGGCACCGCGCCAGGGCGTCGAGCCGGTCGCGCAAGCGGCGGAGCGTCGCCTCGCTGCCGGCCGAGAGCCGGGCCAGGTCATCGACCTGCGGCAGGACGAGGGCGGCGGCGGGCGTCAGCAGCCCGGCCGACGAGCCGCTCGCCCGGACGCGTCGCCACACCCACCGGGCGAAGGCGGGGCCGACCCGGCCGACGTAGCCGCGCTCGGCCAGGACCGCGAGGCCGGCGCGACACTCCGCCTCCAGGTCGGGCCACGGGACTGCCGCCTGGTCGGCCGTGAAGGCGGGCGGAGGGCCGTGCGTCCGCTGGAACGCCAGGTAGCGGAGGTGCAGTTCGAGCCGGCCCAGCACGTCGAGGGTCATGGTCGGGGCCCCGCCGCGAGGGCGCGCAGGTCGGCCGACACGGCCGGGTTCGCCACGGCCCGCGCGAGGACGGCCTCGACCGTCCGCCGTTCCGGCGCGGCGGGCGAGCCGAGGACGTACTCCAGGTAGAGCGGCACCAGGGCCGGCTGCGTCAGCCCCAGGCGGGCGAGGGCCTCGGCCAGCGGCATCGCTTCCGCGAGCCAGGCCCCACCGGCTCGGCGGTAGGCCAGGTAGCGCAGCGCGGCGTCGAGCGGATCGGCCGGTCGGAGCAACTCCGCCAGATCCTCCGGCGCGTCGGCGGGGAGGCGGGCGGCGGCGTTGTAGCGGAGTGCGTCGGCCACCCGGCGCGCCCGCCGGGCGAGGCGCGCCGCGACGCCGCCCGATCGGCGGGCGTGCCACCAGCGCCACAGGGAACGAAACCACCCGAACATGGGGAACTCCCTGGACTCCAGGGACGACACCCCGGTATTGTAACTTCAAGGCACCGCCCTGTCCGCCCGCCACCGATGGGACCTCCGATGAGCCGCACCCTGGCGCTGTTCTGTCTCGTCGCGCTGCCGGCCGTCGCGCCGGCGGCCGGGCCGGTCGACTACAACCGCGACGTCCGGCCGATCCTCTCGGACAAGTGCTTCGCCTGCCACGGCCCCGACGAGAAGCACCGCAAGGCCCGCCTCCGGCTCGACGACGCGAAGGCCGCCCTCGAATCGGGCGTCCTCGCCTCCGGCAAGCCGGACGAGAGCGAACTCGTCGCCCGCCTCGTCCACGAGGACGGCCCGCGCCGCATGCCGCCGGCCCGCTCCGGCAAGAAGCTCACCGCCGCCGAGATCGACGTCCTCAAGCGCTGGGTCGCCCAGGGGGCGAAGTACGCCCCGGCGTGGGCGTACGTCTCGCCCTCGCCACGAGAAGTCCCAAAAACCAAGCATCCGGCCGCGAACTGGATCGACGACTTCGTCTTCTCGCGACTCGAACGCGAGGGCCTCGCCCCGTCGCCGGAGGCGGACCGGCGGACGTTGTTGCGCCGGCTGACGTTCGACCTGACCGGCCTGCCGCCGACGCCGGCCGAGGTCGATGCCTTCGTCCAGGACGACGCCCCGGACGCCTACGAGAAGCGGGTCGATCGCCTCCTCGCCAGCGAACACTACGGTGAGCGGATGGCGATTTACTGGCTCGACCTCGTGCGCTACGCCGACACGGTCGGCTACCACGGCGACCAGGACCACCACGCCTCACCATACCGCGACTACGTCATCGACGCGTTCAACCTCAACCTGCCATTCGACCGCTTCACGCGCGAGCAGCTCGCCGGTGACCTGCTCCCGAACCCGACCGTCGATCAGAAGATCGCGACGTGCTACAACCGCCTGCTCCAGACGTCGCACGAGGGCGGCGTCCAGGCGAAGGAGTACCTCGCCATCTACGCCGCCGACCGGGTGCGCAACCTGTCCGCTGTCTGGATGGGTGCCACCGTCGGCTGCGCCCAGTGCCACGACCACAAGTTCGACCCGTACACCGCGAAGGACCACTACGCCCTGGCGGCGTTCTTCGCCGATGTCGATGAGGAGAAGCACCTCCGCGGCGGCGGCAGCGACACCGTGCCGACGAAGCGGCCCCCGGAGATGCCCGTCCACAGCCGCCGCGAACGCGAGCGCCTCGCCGCCCTGGAGGCGAAGATCGCCGCGGCGAGCACGCCGGACCTCGTCAAGGAGCGCGACGCCCTGAAGAAGGCGACGCGCCTCGTCATGGTGACGCAGGCCCTGGCGACGCCGCGGACGATGCGCCTCTTGCCGCGCGGCAACTGGAACGACGACACCGGCCCGGTCGTCGAGCCGGCGGTGCCGGCATTCCTGGGCAAGATCGAGAAGGAAGGCCGCGCGACGCGCCTCGACCTGGCGAACTGGCTGGTCGATGCGAAGGCCGGCGTCGGCGGCCTGACGGCGCGGGTGTTCGTCAACCGGGTCTGGTACCTGTTCTTCGGGGCCGGCCTGTCGCGGTCGCTGGAGGACTTCGGCGGCCAGGGCGAGCCGCCGACGCACCCCGAACTGCTCGACCAACTCGCCGTCGAGTTCGTCGCCGGCGGCTGGGACGTGAAGCGACTCGTCAAGTCGATCGTGATGAGCCGGACGTACCGGCAGTCGTCCGTCGCGTCGGACGCCCTGCTGGAGCGCGACCCGGAGAACCGCCTGCTGGCCCGGCAGGGCCGCTGGCGTCTGCCGGCCGAGGCGATCCGCGACGGGGCGCTGTTCGCCAGCGGCCTGCTCGTCCTCGACGTCGGCGGGAAGAGCGCCAAGCCGTATCAGCCGGCCGGCTACTACAAGCACCTGAACTTCCCGGCGCGCGAGTACGTCGCCGACGCCGACGCGAGGCAGTGGCGGCGCGGCGTCTACGTCCACTGGCAGCGGCAGTACCTTCACCCGATGCTCCGGGCGTTCGACGCCCCGACGCGCGAGGAATGCACCGCCCAGCGGCCGCGCTCGAACACGCCGCTGGCGGCGCTCGTGCTGCTGAACGACCCGTCGTTCCTCGAGTGCGCCCGCGTCCTCGCCCAGCGGACGCTCGCCGAGGATGGCAAGGACGACGACCGCCTGGCGTTCGCCTTCCGCCAGGTGACCGGCCGCCGGGCGGATGACGTCGAGCGAGCCGCCCTGGTCAAGCACCTGGCCGCGTCGCGGGCCGACTACGCAGCCGACGCGAAGGCGGCGACCGAGCTGCTCAAGGTCGGCCGGGCCCCCCTGGCGAAGGACGTCGCGCCGGCCGAGCTGGCGGCGTGGACGACGATCTGCCGGGCGCTGTTGAACCTGTCCGAAACGATCACGCGGGAGTGACGCCGATGTTCCATCCCTGCTCGCGTCGGACGTTCCTCTCCTCGGCCGGTGTCGGCCTCGGCTCGATCGCGCTGGGCACCCTGCTCCAGCGCGACCTCGCCGCCGCGGAGAGGTACCGCGGCCTGGCCGGCCTGCCGCACCACGCGCCGAAGGTGAAGCGCGTCATCTTCCTGTACATGTCCGGCGGGCCGAGCCACCTCGAGACGTTCGACTACAAGCCGGAACTGGACAAGCTCGACGGCAAGCCGATGCCGGAGACGTTCACCGCCGGTCAGCCGATCGCCCAGCTCCAGGGCCAGGCCCTGAAGGTGCAGGGCCACCTGACGAAGTTCAAGCAGCACGGCCAGAGTGGCCAGTGGGTCAGCGACTTCCTGCCGTGGCACGGCAAGTTCATCGACGACGTCGCCGTCATCCGGTCGATGGTCACCGACCAGATCAACCACGACCCGGCCCACACGATGATGAACACCGGCACGGCGATCAGCGGCCGGCCGTCGCTCGGGTCGTGGGTCACCTACGGCCTCGGCAGCGAGTGCGACGACCTGCCCGGGTTCGTCGTCATGACCAGCTTCGCCGGCCGGAACCCGCAGCCGATCTCGCAGCGCATGTGGGGCAACGGCTTCCTGCCCGGCAAGTTCCAGGGCGTCGAGTTCCACTCGACCGGCGACCCGGTCGATTACCTCCGCAACCCGCCCGGCGTCTCCGCCGAGCAGCAGCGCTCGCTGGTCGACGTCGTCGGCCAACTCGACCGGCACCGCAACGCCGGCGTCCGCAACCCCGACGTCGATACGCGCGTCAGCCAGTACGAGATGGCGTTCCAGATGCAGGCGAGCGTGCCGGAGCTGATGGACATCTCGAAGGAGCCGAAGGAGACGCTCGAACTGTACGGCGCGAAGCCGGGCGACGGGTCGTTCGCGTCGAACTGCCTGACGGCCCGCCGGCTCGCGGAGCGCGGCGTGCGGTTCATCCAGCTGTACCACCGGGACTGGGACCACCACGGCGACCTGGTCAAGTACATGAACCTCTGCTGCGGCGCGACGGACCGGGCGACGTGGGCGCTGTTGACCGACCTGAAGCGGACCGGCCTGCTCAAGGACACGCTGGTGATCTGGGGCGGCGAGTTCGGCCGGACGCCGATGTTCCAGGGCAAGGGCGGCCCTGGCCGCGACCACCACATCAAGGGCTTTTCGATGTGGCTGGCCGGCGGCGGCGTCAAGGCGGGCGTCGGCCACGGCGCGACGGACGACCTCGGCTACAACGCCGTGACGGACGTCGTCCACGTGCGCGACCTGCACGCCACGGTCCTGCACCTGCTCGGCATCGACCACGCCAGGCTGTCGGTCAAGTACCAGGGCCTGGACATGCGCCTGACCGGCGTCGAGCCGGCCGCCCCGGTCGAGGCGATCCTCACGGCCGGGATGTGACGCGGCGCGTCAGGGCGTCCCCGCGTCCGGGCGGTCGATCGGGGCGAGCGTGCTCCGATCGACGAAGAGGGCCCGGCTGAGCCGGTCGTAGAACGCGCGGCGCTCGTCGACCGAAGCGGTGACCGCCGCCGGCTCCTCCTTGCAGTCCGGCCACAGGAGCGGCATGATCGTCCGCCCGATCCGGCCGATCGAGACGAGGGCCGGCTTCAGGTGGCCGCGGAGTTCCGCCAGGCCGCCGTCGGGCCCCGACACCTTGAGTAGCTTCATGATCGACGACACGGCGACCGTCGCGGCGAGCTGCTGCCGCACCAGCGGGTGCGGGTACCAGCGGGTCGCGTACTCGGCCAGGCGGCGGGGTGGGGCCATCATCAGGAAGAGGACCGACACGGCGGCCAACGCCCGGTTGACCCGGCCCAGGACCAGGTCGAGCTCCCCGGCCTTGTCGGGGAAGTCCATCGGGGCCTTCTCGTACATGAGGATGTCGGCCGCGACCGCGTCCGCGTCGAGCTCGAAGAACTGCCGCAACTCCAGCCCGGTCAAGGTCACGTCGCCGACCTGGTGGAACCCGAGCGCCGCCGGGGGTGCCGGCTCGGCGGCGGCTTCGTCGAGGAACTGGTGGCCGCCGGGCTGGCGGTACACGTGGAGGTGGCCGCGGAAGACGTGGGCGACCTCGTGGTACAACAGGAACGTGAGCGCGTCGAGGGTCATCTCCATCGCGAACTGGCGGCGCGCGGGGTCGTTCGGGATCCGCCAGAACCCGGACGTGCGTAAGTCGTCGGTGCTTTCGAGATGCGTCTGCCGGGCGGCCTGGAACCGGGCCGGCGGCGGGGGGGCGTCCCAGGGGGCCTCGACCGAGACGTCCCCCACCTCGGGGAACACGTCCGGGTTCGACAACAGGGCCGTGCACAGATCGAACAGGATCAGCGGATAGCCGACGCTCAGGCCGATGAAGCTCCCCTCGCCGTTCGGGCAGACGAACGCCTTGGGGGCCTCCTCGCCCAGGAGCGACCAGGTCGTGTCCCGGAAGGGCGACGACAGGTCGAGCGGTCCGTGCGACTTCCAAAGGTCGAGCGTCTTGTCGAGGTAGTTGTGGAAGTGGTCGAGCAGGGCCCGAAGCTGCCCGCCGAGCCGGCCCCGCTCGAGCCTGCCGTTGTGTAGTTGGACCTGCTGGGAGACGATGTCCACGGCCCCTCCTCTCGCTCCTGAAGGCGGCCTCGCGTATGGTGCGGACCCCTCGGGCGTCTTCCTTCTTTCGCGGGCAAGGCCGGTCACCCCGGGAAGCCGCCCGGCGAGTTCCGTCGCGGCGAAGGGAGCGCCCCCGTGTCGTACTTCGCGTGGTTGAGGACGACGCCGGGCCCGAACACGACCCCGGTCAGCCACACCATCCGGTCGCGCAGCCAGCACGCGACCCTGCCCTCCATCTGGCCGGCGCTGCCGAGCCGCCACGAGTCGCGGTTGATCGCCGCCGTGCGGGCGAAGCGCTCCGCCTCGAACGCCTCCAGGGCCTTCGCTGGGTCGCTCCCCGTCGCCAGGCAGCGCGCCAGGACGACGGCGTCCTCGATCGCGATGCAGCCGCCCTGGCCGAGGTTTGGCGTCGTCGAATGGGCCGCGTCGCCGATCAGGCCGACGCGCCCTTTCGACCACGGCCGGTTCGGCGGCCGGTCGAGGATGTCGTTGCGGAAGACGTGGTCGGCCGGCGTCGTCGCGAACAGGGTCGGGGCCGGCTCGGCCCAGCCGCGGAACCTCTCGGCCAGGAAGGCCCGCTCGTCCGGCTCACGGCCGTTCGCCGGGCCGTTGACCGTCGCCCACCAGTAGACGCGGTCGTCGGTCAGCGTCGTGATGCCGAGCCGCTTGCCGCGGCCCCACCACTCGGCGACGTAGCCGGGTTCGAGGTTGTTCGGCCGGGGGCAGACGCCGCGCCAGCACGGGTAGCCGGCGTAGCGCGGCTCGTCCGGGCCGAGGATCGCCGCACGTACGGCCGAGCGGATGCCGTCCGCCCCGAGGACGACGTCCGCCTCGTCGGCGTGGCCGTTCCGGAAGCGCACCCGGGCACCCGAAGCCGTCTGCTCGACGCCGACGCACTCGTGCCCGTAGCGGGCGACCCCGGCCGGCAGATGGCTCGCCAGGGCCGCGACGAGGTCGGCCCGGTGCGTCATGCGGACGATCTCCGGCAGGCCGGACTTCCGTTCCATCGTCGCGGAGTCGTAGCCGACCAGGACGGTGTGGCCGTCCGAGCCGCGGAACTCGGCCCGCGTCATCTTCAGGGCGATCTGCCGCACGGAGTCGCCGACGCCGAGGTGGTCCAGGGCACGGAAGGCGTTCGCCCACAGGCTGATGCCCGCGCCGACCTCGCGCAGCTCCGGGGCGCGCTCGTAGACGGCGACGTCGATGCCGACCTTGCGCAGCGCGACGGCGGCCGACAGCCCCGCGATGCCGGACCCGATGACGATGACGCGCACGGTTTCCCTCCGCCCGCCGCGACGGCGCGGCTCCCCGTTACGATATGTCTCCCGGCCGTATCATGACACCGTCGCCCGGAGAGGAGCCGCCGTCGTGGACAAGGTGAAGCTCGGTTCGCAAGGGGCGGTCGTCTCCCGACTGGGGCTCGGCTGCATGGGCATGAGCGAGTTCTACGGCGACCGCGACGACGCCGAGTCGGCGGCGACGCTGCTGCGGTCCCTCGACCTCGGCATGACGTTCCTCGACACCGCCGACATGTACGGCATCGGCGACAACGAGGAGCTGATCGGCCGGACGATCCGCGGCCGGCGCGACGAGGTCTTCCTCGCCACCAAGTTCGGCAACGTCCGCAAGAAGGACGACCCGACCTACTGGACGATCAGCGGCAAGCCGGACTACGTCCGCCAGGCGTGCGACGCGTCGCTGAAGCGCCTCGGTATCGACTGCATCGACCTGTACTACCAGCACCGCGTCGATCCCGCCACGCCGATCGAGGACACCGTCGGCGCGATGGCCGAACTGGTCCAGGCCGGCAAGGTGAAGTACCTCGGCCTGTCGGAGGCGTCGCCGGCGACGATCCGCCGGGCGCACGCGGTCCACCCGATCACCGCCCTGCAGACGGAGTACTCGCTCTGGTCGCGCGAGCCGGAGGCGGACATCCTGCCGACGCTGCGGGAACTCGGCATCGGCTTCGTCCCGTACAGCCCGCTGGGGCGCGGCTTCCTGACCGGGGCGATCACCCGGCCGGCCGACCTCGACGCGACCGACGTCCGCATGCAGCGCTTCCCGCGCTTCGCCGGCGAGGCGTTCGACAACAACCTGCGCCTCGTCGAGCGGGTGAAGGAGTTCGCCGCCCGCCGGGGCGTCACCGCGAGCCAGCTCGCCCTGGCGTGGGTGCTGGCCAAGGGCGAGGACCTGGTCCCGATCCCCGGTACGAAGCGGCGGAAGTACCTGGAGGAGAACGCCGCCGCTGCGGCGGTGAAGCTGACCGCCGCGGAGGTCGCCGAGCTGGAGGCCGCCGTCCCGCAGGGCGACGTGGCCGGCGGGCGGTACGGCGAGGTGGGCATGAAGACCATCGACCGCTGAACGGAGGACCGCCATGCACCGGCTCATCGGCCCCGCGCTGCTCCTGGGCCTGTTCGTCTCGGCCGCCTCCGGCGGGTGGCAGGTCCAGGCCATCAAGACGGACGCCGACTTCCGCGGACTGTGCGTCGTCGGCCCTGCCGTCGCCTGGGTCGGCGGGACGAACGGCACCTTCGGCCGCACCGTCGATGGCGGCAAGACCTGGTCGGTCGGGACGGTCCCCGGCGCGGAGAAGCTCGACTTCCGCGACGTCGAGGCGTTCGGCGAGGCGACCGCCTTCCTGCTGAGCGCCGGCCCGGGCGACGAGTCGCGCATCTACAAGACGACCGACGGCGGCAAGTCGTGGGCGCTGCAGTTCAAGAACGCGGACCCGAAGGCGTTCTTCGACGCGGCCGCCTTCTGGGACGCCGAACACGGCATCGCCCTGAGCGACCCGGTCGAGGGCCGCTTCCGCCTGGTGGCTACCGCCGACGGCGGCGCGACGTGGAAGTCACTGCCGGAGAAGAGCTGCCCCGAGGCCCTGCCCGGCGAGGCGGCGTTCGCGGCGAGTGGGACTTGCCTCGTCGCACGGGGTGAGAGCGACGTCTGGTTCTGCACCGGCGGCGCGAAGGCGGCGCGGGTGTTCCACTCCGCCGACCGGGGCAAGACCTGGACCGTCCGCGAGACGCCGGTCGCCGGCGGCAGCGAGTCGGCGGGCGGCTTCTCGCTCGCGTTCCGCGACGGCGGCCACGGCGTCCTCGTCGGCGGCGACCACCGCAAGCCGGACGCGGCCACGGCGACGGTCGCCGTCACCGCCGACGGCGGTAAGACGTGGAAGGCGGCCGAGACGCCGACGCCGTACCGCTCCGGCGTCGCCTGGGCGCGCGACCGCTGGGTAGCCGTCGGACCGTCGGGGTCGGACGTCTCACTCGACGGCGGGGCGACCTGGAAGGCGCTCGACCGGGAGAAGTACAACAGCGTCGGCTTCGCCGCGACAGGAGAGGGCTGGGCCGTCGGCCCCAAAGGCCGGATCGCCAGGTTCGCCCCCGCGGGCAACGACAAGGAGTAGGCGGAATTACCCACCAATCCGCTCCAGCCCCAAGAGCGACCCCGTGCCGGTGCTGAACCGGTCTACCTCGATGCTCAGCCGCCGCAACAGGGTCACGTCGAGGTTGCAGGCGGGCATCGGGATCTGGGGACGAAGCGCAAGTGCCGACCGCGCTTAAAGCCGCCGGCGAGCAACACCGGAAGGGTTTTGTCCGAGTGGCTGCTGCTACTGGAGCCGAGACGTCTGCGGCGAGCCAGTCTCGCGGCCGGGTTGAGCCACAGTCGTATTTCGATCCGACGAGAACTCGGAACGCCAGCGGACCGCCAGGATTCGCTGGCGTTCTCGTTTTTCACGCGGTAGATTGAACTTTCCGAACCGGAGAGAACCACGCGACGCAGCCTCCTCCCTCGGTTCCCAGCCGGCGGTCGATCCGCCGGGCCGCCCCCCGAGGAATCCGGCCTTATGAGCCCGCTCGCCGTCAGCGTCGTCATCCCGACCCACAACCGGGCGAAGCTCGTCGTCCGCGCCGTCGCGAACGCCCTGGCCCAGACGCGGCCCGGCGACGAGGTCATCGTCATCGACGACGCCTCGACCGATGACACGGCCGACGCCCTCGCGCCGTACCGCGACCGCATCCTGTACAAGCTCGTCCCGCACGGCGGGGCCGGGGCGGCGCGCAACCACGGCGTCCGGGCGGCGACCCGGCCGTTGATCGCCTTCCTCGACTCGGACGACGAGTGGTTTCCCGGCAAGCTCGACCTGCAACGCAACCTGCTGGCGGCCCGGCCGGACGTCCTCTATTCGTTCACCGACTTCTCCGGCCGGAACGACACGACCGTCGAAGCGCACTACCTGCGGCACTGGCACAAGGACGGGCGGCCGTGGGACGCGATCCTGGCCCCCGGAGTGCCGTACTCGTCGCTCGCGGCACTTCCGGGTGGCTGGGAGGACGCCCAGGTCCACATCGGCAGCATGTACTACCCGGAGCTGCACTCGGAGTACATCGCCACGTCCACCTACGTCGTCCGGCGCGAGGAGGCCGGCGCGGCGCTGCACTTCGCCGAGGATCTCGTCATCTTCGAGGACAAGGAGGCGTACGCCCGCGTCGCCGGCGTCGGGCCGGGGGCGTACATCGCCTGCGACACGTCGTTCCAGTGGGAGCACATGGGTCCGCGGCTGACGACGACATCGAACACCCTGGCCCGGGCCCGCGCCCGGCTGTTCACCCTCGACCGCGTCTGGGGCAGCGACCCGGCCTTCCTCGCCGCGCACGGCGAGGCGTTCGCCCGGGAGCGGCAAACGCAGTGCCTGCTCCTGGCGCGGTGCTACCTCGTCCAGGGCCAGATGAAGGAGGCGCGGGCGACCCTGGCGAAAGCCGGTCTACCGGTGCCGTGGTCGTACCGCTGCCTGGCCGCCTTGCCGGGGCCGGTCGTCCGCGGGCTGCTCGCCCTGCGCCGGGTGTTCCGCCGGCCGGACGACGCGGCGAAGGCGTGAGCGCGTTGTAGCTTTGTAGGGTGGGCGGAGTCTTCGAGGCCCACCACGCAGGGATACGGCTGGTGATAGGTGCGGTGGGCCGACGAAGGAGGCCCACCCTACAAGAACGACCCCGCAGACATTTACGCGCCCCTCACGCCGCCCGGAGGCGCTCCTCGGCGCGGCGCTCCTCGCCGCGCAGGACGCGGCCGAGTCGGCGCAACCCTTCCTCGAGCCGGCCCTGCTCCGTCGCCAGGCTCAACCGGATGTAGCCCCGGCCGCTCGGGCCGAACAGGTCGCCCGGCGTAACGGCGACCTTCTCCTCGTCGCGCAGCCGACGGGCGAGCGTCCGGCCGTCGAGGCCAGCCCGCCAGACCGGCACCCAGACGAACATCCCGGCGTCCGGCCGGACGACCGGCAGGCCGATCCCGTCGAGGCGCTCGCAGGCGAACGTCCGCCGGGCGGCGAACTCCTCGCGGTGCGGCTCGAACGCCTCCGGCGGCGTCCGCAGGGCGGTCAGGGCGACCTGCTGCGCCAGCGTCGGCACGAACGCCGCCCGCGTCGCCGCCACGGCGAGGCACGCCCCGATCAGCGGCTTCGGCCCGGCGAGCCAGCCGACCCGGGCCGCCGCCAGGGCGTGGCTCTTGCTCACGCTGCCGACGGTGAGCGTCCGGCCTTGCGCCTCGTCGAACGTGCCGATGCTCGTCGGCGTCGGGCCGTAGGTGAACCGACCGAACGTCTCGTCGGACAGGATCAGCGCGTCGGTCCGCCGGGCCCACCAGGCGAGCTGCTCCAGGTCCTCCGGCCGGAAGACGCCGCCGGCGGGGTTGCCCGGATCGACCAGGACGACGAGCGAGCAGCCCGGCAGCAGACGGGCGACGTCGTGCAGCCGGAAGCGCGTCCAACCGTCCTCGACCCACGTCGGCAGCCAGCGGAGGCGAGCCCCACGCCCGGCCACGGCGAGCGGGTAGGCCGGCGAGGTCGGGTCGCACAGGAGCACCTTCCGGCCGGCTTCGAGGAACGTGTCGCAGACGAGCTGGATCGCGCCGAGGGCCCCGCCGGTGATGAGGACCTCCTCGGACGGGTTGACCGAGAGTTGCGATTCGAGGACGAGCTTCTCGGCGACGGCGAGGCGCAGTTCGAGCAGGCCGGGCAAGGGGGGCAGGCCGCGACGGTTGGCGGCGAGCTTGCTCGTCCCGGTCGGCAGCAGGTCGAACGTCGGTGCCCCGGCGGTCAGATCGACGACGTTCGGCGGCTGTGCCTCGAATTCGTCAGCGAGGCGGTCGAGCAGGTCGAGCGGCGTCCGCAGGGCGGCGGCGCTGAGGCGGGGGAGGACGTCCAGATGGCCGGCGAGGTGGCGGCGCGCCCCCGGCAGGTAGTGACCCAGGCCGAGCCGGACGAGCAGCCGGGCGAGCATCACGGGAAACGGCATGGCGCACCCTCGCACGAGGACCGGGACCGACGCACCGCTGCCGGACGAGGTGGCGGGCGGATTGTAGCCCGGACGGCGTTTCTCCACAACGCGAGGTGGCGCGGCCGATCTGGAACGCGGCGATCCCTCGCCGCTTCGGCCTTCGTCTGCCGTTTCGGCTCCGTTTTTCTTTCCCGGTTTCGGCTGGCCACAACCCGCCTGTCCGGGTTGGAATCGGAGGTTGGCCCGGGGGCGGTCCCCGGCGTGAAACGCACCCCGCGCGGCGCGCGCAAACCGTTGGCGGCCTTGGCGGACCTGGCGGACCAGCCCTCATCGTCCTCGATTGTCGCTCATCGTCGCCCGGCGCGCGCATCCGTTGGCGGACCTGGCGTAGCGGTGAAGGACCGCCGCGTTTCAGCAATGCCCGAACGGGAAAAGAAAACCGAAGGCCAAAGCGGTGCGGAATCGCCGCTCTCCGAAAGGACGGCGCAAGGGCTGCCCCGGCCGGCGTTCTCTCCCCCGACGCCCGGGAATGTAACACATGCCTAATTGTCACTGGTGTCGTTGCGGCCGGGTGTTACAATCGCAAGGTCGGGGCCGCTCGGCCCCCGCGACTCACCCAGGAGGCTCCTCCATGTCGAGCCGGTTCCTCGCCGCCGGGTTGGCGGCCCTGATCCTGACCTCCGCCGTGCTGGCCAACGGCGCGCCGTTCCCGCGGCCGCCCGTCGTCGTCAACTCGGCCGAGGCGAAGCTCGTCGTCCAGGTCGATGCCAACGCCAAGAAGCCGATCCTCAAGGTGCCGTCCTCCCTGGTCCAGAAGGCGGCCCAGCCGCGGCCGGGCGGCCAGGCCCTGCTCGACAACCCGACCCTGCTCGTCGCCGGCCTGGCCCTGGCGTGCGCGTTCGTCTCCGGCGGGTTCTGGCTCCTCCGCGGCAAGGGCGGCCGGGCGACCGTCGCCATCCTCGCCGTCGCTGGGTTGGCCCTCGCGGGCGGCTTCCTCGTCGCCGACCTGCGGCCGCCGCCGATGCCGCCGCAACTGCCGGCGATCGCCCTGCCGGCCAAGGTCGATTTGAGCGGCGACGTGACGATCCAGGTCTACGCCAGCCCGCTCGACAACAACATCTACCTCATCGTCCCCGGCCCGGCCGACAAGGCCCCGGGCGCGGCCCCGGGCGCGAAGCCGGAGTGACGCCGGAATGAGCACGCTCTCGCCATCGGCCGCGACGCCGACCGTCGCGTCGGGGGCCGGCTTCCTCGCCGCCGCGCTGGCCCTCGCCTGCGCGGCGGCGGCGCTGGCCGGCTGGGCCCCGATCGCGTTCTCGATCGCGACGGTGTTCCTGTTCGCCGGCCCGCACAACTGGTTCGAGACGCGCTACTTCCTCTCGAAGATGCCGGCCCGCTGGGGCAAGCTGACCGGCTACTTCTGCTTCTCCTTCGGCGGCATCCTCGCCCTGTCCGTCGCGTTCTGGCTCCTCGTCGCCACGATGGGGACCAGCTACCTGTCCTACGACCTGGCGATCACCGCCCTGGCGCTGTGGAACACGGCCCTGCTCCTGTGGATCGCCACGCTCGTCGAGTGGCGCAGCCGGATCAACCCGCGCCGCGACTGGGGCTGGATCTGGCCGGTCTGCTTCCTCGTCATCGCCGTCAACTGGCTGTCGCCGTTCTACGTCAGCGTCGCGCTCGTCTACCTGCACCCGCTGATGGCGTTCTGGCTGCTGGCCCGCGAGCTGAAGCGCAGCCGGCCGGAGTGGCTGCCGGCCCTGTACATCTTCCTGGCGACGGTGCCGCTCTTCGTCGGCCTGCTCTGGCTGCGGCTCGGCTCGGCCCCGCCGCTGGACGACTCGACCGCCCTGAACTCGGAGATCGTCCGCCACGCCGGATCGGACGTGCTGGCGGGACTGTCGTCACACTTCCTCGTCGCGACGCACACGTTCCTGGAGATGCTCCACTACGGCGTCTGGGTCGTGGCGATCCCGCTCATCGCGTACGGCTTCGCAGCGTTCAAGGTCGAGGCGATGCCGCTGGCGAACAACGGCCCGGCCTGGCGGCGCGGCCTGTGGCTGACGATGCTCGCCGGCCTGCTCGTCGTCGTCGTCCTGTGGGCGTGCTTCTTCGTCGATTACCCGACGACGCGGAGCATTTATTTCACCGTCGCCCTGGTCCACGTCCTGGCCGAGGTGCCGTTCCTCCTGCGGGCCTTGTGAGCCGGCCATGAACCTGTGGATCTTCTTCCCGATCGGCTACACCTTCACCGTCCTGGTCGAGACGCCGATCCTGCTGCTGCTCCTGTCGCGACGGCACCCGCTGTCGCGACGGCTCTTTGCCGGGTTCTGGCTGACGCTCTGCACGTATCCGATCGTCGTCCTCGTGTTGCCGGCCGCGTTTGGCCTGGCGACGCCTGACCCGTCCCTCGGCGATCTCGAGTTCCGGCGGATCGCCTACCTGGTCGTGGCCGAGACGTTCGCCCCGGTGGCGGAGTGCGTATTGTTCTATGTCGCGTTCCATTCCGAGCCGGGCGTGACGCGCGGCGAAATGGCGCGCGACTTCGCCGCGATCGTCCTCGCCAACCTGGCGTCGTTCGGCCTCGGTGAGCTGATCTACGCCACGGACTGGTTCCAGAACGTGGCGGCCCCGTGGTTGCGGTCCCTGGGAACCTGAGGAGTCCGACCCATGACGCTCTGTCGAAATCTACTGGCCGTCGCAGTGGCGCTCGTCATCGCGAGCGCCGCTGGCGCGAACGAGGCCGTGCCGCCGCAACCGCCCAAGCCGGCGGCCCCGGCCCTGAAGCTGGGTCTGCGCGAGGTGCCGTTCCAGGTGATGGCCGCCCCGCGCGACGGCGAGATCACCCTCGTCGTGCCGGCGAACCTGCTCCAGGAGGCGGCCGGCAAGCAGGGGGCCGACGCCGGGTTTCTCCACCCGCTGTTCCTCTCCGGCGTCGCCCTGACGCTGGCGTTCGTGACGGGCGGCTTCGTGCTGCTCCGCGGCGGCCGGCACGGCAAGACGATCGCCGCGGCGACGGTCCTCGTCGCCGCTCTTGTCGTCGGCTACGCCGCCCAGGCGAACATCGCCCCGCCGGCAATCCCGTACCCGGTCAAGTTCCCGACCGGCGTCCGGTTCGACGGCAAGCTCTTCCTCGAGGTCGCCCCGGAGGGGACCGGCGTCAAGCTCCTCGTCCCGCCGTCGCGGGTCATCGCGATGGAGAAGATGGCCGAGACGGGGAAGGAAGTGAAGCCGTAGCCGCCTTCACGAACACGACTCGGCCGCCCCCTCGTAAAGCGCCGCGAGCCGGGCGGCGTTGTGCCGCAGGATCACCTCGCGGCGCAGCTTCAGGCTGACGGTCAGCTCCTCCTTCGCGACCGAGAACGGCTCGGCCAGGACGACGAACTTGCGCACCTGCTCCGCCGGCGACACGTCGCGCAGGGCGGACGCGATCCGGTCGGTCAACAGGCGAACGACGGCCGGGTGGCCGGCCAGTTCCTCGGAGGTGCCGTCCAGGGCCAACTCGCGGCGTACGGCCGGCCATAGCGGCACGACCAGCGCCGTCAGGAAGCTGCGCCCCTCGCCGCAGACGACGACCTGCTCGACGTAGCCGTCGGCGATGAGCAGCCCCTCGATCTCGGTCGGGGCGACCTTCTTGCCGTTCGACAGGACCATCATCTCCTTCTTCCGGCCGGTGATCTTCAGGTAGCCGTCCGCGTCGAGCGAGCCGAGGTCGCCGGTGTACAGCCAGCCGTCGCGGACCATCGCCGCCGTCGCGGACGGGTTCTTCCAGTAGCCCTTCATGACGTGCGGGCCGCGCGTCAGGATCTCGCCGTCGTCGGCGATGCGGATCTCGACGCCCGGGATGGCCCGGCCGACTGTGTCGAGCTTGTACGCCTCCGGCTGGTTGAAGCTGATGACCGGCGACGACTCGGTCAGGCCGTAGCCTTGCAGGACGAGGACGCCGCAGCGGCGGTACATCTCGGCGATCGCCGGCGGCAGCGGGGCCCCGCCGGAGGAGCACCACTTCCGCCGCGGGCCGAACAGGGCCTGGAGCCGGTTCGCCGTCTCCGCGTCGCCGCCGCCGCTGACCGCGGCGAGGATCTTCTCGTACAGGCGCGGCACCGACGACAGGTGCGTCGGCTGGACGCGTGGCAGCAGGGCCGGCACCGCGTCGCCGTTCGGGGCGAGGAACAGGTGCAGGCCGCTGAGCAGGGCCTTGTAGTGGTCGCACGTCCGGGCGTAGATGTGCGTGTACGGCAGCCAGCTGAGGTGCAAGTCGTCCGGTGCCGGCGGGCACATCACGATCATCGCCCAGCTGTTGCTGAGGATGTTGTGCTGCGTCAGCATGACGCCCTTCGGGTTGCCGGTCGTCCCGGACGTGTACAGGATGCCGGCGAGGTCATCCGGCCGGAGCGTCGCCGCCACCTCGTCGAGGACGGCCGACCCGCCGGAGCCGCGGCCGAGGAAGCGATCCAGCCCCTCGACGTCGCCCCGTACCGCGGCCGGGTCGAAGGCGACGACGCCGCGCAGGTGCGGCAGTTCGCCGCGCATCTGGTCGATCTTGGCGAACTGCTCCGGGCCGGAGACGAACAGCCAGCCGACCTCGGCGTCGTGGAGCTGGAACTGCACCTGGCGGGCGGTCAGCGGGGCGTGCGGCGCGACGGTCACCGCCCCGGCGGCGAGGATGCCCAGGTCGGTGACGAGCCAGTCGGCCCGGTTCTCGGACAGGATGCCGACCCGGTCGCCAGGGCGGACGCCGACGGCGCGCAGCGCCCCGGCGGTCCGGGCGGCCCGGTCGCGGTACGCCGCCCAGGGGAGCGTCGCGACGGAGTCGTCGGCGGCGAGCCAGGAGAGGGCCGGGTCGCCGCCACGGCGGTCGGCGGTCGTCCGCAGGGCGGCGACGAGGTTGGCGAAGCCGCCGGTCAGGTCCAGGGCCGGGTGCATGACGACCTCCAGGGAGAGAGCCCAGGGCATTATTCCGCCCCGCCCGGGCGACCGCCAGGCTTTTTCGGGTTGGTGCCGACCGCGGAAACCGCCCAGCCGGGCCGCGGCGCGCCCTTGCCAACCGCCAGACGAACGGCGATGCTAGCCTCATTGTCCGTCCCCGACGCACGACCGCGGAGCATGACGATGTCGGCCAGCACTCCGTCCGCCGATCCCCCCTTCGAGCCCTACGTCCCGGCCGACTCCCACCCGACCGAATTCACCGCCCAGTCGGTCATCGTCGGGGCCCTGCTCGGCATCCTCTTCGGGGCGTCGTCGCTCTACCTCGTCCTCAAGGTCGGCATGACGGTCTCGGCGTCGATCCCGGTCGCCGTCCTCGCGATCACGCTCTTCCGCCTGTTCACCAAGACGACCGTCCTCGAGAACAACACCGTCCAGACGACCGGCTCCGCCGGCGAGTCGATCGCGTTCGGCGTCGGCGTGACCATGCCGGCCCTGCTGCTGATCGGCCAGGAGATCACCTTCCTCCGCGTCATGGTCGTCTCGGTCCTCGGCGGCGTGCTCGGCATCCTCATGATGATCCCGCTCCGGCGGGCGTTCATCGTCAAGTTGCACGGCAAGCCAGGCCAGCCGGGGACGCTGCTCTACCCCGAAGGCACGGCGTGCGCCCAGGTGCTCATCTCCGGCGACAAGGGCGGCTCGGGCGGCCTGCTCATCCTGGTCGGCTTCCTGATCGCGTTCGGGCACAAGTTCATCACCGAGGGGCTGATGCTCCTGCGGGCGACGGTCGAGGTGCCGATCCGCCTGCTCGGCAACGGCGTCAAGGCGTCCGGCGAGATGGCGAGCGAGCTGCTCGGCGTCGGCTACATCATCGGCTTCCGCACCAGCGCGATCATGATGGCCGGGGCCGTCCTCGGCTCGCTCGTCCTCGTGCCGTCGATGCTCCTGGGCGGCAACGACATCAGCCAGGCGAAGGACAACCTCAAGTTCATCGGCGCGGGCTGCGTCGCCGCGGCCGGCATCATCAGCATGTTCCGCACCCTGCCGATGATCGTCCGGTCGTTCTCCGCCGGCGTGACGAGCATGCGCGGCGGGGCCGGGGCCGCCGGGCCGAAGCGCACCGAGGACGACCTGTCGATGCGCTTCGTCCTGTTCGGCTGCCTGATGCTCCTGCTCGCGTTCACGATGCTCCTCATCTCCGAGCTGGGCTTCGGCCAGCTCCCCGGGGCGATCCTCGGCTCGCTCCTCGTCCTCGTGTTCGGCTTCTTGTTCGTGACGGTGTCGTCCCGGCTGACCGGTGAGATCGGCTCGTCGTCGAACCCGATCTCCGGCATGACGGTCGCCGCCCTGCTCATGACGTGCCTCATCTTCCTCGCCCTGGGCATGACCAACTCGACCGACGCGGTGCTCGCCCTGTCGATCGGCGGCGTCGTCTGCATCGCCGCGTCGAACGGCGGCACGACGAGCCAGGCCCTGAAGACCGGCTTCCTCCTCGGCGCGACGCCGAAGTGGCAGCAGTGGGCGATCATCATCGGCACGGTGTCGAGCGCCCTGGTGATCGGCCTGATCCTGCTCATGTTCAACTCGGCCGGCATCGTCTACACGCAGCGCGACCTGCCGACGATCAACGTCAAGGAAAAGCTCGACGCCATGCCGGCGAAGGAGACGTACCAGGACGAGGAGTTCTTCGTCTGGCAGGTGCGCGAGAAGATGGAGGGCGTCCCGTCCGACGTCAAGCCGGGCAAGTACCTCGTCGACAAGGCCGGCCAGGTCGTCTACCGGGTCGATCCGACCATCACCGGCCGGGTGCCGGTCCGCGACACGGTCGTCTCGCGCCGCGACGGCCTGCCGCCGCTCGACCTGAAGGCCGACCTGGACAAGGTCAAGACGACGTTCACCGTCCGCACCCCGGCCGCCGGGGGCCAGCCCGGCCCGGTGACGCACCACAAGCTGTGGCAGAACCCGAAGCCGGACGACCTGGCCGGCGTCGAGGAGAAGGACCGGCCGGTCTACCGGGCCGACTTCCCGTCGGGGCTCTACCTCGTCAACGCCGATGGCCAGGTCGTCAACGAGGTCGAGACGAGCGAGGTGCGCCTGAAATTCCCGGCCCCGAAGACCGAGGTGATGGGCATCATCATCAACGGCCTGCTCAACGCCAACCTGAAGTGGACGCTCATCCTCATCGGGGCGTTCATCGCCGTGACGCTCGAGCTGTGCGGCGTCTCGTCCCTGGCGTTCGCGGTCGGCCTCTACGTGCCGATGCAGTACTCGGTGCCGATCTTCCTCGGCGGCCTCGTCCGCAGCGGGGTCGATGGCTGGAACGCCCGGCGCGACCAGGCCGAGATGGCCGCGGCGAAGACGGAGGCCGAGCGGGCCGAGGCCGAGGTGCGGGCGATCGCCCGGTCGGAGACGAGCCCCGGCGTGCTGCTCGCGTCCGGCCTGATCGCCGGCGGCAGCCTCGCCGGCGTCATGCTCGCCTTCTTCCAGATGTACCCCGACCTGCCGAAGTGGCTCGACACGAAGGTCGCCGAGACCATGCCGACCCCGGCGGCGGAAATCGCCGCCCTCGTCGGCCTCGCCGTCCTGATCGGCGTCCTGGCGCTGACGGCGCTCGGTTGGCTGTTCAAGGAGCCGGAACGGAAGTGACGCCGCCCCCAAGCCCGGGCGTGGCAACGCCCGGGTGGCGGGACCGGTTAACTCCTCCCCGCCGTCGCGGTTCTCCCGGTGGAGGTCTCGCTCGCATGAGACTGTCGTCGCTGACCGCCAAGTACGTCATGGCCGTCACCGGGGCCGGCCTGGTCGTGTTCGTCCTCGGCCACCTCGCCGGCAACCTGACGGTCTTCCTCGGCCCGGACTGGCTCAACGGCTATGCCCACCACCTGAAGGAGCTGCCGGCCCTGGTCTGGACCGCCCGCGTCGGCCTGCTCGTCTTCTTCGTCGTCCACGTCCTCGTCGGCGTCCGGCTGTCGCTCCTCAATAACGGGGCGAGGCCGGTCGGCTACCAGTACGACGACGTCCGCGTCACGTCGTGGGCGTCGCGCTACATGCTCGCGACCGGCGTCGTCGTGCTGCTGTTCCTGCTGTACCACCTGGCCCACTTCACCTTCGGCTGGGTGAAGGAAGCCCACGTCGGCGGCGCGTACTACCACTACCACAAGCTGCACGACGCCCAGGGCCGCCACGACGTGTACACGATGGTCGTCGCCGGGTTCCGCGACCCGATGGTCGCGGCGCTCTACCTGGCGAGCATGGTCGCCCTGTGGCTGCACCTGTGGCACGGCGCGTCGAGCCTGTTCCAGTCGGTCGGCCTCGGAACGGTGAGCAAGCGTAGCTGGACGTCCTGGGTCGGCCCGGTCGTGGCGACGGTCGTCCTCGTCGGCAACAGCGCCATCGTCCTGGGCGTCCAGGTCGGCCTCATCGGAGGGGGGATGCGATGACGCTTTCCGCGCACGTCCCGGCCGGGCCGCTCGCCGCGAAGTGGGACAAGGCCCGCTTCGACTACGCCCTGGTCAACCCGGCCAACCGGCGCAAGTTCCGCGTCCTCGTCGTCGGCACCGGCCTCGCCGGGGCGGCGGCGGCCGCGGCGCTGGGCGAGCTCGGCTACCACGTCGAGGCGTTCTGCTACCAGGACTCGGCCCGCCGGGCGCACTCGATCGCCGCCCAGGGCGGCATCAACGCCGCCAAGAACTACCAGAACGACGGCGACAGCGTCTACCGCCTCTTCTACGACACGATCAAGGGCGGCGACTTCCGCTCGCGCGAGGCGAACGTCTACCGCCTCGCCCAGCTGTCCGGCCACATCATCGACCAGTGCGTCGCCCTCGGCGTGCCGTTCGGCCGGGAGTACGGCGGCCAACTCGCCAACCGGTCGTTCGGCGGGGCGCAGGTGTCGCGGACGTTCTACTGCCGCGGCCAGACGGGGCAGCAGCTACTCCTCGGCGCGTACTCGACGATGAGCCGCCAGGTCGCCGCCGGGCGGGTCAAGGTCCACGCGCGTTGCGAGATGCAGGATCTCGTCGTCATCGATGGCCGGGCGCGCGGCATCGTCACGCGCGACCTGGCGACGGGGAAGGTGACCGCCCACACCGGCGACGCTGTCGTCCTGGCGACGGGCGGCTACGGCCCGGTGTACTACCTCTCGACGAACGCGATGGGCTGCAACGTCACCGCGACGTACCGGGCCTACAAGCGCGGGGCGTTCTTCGCCAACCCGTGCTTCACGCAGATCCACCCGACGTGCATCCCGGTGTCGGGCGATAGTCAGTCGAAGCTGACGCTCATGTCCGAGTCGCTCCGCAACGACGGCCGGATCTGGGTGCCGGCGGCCCCGGGCGACACCCGGCCGCCGGGCGACATCCCGGAGGCGGAGCGTGACTACTACCTGGAGCGGATGTACCCACGCTTCGGCAACCTCGCCCCGCGCGACATCTCGTCCCGGGCGGCGAAGCGCGTCTGCGACGAGGGCCGGGGCGTCGGCCCGGGCGGCCGGGGCGTCTACCTCGACTTCGCCGACGCGATCGGCCGGCTCGGCAAGGAGACGATCGCCGCCCGGTACGGCAACCTCTTCGACATGTACCGCCACATCACCGACGAGGACCCGTACGCCCAGCCGATGCGGATCTACCCGGCCGTCCACTACTGCATGGGCGGCCTGTGGGTGGATTACAACCTGATGAGCAACGTCGCCGGCCTGTTCGTCGCCGGCGAGGCGAACTACTCCGACCACGGCGCGAACCGCCTCGGTGCGAGCGCCCTGATGCAGGGCCTCGCCGACGGCTACTTCGTCGTGCCGTACGTCCTCGGCAACTACTTCGGCGGCGCGAAGCTGCCGCCGCGATTGTCGGAGGACGACCCGGAGTGTCGGCGGCTTGTCACCGAGGTCGAGGAGCGGGCGAAAAAGCTTCTCGCGATCAGCGGCAAACGGACGGTCGATTCGTTCCACAAGGAGCTTGGCAAGTTCATATGGGAGCATTGCGGCATGGCCCGGACGGAGGCCGGCCTGCGCGAGGCGCTCGCCCGGCTGCCGGCCCTGCGCGAGGAGTTCTGGGCGGACGTCCACGTCCCCGGGACGTGGGACGAGTTGAACCCGTCGCTTGAGAAGGCGTGCCGGGTAGCCGACTTCCTCGAGTTCGGCGAGGTGATGTGCCGCGACGCCCTGACGCGGGACGAGTCGTGCGGGGCGCACTTCCGCGAGGAGCACCAGTCCCCCGACGGCGAGGCTAAGCGCGACGACGAGCGCTTCCAGCACGTCGCCGCGTGGGAGTACGTCGGCGAGAAGGAGCCGGTGCGGCACGTCGAGCCGCTCGTGTTCGAGGAGGTCCACCCGTCGGTGCGGAGCTACGCGTGAGAGGACGGCCATGAAGTTCACCCTGCACGTCTGGCGTCAGAAGAACGCCGCCGACCCGGGCCGGATGGTCGAGTACCCGGTCGCCGACGTCCGGCCGGACATGAGCTTTTTGGAGATGCTCGACCTGGTGAACAACCGGCTGACCGAGGCCGGCGACGAGCCGATCGCGTTCGACCACGACTGCCGCGAGGGCATCTGCGGCTCGTGCGGCGTGATGATCAACGGCCTGGCGCACGGCCCCGGTCACGGGGCGACGACGTGCCAGGTCTACATGCGCCAGTTCGCCGACGGCTCGCACCTCTGGATCGAGCCGTGGCGGGCGGCGGCGTTTCCGGTTGTAAAAGATCTCGTCGTCGATCGCTCGGCGTTCGACCGCATCATCGAGGCGGGCGGCTATGTCAGCGTCAACACCGGCGGCGCGCCGGACAGCAACACGACGGCCGTGCCGCGCGACGCGGCCGAGCGGTCGATGGACGCGGCGGCTTGCATCGGTTGCGGGGCGTGCGTCGCCGCGTGCAAGAATGCGTCGGCGATGCTGTTCGTCGGGGCGAAGCTGACCCACCTCGGGACGCTGCCGCAGGGCCAGCCGGAACGTCAGCGGCGGGCCCTGGCGATGGTCGAGCGGATGGACGCCGAGGGCTTCGGGGCCTGCACGAACTACGGCGAGTGCTCGGCGGCGTGCCCGAAGGAGATCCCGCTGACGGTCATCGCCCGGATGAACCGCGACTACCTGGCGGCGTCCGCGACCTCGTGACACCTCGCCGCTAGCTCTTCATTCCGGCAGGCGAGCCGGGGGCGGCAGCCCCCGGAGGACACCCTACTGTTACTGAGGCGGAACTCCGGGGTTATCCGGAAGGCAGCCCACGGCTCGCTCGGTCGGTGCGAGGCGGTTGGCTCGGCCCACGGCCACGGATAGAATCTCCCCGGTTTCCCATTTCCTTCCCGTCGCACGGAGTACGCACATGGTGAGTGGGCGATTCGTCGTGCGGGCGCTCTTCGGGGCGCTGCTGGCCGGTCTGATCTTGGCTGTCCCGGGCGTGGTCTATGCCCAGGGCAAGATGAAGTTCGAGACGTTCGAGGACACGAAGAAGGAGCACCGCTGGCGGCTCAAGGCGGCCAACGGCATGGTCGTCGCCGTGGCGAGCGAGGGCTACAAGGCGAAGGCCGACCGCGACAAGGCCATCGCGCTGATCAAGGACGGGGCCGACAAGCTGACGTTCGAGGTGTTCGAGGACTCGGCGAAGGAGTACCGCTGGCGGCTGAAGGCCGGCAACGGCGAGATCCTCGCGACGGCCGGCGAGGGCTACAAGAACAAGACCGACGCTGAGAAGGGCAAGGACCTGCTCAAGGGGGCCAAGGACGCCGAGGTCGTCGAGGGCAAGCAGTGACGTCGTGACCGCGGTCGGCCCGGCAGCGAGCCGGGCCGACGGCCTTTCCCGTCGCGAGGTGGACGATGCAGCAACCTCTCTTCTGGGGCAAGTCCGGGCTGGCGGTCGTACTCGTCTTCGCGATCGTCTTCGGGTCGATTGGCTACTACTACCTCTTTGGCGGCTCGGGGCCGGATCGGATCGGTCGGACCAGGTCTAAGATGATGGTCGTTGAACAGGCGGTCGAGGCGTACAAGGAGAACCACGGCGCACCGCCGCCGAACCTGGAGACGCTCCTCCAACCGGATCCTGCCAACGGCAACTATCCATACTTCAAAGAACCGAAGCACATCCGCGACTCCTGGGGCCATGTGTTCGGATACGACCCCGCGGACAAGGACGGACCACTTCTCTGGTTCCGGTTGTCAGACGGTCGGGTCTATTCCAACCGGCCACCGCCCGACGACCCGATCAGATGACCGCTATCCACCCGGCGCCGTGGTGGGCGCCTGCCGCGCCCGCTCGGCCAGCGACTCGGCCTGGCGGAACAGCGTCCGCCAGGCGGCCCGGTCCGCCTCGGCCAGCGCCTCGGCCGACGTCGCGCGGCGCAGGTCGCCGACCTTGCCGTCGCCAAGGCAAGCGGTGAGGTGGTTCAGCGCGTGCCGTGTCACCTCCTGGCGGTTCTGGTTCAGCCAGCCCTCGATCATCGCCAGTTCGGCCTCGATCAGGCGCACCGCCACGGTGCGGTAGTGCTTCCGTTCCTCCGGCGGCGGCGGATCGCTCCCCAGGCCGAGGCCGGTCCGCAAGGCGACCCGGGCCGCATACCAGCGGTGACACCGATCCAGCGGCTGCGGCGTGGCGGACTGCTTCTCGAGCGCCCGGAGATATGCCGTCGTCGCCAGGCGGTCCGCCTGTCGGATCGCGGCAACCCGGCCGAGCATCGCCAGGCCGCGGGGGTCGAGCCGGTCGAGCAGTTCCTCGGCCGGGGTGGCCTCGACCCGGCCGGCCATCGTCACCAGTTCGTACGCCGCAGCGGTCCAGCGGTCGCTCGGATAGCGCCAGCCCGGCCGCTGACTGCCGAGGGCGTGGCCGCGGCAGAGCGTCTCGGCCCCCTCGGCGAAGAGGCCGCGCTCGACCAGGGCGTGGCCCAGGTTGCACAGCGCCTCCGCATCGTCGGGACGCAGCTCGTGCGCGCGGCGGAGGCAAGCCACCGCCTCGTCGAGGCGGCCCAGGTCCATCAGGGCGGTGCCCTGGTCGTAGTACAGGTCGGCCCGGTCCGGAGCGAGCGCGAGGAACCGGTCCCGCACCCGGACGGCAAGTTCGATCAGGCCGCGGTCGTGTAATTCGCCGACCAGTGTCTGGGCCGCGGTGTGGTGGTACAGGCCGTCGCGCGCGATCGTGTCGAGGCGGTCGTCCACCGCGGCGACGTCGCCCTGGCGCGCGTGGAGGGCGACCAGGCAGTAGTGCGGCGTGACTTCGTGTAGGCCGAGGTCGATCGCCCGGCGGTGGGCGGCGATCGCCTCGTCGAGGCGGTCGAGCTTGGCGAACATCCGGCCTGTGTTGTAGTGGGCCGTCGCGTAATCCGGCTGGATCTCGACCGCCCGCTGGTAGGCGGCCAGGGCGTCGGCGTACTGGCCGAGGTTCGAGTGCATCACGCCGGCGTTGAGCTGCACCCCGGCGCTGTTCGGCCGGATCGCCAGCGCCGCCCGGAAGCAGCCGAGCGCCTCGCGCCAGGCGTCCGGCGTCCGCTCGTCCATCAGCAGCAGGCCGAGGGAGTTGGCGAGGACGAAGTCGTCCGGGTAGTGGAGCAGGCCGACCCGGTAGAGGCGCTTCGCCTCCTCGCCCTGACGGGCGAGATGGAGCAGCGAACCGAGCAGCCGCCAGTGCTGGCGGACGTGCCGCTCGCCGCGCGCCTGGCGCGAGCGCGCCACGAGGGCGTCGGCGTCGCCGCCGAGCAGCTCGTCCCGCGCCGCCCGGCACCAGACGTCCGCGTCGAGGCGGTTGTTCAACCCGAGGAGCCAGTCCCGCCCGGCCGGGTCGTTGAGGTGGGCGCGTACCTGGGCCCACAGGTCGAGGGAGCGGATCACCTTCCAGCAGACCGGCGACCGGCGCAGCGGGTGGATCCAGCCGTCGTCGAGCGGGCGGCCGAGCGTCACCCCGAGCGGGGCGAGCAGGGCGGCGTACTCCTCGTCGCGGCCCTGGAAGTCGAAGTAGCCGCCGCGCGCCTGGCCGAGCTTCGCCCGGACCGCCTCCAGGTCGCTGGCCAGGCGGACCGCCTGGCGCAGCCGGCCGACGCGCTCCGCGAAGACGGGCCGGTCCTCGCCGTCTGGGCCGTCCGCTTCGCGGTGCAAGATCCCCTCCGCCCGGACGAGCGCCTCGCGGGCACCGGGCAGGTCCTCCTTTTCGAGGGCGGCCTGGACGGCGGCGAGGGCTTCGCCGAGGTTCTGCTCCAGGCGGCGGCGCTCCTGGTACGCCCGTTCCGCCTGGCGGGCGTCCGCGACGCGGTGCTCCTCGGCCGACCGCCACCAGACGACGCCCTGGACGAACAGGCCGACCAGGGCCAGACCCAGGGCGGCGGTAAGGCCGGTGAGGAGCTGGTTGCGCCGACACCAGCGCCGCAGCCGGTCGATGGCGGACACCGGCCGGGCGGCGATCGGCTCGCCGCGCAGGAACCGGCCGAGGTCGTCGGCCAGGTCGGCCGCCGAGGCGTAGCGGTGGGCGGGCTCCTTGCGCAGGCACTTCAGGACGACCGTCTCCAGGTCGCGCGGCACCGCCGGCTGGAGGCGGCGGATCGGCACCGGCTCGGCGTTTTCGACGAGCTTGAGCGTTTCCAGGCCGGTCGGCGCGACGAACGGCGGCCGGCCGGTCAGCATCTCGTAGAGGATGACGCCCAGGCCGTAGACGTCCGACGCCGGGCCGACCGGGCGCTGGCCGGCCTGCTCCGGCGACATGTACGCCGGGGTGCCGAGCACCTCGTCGTGGCGGGTGAAGATCGCCGGGGCGACCTCCAGGCAGCGCGCGATGCCGAAGTCGGTGACGTGCGGCCGGAGTCGGCCGTCGAGCAGGACGTTGGCCGGCTTCAGGTCGCGGTGGACGACGCCCTGCCGGTGGGCGTGGTCGAGCGCCTGGGCGAGCTGGTCCCCCATCGCGGCGACGGTCGCCGGGTCGTGCGGTCGGCCGTCGATCCACGTTTCGAGCGTCGGGCCGTCGATGTACTCCAGGGCGAGGTACGGCCGGCCGTCGGACCGGCCGACCTCGTAGACGCGGACGATGTTCGGGTGGTCGAGCCGGGCGACGGCGGCCGCCTCGCCCTGGAATCGGGCGAGCAGCTCCGTGTCGCCCTCGACCTCCGGCCGGATCATCTTCAGGGCGACGACCCGGCCCAGGGCTTGCTGGCGCGCCTTGTAGACGACGCCCATGCCGCCCTCGCCGAGGACGCCGAGCACGTCGTAGCCGGGGACGTGGGGGCTGCGGTCGTCGACCGGATCGGCCGGGGCGGAATCGACGAGGGGCCGCGTCCGGCGGCTCTGGTTGAGTACCACGGTCGGATGGTCGCGGTCGTCGCGCATGACTGCCCCGTCTCGGCGAGCGGTTCCCCGCGCAATCCTAGCTCACGAACCGCCGGCGCGGTACAGTACCGCCGTCGGGCAGGCGGCGGGAGCCGCCCCCGCTCCCGGGAGTGCCGCGATGAAGACGATCCTCTCCGCCGTCCTGGCCGTCCTGATCCTGGCTACGGCGTCGGCTCCGGCCCGCCAGGATGCGAAGAAAGGTACCGCGAAGTTGACCAAGGTCGAGGTCCAGACCGCCGACCACGTCTACAAGAAGACGGCCGAGGCCGACCTCGCCCTGCACGTCTTCCTGCCGCCGGGCTGGAAGGCGACCGACAAGCGGCCCGTCATCGTCTTCTTCTTCGGCGGCGGCTGGAAGAACGGCGCGTACACGCAGTTCGTCCCCCAGGCGGAGTACTTCGCCAGCCGGGGGATCGTCGCCGCCTCGGCCGACTACCGCATCCTGAACAAACACAAGACGACGCCGGACAAGTGCGTCGAGGACGCGAAGAGCGCCATCCGCTGGGTGCGGGCCAACGCCGGCAAGCTCGGCGTCGATCCGGACAGGGTCATCGCCGGCGGCGGCTCGGCCGGCGGCCACCTCGCCGCGGCGACGGCCTTCCTCGACGGCTTCGACGCCAAGGACGACGACGTGACGGTCTCGTGTAAGCCGAACGCCCTGGTGCTGTTCAACCCGGCCCTCAACGTCAAGGACCGCGCGGTGCCGGACGCGAGCGGCAAGGACATCAGCGCCGCGTTCTGGCCGAACGCCTTCGTCAAGAAGGGCGCTCCGCCGACGGTGATCTTCTTCGGCACGTCCGACGCTCTGATCGCCGGCGGCCGGGAGTACGTCGCGAAGGCGAAGGAGCTAGGCAACCGGGCCGAGCTGTGGACCGCCGCCGACATGCCGCACGGCTTCTTCAACCGCTCGCCGTGGCTGGAGGCGACGACACACAAGGCGGACGAATTCCTCGAATCGCTCGGCTACCTGACCGGCAAGCCGACGCTGGACGTGCCCGCCGGCAAGGAACTGAAGAGGGAATGACCGCCATGCTCGACCGACGCACCTTCCTCGCCGCCGCCGGGGCGGCCGTCTCAGGCGGCCTCCTCGCCGGCCAGGGCGACGCGCCGCGGAAGCGACTCGCCGTCGTCACGACCGAGTGGCGCGAGCGGTCTCACGCCTGGCACATGGCCGAGCGCTTCCTCGTCGGTTACCCCGCCCAGGGCCGCTGGCACAAGCCGGCGATCGACGTCGTCTCGGCCTACGTGGACCAGTTCCCCGCGAACGACCTGAGCCGGGCCCGGGCGCGCGAGTCGGGCTTCCCAATCCACAAGACCGTCGCCGAGGCGCTGCGGTGCGGCACGGACAAACTCGCCGTCGATGCCGTCCTGATCATCGGCGAACACGGCGACTACCCGACGAACGAGTTCGGCCAGAAGAAGTACCCTCGCTACGAGTTCTTCTCCCAGGTCGCCGAGGTGTTCAAGAAGGACGGCCGGGCCGTGCCGGTCTTCAACGACAAGCACCTCTCCTGGAAGTGGGCCTGGGCGAAGGAGATGGTCGAGACGGCCAGGGAGCTGAAGTTCCCGTTCCTGGCCGGGTCGTCCTTGCCGGTGACGTGGCGGATGCCGGCGATCGACCTGCCGCTCGGGGCCGAGGTCGAGGAGGTCGTCTGCGTCGCGATGGGCGGCGTGGACAGCTACGACTTCCACGCCCTGGAGGTGATCCAGTGCATGGCCGAGCGTCGCAAAGGCGGCGAGGTCGGCGTCGTCGCCTTGCAGGCCCTGCGCGGCGATTCGGTCTGGGACGCGATGAAGGCCGGCGGCCCCGACCCGAAGCTGTTCGAGGCGTGCCTGTGCCGTAGCCAGACGCTCGCCCAGGCTCCTACGTACAGCCATCGCTATCCGTCGGCGGCGCAGATGCGCGACATGGTCAAGTCGCCGGTCGCGTACCGCTTCGAGTACGCCGACGGCCTGAAGGCGACGATGCTCCTGTTGAACGGCCTCGTCGGCGACTTCACGTTCGCCGCCCGGATCAAGGGCCGCGTCGAGCCGCTCTCGACCCTGTTCTACCTGCCGCCGAACCCGAACGTCGTCTACTCGGCGGCGCTGATGGCGAAGGCGGAGGAGATGTTCCTGACCGGCAAGGCCCCGTACCCGATCGAGCGGACGCTGCTGACCAGCGGCCTGGTCGAGGCGGGGATGCAGTCGCTGGCGAAGGAGCAGAAGCGGCTGGAGACGCCGCACCTGGCGGTGCGCTACCAGCCGCCGGCGGCGTCCGGCTTCTGGCGGGAGTGATCGCGATGCGGCTCGACGTCCCGGCCTACTCACTGCTCCTGGTGGCGATGGCCTGTCAGCCGGCCGGCCTCGCCCGCGCCGACGAGGTCACGCCGGAACAACGTCGCTGGTGGGCGTTCCAGCCGCCGCTCGCCGCGCTCGAAGTTCCAAGCACCAAATCGCAAATCGCACACACTCCGATCGACGCCTTCGTCCAGGTCGAGCTGGAGAAGCGCGGCCTCCGCCCCGCCGCGCCGGCGGACCGGGTCACCCTCCTGCGCCGGGTGACCTTCGACCTGGCCGGGCTGCCGCCGACGCCGGACGAGGTCGATGCCTTTGTCAACGACCGCTCACCGGGCGCGTTCGCCCGGGTGGTCGAGCGCCTGCTCGCCTCGCCGGCCTACGGCCAGCGCTGGGCCCGGCACTGGCTCGACGTCGTCCGCTACGCCGATTACCACGACGGCAACCCGAAGGCACGCAACCCGGTCTGCGAGCCGCTCGAAGCCTGGCGCTACCGCGACTGGGTCGTCGACGCCTTCAACCGCGACCTGCCGTTCAATTCGTTCATCACCCACCAGATCGCCGGCGACCTGCTCCCCGCACCGGACGGCCGGGAGCCCTACGCCGACGGGCTGGTCGCGACGACGTTCCTCGTCAACGGGGCGTGGGACCGCGGCGACGCCGACAAGGAGAAGATGGTCAGCGACATGGTCGACGACCAGATCGACACCGTCGGCAAGGCGTTCCTCGGCCTGACACTCGGCTGCGCCCGCTGCCACGACCACAAGTACGACCCGGTCACGACGCGCGACTACTACGCCCTGGCCGGGATCTTCTACAGCACGCGGATGCTGACCGAGTTAGGCACGAAGGGCGGCGAGATCACCCTCCAGCGCCGGCCGATCAGCACCGACGGCAAAGAGGTCGCCCTGGCGGTCAGCGAGGGCGGCGTGCCGGGCGGCCTGTTCCCGAAGATCCAGGACGTGCCGATCCACGTCCGCGGCAGCTACACCCGCCTCGGCCCGGTCGTGCCGCGCGGCCTGCCGCGGTTCATCGTCGGCGATGCCCAGCCGAAGATCACGACGGGAAGCGGCCGGCGCGAGCTGGCGGCGTGGGTCGCGTCGAAGGACAACCCGCTGACGGCCCGCGTCCTCGTCAACCGCGTCTGGGCCTGGCACTTCGGCACCGGCCTCGTCCGCACGCCGAACAACTTCGGCCTCAACTCCGAGCCGCCGTCGCACCCGGCGCTGCTCGACTGGCTCGCGGCCCGGTTCGTCGAGGACGGATGGTCGCTCAAGGCGCTGCATCGGCGCATCCTGCTGACAGCCACGTATCAGCAGGCCAGCCGCGTCCCGCGCGACCCGGTCGAACGCGACCCGGACAACCGCTGGCTCGGCCGGTTCACGCCGCGCCGGCTAGAGGCGGAGGCGATCCGCGACGCGCTGCTCGCCGTCGCCGGCCGGCTCGACTTGACGCCGGGCGGCCCGGCGACGGACGACGTCGCGACGGCCCGCCGGTCACTCTACGTCCAGACGGCCCGCTGGGACCGGGCCAGCTTCGCGACGCTGTTCGACGCCGCCAACCCGGACGCCGCCGTCGAGCGGCGCGACGTGAGCACCGTCGCCCCGCAGGCCCTGTTCCTGCTCAACCACCCGTTCGCGCTCGCCCAGGCGAGGCACCTCGCGGATCGGGTCCGCGGCGAAGAGGCGACCGAGGACGGACGGATCGGGCGACTCTTCCGACTCGCCGTTGCACGGCCGCCGACGGCGGACGAGGTCGCCGTCGCCCGGCGGCTGGTCGCCCGGGCGGGCTGGGCCGACCTGGCCCACGTCGTCCTGTGCGGCAACGAGTTCGTGTACGTCGATTGAGGGGACTACCTTGCCTTCGCTCACTCCATCGCGGCGCGACCTGCTCGCTACGGCCGGCACCGGCTTCGGGATGCTGGCATTGGCGGATCTCCTGGCGGGCCGACCACCGGGGGCTGACGCCCCCGGCTCGCCAAAGGCGCGCGCGAAGCGCGTCATCTTCCTGTACATGCCCGGCGGGCCATCGCACGTCGATCTCTTCGATCCGAAGCCGCGCCTCGCCGCCGACGACGGCAAGCCGCTCCCGTTCGACAAGCCGAAGCTCGAACGCACCAAGACCGGCAACCTCCTCGCCTCGCCGTGGAAGTTCAGCAAACACGGCCAGAGCGGCGTCGAGGTGAGCGAGCTGCTGCCGCGCGTCGCGGCGTGCGTCGATGACCTGTGCGTCGTCCGGTCGATGCACGCCGACAACATCAACCACACCGGGGCCGCCCTCCAGTTGTGTACCGGCGAGCAGGCGTTCTCCCGGCCGTCGCTCGGGTCATGGCTCCTGTACGGCCTCGGCACCGAGAACCAGAACCTGCCCGGCTTCGTCGTCGTCAGCCCGGCCGATGTCTTCCAGGGGGCCCAACTCTGGGCGTCGAGCTTCCTGCCGAGCGCGTATCAGGGCACCCTCGTCCGCGACTTGAAGAACCCGATCGCCAACCTTGCCCCCGGCACGGCCGGCCAGCGCGACAAGCTCGACGCCCTCCGCGAATTGAACGACCTGCACAAGCGCGGCCGGCCGGACGAGGCTGCCCTCGACGGCCGGATCGCGTCGTTCGAACTGGCGTTCCGGATGCAGGCCGAGGCCCCGGAGGCGTTCGACCTGTCGCGCGAGTCGGCGAAGGTTCACGCCCTCTACGGCACCGACGCCCCGGCCACGGAGCTGTTCGGCAGGCAGTGCCTGCTCGCGCGCCGCCTCGTCGAACGCGGCGTCCGGTTCGTCCAGCTGTTCGACGCCCCGGTCAACAACGCCTGGGACCACCACGGCGGCCTGCGCGAGAACCTGCCGAAGCGCTGCGCCGCGGTCGATCGGCCGATCGCCGGCCTGCTGACCGACCTGAAGCAGCGCGGCCTGCTGAAGGACACGCTCGTCCTGTGGGGTGGCGAGTTCGGCCGGACGCCGACCGCGGAGGGGAAGGACGGCCGCGAGCACCACCCGTTCGGCTTCACGATGTGGCTGGCCGGCGGCGGCGTCAAGGGCGGCCAGGCTTACGGCGCGACGGACGAGTTCGGCTGGCACGCCGTCGAGAAGAAGGTGCACGTGCATGACCTGCACGCGACCCTGCTGCACGTGATGGGACTCGATCACGAGAAGCTGACTTACCGCCACGCCGGGCGGGACTACCGCCTGACCGATGTTTACGGCGACGTGGTGACCGACCTTCTGGCATGACGCCCGGCGGGGCTTACCACCCCGCCTGGGCGCGGCGGTTCGCTTACGGCCCGACGACGCCGGTGACGCGGTCCCACGTCAGCGTCGACGGGTGATCGAGCAGCCAGAAGCGCTGCCACTCGAACTGGATCTGCCGCAGGTTCTCCGAATCGACGAGCAGTTCCTGCACGCGGATGTTCGGATTGGAGTTGTGTCGTTGGATGAAGCAGCCGGTCTGCCCCAGCACGCTCCCTGCCAGGATTAGCCAGCACAGCCAGCGTCGCATCGGAAATCCCTCCCCGCGCACGGGCCCGGAAGACCGGAGGCCCGCGCCAGCTCCTGCCCGCGTCGGGGCCCTCCACTCGGTTAGGGATTGTATCGGTCGCGCCGGCGCTGCGACTTGAAGCCGGCTTGCCGGAACGGGCGAAGGGACGGGCGGCCGGTCACGTCGAGGCGGCCTTCTTGCGCGGCCGGCGCTTCGCCTTCGGCTCGTCCTCGACGGCGACGGCCGTCTCGGCCGCGGCCGGCTCGGCACGGACCTCGCCGTTGCTGGAAGGCTCGACCGTCGCGGCGGCCTCGCGTGCGGCCGGGGCCGGCTCGGCGGTCTCCGTCGGCTCGTCGTCGTCCAGGTCGGGCACGTCGGTCAGCTGGCGGACGCGCTCTTCCATTTCCTTGCCGGGTTTGAAGGTGACGACGTTCTTCGGCGGCACGTCCACCTTCTGGCCGGTGCGCGGGTTGCGCGCCTTGCGCGCCTTGCGCCGCTTCACCTCGAAGACGCCGAAGTTGCGCAGCTCGATCCGCTTCTCCTCCAGGAGGGTCTCCACGATCGCGTCGAACGTCAGCTGGACGATCTCCTTCGTCTTCAGCTGCGTCAGGCCGATCTTGTCAGAGATGTGCTTGACGATCTCTTTCTTGGTCACGGATCCCGTCTCCCTGTGGTGTGGCCGGTCCACTGGACCGTGAGTGCTCCAACAGTAAACGTGGCAAGAGGTAGTGTCAAGGTAAAAGGCCCCCGCCCGGCCGCACCGGCGGGCGTCATACCGCCTCCGTGACGTGGCGGACCGCCTCGCACGCCAGGCCGCGCGGCGACCCGTCTTCCGCCTCCAGGACCAGGCCGTCAAAGCCGATCTCGACGAGCCGGCCGACCTCCTTCGCGCCGGCCGTCTCGACGCGCACCTCCCGGCCGAGCAGGTCGAGGTACGCCCGCCAGCGCCGCTCCAGGTCGGCAGCCGCGCCGGCCTCCAGGGCCGACCAGTTCGCGTCGAGTTCGGCCAGGAGCAAGTCCGCGACGGCGTCCGCGTCGGCCGTCGCGCCGTGCAGTGACAGCGACGTGGCAGCGGGCAGACCCGCCGCCGCGAAGAACTCGGCCGGCTGCGAGACGTTCAGCCCGATGCCGGCCACCGTCGCCCGGCCCTGCTCGATCAGGATGCCGCACACCTTCCGCCCGGCGAGGAGGACGTCGTTGGGCCACTTGATCCGGACGGGCCCGCGCGTCAGAGACTCGACGACGGCGCAGACGGAGACGGCCGCCCAGGCGGTGAGCAAGACCGGCCGGCGCAGCCCTGCGGCCGGGTGGAGCACGACCGAGAGCAGGACGCTCGACCCGGCCGGGGCGGACCACGTCCGGCCGTGCTGGCCCCGGCCGGCCGTCTGCTCGGCGGCGAGGACCGCCAGGCCGTGCGCGTCCGGCTCGTCGGCCAGGCCCGCCGCGAGGGTGTTCGTGCTCTCGACCGTGGCGAGCCGGACGACGCGGTGGCCGATGACGGTCATGCCTGGTAGTCCAGGGCGATGTCGAGCGCCGTCGCGGAGTGGGTCAGCGCCCCGACGCTGACGCGATCGACGCCGGTCTCGGCGATGGCGCGCAGCGTCTGGAGCGTCACGCCGCCGGACGCCTCCAGGCGGATGTGCGGCCCGCGCGCGTTGCGGATCGTCACTGCCTGGCGGAGCTGCTCGACGTCCATGTTGTCGAGCAGGACGACGTCCGGCCCGGCGGGCAGAACCTCCTCCAACTGGGCGAGCGAGTCCACCTCGACCTCGATGACGACGCGGCCGCCGTAGGCCTCGCGGGCCCGGCGGACCGCCTCGGACGGGGCGAGGCGCTGCGAGCCGAGGGCGGCGAGATGGTTGTCCTTGATCAGGACGCCGTCGTAGAGGCCCATGCGGTGGTTGACGCCGCCGCCGCACGCGACGGCGTACTTCTCCAGCAGCCGCCAGCCGGGCGTCGTCTTTCGCGTGTCGAGGAGCTGGACCGGCAGGTCGGCGACCAGTTGGGCGTAGCGCCGCGTCTGGGTCGCGACGCCGCTGAGGCGCTGGAGGAAGTTCAGTGCGGTGCGCTCGGCGGTCAGGATGGAACGCATCGGCCCCTGCACCTCGGCGACGACGGTCCGCTCCTCGAACGTGTCGCCGTCTTTGGCGCGGTCGATGAAGCCGATCGCCGGATCGACGCGCTCGCAGACGCGGCGGGCGGCCGGCAGGCCGGCGAGGGTGCCGGCGGCGCGGACGACGAACGCCGCCCGGCCGACGAGGTCGGCGGGAATGAGGGCCTGGCTGGTCAGGTCGCCGACGCCGGCGAGATCCTCGTCCAGGGCGAGGTCGATCAGCTTGTCCAGGGCGGCGAGCGTCGCGGGCGTCATGGCGTCGTCCTCGGAGAGTCGCGGCGAGGGGCACGTCCCGTCCTGGGATTACACCCAACCGGGGCGGGCGCGGCAAACCGAAAACGTGCCTGGCGCGGCGTTTTGGAGTTTCGTCTGTTCCGGGCCCTCGCCCTGGTGCATACTCGCCTCGAAGGAGGCATCCGATGACGCGCAATAATCCGGTCGGGAGGGTGGTCGCCCTGTGGCGTTACCCGGTCAAGTCGATGGCGGGCGAGCGGCTCGACGCGGTCGAGGTGACGCCGCGCGGCCTGCTCGGCGACCGCGGCTACGCCGTCGTGGACGAGGCGGCCGGCCTCGTCGCCAGCGCGAAGAACCCGCGCCTTTGGCCGGGCCTGATGGACTATCGGGCGGCGTTCCTCGCGCCGCCACGGGTGGGGGAGCCGCTGCCGCCGGTGCGGATCACCCTGCCGGACGGCCGGGCCTTCGACAGCGCCGGTCCTGCGGATGGTGCCCTGTCGGCGGCGTTCGGCCGGCGCGTCGTGCTGACCGACCGGCCGCCGGCCGGGGCGGTCTTTCAGATGGTGACGCCGGACCTCGACGACGCTGGGGCGGACGAGCCGGTCACCGACGAGGCGATGCCGCCGGGGACGTTCTTCGACCTGGCCGCGGTCAACGTCCTCCTGACGACGACGCTCGATCGCCTGAGCCGGGCGTATCCGGGCGGCCGGTTCGTCGTGCCACGCTTCCGGCCGAACGTCGTCGTCGCCCCCGAAGGAGTTGGCGACGACCCCGAGGCGACGTGGGCCGGGCGTGTTCTGGCCCTCGGCGACGCGGCCCGGCTGCGGATCGACTCCCGGTGCGCCCGGTGCGTGATGACGACGCTCGCCCAGGCCGACCTGCCGCGCGACGCCGGCATCCTGCGGACGGTGGTCCGCTCGAATGACGGCTTCGCCGGCCTGAACACCAGCGTCGCCGCGGCCGGGATTATCCGCGTCGGCGACCCGGTCTGGCTGGACGTGGCGAGCGGCTGAGGGGAGTTGCAGTGACCGAACTCGACGCGACGACGTACCCGGCCTGGCAGGAGCAGATCGCCGAGGCCGAGGCGACCGGGGCCGCCGTGCCGCGGCCGCCGCGCCGCTATCCCGGCTACCCGACCTTGCCGCTGCCGCGTTGTCGACCGCGCTGGACGGCGTCACTCGACTCGGTGCTGGCCGGACGACGCTCACCGGAAGCGTTCGCGATGGGGCAGCCGTCGCGGCGGACGCTCGGCCGGCTGCTCCAGTTCGCACATGGGGTCACCGGCCCAGACGGCCGCGGCCCGGTGCCGTCGGCCGGCGGCTTGCAGGGGCTGGAACTGTATGTCGGCGTGCTGTCACCGGGCTGGCTGACGGCGGGTGTCTACCACTACGACCGCGTCGGCCACTCGCTGAGCGAGCTGGAGCGCGACTTCGGACGGCAGGAGTGGGAGGCCCTGGTGCCGGTGCTGTCGTTCGTGCCGGGCGGGTCGCTGCTGTGGCTGATCGTCGGCGACGGCGAGCGGGTGACGGCCAAGTACGGCGAGCGGGGCCGACGCTTCCTGTTGCTGGAGGCGGGCCACCTGATGCAGAACCTATGCCTGCTCAGCGCGAGCCTCGGTCTCGGGACGCGGCCGCTGGGCGGGTATTTCGAGGAGGCGATCGCCCGGCGGCTGCGGCTGCTCGGCCGCGACGAGGTGCTGTCCGTCGGGGTGTGCGGCGTCGGCATATAGCCCCGGGCTTGCCCGGGGTCTTCCCCGCGAAAGGCACCGCCGGCAAGCCGCCGGCTTGTGGGGGCTCAATCGAAGAAGTAGTACCGCACGATGCAGTACAGGGCCGTGAAGGCGTCCTTGAGGCCGATCTTCTTCCCCTCCTCGTACGTCCGGCCGCTGTAGCTGATCGGGATCTCGTACACGCGCCACGCCGGGCCGCGCTTCTTGGCGATCTTCGCCGTGATCTCCGGCTCGAAGCCGAACCGGTTCGACCGCAGCTTCATCCCGGTGAGCACCTCTCGGCGGAAGACCTTGTAGCACGTCTCCATGTCGGTCAGGTTCAGGTTCGTGAACATGTTCGACAGCGTCGTCAGCATCCGGTTCGCCACGGAGTGCCAGAAGTACAGCACCCGGTGGCTGTCGCCGATGAAGCGCGACCCGTACACGACGTCGGCCTTCCCCTCCACGATCGGCTGGATCAGCCGTGGGTACTCGGCCGGGTCGTACTCCAGGTCGGCGTCCTGGACGACGACCACGTCGCCGGTGCAGTGCGAAAAGCCGGTCCGCAGCGCCGCCCCCTTGCCCTGGTTGCGCTCCTGCAACACGATGCGGACGTTGCCGCCGTCGAGCGTCTTGAGGATGTCGCGCGTCCCGTCCTTCGAGCAGTCGTCGACGATGATCAGCTCTTTGGGAATCTCGACCGCCTGGACGCGGCGGACGACCTCGGCGATCCAGCGCTCCTCGTTGTAGACCGGGATGACGACGGAGAGCTTGAAGCCGTCCGGGATCGGGAAGATGCCGAGCTGGCGGCAGGCCGTCTCGCCGAGCATGCGGCGCAGGACGGCGACGCGCTCCGGCTGCGACAGGCCCGGCTGGGCGTGCCGGAGCCACTGGTCCAGCGCCGTCGCCGTCTCGACCGCCGGGTTCATGCTCGCCATCGTTCCTCTCCCGTCCGAAGGGGGCGTGACCGAAGTCAGCGCTATACCCGGCGAGAGGAGACGGGGCAAGACGAGTTCGCCCTGGCCGACACAACCTCGCCTTGATTCGTGCGCGCCGGTGCCGTTACGCTGCCGCGTCCCGTTCTGTCCGGACGCGAAGGGAGTCGAGCCATGGCCCAGCCGAGTGCGGTTCCGCTGGTGGACGTCCAGGCCCAGTACAAGGCACTGGAGGCCCAGCTCAACGACGCGGCGGTCCGCGTCCTGGCGAGCGGCCAGGTCATCCTCGGCCCCGAGGTCGCCGCGTTCGAGCGCGAGCTGGCCGACTACTGCGGCGTAGGTCACGGCGTCGCCTGCGGCTCCGGCACCGAGGCCCTGTCGCTCGCCCTGCACGCCCTGGACATCGGCCCCGGCGACGAGGTCATCGTCCCGACGTTCACCTTCTTCGCCACGGTCGGCTGCGTCTGCCGGACCGGGGCGACGCCGGTCATGGTCGATAGCGACCCGGAGACGTACAACCTCGACCCGCGCCAGGTCGAGAGCCGCGTCACGCCGCGGACGCGCGCGATCATCCCGGTCCATCTGTTCGGCCAGTGTGCCGACATGGACCCGCTCTGGCGGCTCGCGGAGCAGCGCGGCCTGCACCTGATCGAGGACGCCGCCCAGTCGCTCGGCTCGGAGTACCAGGGGAAGCGCTCCGGCAACCTGGGCGGCATCGGCTGCACGAGCTTCTACCCGAGCAAGAACCTCGGCGGCTTCGGCGACAGCGGCATGGCGTTCACGAACGACGAGGCGTGGGCGCGCAAGATGGCCTGCCTGCGCGGTCACGGCATGGAGCCGCGCTACCACCACCAGTACATCGGCTGGAACGCCCGGATCGACGCCCTGCAGGCCGCCCTGCTCCGCGTCAAGCTGCCGCACCTGGACCGCTACCTCGCCGGCCGGCAGCAGGCCGCGACGCGCTACGACGGCCTGATCGACGCAGCCGACCTCGGCGGCTTCTTGAGCAAACCGGTCGTGCGGAGCTACGGCCGGCACACGTTCAACCAGTACGTCGTCCGCGTCGCCGACGGCCGGCGCGACGAGCTGGTGCAATACCTGAAGGGCCAGCAGATCGGCTGCGAGGTGTATTACCCGATCCCGCTCCACCTCCAGGCGTGCCTGCGCCACCTGGGCTACCGCAAGGGCGACTTCCCCGTCGCCGAGGAGGCGGCCGGCTGCGTTTTGGCGCTGCCGATCTTCCCGGAGATCACCGAGGCGCAGCAGGCGCGCGTCATCGACGCTATCGAGATGTTCCGGAGCCAGGCCGGCCGCCACGCGGCGTGACGCGGCGCGGTGCCGGCTCCGACCGTCCTGGCCAGCGGATGCACGTCAGGCCCTCTTCGCCCGCGCGACGGGTGCCGTCCATTCCTGGAATTCCATCAAGAGTTCCTTGTGGATGCGGCGGCCCTGCGGTAGGATTCTGTCACTTCATCCACGTCGCCTCTCCGTTTGACGTGCTACCCAACCGAATCGTTGGGGTTAATCTGTCGGTGATTTCGGGCACGACGGTCGTCCGGTCTACTGTTCCAGTCGGGCAGGAGGATTCCATGGGTGGTTGGTCCTCACGGGCGGGGAAGCTCCTCGGGGTTAGTTTTCTCGTCTTGCTGATGGGGTGTGGCGGGGGCGGCTCGGCGAACCTTCATCCGGTAAAGGGTAAGGTCCTGCTCGGTACGAACCCTCTCGCGGTCAAGGAAGGGGAGAACGCACAGGTCCAGTTCCACCCCGACAAGTCCGCCGGGAACAACGAAACCGTGGTCCCTAACGGGCCGATTCGCCCCGACGGGAGCTACGAGTTGTCCACGAACGGCAAGCCGGGTGCCCCGGCCGGGAAGTACCTCGTGACGGTCGTCTACCAGAGCGGCCCGGGGCCCAATGCCAAGGACGCCGACCAGTACGCCGTCCCGAAGAACCTGATCAATGAGAAATATGCATCGACGATCTCGTCCGGATTGAAAAAAGAGGTCGTCCCGGGCGGCTCGGGGAATTACGACCTCACCGTGACCAAGTAGCCGGGCCTCGAGTGGAGAATCAACGCCGGTCTGTTCTTTCCTTCTTTCCCTGTCAGGGAGGCTCTCCATGAAGCGATCGTCAGGTAGGGCAGGTTTCACGCTGATCGAGTTATTGGTCGTCATCGCCATCATCGCCATCCTCATCGGTCTGCTGTTGCCCGCCGTCCAGAAGGTCCGCGAGGCGGCTTCCCGCTCGCAGTGCCAGAACAACCTCAAGCAGCTCGCCATCGCCGTCCACAGCTTCCACGACGCCAACAACCGGTTCCCGTACAACGGGGATCCGGTCCTGAACAACGGCTGCTGCTACGCGGTCGGCAGCGCGCAGTGGAGCTGGATCGCCCGGATGCTGCCGCACTTCGAGCAGGACAACTACTACCGCCAGCTCGGCATCGCCCAGGGGAACGCGTTTTCGAACGTACTGACGCAACTGAACCTGCCGATCAAGACCGTGAAGTGCCCGGCGGATGAGACCCCGCCGATCCGAACGAATCTGGCCAACTTCCCCGGCGGCACCCAGGTCGGCGTGACGAGCTACAAGGGCGTGTCCGGCAGCAACTGGGCATGGGGAACATTCCAGTTCACCTCGCCGAACACCGCCTTTGGGAACAACGGCCTCGACACGGGAAGCGGCCTGTTCTATCGGGCCGATTTTCGCCGCCCCCTCGGGATGGCGATGGTCCGAGACGGCACGAGCAACACGCTCATGATCGGCGAGGACATCGGCCAGCTGAACATCCACAACGGATGGCCGTACTCGAACGGGGCGAACGGCACCTGCGCCATCCCGCTCAACACCGCCCTGCCCCTGGCTAACGGCGGCCGGCAGAATATGCCCGCAGGGGCGGCCGCGAGCTGGGGTACCGCCGGCGACTGGAACAACGTCTACTCGTTCCGGAGCTACCACACCGGCGGCGGTAACTTCGCTCTCGCGGATGGCTCGATCCGGTTCGTCAGCGATACGATCGCGCTGCAAACTTACCGCGATGCCGCGACCTACTCTGGTGGCGAAACCCTTGGCGGCAACTGGTAACCAACTCGCACCCGCCAACGAGCCGACCGCCACCCGGTCGGCTCGTTCGTTTTCACTCCAGCGTCAGAACGTAGACGTCGCTCCCGCCGTCGCGGTTGGAGACAAACGCCAGCCGCTTGCCGTCGGGAGAGAACGTCGCGAAGTTGTCATTCGCCGGCTGCCGCGTCAGGTTCGTCAGATCGCTCCCATCCGGCCGCATCCGATACAGCTCGTAGTTGCCGTCGCGGTTGCTGGTAAAGACGAGCCACTTCCCGTCCGGCGACCAGGTCGGCCAGTAGTCCAGCGCCGGGTGGTTCGTTAGCCGGCGGACGTCGGTCCCGTCGGCGTTCATGGCGTGGATCTCGAAGTTGCCGTGTCGGCCGCTGCTGAACGCAAGGCGCTTGCCGTCGGGTGACCAGGCCGGGGCGTTGTCCGGGGCGGCCTCGCTCGTCAGGCGCTTTATCCCTTTCCCGGCCGGGTCGGCCGAGTACAGTTCCTGGTTGCCGTCGCGCGTGCTGACCCAGACGAGCCGCTTGCCGTCGGGGCTCAGCCGCGGCGACTCCTCGAACGCCTTGTGCGGGATTACTTCCTTGCGGTCGGAGCCGTCGGCGGCGATCGACTCGATGCGCAGCTTACCGTCGGTCCCCTCGAACTGGTCGAAGACGAAGACGATCCGTTTGCCGTCGGGCGACCAGGAGCCGTCGAACTGGACGCTGTTCGCCGGCGGCTCCAGGAGGAGCTTCAGGTCGGAGCCGTCGGCGGCCATGGTCCACAGGGCCATCCTGCCCTGGTGGATGCGCGTGAAGAGTAAGCGTGAGCCGTCCGGGGACCAGGCGAGATGTTGCTTGAAGGAGCCGTCCGTGGTCAGGCGCTTGACGGCGGGTGGCGGGTCGTCGGCGCGGAGGGCCCAGGGGAGCAACGCGGCGACGAGGTACACCGCCAGGCGAGCCGGGGGCGTCAGCCCCCGGAGGTCACCCTTCTGTCGCCGACATGGACCTCCGGGGGCTGACGCCCCCGGCTCGCCAAGCCGATGCGTCATGCGAACAACTCCGTGATCGCCCTTCCGGTCGTCGCCACGCCGAGCGTCTGGACCGCCTCGCTCGTTGCCCCGATCGCGTGCTGCACCGTCGCGACGAGGTCCATCGGCGTCACCGGGGTATCGACCGGGTGGGCCGCCTGCTTGTCGCTCGACCCGACGACCCGGCCGCCCTGGACGCCGCCGCCGGCGAGCAGGGCGCTGTAGCAGTGCTCCCAGTGGTCGCGGCCGGCCTTGTCGTTGATCTTCGGCGTCCGGCCGAACTCGCCGACCGCGATCACCAGCGTCGAGGCGAGCAGGCCACGGTCGTGCAGGTCGTCGAGCAGGGCGGCGTACGTCTGGTCGAGCCAGCAGGCGTGCCGGTCCTGCATGAGCTGGAAGTTGCGGTAGTGGTGGTCCCAGCCGCCGTCGCCGGCGTCCTCCTCCGCCTCGACGTGGTCGCTCCAGTTGACCTGCACGAACGGCACGCCGTGCTCCAGCAGCCGGCGGGCGAGCAGGCACGACTGGCCGAAGCGCGTTCGGCCGTAGCGGTCGCGCAACCCCGGCGACTCGCTCGCCAGGTCGAACATCTTCCACGCCGACGGGTTGGTCAACAGGTCGAACCCCTGCTGGCGGTACTCGCCGAGCGGGCCGCGGTCCACGGTGCGGCGCAGGTCGTCCATCGCCGCCAGGAGCCGCTGCCGGTCGTCGAGACGTTCCGGTGTCAGGCCCTTGTCCAGTTCCAGTGCGGGGATCTTCGTCTTGCCCTCGGCCGGGTCGTAGACAAGGCGGAACGGGTCGTACAGGCCGCCGAGCGTGCCGCCGCCCTCGCCGATGATGGCCTTCTTGCCCTGGTGCAGCTTGCCGCCGACGACCATGAACGGCGGGAACTTCGCCCGCGCGTTCTGGAGCCGGGCGACGACGCTGCCGAGCGCCGGCCGGGCGACGCCGGGCAGCGGCTTGCCGTTGAGGCCGACGCCGCCGGCGGCGCTGCCGGTCAGGCCGGCCGTCCCGGCGACGCCGTGGTCGTTCGAGCTGGTGCGCAGCGACCGGAGGATGGCGACCCGGTCGAGCCGGGCGGCGACCTTCGGGAACAGCTCGCCGACGCGGACCCCGGTCACCTTGGTCGGGATGGCGCTGAACGGGCCGCGAATGTCGAGCGGCGCGTCGGGCTTCGGGTCCCAGGTGTCGAGCTGGGCCGGGCCGCCCCACAGCCACAGGAGCAGGACGCGCTTCGCCGGGGCGCTCGAGCTGGCGACCGCCGGCGCGCCCAGCCAAAGGCCGAGGGCGGTAGCCGCCCCGACCTGGAGGATCTCGCGTCGCGTCGGGCCGGTGCGGCACCGTTGCTGTCCGACCAGGAGCATGGCCGTCTCCGTGCGTTCCGTTGGCCCTGGCGATTATATCATGCCAGCAGGCGGGTGGTACGGCGGATCGGTTCGACGGAGGCGGCGGTCATGCAGCTGGACATCGCGGGGACGCTCGAGCTGGCCGACATCCGCCACGCCTACCGCTGGACGCGCCACCTCCAACAGCAGGAGCTGCGCGCGACGAGCCCGGTCGGCCTGGACCGCCGCCTCTTCGGGGCGTTCTTCCTCGCGGTGGCCCTCATCCTCGTCGGGGCCGGCCACGTCTTCGTCGCCCTGGCGAGCCTGCTGATCGCGCTGCTGCTCCTCTTCCCGGGCATGGCCTACGTGCCGCGCGACCTCTACTGGCAGTACGTCCTCGCGCCTTCGATGTACCGCGAGCAGGCGAACCTGTTCCAGCTCCGGTGGAAGATCGACGACCTCGGCCTCGACCTCCACGACGCCCGGCCGTCGGAGCGGCGCTATGCCTGGACCGACTACCGCGGCTTCGAGGAGGACGAGGATGGCTTCTTCCTGTACTGGTGGCCGCGCCCCGACGACGACCCGGCGGAGCTCGGCGACCGAGAGCAGGTCGTCCACTTCCTGCCGCGCCGCTTCTTCACTACCGAGCAGGCGGCCGAGTTCAGCGCCTTCCTGAAGGCGAAGTTCCCGGCCGAGTAACACCGCGAGGCGCGGGCGGGGTTCATCCCGACAAGGAGGGACCGCCATGCGCACCTTGGTCGTGCTGATGCTCGGGGTCGGCCTGAACGCCGCCCGCGCAGACGACATCTCCGGCTCGGCGAAGGTCGCCGTAACCCTCGCCCTGACACGCATCGAGGCCGGGGCGACTAACTACCCCGAGCATCGGCAGTGCTTCAGCTGCCACCACCAGGCGATGGCGATGCTGAGCCTGACCGCCGCCCACAAGCGCGGCTTCGCGATCAACGCGGACCTGCTCAAGGAGGTCGAGGCGTTCAGCCTCAAGACGTTCCGCGGCAAGGAGTCGTCGATCCGCCGCGGCCAGGGCGTCGGCGGCGACAGCGTCGGCGTCGTCTATGTCCTGCACGGCCTCGCCGCCGTCGGGCGGCCGTACGACAAGACGTCGGCCGCCCTGGTCGAGTACTTGCTCGTCAAGCAGCGGGCCGACGGCTCCTGGCCGATCCCGGCCGGCGGCGACCGGCCGCCGACGATGGGCAGCCTGTTCACCAACGCCGGCCTGGCGATGCTCGCCCTGAAGAAGCACGGCCCGCCGAAGGACGCACCCGGGGCGGCGGAATTGCAGCGCCGCATCGACGCCGCGGCCGAGCGCGGCCTGGGCTGGCTCCTGGCGAACGAGCCGTCCTCGACGGAGGACCGCGTCTTCTACCTGCGCGGCCTGGTCGATGGCGGGGCGGACCTGGCCGTGATCGAGCGCGCCGTGGAGGGCCTGCTCCACGAGCAGCGGCCCGACGGCGGCTGGGCCCAACTCCCGCGGATGACCAGCGACGCCTATGCGACGGCAACCGCCCTCGTCGCGATGCGTTACGCCGGCCTGGAAGCGACTCACCCGGCGTACCGTCGCGGCGTGAAATACCTGCTCGACACACAGCGCGACGACGGGGCGTGGCTGGTCCAGACGCGGAGCCGGCCGTTGCAGGTCTTCTTCGACAACGGCGACGTCGGCGGCAAGTCGCAGTTCATCTCGTTCGCCGCGACGAGCTGGGCGGTGCTGGCCCTGCTCGAAGTCGTTGACCCGCCGCCGGCCCGGCCGCACAATAGCCCCTGATTCGATCCCCGAGCAGATCGACAGGAGGAATCACCATGCGGGCCGCATCCCTGATCGCGTTCGCCGTCCTGACCGCCGTCGTGCCGACCGGCGTCGCCCAGGACTCCAAGGAGTCGAAGGGCTACCGCATCGTCGGCATCCCAGGCCGCGAGCACGGGTACGGCAACTTCGAGACGCAGGTCATCGCGTCGGCGAAGGATCTCGACGCCTTCCTGAAGAAGGTCGAGGGCCAGCAGGGCTGGAACGACCGGGCCGCCTTCCTCAAGGGCATCGCCGCCGGCAAGGTGGACTTCGACAAGGAGGCGCTCGTCCTTATCCGCCAGACGGAGGGCTCCGGCTCGAACAAGGTCGGGCTCGCCGCCCCGGAGCTGAAGGGCGACAAGCTCGTCGCGACCCTCAACCGCGAGGTGGCCGGCATCGGCACGGCCGACATCGCCGACTACTGCTTCGCCGTCGCGGTCGAGAAGGGCAAGGTCAAGACCGTCGAGGTGTGGGTCGTCCAGAAGGACGGCCCCAAGCCGGAGAAGGCGCGCGACATCCTGCTCGTCACGCCGAAGTGACGCCGGCCGTACATGGCCTCGTGGGGCGACCGTCCGAGGTCGCCTCCGTCATACCCACCTTGCCGGAGGCCAGCCATGCGCACCGCGTTCGTCGGCGTCATCCTGTTCGCGGCCGGCGTCGGCGTCGGGTTGGTTGCGCCGCGGTTCTGGCCGTCGCCGCTGCCGGACGGCGTCGAGAGCCGGTGGGAGGCGACGCTGTACCTGCCGGCCCCGGTGTCGGGGCATCCGCACCTGAACGACGACGCCTACAAGGCGGCCCTGGCGGAGTTCACCCGGCCGTTCGGCGGCGCGACGCTGTTGAGTCCCGTTGAGGGTCTCTGGCACGGCGAGGACGGCAAGCTCCAGAGCGAGGCGGTCCGGCCGGTCGTCGTCAGCTTTCAGGCCGCGCTGCTGCCGGAGTTCAAGGAGCGCCTCACGGCGCTGCGGCACCGCCTCAATCAGGAGGCGCTCTACATCCGCTACGAACGGCCGCTGGTCGAGTTGTACACGCGGTGACATCACGCCAGCAGTTCGGGGATGACCTGCCCGCCGAACTGCGACAGCTGCTTGAACCGGCCGCCGTGGAAGTACGTCAGCTTCGCGTCGTCCAGGCCGAGCAGCCGCAGGATCGTGACGTGCACGTCGCGGACGTGGTGGACGCACTCGACCGCGTCGGCCCCGAGTTCGTCGGTCGCCCCGACGACGTGGCCGGCCTTGACGCCGCCGCCGGCGAACCAGATCGTCATCCCCTTCGGGTTGTGGTCGCGCCCGAACGCCGTGCCCATGCGCACGCCGTTGTCCGGCGTCCGGCCGAACTCGCCGCACCAGACGACGAGCGTGCTCTCCAGCAGGCCGCGCCGCTTCAGGTCGGCGATCAACGCCGCGATCGGCCGATCGACCTGGCGGACGAGGTTGCCGTGCGCCCGCTCGATGTGGTCGTGCGAATCCCACGTCCCGTGGTAGACCTGGACGAACCGCACCCCCTTCTCGACGAGCCGCCGGGCGAGCAGACACCGCCGGGCGAAGCCGTCCGTCGGCTCGACGCCGACGCCATACAGGTCGAGCGTCTTGCGGTCCTCCTTTCCCAGGTCGAGCAGGTCCGGCACGTCGGCCTGCATGCGGTAGGCCAGCTCGTAGCTCTCCAGCCGGGCGGCGAGGTCGTCGCGGCCGGGCCGCTCGTCGAGGTGCGAGCGGTTGAGCTTCGCCAGCAGGTCGAGGTTCGCCCGCTGGTGGTCGCGGTCGACGCCGGGAGGCGGGTTCAGGTCGAGCAGCGGCGATCCCTTCGCCCGCAGCGGCGTGCCCTGGTAGTGGGCCGGCAGGAAGCCGCCGCCCCAGTTGTCGGCCCCGCCCTGCGGATACGCCACCTCTGGCAGGACGACGAACCCGGGCAAGTTCTGGTTGACGCTGCCCAGCCCGTACGTCACCCACGAGCCGATGGCCGGGTCGCCGCCGAAGCGGTTGCCGGTGTTCATCTGGTACAGGGCCGTCGGGTGGTTGACCGAATCGACCTGGCAGCCGCGGTAGAAGCAGAGGTCGTCCACGACGCCGGCGAGGTGCTCCCAGTTCGTCGCGATCTCGACACCCGCCTGGCCCGCCTTCTTGAAGGCGAACGGGCTCGCGACGTAGTAGCGCTTGCCGCTCGACATGGCCGACTGCTGCTCGCCGGAGCGCTGGAACTCCTTCAGGTGAAGATCCTTGAGCTTCGGCTTCGGATCGAACGTGTCGATGTGGCTGGGGCCGCCTTCCATCATCAGGAAGATGCAGGCGCGGGCCTTCGCCGGGACGTGGACCGGCTTGACGGCGAGCGGGGCCTCGGCCCGGAGCAGCGCCGACAGGGCGACGCTGCCCAGGCCGGTGCCCAGGTGGAAGAGCGCGGCGCGACGGTCGGGCATGTTACGATCCCCTCTCGCTTGCCCTGGTTTTGCAATGTCTACCTTGCCGTACGGTCTGCCGGGCGTCCAGGGCATTTCTTCCTGAGTCGTAGGCGCCCAGGTTTTCTGCAATCGCGGCGTCGATTCAGTCGTCGGTCATGGCTGCTTCCGGGGTTGCTCGGTTCTTGGTGAGCCATCGAAGACATAAACCTTCCCGCCCGCCGCGGTGTTGCCGGCGGCCACCAGGTGCTGCCCGTCCGGCGTGAAGGCCAGGTGGACCGCGTGCATGTCCACCGGCAGGCGCAGGGTGAGCTGGCCCGTCTCGGCGTCCCAGATCTGCACGCAGCGCTCGCCGCCGCTGGCCACGAGCCGACCATCGGAGCTGATGGCCGGCCAGGCAGCAAGGTCGTCGCGGAGGCTCTTCATCTCGCCAGTGACGACGCGCGACACCTCCCGCGCCGAAGCCAGATCGACCACGCGCAGCGCGTAGTCCAATCCGTGGTTTGTAGCGACCAGGAGTCGTTCCCGCTGTCGGGCACGCTGGATGTGCAGAGCTTCAGTCGGCCACGAAAGAGCCAGGACATCCAGTGGCTTCAACTCGGAGCCGGGGGCCAGGTCGAAGCGGCGCAGGTCGCCGCCCCTTTGCAGCGTGAGCCAGGATGACCCATCCGAAGACGGCAGCGAGCGACGCAGGTGCGGCAGCGCGGGTGTCTCGGCGATAACCGCGCCGGTGGTGACGTCGAGGATCGTTTCGCGCTGGGGGCTGTCTGGGAGAGGAAGTGAGTCACGCGAGCGTTCCCTCGCCCGGCGCAACGCGACCTGTCGCCCGCCTGGACTCAGGATGGCCAACTCGCTCGCATAGCCCGCGAAGTTCCGCAGCGACAGAACCTTGCCGGTGGTGATCTCGACGGCCAGCACCGCCGGCCCGTCGAGATCATTGGCGTACACCAGGTAGACGACCTCCTCATTTTCCGACAATTCGAGTGAGCGAGCGCCCTTGGGATCCGTCACGGTGCGCAGGAGTTTGCCCGTATGACGATCCCAGGCGCGCACGGCACCATCCGCGTGGGTGGTGACGAGCCGGCGTTCTCCGGCCACCAGGCGCGGCGGCGGGCAGAATCCGTACCCGAAGGACCCGCCAGGCGAGCCGAGTTTCGGGGTGTCGAACGACCGGGCATCCGTGCCCCGCAGCGGGTCACGCACGAGGAGTTCGTTATCGACCTGGCTGACGAGGTGGCCGGTGGGCTGGTGAAATGACAGGGCGGTGACGGACGTCGGTCGAATTCGGCTGTGCCCGGGCAATTCGCCGAGTAAGATCCCGACTTGCAGATCCCAGATGCGGACGCGACCTTCGAGGTCCAGGGTCGCCAGCAAATTCCGGGACCAGTCGGCCGCGACACGGCGCATTCCGGTGTGTGCGATGGTACCCAAGAGTCGTCCATCTTGCAGCGACCAGCGCCGGAGCAATCCCCCGAGGGTGAGCAACAACGCCTCCTTGCCCTCGGGATCGAGGGCGACGATCGAATCGATCCAGTCGCCCGGGCGTTCCAGGAGGAACCGGACCTTGCCACCGGCGAGATCGATCACGCCGACCCGGCGGCCGATCTGAAGGACCACAGAGCCGCTGGCAGCGATGCGACAGGAGGCACCCGAATGCTCCATCCCGGAGGGGAGTGGCTCTCTGGGTTGAGGGAACTCCAGGTCGCGCTGAACCTGGAGGGTTTCCCCCGTGCGGAGGTCGCGCAGTTGCACCCAGGCGGGGCCACCCTGGAACGCCGGGTTGCCGCCGCAGAAGGCGAGACGGTCCCCAGCCAGTTCCAGCCTGCCGCCGGGGGCGTTCGAGATGGCATGCAGGGGGCGTGCGTTGAGCAAATCCCAGACCACGACTTGCCCGGGCGCCCACCAGGCCAGGCGGTCCCCCGCGTGATCGAAGACGGCACCGACGTTGGTACCGGCGGGCTCCTCCACGATTCGCTTGCCGGTCAACGCGTCGTCCACCAGGATCGAGTATTTTCGGGGCGTGCCCTCCTGGACGAGACGCACGAGCCAGCGCCCGTTGGGGCTGAGCTGGCTTTCCCCGGCGGGACGTCGCTCCGCCAGCAGCGGCACCAAAGGCGGATGGCACAGGCGATCGACCAGGTTCCATTCCCAGCCGCGCCGGTGCGGTGGGCATTCGGCCAGGATGCCGCGAGCCAGGGCCAACTGGCTGGCCTGGTAGTTGCGCGCGGCCAGATCGACGCGGTTCAGGTAGGACAGGTGCTCGACCCGTTCGCGAGCCGCCGCTTCGCGAGCCAGCGCCGCCTGCTCGCGCTGGAGGGCAGCTCCGGTTTCCTGGCGTGCCTGTTCCGCCTGGCCCAACGCCAGCTCGGCCTGATTCCGAGACGACTCCGCCTGGCCCAGTGCCAGTTCCGCTCGACCTCGAGAGGACTCCGCTTCCTGCCAGAGAAAGGTCACGACCAGGGTCAGCGGCACGACCACGACCAGAAGCGCGGTCGCGGCGAGCAAGGCAGCCAGGGCCGGGTTGCGCCGCACCCACTTGGCCGATCGTTCCAGGACGCCCGCCGGCCGGGCCTGGATCGGTTCGCCGCGCGACCAGCGTTCGAGGTCGTCGGCGAGGTCCGCGGCGCTGGCATAGCGCTCACGCGGCTCCTTGGGCAGGCACTTCATCACGACCACGGCCAGGTCGCGGTCCGTGCCCGTGATCGCCTCGGGCTCCCGGTTGATGACGGCAAATAGCGTCTCCATGACGCTGGCCTCGCGGAACGGCGGCCGCCCCGTCAGGCACTCGTACAGGATCGCCCCGAGCGAGTAGACGTCGGCGGCCGTGGTGACGCGCTCGCCGCGCGCCTGCTCGGGCGGCATGTAGCTCGGCGTGCCGACGACGGCACCGGTCACCGTCATGCCGGCGTCACCCTCGACGCGCTTCGCCAGTCCGAAGTCGGCGACGAGCGGCTCGCCCTGAGCGTCGAGCAGCACGTTCGCGGGCTTGAGGTCGCGGTGCAGGATGCCGCGCTGGTGCGCGAAATGGACGGCGCGAGCGAGCTTCGCCACCAGCGCGGCAGACTCGCGCGGCGGGAGCTTCTTGCCGGCGAGCGAGCCGCCCTCGGCGAGCTTCATCGAGAAGTACGGCCGGCCGTCGTGCTCGCTCACCTCGTAGATCGGCAGGATGTGCGGATGGTCCAGGTTCGCCGCCGCCTCGGCCTCTGTGCGAAACCGCCGCACGTCCGCCTCGTCGGCGAAGTTCCCCGCCAGGATCATCTTCACCGCGACGACGCGGTTGACGCTGACCTGTCGCGTCCGATAGACGACGCCCATGCCGCCGCGGGCGATCTCTTCCAGCAGTTCGTAGTCGCCGACGTAGCGCAAGGTCGGCAACGCCCCTGCCGGCGAGACGTGACCGGCGGTCGCGTCGGGATCGGCGGCGGCGCGCAGCCGCTCGTGGTCGGTGAGAAAGGCGGCGATTTCGCCGGCCAGGTCGGGATACCTCTCCAGGAACGCATCGCGGTCGGGCGGCGTGCCGGCGTCGCAGGCGGCCAGGTACTCGGCCAGGGCGGCATCCACACGGGCCTCACGGCTTTCGCTCATCGACGCGACTCCATCGGGACAGCAGGCACCTTCCCCTCAGGGCGGCGAATCGCTCGGAACGGGGCGCGAGAAAAAGCAATAAATCGTCGCGTCAGCCGTCGTCGATTCGCAGTCGCTCGCGCAGCGTTCGCAGGCCGCGCTTGAGGAGGCCGGCGACGGCCACCAGCGTCTTGCCCATCTCGGCGGCGATCTCGGCGACCGGGCGGCGCTCGAAGTAGTGCCGCTCTAGGGCCAGCCGCTGGGCCTCGGGCAGCTCGGCCAGGGCCGCGGCCACGCGCAGGAGTTGCTCGTTGTGGTCGGCCTGCTCGCTCGGCGACAGGGTGCTCGCCACCAACCAGCGTTCTAAATTCTGTGCCGACGCTTCCAGGCCGGCCGACAACGCGACCAGGGCCTGCTCTCGGCGCACGTCCCGCTTGTCGGCGAAGAGGCGACGGTAGGCGTCGGCCAAGTTGTGGGCCAGGGCCGTCCGCAGCCAGGCGAGTCGCTGGCCGCTAGCCAGGCTGACGAAACCGTCTCCCGCCCGGTGGGCGTCGAGCAGCGTCTGCTGGACGACGTCGGACGCGTCGAACCGGGCGTCCCGCATCGCCGGGACTTGCTGACGGGCCAGCACGAGCAGGTAGGCGCGGTAGCGGGCAAAGTCGTCGGGCGGCACGGCTCAATCCAGGTACGCGAACTCGTTCGTGTTGAACAGCACGACGCAGACTTCCATCAGGCCGCGCACCTCCGGCGACACGTCGGCCGGGTGCAGGTCCGGCACGAAGTCGGCCGACGACGGCAGCGGTTCGGTGTAGGTGAACTTCTCGCCCGTGTTCTCCTCGACCGCCTCGCGCGTGATCTCGCGCGGCGGCGGCGTCTTCGCGAACGTCAGGCCGCGGTGCCGCGTCGTCATCGCCTCCCAGTGCGCCTTGCACGCCTTCCGCTCGTCGGCCGTGGGGGAGCGCCAGAAGACGCGGCGGTAGACGCGCTCCAGGGCGGCGTCGGGGTCGGACGTCTCCTTGAGGACGCTCGCCGCCAGGGCGAGCGCCCGGCCGCGCGTCGCCGGGCCGTTCAGTAGCGTGAACGCCTGCGGCGTGACGGTCGAACTCTCGCGCAGTTCGCACGACGTGTCCGGGCCCGGCTGGTTGAACACCTCGAAGAACGGGTCGCGCAGGCCGCGTAGCTTGAGGACGTAGAGCGACCGCCGGTGACGCTGCTGTGGCAGCGGCGACGGTTCCCACGCCGGGGCGAACGTGCCCATGACCATGCGCGGCTGGAAGGCGACCTCGGCATTGATCTCCGGCCGGGCCGGGACGCCGCCGACGGCGCGGTTCAACTCGCCGGACGTGGCAAGCATCGCGTCGCGCAGCTCCTCGGCCGCCAGGCGGCGCGGCCGGTTCGCCCGGCGGTACGCCTCCGACGTGAGGATGAGCCGGTGCAGCGCCTTGAACGAGCCGCCGCGACGGAGGAACTCGCCAGCGAGCCAGTCGAGCAGGTCCGGATGGGTCGGATTCTTGCCGGTCGCGCCGAAGTTGTTCGGGTTGCCGGCCAGCGGCGTGCCGAAGTGCCACTGCCAGACGCGGTTGACGATCACCCGCGCCGCCAGGGCGTTGTCCCGGCTCGCGATCCACTCGGCGAGGGCGGCACGTCGGCCCTCGACCGTGTCGGGCAGGTCGTCGCGGTGCAGGACGCTCAGCGCCCCCGGCTTGACCTTCTCCTTCGGCGAGAAGACGTCGCCTCCGGCAAGGATGCTTGTCGCCTCCAGCTCGCCGGCGGCGAGGCGGTTCGCCGGCACGCGCAGCGGCTGGAGGACGCTCTTCATCGCCGGCGTCCGGCCGCTGTAGACCGACAGGGCGAACGGCTCGTAGCGATCGAACTCCCAGCGCAGCCGTTCGAGGCCCTTGCGGGCGATGCGCTCCAGGCCGAGGTCGCGCGGCTCCAAGCCGACGCGGGCCGGAGGCAGCTTCTCCTCGGCGATTCCCTTTCGGAGTCCTTCTGGGCGCGCGACGTAGTCGAGTCCGCGGTCGGCGCACCACTTCCGGGCGGCGGCCTCCTCCTTTGCCTGGACCTCGGCCAAGAGCTTGCGATAGTGGGCCTGCCGGGCGTCGAGGTACTTCCGCTCCGCGAAGCCGGCCGTGTTCTCGGCCGGCAGGAACGGCGCGGCCCGCTCGGCGAGCTGCGTCGTGGCGAAGGCGGCCTGGACGCGGTAGTAGTCGCGCGTCGGCACCGGGTCGAACTTGTGGTCGTGGCAGCGCGCGCACTGGAGCGGCGTCGCCAGGAAGACCTGGCCGACCGCGTCGGTCACATCGTCGAGGAACCGCTGCCGGGCGACCTTCGCGACCTCCATGCCGGTCAGCTCCCACGGCCCGCCGCGCAGGAAGCCGACCGCGACGAGCTTCTCCGGGTCGTCCGGGGCGATCTCATCTCCCGCCAACTGCTCGCGGACGAAGTCGGCCCACGGCTTGTCGGCGTTGAAGGCGCGGACGACGTAGTCGCGGTAGCGCCAGGCGTTGCCGCGCTCATAGTCGTTGGCGAAGCCGGACGAGTCGGCGTAGCGGGCGACGTCGAGCCAGTGACGGGCCATCTGCTCGCCGTAGTGCGGGCTGGCGAGCAGACGCTCGACCGTCCGCACCCAGTCGCCCGGCTCGTCGTCCAGCCCGGGCGGCAGGCCGGTCAGGCCGAACGTCACCCGGCGCAGGAGCGTCCGCGCGTCAGCGGCCGGGCCGGGCGGCAGGTCGAGCAGGCCGTCGATCGGGTGCCGGCCCGGCGGCGGCACGACCGCCTTGAGCGGCTGGTACGCCCAGAGGTCCTCCGGCTTGTAGCGCCGGTCGGTCCACTCGGGGGAGAGGCCGCCGCTCGTCGCGACCTTGACACCGTCGGCCGCGACCCTGGCGAGTTCGGCGAGGCGATCCGCGTCCGGCCACGGGGCCCCAGCGGCGACCCACGCCCGGAACGCGGCCACCTCGGCGGCGGTGAGCTTGTCGTTCTCCTTCGGCGGCATCGCCTGGACGCCGTCGGCCCGGGCGAGCATCCGCAACAGGGGGCTGATGGCTGGCTTGCCGGGAATGACGGGTGAGCCGTTGTCACCGCCGGCGAGGAGCTTCGTCCGCGTCGTCAGGTCGAGGCCGCCGCGGACCTTGTCGCCGCCGTGGCACGCGACGCACCGCGCCTGGAGGATGGGCAGCACCGTCCGGGCGAAGGCGACCTCGCCGTCGGTCGGCGGGGCGAGTAGGAGGATCGTCCAGAGCGGCATCGGTCGGCCCTCAATACACCGTCGTCCAGCGCTCCAGGTCGTCGTCGGTGTAGCCGAAGTGGTGCGCCAGTTCGTGGATGACCGTCTTGCGGATCTGCCGCTCCAGCTCGGCCGGGTCGTCGAACTCGTCCTCGTGCGGCCGCTTGAAGATGCGCAACCGGTGCGGCAGCGCGTGCGTGTCGAGCACGTCGCCGGCGTAGTCGCTCGGCAGGTCCATCGGGTCGAACAGGCCGAGCAGCGTCTCGCCGTCGGCGATCTCGTCATCGGTCAGGCCGGCCCGGCGCAGCGTCGCCTCGTCCGGCTCCTCCTCGACGTCGACGACGACGTTGTCCAGGTACGGCTCGAACTCCGGCGGCAGCGTCTCCATCACCTCGGCGACGATGCGGCAGAAGCGCTTCATGCTGATCCGGCTCATGGCGCGATTGTCGCCGGTCGGCCGGCGGTTGTCAAACGCGAAGGGGCCCGCCGTCGTGGCGGGCCCCTTCTGGTGAGTCGCGGCCGGGTCAGTTCGCCGCCATCTCCTTCGTCGCGCCGAGGTCGCGGCGGTAGAGCGGCAGGTGGCGGTAGTAGACCTCCAGCGACAGGAGCGCCATCGCCGTGGAGAGCACCCGGCTCTGGCCGTCGTGGAAGCTGCGCGTCGGGGCCCAACTGCCGGCCTGCGGGGCCTTCTTCGGGTTGGTGCCCTTGTCCTGGGCCTTGATGAGCAGGTCGCGCATGCCGTCGGTCCCCTTGCCGCTGGGGCCGAGGTTCCAGAACTGCCACTCCTCGCCGCCCATGTGGTGCATGACCTGCGTCGCGTAGTAGGCGTAGTAGTATTCGGTCATCGCCATGGCCGGCGGGTTCTTCTTGATCAGGTCGACCGCCTTGAGCAGGGCCGTGTTCCGCGGGCTGACGCCGCGGTATAGCCGGCACAACATGCCGACGGCCGTCATCGTCCGCGTCGCCCCGCCGCCGGGCGTGTAGCTGTAGCCGTAGCCCTTGTCGTTGTACGACGAATCCAGGAAGCGATCGACGCCCTTCATCACCTCCGGCGGGATGACCAGGCCGCCCATCTCGCAGCTCTTCAGGGCCATGACCTGCCAGCCGACCACGGACAGGTCGCCCGGCGAGTTCGGCGAATACCGCCAGCCGCCCTCGCTGTGCTGGGCCGCCTTGATGTAGCGCATCGCCGCCAGGGCGGACTCCTTGAGCATCGGGTCGGACGTCATGCCGTACGCCTCGCCCATCGCGATCGCCGCGACGCCGTTGGCGTACATGTTGTCGTCGTACGAGCCGGTCTTGTTGAACCCGCCCTGGTTTCGCAAGGCCTCGCGGGCGATCCGCTTCTGCTCGCGGATGAGGAAGTCCAGGCCGCCCCGGACGGTCTTGCTGTAGTCGATCTTGTTCTCTTTGTTGAACTTGTGCGTCTGGCCGGCCGCCAGGAACGGCAGCAGCGCGAAGGCCGTCGCGGCGACCTTGTTCTCGCTGCCGCTGTCCTTGTCGCCGCCAGTGAAGGCGAAGACGCGGCCCGGCTGGCCGAGCGGCTTCTCGCGCGTCGTGTCGTTGTAGTCGATCATCGACCAGGAGCCGTCGTTCGCCTGGTGCAGGGCGAGCCACTGCAGGCCGAGGGCGACCGCCCGCTCCGACTCGGCGTTGCCGCCGCCCTCCTCGACCATCTTCTCGCGCGTCGCGCCGCTGCGGCCGGCGAACCCGCCCGCCTGGTAGATGCCGCCCATGCCGCCGAGCGAGCCGAACAGGCTGCCCGCCGCCCCGGCGTCGAGCTGCGGGGCGGCCCCGGTCCCCAGGCCGGAGCCGGGCGGCGGCGGCAGCGTCTGCGCCGTCTGCTCCGGGGCGTTGAGGATGCCGACCGCCTCCTGCGGGTTGACTGGGCCGGGGACGGACAGATCCTCGATCCGATCGACGTTGTAGTTCGTCTCGCGCGACGAGTCGATGCCGAGGTCGAGGTTCGTCAGATCGAGGATCTTTTCCGGCACCTGCTCCTCGACGACCGTCTCGCCGACCTCGCCGGCCTGGACGACCGGCGTGTCGAAGCGGACCATGAGGAAGAGCAGGCCGATGACGACGTGGGCGACCAGGCTGACGATCGCCGCCAGGATCGCCCAGGCGACGTTGAGCGGCTCGCGCTGCAGGCGCGGCATCGTGATCGCCTTCCGCGGCTCCTCGGCGGCGGGCCGGCTCGTCTCCGGCGTCCCGAACGGGGACCACGCCTGCTCGGCCGGTTGACTCGTGCCTGGGTTCAACATCGCCTCGCCCTCAGTACAGGGGCCACGTCACGATCGAACGCCTACGAAACCTATGGGCATCCTCACACGGAATCCGACCGGGCCGTCGGGGCCGGCTCCTCGTCCGGCGCGGGCAGCTCCAACTCGCGGTCGCGGGCGGCGGCGAGCCGCTTCTGCAGGGCGGCATCGGTCCGCCGCGTCCAGATCAGCAGGGCGAACACGCCGACCAGGGTGGCGAAGATGCCGCCGACGAAGATCGGCAGGAACTGCTTCGCCCAGTTCTCCTTCGGCCCGGGATCATCATCCGTCGCCGGCGGCAGCGACCCGGCCCCCAGCGGTACGAGCGTCCGGCCGATCAGCAGTGGGGCCTCGCGCTTGTAGTTCGTCTTGCCGGGCGGCTGGTCGGCCGGGGTGTAGCGGTACTTCTTAAAGAAGTAGCCGACGAACTTGACCGGCACGTCCAACTCCTCGGCGACCCTCAGCCCCAGGGGCAGCTCCGTGAACAGGACGCAGAACGGGTTCCCGCCGAGCGTCTTATGGAAGATCCAGCCCTCGTACAGGTACGGGATGCCGACGTTCCGCGCCGATGCCGGGGCGGCGAACTGGCGGATGCGCCGCAGCTGCCCGACCAGCTCGACGACCTGCCCCCGGTGCGTCTTCGGCTCCTGGAACAGGTGGGCGTAGGAGACATCCGTCCGGGCGTACTTCTCCAGCACGGCCTGCGGCGTCCAGTGGGCCGCCTCGAGGAAGGCGAAGTACGCCTCCAGCTCGGCGTCGAAGCTGTCCGCCGGCGGGATACCCGCCCCGTCCTTGACCCCGGCGAACAGAACCGACGGGATCGGCTGCACCTTCGTCGTGTCGCGCAGGGTCCACACGTCGCGGTCGTCGCCCCAACGGAGGGCCGCCAGGACGCCGAGCGGCCCCTGGTCTGGCGAACCGGCCGCCAGGCCGAAGGCGGTCAGCGCCCCGGCAGGGACCTGGAAGCGCTCCGACAGCGCGAACGGATCGACCTCCCAGAGGCGGTAGTCCGGGTGCGGGTGCGTCCCGCCGACGACGAGGAACGCCCCGGCGAAGCCGCCGACCGCGTTGTCCACGCCGGCCCCGACGACCAGGCCGGCGAGGCGCTCCGGCTGGGCCTGCGTCACACCGAACGGCTGGCCGGCCGCGACTTGCGCGCAGCCGAGCGCCGCGCTCAGGGCGAGCAGCAGCGTCGCGCACGGTCGGCGGCGGTTCGACATGGCGGCCCCTCGCCCTGCGGGTTGGACTCGTCGCAGCGGGATTTAGTTCCCGGGGTGCCTTCCATTATAGGCTGTAATCCGGCGGTTTGGCGAACGACACGCTCGTGAATCCGACCGACCGGGCGAGGTCCATCACCTCGACGACCTGGCCCCACTTGACCGCGCTGACCGGCTGGACCTTGACCCCGAGTTCGGCGACGAGTTCCTTGCGGCGGGCCGCCTGCTCGCCGTCCGGCAGGGCGCTCACCTCGACCTCGATCGCCGCCTTCTTGCGGTCGAAGACCTCCTTCAGGTGCGCCTTGAGGGCCGTCAGGTCGGCGATCGGCGTCCGGACCGACTCCGCCTCGACGGTGATCGGCGACTCGCCGCCCAGGGCGTGCGGCTTGACCAGGACGAGCAGCTCCAGCTTCGGCGTCGGGACCTGGTTCGGGTTCGGCTTCGCGGTCGGGTCCGGATTCGGGTCGGCCCGGACCTCCTGGTCCGGCAGCGACAGGGCCATCTGGCCCTCCATCGTCGTCGGCTTGAACGTGAAGATGAAGAACGTCAGCAACTGGAACGCCATGTCGAGCATCGGCGTGATCGGCAGGACGACGTCCCCGGCCGGCTCGCTCCCGCGGTGTCGCTTGCTCACGTGCCACCCCCCGGCTTGTTCTGCTGGATCTTCGCCCGCAGGCGCAGTTCGCGGAAGCCGATCACCTTCGCCATGTCGAGCATCTGGTAGACTTGGTCGCAGGTGAGCGCCTCGCTCGCCCGCAGGACGATGACCGTCTTGACGGACGGGTCCGGGTTGCCCGGGTCGAGGGCCCTGGCGGCCGACTTCTGGTCCTTGTAGAACTGGTCGAGCCAGACCTTGGCGTAGATGGGCGACATCGGGTCCTTGCCGACGACCATGACCATGGTGTCGCCCTCGTTCTTGAACGTCCGCCGCAGCTGGTCGATGAACTCCGGCGACCGGTCTGCCCAGTCGCGTTCGTAGTACGGCTTCATGTTGACGTAGAGGACGTCGCTCTCGCTCGGATCGACCGGCCGGGCCGACTCGGCCGACGGCAGCTTGACGTCGGCGGTCGCCTGTTCCTGGGTGAAGTTGACGCACATCATGAAGAACATCAGCAGCTGCAACACCACGTCCAGCAGGGGCGTGAGGTTGGGGTCCGCCGCCGAGCCGCCTTCGCCGCCGCCGCCGTGACTCATGGCCGCCTCCCTCGGTTAGCGCGGCCGGATCGACGGGGCGTTGCCGCCGCGGGTATCGACCGGGGCGTTCGGGTCGGCCTTCTTCGAGTTGTGGTACATCTGCGTCAGCAGGTCGTCGGCGATGTTCGACACGTCGTGCTTGATCCGGCTCAGGGCGTTGGAGAAGTAGGCGTGCGCGAAGATGGCCGGCACGGACAGGGCGATGCCGAGCAGCGTCACGACGAGGGCGTGCGAGATGCCGTCGGCCAGCTTCTTCGGGTCGGGCGTCCCGCCGGCGGACAGTTCCATGAACGAGAGGATCATGCCGAACACGGTGCCGACCAGGCCGAGGAGCGGGCCGAGGGTGCCGATCGTCGCCAGGTAGGTGATGAGCTGCTTCTTGTTCGCCTCGATGCTGTCGACCATGTTGAACGCCGCCTCGCGGGCGTCCTCGATGCCGTACTGGAGCCGGCCCATGCCGGTGGCGAGGACGCGCGCGAGGTACGACTCGTCCTCCTTCGCCATCTCGAACGCCTCCTTGAAGCGGCGTTTGTTGATGGTGTCGGTGAAGTCCTCGACGAAGACCGGCGGCACGGCGACGCCGAGGCGCAGGTCCATGAGCAGCAGCACGATCAGGGCGACGAGCAGGATCGAGATGACGAGGAGCAACGGGCCGAAGACGATGCCGGCCGACTTGATGATGTGGGTCAGCAGCCACTCCGCCTTCTTCTCCGTCGGCGGCGGCGGGGGCGGGACGCCCTCCTTGTTCTCCTCCTGGGCCTGGGCGACGCTTCCGCCGACCGGGGTGAACGCGAGCAGGAAGACACCGAACAACACCGCCAGGAGCAACAGGGTTCCGCGCGACGTGAGACGACACGACATGGTGTACAATCCTTGGTTCGGGGCGTCGCGCCGACGAGGGGTCCGAGGCGAAGGACGGCCCGTGCGACGGCGGACGTGGCTGCTACGGAATCCCTGGGCCGAACAGGATCAACCCTGAGACAGCGAAGCGGCCGGGAGAGTTCCCGCGCCCGGACGGAATCCGCCCGGACGCGATCTCGCCGGCACCGCCGGGGCCAGGGCACGAGGTCGATCGCTCTTTCGTAACCGCTATCTTAGTGTGAACCATCCCGACGGGAAGTGTCAAGCGACCCGGGCGGATTTCGCCCGCCCGGACGCTGGGCCGGGCCGTCCAGATCAACCCGCCCCGCGGATGCGCGCCTGGAAGTAGGCCATCGTCCGCCGCAAGCCCTCGTCCCGGCCGATCTTCGGCTCCCAGTCGAGCAGTTGCCGGGCGCGCGTGATGTCCGGCTGGCGCACCTTCGGGTCGTCCTGCGGCAGCGGCCGGAAGACGATCTCGCTCTTGCTGCCGGCCAGCGCCTCGATCTCCCTGGCGAACTCGAGGATGGTGATTTCACTCGGGTTGCCGACGTTGACCGGCTCGTGGAAGTCGCTGAACAGCAGGCGGGCAATCCCCTCGACGAGATCATCGACGTAGCAGAACGAGCGCGTCTGGGACCCGTCGCCGTAGATCGTCAGCGGCTCGCCGCGGAGGGCCTGGCCCATGAAGTTCGGCAGGACCCGGCCGTCGTCGAGGCGCATTTTGGGGCCGTAGGTGTTGAAGATCCGGACGATGTGCGTGTCCACCCCGTGCGCGCGGTGATACGCCATCGTGATCGCCTCGGCGAAGCGCTTACTTTCGTCGTAGCACCCGCGCACCCCGATGCTGTTCACGTTGCCCCAATACTCCTCCCGCTGCGGGTGGACGAGCGGGTCGCCGTACACCTCGCTCGTGCTGGCGAGCAGGAAGCGCGACTTCTTCGCCTTGGCCAGGCCGAGGGCGTTGTGCGTCCCGAGCGACCCCACCTTGAGCGTCTGGATTGGGTAGTTCAGATAGTCGACCGGGCTCGCCGGCGAGGCGAAGTGCAGGACATTGTCGACCGGGCCGTCGATCTCCAGCGGGTGCGAGATGTCGTGGCCGATGAAGTGGAACCGCGCGTTGACCCGCAGCGCGTCGATGTTCTCCAGGCTGCCGGTGATCAGGTTATCGACGCAGACGACCTCGTGTCCCAGGGCCAGGAAGCGCTCGCACAGGTGCGACCCGATGAAGCCCGCCCCGCCGGTGATGACCGTTCGCACCCCACGTCCCTCCCGCCGGATTGAAAGCCCTCGCGTGGGTGCTATGTTACCCGGGAGGGACTCGCGGACAAGGAGCGTCCCCCTCCAGGCCCGGGCGTGGCGACGCCCGGGGGGGAGTTGCCCCGGGCGTCGCCACGCCCGGGCTTGGTTGCCGAGGTGATGACCCGAGGTCCCGCATGACGACGCGCTCGTTCCGTACGTTCACCGTCCTGCCCAGCCTGCCGCCGCGCCTGCAAGCCCTCCACCGCCTCGCCTACAACCTCTGGTACAGCTGGCACCCCGAGGCGATGGCCCTCTTCCGCCGGATCGACCCGGACCTGTTCGAGCAGACCGACCACAGCCCGGTCAAGCTCCTCGCCCGGGTCGATCAGACGCGCCTGGAGGCCCTCCTCGGCGACGACGGCTTCCTCGGCTGGATGGACGGCGTCACCCGCACCTTCGACGCCTACCTCGCCTCGAAGGCGACCTGGTTCAACGAGACGTTCCTGCCCGGCCAGAAGGCGGCCGGCAAGCCGGCCGAGCCGGACGCCTACCGGGTCGCGTACTTCAGCATGGAGTTCGGCATCCACGAGAGCGTCCCGGTCTACTCCGGCGGCCTCGGCATCCTGTCCGGCGACCACATCAAGAGCGCGAGCGACCTCGGCCTGCCGTTCGTCGGCCTGTGCCTCATGTACCGCGAGGGCTACTTCCGCCAGTACCTCACCGGCGACGGCTGGCAGCAGGAGCGCTACCCGGAGAACGACTTCTTCACCCTGCCGCTCATCGCCGAGACGACGCCGACCGGCGAGCCGCTGACCGTCAGCGTGCCCTTCCCCGGCCGCGAGGTCTTCGCCCGGATCTGGCGGCTCCAGGTCGGCCGGGTGCCGCTCTACCTGCTCGACACGAACATCCCGCGCAACAACGCCGAGGACCGGGCGATCACCGCCCGGCTCTACGGCGGCGACACCGACATGCGCGTCCGCCAGGAGATGATCCTCGGCATCGGTGGCGTCCGCGCCCTGCACGCGCTGGGCAAGCCGCCGGTCGTCTGCCACATGAACGAGGGCCACGCCGCGTTCTGCGGCCTGGAGCGCATCCGCCACCTGATGGAGCAGCGCCAGCTCGACTTCGCCACCGCCCGCGAGGTCGTCAGCGCCGGGACGGTCTTCACGACCCACACCCCGGTCCCGGCCGGCAACGACGTGTTCGACCCGGCCCTGATGGAGAAGTACTTCGCCGGCTACTACCCGGCGCTGAAGCTCGACCGGAACCAGTTCCTCGCCCTGGGCCGGCAGCACCCGCACAACCACAGCGAGCCGTTCGGCATGACGGTCCTCGCCCTGCGCCTGTCGAACGTCGCCAACGGCGTCAGCAAGCTGCACGGCGTCGTGTCGCGGCACATGTGGCAGGGCATTTGGCCCGACTTGCCCGAGGCGGAGGTGCCGATCACGTCGGTCACGAACGGTATCCACACCCAGAGCTGGGTCTCCGCCGACATGCAGGCCCTGTACGAGCGCTACCTCGGCCTGCGCTGGGAGGGCCAGCTCGAGACGAAGGGCTGGGACCGGGTCGATCGCATCCCGGACGCCGAGCTGTGGAAGACGCACGAGCGGCGGCGCGAGCGCCTCGTCACCTTCGCCCGGACGCGGCTGCGCAAGCAGCTCCAGGAGCGCGGCGGCACCCCGGCCGAACTCGCGTCGGCCGACGAGGCCCTCGACCCGGAGGCGCTGACGATCGGCTTCGCGCGGCGCTTCGCGACGTACAAGCGCGGCGCGCTGCTGTTCCGCAACCTCGACCGGCTCGCGGCGATCCTCAACGGCAAGGACCGCCCGGTGCAGATCATCTACTCGGGGAAGGCCCACCCGAAGGACCACGGCGGCAAGGAGCTGATCGCCGAGATCCAGCACCTGGCCCGCCGGCCGGAACTGCGCCGGCGGATCGTCTTCCTCGAAGACTACGACATGAACGTCGCTCGCTACCTCGTCCAGGGCGTGGACGTGTGGCTCAACAACCCGCGTCGGCCGCTGGAGGCGTCAGGCACCAGCGGCATGAAGGTCAGCGCCAACGGCGGCCTGAACCTCAGCGTTCTCGACGGCTGGTGGGACGAGGCCTACGCCGGGACGAACGGCTTCGCGATCGGCAAGGGCGAGGAGTACAGCGACCACGCCTACCAGGACGAGGTCGAGAGCCGGAGCATCTACGACCTGCTCGAGCAGGACATCGTGCCGCGCTTCTACCAGCGCGGCCCGGACGGCCTGCCGCGCGCCTGGCTGGCGATGATGAAGCAGGCGATCCGCACCCTGACCCCGGTGTTCAACACCGGCCGGATGGTCGCCGAGTACACGACGATCGCGTACGGCCCGAGCGCGATCCGCCACGCCGCGTTGGTCGCCGACGGCATGAAGCCGGCGAAGCTCCTCGCCGAGTGGCGGCGCGGCGTGCAAAAGTCCTGGGGCCACGTCAAGATCGAGGAAGTCAAGCCGGTCGGCCCCGCGGATGGGCTGACGGTCGGCGGCAAGCTGGAGGTCGTCGCTCGGGTCGCCCTGGGCGAGCTGTCGCCGAGGGACGTCGAGGTGCAGCTGTACCACGGCCGGCTCGACAACGCCGGCCAGATCCCGCACGGCGAGACGGTGTCGATGCGCCACAACGGCCACGCCGACGGCAAGGTGTGGACCTACACCGGCACGATCGCCTGCGACACGACCGGCCAGCACGGCTTCGCGGTGCGCGTCCTGCCGGCGCACCCGCACCTGGCGAGCGTGTTCGAGCCGGGGCTGGTGACGTGGGGGTGACGGTCACACGTCCTTGCGCGAGAACCACACCATGCCGAAGACGGCCGCGAACGCCGACAGGCCGAGCGCCCAGCCGATGAGGTAGCCCTGCGCCTCGACGTCGAAGTAGCCGCGCAGCATGAACGGCAGCGACTTCAGCACCCGGTCCGGGGCCGGGACCGACTCCGGCAGGCACGCCAGCAGGAAGCCCATGCCGTAGAGCACCAGCCACAGCACCGCGATGCCCATGACCGTGCTGTTGCTCACCGCGCTGATCGACACGCCGACGCTGACGATCGCGACCAGTAAAGCCCCAACCATCGCCAGCGCCATCAGGCAGCCGGACAGGCTGAGGTCCTCGCTCAGCAGGAAGTACGCCGACAGGAGCGCCGCCCCGGCCAGGATGACGTACGTCCCGAGGATGGTCGCCAGGCGGGCGTGCCACTTCCCCATGAAGTACTGGTACCGGCTGATGCCGCGGCTGAGGACCGAGTCGGCGACGGTGCCGCGCTCGCCGGAGATGCTGCTCGCCGTCACGATGCCGATCAGGGCGACGCTGCCCAGGACGAGCCAGCGGCCGAGGTCGCTCAGGTAGTGCGATGCCTTCGGCAGGATGCCCGCCTCGTGGTACGGCCCGAGGCGGTAGACGAGGTAGCCGCTCAGGGCCAGGACGCAGACGACGACCCAGGCGCGGTAGACCCAGCTCGACAGCGTCGCGCCGCAGTCGGCCTGGAAGACGGCCCAGTACGGCAGCCAGCGGTTGTAGGTGACCTTCGGCTTCGGCTGCGGGGCGTCCATGCTCGATACCTCAAGCAAGAGTTAAACCACGAAACACACGAAATACACGAAAGAAGACAAAGACGGTCTTGGTTTCCTTTCGTGTGTTTCGTGTATTTCGTGGTTCATTTCCGGTCTTTAGCTCACGCCGCCTCGGCCTGGTAGAGCCGGGCGAAGCCGCGCGACTCCTCCTGCGTCACCAGGTCGAGGAACGCCTGCTCCGTCTCCTGGCCGACGCTGCGGATCGCGACCAGGGCGATCTTGTGGTCGTGCAGCACCGTCAGCACCAACGCCAGGGCCGGGGCCCCGGCCGCCTCGTCGTGCAGGTACAACTCGAGCTTGCGGTGTCGCAGGTTGACGAGCTTGAACTCGCTCAAAGCGCGGATCTGGGCGAGGGCCTTCGTCATGCCCTTCTGCTCGCCTTCCAGCTCCAGCTCGAAGTGGTTGCGGCGCATCCGGCCCTTGAGGTCCTGGAGCGAGCCGCAGTAGATGAGCTGGCCCTGGCTGAGCACCGCGGCGTGGTTGCACACCTCGTCGATGTCGCTCAGGTTGTGGCTCGACACGATGAGCGTCTTCTGCTGGCTGAGCTTCTTGATGAGTTCGAGCATCGACCGGCGGGCTTCCGGGTCGAGGTTGTGGGTCGGCTCGTCCCAGATGAGCAGGTCCGGCTCGTTGATCAGGCTCGTCGCGACGGCGAGGCGCGACAGCATCCCGGTCGAGAAGTTGCCGATGCGCGTCCCGGACGCCCCGAGGAGATCGACCGCCCGGATGAGCGACGCGAGGCGCGGCTTGCGCACCTCGGCCGGCAGGCCGAACAGGCGGGCCATGTAGTCGAGGTAGGTGATCGGCGTCATCGCCTTGGGGAACTGCGGGTTCGTCGGGATGTAGCCGATCCGTCGCCGCAGGTCGGCCGAGTTGGCCGACATGACCTTGCCGAACACCTTGACCCAGCCGGCCGTCGGCCGGTGCAGGCCGATGATCATGCGCAGGAGCGTCGTCTTGCCCGCGCCGTTGGAGCCGAGCAGGCCGAGGACGCAGCCGGGCTCGAGGCGGATCGTCACGTCGTTGAGGGCGATCTGGCGGTTGTTGTAGATCTTGGTGAGCTTGAACGTCTCGACGACCAGTTCGGTCTGTGCTTCGGCCACGACGGGGTCCCCTCCTGCACCAGAGACGCGCGGCCGTCACTATACGCCGGGCGGCTCGCTCGGCGGTAGGCCAACTGCCCGGCACGCCCCCGGTGCCTACAATCTCCATCGTCCCGCGCGCCGGCCTTCCATTACCCCGAGGTTTCCGTCATGTCCGCCGAGCCGCTCCGCGACCGCGCCGCTGCCTACTTCCGCGACCTGCAAGACCAGATCACGCGCAAGCTGGAGGAGATCGACGGGACGGGGCGCTTCAAGGAGGATAGCTGGACGCGCGAAGGCGGCGGCGGCGGGAGAAGCCGCGTCCTCGTGGAGGGCGGCGTGTTTGAGAAGGCCGGCGTCGGCTTTTCCGACGTCCACGGCGAGATGGCCGAGGAGTTCGCCAAGCAGATCCCCGGCGACGGGCGGCACTTCGCCGCGTGCGGCGTCTCGCTCGTGCTGCACCCGCGCAGCCCGATGGTGCCGACGGTGCACGCCAACTTCCGCTTCATCGCCAAGGGCGACCGGCAGTGGTTCGGCGGCGGCGCGGACCTGACGCCGTACTATGCGTTCCGCGACGACGTGGTCCATTTCCACCGCGTCTGGAAGCGCGTCTGCACGGCCCACGCCCCGCTGATCGACTACGCACGGTACAAGAAGTGGTGCGACGAGTACTTCTACCTGCCGCACCGCAACGAGCCGCGCGGCGTCGGCGGCATTTTCTTCGACAACCTGGAAGCGCCCGACGCCGCGACCCGCGAGCGGCACTTCGCCTTCGTGCGGGATGCGGGCGACGCATTCCTCGAGGCGTACGCGCCGATCGTCGAGCGGCGGCGCGACGAGCCGTACTCGGAGGAGCAGCGCTTCTTCCAGGAGTTCCGCCGGGGGCGCTACGTCGAGTTCAACCTGCTCTACGACCGCGGGACGACGTTCGGCCTGAAGACGGGCGGCCGGACGGAGTCGATCCTGATGTCGCTGCCGCCGCGGGTGCGCTGGCTGTACGACCACCGCCCCGCGCCGGGGACGCGCGAGGCGGAACTCTACGACGTGTATCTGACGCCGCGCGACTGGGCGTCAGAGGGCTGACCCAGGCCGGCGTTTCGTGCCCGAGCCGAAAAAATGTTCCCCGGGCGGAAATTACCCCTCATCGCGACGTTGCCTCGTAGGGCATTGACGGTCGTCGGGCCATTTTTGGGTCTAGAGTTGTGGTACCTCACTGGTGCCACCGTCGCGGCACCACCGGCGCGCCCCCCAACCTTGGCCCGGATCTCCGTCGCCCGGAGAAGATTTGATGCAGACCGAAGACCACGGCGGCAGCGGCTCCCAGGTCGCCCGCCCGAGCCGGCTGGTGCCGTCACTCCGCCCGTCCGCGTCCCCGTCGGGAAACCGTCTGGGCGAGGACGCCCCGCGCGGGCCGCACCCGCGGCGCCTGCTCGACGAGTTGCTCCGGACCGGGATCATCCACCCCGAGGACTGGGAGAACCTCCCCGGGGAGATCCGCTGGCACGTCGCCCGGTTCACCGACCGGCGCGAGCTGCTCCGCCTCGCCGAGACGCACGGCCTGATCACCGCCCACCAGCGCGAGCGGATCGAGGCCGGCCAGACGTTCGGCCTGGTGCTCGGCAACTACCGCGTCCTGGACCGCCTCGGCGACGGCGGCATGGCGGTCGTCTTCCGGGCGGAACACTTCGACATGCGCCACGAGGTGGCGATCAAGGTCCTGCCGCTGACGTCCGGCCAGGATCCGTACCTCCAGTCGCGCTTCACGAGCGAGATGCGGACGATCGCCCAGCTGCGCCACCCGAACATCGTCGCCGCCCTCGACGCCGGGATGGCCGCCGGCCCGGACGGCGAGGGCGGGCTGTGGTACCTCGTCATGGAGTACGTCCGCGGCATGGACCTCGAGGAGTTCGTCCTCGTCAACGGGCCGCTGTCGCCGCACCGGGCGGTGAGCCTCATTCACCAGGTCGCCTGCGCCCTGGTCGAGACGAACAAGTGCCGCCTCGTCCACCGCGACATCAAGCCGTCGAACATCATGGTGACGAGCGACGAGGTCGCCAAGCTGCTCGACTTCGGCCTGTCGCGCAACCTGACCCACCGGCTGACCCAGGCCGGCGTCGTCCTGGGGACGCTGGAGTTCATGCCGCCGGAGCAGGCCCTCGACGCCAGCGCAGTCGACATCCGGGCCGACATCTACGGCCTGGGCGGGACGCTGTACTGGTGCCTGACCGGCCGGCTGCCGTTCACCGGCGGGCGGAACGTCGCCGAGATCCTCCAGCGGCGGATGACCGCCCCGCCGCCGTCGATCCGGTCGTCGCTCGGGGACCAGTACGGCGGCCGGGCGGCCGAACTCGACGCCGTCATCGCCAAGATGATGGCCACCAACCCGGACGACCGCTACCCGACGCCGCAGGCGCTGATCAAGGCCCTGCTGCCGTTCCTGAAGCCCCCGTCGCACGACGTGGCGTCGATCCGGACGACGTCGTGTCCGATCCCGGGCGACTCGGCCGTCAACCTGCTCGGCCAGCCGGCCCGGCCGCACCGCGTCCTGGTCGTCGACGACGAGGAGAGCATCCGCCGCTTCTGCCGCATCCTGCTCGAACTCGCCGGGATCGAGGTCGCCCTGGCCCCGAACGGCGAGGAGGCCCTCCGCCTCGTCGCGGAGAAGCCGGTCGACCTGGTCCTGATGGACATGGAGATGCCGGGCCTGTCCGGGGTGGACGTCCTCGCCCGGCTGCGCCAGACCCCGCCGACGCCGAACCTGAAGGTCATCCTCATGTCCGGCCGGGTCCAGGCCGACGAGATGGCGGAGTACCTGCAACTCGGGGCGGACGACTTCCTGACCAAGCCGGTCTCGGTCGTCCAGCTCCAGGGGCGCATCCGGGCGGCGCTGCGGCTGAAGGACGCCCACGACCGGTCCGCCCTTCTCAACCAGCACCTGCTCGCGTCCAACGCCGAGCTGGAGCGGCAGCAGGCCCGCAGCCAGACCGACGTCGTCGGGATCCGCAACGCCCTCGTCGTCGCCCTGTCGCGCCTGGTGACGCACCGCGACCGGGAGGCCGGCCGGCACGCCGAGCGGATGCAGCGCTACTGCCGCGTCCTCGGCGAGGCGGCGTCGCTGACGCCGGCCTACGCATCGCAGATCGACGAGACGTTCCTGGCGACGCTGGAGGCGTGCGTCCCGCTTCACGACATCGGCAAGACGGCCCTGCCGGACCACATCCTGCTCAAGCCGGGCAGGTTCGCCCCGGAGGAGCGGCTCCTGATGCAGACCCACACGACCCTCGGCGCGGAGACGCTCGAGGCGGTCGTCGCGCAGCACCCGGAGGCGGCGGGGTTCCTGCGCATGGCGATCGACGTGGTGCGGCACCACCACGAGCGGTTCGACGGGGCCGGCTACCCGCAGCGGCTGTCCGGCGAGGCGATCCCGCTCGCGGCGCGGCTCGTCACGATCGGCGACGTGTACGACGCGCTGCGGGCGCGGCGCGTGCACAAGCCGGCCCTGTCGCACCCGGCGGCGGTCCAGCTCATGACCGAGGAGTCGCCGGGCCAGTTCGACCCGGGGCTGCTGCAGATCTTCTCGAAGTGCAACGGCGAGTTCGAGCGCGTCTTCCGCGAGCTGCCCGACTGAGCCGGCTCACTTGCGGTGGCGGATCTTGGCCCGCATGCGACGCTTCTTGCGACCGACCTTCCGCCGTCCCGTTCCGCGACGCCGACTGCCCATAGCCGCTCCTTCCGGAGGTTGGTTGCCCGTGGGGGTGAAAGAGGCATCTTAGCCCACGGGTGGCCGTTCGCCAAGGGCGGGTTCCACAGCGCCACCTCGCCCCCGGCTTGCCGGGGGCGAGGTGGCGTAACGGCTCACCGACCCTTCAGCTCGAAGCAGGCCGCCTCCTTGCCGTTTCGGACGTAGAGTTTGCCGTGGGCCACGACCGGGTGGTTCCACGTCTTGCCGTCGATCGCCTCAATTCGGGCCAGTTCCTTGTGGCCGTCCGGCTTCGCCTCGACGAGGGCGACCTCGCCCTGCTCGGTCAGGATGAGTAGCAGGTCCTGGTCCGGCAGGAGCAGCACCTGGCCGTTGCCGTAGCCGCGCGTCCGCCACTTCGACTTGCCGTCGGCCAAATCGACGCACGTGAAGAAGGCGCTGTCGAAGCCGTACAGGTGGCCCTTGTGCAAGACCATGTCGTTGTAGTACGGCTTGATCGCCTTCGTCGTCCACGCCTCCTTCGTCCGCCAGCCGTTCTTTTCCTGATTGACCTCGACCCGGCGTGTCCCGTGGCCGAAGAACGTCCCGAGCAGGACGGCCGACTCGCCGATCACGGCCGGCTGGCAGACGCGGGCCATCTCGGCCCCCACGTCCCAGTCGTTCTGCCAGAGGACCTTCCCGGTCGCCGGGTCGAACGCCGCCAGGCCGGCATTCGTGGCGATGAGGATCTGCTCGACGCCGCCGAGCTTCGACAGCTGCGGCGAGCAGTAGCCGTGCGTGCCGGAGCCGGCCTGCCAGGCCGGCTCACCGGAGCTGGCCTGGTACGCGACGACCGCCTTGCCGTCCGGGCCGCCGACGTAGACGCTGACCAGCCCGGCGGCGACGAGCGGCGAGGAGGCGTAGCCCCACTCCGGCGTCTTCGCCACCTGGGCGTCCTCGGCGGCGTTGCGCGACCAGACCTTCGTGCCGGTGGCGGCGTCGAGGCAGTCGAGGATGCCGGTCGCCCCGAGGGCGTAGATCTTGCCGTCGTGGTACGTCGGCGTAGCGCGCGGCCCGGGGCCGGCGATCGCCTCGGTGAACCGGGCCGGGTTCTTGTACGCCCAGACCTCGGCCCCGGTGTCGGCGTCGAGGCAGAGGACGACCTCGTCGCCGCCGCGCTGCTCCTGGGTGTAGATGCGGTTGCCGACGACGGCGAACGACGACCAGCCCGGGCCGATCTCGCGCCGCCAGACCTCGCGCGGCGGCGTCTTCGCCCAGTCGGTGTAGAGCTGGACGCCCGGCAGGACGCTGTCGCGGTTCGGGCCACGGAAGCCCGGCCAGTCGCCCGGCTTCGCGCCCTGGGCCGCTCCGACCTCGCCCTTGCCCTTGTTCTGGGCAAGCCTGGCCAGGTAGCGGTCCTCGTCGGTCGGGGCCCAGCGCCACTGGAAGTCCGGCTTGAATTCGCCGTCGGTCCCCTCGAACCGGAACAGGTCGAATGCGGCCCACGACAGGACGAAGACGCCGAGCAGGCCGACGAACTGGCCCTCCCAGCGCAGCCACGGCGTCGCGAAGAGCCAGGCGACCCAGGCCGTCGCCAGGAGCGGCAGGGCGAAGATGTTGAGGATGAAACCGCCCATGGTCGGGTGGGCGAAACCGACCGCCGCCACGCCGGCCACGCCGCAGACGATCAGGCCGATCCAGCGGTGCGACCACGGCACCCGGCTGGCGCACACCCACCAGATGACGAGCAGGGAGAGGGCGACCATCGGGGCGAACATCGCCGCCATGAACTGGATCATCATCTCGTCCGGGAAGAGCCGGACCGGGAGCATCAGGGCGGCCCAGAGCAGGGCGACGACGACGACCGCCGGCCAGACGCGCACGCGCGTCTCGGCGGATGAGGGCGTCGGGAGCGGGGCGTCGCGGTCGTCGTTCCTCGGCTGACGGGACTCGGGGGCTGAGGCCGTGATATCGCTCATGCACTCCTCCTAGAGATTCCTTGCCGTGGGCATGGGCTCCTGTTCAGTATAGGGAGCCCGGCCCGACCCTCGACAATCCGGCCGCGTCGTGGTAAACCAGAAGGCGGCACCCACGTCCGCTTGTACCGAGGTCGGCCGATGCGTGTGACAGCCGGTCCGCTCGCCCTGGTTGGCCTGCTCGCGCTCGGCTGCGGCGGCGACGCCGGCCAGGCCGAGCGCGTCTGGGGCCGGCATGGTGTCATCGCCGGTGATGTCGTCCGGCCGCGCGCGATCGCGATCGACCGTCAGGACCGCGTCTTCGTTGTCGATTGCACGGCGCGCGTCCAGGTCTGGGACCGCGACGGCAAGTACGTCGGCCCGAGTTGGCAGACGCCCGACTACCGCAAGGGTCGGCCGAGCGGCCTCGGCATCGACCGCGACGGCAACCTCCTCGTCTGCGACAGCCACTACCACTGCATCCGCGTCTACAGCGCCGACGGCCAACTCCTGCGGACGCTTGGCGGCCAGAGCGGCTCCGAGCCGGGCCAGCTCGGCTACGTCGCCGACGTGGTCCAGGACGCCGACGGGACGTACTTCGTCGCCGAGTTCGGCGAGAACCAGCGGATCAGCGCCTTCGACGCGGACGGCACCTTCCTCCGCTGCTGGGGCGGCGAGGGGACCGAGCCGGGCAAATTCTCCCGGCCACGCGGCCTGGCCCTCGGCCCCGACGGCCTGCTCTACGTCTGCGACGCGTGCAATCATCGCGTCCAGGTCTTCGACAAACAAGGCCGGTTGCAACGGGTGCTCGGCGGCCCGGGCGAGGGGCGCGGCGAATTCTCGTACCCGTTCGATGTGGCCGTCACGCCGGAGGGCCACATCGCCGTCGCCGAGCTGGGCAACCACCGCGTGCAGCTCCTGTCGCGAGATGGCGAGTCGCTCGCCGTCTGGGGCGGCCCCGGTCGCGGGCCGGGCCAGTTGCACTGCCCCTGGGCCCTGGCCGTCGATAGCCGCGGGGCGATCCACGTCGTCGATACGGAGAACCACCGCGTCCAGCGGATACGGTTGTTGCCGGACTGAGGGCCCGCCCATGACCGCGATCTACGACCACCTGTCGCAGCAGTGGCTGGCGTCGTCCCTCGCCGTCGGCGGCCTCGTCGTCGTCGCCCTGGCGCTGCTGTTCCGCCGTCGCCTCGGCGGCTGGGGCGTCCTGCTCCAGGTCGTCGTCGTCCCGGTCGCGGCGTTCGCCCTCGGCCGGCTGCTCCTAGGCGGCGAAGCGTCGTTCTGGTACGTCGTCCTCGCCCTCGTCGCGCTCGGCGTGCTGTTCACCTTGCTCGTACTGACCGGCCTCTACTCCGGCTGGGCCTGGCTCGCGGCGGTCGTGCTGCTCTTCGTCGCGCTGGGCGGACGCTTCTGGGACGCCTCCGTCCGAGCCGGCGGCGACCTGGGGACGACCCTCCGCAGTCTGGAGTTCCTCCACCCGTGGTGGCTGCTGCTGCTGCTGCTCCTGCCGGTCTTCGTCCTGCTGGCGCGCTCCAGCCTCTATCTGCAAGGCATTAATGAAGCGGAGCGGCGCGAGTTCCAGACGCGCATCCTCCTCTGGCTGGCGATCCTGCCGCCGGTCGGCCTCGTGTGGCTGGGCTGGTTCCTGTGGCGGACGCGCGGCCGCGTCCGTATCGAGAGCTGGCGGCCGTGGCTGTCGCTCGGCCTGCGCTGCCTGCTGGTGCTGTTCCTGACCCTCGCCCTGGCGGAGCCGCGCCTGGAGCAGAACACCCAGACGACGACGGTCCTCTTCGTCGTCGATCGCTCGCAGAGCGTGCCGCAGGAGTTGGAGCCGGACCCGCGCAACCCCGGCCGGATGCTCGACCGCCGCGAGCTGCGCATCCGCGACTTCATCGAGGTGGCCGTCCGCCAGCGCGGCCAGGGCCGCGACCGCGACCTGGCCGGCCTGGTCACCTTCGGCCGGCGGCCACGGCTGGAGCTGCCGCCGGCAGCCGTAACGCAGCTCAACCTCGGCGACCTGCCGACCGTCCCCGATGGCCACGCGACGCACATCGCCGGGGCGATCAAGTTCGCCGCGACGACGTTCCCGCCGAACACCGGCAAGCGCATCGTCCTCGTCTCCGACGGCAACGAGACGATCGGCTCCGCCGAGGACGCCGCCCGCGACGCGAAGGAACTCGGCATCCAGATCGACGTCCTGCCGCTCGGCGTCGCCCTGCGGCACGAGAACGAGATCCTCGTCGAGAGCGTCGACGTGCCGTCGGTGACCGAGCAGGGGAGCAAGGTGCCGGTCACGGTCCAGGTGCGCAGCTTCCACCCCGAGACGGTCCTCGCCCGGCTGACGCTGAAGCAGATCACCGAAAAGGAGGTCGAGCTGGGTGTCCGCCTGCCAGCGAACAAGTCGCTCGGCCTCGGCCTCCAGGCGAGCGAGGGTGGCCGGGGCCTGGAGATCACGAGCATCGCCGGCGACAGCCCGCTGCGCGACAGCGGCGTCGAGAAGGGGCACCTGCTCCTGCGCGTCGATAACCGGCCGGTCAACCGCCCCGAGCGCGTCGATGAGCTGCTCGCGGCGAAGAACGCCGGCGACATGGTCGAGCTGACGCTGACGCGTGAGCCGATGCGGCTCGTCGTCGATACGCGGGTGCCGCTGCGGAAGGGGCTGAACAAGTTCTCATTCACCCGGCCGCTCACCGACGAGCAGCGGTCGTACACCTACGAGGCCGAGGTGCTGCCGCTCCGCGTCGAGGACGCCACCGGCCGACGGCTGCTCGACGGCCTGCCCGGCGACCGGGTGCAGAACAACCGGGCCAGCGCCCACATCCTCGCCCGCGGTCAGCGGCGCGTCCTCATCCTGGAGAACCGCTCCTCCGACGACCCGAAGGTCGTCGTCGATCCGAACAAAGTGGTCAACCAGGAACTGGTCGAGGTGCTCCAGGAGGTCGGCGGACGGAAGCAGCTGCGCGTCGATGTCCGCGACGTGTCGTTCCTGCGGAACTACCCCGACCCGGAGAAGCTGGCCGTCTTCCTCGGCGACTACGACTGCGTGATGATGGTCAACATCCCGGCCGACCGGGTCAGCGAGCCGGAGCGGCAGGCGATCCACGACGCGGTCGGCCAGCAGGGCGTCGGCCTGATTTTCATCGGCGGCGACAAGGGCTTCGGGGCCGGCGGCTGGCAGAAGACGAAGATCGAGGAGGCCCTCCCGGTCGACTGCGACATCAAGTCGCTCAAGGTGGACACGAAGTCCGGCCTGGTCCTCATCATGCACGCCTGCGAGATCCCCGACGGCAACCTGTGGCAGAAGCGCATCGCCAAGCTCGCCGTCGAGCGGCTCGGCCCGATGGACGAGGTCGGCATCATCGACTTCGACTTCGCCAACAAGTGGCACCTGCCGTTGCAGGAGGTCGGCCAGAACAAGCCAGCGATCATGGGAAGCATCGACCGGATGATGCCCGGCGACATGATGGACTTCGACCCGGCGTTCAAGATGGCCCAAAAGGCGCTCATGGACCCGAACAAGGGCATCGGCACGAAGCACATCATCCTCATCAGCGACGGCGATCCGCAGTACAACCCGGCGACGCTCCAGGGCCTGCTCGACGACAAGATCACCGTCACGACCGTCGGCGTCGCGTGCCACGGACCGAACGAAGACACGAAGATGGCCGACATCGCCCGGCGGACGAAGGGCCGGTCGTACTCGGTCAAAAAGCCGGACGAACTGCCGGGCATCTACATCAAGGAGGCGCGCCTCGTCAGCCAGGCGTTCGTCTACGAGAAGCCGTTCCGGCCGGTGGTCGATTACCGCTCCGGGCCGCTGGCGAAGATCGACGCCGGCCTGCTCGACGCGATCGCCCCGCTGCGCGGCTTCGTCCGGACGACGCGCAAGGACCGGGCGACGGTCGAGGTGCCGGTCGTCACGCCGAAGATCAACGAGCAGGAGTTCCCGCTCGTGGCGTGGTGGCCGTTCGGCATCGGCAAGTCGGTCGCCTTCACGAGCGACGCCGGCCTGCCGAAGTTCTGGTCGCGCGACTGGTACCAGGCGAAGCTCTACTCGCAGTTCTGGGAGCAGGTCGTCCTGTGGGCGCTGCGGCCGACGGAGAGCGGCCGGATGCTCATCCGCCGGCGGTACGTCGACGGCAAGATCCAGATCACCGTCGAGGCGCGCGACGACGACAACAAGCCGGACACGTCGCTGACGATCCGCGGCGGCATCACCTGGCCGGCGACGCCCGACGGGGCGACCGTGCCGCGGCAGGCGCTCAAGTTCGTCCAGAAGAACGCCGGCGTCTACGTCGCCGAGGTCAAGGCGGAGGACCCGGGCTCGTACTTCATCACGGCCCAGGCGACGCGGCTGGTGAAGGTGCGCGGCCGCGACGGCGTCGAGCGCGACGTGGAGGAGGGGGTCGATACGGTGCGCACGGGCGTGACGGTGCCGCACACGCGCGAGTACTCGACGCCGGAGAGCAACGTGTCGCTGCTGAAGCGGGTCGCGGCGATCACCGGCGGCGAGGTCTACGACGAGGACGACGCCGCGCTGGCCCGCCTCGCCCGGGAGGGGGTGCCGTTCCGTGCCGGCCTGGCGGCGTCCGGGGCGATGCAGCCGTTGTGGTACTGGCTCGTCTTCCTGACGGCGCTGGCCCTGGTGATCGACGTGGCCGCCCGGCGGATCGCGGTCGATCCGGCCGACGCGAGGAAGTACCTGGCGAACCTGTGGGCCCGGCTGCGCGGCCTGCCGGTGGACGAGGGCCAGCGCGACGAGTACTTCGAGCGGCTCAAGGCCCGCAAGAAGGAGGTCGGCACGGAGGCGAGCGGCCGGAAGTACGAGGGGACGCCCGGCACGGTGAGCGAGGTGCCAGGCGTCGTGTCGCCGACGGGGCCGATGCGGCCGTCGACCGGCCGGCCGACCGCCGAGACGCCGAGCGACCAGCCGCAGGAGAGCGCGATGGAACGCCTCGCCCGCCGCAAGGAGGCCGAGCGCAAGGCGCTCGACGAGCGGAAGCAGAAAGACCCCGACTAACCCCACATAGCCCCGGGCTTGCCCGGGGTTCCGGATGCGAAGACCCCGGGCAAGCCCGGGGCTATATGAAAGAGGCCAGGCCCGATGAACGAGTCGTGCGACCCGCGCGAGATGCCGGAGCGGGTGGAGGAGTTCCGCAAGGCGTACGGCCTGGTCTTCCGCGAGATCGGCAAGGTCGTCGTCGGCGCGTCGGAAATCGTCCACGGCGTGTTGACGTGCCTGTTCGTCGGCGGCCACGCCCTGCTGGAGGGCGTCCCCGGCCTGGGCAAGACGCTGCTGATCCGCACCCTGAGCGAGGTGCTCGACCTGTCGTTCAACCGGATCCAGTTCACGCCGGATCTGATGCCGTCGGACATCCTCGGCACGAACATCATCACCGAGACGCCGGAGGGCCGGCGGGCGTTCCAGTTCCAGCCCGGGCCGATCTTCGCCCAGATCGTCCTCGCCGACGAGATCAACCGCGCGACGCCGAAGACGCAGTCCGCCCTGCTCGAAGCGATGCAGGAGAAACAGGTCACCGCCGGCGGCGTCGTCCACAAGCTGCAAGAGCCGTTCTTCGTCATGGCGACGCAGAACCCGATCGAGCAGGAGGGCACGTATCCGTTGCCCGAGGCGCAGCTCGACCGGTTCTTTTTCAAGCTGCTCGTCCACTACGCGACGCGCGACGAACTCTCGACCATCATCGACCGGACGACGACTGGCCACTGGCCGAAGGCGGGCAAGGTGATCGACGGCCGGGACATCCTCAAGTACCAGCGGCTGGTGCGCGAGGTGCTCGTCGCGAAGCCGGTGCAGGACTACGCGATCCGGCTGACGCTGGCGACGCACCCGGGCGGCGAGTTCGCCGGCAGCGATGCGAACAAGTACATCCGCTGCGGGGCGAGCCCGCGCGGGGCGCAGGCGATCGTCCTGGCGTCGAAGGTGCGGGCGCTGCTGGAGGGGCGCTACAACGTCGGCTTCGGCGACGTGAAGGCGGTCTACCTGCCGGCGCTGCGGCACCGGCTGCTGCTCAACTTCGAGGCCCAGGCGGAGAACATCCCGGCGGACGCGATCCTGCAAGAGATCCTGAAACAGGTGCCGGAGAAGACATGAAGAGTATTAACCACGAAATACACGAAATACACGAAAGAAGACAAGGACTGTCTTTTGACTTCTTTCGTGTATTTCGTGTATTTCGTGGTTAATGATGTCTTTTGTTTTCTCTGTGCTCCCTGTGCTCTCTGTGCCTCTGTGGTGAATCCTCTCATGTTATCTCCCGACTTCCTGGCCCGGTTGGAACAGCTCGAACTCGTCACCCGGAAGATCTTCCAGGGCCGGATGAAGGGCGAGCGGCGCAGCTCGCGCAAGGGCCAGAGCGTCGAGTTCGCCGACTACCGCAACTACGTCGTCGGCGACGACCTCCGCTTCCTCGACTGGAACCTCTTCGCCCGGCTCGAACGCCTCTTCCTCCGGCTGTACCAGGAGGAGGAAGACCTCCACTTCTACGTCCTGGTCGATCGCAGCGCGTCGATGAACTTCGGCGAGCCGACGAAGCTCAAGTACGCCTGCCAGGTCGCCGCCGCGTTGGGGTTCGTCGGCCTCAACAACCTCGACCGCGTCGCCGTCGCGACGTTCAGTGACAAGTACGAGCCCGGCCTCCCGCCGTTGCGTGGCCGGCGCAGCCTGTGGCGGCTGCTCGACTTTCTCGGCAAGGTCGAGCCCGGCAAGCGCGGCAACCTGGCCGGGTCGCTGCGCACGTTCGCGACGACGTCGAGTGGCAAGGGCATCGTCCTCGTCGTGAGCGACTTCCTCGACAAGGACGGCTACGAGGAGGCCCTCCGCTTCCTGATCGCCCGGCGGATGGACGTCTACGTCATCCAGGTGCTCGCCCAGGAGGAGGTCGAGCCGGACGTGACCGGCGACCTGAAGCTCGTCGATGTCGAGGACGGCGACGCGGCGGAGATCACGGTGAACGGCCCGCTCCTGCGGCGGTATCAGGAGAACCTCGCGGCGTACCGTACCGCCCTGTACGATTTCTGTACCCGGCGCGGCGTCACCTGCCTGTTCACGACGACCGACGTGCCGTTCGAGCGCCTCGTCCTGACGCACCTGCGGCAACGCGGCCTGGTCCGCTGAGG